>BNJU01002819.1_pt1 | contig 746592 bp, 842 predicted proteins | sample 8539281 | NCBI WGS metagenome assembly BNJU01 (sample SAMD00202456, study PRJDB9452) | human saliva metagenome | isolation source: human saliva | place: Japan
CTTGCTTTCAGCGGTTCCAATTCCAGATCCAATCTTGGAACGTAAGAAGGTCTTGAAGGTTTACGACCCAAGTCAACACGACTATGAGACTGATAAACCATCCATGGTTGAAATCCGTCCAGGTCACTATGTTTGGGCCAACCAAGCCGAATTGGCACGTTACCAAAAAGGATTAAACTAATAATGGTTTTATAATTTCCATGTCAACTTTTTGTGGAAATTATAAACCTTTTTGTTGGACTGATTTGAAAAAAACTTTTGAAAAGAATTTTTCGAAAGAAATAGAATTCTTAGAAAATCATTGAATTATAGTGAGATGAAATAAAAATCTGAACAACTCGATTAGGAAAGTCAAATTAATTTCTAGAAAAGTTTTTAGAAGTCGCGACGTATTACTCTAGCTTCAATCTACTATAGTCTAATACTCTTCAAAAATCTCTTCAAACCACGTCAGCGTCACCTTACCGTATATGTGTGATTGACTTCGTCAGTCTTATCTACAACCTCAAAACAGTGTTTTGAGCAGCCTGCGGCTAGCTTCCTAGTTTGCTTTTTGATTTTCATTGGGTATAATATCTACAATGTAAAAAACTCTAGCTATCAGTTCATTGATAGTTAGAGTTTTTTCTATTCATATGATTTAAGGAGATTAAATAAGGCTTCGACTTCTGATGACGGTGTAGATGATTTAAGGTAAGCGTAATAAACTGTAAAAGTTATCTTGTCCTTCGGTATAAGAGGAATTTTTATTAAATCATCATCTTCATCAGAAAGTGCGATATCAGCCAGTAAACTAAGGCCAATCCCTTTCTTTAAAAGTTCTTTAAGGATGGCAATGTCATCAGTCTTAAAGAATATTTCTGCCTTGTTTTGATACTTTTGATTAAGCGTTTCAAAAGCTTTCAGGTGAACAAAGTGTTCGTCTAAGAGTATAAAGGATTGATCTGCTAATTCTTCAAAAGCGAGGGAAGGAGCAGTGGCAAAAGGATGGTTCTTAGATAAAACGACATACAGTTCTTTATGAAATAGCTCGTGTGACTCTATTGAAGGATAGTTGAGAGGTTCAATCAAACCGAGTAGGCTTGCATCAAGGTCTCCTTGGATGAGAAGGTTTAATAACTCCACGGAGCCACCGCGGATAGGGCGTACCTTTTTTAAAAAATTGAATTTATCTTTTTCGTTTAAGGCAGCAAAGAGATACTGAATGATAATAGGAGGGAATCCTACAGTAGAGTATTGTGCCAAGGAGCGATTAATTTCTTTGCGAGTAGAAATGACCTCAGGTAAAATCAGTTCTGTATGCTTTAGAAGGATTTGTCCTTGAGGAGTTAGCTTGAAGGAACGATGCGAGGGGTCATGGTGAATCAATTTGCAGTTAAAGGATTCCTCTAAGCGCTTGATAGCATAAGAAATAGATGGTTGGCTGACTTTATGTTGTTTTGCTACTTCCGTATAGGATTGAAGCTGGCAGAGATCATAAAAATATTGTAGATCTTTTAAATTCATATGGGCTCACTTTCATTAGTTGGAGAAGGAAAATAAGTGGAAAACAGCAGATAAATAATTTTTATCCGTATCCTACAATTTGACTATACGAGTATTCACCAGTTAAAATGTAAGTGAGTCAGGGATCTCAAAGATTATCTAAGATACTCTCAAAAATGACCAACATCTTTTTCTCGTTTATCAATAGGGAGTTGTTTAATCTTCATGTTGATTCTTTTGAGTGAAAGATTGTCACTCTTATCAGAGGTTGATTCAAGGCTATCAAAATTGAAAAATTCCTCTGGGGTCATTTCTAGTGCGTCAATCACTTTTTCAAGACTGTGAATGGTCAGATTCACATTTTGGTTTTCAAGTTGATTGATATACTTAAGCCCGAGTCCTGCTTGTTCCGAAAGTTCTTCCTGGCTCATTTTATTCTGTGTTCGAAAATATTTCACTTTTTGGGAAATATATTGTTGTAAATAGTTTTTAGTTGTCATATAAATAGAATACAAGTTTTATATGACAAAAAAACACCTTAAAAAATACAAAGTATTACATAACATACTTATATGATATTTATTTTTAATTAGGATTGTCAATTTGTATGATTGGTTTCTTTTACTCGAAACTTTTTAGTAAAGAGTGATCATCGAGAGTTTGATGAGTTCAGAAATTTATAAAATATAACAACTTAAAGTATTATCAATAATAGTGTTTTTAAGTATAAAATAGCCTATTAGAAATTGTTCTCGTAGACTCATTATAACATATGCGTATACAATTGTATTATTTAAACAACAAAGTTTTACGAACAATTCGTTTCATGTGGTATAATATAAGTAAAAAGGAGGTTGCACTATGACTGCACATGATATTTTAAACAATCCTTCCTCAATAAAGGTACTGCCTTTACCTTAGAGGAGCGAAAGGAACTAGGTCTTATTGGTTTACTGCCACCGTATGTTCAAACGATTGAAGAACAAGCGGCGCAAACTTATGCACAAATGCAAACAAAAGCCAATGATTTGGAAAAACGTCTTTTCCTAATGGAAATTTTTAATACCAACAGGACTCTTTTCTATTACCTCTTTTCTCAACATTTGGAAGAATTCAATCCAATTGTATATGATCCAACCATTGCAGATACGATTGAAGGCTATAGTGATCTTTTTGTAGATCCCCAATATGCGGGATATCTTGATATTAATCATCCTGAAAATATTGAAGCTACTTTGAAAAACGCTGCCGGGGGTCGCGAGATTCGTCTCATTGTTGTAACAGATGCAGAAGGAATCCTTGGAATTGGCGACTGGGGAACAAATGGTGTCGATATTTCTGTTGGGAAATTGATGGTCTATACGGGTGCTGCTGGAATCGATCCTTCGATGGTCCTTCCTTTAGTCATTGATGCAGGGACTAACCGTGAAGAACTTCGTAACAATCCTAATTACTTAGGAAATCGTCACGAACGGGTCCGCGGAGATCGTTACTACGACTTCATTGACCAATTTGTTCAAACAGCAGAACGTCTCTTTCCTAAACTCTACCTTCACTGGGAAGACTTCGGCCGCTTGAATGCTGCCAATATTCTTGAAAAATACCGGAAACAAATTCCGACCTTTAATGATGATATTCAAGGTACAGGAATCGTTACCTTGGGTGGTATCTTTGGTTCGCTGGATATTAGTGGTGAAAAATTAACAGATCAAGTTTATCTCTGCTATGGTGGTGGTACTGCAGGTGCAGGAATTGCCTCTCGTGTTCTTCGTGAAATGGTAAGTGAAGGTCTTTCTGAAGAAGAAGCCTATAAACGTTTCTTTATGGTTGATAAACAAGGTCTTCTCTTTGATGACATGGATGGCTTGACACCAGAGCAAAAACCATTTGCTAAGAAACGTGCTGACTTTAGTAACGCAGATAAATTGACTGATCTGCTTGAAGTAGTGAAGACTGTGAAGCCAACCATTCTTGTAGGAACTTCAACTCAACCTAATACCTTCACTAAAGAAATAGTAGAAGCTATGTGTGAAAACACAGAACGTCCAATGATCTTCCCTTTGTCAAATCCAACTAAATTGGCAGAAGCTAGTGCCAAAGATTTGATAGAATGGTCAGATGGCAAAGCTTTTGTCGCAACAGGAATTCCTGCTGGTACGGTGTCTTATAAAGGTGTAGACTATGTCATTGGTCAAGCTAATAATGCTTTGATTTACCCAGGTCTTGGATTAGGTATGCTGGCTTCTGAAGCTAGCCTTCTAACAGATGAAATGATTGGGGCAGCGGCTCATTCATTGAGTGGTATTGTCAATCCAGGCCAACCAGGAGCTCCTGTCTTGCCACCATTCAAGTATGTAGCAGATGTTTCTATTAAAGTAGCAGAAGCAGTCGCTAAAAAAGCACAAGAGCAAGGTCTTGCGCGTGCTAAGGAAACAGATATGGCCAAAGCAGTTCGTGATTTGAAGTGGTATCCAGAGTATAAATAAGTAAATTTAATTGGGGTGTACGAGTGCGACTGGATGCCTCGTACGCCTTTTGCTGTATGTCCTATTATATAGAAAGGGAGACTATGGAAATCTTTATAACGTCAATTCAGAGTATTGTACCCATTATCGTCATCATCATTCTTGGTTATTTCTTGCAAGTCCGCGGTTGGTTCCAAGAGAGTTTCGGAAATGACTTGTCTAAACTTATTATGAATGTGGCCATGCCCGTTGCAATTTTCACCTCTGTTCTTAAATATTTAACTTTAGATAAGCTGATTAGCTTGTCTGGCGGTTTGCTCTATACGTTTATCGCCTTCATTCTTGGTTACCTAGCGGCCTTTATCGCGGTGAAAGTTTTTAGAGTGCGCCCAGGACGCCGAGGAACCATGATTAATACCTTTGTCAATGCCAATACCATATTTATTGGTTTGCCTTTAAATATCGCTCTGTTTGGAAATCAAGCCCTTCCTTATTTCTTAGTGTATTATATTACAAATACAGTATCTACTTGGACATTAGGTGTCTATCTGATGACGTCTGATAGCAAAGAAGGGGCTTCAAAACAGGCTCAAAAATTTAATTGGAAGAAGTTCTTCCCTGCTCCTTTATTAGGATTTCTCGTAGCCCTCGCCTTTTTAGTGCTCCGTCTTCCTGTTCCAAGTTTTGTGGAAAGTACCTTGACCTATATTGGTAGTTTAACAACGCCTTTATCACTTGTCTATATTGGTATCGTTCTAGCGAAGGCAGGACTTAAGACGATTCGCTTTGATAAGGATACCATTATCACACTGGTTGGTCGTTTTATCCTTGCACCGGTTATCATGCTCCTAGTTTTGAAATTCTTCTCTCCAAATATGGTAGCACCAGAATTTAGGACCTTTATGATCCAATCAGCAACACCTGCTCTAGCGGTTCTTCCTATTCTTGCCAATCAAGGAAAAGGTGATGTTGAGTTTTCAACGAATGTGGTCACTCTCAGTACGGTTTTATTTGTGATTGTGATTCCGATTTTACAGACATTATTAGGATAAAAGGAGTAGAGTTTGCAAATGTTTTTAAATTGGGTTAAAAAATGGCAAACACTTATCAAACTCGTCTTATTTATATCTATTACTAGTCTAGTTTTTGTAGAGATAACTAGACTTTTTTTAAAACAATTTCGTTTGATAAGATTGAAGAAATATTGGGGGAACTGTCTCCACTAAATGTCATCTGTTTGGCACTGTTTGGTTTTATGGCCGTTGCGCCAATGATCTTCTATGATAGTATCTTAAATAAAGAGCTAAATCAGAAACAAACATTTTCTTACTTACTAGAAACTAGCTGGACAATTAATAGCTTGAATAATATGATAGGCTTTGCCGGCTTGATAGATATTGGTTTACGATATTCTTTCTATGGAGATGAAGAACGACCTGAAAAAAGTATGCAGGGAATTTCTCGTGTTATTCCTTATTTCATGAGTGGATTTTCACTGTTTGCCCTGATAAGCTTGGTTTTGACAGGTTTATTCCCTTTATCAATTGGGAGTAAGCAGTATTGGCCAGTCCTGTTAGGAGCTAGTCTCTATCTCCCAATTGTTTTATTTGTTTCAAATAGGAAAAATTGGGCCTATTTTGGCCAGCTTGGTGGAAAGACGATGTTATCTTTAGTATTAGCTTCTGCCCTTGATTGGGCTTGCGTACTAAGTTTTTTCCTTTTGGTTGGGTATATTTTGGGCTATAATTTACCAATTTATGATGTAATCCCCCTCTTTATGATTGCTATTACAATTGGGATTATGTCAATGATTCCAGGTAGTCTAGGTAGTTTTGATTTAATTATGGTATCTGGTTTAGTTGGTCTTGGGCTTGATAAAGCTCAGGCACTAAGTTGGTTACTTGTATTTCGATTATTCTATTATATTCTCCCTTTCTGTTTAGGAGTTGTTTTATTCTTAAAAAATATGGGTGGACGACTAAATGAGAAATATTTAGGAATTCCCCAAAAGGTCATTGAGGCCTTATCTAGTATAGTATTGGTTTTGGGGGTTGCGACTCTTTGGTTTCTTTCTTATCGTTTCAGCCATAGTTCCTCAAGAATTAGGACATCTTCCTTTGCTTAAAGAACTTTCACCGAGCACTGGACAGTTTGTTTTTCAACTTCCTAGTATTGTTTTTGGTGTTCTATTCTTTCTGCTAGCAAGATTAGTTAGAAGACGCTTAAAATTCACATTAATGCTAGCTAACGTGCTAAGTGTTACTAGTCTCATTTATTTAAATATTGGTTCTTTTTCTTTAATAAGTAGTATTTTTCTTAATCAAACTTTTTATCTCTCATTTGGTGGAAGAAAGATACATTTGTTCTGCAGGCATTATATCTATGCTTGGGAAGATTGTTGTAAAGATATTATTTATATTGGTGGAACGCTCTTTTTGACACTTCTTTTGCTGGGACATTTGAATCCTCATCATGTGTTTAAGTTAAAACATCTCTCTCATCTGGTTACACACTGGATTCATCTTCTCGGCTTGTCTCTGATATTGGTGATGTTGTATATTTTAGTTCTTCGTGAAAGTAATCAAACCAAAGAGAATTTTGGAGAAGTTTTCGATAAGCAACGTTATCAAGACTTTATTGCAACAATACCAAATATAAATTTAGATGCTGCTCTGGCTTATTTAGATGACAAATACCTTTATTGGTACCAAGAGGATGGTCAAGACAAGGTTGTTTTTCAATTTGCAATTGAAAATAATAAATGTGTTGTTATGTCGGATCCACTGGCACAGTCAGGATACTTAGAAAAAGGCTTATCACAGTTTTTAGCGGATGCGGAGGACACAAATGTCTCTGTTATTTTCTACGAAATTAATCAAGAAACCACCCTATTACTTCATGAATATGGGTACGACTTTATGAAGTTTGGGGAGACTGCTCAGGTATTACTCGATAGATTTACAACCGAAGGAAAACAAGGAAAGAAATTTAGAACAGTTGTTAATAGGTTAGAAAACAAGGGGTATCAATTCCAAGTATTACAACCACCTTTTGATAAGAAGTTGCTTAACATCCTCAAAGAAATATCAGATAATTGGCTAGATGGTCGCCAAGAAAAAGGATTTTCACTTGGATTTTTTGATGAGAAGTACATTCAATTAGCACCAATAGCTCTTGTAAGGGATCAGGAAGATAAGGTTCAGGCTTTTGTTACCTTTTTAGCTTGTAATGGTCCTGAAGAAGCTAGCATCGATTTGATGCGCTACCACTTAAGGACAGCACCCAATGGTATTATGGATTATCTCTTTGTGAAATTATTACTTCATTTTAAAGAAGAAGGAGTTAGTTTATTTGAATTAGGCATGGCGCCGTTGTCAAATGTAGGAACTGAGAAACATAGCTTTCTACAAGAAAAAGTAGCCTATCTCATCTATGCCTTCACTAATCGATTCTATTCATTTAGTGGTCTTAGACAGTATAAACAAAAGTTTAATCCTATTTGGACACCTAGATATGTTGCCTATCCTCGGGATACTTGGCTTATTTTGGATATGTTAGCAATCTACAGAGTTGATAACCGAAAAGTAAGGAGATTGTCGTATTGACTATTGGTTTTAAACAGTATAAAATAACTGTCGATTTTTTGTCCGACTGTCAAGAGTCAGTTTAATACTATACTAAAATCAAAACGCATTATATAATAGTGATATGAAATCAACCAAAGAAGAAATACAAGCCATCAAAACACTTTTTAAAAAGACTCTAGTACAACTAAATACCATAAAAGTCTTCAAATCGTTCTATTTTTGTATAATGGGAAAATCTTTGAAATTATCCTAAAAGAATTGGGATCCGTCTAACGGGTGGTTTGTACCAGGGCTATAAGCCCAAATTACCAGCCAGCGCCTAAAGACGCTGGCTTTTCACTTTGTTCAAGCCTTTATTGCTCTTGACTCGTCACTTGCCTCTCAAAGAGGCTTTGGTATTATAGTCAATTGAAACAAGAACAAGACAAAAAGAGCCTCGTAAAAAGGTATTGCAACTTGGTAATATAGTGAGATGAAATAAAAATCTGAACAACTTGATTAGGAAAGTCAAATTAATTTCTAGAAAAGTTTTAGAAGTCGTGGCGTATTATTCTTGATTCAATTCGCTATACAATGTAAAAAACTCTAGCTATCAAGTAGTTGATAGTTAGAGTTTTTTTCTATTCATATGATTTAATTAGATGAAATAGGGCCTCTACTTCTGATGACGGTGTGGCTGATTTAAGATAAGTGTAGTAAACTGTAAAAGTTATCTGATCCTTCGGTATAAGAGGGATCTTGATTAAATTATCATCTTCATCAGAAAGTGCGATATCAGCCAGTAAACTAAGGCCAATCCCTTTCTTTAAAAGTTCTTTAAGAATGACAATGTCATCAGTCTTAAAGAATATTTCTGCCTTGTTTTGATATTTTTGATTAAGCATTTCAAAAGCTTTCAGGTGAACAAAGTGTTCGTCTAAAAGTATAAAGGATTGATCTACTAATTCTTCAAAAGCGAGAGAAGGAGCAGTAGCAAGAGGGTGGTTCTTAGATAAAACGACATACAGTTCTTTATGAAAGAGTTCATGTGTCTCTATTGAAGGATGATTGAGTGGTTCAATCAAGCCGAGTAGGCTTGCATCAAGGTCTCCATTGAGGAGAAAGTTTAATAACTCCACGGATCCACCGCGGATAGGGCGCACCTTTTTTAAAAAATCGAATTTATCTTTTTCGTTTAAGGTAGCAAAGAGATACTGAATGATAATAGGAGGGAATCCTACAGTAGAGTATTGTGCCAAGGAGCGATTAATTTCTTTGCGAGTAGAAATAACCTCAGGTAAAATCAGTTCAGTATGCTTCAGAAGGATTTGTCCTTGAGGAGTTAGTTTGAAGGAACGATGCGAGGGATCGTGGTGAATCAATTTGCAGTTAAAGGAATCCTCTAAGCGCTTGATAGCATAAGAAATAGATGGTTGGCTAACTTTATGTTGTTTTGCTACTTCCGTATAGGATTGAAGCTGGCAGAGGTTATAAAAATATTGCAGATCTTTTAAATTCATATCGGCTCACTTTCATTAGTTGGAGAAGGAAAATAAGTGGGGAAATCAGCAGATAAATAATTTTTATCCGTAGCCTACAATTTGACTATACGGGTATTCACTAGTTAAAATGTAAGTGAGTCAGGGATCTCAAAGATTATCTAAGATACTTTCAAAAATGACCAACATCTTTTCTCGTCTATCAATAGGGAGCTGTTTAATCTTCATGTTGATTCTTTTGAGTGAAAGATTGTCGGTCTTATCAGAGGTTGATTCAAGGCTATCAAAATTGAAAAATTCCTCTGGGGTCATCTTTAGGGCGACAATCACTTTTTCAAGACTGTGAATGGTCAGATTCACATTTTGGTTTTCAAGTTGATTGATATACTTAAGCCCTGAGCCCCGCTTGTTCCGAAAGTTCTTCCTGGCTCATTTTTTTCTGTGTTCGAAAATATTTCACTTTTTGGGAAATATATTGTTGTAAATAGTTTTTTTATTCGTCATATAAATAGAATACAAGTTTTTGCATGACAAAAAAACATCTTAAAAAAATACAAAGTATTGTATAACAAACTTATATAATATTTATTTTTAATTCGGATTGCCAATTTGTATGATTAGTTTCTTTTACTCGAAACGTTTAGTAAATAGTGATCATCGAGAGTTTTATGAGTTCAGAACTTTATAAAATATAACAACTTAAAAGTGCCATTAACAATAGTGTTTTAAGTATAAAGAGCTTATTAGAAAATTGCCTTCGTAGACTCATTATAACATATGCGTACACAATAGTATTTTTTAAACAACAAAGTTTTACAAACAATTCATTTTAAGTGGTATAATAGATGTAAAAAGGAGGTTGCACTATGACTGCACATGATATTTTAAACAACCCTTTCCTCAACAAAGGTACTGCCTTTAGCTTAGAGGAGCGAAAGGAACTAGGTCTTATTGGTTTACTGCCACCGTATGTTCAAACGATTGAAGAGCAAGCGGCGCAAACTTATGCACAAATGCAAACAAAAGCCAATGATTTGGAAAAGCGTCTTTTCCTAATGGAAATTTTTAATACCAACCGGACTCTTTTCTATTACCTCTTTTCTCAACATTTGGAGGAATTTAATCCAATTGTATACGATCCAACCATTGCAGATACCATTGAAGGCTATAGTGACCTCTTTGTAGATCCACAATATGCGGGATATCTTGATATCAATCATCCTGAAAATATTGAAGCCACTTTGAAAAATGCTGCTGGGGATCGCGAGATTCGTCTCATTGTTGTAACAGATGCAGAAGGAATCCTTGGAATCGGTGACTGGGGAACAAATGGTGTCGATATTTCTGTTGGGAAATTGATGGTCTACACGGGTGCTGCTGGAATCGATCCTTCTATGGTCCTTCCTTTAGTCATCGATGCAGGGACTAACCGTGAAGAACTTCGTAACAATCCTAATTACTTAGGGAATCGTCACGAACGGGTTCGCGGAGATCGTTACTACGACTTCATTGACCAATTTGTTCAAACAGCAGAACGTCTCTTCCTAAACTCTACCTTCACTGGGAAGACTTCGGTCGCTTGAATGCAGCCAATATTCTTGAAAAATACCGGAAACAAATTCCAACTTTTAATGATGATATTCAAGGTACAGGAATCGTTACCCTAGGTGGTATCTTTGGTTCACTGGATATTAGTGGTGAAAAATTAACAGATCAAGTTTATCTCTGCTATGGTGGTGGTACTGCGGGTGCAGGAATTGCCTCTCGTGTTCTTCGTGAAATGGTGAGTGAAGGTCTTTCTGAAGAAGAAGCCTATAAACGTTTCTTTATGGTTGATAAACAAGGTCTTCTCTTTGATGACATAGATGACCTAACTCCTCAACAAAAACCGTTTGCTAAGAAACGTGCTGACTTTAGTAACGCTGATAAGTTGACTGACCTGCTTGAAGTAGTGAAGACTGTGAAGCCAACCATTCTTGTAGGAACTTCGACTCAACCTAATACCTTCACTAAAGAAATAGTAGAAGCTATGTGTGAAAATACAGAACGTCCGATGATTTTCCCTTTGTCAAATCCAACCAAACTAGCAGAAGCTAGTGCCAAAGATTTGATTGAATGGTCAGATGGCAAAGCTTTTGTCGCAACAGGAATTCCTGCTGATACAGTTTCTTATAAAGGTGTCGACTATGTGATTGGTCAAGCCAATAATGCCTTGATTTACCCAGGTCTTGGTCTAGGTATGCTGGCTTCTGAAGCAAGTCTTTTGACTGATGAAATGATTGGAGCAGCAGCTCATTCATTGAGTGGTATTGTCAATCCAGGCCAACCAGGAGCTCCTGTCTTGCCACCATTCAAGTATGTAGCAGATGTTTCTATTAAAGTAGCAGAAGCAGTCGCTAAAAAAGCACAAGAGCAAGGTCTTGCGCGTGCTAAGGAAACAGATATGGCCAAAGCAGTTCGTGATTTGAAGTGGTATCCAGAATATAAATAAGTAAATTTAATTGGGGTGTACGAGTGCGACTGGATGCCTCGTACGCCTTTTGCTGTATGTCCTATTATATAGAAAGGGAGACTATGGAAATCTTTATAACGTCAATTCAGAGTATTGTACCCATTATCGTCATCATCATTCTTGGTTATTTCTTGCAAGTCCGCGGTTGGTTCCAAGAGAGTTTCGGAAATGACTTGTCTAAACTTATTATGAATGTGGCCATGCCCGTTGCAATTTTCACCTCTGTTCTTAAATATTTAACTTTAGATAAGCTGATTAGCTTGTCTGGCGGTTTGCTCTATACGTTTATCGCCTTCATTCTTGGTTACCTAGCGGCCTTTATCGCGGTGAAAGTTTTTAGAGTGCGCCCAGGACGCCGAGGAACCATGATTAATACCTTTGTCAATGCCAATACCATATTTATTGGTTTGCCTTTAAATATCGCTCTGTTTGGAAATCAAGCCCTTCCTTATTTCTTAGTGTATTATATTACAAATACAGTATCTACTTGGACATTAGGTGTCTATCTGATGACGTCTGATAGCAAAGAAGGGGCTTCAAAACAGGCTCAAAAATTTAATTGGAAGAAGCTCTTCCCTGCTCCTTTATTAGGATTTCTCGTAGCCCTCGCCTTTTTAGTGCTCCGTCTTCCTGTTCCAAGTTTTGCGGAAAGTACCTTGACCTATATTGGTAGTTTAACAACGCCATTATCACTTGTCTATATTGGTATCGTTCTAGCGAAGGCAGGACTTAAGACGATTCGCTTTGATAAGGATACCATTATCACACTGGTTGGTCGTTTTATCCTTGCACCGGTCATCATGCTCCTAGTTTTGAAATTCTTCTCTCCAAATATGGTAGCACCAGAATTTAGGACCTTTATGATCCAATCAGCAACACCTGCTCTAGCGGTTCTTCCTATTCTTGCCAATCAAGGAAAAAGGTGATGTTGAGTTTTTCAACGAATGTGGTCACTCTCAGTACGGTTTTTATTTGTGATTGTGATTCCGATTTTTACAGACATTATTAGGATAAAAGGAGTAGAGTTTGCAAATGTTTTTTTAAATTGGGTTAAAAATAGCAAACACTTATCAAACTCGTCTTATTTATATCTATTACTAGTCTAGTTATTGTAGAGATGACTAGACTTTTTAAAACAATTTCGTTTGATAAGATTGAAGAAATATTGGGGGAACTGTCTCCACTAAATGTCATCTGTTTGGCACTGTTTGGTTTTTATGGCCGTTGTGCCAATGATCTTCTATGATAGTATCTTAAATAAAGAGCTAAATCAGAAACAAACATTTTTCTTACTTACTAGAAACTAGCTGGACAATTAATAGCTTGAATAATATGATAGGCTTTTGCCGGCTTGATAGATATTGGTTTACGATATTCTTTCTATGGAGATGAAGAACGACCTGAAAAAAGTATGCAGGGAATTTCTCGTGTTATTCCTTATTTCATGAGTGGATTTTCACTGTTTGCCCTGATAAGCTTGGTTTTGACAGGTTTATTCCCTTTATCAATTGGGATTAAGCAGTATTGGCCAGTCCTGTTAGGAGCTAGTCTCTATCTCCCAATTGTTTTTATTTGTTTCAAATAGGAAAAAAATTGGGCCTATTTTTGGCCAGCTTGGTGGAAAGACGATGTTATCTTTTAGTATTAGCTTCTGCCCTTGATTGGGCTTGCGTACTAAGTTTTTTTCCTTTTTGGTTGGGTATATTTTTGGGCTATAATTTACCAATTTATGATGTAATCCCCCTCTTTATGATTGCTATTACAATTGGGATTATGTCAATGATTCCAGGTAGTCTAGGTAGTTTTGATTTAATTATGGTATCTGGTTTAGTTGGTCTTGGGCTTGATAAAGCTCAGGCACTAAGTTGGTTACTTGTATTTCGATTATTCTATTATATTCTCCCTTTCTGTTTAGGAGTTGTTTTATTCTTAAAAAATATGGGTGGACGACTAAATGAGAAATATTTAGGAATTCCCAAAAAGGTCATTGAGGCCTTATCTAGTATAGTATTGGTTTGGGGGTTGCGATTCTTTGGTTTCTTTCTTATCGTTTCAGCCATAGTTCCTCAAGAATTAGGACATCTTCCTTTGCTTAAAGAACTTTCACCGAGCACTGGACAGTTTGTTTTTCAACTTCCTAGTATTGTTTTTGGTGTTCTATTCTTTCTGCTAGCAAGATTAGTTAGAAGACGCTTAAAATTCACATTAATGCTAGCTAACGTGCTAAGTGTTACTAGTCTCATTTATTTAAATATTGGTTCTTTTTCTTTAATAAGTAGTATTTTCTTAATCAAACTTTTATCTCTCATTTGGTGGAAGAAAGATACATTTGTTCTCAGGCATTATATCTATGCTTGGGAAGATTGTTGTAAAGATATTATTTATATTGGTGGAACGCTCTTTTTGACACTTCTTTTGCTGGGACATTTGAATCCTCATCATGTGTTTAAGTTAAAACATCTCTCTCATCTGGTTACACACTGGATTCATCTTCTCGGCTTGTCTCTGATATTGGTGATGTTGTATATTTTAGTTCTTCGTGAAAGTAATCAAATGAAAGAAAATTTCGGAGATGTTTTCGATAAACAGCGTTATCAAGACTTTATCGCAACAATCCCAAATTTAAATTTAGATGCTGCCTTAGCTTTTTTAGGTGACAAATACCTTTACTGGTACCGGGAGGATGGTCAAGACAAAGTGGTTTTCCAGTTTGCAATTGAAAATAACAAGTGTGTCGTTATGTCGGATCCACTAGCACAATTAGGCTACTTAGAAAAAGGTTTATCACAGTTTTTGTCAGATGCAGAGGCTGCAAATGTAGCTGTTATTTTCTATGAAGTTAATCAAGAAATGACGCTCTTGCTTCATGAATATGGGTATGACTTTATGAAGTTTGGCGAGACTGCTCAGGTATCACTCGATGAATTTACAACTGAAGGAAAACACGGAAAGAAATTTAGAACAGTTGTTAATAAGTTAGAAAACAAGGGGTACCAATTTCAAGTATTACAACCGACTTTTGATAAAAAGTTGCTTAATACCCTAAAAGAAATATCGAATAGTTGGCTAGATGGTCGCCAAGAAAAAGGTTTTTCACTTGGCTATTTTGATGAAAAGTACATTCAATTAGCTCCAATAGCTCTTGTAAGGGATAAGGAAGGTAAGGTTCAGGCTTTTGTTACCTTTTTAGCTAGCAATGGACCTAACGAAGCAAGCATTGACCTGATGCGTTACGACTTAAAGACAGCCCCTAATGGTATCATGGATTATCTTTTTGTAAAATTATTACTTCATTTTAAAGAAGAAGGAGTTACCTTCTTTGATTTAGGTATGGCGCCATTGTCAAATGTAGGAACTGAGAAACATAGTTTCTTACAGGAAAAAGTGGCTTATTTAATCTATGCCTTTACCAATCGCTTCTATTCTTTTAGTGGTCTTAGACAGTATAAACAAAAGTTTAATCCAATCTGGTCACCACGATATGTTGCCTATCCTCGGGATACTTGGCTTGTTTTGGATATGTTAGCAATCTACAGAGTTGATAACCGAAAAGTAAAGAGATTATCGTATTGACTATTGGTTTTAAACAGTATAAAATGACTTTCGATCTTTTGTACGACTACCAAGAATCAGTTTAATACTAGACTAAAATCAAAAAGCATTACATAATAGCGATATGAAATCAACTAAAGAAGAAATCCAAATCATCAAAAACACTTTTTAAAAAGACTCTAGTACAGCTAAATATCATAAAACGCCTTCAAAATCGTTCTATTTTCGTCTGATGGGCAAAGTCTTTGAAAGCGTCCTGAAAGAATTTTTCGAAAAAAATTTTAAAAAAATTCTGAAATATTCTTGACAGCTAATGAAAAAAAGGTGGTAAGATAGGAAACATCAAAAAGAAAGCAGAAAAAAAGAAATGAATAAGAGACAAGCTGTAACAATGAATCAAAACTTTTACTTTAGCTACTTTAGATAGTGTTTGTAGACATGTCACCATGGATGCAAACAGTTCAAGCAATTTGTTTGTATCTATGTGGCTAAGATTTTTGATTGTTGTCCATATAGATGAATATCTAAATGGACTAGCAAAGTTATAACTTGTTAGATTATTTCAAGCATCCGTTTAGATAGTATCTAGGCGGTTTTTTGTTTTATCTTTTCTGAGAAGGAGTTTCATTATGAAAGTTGTTCGAAAATTACTAGCCCCCCTCTTGGTAGTGGGTATCCTCTTGACCTCCCTGATTAGTTTACATCAGTTGAAGGCAGATAAGAAAAAGATGTGTTTCGTATCGGTATTTCGCAATTTATTACCCATCAGTCTTTGGACGCTACTAGAGAAGGCTTTGTGGATGAGCTGGCCAAACAAGGCTATGTTGAAGGGAAAAATATTGAGATTGATTTGCAAAATGCACAAGGAGAACAAAGAAATCTAAAAACTATTTCCCAGCAGTTATCAGAATCTAGTGATGTCGTTCTAGCTATCGCAACACCTTCTGCTCAGAGCTTGGCCAATACAACACAAACGACACCGGTTATCTTTTCAGCGGTAACAGATCCTGTCAGTGCCAAGTTGGTTGAGTCAAGAGAACATCCTGGTGGCAATGTAACTGGGACAAGCGATCAGTCATCAGATGCCATTTCAACCCAAATCAATTTGATAAAGAAAGTCCTACCAAAGGCTAAAACGATTGGAATTCTTTATACTCAGAGCGAGCCCAACTCGGTTGTCCAAAAGGATGAAGCTAAGCGACTTTTGGAAGAGAAAGGCTTTACCGTTGTTGAAAAAACAATCTTGGACAGTAACAACGTCAAGGCTGCTGCAGAAAGCTTGATGGCAGAGGTGGATATGGTTTTTGTACCAACGGATAATATCATTTCGTCAACCATGGAAACAGTCAAGCAGGTTTCTATTAAACACAAGGTTCCAGTATTCGGTGGTTCAACAGAAATGATTGCTGTTGGTGGCTTGTATAACTACGGAACCAATTATGAAGAATTGGGAAGACAGACAGCACGAATGTTGATTCGTGTCTTAAAAGGTGAGAAGCCAGAAAATATTGCAGTTGAGTTGCCTGAAAAACTGGAATTGCATACCAATCAAGAAATGGCAGATGCACTAGGAATTGATATCAGTAAGTTAGAGGGCAAGGAATAGGAGGTTTAAGATGAGTTTTGTGTTATCTAGTTTATCAGAAGGTTTGCTATGGTCGATTATGGCTATTGGGGTCTACTTGACTTTCCGTATTTTGGATATTGCGGATATGACTGCTGAGGGAGCCTTTCCTCTGGGAGCAGCAGTCGTTGTATCACAGATACAGGTAGGGACAAATCCTTGGATTGCGACCTTACTGGCTTTGCTGGCAGGTATGGTAGCAGGTCTTGTATCAGGAATGCTCCACACCAAGATGAAAATTCCAGCTCTATTGACAGGGATTGTGACCTTGACAGGGCTTTATTCGATCAATATTAAAATCATGGGCAGCGTACCTAATCTTTCCTTGGGAGATTCTGCAACGGTCTTTAAACAGTTGGCGAGCTTGGGTCTAACAAATGAAGAAGCTGTTTTCTCACTTAGTTTAGCCTGTCTTTTACTTGTTTGTTTGGTCTTGACCCTTTTGATGAAAACGGAGATTGGTTTGGTCTTGCGTTCGACTGGGGACAATATTCCGATGAGTGAGGCCAATGGGGTCAATGTAGACACCATGAAGATTGTTGGTTACATGATTTCAAATGGTTTGATTGCCCTATGTGGTTCCTTGTTTGCCCAAAATGATGGATTTTCAGATGTGACTTCTGGGACAGGAACTATCGTTGTTGGTTTGAGTGCGGTGATTATTGCGGAAGTCTTGATTCACGATTTAACCATTGGAGGCCGCTTGTTATCTATCGGAATTGGTGCTATTGTTTACCGTTTGATTATTTTAAATATCTATGAAATTCCAAATCTAGATCAAAATCTAGTTCGTCTCTTTAATGCGATTTTGTTAGCCTTAGTTTTATTTGCACCAGAATTGCAAAAGAGATTAAAGATTCGTGGTTTGAAATTGAGAAATGAATAGGGGGAGAAAGTTATGGCAAGTTTGTTAACACTTGAAAATATTCACAAAACATTTGAAGCAGGGACGGTCAATGAGAACCATGTCCTCAAAGGATTAGATTTAGAGATTGAAGAGGGAGATTTTATCTCTGTGATCGGTGGAAATGGAGCAGGTAAATCCACTTTGATGAACATCTTGGCTGGCAATCTATCGGTGGACGAAGGGGATCTGTTATTGGCAGGCAAATCCATTAAAAATCTGAGTGTCAGAAAGAGAGCCAAGGATATCGCCCGTGTTTTTCAAGATCCTAAGATGGGAACAGCTTCTCGTTTGACGATTGAGGAGAATATGGCCATTGCCTTGAGACGTGGACAAAAAAGAGGACTTGGCTGGGGCGTGAAGGAAAAGGACAGAATTCAGTTTCAAGAGGTCTTGAAAGAGTTGAATATTGGCCTTGAAAACCGCTTGAAAGTGGATACTCAATACCTCTCAGGAGGACAAAGACAGGCTTTGACCCTAGTCATGGCAGCTCTAGTGAAACCTAAACTCTTACTTTTGGATGAACATACTGCGGCACTTGATCCAAAAACCAGTCAAATGGTGATGGACTTGACGCAAAAGATTGTGGAACACCATCAGTTGACGACTTTGATGATTACCCATGATATGAACCATGCGATTGAGTACGGAAATCGTCTCATTATGCTCTATCAAGGCAAGATAGTGGTGGACGTCAAGGGAGAGGAGAAAAAGCATCTGACAGTTGAAAATCTTATGCATCTCTTCCAGAAAAATAGTGGCGAGAGTCTAGTTAGTGATGCATTGGTTTTGGGATAAAGAAAAAGGCTGAGATGAGGTGTCTCAGTCTTTATTAGTATGAATGTATGAGTGGCAATATGAAATTGAATCTGTATAGTTGTGTGATTGTTTATGCCTAGAAATTCCTCAAAGTATAGACACTAGGTTGAACTGTAATCTATCAGATGGTCATTAGATATACGATATTAAAACCAGTCCTCAAGACAAAAGGACTGGTTTGTAGTTTAGAGTATTCTCTTAAAAGATATCAGTTAAATGATAGATGAAATGCTACATACCCAACTTGTGTCACTCTCGGGTGAGATAGCTCTCTAATTCACTCTTAAAAGCTTGTAGTTTTAATCCTTTTTATTTTTTAATAAGAAGATTGATGTTAAGACTAAACTAAGTCCTGCTAAGAAGAGGAGTGGATTTGAGAATTCACCAGTTTCTGGAAGTTGTTCTTTGTGATGAGTATTTTCCAGCTGAGTTGGACTATCGGTGGTTGAAGTCTGTTCAAGGTTTATTGAAGTCGGTTCTGAAGGGGGTTTCTATTGTCTTGTTTGGTGTAATTGCTTGAGAATGGCTAGATTGATAGACTACCGCGTAGGTGCTAAAATGACTAGTGGTAAATTCTGCCATACCTTCTCGAACTGTAAAATCAAGTGCTTCCAATTCCTTAGTTGGACTTAGGTAATAGACATTTTCTACTTTAGATGAAATTGGTAAGCGAACCAAGACAGGGCCTTTTGGTTGCATATTGCTATTTGATTGGTTTTTAAGTTGAATATCATAAGCATCATATGTCTTACCAAATAGTTCCTGAGCTAGTACTTTCTTGCTAGAGACATATGAAATTCCCTCTAAGTTATTGCTATCACCGATAATTTCAACTCCAGTTTTTTCATCTTTCAGAACACGCAGTTTATACTCGGAAATACTTGTAGTAGATGTTTTTCTTGCCTATCATGTCCACCAGATTTACTATAATCGGGACTTTCTACGGTAGGAGCTTTCTGTTCTCTATCTATCGCGATAGGTTTGGTATATTCAGGGATTTCTACAGAAGGTGCTTTCTGATCCCCAACTGTTCCGATAGGACCAGTGTATTCAGGAATTACCACAGAAGGTGCTTCCTGATCTCCTACAGTTCCGATAGGCTCAGTGTATTCGGGGACGTTTACTACAGGTGGTTTTTCTTGTCCCACTGTGCTGATAGGTTTATTGTACTCAGTGATAGAAACAGTAGGTGGTTTTTCTTGTCCCGCTGTGCCGATAGGTTTATTGTACTCAGTGATAAGTAGGTGCTTGTTCTTGTCCTGCTGTGCCGATAGGTTTACTGTATTCAAGAATTTCTACAATAGGAGCAGGATCATCTCCCTTGCTTGTAGTTGGCTTCTGATTCTCAACCTTCTTTTCATCATTTTTAGTAAAGACAGCTACTACAGGACTGCTTGTCGTATTTCCCTGGATAGAATAAGCTCCTACCGCACTTCCAACTTTTCGATTGGTTTCGTCAGGGATAGGAATTTGTACCAGATTATCTTGGATTGATAAGACGGTCTGATCCCCAGTCGTAACCAGATGATTATCGTCTATCTTGCGCAAAACGAGTGGATCTTTGATACCTGGGAAGGTCACAACGATTGCTTCCCAATCTCCAGCTGGTAGAGTTAAAGAGATGTTTTTATCCCCTTCCTTAAGCGGTGCGATACTTGGACTATCCAAGCTTACAACTGGTGATTTAATCACATCAAATGAATCTAGAGAAATTTTCTTGCGTCCTGCTGGTGAATTTGGATCAACTCTCAACGTCAAAATATGATTACCATCGGTCAGATTAGTAAATTCTCCAATTAGTGCACCTTTTTCAGTCGCTCCTGAAGTGTAGAAGTCAAGAGCTGGCATTTCTTTTCCATCCAGTGTCACGAGAGCTTTTCCGAGAGCGGAGGTTTTAAGTCCGTAAATTCGAATACCTGTTCCAGTAAATGGAATGGTTGCTTGAGCTTCTGAAGAGGTACTTGGGTCGGCGTTATTGATGTCGGCATATTTTTCTGTGCTCTTATATAATTCAGTATCACTCCAATCTTTGAATTGAGATCCGTATTGAATGCGAGAGTCACGGTCATCCATTTTTTCAATGGTTGTTCCTTGTCCCGGTAAAACTTTAAAGTAGTCTAAGGAAATTTTGGAGCGTTCACTGCCACGGTGTTTATGCTCTTGTTTTACAGTGATGGTCATCACATGAGCACTATCTGACAATCCTGTGAAGCGACCGATAAGGCTACCTTTTTCAGTTGCACCTGCAGTATAGAAGTCCAGTTCACCGACTGGTTTACCATCGATTTTGACTTCGGCAATTCCCAATTGAGACGATTTTAGTCCATAGATTTCGATACCAACACCATTGAAAGGAATGGTTGCTGTCGCATCTTTATCTGTATAGTGACCTAGTGACAGATCAGCAAACTTCTCTGTTCCTCCAAATAGTTCTGAGTCTGCCCAGTTTCCAAATGCAGAACCGTATAGGATTCTGCTATCACGGTCGTCCATCAATTGAGTGTAGGTTTCAACATTGGCTTTTTCGGATACCTGTGTAGAAACATTATTCAGCACAGCCTTAACAGTATAAGTGTAGGCGAGTTGAGGCTCGAGTGAACGGTCGATAAAGTGGGTTTGATTGGTTACAAATTCTCTGCTTGCAGAGGTTTGTCCAGATTCATCTTTTACTTGTCTTTGGATGACATAGTGGGTAGCGCCGTCTACTTGGTTGAAGGTGAGTTCTGCAGTGACGCCATTTTGTCGAACTGCTGTCAGACTGGTTACACGACCAGGGAAATGTTCAAAGGTAATCACGTCACCCTTTTTGCGTTGCTAGTTGGATGCGGCCATCTTTGAGGACAGCTGCCTTGACTGCTTTGCCATTAACCTTGATTTGGCTAGCTTCGATATTTGGATAGTCTACGACGAGGTCTCCCCAACATTTGACAGGAAGGATAGATTTTTGAAGATTTTTATCTTTCCACTTCATATTGACTTCAAAGTTGCCACGAGCAATTAAACCAGAAACCTGACCGTCTTTCCAAGCATCTGGCAGGGCTGGCAATGGTGTAATGTAGCCAGTGTGTGATTGCAGGAGCATTTCTGCCATACCGCTGGTTGCGCCAAAGTTACCATCGATTTGGAAAGGTGCGTGCGTATCCCAAAGGTTTTCTAGAGTTGAGTATTTGAGCTGTTCAGCAAGCAGGCGATGGGCACGGTTACCGTCTAAAAGACGAGCCCAGAGGTTGATTTTATTGGCCTTAGACCAACCAGTACCACCATCTCCACGGTGATTGAGGGTAGCACGCGCAGCTTCAAGGTACTCAGGTTGATCCTTGCTAAATAGGGTACCAGGGAAGAGTCCGACCAGATGAGAAACGTGGCGATGGTTATTTTCGATGCCTTCATTAGTGAAATGTGGACTGTCTTCTTCGTACCATTCCTTGATACGTCCTTCTTTGTTAATGTGAAGTGGTTTTAGTTTGTCAAATTTAGCCTTGACCTCTGTGACTAAGTCTTTGTCGACATTCAGATGGTTGTCGACTTCCATGTAGTCATGGAATAGCTGCCAGACTAGTGATTGGTCAAAGGTATTTCCAATGGTAATGGTACCGTGTTCTGGTGAGTAGGATGGGGAAGATACCCAACGGTCACTAGTTTTGTCATAGTGCAAGAAGGAATTCCAGAACTTGGCTGTTTCCTTGAGCATTGGATAAATCTTTTCTTTGAGATAAGTTTCGTCCTTGGTGAATTTATAGTAGTCATAGACGTTCTGCATCATCCAAGCGTTAGCAGCCGGAGACCAGCCCCAGTAATAATTCCAACCAGGAGTAGTCCAGCCAAATGGTGTTGCTTGAGTGTGGATCAGCCAACCATTTTCTTGTCCATCTTTGGATTCGATACCAGCGTATTCTTTAGCAGCGATACGACCATAATAGCGCATGTCGTCAATGTAATTGATCATTGGTTTGGCTATTTCAGCAAGGTTGCTCATGTAGGCTGGCCAATAGTTCATTTGCAAATTGACATTGAGGTGGTAGTCAGCGTTCCAAGGTGGATTGTCTACGGCATTCCAGACTCCTTGTAGGTTGGCAGGAAGAGCATCTGTCCGGTCACGAGATGAACTAATCAACAAATAACGTCCGTATTGGAAGAAGAGTTCTTCTAGTTTTTGCCCTTTGCTAGGGTTATAGCTCTGGAGGGCATCTTTTGTTGTTTGATCAGTCTTGATTCCACCTAGGTTTAGTTTGACGCGGTTAAAGAGATTTTGATAATCCTTGATATGGTCCTTTTTAAGTGTCTCGTAGTCTTTGACCTTAGCGGCTTCTACAATGCCTTTAACTGTTTTTTCGAGGTCGATGTCTTTTCGATAGTTGTTTTTTGGATTTTGAGCAAAGTTAGTCTTGGCACTGAGTAAAAGAGTAGCGTAGCTGGCCCCTGTGACCGTTAAACTATCCTCATGAACAGTAACCTTTCCGTCCGTTTTAATTCCTAGATAGGATGCGAACTGGAGGCCATTATCTTTGACTGTCCCTTTTAGTAAGATACCATTTGGGTCTGTTGTAACATGGCCATTCTTGTAGTTAGAATATTCCGCGGAGTAGTTTCCGTTAGCAAGCAAATCTTCTGTTAAGCTATTCCAAACTGTAAAATCAAGTTTTTTGTCCCCTTTTTGGGTCAAGTGGGTAACTGTAACATCATCAGGGTAACTTGAGAAGGTTTCTCTTTTAAAGATCGTTCTATCTTGGGTGTAAGAAGTTGTAGTAGTGGCTTCTGTGATATTCAAACCGCGGTGATAATCTGTAACTGTATCTAGCCCCTTTTTCTGGTTATTGAAGACAATGAAGATATCACCAAAGGCTAGGTAGCGACCATATTGGGGATTATTAGGCCCAACGAGATTTCGTTCAGCTAGGCGTTTGGCTTTTTGACGGTCACCGTCCTCTAAGGCCTTACGGATTTCTGCTAAAATTTTATACCGTTCCTGATAGTTTCCTCCATTATAGTCGGTACTGTCGGGACGCGGTCCACCTGACCAAAGAGTTTTTTCGTTGTATTGGATTCTCTCCTCGCCGATGAGACCAAAAACCTTAGCACCCATTTCACCATTCCCAACTGGGAGGGCTTGTTTTTCCCACCCATAATAGGAAGGAGCTGTTGGTCGATCATAGTTTAGTTGATAATTGCTTTGATTTGTCACAGGTAGTTCTTGTTTTTCGTTTTCTTTATTTTCATTAGGTTTTACAATAGCCTCAGTACTTGCTTGATTAGTTGTAGCAGAAGTAACATCAGCCTCAGCGGGTTTGCTTTCAGAAACACTATTATCAGCTAGAACTGGTTTTGAATGGTCAATTGCTTCGCTTGGGCTGTGTGTGCTCGGTTGATTCAATTGTTTTCGTAACGGTATCTGTCTTAGATGTAGTTTTCTCTAGTGTAGGTTCGTTTTGCTTTACTTCAGTAGTATCAGCAGAGACGGTATGACTAGCTAGAAAAACTTCTCCAAGTAAAACAGAGGCTGTGCCGACTGTTAGCTTTCGAATACTGTAGCGTCAGGATTTCTCCCTAAATAAATTTCCCATAGAAATCTCCTCTCATCCATTGTAAGCGTATTCGTTTTTTCTTAAAAAAAATATAATGACCTATTTACAGTCTGCTATAGACAGATTTTATTTGTGCTATTTTAATATAACAAATAAAAAAACAGAGAAAAGCAAGAGATTTTCATATGAAGTTATAGTTTTATATAATGTGACTGGCAACTGGTTAAACAAGTAGTCAAAGATGCGAGTGTATAAGGCGACTATGTATTGGTATCGTCTTGAAAGCGTAAAACAAACTAGTCAGGGTGCCTAGTTTATGGTATAATGAAAGAGACTCAAAAAGAAACAGGAGAAATATGATGGATTTACTATTAGCAATTGTATTGATTGTGCTAGCTTTTCTAGGAGGAGCTCTTGGAGGGATGTACTTGGTACGTAAGCAAATCGAAAAAGAATTCGCTGACAACCCTCGTTTGAATGCTGAAGCAGTTCGTACTCTTTTGAGTGCAAATGGTCAAAAACCAAGCGAAGCCAAGGTGCAACAAGTTTATCACCAAATCATCCGCCAACAAAAAGCAGCCCTTGCTAACAATAAAAAGAAAAAATAAATAAGGAAAAGTCTGGGATGAAAGTTCCAGACTTCTCACTATGTTGGCTATGGTTTAGGGATAAGACTTTTTCCTTGCATTCTATTGATATTTGATTATGATTAAGAGAGATAGTTGTTGATTAGGCTGTCATTCAGTTCTTAAAGACAAGTAATCATAATGAACTATCAATCAGAAAAAAGACTAGAAAGAAGACTGTATGGATAATCGACCAATTGGTTTTTTGGATTCGGGTGTCGGGGGCTTGACCGTTGTGCGCGAGCTCATGCGCCAGCTTCCCCATGAAGAAATCGTCTATATTGGAGATTCGGCGCGGGCGCCTTACGGGCCCCGTCCTGCTGAGCAAATTCGTGAATATACTTGGCAGTTGGTCAACTTTCTCTTGACCAAGGATGTCAAAATGATTGTCATTGCTTGTAATACTGCAACTGCGGTCGTCTGGGAAGAAATCAAGGCTCAACTAGATATTCCTGTCTTGGGTGTGATTTTGCCAGGAGCTTCGGCAGCCATCAAGTCCAGTCAAGGTGGGAAAATCGGAGTGATTGGAACGCCCATGACGGTACAATCAGATATCTATCGTCAGAAAATCAACGATCTAGATCCGGACTTACAGGTGGAGAGTTTGGCCTGTCCCAAGTTTGCCCCCTTGGTCGAGTCGGGTGCCCTGTCAACCAGTGTGACCAAGAAAGTGGTTTATGAAACCCTGCGTCCCTTGGTTGGAAAGGTGGATAGCCTGATTTTGGGGTGTACCCATTATCCGCTTCTCAGACCTATCATTCAAAATGTCATGGGCCCTAAGGTTCAGCTGATCGATAGTGGAGCTGAGTGTGTACGGGACATCTCAGTCTTACTTAATTATTTTGAAATCAATCGTGGTCGCGATGCTGGACCACTCCATCACCGTTTTTACACAACAGCCAGCAGCCAAAGTTTTGCACAAATTGGTGAAGAATGGCTGGAAAAAGAGATTCATGTGGAGCATGTAGAATTATGACAAATAAAATTTATGAATACAAGGATGACCAGGACTGGTATGTCGGGTCCTATGGTATTTTTGGTGGCGTCCGGACGTTGACGGATGATGACTTGGATTTTCCTCTATTGGAGTTTGCCCAAAGATTTCGAGATGAGGATCGAGGTTTTCCTGTTTCTGTTACTGTTTTATGCTATGGTTCTCTCTACCGTTTATTGTCTTTTGTGGTAGATATCCTCAACCAAGAAATGGGACGAAATGTGGAAGTCATCCAACGTCAAGGGGCTTTGCTCTTGGTTGAAAATGGGCAACTCCTGCATGTAGAATTGCCTAAAGAAGGTGTAGATGTAGAAGCCTTCTTTGAGACAAATAAGGTCAGAGAAACCTTATTGATTGCGACTCGTAACGAAGGCAAGACCAAGGAATTCCGAGCTATCTTTGACAAACTAGGCTACGATGTGGAAAATCTTAATGACTATCCTGACCTGCCTGAAGTTGCTGAAACGGGTATGACTTTTGAAGAAAATGCTCGTCTGAAGGCAGAAACCATTTCACAGTTAACAGGTAAGATGGTTCTGGCGGATGACTCTGGGCTTAAAGTGGATGTTCTTGGCGGATTGCCAGGCGTTTGGTCAGCTCGATTTGCAGGAGTTGGAGCTACCGACCGTGAAAATAATGCCAAACTCTTACACGAATTGGCCATGGTCTTTGAGCTCAAGGACCGTTCTGCTCAATTCCATACAACCTTGGTCGTAGCTAGTCCAGGTAAGGAAAGCTTGGTTGTCGAAGCTGACTGGCCGGGCTACATTAACTTTGAACCTAAGGGGGAAAATGGCTTTGGCTATGATCCGCTCTTCTTAGTAGGAGAAACTGGTAAATCTTCAGCTGAATTAACCCTTGAAGAAAAAAATAGTCAATCCCACCGTGCCTTAGCCGTTAAGAAACTTTTGGAGGTATTTCCATCATGGCAAAGCAAACCATCATTGTAATGAGCGACTCTCATGGCGATAGCTTGATTGTGGAAGAAATCCGTGATCACTATGTGGGCAAAGTTGACGCCGTTTTTCATAACGGTGATTCTGAACTGCGTCCTGATTCTCCACTTTGGGAGGGGATTCGTGTAGTCAAAGGGAACATGGACTTCTACGCTGGCTACCCAGAACGTTTGGTGACCGAGCTTGGTTCGACCAAGATTATTCAAACCCATGGTCACTTGTTTGACATCAATTTCAACTTTCAAAAGTTGGACTACTGGGCTCAGGAAGAAGAGGCCGATATCTGCCTCTATGGTCACCTGCATGTGCCAAATGCTTGGATGGAAGGCAAAACCCTTTTTCTAAATCCAGGTTCCATTAGTCAACCACGTGGTACCATCAGAGAATGTCTCTATGCTCGTGTGGAGATTGATGATAGTTATTTCAAAGTGGACTTTTTGACACGAGACCATGAGGTGTATCCAGGCTTGTCCAAGGAGTTTAGCCGATGATTGCCAAGGAGTTTGAGACTTTCTTGCTAGGCCAAGAGGAAACTTTTTTGACCCCTGCTGAAAATCTGGCCGTGTTGATTGATACTCACAATGCAGATCATGCAACTCTCTTGCTCAGTCAGATGACCTATACCCGTGTTCCTGTTGTGACAGATGAAAAACGATTTGTTGGGACGATTGGGCTCAGAGATATTATGGCTTATCAGATGGAGCATGACCTGAGTCAAGAAATCATGGCAGATACGGATATTGTTCATATGACCAAAACGGACGTAGCGGTTGTCTCGCCTGATTTTACCATTACGGAGGTCTTGCACAAGCTGGTAGATGAGTCTTTCTTACCGGTTGTGGATGCGTCAGGGATTTTCCAAGGGATTATCACGCGCAAGTCTATCCTCAAGGCAGTCAATGCCCTCTTGCATGACTTTAGTAAGGAATATGAGATTCGATGCAAATGAGAGATAGGATTTCAGCCTTTTTAGAGGAAAAGCAGGGCTTATCTGCCAATTCCAAGCAGTCCTATAAGTATGATCTGGAACAATTTTTAGATTTGGTAGGCGAGCGGATTTCGGAGACTAGTCTCAAGATCTACCAAGCCCAGCTAGCCAATCTAAAAATCAGCGCCCAGAAGCGAAAGATTTCGGCCTGTAATCAATTTCTCTACTTTCTCTATCAAAAAGGAGAGGTGGACAGTTTTTACCGCTTGGAATTAACCAAACAAGCTGAGAAGAAGACCGAAAAGCCAGAAATTCTAAACCTAGCCTCTTTTTGGCAGGAAAGCGACTTTCCAGAGGGGCGCTTGCTAGCGCTCTTGATCCTAGAAATGGGGCTCTTGCCGAGTGAGATTTTGGCTCTCAGGGTTGAGGATATCAATCTGGATTTTCAGGTGTTGCGAATCAAGAAGGCTTCCCAACAGAGGATTGTCACCATTCCCACGACCTTGCTTTCAGAATTGGAACCCTTGATGGGGCAGACCTATCTTTTTGAAAGAGGAGGGAAAGCCTATTCTCGTCAGTGGGCCTTTCGTCAGTTAGAAGCTTTTGTCAAGGAGAAAGGTTTTCCGGCCTTATCCGCTCAAGCCTTGCGGGAACAGTTCATTCTAAGACAAATAGATAACAAGGTCGATTTGTACGAAATTGCAAAAAAATTAGGATTAAAAACAGTCCTGACCTTAGAAAAATATAGATAATGGATATTAAATTAAAAGATTTTGAAGGGCCTCTGGACTTGCTCTTGCACCTGGTTTCTAAGTACCAGATGGATATCTACGATGTGCCCATTACGGAAGTCATCGAACAGTATCTAGCCTATGTCTCAACCCTGCAGGCCATGCGTCTGGAAGTGACGGGCGAGTACATGGTTATGGCCAGTCAGCTCATGCTGATCAAGAGTCGCAAGCTATTGCCAAAGGTAGCAGAAGTGACAGACTTGGAGGATGACCTGGAGCAGGATCTCCTCTCTCAAATCGAAGAATACCGCAAGTTCAAGCTCTTGGGTGAGCACTTGGAAGCCAAGCACCAAGAACGGGCCCAGTATTATTCCAAAGCGCCGACAGAGTTGATTTACGAAGATGCGGAGCTTGTGCATGACAAGACGACCATTGACCTCTTTTTGGCTTTTTCAAATATCCTAGCCAAGAAAAAAAGAAGAGTTTGCACAAAATCACACGACTATCTTGCGAGATGAGTATAAGATTGAGGATATGATGGTTATCGTGAAAAGAGTCCTTGATTGGACGAGATCAATTGCGCTTGCAGGACTTGTTCAAGGAAGCCCAGAATGTCCAAGAGGTCATTACCCTCTTTTTGGCAACCTTGGAGTTAATCAAAACCCAGGAGCTGGTCCTCGTGCAAGAGGAGAGTTTCGGAGATATCTATCTCATGGAAAAGAAGGAAGAAAGTCAAGTAGCCCAAAGCTAGACTTGATAGAGAGGAAAGATGAGTACTTTAGCAAAAATAGAAGCGCTCTTGTTTGTAGCGGGTGAGGATGGGATTAGAGTCCGCCAGTTAGCTGAACTCCTTTCTTTGCCACCAACAGGCATCCAGCAGAGTTTAGAAAAATTAGCCCAGAAGTATGATAACGACCCAGATTCCAGTTTGGCTCTGATTGAGACAGGCGGTGCTTATAGATTGGTGACCAAGCCTCAATTTGCAGCCATTTTGAAGGAATACTCTAAGGCGCCTATCAACCAGAGTTTATCTCGGGCTGCCCTTGAGACCTTGTCCATCATTGCCTACAAGCAGCCCATCACGCGGATAGAAATTGATGCCATCCGTGGAGTCAACTCGAGTGGAGCCTTGGCAAAGTTGCAGGCTTTTGACTTGATCAAGGAAGACGGAAAAAAGGAAGTGTTGGGGCGCCCCAACCTCTATGTGACTACGGATTATTTCCTAGATTACATGGGAATGAACCATTTGGAAGAATTACCAGTGATTGATGAGCTTGAGATTCAAGCCCAAGAAAGCCAATTATTTGGTGAAAGGATAGAAGAAGATGAGAATCAATAAGTATATTGCCCACGCAGGTGTGGCCAGTAGGAGAAAAGCAGAAGAGTTGATCAAGCAAGGCTTGGTGACGGTCAATGGACAAGTGGTGCGTGAACTCGCAACGACCATCAAGTCAGGCGACAAGGTCGAAGTTGAAGGTCAACCCATCTACAACGAAGAAAAGGTCTATTATCTGCTTAACAAACCACGCGGTGTGATTTCCAGTGTGACAGATGACAAGGGTCGCAAGACTGTTGTCGACCTCTTGCCCAATGTGAAAGAGCGCATCTACCCTGTAGGTCGTTTGGACTGGGATACATCAGGTGTTTTGATTTTGACCAATGATGGGGATTTTACGGATGAGATGATTCACCCTCGTAATGAGATTGACAAGGTTTATGTCGCGCGTGTTAAAGGTGTGGCCAATAAGGATAATCTCCGTCCCTTGACCCGTGGACTTGAGATTGATGGCAAGAAGACCAAGCCAGCTGTCTATGAGATTCTCAAAGTGGATCCAGTTAAAAACCGCTCAGTAGTGCAATTGACCATTCATGAAGGGCGCAACCATCAGGTTAAAAAAATGTTTGAAGCTGTCGGTCTCCAAGTAGATAAGTTGTCTCGAACCCGTTTTGGACATCTAGATTTGACAGGACTCCGTCCGGGAGAATCACGTCGTCTTAACAAAAAAGAAATCAGCCAACTACACACCATGGCTGTAACTAAGAAATAATGAAACGAATCTTAATAGCGCCTGTGCGCTTTTACCAACGTTTTATCTCACCAGCCTTTCCCCCCTCTTGTCGCTTTGAACCCACTTGCTCAAACTACATGATTGAGGCTATTGAAAAACATGGCTTCAAGGGTGTTTTGATGGGCTTGGCTCGGATTTTGCGTTGCCATCCTTGGTCGAAAACAGGTAAAGATCCAGTGCCAGATCACTTTACTTTGAAAAGAAATTCAAAGTAAGATTGTATTCTAATGTATAAAACACAGATAGATGATACTTGGTATTTACTAAGTGTCATCTATCTGTGTTTTTATTTATTATTGATGTTTCTGTTATTTATTCCAAAATGTTTTTGCCTTCTTTAACACGCCAACGATAATCTGATAAAATAATATCTTCGAGGGAGTAGCTGGCCTGCCAGTCAAGATATTGTTTAGCTTTTGATGCATCTGCTAGAACGCTGGCTGGATCACCTGCACGACGAGCAACAATCTCGTGTGGGATTTTTTGATCCAGTAATTCTTCAGCAGTTTTAAAGATTTCTTTGACAGTATAGCCTTTTTCAGTTCCTAAGTTAAAGATTTGAGAAGAACTGTCTTCTTGAAAGAGGTAGTTCATTCCTTTAACATGAGCCTGTGCAAGGTCCAAGACATGAATGTAATCCCGAATACATGAACCATCACGTGTATCGTAGTCATCTCCAAATATTTTTAGGCTATCATTTTGTCCCAATGCGGTCTTGTTGATATTGGGAATAATATGAGTTGGATTTTTTACACGCAGACCATTTGAAGCATCCATTTCAGCTCCAGCAACATTAAAGTAACGGAAAATAACATATTTCCAATCGTAGCGATTAGCCATCCAGTAAATCATTCGTTCGCCCATCAGTTTTGTCTCTGCATAAGGGTTGACAGGGTCGAGCAGGGTATCTTCAGTGGCTGGCTTGTCAATACAGTTATTACCATAAAGAGAAGCAGTCGAAGAGAACATGATTTTTTGAATACCAACTTCAGATAAGACTTTGAGAACTTGATTCATACCAGCAACATTGGCAGTGAAGTATTTACTTGGATTTTCAATACTTTCGCTCACAACAATCTCACCTGCACAATGGAGAACAGCGTCAATCTTGTTTTCTTCCAAGTAGGTTTTTAAGGCACTAGCATCATAAACGTCCAGTTGTTTAAAGCTAGCACGACTATCTACAGCTGAACGATTTCCTGTAGAGAGATTATCTAGAACATGTACCTGATAGCCAGCATTTAAAAGAGCTTTAACGGTATGGGAGCCAATGTAGCCAGCTCCACCTGTAACAAGAATTGTTTTGGTCATGATTTTTTCCTTTTTCTAGTTTTGTACTATTTTAAAGAAATAAGAAGGTAAAGTCAACTATTTTCTGAAAATTTCATGAAAAAACTGAACAAATATAGCATTGAATTGTTTTGTGTTTGGGAGTTAATAGTTTGGGTGATCTTGGAATAGTTCTTAGATTTCACCTCACATGCAAGAAAATACAAGCTTTTTATGAGATACAGTAAGACTAAGATACTAATTTAGAAATCCACCTTCCCGCTATCCTTCTCCTATAAAAAGTGGTAAAATGGATGAAAGAAAGAAGGAACTGAAATGACAACATTATTTTCAAAAATCAAAGAAGTAACAGAACTTGCTGCGATCTCAGGCCATGAAGCACCTGTCCGTGCTTATCTTCGTGAAAAGTTGACACCGCACGTGGATGAAGTGGTGACAGATGGCTTGGGTGGTATTTTCGGAATTAAACATTCAGAAGCTGCGGATGCGCCGCGCGTCTTGGTTGCTTCTCACATGGATGAAGTTGGTTTTATGGTTAGCGAAATCAAGCCAGATGGTACCTTCCGTGTCGTTGAAATCGGTGGTTGGAACCCTATGGTGGTTAGTAGCCAACGTTTCAAGCTCCTGACTCGTGATGGTCGTGAAATCCCTGTGATCTCAGGCTCTGTCCCTCCACATTTGACACGTGGAACAGGTGGACCAACCATGCCTGCTATTTCGGATATTGTCTTTGATGGTGGGTTTGCGGACAAGGCTGAGGCAGAAAGCTTTGGAATCCGTCCTGGTGATACTATCGTACCAGATAGTTCTGCAATCTTGACAGCCAATGAAAAAAATATCATCTCAAAAGCTTGGGACAACCGCTACGGTGTTCTCATGGTTAGCGAACTAGCTGAAGCTCTGTCAGGCCAAAAACTAGGAAATGAACTCTATCTTGGTTCTAACGTCCAAGAAGAAGTTGGTCTTCGTGGTGCTCATACTTCTACAACTAAGTTTGACCCAGAAGTATTCCTCGCAGTTGACTGCTCACCTGCTGGTGATGTTTATGGTGGTCAAGGCAAGATTGGGGACGGAACCTTGATTCGTTTCTACGATCCAGGTCACTTGCTTCTCCCAGGTATGAAGGATTTCCTTTTGACAACGGCTGAAGAAGCTGGAATCAAGTACCAATACTACTGTGGTAAAGGCGGAACAGACGCTGGCGCAGCCCATCTGAAAAATGGTGGTGTCCCTTCAACAACTATCGGTGTCTGCGCTCGTTATATCCACTCTCACCAAACCCTCTACGCTATGGATGACTTCCTAGAAGCTCAAGCTTTCTTGCAAGCCTTGGTGAAAAATTGGATCGTTCAACGGTTGATTTGATTAAGAATTATTAAACATAAGGGAGGTGGTAGGGATGGTAGAACCAAACCTAGAAAGCCTTATAAAAGATCTTTACAATCATGCTCGACATGATTTGAGTGAAGATTTAGTTGCTGCTCTCCTAGAGACTGCTAAAAAACTGCCTGCTACAAATGAGCAATTGCTGGCAGTTCGTCTCTCAGGACTGGTCAATCGTGAATTGCTCCTAAATCCCAAATATCCAGCACCTGAGTTGATCAACTTGGCTCGCTTTATCAAAAGAGAAGAAGCCAAGTACAGAGGAACTGTAGCTTCTGCAATTATGTATGGGGAGCTCTTCAAAATGCTTTGATTCCATTGTGAATCAAAGCATTTTTTTTATAGGGTAGAAAAGCAATTCTTGGTTTGGAGAAGAAAGGCTCTATAATATTTGTAGTGGGTAAATCCCCTATGGATATTATGGAGCCTATTTTGTTGTAGAAAAAAGTCCCATAAGATCTATAATGAAAAGCGACAAAACAACTCATTAGAAAGATTCATATGGAACAATTACATTTTATCACAAAACTACTCGATATCAAAGACCCTAATATCCAATTTGTGGATGTTGTTAATAGGGATACACACAAGGAAATCATCGCTAAACTGGATTATGAGGCTCCATCTTGCCCTGATTGCGGAAACCAAATGAAGAAATATGATTTTCAAAAACCGTCTAAGATTCCTTATCTTGAAACAACTGGTATGCCTACTAGAATTCTCCTGAAAAAGCGTCGTTTTAAGTGCTATCAGTGCTCTAAAATGATGGTCGCTGAGACTCCTCTAGTAAAGAAAAATCACCAAATCCCTCGTATCATCAACCAAAAGATTGCTCAGAAGTTGATTGAAAAGACTTCTATGACCGATATTGCTCATCAGCTGGCCATTTCAACTTCAACTGTTATTCGCAAGCTCAATGATTTTCACTTTGAGCATGATTTTTCTCACCTTCCTGAGATTATGTCTTGGGATGAGTACGCTTTCACCAAGGGAAAGATGAGTTTCATTGCGCAAGATTTTGATAATCTCAGTATCATCGCTGTTCTTGAGGGAAGAACACAAGCTGTCATCCGAAATCACTTTCTTCGCTACGATAGAGCCGTTCGATGTCAGGTGAAATAATTACTATGGATATGTTTAGTCCTTATTATGACTTAGCTAAACAGCTTTTTCCGAATGCTAAAATCGTTCTAGATCGTTTCCATATTGTACAACATCTAAGCCGTGCTATGAGTCGTGTGCGTGTCCAAATCATGAATCAGTTTGAACGAAAATCCCATGAATACAAGGCTATCAAGCGCTACTGGAAACTCATTCAACAAGATAGTCGGAAGCTCAGCGATAAACGTTTTTATCGCCCTACTTTTCGCATGCACTTAACCAATAAAGAGATTCTAGACAAACTATTGAGCTATTCAGAAGATTTGAAACACCACTATAATCTCTATCAACTCTTGATGTTTCACTTTCAACATAAGAAACCTAACAAATTTTTCGGACTCATCGAGGACAATCTAAAGAAGGTTCATCCCCTTTTTCAGACTGTCTTTAAAACATTTCTAAAGGATAAAGAGAAGATTGTCAATGCACTTCAGTTACCCTATTCCAACGCTAAATTAGAAGCGACCAATAATCTCATCAAACTTATCAAGCGAAATGCATTTGGTTTTCGGAACTTTGAAAACTTCAAAAAACGGATTTTCATCGCTCTGAACATCAAAAAAGAAAGGACGAAATTTGTCCTTTCTCGAGGTTAGCTTTTTTCAACCCACTACAGTTGACAAAGAGCCAGAAGAAAAAGCCATCCTGTTCATACTCTTCGAAAATCAAATTCAAACTACGTCAGCTTCGCCTTGCCGTACTCAAGTACAGTCTGCGGCTAGCTTCCTAGTTTGCTCTTTGATTTTCATTGAGTATCAGGCTAGCTTCTTGGTTCTTAAATTTGTTCAGCGATGACCTTTTCAGCTAGGTTCATAGCATGATCAGACACACGAGTATAGTGGGAAATAATGTCGATAAAGTTGACCCCAGCTTGCGTTGAACACTCGCCCTTGTTGAGGCGTTTGATGTGGGTCTTTCTGAGAACACGTTCCATATTGTTGATTTCTTTATGGCGTTCAATCAGACTTTGAGCTTTTTCGATATCATTGTTTTCTACGCTATCAAGGGCATCCTTGATAAAGCCAGTAGTTTTTTGATAAATATCAGCCAATTCCTGCAAAGCAGCTTCAGAGAACTCGACATTTTTACGTTGAAGGTAGTCAGTCAGATTGATTAGGGCTTCTGCGTGATCCCCAATCCGTTCCAAATCACGGGATGAATCAAGGATGTTGGTCAGCACTTCACTTTCTTTCTGGCTAAGGGCTTCACTTGAAAGAGTAATGAGGTATCGAGTCAATTTTTCATCAATGGTATTGATGGCTTCTTCTGTCTTGTGGCCTTTTTCAGCAACCTTTTCATTGAGGTCGATGATGTAGTTATAAGAAAGGTCAAAGGCTTTAGAAGCATAATTTCCTAAGTGAAGGAGTTCTTTCTTCGCATTTCCGAGAGCGATTGATGGAGCTTGTTTAATCAAATGCTCATCAAGATAAAGCGGCTCGTACTTGACAACTTCATCTTCACCAGGGATGAGCTTAGTTACAAAGAAAGCCAAGGCTCCGATGAAGGGAAATTGTACAATAGTGTTACTTACGTTAAAGGCACCGTGAGAGAAGGCAATAGTCATCTCAGGCGAGAGGTGAAGGAGTGATTGGAAGTACTCAATCATTGACGTAAATGGGCCTAATAAATCAAGCAAAGAATAGTTCCTAATACGTTAAAGGTAACGTGGGTTGCAGCAACGCGTTTCGCAGAGACATTGGCTCCAGCTGCCGCGATGATAACTGTTAAGGTTGTCCCGATATTATCCCCGAAGAGAACTGGTAGAGAACCTTTAAGGTCAAGGAATCCACCTGCATAGAGACCCTGCAAAATCCCGATTGTCGCAGAAGAAGCTTGGATGAGAACGGTAATCACTGCACCGGCAAAAACTCCTAAAATAGGATTTTGTCCCAAGGTTACCATGTATTCCTTGAATTGTGGTAAATCTTTAAGAGGGCTCATACCGGCACTGATGAGGTTGAGGGCGTAGAAGATTCCCCCTACACCAAACAGGATGCGCCCAATATTGTTTGCTGTTCTGTTTTTTGTAAAGAAGAGGAACATGGTTCCAAGGAAAATCAAGGGTAAAGCATACTCGCCAAGCTTGAAACCGATGATAAAGGAAGTAACGGTGGTTCCGATGTTGGCTCCCATGATAATTCCGATAGCCTGTCTAAGAGTTAGAAGGCTAGCGCTGACCAGTCCAACCGTGATAACTGTAACCCCTGTACTTGACTGAATCAGGGCAGTCACGACAATCCCGACTAGAACACCTAAAAAGGGATTGCTGGTGTACTTGTCAATGTAAAAACGAAGGCGATCTCCAGCAGCTTGTTGCAAACCGTCTCCCATGGTCTTGATACTATATAAGAATAGTCCTAGACCACCTAAAAAGTGAAATAAAATTTCCTGCCAATTAATGGACATTTCTTTTTCCTCCGAAAAATAATAACGGAATTTCTCCTATTCTATTTTAAAGGATAAAAAGTAAATCTAACAAGTGTTAAGCTAAGATTTTAGAAAGAAAAATCGTCAGAAAAAGTAAAAATAATAAACTTTAACATGACATGAAGATTAAATATCGAAAAAAATCTTGTGAAATCTTTCCTTATATTTCCAAAGTGTGATATAATAGTTTCGAATAAAATAAATAAAGGGGTTTTTTTGTAACATGGCAAAACTTACTGTTAAAGACGTTGACTTGAAAGGTAAAAAAGTCCTCGTTCGTGTTGACTTCAACGTACCATTGAAAGATGGCGTAATCACTAACGACAACCGTATCACAGCAGCTCTTCCAACTATTAAGTACATCATCGAACAAGGTGGACGTGCAATTCTTTTCTCTCACCTTGGACGTGTGAAAGAAGAAGCTGATAAAGCTGGTAAATCACTTGCTCCTGTAGCAGCAGACTTGGCTGCTAAATTGGGTCAAGACGTTGTTTCCCAGGTGTCACTCGTGGTGCTGAATTGGAAGCAGCTATCAACGCTCTTGAAGATGGACAAGTTCTTTTGGTTGAAAACACTCGTTTTGAAGATGTTGACGGCAAGAAAGAATCTAAAAACGATCCTGAACTTGGTAAATACTGGGCATCACTTGGAGATGGTATCTTCGTAAACGATGCATTCGGTACAGCTCACCGTGCCCACGCATCTAACGTTGGTATTTCAGCAAACGTTGAAAAAGCAGTTGCTGGTTTCCTTCTTGAAAACGAAATTGCCTACATCCAAGAAGCAGTTGAAACTCCAGAACGTCCATTCGTGGCTATCCTTGGTGGTTCAAAAGTTTCAGACAAGATTGGTGTTATCGAAAACTTGCTTGAAAAGGCTGATAAAGTTCTTATCGGTGGTGGTATGACTTACACATTCTACAAAGCACAAGGTATCGAAATCGGTAACTCACTTGTAGAAGAAGACAAATTGGATGTTGCGAAAGCTCTTCTTGAAAAAGCAAACGGTAAATTGATCTTGCCAGTTGACTCAAAAGAAGCAAACGCATTTGCTGGCTACACTGAAGTGCGTGACACTGAAGGTGAAGCAGTTTCTGAAGGCTTCCTTGGTCTTGATATCGGTCCAAAAATCTATCGCTAAATTTGACGAAGCTTTGACTGGTGCCAAAACAGTTGTATGGAACGGACCTATGGGTGTATTTGAAAACCCAGACTTCCAAGCTGGTACAATCGGTGTGATGGACGCTATCGTGAAACAACCAGGCGTTAAATCAATCATCGGTGGTGGTGACTCAGCTGCCGCAGCAATCAACCTTGGTCGTGCAGACAAATTCTCATGGATCTCTACTGGTGGTGGAGCATCAATGGAACTTCTTGAAGGTAAAGTTCTTCCAGGACTTGCAGCCTTGACAGAAAAAAATAAGATTTCATAAATGAATCAAAGAAGAGAGGATGAAGGTTCCTCTTTTCTTTTGCTTAAAATAAAAACGCTTCCTCTCAACTATTACTCATAAAAAAATCACCGATTTATGATAAAAATGGAAATAGAAAGTTGAGATTATGAGTTATTTTTAAAAAAATATAAATTCGATAAATCCCAGTTCAAACTTGGTATGCGAACCTTTAAAACAGGTATTGCTGTTTTTCTAGTTCTCTTAATTTTTGGCTTTTTTTGGCTGGAAAGGTCTTCAAATCGGTTCTTTGACAGCCGTTTTTTAGTCTGAGGGAGAGTTTTGATAAGAGTGTTCATTTTGGAACTTCGCGTATTCTAGGAAATAGTATCGGTGGCCTCTATGCCCTGGTCTTCTTCTTATTAAATACCTTTTTTTCCACGAAGCCTTTTTGGGTGACCTTAGTAGTTGTTCCGATTTGTACCATGTTAACCATTATGACAAATGTAGCCATGAATAACAAAGCAGGGGTCATTGGTGGTGTAGCAGCTATGTTAATCATTACCCTATCGATTCCGAGTGGTGAAACGATTTTGTACGTGTTTGCGCGTGTATCAGAAACTTTCATGGGAGTTTTTGTCGCAATTCTCGTAAATTACGATATTGATCGTATTCGGCTCTTTTTAGAGAAAAAAGAAAAATAATGTTACATTTTATAACATTATCAATTGACGTTTGTCTTTTTTTAGACTATAATAGACAGAAAGAAGGAAATTGTAAATGAAGGAAAAAGAATTTCGCCGAAATATGGCTGTTTTTCCTATTGGCAGTGTTATGAAGTTGACTGATCTATCGGCTCGCCAGATTCGTTATTATGAAGATCAAGAGTTGATTAAGCCTGATCGAAACGAAGGCAATCGCCGTATGTACTCGCTGAATGATATGGATCGGTTGCTTGAGATTAAAGATTACATTTCAGAAGGTCTCAATATTGCTGCCATTAAGAAAAAATATGCCGAACGTGAGGCGAAAGCTAAGAAACCAGTCAGTCAAACTGAGGTGCGTCGAGCCCTTCGAAATGAAGTTCTTCAACAAAGTCGCTTTGCTTCTCAACAATCACCTTTTGGTCGCGGTTAGGTAACCGCTAGTCGTCAAATATAAGGAGAAAAACCATGCCAATCACAGCTGCAGATATTCGTCGTGAAGTTAAGGAAAAAAATGTAACCTTTATTCGTCTCATGTTTTCAGATATCTTGGGAACTATGAAAAACGTCGAAATTCCTGCTACAGATGAACAGTTAGATAAAGTCTTGTCAAACAAGGCTATGTTTGATGGATCTTCTATCGAAGGTTTTGTACGTATCAATGAGTCAGATATGTACTTGTACCCTGACTTAGATACATGGACAGTCTTTCCTTGGGGAGATGAGAACGGTAGTGTCGCAGGATTGATCTGTGATGTTTATACAACAGAAGGAGAGCCATTTGCTGGAGACCCCCGTAGCAACCTTAAGCGTGCCCTTCGTCATATGGAGGAAGTCGGATTCAAGTCCTTCAACCTTGGACCAGAACCAGAATTCTTCCTATTTAAGTTGGATGAAAATGGAGATCCAACCCTTGAGGTAAATGACAAGGGTGGTTACTTTGACTTGGCACCTACGGACCTTGCGGACAACACACGTCGTGAAATCGTGAATGTCTTGACCAAAATGGGATTTGAAGTAGAAGCGAGTCACCACGAGGTTGCGGTTGGACAACACGAGATTGACTTTAAGTACGATGAAGTTCTCCGTGCTTGTGATAAGATTCAAATCTTTAAACTCGTTGTTAAACCATTGCTCGAAAACACGGACTTTACGCAACCTTTATGGCCAAACCAAAATTTGGTATTGCTGGATCAGGTATGCACTGTAATATGTCCTTGTTTGATGCAGAAGGAAACAATGCCTTCTTTGATCCAAATGATCCAAAAGGAATGCAGTTGTCAGAAACGGCCTACCATTTCCTTGGCGGTTTGATTAAGCATGCCTACAACTATACTGCCATCATGAACCCAACAGTTAACTCATACAAACGTTTGGTTCCAGGTTATGAAGCACCTGTTTACATTGCTTGGGCTGGTCGTAACCGTTCGCCACTTGTACGCGTGCCTGCTTCACGTGGTATGGGAACTCGTCTTGAGTTACGTTCAGTGGATCCGATGGCAAACCCATACATCGCTATGGCGGTTCTTTTGGAAGTTGGTTTGCATGGTATTGAAAATAAAATCGAAGCACCAGCTCCTATCGAAGAAAATATCTACATCATGACAGCAGAAGAGCGCAAGGAAGCTGGTATTACAGACCTTCCATCAACTCTTCACAACGCTTTGAAAGCTTTGACAGAAGATGAAGTTGTCAGAGCAGCTCTTGGAGAACATATCTATACTAGTTTCCTTGAAGCCAAGCGAATCGAATGGGCAAGTTATGCAACCTTCGTTTCACAATGGGAAATTGATAATTATTTAGATCTTTACTAATATAGAGGAAAGATTGCCTGAGGGCGGTCTTTTTTCTTGTGTTTTATATCGAGGTGTGATATATTTTATATAACGAAGTGCGATATATCGAACTTAATAGGAGGTGAATGCAAATGGAATTAACGGATAAGATTCGTCGAGTTTATCTTCCCATGACGGAAACGGGTTTTTATATCTTGTTCTGTCTGCAAAAGGAAGGTCATGGTTATAGTATTACGCAAAAGGTCAAGGAGATGACAGATTCGCAAGTTTCGATTAGTCCTGGGACTATGTATGGAACCTTGTCAAAAATGGAAAAGGATGGTTTGATTTCCTTTGTCCGCGAAGAGGAAAAACGGAAAATCTATCAGATTACAGACTTGGGACGCAAAGTCTTAGATATTGAATTGAAACGTATTGAACGGCTCTATAGAAATAGTCTGGAGGGAAGATGATGGAAAAGAAGGTTGTTTATAGAATTGCTACCATTGCGGATTATGATAGAGAGGCTTTATATCTTAGAAAAATGCATGCTATGGGCTGGAAACTTAAGAAAGTAACCTACTCTAACTTAGTAGTTGCGGTTAAGTATACTTTTGAAAAGTGCCAACCGGAGCAAGTGTCTTATCAGTTGGACTTTTATCCCATGAAAAAATCTGATAGAGCCTCCTATTTACAACTGTTTAAAGACTGTGGCTGGGAGCATATTACAGACTTTAATAGTTTTTCCTATTTTAGAAAAGCACATTCTGAAATTGAATCGGATGCCGAGTTTGAAATTTATAATGATGCGGCTGGGAGGTTAGCTATGGTCAAACGCATTTTAACAATGCGGATACTTCCTATCTTGCTTCTCTTTGCAGCTCTACTACCGATTTTTTCAAAGTTTGTCAGTGGAGTTAGTTCTTTCAGTTGGGCATTGTTTTTTTGATTTTCATAATAGATGGTGTTTTATTAATAGTTTTTGCGATTCAGATTTCTTATATTTTTTGGAGATTGTTTCAAAAGTGGAAAGAATTATCTGATAAATAACACCAGGCATGTTTTCTAATTTTGGGGTAAGTCAATGAATAGCAGAGTACAATTTCGGATTTTCACCATTGTTGATTTGGACAAGGAAGAAGAATATTTACATGAGATGCATTTGAAAGGTTGGAGGTATAGAACTAGTCGTTTTGGTTTGTTCTATTTTGACCAATGTCAACCGGACGATGTCATCTACTGTATCTATGATTCTAGATTTCTTAAAAAATATAAGCATGAACTGCAAGATTTTAGAAATAGAGGTTGGGAATTGATGGAAGCAGGTTCTTGTACGATTCTTCGTAAATCGTCTTCTGATTTACTTCCAGAGGATCAAGTCTATATGAGCAAGGAACTTAGGTGGGAAGTTATGCGAAATAGACTTCGTTCATGTACAGTTGCTTTCTCAGGTGGTCTTGTTGTTTGTATGAGTTCGTTTAGAGAAGAACTGTCGCAATCTTTCTTTGTCATTTTTGCTCTATATGCCTTTATGATTTCTTATTTAATTCTTGGTTATTTAAGACTTAAAAGGGCATACCGAGTAGATAAACAGTAAGGTTCTAGGTCTTCAGACTGATTTTTAGCACTCTTGGTAAAAGAGTGCTAATTTTTTGAGTTTTTATCTTGACATTCTCTTTTAAGGGTGTATAATAGAATCATAAGTTAGCACTTGAGTGTATCGAGTGCTAATCGATCAGACAGAGAGGAGTGATGAGGTGGTTACAGAGCGTCAGCAGGATATTTTAAATCTCATTATTGACATCTTTACCAAAACGCACGAACCTGTCGGATCCAAAGCCTTGCAAGAGTCTATTAACTCTAGCAGTGCAACCATTCGTAATGACATGGCGGCTCTAGAAAAGCAAGGTTTGCTTGAGAAGGCTCATACTTCAAGTGGTCGGATGCCCAGTGTTGCTGGTTTTCAGTACTATGTGAAACACTCACTGGATTTTGACCGACTGGCTGAAAATGAGGTTTATGAGATTGTCAAAGCCTTTGATCAGGAATTCTTCAAACTGGAGGATATTCTGCAAGAGGCTGCTAATCTACTGACAGACTTGAGTGGCTGTACGGTAGTAGCACTGGATGTTGAGCCCAGCAGGCAACGGTTGACAGCCTTTGATATCGTTGTTTTGGGCCAACATACAGCCTTGGCAGTATTCACCCTAGACGAGTCTCGAACGGTTACCAGTCAGTTTCTGATTCCAAGGAACTTCTTGCAGGAGGATTTGCTGAAACTGAAGAGCATCATTCAGGAACGTTTCCTCGGTCACACCGTTCTAGATATCCACTATAAGATTCGGACAGAGATTCCGCAGATTATCCAGCGTTACTTTACAACAACGGACAATGTTATCGATCTCTTTGAACATATCTTTAAGGAAATGTTCAACGAAAACATTGTGGTGGCGGGCAAGGTCAATCTCTTGAATTTTGCTAATCTGGCAGCCTATCAGTTCTTTGATCAGCCACAAAAGGTGGCCTTGGAGATTCGTGAGGGTCTGCGTGAAGATCAGATGCAAAATGTCCGTGTTGCAGACAGTCAAGAGTCCTGTCTAGCTGACCTAGCGGTGATTAGTAGCAAGTTCCTCATTCCTTATCGGGGAGTTGGAATTCTAGCCATTATCGGTCCAGTCAATCTGGATTATCAGCAGCTAATCAACCAAGTCAATGTGGTCAACCGTGTTTTGACCATGAAGTTGACAGATTTTTACCGCTACCTCAGCAGTAATCATTACGAAGTACATTAAGATTGAATCATTTAAAGGAGGCGAAAATGGCCCAAGATATAAAAAATGAAGAAGTAGAAGAAGTTCAAGAAGAGGAAGTTGTGGAAACAGCTGAAGAAACAACTCCTGAGAAGTCTGAGTTGGACTTGGCAAATGAACGTGCAGATGAGTTCGAAAACAAATACTTTCGCGCTCATGCAGAAATGCAAAATATCCAACGCCGTGCCAATGAAGAGCGCCAAAACTTGCAACGTTATCGTAGCCAGGACTTAGCAAAAGCAATCTTGCCATCTCTTGATAACCTTGAGCGTGCGCTCGCAGTTGAAGGTTTGACAGATGATGTGAAGAAGGGCTTGGAGATGGTGCAAGAAAGCTTGGTTCACGCTTTGAAAGAAGAAGGAATCGAAGAAATCGCAGCTGACGGCGAATTTGACCATAACTATCATATGGCCATTCAAACTCTCCCAGCAGACGATGAACACCCAGCAGATACCATCGCCCAAGTTTTCCAAAAAGGCTACAAACTCCATGACCGCATCCTACGCCCAGTCATGGTAGTTGTTTACAACTAAGATACAAAGCCTGTAAAAAGCTCACAGTAAAAATAGGAGATTGACGAAGTGATCGATGAACACAAGAAAATCTATCTTTTTTACTCAGAGCTTAGGTAGTGTTCGATTAGGCAATTCTGACGGTTGCTGAAGCAACTCGTCAGAAAACGGCAATCGCTATGGCGTTTGCCTAGCCTCCTTACTAACTCGTCGTCGAAATAAAATCGATTTCGACTCCTCGTGTCGTAACATAATAGGAAACTTGTCCGAAACGACAATAAACTATGAAGAAAGATAAAAAGCAAGCCGAAGGCTTGCAAGGAAGATATTTCCCGCCGTGGTGAAAGTCTCAGTAGCTTTTGCTACTGAAACAGGGGATTTTTGAGACAATAGGCTCAAAAATAAGTGATGAAATCCCGAAGGGAGTTGCTCACGTCCCCACCACTTAAGGGAAATATCAAAAAAATCAAAATTCGAATTTAAAATTTAAGGAGAAAAACACATGTCTAAAATTATCGGTATTGACTTAGGTACAACAAACTCAGCAGTTGCAGTTCTTGAAGGAACTGAAAGCAAAATCATCGCAAACCCAGAAGGTAACCGTACAACTCCATCTGTAGTCTCATTCAAACGGCGAAATCATCGTTGGTGACGCTGCAAAACGTCAAGCAGTCACAAACCCAGATACAGTTATCTCTATCAAATCTAAGATGGGAACTTCTGAAAAAGTTTCTGCTAATGGAAAAGAATACACTCCACAAGAAATCTCAGCTATGATTCTTCAATACTTGAAAGGCTACGCTGAAGACTATCTTGGTGAGAAAGTAACTAAAGCAGTTATCACAGTTCCAGCTTACTTCAACGATGCTCAACGTCAAGCAACAAAAGACGCTGGTAAAATCGCTGGTCTTGAAGTAGAACGTATTGTCAACGAACCAACTGCAGCAGCCCTTGCTTATGGTTTGGACAAGACTGATAAAGAAGAAAAAATCTTGGTATTTGACCTTGGTGGTGGTACATTCGACGTATCTATCCTTGAATTGGGTGACGGTGTCTTCGACGTATTGTCAACTGCAGGGGACAACAAACTTGGTGGTGACGACTTTGACCAAAAAATCATCGACCACTTGGTAGCAGAATTCAAGAAAGAAAACGGTATTGACTTGTCTACTGACAAGATGGCAATGCAACGTTTGAAAGATGCAGCTGAAAAAGCTAAGAAAGACCTTTCGGGTGTAACTTCAACACAAATCAGCTTGCCATTTATCACTGCAGGTGAGGCTGGACCTCTTCACTTGGAAATGACTTTGACTCGTGCGAAATTTGACGATTTGACTCGTGACCTTGTAGAACGTACAAAAGTTCCAGTTCGCCAAGCCCTTTCAGATGCAGGTTTGAGCTTGTCAGAAATCGACGAAGTTATCCTTGTTGGTGGTTCAACTCGTATCCCTGCCGTTGTTGAAGCTGTTAAGGCTGAAACTGGTAAAGAACCAAACAAATCAGTAAACCCTGATGAAGTTGTTGCTATGGGTGCTGCAATCCAAGGTGGTGTCATTACTGGTGATGTCAAAGACGTTGTCCTTCTTGACGTAACACCATTGTCACTTGGTATCGAAACAATGGGTGGTGTCTTCACAAAACTCATCGACCGTAACACAACAATCCCAACATCTAAATCACAAGTCTTTTCAACAGCAGCAGACAACCAACCAGCTGTTGATATCCACGTTCTTCAAGGTGAACGCCCAATGGCAGCAGATAACAAGACTCTTGGACGTTTCCAATTGACAGATATCCCAGCTGCACCTCGTGGAATTCCTCAAATCGAAGTAACATTTGATATCGACAAGAACGGTATCGTGTCTGTTAAGGCAAAAGACCTTGGAACTCAAAAAGAACAAACAATTGTTATCCAATCGAACTCAGGTTTGACTGATGAAGAAATTGACCGCATGATGAAAGATGCAGAAGCAAACGCTGAAGCAGATAAGAAACGTAAAGAAGAAGTGGACCTTCGTAACGAAGTAGACCAAGCAATCTTTGCGACTGAAAAGACAATCAAGGAAACTGAAGGCAAAGGCTTTGATGCAGAACGTGACGCTACCCAAGCTGCCCTTGATGACCTTAAGAAAGCCCAAGAAGACAACAACTTGGACGAAATGAAAGCAAAACTCGAAGCATTGAACGAAAAAGCTCAAGGACTTGCTGTTAAACTCTACGAACAAGCCGCAGCAGCGCAACAAGCTCAAGCAGGAGCAGAAGGCGCACAAGCAACAGGAAACGCAGGCGATGACGTCGTAGACGGAGAGTTTACTGAGAAATAAGACGTTGAGGCGTTAAGAAAACGAAAGAAAAATAGGAAGCCATCGCCTTGTGCGATGCACAAAAGATGGCTTATCTTTTTTCCGAAGTTTTTAGCTGAAACTCAGTTAAGCCTAACTCGTTAAGAATGTTAATAATGATAAGAAGAAATCCAGAGGTTGCAACCCAGCCTCTGTTTTTTTCGGTAAAAAGGGACTAAACCTGATTTATTTGGGTTTTGTCTCATCAATATAAAAGAAAGGAAATGAACCCTGACCTAAATTCTCGGAAAAAGATAAATCTGCCTAGGAGCATCGCTCCAGCGTCAGATTTCCTATTTTTTTCAGTCGAATTTTACGGTCTTGGTATCTTGTATGAACAATACTGAATTTTATGATCGTCTGGGGGTGTCAAAAAACGCTTCGGCAGACGAAATCAAAAAGGCTTATCGTAAGCTTTCGAAAAAATACCACCCAGATATCAACAAGGAGCCTGGTGCTGAGGAAAAGTACAAGGAAGTTCAAGAAGCCTATGAGACTTTGAGTGACGACCAAAAACGTGCTGCCTATGACCAATATGGTGCTGCGGGTGCCAATGGTGGCTTTGGTGGTGCTGGTGGTTTCGGAGGTTTCAACGGGTCAGGTGGCTTCGGTGGTTTTGAGGACATTTTCTCAAGTTTCTTCGGCGGAGGCGGTGCTTCACGCAATCCAAATGCTCCTCGCCAAGGGGATGACCTCCAGTATCGTGTGAATTTGACCTTTGAAGAAGCCATTTTTGGAGCTGAAAAAGAAGTTAAGTACAATCGTGAAGCGAGCTGTCGTACATGTAATGGCTCTGGTGCTAAACCAGGGACAAGTCCAGTCACTTGTGGACGCTGTCATGGCTCTGGTGTCATTAACGTCGATACACAGACTCCGCTTGGTATGATGCGTCGCCAGGTAACCTGTGATGTCTGTCATGGTCGTGGAAAAGAAATCAAAGATCCATGTACAACTTGTCATGGAACAGGGCATGAAAAACAAGCCCATAGCGTACATGTGAAAATTCCTGCCGGTGTGGAAACTGGTCAACAAATTCGCCTAGCTGGTCAAGGTGAGGCTGGCTTTAATGGTGGACCTTACGGTGACTTGTATGTAGTGGTTTCTGTGGAAGCCAGCGACAAGTTTGAACGTGAAGGAACTACTATTTTCTACAATCTCAACCTCAACTTTGTCCAAGCAGCTCTTGGTGATACAGTAGATATCCCAACTGTTCACGGTGATGTTGAATTGGTTATCCCAGAGGGAACTCAAACTGGTAAGAAATTCCGCCTACGTGGTAAGGGAGCTCCGAGCCTTCGTGGCGGTGCAGTTGGTGACCAATACGTTACTGTTAATGTTGTAACACCGACAGGTTTGAACGACCGCCAAAAAGCAGCCTTGAAAGAATTCGCAGCTGCAGGTGATTTAAAAGTTAATCCAAAGAAAAAAGGCTTCTTTGACCATATTAAAGATGCCTTCGAAGGAGAATAAATTAAAAAGAGCCGTCAGGCTCTTTTTACTTATCTCCAGTTTCCTGTGTTTCTTTTATCACGGCTAGTCTAGTCTGGATATCTTTTTCTAAGACCTTAAACTTGTAAGTCAGGTCTTCTTGATATTCCTTGATGAGTTCTTTTTGCTGGTCGATGATTTGCAGGCTATTTGGATAATATCCACATCGTCTTTGATTGCTTGAACGCGGTCGGTGGTATTCAAGACTTCATCTGTGATGGTTTGGCGATTTTTTGTGACCAGATAACTTCCGGCTGCAGCTCCTGCAAATAGCAGTAGGTTGGATAATTTCATGGCAACTCCTTAGGCGTTTTTGATGGTTTCAGCGACTTGAGCAAGTTTGTCAAAGTCTGGTTCGTGGGCGATAAAATCAATCTTGAGGTCATCGTCCGCACTGTAGCGAGGTACAAGGTGAACGTGGGTATGAAAGACTGTTTGACCAGCGACTTCTTCACAGTTGGCAATGATATTCATGCCAGCAGCCTTAGTTGCTTTCATGACTTTTTGAGCCACTGTTGGCACTTGGGCAAAGAGTTGGCTGGCGCTAGTAGCGTCCATTTCTAAAAGATTGCGATAGTGTTCTTTGGGCACGACCAAGGTGTGGCCTGGTGTCACTTGAGAGATATCAAGAAAGGCAAGAACCTGCTCATCTTCGTATACTTTTGAAGCAGGGATTTCTCCTGCGATGATTTTACAAAAAATGCAATCTGACATAAAATCTACCTCTACTGTATTGAATTTTGATATAATATAGCTACATTATACCAGATTTGGAGAAAATATGTTAGAAATTAAAAACCTGACAGGTGGCTATGTCCATGTTCCTGTCTTGAAAGATGTGACATTTACCGTTGAAAGTGGGCAGTTGGTCGGTTTGATTGGTCTCAATGGTGCTGGGAAATCAACAACTATCAATGAGATTATCGGTCTGTTGACACCTTATAGTGGTTCTATCAATATCAATGGTCTGACCCTGCAAGAAGATGCGACTAGCTACCGCAAGCAGATTGGCTACATTCCTGAGACACCTAGCCTGTATGAGGAATTGACTCTCAGAGAGCATATCGAAACGGTTGCCATGGCTTATGGTATTGAGCAAAAAGTGGCTTTTGAGCAAGTGGAACCTTTGTTAAAAATGTTCCGTTTGGACCAGAAATTAGACTGGTTCCCTGTTCATTTTTCAAAAGGGATGAAGCAGAAGGTCATGATTATCTGTGCTTTTGTTGTGGATCCGAGTCTCTTTATCGTGGATGAGCCTTTCCTTGGTCTTGATCCGCTGGCTATTGCAGACTTGATTCAGCTTTTGGAAGTGGAAAAGGAAAAGGGCAAGTCTATTCTCATGAGTACCCACGTGCTGGATTCGGCGGAGAAGATGTGTGATGCCTTTGTAATTCTTCACAAAGGGGAAGTGCGTGCTAAGGGAAATCTCCTGCAACTGCGCGAAGCCTTTGATATGCCTGAGGCTAGTTTGAATGATATTTACTTGGCTCTGACCAAAGAGGAGGAGCTATGAAAGACTTGTTTTTAAAGAGAAAGCAGGCTTTTCGTAAGGAGTGTCTTGGTTATCTGCGCTATGTTCTCAATGACCACTTTGTCTTGTTCCTGCTTGTCTTGCTGGGCTTTCTAGCCTACCAGTACAGTCAACTCTTGCAACATTTTCCTGAAAATCATTGGCCTATCCTTTTGTTTGTAGGTATTATCTCTGTTTTACTTTTGCTTTGGGGAGGAATTGCCACCTATATGGAGGCTCCAGACAAGCTCTTTCTCTTGGTCGGAGAAGAGGAAATCAAGCTCCATCTTCAGCGTCAAACTGGCATTTCCCTAGTCTTTTGGCTCTTTGTCCAGACTCTTTTCTTGCTGTTATTTGCGCCCTTATTTTTAGCCATGGGTTATGGCTTGCCTGTTTTTCTGGTCTATGTGCTTTTGTTGGGAGTAGGTAAATATTTCCTCTTTCGTCAAAAGGATAGCAAATTTTTCACGGAAACTGGACTGGACTGGGACTATATCATTTCTCAAGAAAGCAAGCGTAAGCAAGTCTTGCTTCGTTTCTTTGCCCTCTTTACGCAGGTAAAGGGAATTTCAAACAGCGTCAAGCGTCGTGCCTATCTGGACTTTATCCTAAAGGTTGTTCAGAAGGTGCCTGGGAAGATTTGGCAAAATCTCTATCTGCGTTCTTATCTACGAAATGGAGACCTCTTTGCCCTCAGTCTTCGTCTGCTCTTGCTTTCCGTTCTGGCGCAGATTTTTATCGAGCAAGCTTGGATTGCGACAGCAGTGGTAGTTCTCTTTAACTACCTCTTGCTCTTCCAGTTGCTGGCTCTCTATCACGCCTTTGACTACCAGTATTTGACCCAACTCTTTCCGCTGGATAAGGGGCAAAAGGAAAAAGGCTTGCAGGCGGTAGTCCGAGGATTGACCAGTTTTGTTTTACTTGTGGAATCAATTGTCGGCCTTGCGACCTTCCAAGAAAAACTAGCCCTTCTAGCCTTACTGGGAGCTGGTTTGGTTTTACTAGTCTTGTACTTACCTTATCAGGTCAAACGTCAGATGCAGGACTAACATTGCCTATATGACACTAAAAAAGAAGTTGAGTTCAGTTTGTCTCAGCTTCTTTTATTTTCTACAGGATAATGGTTGGTCCGTAGAGACTCAACTTGGTCTTGACTTGGTCAAAGTGGAAACGGTCATAGGCCCGCCAAGCGGCGCGAGTAGGAGCATCTGGATCGAGAGCGCTGAGTCCCATGAGAAGACTGGAAGTCTGGTAAAATTTTTCCAGTTCAATCAAGACTCGATTATCCACTGTTTCAGCCTTGGCTAGAAAGCCAAGAATAGAGTTTAATTGCTCCTGAAAGCGGACATCGTCAGCTGTTGCCTGTTTGCAGACTTGGTAAGCTTTGTTTAAGTCAGTAATCAAAGTTTGAGCTCTTTTGATAGGGTCTGTATCTGTCATGAGAATTCCTCCTTTAATCTGGGTGCTAGTCTTTATTCTAGCAGCTGTGTTTTGATACTGTCAGTTTATCACTTTATCTCCTTTTTCAGCTTCAAATCTTTAATTGTCATTGAAATTTCCTGAATGGTCCTGTTAAGATTTTATGATAAAATAGTTGTAACCTCATCATGATGTTGTGGAAAAATAGTCCTTTTAGGAGTTTTCAAAGACTGTTTAGGATTGGGTGTGCTTGTGCTAGACCTTTTCTGTTATTCTTTTCTTAGGAGGAGAATCCAATGAAACATATGATTATTCAGACACAGAAAACAGTCTATAAAGTAAACGTCGACGATATCTACTATATCCAAACACATCCAACTAAAGCCCATACCGTACAGATTGTTACAGAAGAAGCTAGCTTTAATATGGTTCAAAATTTAAGTAATCTTGAGAACCAATATGGGGAAACCTTGATGAGGTGCCATCGAAATTGTTTGGTTAATCTTGATAAATTAAAATCGATTGATTTTCAAGAAAGAATCCTTTTTCTCGGAGAAGAAGGTCAATACGCTGTCAAGTATGCCAGACGTCGCTATAGTGAAATTCGTCAAAAATGGTTGAAAGAAGGAGAGTAAGAAGATGAGAATATTTGTTTTAGAAGATGATTTTTCCCAGCAGACTAGGATTGAAACGACGATTGAGAAACTTTTGAAGGAACATCATATCACTCCCAGCTCTTTTGAGGTCTTTGGTAAGCCAGCTCAACTGCTGGCAGAGGTGCATGAGAAGGGGGCGCATCAGCTATTCTTTTTGGATATTGAGATCCGAAATGAGGAGATGAAGGGGCTGGAAGTGGCTAGAAAGATTCGGGATCGGGATCCTTATGCCTTGATAGTCTTTGTGACGACTCACTCAGAGTTTATGCCCCTGTCCTTTCGCTACCAAGTGTCTGCTTTGGACTACATTGATAAGGCTCTTTCGGCAGAGGAGTTTGAATCTCGGATCGAGACAGCCCTCCTCTATGCCAATGGTCAAGACAGTAAAAGTCTAGCTGAAGATTGCTTTTATTTTAAATCAAAATTTGCTCAATTCCAGTATCCTTTTAAAGAGGTTTACTATCTCGAAACGTCTCCCAGACCCCATCATGTCATTCTCTATAGCGAGACAGATAGGTTGGAATTTACAGCGAGTTTGGAGGAGATTCTCAAGCAGGAACCTCGTCTCTTGCAGTGCCATCGCTCTTTTCTCATCAATCCTGCCAATGTGGTGCGTTTGGATAAGAAAGAAAAACTGCTTTTCTTTCCCAATGGTGGGAGCTGTATGATAGCGCGTTATAAGGTCAGGGAAGTGTCTGAGGCTATCAATAACTTGCACTGAGTGAGGTGATGGGATGGAATTAGTTTGGAAGATCGTATATGTGTTTTTGCTATCTGGATTGGAATTGTTTATATTTTTTAAGGTGGATGGAATTGTTCTAACTCTGGAGAGAGTCTTTAAAGCTTTTCTTTTTAAGCTACTTTTTAGTAGTTATTTTTTTGTAACGATTAGCTATATAGTAGGAAATAATTACCTATCTTATTTTTGTGGAACCCTTGTACAGCATAGGCTTATCTTTATTACTGTTAAGAGGACTTCCTAAAAAACTCCTTTTCTTTTATGGTCTCTTTCCAATGATATTGGTGAATCTCTTTTATAGAGGTATTTCTTATTTTGTGCTTCCATTTTTAGGGCAAGGGCATGTGTATGATGACCGCTCTTTTATTTGGTTATGTATAAAAATTTTCATTTGCTTTATTTCTCTAGCCTTTTTGAAATGGTTAGACTATGATTTTACTAGTTTGAGAAAGGAGATTCCCGATAAAGATTTTCAAAAGTCCCTGACTACGATTAACTGGATAATGGGGGGCTACTATCTAGTGATGCAAAGTCTGTCTTATTTTGAATATGTACAAGGTATACAATCAACGACTGTTCGCCATTTCATTCTGGTATTTTATCTACTCTTTTTTATGGGGGTTATCAAGAAATTAGATACCTATTTGAAGGAAAAACTTCAGGAGAAACTGAACCAAGAGCAGACCTTGCGCTATAGAGATATGGAACGCTATAGTCGGCATATAGAGGAACTTTACAAGGAAGTACGGAGTTTTCGCCATGACTACACTAACCTCTTGACCAGCTTACGTCTGGGCATTGAAGAGGAGGATTTGGAGCAGATAAAAGAGGTCTACGACTCCGTTTTAAAGGATTCCAGTGAGAAATTACATGACAACAAATATGACCTGGGCAGATTAGTGAATATTCGTGATAAAGCCCTCAAAAGTCTCCTAGCAGGAAAGTTTCTAAAAGCCAGAGATAAGAAGATTATCTTTAATGTCGAAGTTCCTGAGGAGATTCAGGTCGAGGGAATGAGACTGCTTGATTTTCTAACCATTGTGTCTATCCTTTGTGACAACGCTATTGAAGCCAGTGCAGAGGCCAGTCAACCTCACGTTTCAATCGCCTTTTTTAAAAATGGAGCACAGGAGACATTTATCATTGAAAATTCCATCAAAGAAGAGGGCATCGATATTTCTGAAATCTTCTCCTTTGGAGCAAGTTCTAAAGGGGAGGAGAGAGGAGTTGGTCTCTATACCGTTATGAAGATTGTGGAAAGTCATCCCAATACCAGTCTCAATACCACCTGCCAAAATCAAGTCTTTCGTCAGGTTTTAACAATGATATCAATTGAATGATAACAAATAATAGAATCATTGAAAAATCAAATACTGGAATAAATATATTAAAACCCTACAATAAAACTTATAATATAAATGTTTCAAAAAGATTGGTTGTGTATTTTATGATTTTTTTAAGGTTCTTTTCACCATTTATTAAGTCAATAAAGGTTTTTAAGAAGAAATGAGACTAGACAGTAGCCGTCCTGAGGTTACTGTCTTATTTTTTTACTAACAAAATAGGCTTCATAATATCTATAGGAGATTTACCCACTACAAATATTATAGAGCCAAGTTTTTTTATCCAATACCACCTTGGATGATTACATTTGTTGATGATTTCCATACCTATTAGCTTGGTCCGGTATTTTTAGATGTTAACATATCTAATATTGAATCTAACCACCATCCTCCACCTGTAATCTGGTTGAGTTCAGTAGTTGTTAGTTCTTGAAATGAAGTTAGGTTTTGATTCTTATCCATGTTATAATTCTCCTTTTTGATAAGATAATAAATAGTTCTAGAGTGTTATCTGAAAATTAATCAGAATGTGTTAAAATTTTTATCTTTGAAATAATCAAAAATATGTTTTCTTTGCAGTTACACTAGTGACGCGACCTTGTAAGCCGTATTGGATGAGTTTACTATCATTATTAGATAGTTTTGCAAGAGCGGTTAATTTAAAGAGATTTCCTTGCTCTGTTCTGGTAGGAGTTTGATCAATACTCTGAAGTTGGCCGATGATGGTAATGCCGTGATTTCCAATCTTCTCCAGTTTTAATCTTACAGTTTGTCCTTTATCTAGTAGAGGTAGATAGTCAGAAGATACGTAGTAAGTGATTAGTGCTTCTCTTGTATCTGTGATGACAGGGAATATTTGAGCAATTTCTGTACCAGTTGGAATTCTATTTTTACCTTCAAATTCGCTGTTCAGATGAACGATACCTTTACTTGGAGCGGTTAAAGTATTGTTTTCTAAGCGCTGCGTTGCTTGATCTAGCTGTACTTTAATTCTGTTAATTGATTCTCCACGGTTAGTTGTTGCTGTGAGGCTGTTTGTAAAAACTGAGTGCGGAGTACTTCAATTTTGGTTGCTAAACTATTATCATAAGTTGCTACACTTCCGATACCAGCTTGCTGAATTTTGAGGCTTGCGATAGATGATTCAAGACCTGCAATACTTTGATTAATTTGAGATAAAAATGGCTCCTCTGCAGTTCCTTGTGTTTGTCCTTGTGAGGCTACAAGATAACGATTCAAAATTGACTGGTGCGGATTGCCAGTTGGTAAGCGTGCTCTGTTATTTATGATAGCATCTCTCAGCTCCTGGTATTCTCCAATTTGTTGTTGAACTTTTGTAATTTCTTGTTCGATGGCTGATGAACTGCTATTGGCAAGATTGGCTTGATTTGAAACTTCGGTGTTAGTCTTTGTGATACCCAGTTCAATATCATGAGCTTGTTTAGTAAAATTCATAAAGGTATTATGGTAGCCAAATTCATCCTCGCCAGAAAAAAGATCAGTCGCTTTTTCTAAGCTTTGTTTCAAAATTCCAATTCCTTCTTTTTGCTTCTCAAGCCTTTGTAATTGAGTTTCTAAGGCAGTTTTCTGACTTTCTTCCATTGTTTCAGAGTATTTGATGAGTAAGTCACCTTTTTCAACTACTTGATTTGCCACTAAATGATTAGCAAGGATAGGATTATCACTTGTTGATTGAATAGATGCAATGACACTTGTAGGGGCTATTTCTCCTTGGGAAGTGACAGTAATTTCTTTTGTAGCAACAAGGGAGAAAATCAAGATGAAAGTAAACAGTAATGAAAGAGGTATAATTAACACTGTCGCATAGTTATGGTAACGTCTCTGATAAAACTCGACGCTTCTAAAAAGATTAGGATTCATGACATTCTCCTTATTTATTGAATAGATGATGGTAGAAGCCTTGCGCCTGCATTAACTCTTGGTGACTACCAACTTCAATGATTTTCCCCTGGTCAAGAACAATGACACGGTTGGTTCGTTCGGCTATACTGAGACGATGGGCTACAAAGAGAATGGTTTTATCAGTTAGGGACATAAGATTATCTATAACTTTTTTCTCAGTCAAGACATCAAGACCGCTAGTAGCTTCATCCAGTATTAAAACAGGAGCTTTAGTTAAAAGAGCACGAGCGAGGGCTATTCGTTGCTTTTGTCCTCCTGATAGACCAGCTCCATCAGAGAGCTGAGTTTGATAGCCCATAGGCATTCTTTCAATGTCTTGACGGATTTCAGCTAATTCACAAGCTTTTAGAATATCTTCTTGGCTAATCATATGATTACCGCCCAAGGTTAAGTTTTCCAAGATAGAGCCATTAAAGATATAGGCTTGTTGGGGTAGGTAATTGATATGACGGCGCAAGACTTTTTTATCAATGTTTTTAATATCCTGATGATTGATGGAAATATGCCCTTTGTAGGGTTCAAAGAAATTGACAATCATTTTGGCTAAAGTTGTTTTACCAGAACCACTGACTCCAACTAGGCTAACCTTATCTCCTTGTTTAATCGTGAGATTAATATCTGTTAAGGTATCTCGTCCAAAACCATACTTATAAGAAAGGTCATCAAATTCAATATCGCCCATCAAAAAATGTGAATGAACAGGGTTTTCTTGAACTTGAAATTCAGATTCGACTAGATAGACCTCGTTCAAGCGGTTATTAGCGACCTTCGCAGATTGGAGTTTGGTTTGGAGGTTGATAATATTTTCCATAGGAGTTGTAAAGTAAGAAAGAAGTGTGTTAAAGGTAATAAGCTGACCGATAGAAATTTTACTCGACATGACTAATTGAGCGCCAAACCATAGGATAAGGATATTCAGAACTAATTTTGTTCCCTGCTTTAAACTCGTTTGTAAAATAGAATATTTACTGAGCTTAAAGGATTTTTCCAAATAATCTACAAATTCGCTGTCTATATTTTGATAGCGATTTTCTTCACTCGTGAGCGACTTTATAGTTTCAATCCCGTTGATATCTTCGATAATGGCAGAGCTAACCATAGAATTACTTTGCATGACATCATGGTTCATTTTTTCAAAAGGCTTCATAAAAGAAAAGATGATGAACATGTATATAGGAATGGAAATAAGAGAAAGAAGGAAGAGATTAGGGTTTTGTGCCAGTAAGACGCCCCCTACAAGAATCAGAATAGAAACATCCAGAAAAAGAGAAAGAATGGTAGAAGCCAAGGCATCTATAATAGAGTTAGCATCTGTGAACCGTGAAATGATTTCTCCTGTACGACGTGTCGCAAAGAAAGACATAGGAAGTTCAAAAATATGGCGAATATAGGATAAAATCACATCAATACTTAATCTTTGACTCAGAACAGTTAGGAGATAATCTCTGGAGAAGCTCATGACTTGTTGGAGGATATAGGTAATAACCAGACCAACTGAGATGATTCCTAAAGTTGATTTCATCTGATTTGGAATGTATTCATCTAAGATTCCTTGGAGATAATAAGAACCACCGATATTGATAATCGTGACCAATAAGCTTGAGAGAACAATGTAAGCAATGAGAGATTTTTGCTTGAAAATCAGAGGAAGGAAGCTTAGTAGACCATTCTTTTTATCTTTATGGGGTTGATAGCTGGGTTTGGGAGCTAGAAAAATAGCTACTCCAGTCCATTCAGAGAAAAAGCGTTCTTTTGACATTTTGGTGATTTTTACAGAAGGGTCAGGATCACCAATAATCAGATAGTCTTTCTTTGTTTGATAGACAACATAGTAATGTTGGAGTTTTCCTTCTTTGTTAACGTGAACGATAAATGGATAGGGGACATCACTCATGTCAAAGAGAGTTTTATCTGCTTGAACAGGTCTTGTTTCAAAGCCCATTTCATCAGCGGCTTTTACAATGCCAAGAGCAGTCGTTCCTTCTTTATTGGTCTTTGCAAGTTCTCTCAAGTGAGCTAGAGAAAAATCTGAACCATAGAATTTAGCAATCGAGGCTAAGGCAGCAACACCGCAGTCTCTAGCATCTATTTGAGGAACAAATGTACGTTTATAAGAAGTCATTGGCAATTCCTTTTATTTTCATATAGTAGATAGGTATATTATGCCATAAAAAAATAAGTTCATATTTTTATGAAATCTTGAATAGTCATTGAAACTTCCTGAATGGTAAAAAAAGTTGGGTAGAAAATGAAGAAAATATTGCAACAATAAAACGCAATGTAAAGGTTTTTTTGTTTACTGATATTATGCGTTTTTTCCTTATATTCAAGCTTTTTTTGTCTAGATTTTTTTAAGTATTTCAGGTGATATGAAATGAAAAAAATTAGGTGTGTGAAATCCGATTATAGGGAAGTAAATGAAGCTACAATTAAGAAATGTAGTCAAGATTAAAGAAATTATCCAGTGGATGATTTCTTCACGAGTATGAAAATTTGAAAACGAGTAAAGCATGATATAGCACTAGATAAATTGAGTGTAAAAGAATATGAGGATCCCTTTAGGGATAGTGGTAAGTAATACTAAAGCCTCTTTGAGAGGCAAGTGACGAGTCAAGAGTAATAAGGCTTGAACAAAGTGAAAGCCAGCGTCTTTAGGCGCTGGCTGGTAATTTGGGCTTATATAACTTTCTAAATCATATGTATCTTTAATCTCCGTTTAAATATAAAGCAGTGCAATTATATCCCGTTAGGAAGCCAAGGCCTGCTGCAGAAACTAGCGCGACACCCCAGCCAATGGGACCTGTTATTGCTCCTGCGCCAGCTATCGTACCTAGCGCACCACTCGCTGATAGCATGCAGTCGGATACATTTCCTCCACCGACAACTTCTTCAAGAAAGTTTTCATTAATTTCCATTAACATTATAGTTCCTCCTAATTACCTTTATAATAGAGTGAAGTACATGACCAACCTGTAGCGAAGCCAGCAGTACCAGCTGCTCCACCTAGCGCAGCTAGTGCTAACCACCCTGTTGGACCTGTAGCAGCAAGTCCAATTACTAATGCTGAAGCGACAATTCCGTTTACACAGTCATTCACATTTCCTCCACCGGAAATTTCTTCTAATTTATTGAAATTTAATTCTAACATATTTACTCCTTGTTCTTGCGTTTAATTTTTAAAAAGTCCTATTATGGATAGAGTTATCGTAGTTATTGAAGCTAAGCTGGTAAAGACAAATACTTTTGTTTTTTTAATCCAATAGAAAAATAGTAATACACCATAAAAATATTTGATACATAATAAATCTTATTTTTTTAACGACACTCACCTCTGAACATAGATTTTTTTGTCGTGTTGCAACTTTGACAAGTTTAGTATAGCATTGTTTTTTTAAAAATTTTTTTATTCAAATCTTGAATTGTCATCGAAACATCTTGAATTGTAAAAAAAGAAATTAAAAAAAGCAAGTAGGAAAAAAATACACTTGTCCTATAGAAACTACTTCGTATGAAATAAAAGACTTGTTTGATGACTATTGGAAGAAAGATTAGGCGGCCAAAAATTGAATTTTTTTAAAATTCTAACTTAAACATAGTTTTTTAGTCTTGGTATCTTTTAAATCAGCTAAAACAATTCATAACAACACCTGTATATTATGGTTCAATACGATACCGAACAAGTATATAGTATTAAGAGGTCTTAAACGTTATTTCTGTCTGTTCTGATAGATTCTCATGATCGCAATAAGAATACCGGCTGTCCCACTTGCCAAAAATAGGAGGGTAATGATAATGTTGAGAATTTCAGGCGTACTCCCTATTCTGTTGATAAGACGGAGTAGAGATATAACTGTCAACTGAACCAGGAGTATTGATTCTACATTTACCAATGAAGTCAGTTGGTTTTCAACTGCATATAAAAAGGCTGGTAGCAAAACACAGGCTATAGCAATCACAAACAGGTTGCTCCCCGTTTCTTCTCCCTTGTTCACCACGGAAATCATGAGAAGATTCGATGCTATAATCAACGTAGAACAGATGATAAAAAAAGATTTCTTATTCATATAGGACACCTCATATACTATGGTATTTTAGTTTGAACCCAAGAAATATTCTTCAAACTACTGTAACACCATCTCGCCGTAAAGCAGTACCGTCTGTGACTAGCTTCCTAGTTTTTCTTCAAATACTGATTTTTTTATTGAAGACAAGAATGGTAAGCTCATTAACAATTTTTTTCAAAAATCGTGATAATATATATTATTTTTGATTTCTGAATAGTATTCGTTATGTTGGTAAGAAGAAAGTTTTTTTGCAATTCAAGACGTTTCGATGACAATTCAAGATTTGGATGAAAAAAATTTTTAAAAACAATGATATACTAAACTTGTCAAAGTTGCAACAAGACAAAAAAATAAAAAAAATAAAAAAAATAAAAATAAAAAAAGGAGTATTTGTCATGAATACAAAAATGATGGAACAATTTGAGATTATGGATGCTGATATGCTTTACTTGCGTTGAAGGTGGCGGTTGGATAAAAATGTGGACTCGGTGTGGTTGGAGTGCATTGACTGGAGGAGTTGCTGGTAGCGCCGTAGGAACTGTAACGTTACCTATCATTGGTACTGTATCTGGAGCTGCTGCTGGTTTTTGGGGTGGGGGGCAACAGGGTGCTGCTACCTTCTGTTAAAAAAATCGCTCTTCGTTTATAAGATAGACTGACTTGGAATGGAGTGAATAATTATGGATAAGAAAAATAGTTTCGACTATAGTATTTATAGTATTTCTTATAGCGTCAGTGGCTAATTTTTTTAGAGACTTAAACCCATTACTGTTCATTTTAAATATTATTGGCCTGTCTTGCTTTTTAGTGTTAATATACATTAACATAAAAGAGATGATCTTAAATAGAAGTAAATGATGATTTGATCGAATTAAGAACCAATCAGCTCATGTTCATCGGCTTGACAGGATTGATGTCTATTATTTGTTTGTATAGAAGTATCACAGCAGGAAAATTCTACCAACAACTAATCGCCTATATTGGCGCTATTCTCTGCTTAATCATCATGCTTCTGCTCATTTGGGGCTTGAAGTATTATAGAAAGTAGGGCTTAATGAAGTATAAAGGACTCTGGGACAAAAAGATTTCAATTTTTTTAAAAATCTTAATTATTAACCCCTTTAAAATCTATAATTAAATGCGAAAAAGCGAACAAATTAGAATTCTGATTACCAGAAAACTACTTTTTGTTCGCTTTTTTTATATTTGAGGTCGGACTTTTGACCCAGCCTCTTTTATAATGAATTTTTTTGCAATTCAAGATGTTTCGATGACCATTTTAAGATTTATATGAATTTGTAATCTTAAATAAGGTAAGATAAAGATAACAAATGTAAAGGAGTATTCTTATGAAGAATCAAAAGATAAAATCGCTATTACTTGTACCACTTGTATTTGCATCTATTACTACGGGTGTTGTATATGCAGAAGAACATCCTACTACTTTATCTATCCAGGCGAATGATAGTTCTGTTGTGGCACCAGATTTGCCATCGGCTAAGGAAAAGGTGGAGCATAAGCCTTCTGTTGTAACCCCAGAAGAGTATGAGAAGAATGTTACGGACTTTAAAAAGATAGATATTGAAGCTGTACGTCAATCTTTTACAGAGGATCAATTGGAACATACTATTTATTTTGGTAGAAAAACTTGCTCTCATTGTCGTCAATTTTCTCCTGAATTGAAAGAATTTAATAACTTGATTGAAAAGAAGTTAGAGTATTATGATTTGGATGGTAAGGATTTTGATGGGGAAGCGAGAGAGTTTCTATTTAAAAAAGTCGGGATTCCAGGAACACCAACAATTTTGTATTTAAAAAATGGACATCCGATATCTGGATGGGTTGGTGGCGGAGCAACTGCACAACAGGTGTATGATTATATGTACTCGAGAAACTCACCTAAGCAAACGGAGACAGTGAAATCTTCTGAGGAAACAGTAACTGAAAGTGTCCGTGATGAGAATACTAGAAGTGACAGCATGAGTATTAGTGATAAAGTTGTAAGCGACAGCAAAGGTATGAGTGATGAAAAAAGAACCGAAATGAAAATATCCAATGATAATCCCAATTCTAATAGTGAAAATAGTGGGAAAGTGGAGAGTACAAACTCAACTTCTAAAGCTAAAACTACTCAATCTGGTAATTTAGCAATGTTAGACAATAAGAATCAATCGGAAACTCTCAAACCTATTTTTGATGTTGCTCAAGAAAATAAAACTCCTTTAACCGATGTTAAGGGGACTGATTATGTAAGCGAATCTATTACTTCGAATGAAAAATTATTACCGAAAACAGGCGAGGAAGAAAGTTACCAACTGATTCGACTAGCTGTCGCGTTTTTTATGGCTTCTATAATGATTAAAGTGAAACAAAAAATTCATAAATAAAAATAGATGGTAAACAGGTGAAATGATACTATTTGTTTGTAATAACATATGGCTAGAATTTGCCTATAGACAAGAGTGAGAAGATAGGTGTATTTATTTTATATATAAAAAGATTATAATTGTATATGAAATGGACTGAATGGTAAAAGGTCAAGTATTTCCGAAATGCTTTCTTTTTCGATTATTTTAACGCCTCAAGATGTTTTGATGACTATTTATGATTTGATTGTTCCAAGGTCAAAATGAGTGCTATACTAGCAGTGTAAAGGTTCTTTCTCAACTAAGATAAAGCACACATTTAGGAGGAAATCTTATGAAGAGAAAAATATTGATCATTTTCATCTTGTATCTGATCATGTCCATCTTTCTTTATCCGCTTAGGGAAAGTGTTTGGTATCAGCTATTTTATACCATAGCCTATATGATTGCGGTTATAATCTATTTTGCTTTAACTAAAAAGAAGGAGCAAAGAAATGAAAACTTTTCTTGCTAAAAAACGGAACATCTTTCTTGCAAGATTGTTCCTAGGGCAGTTGCCCTTGCTTGTCTCTACTTATCTATTTCTATCTCATCAGTTTTTACATTTTTCCTTGGTTTTCCAATTTCTTTTAGTGGTTATTAACTTGTCTTCTATTTTGGTCACTGTCTACCTCACTAGGGAAATGAGGATAAGAGAGTTTGAAGACGATGATTTGGTTAGTCCTAGAACCAATCAACTTATGTTTATTGGCTTGACAGGTTTTATGTCTATTATTTGTTTGTATAGAGGTATCACAGCAGGAGAATTCTATCAGCAATTAATTGCCTATATTGGTGCTATTCTCTGCTTGCTTATCATGCTTCTGCTCATTTGGGGCTTGAAGTATTATAAAAAGTAGGGAAGAACTTTCTTCTTAATCTGTGCTTAGTCTATGGTCTGGCAAGAGGAGGTATTAGGCTAGTCACTGTCTTGTAGATAGTAGGGAGGATTTCTATGAAAAAGTATCAGCTTCTCTTCAAAATAAGTGCAGTCTTGTCTTACTTATTTTTCGTATTTGGCCTTTCTCAGCTAACGCTTATAGTCCAAAATTATTGGCAATTTTCTTCTCAGATAGGCAATTTCTTCTGAATTCGAAATATCTTGAGTTTGCTATTTAGCGGAGTCATGATTTGGATTCTGGTTAAGACAGGCCATGGCTATCTTTGTCACATTCCAAGAAAAAAATGGCTTTGGTATTCGATTTTGACAGTATTAGTGGCAGTGATCCATATCTCTTTTAACGTTCAGACAGCTAAACATGCTCAGTCAACTGCTGAAGGTTGGGCCGTATTGATCGGTTATAGTGGGACCAACTTTGCCGAGCTAGGTATCTATATAATCTTGTTCTTTCTAGTGCCACTGATGGAAGAATTGGTATGTAGGGGACTGCTTCAACATGCCTTCTTTAAGAATTCAAGATGGGGACTGGATATTCTATTTCCGTCGATTTTGTTCGCCTTACCTCATTTTTCAAGTTTTCCTAGTCTACTAGACCTTCTGGTTTATACAGCAGTTGGATGTATATTTGGTGGTTTGACACGCTATACCAAGACCATCTATCCTTCTTATACGATTCATATCATCAATAATATTATCGCAAACTTACCATTTTTGCTCACTTTTCTACATAGGGTCTTGGGGTAAAAAAAACAAAGGCTTGCTTTTCAGACATAGAGGAGGTCATCATGTATAAACACTTATTTTTCCTAGATTCAAAAACCTTAGACTGGTTGACGCCCTATATTCTAGACTTGGCTTCTGACACCATTGCCTTTAATGTTTTTGTGCTAACCTTTGTATCTGTTGTGGTCTTTTATTTCCTAAATCCCATGTTAGCTTTAATGGCTATATTCTTAGGGGCTGGCTATGTGGTCGGATTTTGGTTGTTAAAATGGTTTGTTTTGGAAAGGCTAGAACTAAAGGATGACTTGTAGGAAGTCTGTTTGGTGAGGAGGATAATTTGATGGAGTTTTTTGATAAATTTCATGCCTTATGTTTTGGATTTTTAGTACTAATAATCGTCATTACAGTTCCTTATACGATTAACCATGGGGATTTTTTTCAAAATGAGCCTGCACTGATTATTGTAAGTCTTCTTGTAACATCGCTGAGTGTTGCTTATGCTAGAAAGTTTGAAATGATTTCTTTTGGGAGGTTAAGCAGGAAACAACTTTTGCTTTTCATTGGAATCTTTCTTCTAAGTGTGCTTGAGACGCTAGTTTATATTCGTTTCTTCGCTGTTTCTTCTGGCGCAGGAGTTCAACACTTGGCGGAAGTCAGCAGAGGAATTTCCCTGTCTTTGATTTTGACTACCGCAGTTTTTGGACCCATCCAGGAGGAACTCATTTTCAGAGGACTTCTTCAGGGTGCGGTTTTTGATAATTCGTGGTTAGGGCTTGTACTGACTTCCTCTCTCTTTTCTTTCATGCATGGACCTTCTAATGTCCCTTCGTTTATTTTTTATCTACTTGGGGGCTTGTTGCTAGGCTTTGCTTATAAAAAGAGCCAAAATCTATGGGTTTCTACTCTAGTCCATATGTTTTACAACAGTTTGCCACTCTTATATTATTTATAAATCATGAAAGGTAAGTAGGAGATTGTGCTTATCTTTTTCTTTCTATAATGATAACCCAAACCACCCCAGAGGCTTTTCTTTGAGAATCAGGTCTGGACTGGTTGACGAATAGGCTAAAAACTAGTAGAATAGTAAGGAAACTTTATACGGAGGAAAGAAATGGACTTGGGTGATATTGAGCTAACGCTGACCCCTATACCTGGGAAAAGCGGAAAAGCTTATATGGGAAGCTACCCTGATGGGAAGCGCGTCTTTATTAAAATGAACACCTCTCCAATCCTACCTGGTTTAGCCAAGGAACAAATCGCTCCTCAATTATTATGGACTCGTCGTTTATCGGATGGGCGTGATATGTGTGCCCAAGAATGGTTGAATGGTAAAATTTTGACCCCTTATGATATGAATCGCAAGCAGATTATCAATATTTTGAGCCGCTTGCATCGTTCGCGTCCTTTGATGACGCAATTGACTCGTTTGGGCTATTCTTTAGAAACACCTTTTGACTTGCTTCAGGCTTGGTTAAAAGATGCTCCAGAATCCTTGAAGAACAATCAATATCTAAGAATGGTAGTAGAGGATTTGCGAGGAAGTTTGCCAAACTTTAGGGAAGATTATGCAACGATCGTTCATGGAGATGTACGACATAGTAATTGGATTGAGACAGAGAGCGGTCTTGTTTATTTAGTGGATTGGGATTCCGTTCGTTTAACGGATCGCATGTTTGATGTGGCGCATATGCTATGTCACTATATTCCAGACTATCAGTGGAAAGAGTGGTTGACCTACTACGGTTACAAGTACAATCAAACAGTATTAACTAAATTGTATTGGTACGGTCAATTGTCTTATTTGAGCCAGATTTCCAAGTATTATATGAACCAAGATTTAGAAAATGTCAATCGGGAGATCCATGGCTTGCGTCACTTCCGAGACAAGTATGGAAAGAGAAGATGAGAGTTAGAAATCGTAAAGGGGCGACAGAATTACTAGAGGCAAATCCCCAGTATGTGGTCCTCAATCCCTTGGAAGCCAAGGGGAAATGGCGGGATTTGTTCGGCAACGACAATCCAATTCATGTGGAAGTTGGAAGTGGAAAGGGTGCCTTTGTTTCAGGTATGGCCAAGCAAAACCCTGATATCAACTATATTGGGATTGATATTCAAAAGTCTGTTTTGAGCTACGCCTTGGACAAGGTTCTTGAAGTTGGAGTGCCTAACATCAAGCTCTTGTGGGTAGATGGTTCTGACTTGACCGACTACTTTGAAGACGGTGAGATTGATCGCTTGTATTTGAACTTTTCAGATCCATGGCCTAAAAAACGCCATGAAAAGCGTCGTTTGACCTACAAGACCTTCTTGGATACTTTCAAGCGTATCTTACCTGAAAATGGAGAAATTCATTTTAAGACGGATAACCGTGGCTTGTTTGAGTACAGCCTAGTGAGTTTTTCTCAGTATGGCATGAAGCTCAATGGTGTCTGGCTTGATTTACATGCTAGTGATTTTGAAGGCAATGTCATGACAGAATATGAGCAAAAATTCTCCAACAAGGGGCAAGTTATCTACCGAGTTGAGGCTCAGTTTTAAGAAATAGCCTGAAATCAGGCTGTATAAGTGCTTTTGCTTTACATAAGTTGGCAAACGTGCTATACTAATAGTAAGAATATGAAAAGTGAGGCGGGGAAATATCTTCGCCTCTTGCTTATGAGGAGGTGGACGCAATCGTAACAATCGTAGAATTAGTCAGAGAAGTTGTAGAACCTGTCATTCAAGAACCTTTCGAACTCGTGGATATCGAGTATGGAAAGATTGGCAGTGACATGATTCTCAGTATTTGTAGATAAACCTGAAGGAATTACCTTGAACGACACGGCGGACTTGACAGAAATTATCAGTCCTGTCCTAGACACCATCAAGCCAGATCCCTTCCCAGAACAATATTTCCTAGAGATCACCAGTCCAGGCTTGGAACGTCCTTTGAAAACCAAGGATGCAGTTGCTGGAGCGGTTGGGAAATACATCCATGTCGGGCTCTACCAAGCGATCGATAAGCAAAAGGTCTTTGAAGGAACCTTGTTGGCCTTCGAAGAGGACGAGTTGACCATGGAATATATGGACAAGACGCGCAAGAAAACTGTCCAAATTCCATATAGTTTAGTATCAAAAGCACGTTTAGCAGTTAAATTATAGAAAAAGAAAGGATAGCTTTTGAGGATTCAAAAGTGAAGAAAACATGAGTAAAGAAATGCTAGAGGCCTTCCGCATTTTGGAAGAAGACAAGGGAATCAAAAAAGAAGATATCATCGACGCAGTAGTAGAGTCGCTTCGTTCTGCTTATCGCAGACGCTATGGTCAATCTGATAGCGTAGCTATTGACTTCAACGAAAAAACAGGTGACTTTACAGTTTATACTGTCCGTGAAGTGGTTGATGAAGTATTTGATAGCCGTTTGGAAATCAGCTTGAAAGATGCTCTTGCCATCAACTCAGCTTATGAACTTGGTGATAAAATCAAGTTTGAAGAAGCGCCTGCTGAGTTTGGTCGTGTAGCAGCCCAATCTGCCAAACAAACCATCATGGAAAAAATGCGCAAGCAAACACGTGCCATCACTTACAATACTTACAAAGAGCATGAGCAAGAAATCATGTCTGGTACAGTAGAACGCTTTGACAACCGCTTTATCTATGTCAATCTTGGCAGCATTGAAGCCCAATTGTCAAAACAAGACCAAATCCCTGGAGAAGTCTTTGCTTCTCATGATCGTATCGAAGTTTATGTCTACAAGGTTGAAGACAACCCTCGTGGTGTGAACGTCTTTGTTAGCCGTAGCCATCCAGAAATGATCAAACGTTTGATGGAGCAAGAAATTCCAGAAGTTTATGATGGAACTGTTGAAATTATGAGCGTGGCTCGTGAAGCTGGTGACCGTACTAAAGTTGCCGTTCGTAGCCACAATCCAAACGTGGATGCTATCGGAACAATCGTTGGACGCGGTGGTGCTAATATCAAGAAGATTACTAGTAAATTCCACCCAGCTCGTTACGATGCCAAGAGCGACCGTATGGTGCCAATTGAAGAAAATATCGACGTTATCGAGTGGGTAGCAGATCCAGCTGAATTTATCTACAATGCTATCGCTCCTGCTGAGGTTGATCAAGTTATCTTTGATGAAAACGACAGCAAACGTGCCTTGGTGGTTGTTCCTGATAACAAGCTTTCTCTTGCCATCGGTCGTCGTGGGCAAAACGTTCGTTTGGCAGCTCACTTGACTGGTTACCGTATCGATATCAAGTCTGCTAGTGAATTTGAAGCTATGGAAGAAGCCACTTCAGTAGATTTGGAAGCAGAAAACGATACTGTAGAAGAATAAAAGCTGCTAGAGGAGGGAAAGATGAAAACGAGAAAAATCCCTTTGCGCAAGTCTGTTGTGTCCAATGAAGTGATTGATAAGCGCGATTTGCTCCGTATTGTCAAAAACAAAGAAGGACAAGTCTTTATCGATCCGACAGGCAAGGCCAACGGCCGTGGCGCTTATATCAAGCTAGACAATAAAGAGGCCCTAGAGGCGAAAAAGAAGAAGGTCTTTAACCGCAGCTTTAGCATGGAAGTGGAAGAAAGCTTTTATGACGAGTTGATCGCTTATGTGGATCACAAAGTGAAAAGAAGAGAGTTAGGACTTGAATAAACAAAAGATAAGCAATCTCTTGGGGCTTGCTCAGCGAGCAGGGCGGATTATATCGGGTGAAGAATTGGTGGTCAAGACCATTCAAGATGGCAAGGCCAAGATGGTCTTTCTAGCTCATGATGCTGGACCCAATCTGACCAAGAAGATTCAAGATAAAAGTCATTATTATCAAGTAGAAATTGTAACCGTGTTTTCAACACTGGAATTAAGCATAGCAGTCGGGAAATCGAGAAAGGTTTTGGCTGTAACAGATGCTGGATTTACAAAGAAAATGAGGTCTCTTATGGAATAGAAGAGGAGGACATGATTTGTCTAAGAAAAGATTGTACGAAATCGCAAAAGAACTTGGAAAAGAAAGTAAAGAAGTTGTAGCGCGTGCAAAAGAGTTGGGCTTGGATGTGAAAAGCCACTCATCAAGTGTGGAAGAAGCTGTCGCTGCAAAAATCGCTGCCAGCTTTAAGCCTGCAGCTGCTCCGAAAGAAGAAGCAAAACCTGCAGCACCAAAAGCAAGTGCAGAAAAGAAAGCCGAAAAATCTGAGCCAGCTAAACCAGCTGTAGCTAAGGAAGAGGCAAAAGCGGCTGAACCAGTTGCTCCTAAAACAGAAAAAGCAGTAGCTAAACCGCAAAGTCGTAATTTCAAGGCTGAGCGTGAAGCCCGTGCTAAAGAGCAGGCAGAGCGCCGCAAGCAAAATAAGGGTAATAACCGTGACCAACAACAAAACGGCAACCGTCAGAAAAACGACGGTCGCAATGGTGGAAAACAAGGTCAAGGCAACCGCGACAATCGTCGCTTTAATGACCAAGCTAAGAAACAGCAAGGTCAGCAAAATCGTGGGAATGAGCGCCGTCAACAAGAGGACAAACGTCCAAATCAAGCGGCTCCACGTATTGACTTTAAAGCCCGTGCAGCAGCCCTAAAAGCAGAGCAAAATGCAGAATATGCTCGTTCAAGTGAGGAACGTTTCAAGCAGACTCAGGCTGCCAAAGAAGCCTTGGCCCAAGCTAACAAACGCAAGGAGCCAGAGGAAATCTTTGAAGAGGTGGCTAAGTTAGCTGAACAGGCGCAACAAGTTCAAGCAGTGGTTGAACCAGCTCCTGTAGCTAAAGAAGCACCAGTGGATACACGTCGTAAAAAACAAGCTCGACCAGACAAAGAACGTGATGATTTCGATCACGAAGAAGATGGTCCTAGAAAACAACAAAAGAATCGAAGTAGTCAAAATCAAGTGAGAAATCAAAGAAATAGTAACTGGAATAATAACAAAAAGAACAAAAAAGGCAATAACAAGAACAACCGTAATCAGACTCCAAAACCTGTTACGGAGCGTAAATTCCATGAATTGCCAACAGAATTTGAATATACAGATGGTATGACCGTTGCGGAAATCGCAAAACGTATCAAACGTGAACCAGCTGAAATCGTTAAGAAACTCTTTATGATGGGTGTCATGGCCACACAAAACCAATCCTTGGATGGAGAAACAATTGAACTCCTCATGGTGGATTACGGTATCGAAGCCAAACAAAAAGTTGAAGTGGATAATGCCGACATCGAACGTTTCTTTGTCGAAGATGGTTATCTCAATGAAGATGAATTGGTTGAGCGTCCACCAGTTGTAACTATCATGGGACACGTTGACCACGGTAAAACAACACTTCTAGATACCCTTCGTAACTCACGTGTTGCGACAGGTGAAGCAGGTGGTATCACTCAGCATATCGGTGCCTACCAAATCGTGGAAAATGGCAAGAAGATTACCTTCCTTGATACACCAGGACACGCGGCCTTTACATCTATGCGTGCGCGTGGTGCTTCTGTTACCGATATTACGATCTTGGTCGTAGCGGCAGATGACGGGGTTATGCCTCAGACTATCGAAGCCATTAACCACTCAAAAGCGGCCAATGTTCCAATCATCGTAGCCATTAACAAGATTGATAAACCAGGTGCTAACCCAGAACGCGTTATCGGTGAATTGGCAGAGCATGGTGTTATGTCAACCGCTTGGGGTGGAGATTCTGAATTTGTTGAAATCTCAGCTAAATTCAACCAAAACATCGAAGAATTGTTGGAAACAGTCCTTCTTGTGGCTGAAATCCAAGAACTCAAAGCAGACCCAACAGTGCGTGCGATCGGTACGGTTATCGAAGCGCGCTTGGATAAAGGAAAAGGTGCGGTCGCAACCCTTCTTGTTCAACAAGGTACCTTGAATGTCCAAGACCCAATCGTTGTCGGAAATACCTTCGGTCGTGTCCGTGCCATGACCAATGACCTTGGTCGTCGTGTCAAGGTTGCTGGACCATCAACACCAGTTTCTATCACAGGTTTGAACGAAGCGCCAATGGCTGGTGACCACTTTGCTGTTTACGAAGATGAAAAATCTGCGCGTGCAGCAGGTGAAGAGCGTGCCAAACGTGCCCTCATGAAACAACGTCAAGCTACCCAACGTGTCAGCCTTGAAAACCTCTTTGATACGCTTAAAGCTGGTGAACTCAAGTCAGTTAATGTTATTATCAAGGCCGACGTACAAGGTTCAGTTGAAGCCCTTTCTGCTTCACTTCAAAAGATTGACGTGGAAGGTGTCAAAGTGACCATCGTCCACTCAGCGGTCGGTGCTATCAATGAATCTGACGTAACCCTTGCCGAAGCTTCAAATGCCTTTATCGTTGGTTTCAACGTACGCCCTACACCACAAGCTCGTCAACAAGCAGAAGCTGACGATGTGGAAATCCGTCTCCACAGCATTATCTACAAAGTTATCGAAGAGATGGAAGAAGCTATGAAAGGGATGCTTGATCCGGAATTCGAAGAAAAAATCATCGGTGAAGCTCTTATCCGTGAGACCTTCAAGGTATCTAAAGTGGGAACTATCGGTGGATTTATGGTTACTAGCGGTAAAGTTACCCGTGACTCTAAAGTCCGTGTTATTCGTGACGGTGTCGTTATTTACGATGGTGAACTTGCAAGCTTGAAACACTATAAAGATGACGTCAAAGAAGTTACAAACGGCCGTGAAGGTGGTCTCATGATTGATGGCTACAATGATATCAAGATGGATGATGTGATTGAGGCCTACGTTATGGAAGAAATCAAGAGATAAGATTTTTGCTCCTTTCTTAGGTGGTGAGGGACGCAAGCAAACCGATGGTTTCATTGCTTATTTTTGAGCCTAGGGTTTCAAAAATCCCCTGTGATAGGACTGATAAATCAGTTCCATCACTTTCACCACGGCAAAAGAAGCGGATGAGTTCAAATTGAACTTCGTTTCAATTTGAACTGAAAATCAAAAAGTTTAAAAATAGCTAGGTCTGCTGGCCTAGCTTTTGGTTCAAAGTAGAGAAAGGAATATCATGGCAAATCATTTCCGTACGGATCGTGTGGGCATGGAAATCAAGCGTGAAGTCAATGAGATTTTGCAAAAGAAAGTCCGTGATCCACGTGTCCAAGGCGTGACCATCACAGATGTTCAGATGCTGGGGGACTTGTCTGTTGCCAAGGTTTACTACACCATTTTGAGTAACCTTGCTTCGGATAATCAAAAAGCCCAAATCGGGCTTGAAAAAGCAACTGGTACCATCAAACGTGAACTTGGTCGCAATTTGAAATTGTACAAAATCCCAGATTTGACTTTCGTCAAAGATGAATCTATCGAATATGGAAACAAGATTGACGAGATGCTACGCAATCTGGATAAGAACTAAAGAAGAGGGGAAACCCTCTTTTTTGGTGCTTGGATTCTTCTAGATATTAATAGCTGTATTTGTAATTGCAAAAAAACAGTTTAAAAAATTTGTAAATACCTTATAGTATGATATGATAAAGTTTAATACGAATGATAAATGGAGATAGAGATGGGCAAACAAGAGTTAGCGATGCAAGTGCTGCGACAAGTGGTGAAATTACCCATGGTCAAAGTTGATCGAGAAAAATTTTTAGTTGACAAGTTTTCCAAAGAGTTAGATCGAAAGGATATTGCTACATTATTGGAAAAAGGTCCTACCTCTTTGTTAACAAAGGAAAATTTGGATAGAGTTGCTAAGACCTGTATTAAGGATAATGTTCTACGAGCAAGCGGGACTTCGATTTTGGCAGGTTTACCTGGTGGTATTGCCATGGCAATCACTATTCCAACAGATGTAGTTCAGTTTTATGCTTTTTCATTAAAGTTGGCCCAAGAACTAGGCTATATTTATGGATTTGATGATCTTTGGGAATCCCGTGATGAATTGAGCGAGAATGCTCAAAATACACTCTTGCTTTATCTCGGTGTCATGCTAGGGGTAAATGGAGCAGGGGCTTTACTTCGCTCTGGAGGTGTAACAGTTGCCAAGCATGTGATGAAGACGATTCCGCAGAAAGCTTTGACAAAGACACTTTGGTATCCTATTCTGGAAAAAGTTTTGAAAATTTTTGGAGTCAGCTTGACAAAGGGAGGCTTGGCTAAGGGAATGGGAAAAGTGATTCCTATTTTAGGAGGTGTCCTTTCTGGTGGCTTAACCTTTGCGACCATGAAGCCGATGGGGGAAAGACTGCAAAAGGAATTATCCAAATTAGTTAACTATAATGAAGGGCAGTATCAAATAGATATTGATACTATCCGAAAAGAGGCTGAAATAATCGAGGGTGAGTGAGATGAATCCTATCAAAGCTTTTGCTAAAATTTACGGGAATTACTTTTTGACCATGCAAGGTGTAAAAGTAATGAAAACGATAAAGAAAGATGACCATGTCGTTGTCGGTCTAGGAAAACTCTTTATTGCAGACAAGCTAATGGATACGGCTCGGTGGCTCATCAAGCCAGAGGAGAGAGAATGAAATTTTTCTGGGGCCTTCTTGCCATTATTTTTATCAAACCGATTATTGGAATTATGAAATTCTTTTGGATGATCATCTCTTTTGCAGTCCAATTGCTGTTTTACAAGCTATTATTTAAGATATTGGATTGGCTCTTTAAACTTATTTAGATGGTCATCCAAGTCGTGGAGAACTAGCAAGTCTTGTACTGCTAGTTTTTTAATCTCTTTCCTTGTGGTATACTATAAGTAGTAAAATCATTTTAGAACATACAATGGAGGTCGTCATGGACAATATCATCGATGTGTCAATTCCTGTTGCAGAAGTGGTGGACAAGCATCCAGAAGTCTTGGAAATTCTAGTGGAGTTGGGTTTTAAACCTCTTGCTAATCCCTTGATGCGCAACACAGTCGGTCGCAAAGTATCGCTCAAACAGGGCTCTAAGCTTGAAGGAACTCCTATGGACAAGATTGTCCGCACGCTGGAAGCAAACGGCTACGAAGTGATTGGGTTAGACTAATGGCAGATGAACGGATTCATGTCCTACGGGATATTTTGTTAGAATTGCATAATGGCGCCTCTCCTGAGTCGGTTCAGGAGCGTTTTGATGCGACCTTTACAGGTGTGTCAGCCATCGAGATTTCCCTCATGGAGCACGAGTTGATGAACTCAGACTCAGGTGTTACCTTTGAAGATGTCATGGAACTCTGTGATGTCCATGCCAATCTTTTTAAAAATGCTATTAAAGGTGTCGAAGTAGAAGATACCGAGCATCCAGGTCACCCAGTTCGGGTCTTTAAGGAAGAAAATCTGGCCCTCCGTGCAGCTTTGATTCGCATTCGGAGACTGTTAGATACTTATGAGTCTATGGAAGATGAAGAAATGCTGGCGGAGATGCGCAAGGGTTTGGTCCGTCAGATGGGACTTGTAGGTCAATTTGATATTCATTACCAACGTAAAGAAGAACTTTTCTTTCCTATCATGGAGCGCTATGGACACGATTCACCTCCTAAGGTCATGTGGGGAGTGGATGATCAGATCAGGGAACTCTTTCAAACAGCTCTAACGACAGCCAAGTCACTACCTGAAGTGCCGATTAGCACTGTAAAGGAAGCTTTTGAAGCCTTTGCGACAGAGTTTGAAAGTATGATTTTCAAGGAAGAGTCCATCCTTCTCATGATTCTCCTCGAGTCCTTTACTCAGGATGACTGGCTTCAGATTGCGGAGGAGAGTGATGCCTATGGTTATGCCATCATCCGTCCGTCTGAGAAATGGGTTCCAGAACGCCAGAGTTTTGTTGAGGAAAAGAGTGCAGAGGAGCCCGTACAACTAGATACGGCAGAAGGTCAAGTTCAGCAAGTTATCGATACGCCAGAAGGACAGTTTACTATTACCTTTACCCCTAAGGAAAAGGAAACAGTGCTGGACCGTCATAGTCAACAGGCTTTTGGCAATGGCTATCTTTCAGTCGAGCAGGCTAATCTGATCCTCAATCACCTCCCCATGGAGATTACCTTTGTCAATAAAGATGATATTTTCCAGTATTACAATGACAATACGCCGGCTGATGATATGATTTTCAAACGGACACCCTCCCAAGTCGGGCGCAATGTTGAACTATGTCATCCACCTAAGTACTTGGACAAGGTCAAGACCATCATGAAGGGGCTTCGTGAGGGAAGCAAAGACAAGTATGAAATGTGGTTCAAGTCTGAGTCACGAGGCAAGTTTGTCCACATCACCTACGCAGCAGTGCACGATGAAGAGGGAGAATTCCAAGGTGTGCTGGAATACGTTCAGGATATCCAGCCCTACCGTGAGATTGATACGGACTATTTCCGTGGATTAGAATAAGGAGAAAAAATGAGTTACGAACAAGAATTTATGAAGGAATTTGAAGCTTGGGTCAATACCCAAATCATGATCAACGACATGGCGCATAAGGAAAGCAAAAAAGTCTACGAAGAAGACCAGGACGAGCGTGCTAAAGATGCCATGATTCGATACGAAAAGTCGCTTGGATGCTTATCAGTTCTTGCTTGGTAAGTTTGAAAACTTCAAGGCAGGCAAAGGGATTCCATGATTTGCCAGATGGCTTGTTTGGTGAGCGAAATTATTAAACGAGAAAGATTCTTGATTTTTTTACTAAAATCTTGATAGAATATTTATATTAAATCCTTGTCAGAGCAGGGATTTTTTATTGAAAGGATTTTTATCATGTCAAAGAAACTCAATCGTAAAAAACAATTACGAAATAGCCTCCGTCGTGCAGGTGCTTTTTCAAGTACTGTGACGAAGGTTGTAGAAGAGACAAAAAAAGTCGTAAAACGTGCTGAGCAGTCAGCAAGCGAAGCTGGTAAGGCTGTTTCTAAAAAAGTTGAACAAGCAGTAGAAGCTACCAAAGAGCAAGCTCAAAAAGTAGCCAATTCTGTAGAAGATTTTGCAGCAAACCTGGGTGGACTTCCACTTGATCGTGCCAAAACTTTCTATGATGAAGGAATCAAGTCTGCTTCAGATTTCAAAAATTGGACTGAAAAAGAACTTCTTGCCTTGAAAGGAATCGGCCCAGTTACCATCAAGAAATTGAAACAAAATGGTATCAAGTTCAAGTAATCTTTCTTGAGCCTTGCATTTCCGAAAAAATCTTGCTACAATAGAGCCATTAGAGGTGTTTTGAATCCCACATTTTACAGAAAGTGGCGGTGCTGAGAAGTCCACAAATGTGTCAAAACTGGTTGCTAATGGATGAAAAATTGAAATAAAAGTGTCTTTTTGTTTTAAAGACGAGAGTTGCGGGCAACTGCCCGAAATTGGGTGGTACCGCGGATAAATACATTCGTCCCTGTCATGTAGATGGCAGGGATTTTCTTTTGCGTCTTAGTAAAAGGAGGTTGTTATGAAGCAATCTTTTAAAACAAGTAAACTCTACTATGGCTTTCCTATCTTCATTTTGGGGTATCAGGATCAGAATTTTGGACACAATATTACGACCTGTAGCTCCTCTTATAGTTTGGGGGATTAGCTAGTCATTGGTGTCGGTGCTGAGGAAAATGCGGCTGAGCAAATCAAGCATTACCAGAAGTTTACTGTGAATATTCCTGATGAAAATCTCATGCTCGAGATGGAGCAGGCTGGTTTTATCAGTCATCGAGAGAAATTGAAACACCTGGGGCTAGACTACGAGATTTCTAAACGGACTCAGGCACCGATTTTAGAGGCCTGTCCAGTCGTATTGGACTGTCAGGTAGATCGGATTATCGAGGAAGATGGAATCTGTCATATCTTTGCCAAGATTATCGAGCGACTTGCTGATACAGATCTCTTATATGAGAAAGGGCATTTTAAAAATGACCGTTTTTCACCGACTTACTTTATGGGGGACGGTCACCAGCGTGTTTATCGCTATTTAGATAACCGTGTTGACCCTATGGGGAGCTTCATAAAGAAAGCGAGGAAAAAGGATGGCAAGAACTGAACTGCCAGAACGCTTGGAAACAGAACGTCTCGTTTTACGAGTCCGTACTGTGGCGGATGCTGAGGATATCTTTGACTATGCCAGCTGTCCGGAAGTCTCTTACCCAGTAGGCTTTCTACCCGTCAAGACCTTGGAAGATGAGGTTTACTATCTAGAGCATATCCTTCCCGAACTCAATCAAAAGGAGAATCTCCCAGCTGGCTATGGGATTGTCGTCAAAGGAACCGATAAAGTCATTGGTTCTGTTGACTTCAACCACCGTCATGCGGATGATGTGCTAGAGCTTGGCTATACCTTGCATCCAGATTATTGGGGCAGAGGATATGTACCAGAAGCAGCGCGTGCCTTGATTGATCTAGCTTTTAAAGAACTTGGTCTTCACAAGATTGAACTAACTTGCTTTGGATATAACCTTCAAAGTCAACGAGTCGCGGAAAAGCTTGGCTTTACCCTCGAAGCTCGCATAAGAGAACGTAAAGATATTCAAGGAATCCGCTGTGACAGTCTGATATATGGTTTGCTGAGAAGTGAGTGGGAGGTAATTTGATGCATCTTTTCATCATTGGTGCTCCAGCATCAGGAAAAATGACTCTTGGTCAAGAGTTATCTCGACTGACAGATGCTACACTATTTTATAACCATCAAGCTATTGATTTGCACTAGAAATCTATCAGGACTTTACAGAGGAAATGTGGGAATTTGTTCGTGGAATCACCTTTTCTTTCCTTGGAGCAAGTGCAAGAAATCAGCGATCAGTAATTTTAACAGACGTAATTGATTTTTCAAATCAGTACCAGATGATGTATTTGAAGCAAATTCAAGGTTTGTTGAATGACTATCATCAAGAGATTCTTTTTGTTGAATTGGAAACAAGTCTTGAGGAGCGTTTACGTCGAAATCAAACGGAGAACCGGTTGAAGCACAAGCCTTTGAAACGGCATATTGAGATATCTGAAAGAGAAATTTTAGAGACAGCTGAAACCCTTCAATTAAATTCCCAACATCAACCGAATGAGCTGCACCACTACTTTAAAATAAATAATACGAATTTGTCTGCAGAAGAAGCTGCTAAGCAAATTCAAAATAAAATGAATACAATAGAGAAAGGACAAACACATGTCTAAAGAACTTCATGAAGACGTTCTCAAGACTCAAGAAGTTCAAAAGTCTCAATCTTTTTCGTTCGTGATTCCTACCACCAAATGTAACTGGAAAACTCTACCTTAATCGCGCTTGGAGTACACCCTTCAAAGTAAACGAATCACACAGAAACTGGGATTTCCCATTTAAGCCTGTATCCGAGGTCGTAAGAATATCCAATACAGCAGAGGTAGAGTTTGATTTATTGAAGGATGAATTAGAGGGGAAAATAGATGGCTAAAAAGAAAAATAGAAAAAAAGAATTAAAACGCCAGCAGAAGTTGGACATCAAAGTTATTTCTGAAGAAGAGGCTGCTTGGACAGAACTACTAGCTACAAACCAACTTTTGTAGAACGTCGGACCATTCAAAATTTCGATGAACTACATACAGCAGTGATGCAATATGCTGATGAACACGGAGAGTATCCAGATGTTCAGCTAATCAATTACCAACTGAAGAATAGGACTTTTGATTGGAATCAAGATCACGCTTTATTTAGAGAAGCTATGCATACTCCAAATACACAGAAGCGAAATAAACTGTTAAAACAAGTTTTAAAAATCAATCCAGATTATTTTGCGGCTGATTTTCACTTATTCTTATCAGAGGTTGAAGATTTTGATTTGTCAACCTTTAAAAAAGTATTGGATTTTGAAGTTCTAGTTTTAGAAAAATGGAAAATGAACGGATACAATAGTTGGAATTATTTTGAAGCACGCCCTATCCTGTCTGCTCTCATGTTTCTGATTGAATATTATATGACGGAGAACTTAAATTCTAAGGCTATAGAATTGATTGACCTATATTTGAGTAAGCGACCAGAACGTTTTCCTCCTAATTTTTGTCTTCTGTATGCTTTCCTTGTATCATATTACTGGTCAGGAACTAAAGGTTGAGCGCTTCTACCGTGAAGAATTGAATAAAAAGGGAAACGGGACGATACCATTCTTATTCATGCCATCATCTCTGCTTTTTCTCAAGGAAAAATTGAGGAAGCTAGTCAGCTATTTGCAAAAATTAGTGGAAATCAATGATGAAGCTGTTGAATTCTTTATAGAGGAAGATTGGCAATTCAAAGTTATAGAGATCGAAGACCAAGAATGCTACTGTCCAAATTCAGTTGAATCGTTACAAAGCTAGTTTGTATCCTCTATTTGATTATTTACTAGAAAAATATTATTTTTAACAAAATTTCTAACAAACGAAGCCAAGAAGTTCCGTCGTAAACCAGTATTTTCGAATGACTCCAGTATGATAAAAACTTTATCCGAGGTATCCGACTGGTACTCCCTTATGAGCGATGAAAAAATGAAGGGAATCCGGATGGATCTTGTTCACATCTTTGTTGAAAATGGAATTCGTAGGTCTACAGATTTCAAAAAATGGACCGAAAAAGAAGTTCTCGCTTTGAAGGGGATTGGTCCTGCTACCGTTCAAAAACTGAAAGAAAACGGTATACAGTTTAAGAACGAGAAGTAATTGTTTATTGAGGGGGGGGAGGTGAAATTGTCTTGAATGAAATTTCTAATTTCATCCTGTATACTACACCAAATGGCGACGTTCAGCTAGATATCCTTTTACAGGATGAAAATCTTTGGTTGACTCAAAAAGGTCTTGCAGAGCTCTTTGGAGTTGAACGAAGTGTTATTACAAAGCACTTAAAAAACATTTATGATAGTGGTGAGTTGGCTAAGGTGTCAACTTGTGCAAAATTTGCACAGGTTCAACAAGAGGGGAATAGAACTGTCCGGCGTGAACTTGAATACTACAATCTGGATGCTATCATTTCAGTTGGCTATCGTGTAAATTCCAGCAAGGCTACTCAATTTAGAATTTGGGCAACTAAGACCTTGAAAGAATTTATCATTAAAGGTTTTGTTTTGAATGATGAACGCTTGAAACAAGGACAGACAGTTTTCGGACAAGATTATTTCCGTGAACTTTTAGAACGGATTCGTTCTATTCGCTCTAGCGAACGCCGAATATATCAACAAATTACGGATATCTTTGCCGAATGTGCCATAGATTATGATCGAAACTCAGATATTACTAAAAACTTTTATGCTATGGTGCAAAATAAATTTCATTATGCAATTACTGGAAGTACGGCTGCAGAAATTATCTATCAGCAAGCCGATGCTAGTAAAGAAAAAATGGGATTAACTACTTGGAAACATGCACCTGATGGACGAGTTCTCAAATCAGATGCAACTATAGCCAAAAATTATTTGCAAGAAAAAGAAATTCGACAACTAGAGCGAACTGTTACAGCCTATTTTGATTATATCGAGAGTTTGGTTGAGCGCCGTAATACTTTTACGATGCGAGGATTGGCAGATAGTATTGATCGTTTTCTATCTTTTAATGAATATGAAATCTTAGAAGGAAAAGGAAGTATTTCAAGAAACAAGCAGACTCAAAAGCTATCCAGGAGTATGAAAAAAATTTAACCGAACTCAAAAAAATCATGTCGGACTTTGATAAACATATTATGAAGATAATGAGAAAAAAACAAGATGAGTTGAATCAAAGTCTATCTTTTACATACTAATTTTATTTAAAGTTAATAACTAGAAAGGACAAACACATGTCTAAAGAACTTTCACCTAAATACAATCCAGCCGAGGTTGAGGCTGGTCGTTACCAAAAATGGCTTGACGCTGATGTTTTCAAGCCTTCAGGCGATCAAAAGGCTAAGCCTTATTCAATCGTCATTCCACCACCAAACGTTACAGGTAAACTTCACCTTGGTCACGCTTGGGACACAACCTTGCAAGATATCATCATCCGTCAAAAACGTATGCAAGGCTTTGATACGCTTTGGCTTCCAGGGATGGACCATGCTGGTATTGCCACTCAAGCTAAGGTTGAGGAGCGCTTGCGTGGTGAGGGTATTACACGTTACGACCTGGGGCGTGAGAAATTCCTCGATAAGGTCTGGGAATGGAAAGACGAATATGCCACTACCATCAAGGAACAATGGGGCAAGATGGGGCTCTCTGTAGACTACTCTCGTGAGCGTTTCACTCTTGATGAAGGTTTGTCAAAAGCCGTTCGCAAGGTCTTTGTCGACCTTTACAAGAAAGGCTGGATCTACCGTGGTGAGTTTATCATCAACTGGGACCCAGCTGCTCGCACAGCCCTTTCTGATATCGAGGTGATCCATAAGGATGTCGAAGGTGCCTTCTACCACATGAACTACATGCTGGAAGACGGCTCACGCGCTCTTGAAGTTGCGACCACTCGTCCTGAAACTATGTTTGGAGACGTTGCTGTTGCGGTCAACCCAGAAGACCCACGCTACAAGGACTTGATCGGAAAAAACGTCATCCTTCCAATCGCTAATAAACTCATCCCAATCGTTGCCGACGAACACGCCGACCCTGAATTTGGTACAGGTGTCGTGAAAATCACCCCTGCTCACGATCCAAACGACTTCTTGGTTGGTCAACGCCACAACTTGCCACAAGTCAACGTCATGAACGACGACGGAACTATGAATGACTTGGCCTTCGAATTTTCAGGCATGGACCGTTTTGAAGCTCGTAAGGCAGTCGTTGCTAAGTTGGAAGAAATTGGCGCCCTTGTTAAAATCGAAAAACGTGTCCACAGTGTTGGTCACTCAGAGCGTACAGGTGTCGTGGTTGAGCCACGCTTGTCTACGCAATGGTTTGTCAAAATGGACCAATTAGCGAAAAATGCCATTGCCAACCAAGATACAGAGGACAAGGTTGAATTCTACCCACCTCGTTTCAACGATACCTTCCTCCAATGGATGGAAAATGTCCACGACTGGGTTATCTCACGTCAGCTTTGGTGGGGTCACCAAATCCCTGCTTGGTACAATGCTGAGGGCGAAATGTATGTTGGCGAAGAAGCTCCAGAAGGCGACGGATGGACTCAGGACGAAGACGTCTTGGATACTTGGTTCAGTTCGGCTCTTTGGCCATTCTCTACCATGGGCTGGCCTGATGTCGAATCAGAAGACTTCAAACGTTACTTCCCAACTTCAACCTTGGTGACTGGTTATGATATTATCCCATTCTGGGTATCTCGGATGATTTTCCAAGGTTTGGAATTTACTGGCAAGTCGCCATTCAAAAATGCCTTGATTCACGGTCTCATTCGTGACGAGCAAGGACGTAAGATGTCTAAGTCTCTTGGTAACGGGATTGATCCAATGGATGTTATTGATAAGTACGGAACAGATAGCCTACGTTGGTTCCTTTCAAACGGTTCTGCGCCAGGTCAAGACGTTCGCTTCTCTTACGAGAAAATGGATGCTTCATGGAACTTCATTAACAAGATTTGGAACATCTCTCGCTACATCCTCATGAACAATGAAGGCTTGACTCTTGAGCAAGCAACTGCCAATGTGGAAAAAGTTGTCAACAAGGAAGCTGGAAATGTCACAGACCGCTGGATTCTCCACAACCTCAATGAAACGATTGGAAAAGCTACTGCCAACTTTGACAAGTTTGAATTTGGTGTGGCTGGACACATCCTCTACAATTTCATCTGGGATGAGTTTGCGGACTGGTACGTTGAGTTGACCAAGGAAGTCCTTTATAGCGACAACGAAGAAGAGAAAGTTATCACACGTTCTGTTCTCCTTTATACTTTGGACAAGATCCTTCGTCTCCTTCACCCAATCATGCCATTCGTAACCGAAGAAATCTTTGGACAAATCTCAGAAGGTTCTATCGTTACAGCAGAATACCCAACTGTTAATCCAGCCTTTGAAGACCTTGCGGCTCATACAGGTGTCGAAAGCCTCAAAGACTTGATCCGTGCCGTTCGGAATGCGCGTGCGGAAGTAAACGTTGCACCAAGCAAGCCAATCACAATCCTTGTTAAGACAAGCGACAGCGACTTGGAAGCCTTCTTTAACAGCAATGTCAACTACATCAAACGCTTCACAAATCCAGAACACTTGGAAATCGCTTCAAACATTCCTGCACCTGAACTGGCTATGTCAAGTGTCATCACAGGAGCAGAAATCTACTTGCCACTGGCTGATCTCCTCAATGTCGAAGAAGAACTAGCTCGCCTCGACAAGGAACTGGCAAAATGGCAAAAAGAACTGGATATGGTCGGTAAGAAGCTCTCTAACGAACGCTTCGTAGTCAATGCCAAACCAGAAATCGTCCAAAAAGAACGCGACAAACAAGCCGACTACCAAGCCAAATACGACGCGACCGTCGCACGTATTGATGAGATGAAGAAGTTGGTTAAATAAACACAGAAACACGGTGATGAGCCGTGTTTTTTGGTATAATGAAATCAATATCTATTGATGGAGCAAGTGATGTCTAAACACCCGCATTATGAATTGTTAAATTTGATTGGCTATGGTCTTGCCAAGTTTGATAAGTTATTTATAAAAGAATTCCGATGCTCTAGTAAGTCCGAATTTTATCGTTATATAGTTTCTTTGGGTTTCGTAGAAACAACCGGTGTAGTTAAAAATAGAATGGATTTATTTGACCCCTATTTTTGAGAACAATCGAAAAGGTTGGTGGCAAAAAGCCGAAGTTTACCGTTTTCGCAAAGATTTAATTGATATGATGTTTGGAAATGAAGATGTTCATAGTTATGCTGAAATCGTTAAAATGTTACTTGCGAGTGAAGGGAAGCAAACAGGCATTACTACCATTGAAAAACCAATTATTCAAACTAAATTCAAACGTCTACAGGAAACGGGGATGGAGGCAGAGAATTATTTTATCCTTCATTTTGATAAAGAAGAAAAATTCCAAGGTGGACTATTGACCGATGCCCGTCTTTATAGTGATGGATATGATTTCCAAGTGGATGTTCAAGAACATTTTTTTATCTTGCCGAAGTTAAAGGAATTCGAAAACCTAAAGGGTCGCATTCGTTTGACTGCCAACGAATTTGAAAAAGCAAAAGAGTTTCAATCAGATTTTTATTTTATCTTTAGTCACTAACCTAGATGATATCCCAAAGTTAGTGTTAATCGATAATCCTTTAAAACATTTTGAGTTTAAAAAGAATATTATCAAAAATGAAATTATTGAATATAGAAGCTTAGAAGATTTGTATTAGTTTCCCTTAACCTTTGACTATTCTGCAAAATTATCGTAAAATAAAGAGTAAATGATAAAATGAGGTCAGAGTCTGTTTGCTCTGGCGATAGTAGTATAAATGAGGAGAAACGCTTTGGAATTAGAAGTATTTGCTGGGCAAGAAAAAAGTGAACTATCTATGATTGAGGTAGCGCGTGCTATCTTGGAACTTCGTGGTCGCGATCATGAGATGCATTTTAGCGACCTTGTAAACGAAATTCAAAACTACCTTGGAACATCAAACAGCGATATCCGCGAAGCCTTGCCTTTGTTCTACACAGAATTGAACTTTGACGGTAGCTTCATCTCTCTTGGTGATAACAAATGGGGGCTTCGTTCATGGTATGGTGTGGACGAAATCGACGAAGAAATCATTGCTCTTGAAGAAAATGACGACGATGAAGTAGCACCAAAAGCTAAGAAAAAACGTGTCAATGCCTTCATGGATGGCGATTCAGATGCTATTGACTACAATGCAGATGATCCAGAAGACGAAGATGCATACGAAGCAGATCCAGCTCTTTCATACGATGATGAAAATCCAGATGATGAGAAAAATGAAGTGGAAGCTTACGATGCAGAAATCAACGAAATCGCCCCAGATGACTTGGGTGAAGACGTGGATCTCAACGAAGAAGACGACGAGTTTTCAGATGATGATGCTGAAAACATCGAGGAATAAAAGTTAGCTATTGACAATTATCCTAATTTTAGGTATCATATTGTTCGGGCACCTCTTTTAGAGGTCGGGGCTCCCTAGTTCTTAGGGAGCTATTTTTGTTTTTTCAAGAAGTGATCTTCTTGTATTTTGGTTGTGAATCTGGTGCAGTCGTCCCAGATTATTCTTATTAGTAGGGTCTTGTTTTCTATCTCCCCTCGTAGTTAACAAGGCCTTGAGCATTTTAGAAAGAGGAATCTATGTCTACGAAATATATTTTTGTAACTGGTGGTGTGGTATCGTCTATTGGGAAAGGGATTGTTGCAGCGAGTCTAGGCCGTCTCTTGAAAAATCGTGGTCTCAAAGTAACCATTCAAAAGTTTGATCCTTATATCAATATTGATCCGGGAACTATGAGTCCTTACCAGCACGGGGAAGTCTTTGTAACAGATGACGGAGCTGAGACAGATTTGGACTTGGGTCACTATGAACGTTTCATCGATATCAATCTCAATAAATATTCCAACGTGACAACTGGTAAAATTTACAGTGAAGTTCTTCGTAAGGAACGCCGTGGAGAATATCTTGGGGCAACTGTTCAAGTTATTCCTCATATCACAGATGCTTTGAAAGAAAAAATCAAGCGTGCCGCTCTAACGACTGACTCTGACGTCATTATCACAGAGGTCGGTGGAACTGTTGGAGATATCGAGTCCTTGCCATTCCTAGAGGCTCTTCGTCAGATGAAGGCAGATGTGGGTGCAGATAACGTTATGTACATCCATACAACCTTGCTTCCATACCTCAAGGCTGCTGGTGAAATGAAGACTAAACCAACCCAACACTCTGTCAAAGAATTACGTGGATTGGGAATCCAACCAAATATGTTAGTTATTCGTACAGAAGAGCCAGCTGGTCAAGGAATTAAAAACAAACTAGCCCAGTTCTGTGATGTGGCACCAGAAGCCGTTATCGAATCCTTGGATGTTGAACACCTTTACCAAATTCCATTGAACTTGCAGGCACAAGGTATGGACCAAATTGTCTGTGACCACCTGAAACTAGACGCACCAGCAGCGGATATGACAGAATGGTCAGCCATGGTGGACAAGGTCATGAACCTGAAAAAACAAGTCAAGATTTCCCTTGTCGGTAAGTATGTTGAGTTGCAAGATGCCTACATCTCTGTGGTTGAAGCCTTGAAACACTCTGGTTATGCCAACGATGCAGAAGTTAAAATTAATTGGATCAATGCCAATGATGTGACAGCAGAGAATGTGGCAGAGCTCTTATCAGATGCGGACGGAATCATCGTGCCAGGTGGTTTTGGCCAGCGTGGTACTGAAGGGAAAATCCAAGCCATCCGCTATGCGCGTGAAAATGATGTTCCAATGTTGGGTGTCTGCTTGGGAATGCAGTTGACATGTATCGAGTTTGCTCGTCACGTTTTGGGGCTCGAAGGTGCTAATTCCGCAGAGCTTGCACCAGAAACAAAATACCCTATCATTGATATCATGCGTGATCAGATTGATGTTGAGGATATGGGGGGAACCCTTCGTTTGGGGCTTTATCCATCTAAGTTGAAACGTGGCTCTAAGGCAGCAGCTGCTTATCACAATCAAGAAGTAGTGCAACGCCGTCACCGTCACCGTTATGAGTTTAACAATGCCTTCCGTGAGCAGTTTGAGGCAGCAGGATTTGTCTTCTCAGGAGTTTCTCCAGATAATCGTCTGGTAGAAATAGTAGAGATTCCTGAAAATAAATTCTTTGTGGCTTGCCAGTATCACCCTGAACTGTCAAGCCGTCCAAATCGCCCAGAAGAACTCTACACTGCCTTTGTGACTGCAGCTGTTGAGAACAGTAATTAGCTAAATCAGAACCTTTGAGAAGGATCTCAGAGGTTTTTTGCTTGCATATTTAGGATATGACTTGCAAAATAAAAACATAGTGATATAATTAACATAAAAAAATCCTAAGGAGGAACTACAATGAAAAAAATCACACTATTTGGTTTGTCTCTAGCAGGTTTAGCTTTACTGACTTCTCCTCATTCAGGGCAGGCATTCGAGCTTAAAGAAGAATGGGTTGTTAAGTGTGGAGTGCAGTATCAAGATGGCAAGATTCTTCGGTTTAATAATGGTCATGAAGTGGATATCAAAGTCTTGGATTTGCCAAAAACCGAGAAAATCGAGTGGACGGTTAGTCTCAATGGTCAAGATCAGACTGTCAATTTCCTAGGTCAAGAAAAGGACAAGTCTATGATTGGTGTAGAGGGGCGTTACCTGAATTTTTACGTACCTTATGGCTATAAAGGAGATATCAAGGTCGAGGCTAAGAGCGGAAACGAAGTGAAGATCTGGTCAACGAAAGTTGTGGATGATATTCATAATGATAGTGGAAAGAGAGGCTACTATCGTATTGAAGAATCAAATAATCAATATACTTACCTCGATGCTAAATGGGATTATCAAACCAAGACTTACACTGCTACCTTACCAGAGACTGTCGATGGTCAAAAAGTTTTTGCTTGGGCAGACTATGATAATAGTGAGTTGAAGCTTGAAAAATTAAAAACTATCACTCATAAATATGATGGAGGATCTTTCAAAGAACTTTATCCAATTGTAAAAGCAGAAAGCTGGCTAAAATCAAACCAAAACTGGTACTATCAAAAACAAGGTCAATTAGTGCAGAAGGATTGGGTTAAAGACAAGGGAACTTGGTACTTTATGAATGATAAAGGAGTCATGTTCAATCAAACTTGGCTTTATCAAGGTAGCAACTGGTATGCCTTTAAATCATCAGGAGCCATGATTGCTAGTGACTGGCTTTATGATCAAGGCAAGTGGTACTATTTATCAACTTCAGGAGCCATGAAAGCAAGCACTTGGGTTTACGACAAGGGAGAATGGTATTATGTAAGTTCTTCTGGTGCCATGCTAGCGAATGATTGGGTCAAAGATAATGGCAAGTGGTATTATCTAGCTTCATCAGGTAAGATGCTTCGCAATACCTACACACCTGATGGTTACTACGTTGGCAACTCAGGTGCCTGGCAATAAGAATAATACTCTTCGAAAATCTCTTCAAACCACGTCAGCTTTATCCACAACCTCAAAACAGTGCTTTGAGCTGACTTCGTCAGTTCTATCTACAACCTCAAAGCAGTGCTTTGAGCAACCTGCGGCTAGCTTCCTAGTTTGCTCTTTGATTTTCATTGAGTATAAGAAGTCCTTTTCCTTAAAGGAAGGGGCTTTTTACTTGCTTTTCTGCTGCTTCCTCATTTGTCCTAAAGCCTTTTTTGTGTTAAAATGAATGGTATGAAAGCTAAAAAAATGTGGATGGCAGGCTTGGCTTTGCTTGGTGTTGGAAGCCTTGCCCTTGCTACGAAAAAAGTTGCAGATGACCGTAAGATCATGAAGACTCAGGAAGAGTTGACAGCGATTGTGCGAGACCATTTTTCAGACTTGGGGGAAATTGCGACTCTCTATGTTCAAGTCTATGAAAGCAGTCTAGAGAGCTTGGTTGGTGGCGTCATTTTTGAGGATGGTCGTCATTATACCTTTGTCTATGAAAATGAAGACCTAGTCTATGAGGAGGAAGTTTTATGATACAACCAGCAAGTTTAGAAGAATTGGCATCTTTAGTGGAAAAGGATGGCAAGAAAGTCTTCCTTTTTGTGGCGGACTGGTGTGGCGATTGTCGTTATATCTATCCTGCCTTGCCAGAAATTGAGGAGACCAATCCAGAGTTCACCTTTATTCGAGTGGACCGAGACCAGTATATGGATCTAGCTAAACTCTGGGATGTTTACGGAATTCCTAGCCTTGTTGTTCTAGAAAAGGACAAGGAAATCGGCCGTTTTGTTAATCGCGACCGTAAAAGCAAGCAACAAATTAACGACTTTTTAGCAGGACTGAAATAGGAGAAAAGAGAAACAATGATTTTTACATATAACAAAGAACATGTCGGCGATGTCCTTATGGTCATCGTGAAAAACAGCGGAGATGCCAAGTTGGACGTGGAGCGCAAAGGCAAGGTAGCCCGAGTTTTCCTCAAAGAAAATGGAGAAACAGTGGCGTGGAATATTTTCGAAGTTTCAAGTTTGTTTGAAATTGCAGAGCGCGGTCAAGTCTTTTTATCAGATGAGCAAGTCGCTCGTTTGAACCAAGAATTGCAGGCAGAAGGTTTTAAAGAAGAAATTGTTAATGATAAGGAACCTAAGTTTGTTGTTGGTGAAATTGTCGAGATGGTAGCTCATCCAGATAGTGACCACCTCAACATCTGCCAAGTTGCAGTCGCAAGTGACAAGACAGTGCAAATCGTTGCAGGGGCTCCCAATGCGCGTGTTGGCTTGAAAACCATTGTAGCTCTTCCTGGAGCAATGATGCCAAAAGGAAATCTCATTTTCCCAGGCGAACTTCGTGGTGAAAAGAGTTTTGGAATGATGTGCAGTCCTCGTGAATTGCATCTGCCAAATGCTCCGCAAAAACGTGGTATTATTGAATTATCAGAAGACCAAGTTGTTGGAACTCCATTTGATCCAGCTAAACACTGGACTGCCTAAGAAGTTGTTAATATCTGATAGACCAGCTAGAAGGAAATAAGATGGCAAAAAATGTAGTGATTACAGGGGCGACATCAGGAATTGGTGAAGCGATTGCGCGTGCTTATCTGGAGCAGGGTGAGAATGTTGTTTTAACAGGACGACGGACAGACAGACTAGAATCCCTTAAGTCGGAGTTTGCAGAAGCCTTCCCAAATCAAACTGTCTGGACCTTTCCACTAGATGTGACGAATATGACCATGGTGAAGACTGTTTGCTCCAATATTCTAGAAAGAGTAGGGCAGATTGATATCTTGGTCAACAACGCCGGACTGGCTCTAGGTTTGACACCCTATCAGGATTATGAAGAGTTGGATATGTTGACCATGTTGGACACCAATGTCAAGGGTTTGATGGCAGTCACTCGCTCTTTCTTGCCAGCAATGGTAAAAGCTAATCAGGGGCATATTATCAATATGGGGTCGACCGCAGGAATTTATGCCTATGCAGGTGCAGCTGTCTATTCAGCGACCAAGGCAGCAGTTAAGACTTTTTCAGATGGACTGCGAATTGATACCATTGCAACGGATATCAAGGTAACCACCATTCAGCCAGGAATTGTCGAAACAGATTTTTCTACAGTGCGTTTTCATGGTGACAAAGAGCGGGCTGCGTCCGTTTACCAAGGAATCGAAGCCTTGCAAGCTCAGGATATTGCAGACACAGTAGTCTATGTGACCAGTCAACCTCGTCGTGTTCAGATTACAGATATGACCATTATGGCAAATCAACAAGCGACAGGTTTCATGGTTCATAAAAACTAAAAATTTCTTCGAAAAGTTACAAATTTCTGTAACTTTTTTTGATTTCCTACGAATAGATAAGTAGGAGGAAAAAATATGTATAATAAAGTTATCCTGATTGGGCGTTTGACGTCTACACCAGAATTGCATAAAACCAACAATGACAAATCAGTAGCGCGCGCGACTATTGCAGTCAACCGTCGTTACAAAGACCAAAACGGGGAACGCGAAGCTGATTTTGTCAATATGGTCCTTTGGGGCAGGCTAGCAGAAAGCTTGGCCAGCTACGCAACTAAAGGAAGTCTCATTTCAGTGGATGGAGAACTTCGTACCCGTCGTTTTGAGAAAAATGGTCAAATGAATTATGTGACCGAAGTACTTGTCACAGGATTCCAACTCTTGGAAAGTCGTGCCCAACGTGCCATGCGTGAAAATAACGCAGGACAAGACTTAGCAGATTTGGTTTTGGAAGAGGAAGAATTGCCATTTTAAACCTTGAAAAGTCTGAGTTGCTCTCAGGCTTTTTATCTTGAGAAAGTCAGACTTTTTTCTTGACTATTTCTGACCAAGTGATACAATAGAACTATGAATTAGCACTCGAGTATAAAGAGTGCTAATAATATCTATCTCATTATGGAGGAAAGCAGATGTTGAAACCATTAGGAGACCGTGTGGTCTTGAAAATCGAAGAAAAAGAACAAACTGTTGGAGGCTTTGTCCTTGCAGGTTCAGCCCAAGAAAAAACAAAAACAGCCCAAGTTGTGGCTACTGGACAAGGTGTACGTACCTTGAATGGTGACTTGGTTGCTCCAAGTGTTAAAGCTGGAGATCGTGTCTTAGTTGAAGCTCACGCAGGTCTTGATGTCAAAGATGGTGATGAAAAGTATATCATCGTAGGCGAAGCTAATATCTTGGCTATCATTGAAGAATAGAAGGAGAAAGTAAGTATGTCAAAAGAAATTAAATTTTCATCAGATGCCCGTTCAGCTATGGTTCGTGGTGTCGATATCCTTGCAGATACTGTAAAAGTAACCTTGGGACCAAAAGGTCGTAATGTCGTTCTTGAAAAATCATTTGGTTCACCCTTGATTACCAATGACGGTGTGACCATTGCTAAAGAAATCGAATTGGAAGACCATTTTGAAAATATGGGTGCCAAATTGGTATCAGAAGTAGCTTCAAAAACCAATGATATCGCAGGTGACGGGACAACTACTGCAACAGTCTTGACCCAAGCTATCGTCCGTGAAGGAATCAAAAATGTCACTGCAGGTGCCAATCCAATCGGCATTCGTCGTGGGATTGAAACAGCAGTTGCCGCAGCAGTTGAAGCTTTGAAAAACAATGCCATCCCAGTTGCCAATAAAGAAGCTATTGCTCAGGTTGCTGCCGTGTCTTCTCGTTCTGAAAAAGTCGGCGAATACATCTCTGAAGCCATGGAAAAAGTTGGCAAAGACGGAGTCATCACTATCGAAGAGTCACGTGGTATGGAAACAGAGCTTGAAGTTGTAGAAGGTATGCAGTTCGACCGTGGTTACCTTTCACAGTACATGGTAACAGATAGCGAAAAAATGGTAGCTGATCTTGAAAATCCATACATTTTGATTACTGATAAGAAGATTTCCAATATCCAAGAAATCTTGCCACTCTTAGAAAGTATTCTCCAAAGCAATCGTCCACTCTTGATTATTGCGGATGATGTAGATGGTGAAGCTCTTCCAACTCTTGTCTTGAACAAGATTCGTGGAACCTTCAACGTGGTAGCAGTTAAGGCACCTGGTTTTGGTGACCGTCGTAAAGCTATGCTCGAAGATATCGCCATCTTGACAGGCGGAACAGTTATCACAGAAGACCTTGGTCTTGAGTTGAAAGATGCGACAATTGAAGCTCTTGGTCAAGCAGCTAGAGTGACTGTGGACAAAGATAGTACAGTTATCGTAGAAGGTGCTGGAAATCCTGAAGCGATTTCTCACCGTGTTGCAGTTATCAAGTCTCAAATCGAAACCACAACTTCTGAATTTGACCGTGAAAAATTGCAAGAACGCTTGGCCAAATTGTCAGGTGGTGTCGCAGTGATCAAGGTCGGAGCTGCAACTGAAACTGAATTGAAAGAAATGAAACTCCGTATTGAAGATGCCCTCAATGCTACTCGTGCAGCTGTTGAAGAAGGTATCGTTGCTGGTGGTGGAACAGCTCTTGTAAATGTCATTCCAGCCGTGGCTGATTTGGAATTGACAGGAGATGAAGCAACAGGCCGCAATATTGTTCTCCGTGCCTTGGAAGAACCTGTTCGTCAAATCACCCACAATGCAGGATTTGAAGGCTCTATCGTTATTGATCGCTTGAAGAATGCTGAGCTTGGTACAGGTTTCAACGCAGCAACTGGCGAGTGGGTCAATATGATTGAAGAAGGGATTATCGACCCAGTTAAAGTGAGTCGTTCAGCCCTACAAAATGCAGCATCTGTAGCCAGCTTGATTTTGACAACAGAAGCGGTTGTAGCCAATAAACCAGAACCAGTAGCCCCAGCTCCAGCAATGGATCCAAGTATGATGGGCGGCATGATGTAAAAACTATTAAAGGAGGGATGCGTATTCCCTCTTTTTTATGATATTCACTTCTAAATAGATTTGAGCTCTCCTAACTTATATGATAAAATAAGACTAGAAAAAGGAGAAGAACATGATCGATGTAGAAGAAATTCTGAGCAAGATGAACCCCAATCAGAAGATTAATTATGACCGTGTCATGCAGAAGATGGTACAAGTATGGGAGAAAAATGAGCAGCGGCCAACCATTCTTATGCATGTTTGCTGTGCCCCTTGCAGTACCTATACCCTAGAATATTTAACCAAGTACGCAGATGTGACCATCTATTTTGCCAATTCTAATATCCATCCCAAGGCAGAATACCACAAGCGGGCCTATGTTACTAAGAAATTTGTCAGTGATTTCAATGAGCGGACAGGAAATACGGTCCAGTACCTAGAAGCTCCCTACGAACCAAATGAATACCGAAAATTAGTTAGGGGACTAGAGGAAGAGCCAGAAGGTGGCGATCGTTGCAAGATTTGTTTTGACTACCGACTAGATAAGACAGCGCAAGTGGCTATGGATTTAGGTTTTGACTACTTTGGTTCAGCCTTGACCATTAGTCCTCATAAGAATTCTCAAACCATTAACAGCATCGGAATCGACGTGCAAAAGATTTATACAACCCACTATCTTCCAAGTGATTTCAAGAAAAATCAGGGTTACAAACGTTCAGTAGAGATGTGTGAAGAGTATGATATCTATCGTCAATGTTATTGTGGATGCGTCTATGCAGCCCAAGCTCAGAATATTGACCTGGTTCAAGTTAAGAAGGACGCCACAGCGTTCATGCTTGATAAGGATGTTGAAAAAGACTATTCCCACATCAAATTTACTGTTACGAAATTAGATATATAGAAATCAACTCAGCTGAAAAGCTGGGTTTTTCAAACAAAAAAACCAGGGCTTACACCCCAGTTTGACAACTTTACCGATTCTTTAGTTCTACATAGCGCTTGTACCAAATGTTTACATAGGCTTCTGAGAAAGGACCACGTCCATTGTTAATCCAATCAACAAGAATTTTGACATGTTCTTTTAAAATATAGTCCAAGTCATCAGAATAATTCATTTTGCGTTTGTGACGCTCATACTCCTCGACGTCCAAGAGACGTTTTTCCCCATCTGTAAAAATTTTAACATCCAAATCGTAATCAATATACTTCAGTGCTTCTTCATCCAGATAGTAGGGACTAGCCATATTGCAATAGTAGGAAATTCCATTATCACGAATCATGGCAATGATATTAAACCAATATTTCTTGTGAAAGTAAACAATAGCTGGTTCTCGAGTAACCCAACGACGACCATCACTTTCGGTAACAAGTGTATGATCGTTGACACCAATAATGGCGTTTTCTGTTGTTTTTAGTACCATGGTGTCCCGCCAAGTTCGGTGGAGACTCCCATCATGCTTATAACTTTGAATTGTAATAAAGTCGCCTTCTTTTGGAAGCTTCATAACTAACCAACTTTCTACAATTTATAAGTTTATCGTTTACTATTGTACCATAAAATTACCTAAAATCTGTGAATTTACATGAAAATATTAAAGATATTCTCTGAGAGCGCTTGCTATATCCGAAAAATCGTAGCCCTTTCGTGCTAAAACTTGGGTTAAACGCTGTTTAAGTTCGTATCCTTCATATTTTCGGGAATACTTGGCATATTGCTTATCAAGTTCCTTGAAGATGAGTTCCTGAGTCGTTTCTTGGTCAACTTGACTATCCAACTCGTCAAAGGCAACTTTAGCATCAGAGTAAGAGAAGCCCTTGTTGGTCAGGTTCTGGATGATCTTATCTTGCAAGGCACGAGCTGGAAGTTTTCCCTCATATTTTTTCAATAGTTTATTAGCTACACGTTGAGCAACTTCAGAAAAATCGAAATCGTTCAAGTTCTCTTCTATAGTAGATTTTGAAATCCCTTTTTGTACTAGTTTCTGAGTAAGTACATAAGGCCCCTTGTCTCCTGAAAGTTGATTGGCATTGATGATAGCATAAGCGTACTGGTCATCATTAATCCAATTATCCTCTTTAAGATTAGCAATGACTTGAGAAACTATGTTTTCATCAATATCGTATTTTTTCAGATATTCTCTTACCTCTTTTTCAGTGCGTGCTTTAAAGGATAGGTGATAGAGAGCTAGATTCTTACTATAAGAAAATTGAGCAAAGTCCTGAATTTCCTTCAATTCATCTTGGCTTATCACCTTATCTTTCGATAACATAAAACGAACAATTGTATCTTCAGTAATGTAGAATTTGTCGTCATTATCAAGCTCCATCAGATAGAGTCTTTTTTTCTTTTCAAGTTTTGTGATTTTCATAGTTCTATTATAACTCAAAATGTGATAAGATAGGGGTATGAATCTGAAAGTGAAACAAAAAATACCATTAAAAATCAAGCGCATGGGAATTAATGGTGAGGGAATCGGCTTTTATCAAAAAACGTTGGTCTTTGTACCTGGAGCTCTCAAAGGAGAAGATATCTATTGTCAGATTACTTCTATTAAACGCAACTTTGTTGAAGCAAAATTACTAAAGGTTAATAAGAAGTCTAAATTTCGAGTTGTGCCAGCTTGTACTATTTACAATGAGTGCGGAGGTTGTCAAATCATGCATCTGCATTATGATAAGCAGCTGGAATTCAAGACGGACTTGCTTCATCAAGCGCTAAAAAAATTTGCTCCTGCAGGATATGAAAACTATGAAATTCGTCCAACGATTGGTATGCAGGAACCAAAGTACTACCGTGCTAAGTTACAATTTCAGACTCGAAAATTTAAAAATCAGGTCAAGGCGGGCTTGTATGCACAAAACTCTCACTATCTAGTAGAGTTGACAGACTGCCTGGTACAAGACAAGGAAACCCAAGTGATTGCTAATCGTCTAGCTGAATTACTTACTTATCACCAAATTCCAATCACGGATGAGAGAAAAGTTCTAGGTGTTAGAACTATAATGGTTCGACGAGCAAGAAAGACTGGACAGGTTCAGATTATTATTGTTACAAACCGCCAGCTTAATTTAACCCAACTGGTAAAAGACTTGGTTAAAGATTTTCCAGAAGTTGCGACAGTAGCTGTTAATACAAATACAGCTAAAACCAGTGAGATTTATGGTGAAAAGACAGAGATTATCTGGGGACAAGAGAGTATTCAAGAAGGTGTACTCGATTATGAATTTTCACTATCACCACGAGCTTTCTATCAACTAAATCCTGAACAAACAGAAGTCCTCTATAACGAGGCAGTAAAAGCGCTGGATGTTGATAAAGAAGACCAGTTGATTGACGCTTATTGTGGAGTTGGTACGATTGGTTTCGCCTTTGCAAAAAAAGTTAAAACACTCAGAGGTATGGATATTATTCCAGAAGCCATTGACGATGCTAAGCGAAATGCTAAAAGAATGGGATTTGACAACACACATTACGAAGTAGGAACAGCAGAAGAGATTATTCCTCGCTGGTATAAGGAAGGTTACCGAGCAGATGCTCTGATTGTGGATCCACCACGTACAGGTCTGGATGACAAGTTATTAGATACAATTCTTACCTATGTACCAGAAAAATGGTTTATATTTCATGTAATGTTTCAACCTTAGCACGGGATTTGGTGCGTTTGGTAGAAGTCTATGATCTTCGTTATATCCAGTCAGTCGATATGTTCCCACATACCGCTAGAACTGAAGCTGTTGTAAAGCTGATAAAAAAAGAGAAAAGCATAGTGTTTAAAGAGTTTGATATTGGGCTAAAATGATTTTCCTTCTTTTTTCCACCGGGTAACTTCTAAAACTAACTTCCAGTTTCCCACAACCTAGCCTTTAGTATGAGAAAAACGCGTGAAATCAGTGGAAATCCGTCTTATACTAACTTCTGCTGGTTTTCTTTTTCTTGATATATAAGGATTCAAAAGCGAAAAGACTCAGAAAAAAGTGCACGACAAATAGCCCTAAAACAGAGTCGTCTTAGAGTAAATTCCAGTTGCTAGCGTTTAGTGTGAGACTTTTCGATGGTGATAAGATGTGTAGTTAGAGGGAAAAATTCCCTTTATTTCAATAAGCCAGGTGATAAGTGTGTGTCTTCTGGTTTGACAAATTGGCAACCCAGAAGAGCAGCGATGTCCTCGCCAAAGGTGAAGGTGAAGACGTCGTAAGCAGATTTTCCTTGAAACTCTTCTCGTTTCAAGGAATTGACATGGGAAATGACTAGATTGACGTCTTTCTGAGTCAGCTGGTCAAAGGAAGTGCCCTTGGGAAGAATGGCTCGCAAAACCGTATGGTTCTTCTCAATCCGCCCCTTCTGGTCAGGACGGCTAGGGTCGCAGAAGTAGAGGTGAGACTTCCCATCAATGTCTCGCTCAAGCTCCTCCACATAGGAGAACTCAGATCCGTTGTCCGTGAGAATGACAGGGAATAGCTGATGGAAGGCATACCCTCCATCCATGACTCTTTCTTTCAAAGATGCGAATTTAGTGGCGACCTCCAGAGCGGTCTTGTTGTCTAAAAGCAAGGCGAAGAGGAAGTTGCAGAAGGAAAGGTTGAAGGTGAGCAGTAGCTTTCCACCAGGTCTGCCGATGACCGTGTCCATTTCCAACCATTTGAAGAAATCATCTGTTTCTCGTAACTCTTGGAAATCTTGATAGGTCCGCCCAATTTTCAGCTCTTTGGGAATAGCTACTTTTCTGGATTTTCTACGTGCCTTGAACTTGACCATTCGAGGAAAATCAATAGGCTTGGCTGTCAGATAGCCCAGCTTGGCATGCCGATACACCGTAGCTTTCGACACAGGTAGGTTATGTGTCTGAATGATATGGTAGATGCTTTGTTTCTTCTGGATGCCTTAGGGTTAAGACCTTGTCCATCTGATAAAAACTTTCCTTGTTTAGGGGAATGCCTTCTCTGGACTCCCTCAACATAGTCTCGTACTGTTCCTGCGCCTTTTTCGCGTAGTAAAGATAGCGGTTAAAGCCACAATCCGTCCTCTTTTTTGGACAGTTGTTACAGACATAAGGAGCTTTTTTGAGAAGTGGGCAATCCGTGCAATCAGATTTGACGGATGTTGGATGCATGATGCGATTGCGCTTGATTTCCTTTGAAATGGTTGACGGGTCTTTTCCTATTTTCTCAGCGATAGAACGGAAAGTCTCCTGTTGGCTGATTCCAGTTTGGATGTCAATACGGTCTTCTAGAGTGAGATGTTTTTGTTTTTTCGTCATGAGGTGCCTCCTTACGAAAAGTCTCAGACTTAATTCTAGCATCATTCGTCGTCTGAGACTAACTTCCAGTTTTGGGAGAGAGGTGGAAGTTACTTTGAGAAGTTACGCTTTTTTCCACCGTTCGATTAAGCGACGGCTATCGATTGTCAAATGTTTACCTTTTGTAGTATAATTGTCTTGCATCTCTGTGCCTTTCTTGTGTTTTTGGTTGAACAACAAGTATAACACAGAGGTGTTTTCTTATGCCTATAAGAGCTTTCATTTGACAATAGGAACCCTTGAAGCTGTTTTGTCAAATGAAATCGAGGACTAGCCATAAGCTAGTTGAACCATCTAATTTTTAGGAGAGCTGGGTGGCTAACTTGAACTTGAAATTTGGCGAAGTTACGCAAATTAAAAAAATTGTAAAAAGTTAAAAAAAGTAGTTGACAAAAAATAAAAAGTCGGTATAATAGTAAGAGTTGAAAACAACAACTCAGGTCCGTTGGTCAAGGGGTTAAGACACCGCCTTTTCACGGCGGTAACACGGGTTCGAATCCCGTACGGACTATGGTATGTTGCAGATGGAACACTTGATGAAAAAAGTTTTAAAAAAACTTAAAAAAGTTTCAAAAAAGTGTTGACAAGCGAAAGCGACTGTGATATACTAATATAGTTGTCACTTGAGAGAAGCGAGTGACAAAGACCTTTGAAAACTGAACAAGACGAACCAATGTGCAGGGCACTACAACTAAGGTTGTAGTACTGAACAATGAAAAAACAATAAATCTGTCAGTGACAGAAATGAGTGAGAACTCAAACTTTTAATGAGAGTTTGATCCTGGCTCAGGACGAACGCTGGCGGCGTGCCTAATACATGCAAGTAGAACGCTGAAGGAGGAGCTTGCTCTTCTGGATGAGTTGCGAACGGGTGAGTAACGCGTAGGTAACCCTGCCTGGTAGTGGGGATAACTATTGGAAACGATAGCTAATACCGCATAATAGCAGTTGTTGCATGACAGCTGTTTGAAAGGTGCAATTGCACCACTACCAGATGGACCTGCGTTGTATTAGCTAGTTGGTGGGGTAACGGCTCACCAAGGCGACGATACATAGCCGACCTGAGAGGGTGATCGGCCACACTGGGACTGAGACACGGCCCAGACTCCTACGGGAGGCAGCAGTAGGGAATCTTCGGCAATGGACGGAAGTCTGACCGAGCAACGCCGCGTGAGTGAAGAAGGTTTTTCGGATCGTAAAGCTCTGTTGTAAGAGAAGAACGAGGTGAGAGTGGAAAGTTCACACTGTGACGGTATCTTACCAGAAAGGGACGGCTAACTACGTGCCAGCAGCCGCGGTAATACGTAGGTCCCGAGCGTTGTCCGGATTTATTGGGCGTAAAGCGAGCGCAGGCGGTTAGATAAGTCTGAAGTTAAAGGCTGTGGCTTAACCATAGTACGCTTTGGAAACTGTTTAACTTGAGTGCAAGAGGGAGAGTGGAATTCCATGTGTAGCGGTGAAATGCGTAGATATATGGAGGAACACCGGTGGCGAAAGCGGCCTCTGGCTTTGTAACTGACGCTGAGGCTCGAAAGCGTGGGGAGCAAACAGGATTAGATACCCTGGTAGTCCACGCCGTAAACGATGAGTGCTAGGTGTTAGACCCTTTCCGGGGTTTAGTGCCGCAGCTAACGCATTAAGCACTCCGCCTGGGGAGTACGACCGCAAGGTTGAAACTCAAAGGAATTGACGGGGGCCCGCACAAGCGGTGGAGCATGTGGTTTAATTCGAAGCAACGCGAAGAACCTTACCAGGTCTTGACATCCCTCTGACCGCTCTAGAGATAGAGTTTTCCTTCGGGACAGAGGTGACAGGTGGTGCATGGTTGTCGTCAGCTCGTGTCGTGAGATGTTGGGTTAAGTCCCGCAACGAGCGCAACCCCTATTGTTAGTTGCCATCATTCAGTTGGGCACTCTAGCGAGACTGCCGGTAATAAAACCGGAGGAAGGTGGGGATGACGTCAAATCATCATGCCCCTTATGACCTGGGCTCACACGTGCTACAATGGCTGGTACAACGAGTCGCAAGCCGGTGACGGCAAGCTAATCTCTTAAAGCCAGTCTCAGTTCGGATTGTAGGCTGCAACTCGCCCTACATGAAGTCGGAATCGCTAGTAATCGCGGATCAGCACGCCGCGGTGAATACGTTCCCGGGCCTTGTACACACCGCCCGTCACACCACGAGAGTTTGTAACACCCGAAGTCGGTGAGGTAACCGTAAGGAGCCAGCCGCCTAAGGTGGGATAGATGATTGGGGTGAAGTCGTAACAAGGTAGCCGTATCGGAAGGTGCGGCTGGATCACCTCCTTTCTAAGGAAAAAGGAACTGCGCATTGGTCTTGTTTAGTCTTGAGAGGTCTTGTGGGGCCTTAGCTCAGCTGGGAGAGCGCCTGCTTTGCACGCAGGAGGTCAGCGGTTCGATCCCTGCTAGGCTCCATTGGTGAGAGATCACCAAGTAATGCACATTGAAAATTGAATATCTATATCAAATAGTAACAAGAAAATAAACCGAAAACGCTGTAGTATTAATAAGAGTTTATGACTGAAAGGTCAAAAAAATAAGGTTAAGTTAATAAGGGCGCACGGTGGATGCCTTGGCACTAGGAGCCGAAGAAGGACGTGACAAACGACGATATGCCTTGGGTAGCTGTAAGTAAGCGATGATCCAGGGATTTCCGAATGGGGGAACCCAACAGGTACTACCTGTTACCCATATCTGTTAAGGATGTGAGGAGGAAGACGCAGTGAACTGAAACATCTAAGTAGCTGCAGGAAGAGAAAGCAAAAGCGATTGCCTTAGTAGCGGCGAGCGAAACGGCAGGAGGGCAAACCGAAGAGTTTACTCTTCGGGGTTGTAGGACTGCAATGTGGACTCAAAGACTATAGAAGAATGATTTGGGAAGATCAGCCAAAGAGAGTAATAGCCTCGTATTTAAAATAGTCTTTGTACCTAGCAGTATCCTGAGTACGGCGAGACACGTGAAATCTCGTCGGAATCTGGGAGGACCATCTCCCAACCCTAAATACTCCCTAGTGACCGATAGTGAACCAGTACCGTGAGGGAAAGGTGAAAAGCACCCCGGGAGGGGAGTGAAATAGAACCTGAAACCGTGTGCCTACAACAAGTTCGAGCCCGTTAATGGGTGAGAGCGTGCCTTTTGTAGAATGAACCGGCGAGTTACGTTATGATGCGAGGTTAAGTTGAAGAGACGGAGCCGTAGGGAAACCGAGTCTGAATAGGGCGAATTAGTATCATGACGTAGACCCGAAACCATGTGACCTACCCATGAGCAGGTTGAAGGTGCGGTAAGACGCACTGGAGGACCGAACCAGGGCACGTTGAAAAAGTGCTTGGATGACTTGTGGGTAGCGGAGAAATTCCAAACGAACTTGGAGATAGCTGGTTCTCTCCGAAATAGCTTTAGGGGCTAGCGTCGACATAAAGATTCTTGGAGGTAGAGCACTGTTTGGGTGAGGGTCCATCCCGGATTACCAATCTCAGATAAACTCCGAATGCCAATGAATTATGGTCGGCAGTCAGACTGCGAGTGCTAAGATCCGTAGTCGAAAGGGAAACAGCCCAGACCACCAGCTAAGGTCCCAAAATAATTGTTAAGTGGAAAAGGATGTGGGGTTGCACAGACAACTAGGATGTTAGCTTAGAAGCAGCTATTCATTCAAAGAGTGCGTAATAGCTCACTAGTCGAGTGACCCTGCGCCGAAAAATGTACCGGGGCTAAAAACAATTTACCGAAGCTGTGGATACCTTTTATAGGTATGGTAGGAGAGCGTTCTATGTGTGATGAAGGTGTACCGTGAGGAGTGCTGGAACGCATAGAAGTGAGAATGCCGGTATGAGTAGCGAAAGACAGGTGAGAATCCTGTCCACCGTAAGACTAAGGTTTCCAGGGGAAGGCTCGTCCGCCCCTGGGTTAGTCGGGACCCTAAGGAGAGACCGAAAGGTGTATCCGATGGACAACAGGTTGATATTCCTGTACTAGAGTATGTAGTGATGGAGGGACGCAGTAGGCTAACTAAAGCAGACGATTGGAAGTGTCTGTCTAAGCAGTGAGGTGTGATATGAGTCAAATGCTTATATCTATAACATTGAGCTGTGATGGGGAGCGAAGTTTAGTAGCGAAGTTAGTGACGTCACACTGCCAAGAAAAGCTTCTAGCGTTTAAACATACTCTACCCGTACCGCAAACCGACACAGGTAGTCGAGGCGAGTAGCCTCAGGTGAGCGAGAGAACTCTCGTTAAGGAACTCGGCAAAATGACCCCGTAACTTCGGGAGAAGGGGTGCTGACTTTAAGTCAGCCGCAGTGAATAGGCCCAAGCAACTGTTTATCAAAAACACAGCTCTCTGCTAAATCGTAAGATGATGTATAGGGGGTGACGCCTGCCCGGTGCTGGAAGGTTAAGAGGAGTGCTTAGCGCAAGCGAAGGTATGAATTGAAGCCCCAGTAAACGGCGGCCGTAACTATAACGGTCCTAAGGTAGCGAAATTCCTTGTCGGGTAAGTTCCGACCCGCACGAAGGCGTAATGATTTGGGCACTGTCTCAACGAGAGACTCGGTGAAATTTTAGTACCTGTGAAGATGCAGGTTACCCGCGACAGGACGGAAAGACCCCATGGAGCTTTACTGCAGTTTGATATTGAGTGTCTGTACCACATGTACAGGATAGGTAGGAGTCTATGAGATCGGGACGCCAGTTTCGAAGGAGACGATGTTGGGATACTACCCTTGTGTTATGGCCACTCTAACCCAGATAGGTGATCCCTATCGGAGACAGTGTCTGACGGGCAGTTTGACTGGGGCGGTCGCCTCCTAAAAGGTAACGGAGGCGCCCAAAGGTTCCCTCAGAATGGTTGGAAATCATTCGCAGAGTGTAAAGGTATAAGGGAGCTTGACTGCGAGAGCTACAACTCGAGCAGGGACGAAAGTCGGGCTTAGTGATCCGGTGGTTCCGTATGGAAGGGCCATCGCTCAACGGATAAAAGCTACCCTGGGGATAACAGGCTTATCTCCCCCAAGAGTTCACATCGACGGGGAGGTTTGGCACCTCGATGTCGGCTCGTCGCATCCTGGGGCTGTAGTCGGTCCCAAGGGTTGGGCTGTTCGCCCATTAAAGCGGCACGCGAGCTGGGTTCAGAACGTCGTGAGACAGTTCGGTCCCTATCCGTCGCGGGCGTAGGAAATTTGAGAGGATCTGCTCCTAGTACGAGAGGACCAGAGTGGACTTACCGCTGGTGTACCAGTTGTCTTGCCAAAGGCATCGCTGGGTAGCTATGTAGGGAAGGGATAAACGCTGAAAGCATCTAAGTGTGAAACCCACCTCAAGATGAGATTTCCCATGATTTTATATCAGTAAGAGCCCTGAGAGATGATCAGGTAGATAGGTTAGAAGTGGAAGTGTGGCGACACATGTAGCGGACTAATACTAATAGCTCGAGGACTTATCCAAAGTAACTGAGAATATGAAAGCGAGAGGTTTTCTTGGTTTGAATAGATATTCAATTTTGAGTAGGTATTACTCAGAGTTAAGTGACGATAGCCTAGGAGATACACCTGTACCCATGCCGAACACAGAAGTTAAGCCCTAGAACGCCGGAAGTAGTTGGGGGTTGCCCCCTGTGAGATATGGAAGTCGCTTAGCTCTAGGGAGTTTAGCTCAGCTGGGAGAGCATCTGCCTTACAAGCAGAGGGTCAGCGGTTCGATCCCGTTAACTCCCATAGGTCCCGTAGTGTAGCGGTTATCACGTCGCCCTGTCACGGCGAAGATCGCGGGTTCGATTCCCGTCGGGACCGTTTAAGATAACGCAAGTTATTTTGGACTCGTTAGCTCAGTTGGTAGAGCAATTGACTTTTAATCAATGGGTCACTGGTTCGAGCCCAGTACGGGTCATATATGCGGGTTTGGCGGAATTGGCAGACGCACCAGATTTAGGATCTGGCGCTTAACGGCGTGGGGGTTCAAGTCCCTTAACCCGCATTAAGATATAATAAATGAGCCGGCTTAGCTCAGTTGGTAGAGCATCTGATTTGTAATCAGAGGGTCGCGTGTTCAAGTCATGTAGCCGGCATTTTTAGATAGAAGAAAACAGTGCGAACGTAGTTCAGTGGTAGAACACCACCTTGCCAAGGTGGGGGTCGCGGGTTCGAATCCCGTCGTTCGCTTAGAGAGGCCGGGGTGGCGGAACTGGCAGACGCACAGGACTTAAATCCTGCGATTGGTAACGATCGTACCGGTTCGATTCCGGTCCTCGGCATAAAATGATGAGCACCCTTAGCTCAACTGGATAGAGTACCTGACTACGAATCAGGCGGTTAGAGGTTCGACTCCTCTAGGGTGCATTTTTCTATTTAACTCGGGAAGTAGCTCAGCTTGGTAGAGTACTTGGTTTGGGACCAAGGTGTCGCAGGTTCGAATCCTGTCTTCCCGATATATGGCGGTGTAGCTCAGCTGGCTAGAGCGTCCGGTTCATACCCGGGAGGTCGGGGGTTCGATCCCCTTCGCCGCTATAATGATCTTGTTGGACCTTTAGCTCAGCTGGTTAGAGCTCTCGGCTCATAACCGAGTGGTCGTAGGTTCAAGTCCTACAAGGTCCATTTGAATAGTATGGAGGATTACCCAAGTCCGGCTGAAGGGAACGGTCTTGAAAACCGTCAGGCGTGTAAAAGCGTGCGTGGGTTCGAATCCCACATCCTCCTTTTTTATTAACGCGGGATGGAGCAGCTCGGTAGCTCGTCGGGCTCATAACCCGAAGGTCGTAGGTTCAAATCCTGCTCCCGCAATAAGGCTCGGTAGCTCAGTTGGTAGAGCAATGGATTGAAGCTCCATGTGTCGGCGGTTCGATTCCGTCTCGCGCCATTTTTACTTATAGTGTGTATGCGGGTGTAGTTTAGTGGTAAAACTACAGCCTTCCAAGCTGTTGTCGCGAGTTCGATTCTCGTCACCCGCTTTGAACTTTGTTCAAAACACCAAGTTTTTAACTTGGGCGCGTAGCTCAGGTGGTTAGAGCGCACGCCTGATAAGCGTGAGGTCGGTGGTTCGAGTCCACTCGTGCCCATTAATAGGAGAATTACTCAAGAGGCTGAAGAGGACGGTTTGCTAAATCGTTAGGTCGGGTAACTGGCGCAAGGGTTCGAATCCCTTATTCTCCGTTTGAATGAGAGTTTATTACTCTTTTTTTAGAATAATAAAGGCTCTTTGTCAACTGTAGTGGGTTGAAAAAAGCTAACCTCGAGAAAGGACAAATTTCGTCCTTTCTTTTTTGATGTTCAGAGCGATGAAAATCCGTTTTTTGAAGTTTTCAAAGTTCCGAAAACCAAATGCATTTCGCTTGATAAGTTTGATGAGATTATTGGTCGCTTCTAATTTAGCGTTGGAATAGGGTAACTGAAGTGCATTGACAATCTTCTCTTTATCCTTTAGAAATGTTTTAAAGACAGTCTGAAAAAGGGGATGAACCTTCTTTAGATTGTCCTCGATGAGTCCGAAAAATTTGTTAGGTTTCTTATGTTGAAAGTGAAACATCAAGAGTTGATAGAGATTATAGTGGTGTTTCAAATCTTCTGAATAGCTCAATAGTTTGTCTAGAATCTCTTTATTGGTTAAGTGCATGCGAAAAGTAGGGCGATAAAAACGTTTATCGCTGAGCTTCCGACTATCTTGTTGAATGAGTTTCCAGTAGCGCTTGATAGCCTTGTATTCATGGGATTTTCGTTCAAACTGATTCATGATTTGGACACGCACACGACTCATAGCACGGCTTAGATGTTGTACAATATGGAAACGATCTAGAACGATTTTAGCATTCGGAAAAAGCTGTTTAGCTAAGTCATAATAAGGACTAAACATATCCATAGTAATTATTTTCACCTGACATCGAACGGCTCTATCGTAGCGAAGAAAGTGATTTCGGATGACAGCTTGTGTTCTTCCCTCAAGAACAGCGATGATACTGAGATTATCAAAATCTTGCGCAATGAAACTCATCTTTCCCTTGGTGAAAGCGTACTCATCCCAAGACATAATCTCAGGAAGGTGAGAAAAATCATGCTCAAAGTGAAAATCATTGAGCTTGCGAATAACAGTTGAAGTTGAAATGGCCAGCTGATGAGCAATATCGGTCATAGAAGTCTTTTCAATCAACTTCTGAGCAATCTTTTGGTTGATGATACGAGGGATTTGGTGATTTTTTTCTTTACTAGAGGAGTCTCAGCGACCATCATTTTTAGAGCACTGATAGCACTTAAAACGACGCTTTTTTTCAGGAGAATTCTAGTAGGCATACCAGTTGTTTCAAGATAAGGAATCTTAGACGGTTTTTGAAAATCATATTTCTTCATTTGGTTTCCGCAATCAGGGCAAGATGGAGCCTCATAATCCAGTTTAGCGATGATTTCCTGTGTGTATCCCTATTAACAACATCCACAAATTGGATATTAGGGTCTTTGATATCGAGTAGTTTTGTGATAAAATGTAATTGTTCCATATGAATCTTTCTAATGAGTTGTTTTGTCGCTTTTTCATTATAGATCTTATGGGACTTTTTTTCTACAACAAAATAGGCTCCATAATATCCATAGGGGATTTACCCACTACAAATATTATAGAGCCATAATAAAAACTTCAGATTTGGAAACCCTAAATTGGATTACTTATCTGAAGTTTTTGCCTCTTTGTCAACTGTAGTGGGCTGCAGAAAAGCTAAAAATCTTTATATAGTAAAATGAACCAAAAAAATAGTACACAATGTGGTATAATCTTTTTTTATGGCATATTCAATAGATTTTCGTAAAAAAGTTCTCGCTTATTGTGAGCGAACAGGTAGTATAACAGAAGCATCACACATTTTCCAAATCTCACGTAATACCATTTATTGCTGGTTAAAGCTAAAAGAAAAAACAGGAGAGCTAAACCATCAAGTAAAAAGGAACAAAACTAAGAAAGGTTGATAGAGATAGACTTAAAAAAACTATCTTACTGACAATCCAGACGCTTATTTGACTGAAATAGCTTCTGAATTTGGCTGTCATCCAACTACTATCCACTATGCTCTCAAAGCTATGGGGTACACTCGAAAAAAAAGAATCACACCTACTATGAACAAGACCCAGAAAAAGTAGCTTTATTTCTTAAAAAATTTAATAGTTTAAAGCACTTAGCACCTGTTTATATTGATGAAACAGGATTCGATACTTATTTTTATCGAGAATATGGTCGCTCATTAAAAGGTCAGTTAATAAGAGGTAAAATATCTGGAAGAAGATATCAGAGGATCTCACTGGTTGCAGGGCTAACAAATGGTGAGTTAATCGCTCCAATGACTTACGAAGAGACGATGACGAGCGACTTTTTTGAAGCTTGGTTTCAGAAGTTTCTCTTACCAACATTAAACAAACCATCAGTTATTATTATGGATAATGCAAGATTCCATAGAATGGGTAAGCTAGAGCTCTTATGTGAAGAATTTGGGCATAAACTTTTACCACTTCCTCCCTACTCACCTGAGTATAATCCTATTGAGAAAACATGGGCTCATATCAAAAAGCACCTCAAAAAGGTATTACCAAGTTGTAATACTTTTTTCGAGGCTCTTTTGTCCTACTCCTGTTTCAGTTGACTATATATTGTCGATTTTATGGTTGTGCTTGTTTATTACTACTTCCAACCCTTGAGTGAAATTTCGCCGCTATTGAGCCAGATTTCTTTTCCGTTATTACATTGAACTAAAAGTTTACCATTTTCAGAGATATCTTTAGCAAGTCCTTTGTAGTCTTTTTGATCTAGTGTAAAAGTAACTTCTTTTCCTAGAACAAATGACTGTTTTTTTGTATAGATATAATAGCTCTTCTACTGGTGTATCAAAGAAAGAACGCCATATTTCGATAATTAATTCATTTCTTGTTATAGCTGCTGGTGCTTTAAATAAGCTGGCAGCTTTTTCTTTTAATTCTTGAGGAAAGTCTTTAATAGTAAAGTTGATTCCTACTCCAATAATAATATCAGTGACTAAGCCAGTTTCTACAGATGTCATTGCCTCAGTAAGGATTCCTCCAATTTTATGATTGTTTAGGTAGATATCATTGACCCATTTTATGTCGATATCTATTAAAGTTAGGTTTTTGATGGCTTTATAGATAGCTCCAGCAACAAGCAGTGTGTAGGATGGTAATTTGTCATAGGGGAGATTTGGTTTAAGATGGAGTGTCATATAAATGCCCCCTTGTGGGGAGTAAAAAGAACGTTGAAAACGGCCTCGGCCAGCTGTCTGGTAGGAAGCTAGGTAGAGAGTATTTGCTTCATGCCCTAAATCAATTGCTTCTTTTGCATCTAGTTGTGTCGATTTTGTTTCTGGTTTAAAACTGACATTAATTGGAAGATTTTTTTCTAGAATCTCTGGAAGAATAAGGTCACCATTCATCAGTTTATATCCTTTGTTTTTGATACTATCTATTTCAATACCTTCTTGCTCTAGCCTCTTGATAGCTTTCCAAATTGATGTTCTGCTTAGGGATAGTTCTTCTGCGATCTTTTCTCCACTGATATAGTCGGTTTCTTTAGATAAAATTTGGTAGACAGCTTGGTAGGATTTCATAGTGTTTCCTTTCGCAATGAATAGTATATGCTTTGAATTTAGTTTGGATCGTTGCTTCTAAATCGATATTTTATTACTACCATTTTAACATATGTCTAGTATTTACGGCACGATTTTTTAAGAGTATATGTAGTCATTAAGCTTGAGTTTTGAAATCTCAGTATTTTTCTTCCCTTTTTTACCTAGGAAGCGTTTCCTTTGTTTTCAAATTACTCAAAAAGTGGTACAATATAGGATAGCTTACTATTATCTGAATCAGTTGATTTGGAGAGAAAGGATTCATTTTGAAATCAATAGGCTTTTATTGAAAAAGCTGAAAGGGTTGTCTAGTAAAGAGCTGATTTTATTGGGAATTATCCTGAGTATCTTTTTACCCTTTTATCTTTTTGTAGTTGTATTCTGTTTATATATTATCAGTTTGATTTATACAGGAGACATGAAAAGTATTCTTCAGAAAATGGGGGAGCATCCAATGCTGCTTCTTTTTCTTGGCTATAGTACTGTTATATCTACTTTTGCACAGAATTGGATGGGAGTAGTAGCTTCAGTAGGAATTTTTCTATTTACTGTTTTTCTTTTTGCACTATCAGTCGATTTTATCACATAAATTCTTTCGATTGATTTTGCAGCTAGTCTTACTTGGTAGCGTCTTGTCAGCTGCTTTTGCGAGTTTAGAACATTTCCAAATTGTGAAGAAATTCAACTATGCTTTTCTTTCACCCAATATGCAGGTATGGCATCAGAATCGTGCAGAAGTGACCTTCTTTAATCCTAATTATTATGGAATTATTTGTTGTTTCTGTATTATGATTGCCTTCTATCTGTTTACAACGACCAAGTTGAATTGGTTGAAGGTATTCTGTGTGATTGCAGGCTTTGTGAATCTCTTTGGATTGAACTTTACTCAAAATCGAACTGCCTTTCCTGCTATTATAGCTGGAGCCATTATTTATCTCTTTACGACCATTAAAAACTGGAAGGCATTTTGGCTTAGTATTGGGGTCTTCGCGATTGGTTTGAGTTTTCTCTTTTCTAGTGATTTGGGAGTTCGGATGGGGACTTTAGATTCTTCTATGGAAGAGCGTATCTCTATTTGGGATGCTGGGATGTCCTTATTTAAGCAAAATCCTTTTTGGGGTGAGGGGCCGTTGACCTATATGCACTCTTATCCTAGAATACATGCTCCTTATCATGAACATGCTCACAGTCTTTATATTGATACGATTCTGAGTTACGGAATTGTGGGGACTATTTTATTAGTTTTGTCTTCTGTTACTCCTGTTCGCTTGATGATGGATATGAGTCAGGAGTCGGGGAAACGTCCGATTATCGGCCTTTATCTATCTTTCCTTACAGTGGTTGCTGTGCACGGAATCTTTGACTTAGCTCTCTTCTGGATTCAGTCAGGCTTTCATTTTCTTGTTAGTTATGTGCAGTATTCCGTTGGAGCATCGAACTTTGGTATCGGACATGACGGATTAAGTTTATTAGATTGAAATCTTCTACCTTGGGTGGGAGGTTTTTTTACTGGGAAAAATTATTTCTAAATCGAAATAGTTGACAGTTGGAACAATGAGTGTTACAATATGATTATTCATTTCGATATAGAAATAAATTGGAGGTGTCATGAAAGATAGTCATTTGCTAGCCCATCATATTCGTTTGTTGAATGGGCGGATTTTTTTCAAAAGGTTACTGAGCCAAGATCCCTGAAGCTCTTTATCGGAGTGAACAGGGCAAGATTTTAGGGGTTTTATGGAATAGTGAGATGGGCTGTGCAACTGCGACAGACATTGCGCTTGCGACTGGGCTTGCTAATAATACGTTGACGACTATGATAAAAAAGCTAGAGGAGCAAAATCTTGTAACTGTTAGCCCATGTGGAGAAGACAAGCGTAAGAAGTATTTGGTTTTAACAGAGTTGGGGGAGTCTCAGAAAGAAGTGGGACATCGTGTCAGTCAGAAATTGGATGCTATCTTTTATAAAGGATTTTCAGAGGAAGAAATTCGCCAGTTTGAAGGTTTTCAAGAAAAAATTTTGGCTAATCTGAAAGAGAAGGAAAATGAGGTTTAGAATATGTCAAAACAAGTTGAAAATGCACAAAATCTATACATTCATGCTATTCAAGACGGACGAGTTGCTGAGGCTCAAACCCAGTCTGTAGGGGATACCTATATCCAACATTCGACAGGTGTGCCTGACGGGAAAGAAGGATTTGCAGCTTTCTTTGCAAATTTCTTCGAGCGCCATCCAGAGCGTCAGATTAAGATTGTACGCACTATTGAAGATGACAATCTGGTCTTTGTTCATGTTCATCAATATCTGAATGGTGGGGAAGCTCAATGGGTGACAACGGATACTTTCCGTGCGGATGAGAATGGTCGTATCGTGGAGCATTGGGATGTCATTGACTACTATCGCACTCCAGAAAATGGGCAGTTAGACCAAATCTTTGGCGATTTTGAAATCAAGGATTTGGATAAGACAGCAGAAAATAAAAAGCTGGTTCGTCGTTTCTTGACAGAAATTTTCCAAAATGGGGAGCTAGAACAGTGGAGTAATTATGTAGCGGATGATTTGATTCAGCATAATCATGAGGTTGGGCAAGGAAGTGATGCTTATAAAAACTATGTTACTGAGCATGATGTCACTTTTGACTTTGTTTTCCAACTCTTAGGACAAGGAAACTATGTGGTTAGCTATGGTCAGACTCAGATTGATGGAGTTGCTTATGCCCAGTACGATATCTTCCGTCTAGAAAACGGGAAAATTGTGGAGCATTGGGACAACAAGGAAGTTATGCCTAGGGTAGAAGACTTGACCAATCGAGGCAAGTTTTAAATTGAGGATACAGAATGATTGAATACAAAAATGTAGCTTTACGTTACACAGAAAAAGATGTCTTGAGAGATGTCAATTTACGAATTGAGAGTGGCGAGTTTATGGTTTTAGTTGGGCCATCTGGCTCAGGTAAGACGACCATGATTAAGATGATTAACCGCCTCTTGGAACCGACTGATGGAAATATTTATATGGATGGTAAGCGCATCAAAGACTATGATGAGCGTGAACTTCGTCTTTCTACTGGTTATGTTTTACAGGCTATTGCTCTATTTCCTAATCTAACGGTCGCGGAAAATATTGCCCTGATTCCTGAGATGAAGGGCTGGACTAAGGAAGAAATTGCTCAGAAAACAGAAGAGCTTTTGGCTAAGGTTGGTTTACCAGTGGCTGAGTATGGACATCGACTTCCTAGTGAATTATCTGGTGGAGAACAGCAACGGGTCGGTATTGTTCGTGCTATGATTGGTCAGCCTAAGATTCTCCTCATGGATGAACCTTTTTCAGCCTTGGATGCTATTTCGAGAAAACAGTTGCAGGTTCTGACTAAAGAATTGCATAAAGAGTTTGGGATGACAACGATTTTTGTGACCCATGATACGGATGAAGCTCTGAAATTGGCAGACCGTATTGCTGTCTTGCAGGATGGAGAGATTCGCCAGGTAGCGAATCCTGAGACCATTTTAAAAGCTCCTGCCACAGAATTTGTAGCAGACTTGTTTGGAGGTAGTGTTCATGACTAATTTAATTGCAACTTTTCAGGATCGTTTTAGTGATTGGTTGATAGCTCTATCTCAACATTTGCAGTTGTCACTTTTGACCCTGTTACTAGCTATTTTTATCGCGATTCCTTTGGCTGTTTATCTTCGCTATCATGAGAAGTTGGCGGACTGGGTCTTGCAGCTTGCAGGGATTTTCCAGACTATCCCATCTCTGGCCTTGTTGGGGCTCTTCATTCCCTTGATGGGAATTGGGACCTTGCCAGCTTTGACAGCTCTTGTGATTTATGCGATTTTCCCTATTTTGCAAAATACCATCACTGGGCTGAAGGGAATTGATCCGAGTCTGCAAGAGGCTGGGATTGCCTTTGGGATGACTAGGTGGGAGCGACTCAAGAAGTTTGAAATTCCACTTGCCATGCCTGTTATGATGTCTGGGATTCGGACGGCAGCTGTCTTGATTATCGGTACGGCTACCTTGGCGGCCTTGATTGGTGCAGGGGGACTGGGTTCCTTTATCCTCTTGGGAATTGACCGCAATAATGCAAGTCTGATTCTGATTGGGGCCCTTTCTTCTGCAGTGCTTGCCATTGCCTTTAACTTCCTACTAAAGGTGATGGAAAAAGCAAATTGCGGACGATTTTTTCTGGTTTTGCCTTGGTGACCATATTGCTTGGTTTGTCTTATAGTCCAGCTCTTTTGGCTCAAAAAGAGAAAGAAAACTTGGTTATTGCTGGGAAATTGGGACCAGAACCAGAAATTTTGGCCAATATGTATAAGTTACTGATTGAAGAAAATACCAGTATGACTGCGACTGTTAAACCGAATTTTGGGAAAACAAGCTTCCTCTATGAAGCTTTGAAAAAAGGCGATATTGACATCTATCCTGAATTTACTGGTACGGTGACTGAAAGTTTGCTTCAGCCATCACCGAAAGTGAGTCATGAGCCAGAGCAGGTTTATGATGTAGCGCGTGATGGCATTGCCAAACAGGATCATCTAGCCTATCTCAAACCCATGTCTTATCAAAATACCTACGCTGTAGCTGTTCCGAAAAAAATTGCTCAAGAATATGGCTTGAAGACCATTTCGGACTTGAAAAAAGTGGAAGGGCAGCTGAAGGCAGGCTTTACACTTGAGTTTAACGACCGTGAAGATGGAAATAAGGGCTTGCAATCAATGTATGGTCTTAATCTCAATGTAGCGACTATGGAGCCAGCCCTTCGCTATCAGGCTATTCAGTCGGGTGATATTCAAATCACGGATGCCTATTCGACTGATGCAGAATTGGCGCGTTATGATTTACAGGTCTTGGAAGATGACAAGCAACTCTTCCCACCTTATCAAGGGGCTCCACTGATGAAAGAAGCTCTTCTCAAGAAACACCCAGAGTTGGAAACGGTACTGAATAAATTAGCTGGTAAGATTACAGAAAGCCAGATGAGCCAGATGAACTATCAAGTCGGTGTCGAAGGCAAGTCAGCAGAACAAGTGGCCAAGGAATTTCTACAAGAACAAGGTTTGTTGAAGAAATAGCTTGAAAATACTTAACTCAACTTTTTAAACGACTATAGAGAAGAATGCTCAGATAATTTTGTCTGGGCTTTTTTGATGTTATACTCAATGAAAATCAAAGAGCAAACTAGGAAGCTAGCCGCAGGCTGTACTTGAGTACGGCAAGGCGAAGCTGACGTGGTTTGAATTTGATTTTCGAAGAGTATTAGAGTTATTGAACGTCACTAAAAATGGAAAGAAAGAGAAAATTTTCATGATTTTCTAAAATTTTACTGTAAATACACTTGACCATTCACAAAATAGGTGTACAATGTGTTGTGAACTACTTAACAAATAAGGATTTTCAGCTCATGTCGACTAAGGTTAGAAATCTTGTGTATAGACAGTTCATTATCTAATAGAGCGTTGCGTCCGAAAGTCTATCCAGACACGGCTCTTTAAAAACAAAAGGAGAAATGATGCATACTTTTTTGCAAAAGAAAATTGAAAATATCAAAACAACCCTAGGTGAAATGTCAGGTGGTTACCGTCGTATGGTTGCGGCTATGGCTGATTTAGGATTTGCAGGGACTATGAAGGCTATTTGGAATGACCTCTTTGCCCATCGCAGTTTTGCCCAGTGGCTTTATTTGCTGGTTTTAGGAAGTTTTCCTCTCTGGTTGGAGTTGATTTACGAACACCGTATTGTTGACTGGATTGGGATGATTTGTAGCTTGACAGGGATTATCTGTGTTATCTTTGTATCGGAAGGTCGAGCAAGTAATTATCTTTTTGGCTTGATTAACTCTGTTATTTACCTTATTTTGGCCCTACAAAAAGGGTTTTATGGTGAGGTACTGACGACACTTTACTTCACAGTCATGCAACCAATTGGACTTCTAGTTTGGATTTATCAGGCACAGTTTAAGAAGGAAAAGCAGGAGTTTGTTGCGCGTAAACTGGACGGCAAGGGCTGGACAAAGTATCTTTCCATTAGTGTTCTTTGGTGGTTGGCCTTTGGATTTATTTATCAGTCTATTGGTGCCAATCGTCCCTATCGTGATTCAATCACAGATGCGACCAATGGAGTAGGGCAACTCCTCATGACAGCTGTTTACCGTGAACAGTGGATATTCTGGGCGGCTACCAATGTCTTTTCCATCTATCTCTGGTGGGGAGAAAGTCTGCAAATTCAAGGGAAATATCTAATTTATCTCATTAATAGTCTAGTTGGTTGGTATCAGTGGAGTAAGGCTGCTAAGCAGAATACTGATTTACCTAACTAGGAAAAGAAGTTTGAAAGTACTGTTTTAAGTTTCGGATAAAACAGATAGAGTTGATAATCAAGGATTTATATTATTAAACAGAGGATCGGCGAGTCCTTTTTCTTGTTGAAAAGATAAAAAACTCAGTAGCCTAGAAATAAGGCAACCGAGCTCTACTCTGTATTCATACTCTTCGAAAATCAAATTCAAACCACGTCAACGTCGCCTTGCCGTACTCAAGCACAGCCTGCGGCTAGTTTCCTAGTTTGCTCTTTGATTTTCATTGAGTATCAATTTTTAGGAATGAGAAGGTCTAGATAAAACTGTACAACTTCCTGGTCTGTAAAGTCTTGTCCTTTTTTGAGCCACCAGGTCAATGTCTCGATAAAGTTGGACACGACTAAGTGTTGGAGGTAAGAAATAGGTAGACTCGGGTGAGCTTCTTTTAAATCATCAGCTAGCACGGAATAGACATGGTGTTCTAGCTCTTTATGGAGTTGACGGAGGAAGTAGTCATTTTTGGAAAATAGCAGACTAGTGATATGGTCTTGGTTTTTCTGAAAATGCAGAAAGAGGTGGGCGAGATAATCCTCGGTAGAAACGGATTGTTCTCTTTCAAAGAGGTGATGGAAGAGGTAGCGGCAAAGCTCGTCCAGAAGTAGTTCCTTACTCTCATAGTGACAGTAAAAGGTGGAACGTCCCACATCTGCAAGATCAATGATATCCTGAACTGTAGTGGATTCGTATCCCTTATCGTTCAAAAGTTGTAGAAAAGCTTGATAGATGGCTTTTTTTGTTTTGCTGATGCGGCGGTCAATGTTAGTCATATGGACACTTGAGGCAAATTGTTCAGAACTGAATAAAGCTGACGTTTTGCTTCTATACTTTCTTTGAGTTTTAGTGGATAATGATAATGAACAAGGTGTTCATAAATCTATTATAACAAAGGAATGAGAAAGATGAAGGCAAAATATACTGTTTGGATAGCTTTTTTCTTAAATTTAAGCTATGCTATTGTTGAGTTTATCGCTGGAGGAATCTTTGGTTCGAGTGCTGTTCTTGCTGATTCTGTCCATGACTTGGGAGATGCTATAGCCATTGGCATATCGGCCTTTTTGGAAACAATCTCAAATCAAGAAGAAGATAGGCAGTACACCTTGGGTTACAAACGATTTAGTCTTTTAGGGGCTCTGGTGACTGCTGTGATTCTTATCACAGGATCCATCCTAGTGATTTTGGAAAATATAACTAAACTTTTTAATCCACAGCCCGTTAATGATGAAGGCATCCTCTGGCTAGGAATCATTGCAGTAAGTATCAATTTGCTAGCTAGTCTAGTAGTTCGTAAGGGAAAGACAAAAGAACGAATCAATTTTGAGCTTGCACTTTGTGGAAAGATACTCTTGGTTGGTTGACTGTCATTCTAATGGCGATTATCCTCAAATTTACAGATTGGTATATCCTTGATCCACTCTTATCTCTTGTCATTTCTATCTTCATTCTAACAAAAGCCATTTCTCGCTTTTGGAGTGCACTCAAGATTTTCTTGGATGCTGTGCCAGAAGGAGTAGAGACAGGGGATTTGGAGAAGGATTTGGAGGCTCTGATCAATGTCAAAAGTGTCAATCAACTTAGCATTTGGTCCATGGATGGTTTGGAAAATAATGCCATTATCCATCTCTGTTTAGAGGATTGGGAGCAGATGATGGAAACAAAGAATCAAGTACGTCAGCTCTTAGAAGAAAGAGGAATTCAGAATATTACCATCGAAGTGGACGCCAGTCAAAGCAATCATGCGCAACATAAACGGAGGGTAACAGCCTTAGAGCAACCCCATGGGCATCAACACTAGAAAAAGTAACCTTTTGTTGAGTTTTTTTGATATCTGATCTGAAAGACGCTTTCTCTAAATTTTTTGACTAATGAAAGGGTATGCCAATAAGAGAATTGACAATGATAAAATTTTTTCAAATAGGTGCCAAATGCTTGACTTGGAGTCAACTCGAAGTTATATAATAAGATAAGTGAGTTATACTCTTCGAAAATCAAATTCAAACCACGTCAGCGTCGCCTTACCGTAGATATATGTAACTGACTTCGTCAGTCTTATCTACAACCTCAAAACAGTGTTTTGAGCAACCTGAGGCTAGCTTCCTAGTTTGCTCTTTGATTTTCATTGAGTATTAGAATAGCATGAACTCAGTGAATGAAATGAAAGGAGGTTAGCCTATGAATATTAAATCTGCCAGTGATTTGTTGGGAATTTCAGCGGATACGATTCGGTATTATGAACGGGTTGGTCTTGTGCCACCGATTACTCGTACCTCGACTGGGATTCGTGATTTTCAAGATCAGGATATCGAAGCACTGGAATTTATTAGGTGTTTTCGTTCGGCGGGTGTCTCTGTAGATAGTTTAGTCGACTATATGTCGCTTTATCAAAAGGGGGATGAAACGAGAGAGAAAGGCTTGGTATTTTAGAAGAGGAAAAGCAAAAATTAGAGGAGCGCTTGTCTCAGTTACAGACAGCTTTAAATCGCTTAAATCTCAAATTAAACTTTATAAGGAAGGAAAATTTTAAATGAAATCAGCAGTATATACAAAGGCAGGTCAGGTTGGTCTTGCTAGCATTGAACGACCACAAATTATAGAAGCAGATGATGTGATTATCCGTGTGGTTCGCACTTGCGTTTGTGGTTCGGATCTTTGGAGTTATCGTAATCCCGAAATCGAAGAGGGACACAGAAATAGCGGTCATGAGGCAATCGGGATTGTCGAAGAAGTTGGTGAGAACGTCACTACAGTAAAATCTGGTGACTTTGTCATTGCTCCTTTCACCCATGGCTGTGGGGAGTGTGATGCCTGTCGTGCTGGCTATGATGGGACTTGTGACCGCCATATTGGGACCAACTGGTCAGGTGGTGTTCAGGCTGAGTATATCCGTTTCCACTATGCCAACTGGGCACTTGTTAAAATCCCAGGACAACCTTCAGATTATAGCGAAGGTATGCTAAAGTCCCTCTTGACTCTTGCTGATGTCATGCCGACAGGCTATCATGCGGCGCGTGTTGCAAATGTTCAAAAAGGGGACAAGGTTGTTGTTATCGGTGATGGGGCTGTTGGTCAATGTGCTGTCATCGCTGCGAAGATGCGTGGTGCGTCGCAAATTATCCTTATGAGTCGTCATGAAGATCGTCAAAAGATGGCTCTGGAGTTGGGTGCGACAGCTGTTGTAGCCGAGAGAGGTCAAGAAGGTATTGCCAAGGTTCGTGAAATTCTCGGTGGTGGAGCAGACGCAGCACTTGAGTGTGTTGGAACAGAAGCAGCGGTTGATCAAGCACTTGGTGTTCTCCATAATGGAGGGCGCATGGGATTTGTTGGTGTACCGCACTACAATAACCGTGCTCTTGGTTCGACCTTTGCCCAAAACATATCTGTAGCAGGTGGAGCAGCTTCTGTCACAACCTATGATAAGCAATTTTTACTAAAAGCCGTCCTTGATGGTGATATCAATCCAGGTCGTGTGTTCACTCATAGTTATCGCTTAGATGAGATTGATCAAGCCTATAAAGATATGGATGAACGTAAGACCATTAAGTCTATGATTGTGATGGACTAAAAAAAGAAAATCCTAATGGAGATTTGAGACTCTCTATTAGGATTTTTTGTCATGTTTAATTTGTGGAGTTATGGCAGAGTACTCTCTCTCAGAGTCAGTCTGGTTCCCAACATGGTCAGGCTAGGGATTTTGCGACCGTGGAGTACTTCCTTGTTAAGAATATCCATACCTGCTCGGCCCATTTCTTCGGTATAGACGGTGATGCTAGAGAGGGGAGGATAGACTTGCTTGGTCAGACTAGTGTCGTTAAAGGAAATGAGGCTGACACGGTCTGGTAGGCTGATTCCAGCTTCTTGGAGCGCACGGAGGGCACCGATGGCTAAACTATCGCTAGCTGCAAAAAATGCTGGCGGGAGTTGGTCTCCCAAGTTCTGAATAGCCTCTTTCATTAAGTCATAGCCAGACTGGGCAGTAAAGCTTCCTTGAAAGACTAATTCATCATGATAGATTCCCTTCGCTTGACTGTAGTTTTTGAAATTTTCTAGACGCTTATCCTCAATGATTTCTTCTTGGTCGGTTGTTTCTTCAAGGCCTGTTAGAATCCCGATACGGTCCATCCCTTGGCTGAGGAAATAATCGACAACCTGTTTCATGGCAGTATAAAAGTCCGTGATAATGCAGGTGTGTCCTAGTGAAAGAGTATCGCTGTCTAAAAATACAAGAGGCTTTTGGTATTCTTCAAAGGCAGAAATCTGAGCTCGACTAAACTTTCCGATGCAGAGAATCCCGATGACTTCCTCGCTCAGTGTAAAAGGATGGTCATTAAAATAGCGTAAGATATCATAGTCCAGTTCTTGGGCTCTTTTTTTCTATTCCTAGGCGAATCTGGTAGTAGTAGAGGTCGTCCAGCTCCCCTTGTTCGCTGACCCATTGGATAATGGCAATCTTTTGCTTGGGCTTGTGGGATTCGCCTGTCTTGAGATGCTTAGTGTAGCCCAGCTCTTCAGCAACGGTTAAAATACGGTGTCTGGTTTCTTCTGTAACAGATAGGCTCTGGTCGTGGTTGAGGACACGGGATACGGTCGCGATAGAGACAGAGGCTAGCTGTGCAATGTCTTTTAAGGTAGCCATAAATCCTCCTTGATTAGATTAGTATATCATATTTTTCTGTCTTTTACCGATAGTTTAGTAAAATTTTAGTAAAAAGGATTGACCTTGGGAAATCCCTTGGATACAATAGAAGAAAACGATTACACGTTAAGGTGACTTAACGGACAGTCAAAGGAGAAATCATATGACACAACATCTTACTGCTGAAGCCCTTCGCAAAGACTTTTTTGCCGTTTTTGGTCAAGAAGCAGACCAAACTTTCTTTTCACCAGGCCGTATCAATTTGATTGGTGAACACACAGACTACAACGGTGGGCACGTTTTTCCTGCTGCTATTTCCTTGGGAACTTACGGTGCAGCTCGCAAGCGTGACGATCAAGTCTTGCGTTTCTACTCAGCTAACTTTGAGGACAAGGGCATCATCGAAGTGCCTTTAGCGGATCTCAAGTTTGAAAAGGAGCATAACTGGACCAACTATCCAAAAGGGGTTCTTCATTTCTTGCAAGAAGCTGGACATGTGATTGACAAAGGTTTTGATTTTTATGTTTATGGGAATATCCCAAATGGTGCTGGTTTGTCTTCTTCAGCATCCTTGGAACTTTTGACAGGAGTTGTGGCAGAGCATCTCTTTGACTTAAAATTAGACCGTCTCGATTTGGTTAAAATTGGAAAACAAACAGAAAATAACTTTATCGGAGTCAACTCTGGTATCATGGACCAGTTTGCTATCGGTATGGGAGCTGACCAACGTGCTATTTACCTAGATACTAATACTCTAGAATACGACTTGGTGCCACTTGATTTGAAAGACAATGTTGTTGTCATCATGAACACCAACAAACGTCGCGAATTGGCAGACTCTAAATACAATGAACGCCGTGCTGAGTGTGAAAAAGCAGTGGAAGAATTGCAAGCATCCTTAGATATTCAGACCTTGGGTGAATTGGATGAGTGGGCCTTTGACCAATATAGCTATCTGATTAAAGATGAAATCGTTTGAAACGTGCTCGCCATGCTGTGCTTGAAAACCAACGTACCCTCAAAGCGCAAGCAGCCCTTCAAGCAGGAGATTTGGAAACATTTGGTCGTTTGATGAATGCATCTCACGTTTCCCTTGAACATGATTATGAAGTAACTGGCTTGGAATTGGATACTCTTGTTCACACAGCTTGGGCACAAGAAGGTGTTCTCGGTGCTCGTATGACAGGGGCAGGTTTTGGCGGCTGTGCCATTGCCTTGGTGCAAAAAGACACTGTTGAGGCCTTTAAGGAAGCTGTAGGCAAACACTATGAGGAAGTAGTTGGATACGCTCCAAGCTTCTATATCGCTGAAGTTGCAGGTGGCACTCGCGTCCTTGACTAGTCAAAAGGAGGTTCTATAGTGACCTTAGTAGATAAATTTGTAACACATGTCATTGCTGAAAGTTCATTTGAGGAAATGGATCGAACCTACCTGACTAATCGTGTTTTGGCACGAGTGGGAGACGGTGTTTTGGAAGTTGAGACGGATCTGGATAAATTGATTGACCTCAAGGACCAGTTGGTTGAGGAAGCCGTTCGATTAGAGACGATTGAGGATAGTCAGACTGCGCGTGAAATCCTCGGTGCTGAACTGATGGACTTAGTAACCCCTTGTCCAAGTCAGGTTAATCGTGACTTTTGGGCAACCTACGCCCAATCTCCTGAGCAAGCGATAGAGGATTTTTACCAACTCAGTCAGAAAAATGACTACATCAAACTCAAGGCCATTGCTAAGAATATTGCTTATCGTGTTCCATCTGACTACGGAGAACTGGAAATTACCATTAATCTCTCTAAGCCTGAAAAGGATCCCAAAGAGATTGCGGCAGCCAAGTTGGTGCAAGCTAGTAATTATCCTCAGTGTCAGCTTTGTCTAGAGAATGAGGGCTACCATGGTCGAGTTAACCACCCAGCTCGCAGCAACCACCGTATTATCCGATTTGAAATGGCTGGTCAGGAGTGGGGGTTCCAGTATTCGCCCTATGCTTATTTTAATGAGCACTGTATTTTCTTAGATGGCCAGCATCGTCCTATGGCCATTAGTCGTCAGAGCTTTGAACGTCTGCTTGCTATCGTAGAGCAGTTTCCAGGATATTTTGCGGGTTCAAATGCGGACCTACCAATTGTGGGGGGCTCTATTCTAACTCATGATCACTATCAGGGAGGCCGACACGTATTTCCTATGGAATTGGCTCCCTTGCAAAAGACCTTCCGATTTGTTGGTTTTGAGCAGGTCAAGGCTGGGATTGTCAAGTGGCCAATGTCAGTGTTGCGTTTGACTTCGGATTCTAAAGAAGATTTAATCAACTTAGCTGACAAGATTTGCAGGAATGGCGCCAGTATTCAGATCTTGCAGTGCAGATTTTAGCAGAGACAGACGGGACACCGCATCACACCATCACACCCATTGCCCGCAAACGCAATGGACAGTTTGAGTTAGACTTGGTTTTGCGGGACAATCAGACATCGCCAGAACATCCTGATGGCATCTATCATCCTCATAAGGATGTTCAACATATCAAGAAGGAAAATATCGGCTTGATTGAGGTCATGGGCTTGGCAATCTTGCCACCACGTCTGAAAGCAGAAGTGGAGCAAGTCGCTAGCTATCTCGTGGGAGAAGGGGAGACAGTTGCCGACTATCATCAGGAATGGGCAGACCAACTTAAAGTACAATATCCAAACCTAACAGATAAAGAAAAAGCCCTCGAAATCGTCAAGAACTCTGTGGGTGCTATCTTTGCACGTGTACTTGAGGATGCAGGAGTTTATAAGCAGACCGAGCAGGGACAGGTCGCCTTCATGCGTTTCGTAGAGCAAGTCGGGATTTTGCCAGACTAGGAGCTTTCTCCTTGCACAGTCCTATAAAAAGTAGTATCATAGTGTCGTTTGAAATATCAGGAGGAAACGATGAAAGATTTTCATTTTGACGCTATATCTGCCTTTGAAAATTACGAAATTGAAAAAAATGAGAGATGGTCACGTTGTGGTGACGACGAAGGTAGTGGACTCGTCGCTCAACTACTATGGCTATGCCCATGGCGGCTATCTCTTTACCCTTTGCGACCAGATTAGTGGTTTGGTGCTTATCTCGCTAGGACTAGACGTAGTGACGCTTCAATCCTCTATTAATTACCTCAAGGCAGGAAAACTCGACGATGTGCTGACCATTAAAGGAGAATGTGTCCATCAAGGTCGTACAACCTGTGTGGTGGATGTCGATATCACCAATCAAGAAGGCAGAAATGTATGCAAGGCAACCTTCACCATGTTTGTCACAGGCCAACGGTCAGAAGACAGACAGGTAAGGATATAGATAAAGAAAAAAGAGGCTCGCACCTCTTTTTTAGTTTCAGATAAATCAATCAATTTCTTTAATAAACTTAGCAATTTCCTTTACAATCTCAGTAACCAAAGCATTTCCCATAAAAAACATTCTCATTTTATCAGATACCTCTACAATAGAACCATCAGATAATTTCTTTTTAGCTGTCCAATCATCTGGGAAATCTTGAAGTCGTTCAGCTTCAATGGGGGTAATTAATCTATATTTATTATTTACAAATAATAAATGTGTAGAACGATTAACCGTTCCTTTGATGTTGAAAAAATTCAAGCATTAACAGGTTTTAATGAGAAAAAGCAAGATATTTTTAAGGGAAAGCATAGTCAAGCAGTGAAAGTTTTTAACGATTTTCTTCTTCATACGATGGAGTGTCAAAATTAAGGTATTGATTTTAGAAGTTCCAGAAACGGAGCAGATTTAGATACTGTTGTAATGGAAGTTTTAGATTTGAATGAAGAACAATATATTTTGCATAAACAAACCATTCTAAGGCGTTTAGAACGTGAACGAAATAAGCGTTCCGTTTAGCCCCAAGACTTCTTTGTGGGTCTTTTTAATTTCTTTTTAATATCCTCAAATATGCTATAATAGAACTAGAAAATTTAAGAAACCCGAAGGGTACCCTTCACAAATTTAAAGAAGGAATATGGTATGGCAGAGCAAGTAACAAATGAAAAAATGCACCACGAAAGGATGGCAATAAATATCAAAGAGAAGGCTTCTTTGATATTTTACGAGGGCTTTATAAGCCACATGAATACGGTAAGGTTATCCTACCTATGACAGTCATTAAACGTTTGCATGATACCTTGCTTCCGACAAGAGATGATGTGCTTGCGGTTTCGAAATCAGTGACAAATATCAAGGTCGCTCAAATCAGAGACAGAAAACTAACGGATGCTTCTGGCTATACATTTTATAATACAAGTCGTTTTACGTTTGAGAATCTGCTAAGTGACCCTGAGAATATTTACGACAATTTCAACTCCTTCCTTAATGGTTTTTCTGAAAATGTTAGAGATATTCTTGATAACTTCGAGTTTGATAAAGAGATTTCGAAGATGGCTAATAACGATGCTCTGTTTGCAGTTATTCAAGAGTTTAACAGCAAAAAAAGCCTATTTAGGTGCGGATACTGTAACTTCGACGGATATGGGCTACATCTTTGAAGAGCTGGTTCGTCGGTTTTCTGAGAGTTACGGAGAGGACGCTGGGGCTCACTTTACAAGTAGGGATATTATTTACCTGATGACAGACATTCTCCTAATCAATGAAAAACCATCAGATAAACCTATCGTGCGTACGATTTATGACCAAACTATGGGAACATCGCAGATGCTTTCAGCCATGATGGAGCGAATTAAAGCTCTTGATGCTAATGCAGATGTAACCACATTTGGTCAAGAGTTAAACCCAGAAACCTATGCCATTGCCAAGGCAGATACCATGATTCGTGGAGGCAATCCTGACAACATGGCTTAGGATCTACTCTTTCCAAGGATGTTTTTTCAGGCTATACCTTTGATTACTTGATTTCCAACCCTCCATTTGGTGTTGACTGGAAGAAAGACCAGAATGCTGTCAAGGAAGAGTCTGAGTTAGGTGAGAATGGTCGTTTTGGTGCGGGACTACCTAAGATTTCAGATGGTCAGCTTCTTTTTCAGCTAAATGGTATTTCTAAGCTAAAAGATACAGGTCGTATGGCGATTATTCATAATGGTTCAGCTCTATTTTCTGGCAATGCTGGTGGTGGTGAGTCTGCTATTCGTGAGTATGTGATTATGAATGACTGGTTAGAAGCGATTATTCAGTTGCCGACAGACTTGTTTTATAACACTGGTATTTCGACCTACATCTGGATTATCACTAAAAATAAGGCTAAGGAGCGTCAGGGGAAAGTACAGTTATTGGACGCTAATAAAGCTTTTGCGAAACGTCGGAAAAATATCGGTAATAAGAGGGTTGACATCAAGAAAGCTCAGCGAGAACTCATCGTGCAGGCTTACGGTGAATTTGCTAATAAAGTTTATACTGAAGACGATTCGATTGTAGAGTCTAAAATATTTGATAATGATTTTTTTGGTTATCAAAAAGTTGTTGTTGAAACACCTCTATATGATGAAAGTGGCAATATTATCAGAAAGAAAAATGGGAAACCAGAACCTGATACTAGCAAGCGTGATACTGAGGATATTCCGCTGATAGAAGATATTGATTCTTATATCAAGAGAGAAGTCTTGCCCTTCAATCCTGATGCTTGGGTGGATAAGAAGAAAACTAAGATTGGCTATGAAATCCCTTTTACACGCTTGTTCTATAAATACCAAGCACCAGAAAGTTCTGAGGCTATCGCAAAGCGTATCAAAGCACTGGAGGAGAAAATTGTGAAGAATTTTGAAGCTCTGAGTAGTAACGGCGTGGAGGAATTGGGATGAGAAAGTTGAAGGACAGCGGTGTAGAATGGATAGGAGAGATTCCTGAGCACTGGGAGGTTTCGACTATCTCAAAAGTTTTTTCCCAACGCAATATGAAAGTTTCAGATTTTGATTTTTCTCCGCTATCAGTTACTAAACATGGAATTGTGCCTCAGTTAGAAAGTGCAGCAAAATCAGATGACCATTCAAATCGAAAATTAGTAAAAAAAGGTGATTTTGTAGTAAATTCTCGTTCGGATAGAAAAATGTCTTCAGGAGTTTCAGAGTTTGATGGTTCGGTTAGTTTAATCAACCTTGTTATGATACCAAGAGGGGAAAAACTTAATGGTACGTTTGTAGGTTATCTTCTGAAAAATTATGGTTTTGCAGAAGAGTTTTATCGTTGGGGAACTGGTATTGTTGCTGATTTATGGTCAACTAACTGGGAAAAAGGAAAAAGAATTCAGCTCCCAATCCCTCCTATTTCTGAACAACAAAAAATCGCCAACTTTCTCGCCCCAAAAATAGCCTTGATTGACGAGATTATTAGCGATAGTAAGAAATCCATCGAGGAATTAAAAGCCTATAAGCAATCGTTAATTACAGAAATTGTCACAAAAGGACTTGACCCAAATGTAACATTAGTACCATCTGGCATTGATTGGATAGGGGAGTCCCCAAAAGGATGGAACAAGTTTACAATTGGTCAATTATATGAGCAAGTAAAACAAAAGAATATCGGAATGATTGAAAAAAATCTCTTGAGCTTATCGTATGGACGAATTAAACGACGATATATTAACTCTGGTAATGGATTGCTTCCCGAAAGTTTCGAAGGATATAATATTATTGAAAGAGATGATATTGTGTTGCGAATGACTGATTTACAAAACGATAAAACTAGCCTAAGACAGGGGATTTCAGAAGAAAGAGGTGTTATTACTTCAGCTTATATTACGATACGTGCTACACAAGAAGTTAGTTCTCGTTTTGTTTACTACCAATTATTTGGTTTTGATATAAATAAGGGGTATTACGGTATGGGTTCAGGAGTTCGTCAAGGAGTAAATTGGAATGATATCAAAAAACTTTCTTTGCTATTACCTAATCTATCGGAACAACAAGAAATCGCCGACTTCCTCGACCAAAAAACAGCCCAAATTGACGCTATCGTAGCGGAAAAGGAAAATCTCATTTCTGAGTATGAAAGCTATAAAAAATCAATAATTTACGAGTATGTAACAGGTAAAAAGCAGGTGGAAGGCTATGAAAGTTGATTTTGAACTATTGTTAAGACCAAAAATCCAAGATGGAGATTTACGCCAGCTGTTTTGGAAATCCTTTGAAAGGGTTCACGACATCAATCGGTTAGAGAAAACTAATACGCTTTCTTACTATTTCCCAGAGGATAACCCGCTACAATTTAAAACAATCATCAGAAAATCAGATAATATCCTTCATTGTCGACTAAAAGCAACAATTGATATTCACTGGAGGAAGACGTATTTCTATGATAAGTTTAGAGCAAGGATAAGTGGAGTCTTGAGTCAACATTTTGAAGTAACTCACTACTCGGATGATTTATCAGCCTATTATGCAAAAAAGTGTTACTCGACTCTTCTTGATTATGAAACCAATTTAAGGAAAATATTTTATTTTTATTTACCATTTTTATGATGTGACAGATGCGACCGCTGGACGCAAAAAACAGACCTTAAATGCCTATGTTGAAGATTTAGATTTGAGTCAACTAGAAAAACTCTTGTTTGCGAAAGATTGGTTGTTAGTTGGTAAATCTTATGAATTTTGTGGTATTAGCAAAGATAGCAATCTATACGAAAAACTCTCAAAGATAGCTGAAAAGATAGAATTTCGAAGTCTGTGGGAAGTGAATATAAATCCCTTACTACCTAAGCATGATATTGATGAAGAAGTCATAACGAAGATTAGAAATGTCCGAAATAAGGTAGCTCACCATAAAGAAATGAGCTTTAATGATTGGAAGTTCTGTAAAAATAAAGTTCGGACCTATGCTAATAAATTTCACAAAATTCAAGATGAGCTACTTGAAAGGAAATTTTACCAAAATACAAAGGTTTCAACTGTTGCACTACAAGGACTTCTTGAAATGTCGAAACAATTTCAAAAAGTGGTTGAAGCTTACACAAAGACAATACAGGCCCACAATGCAATTCTGTTAGGAGAAACAATAGCAAAGGCAATGAAGAGTATAACTATTCCTAGAATTGATATTTCTAAAACCATTGCACCTGCTATGGCCGAGATTGCTAATTCTCATGCTGAACATATATCAAAAATAATGCAAAATACAACTATTCCTCAGATAGGCGTGTTAGGAAATGATGAGCAAGAAAGTTCATCGGAAGACGATGAAGAAGATAAGGAATAATATGGAAGATAATGAAAAACGCTTTGAGCAAGATATCGAAACATGGCTGACCTTGCCAACTGGAGGTTGGACAAAAACGACCTTTCAGGAATCGCACTATGATGCAACTAAGGGATTAGATATAGAAACGCTTATCCAGTTTGTCAAAGAAACCCAAGAAAAGAAATGGGCAAGATATGAAAAAGTAGTAGGAGCTGACCCTGTAGAAAGTTTCTACAAACGCTTTGAGCAGGAAGTTTCTCAGCATGGTATCTTGCATGTTCTTCGAAAAGGTATTAAGGACAGAGGTGTTCATTTTAAGATAGTTCAGCTTCGCCCTTCATCAACCCTAAATGAAGACATCACTAAGGATTATCAAGCCAATAAAACACAAGTAATTAGGCAATTTGCTTACAGTCCCCATAATCGTAACACCATCGATATGGTTCTTTCCATCAACGGAATTCCTCTGATTGCTATTGAGCTTAAAAATCAATTGAAAGGACAATCTGTTGAACACGCTAAAAAACAATTTATGTTTGACCGAGATCCCAAAGAAACAGTTTTTCAGTTTAATCATCGTATTTTAGTTTATTTTGCTGTTGATTTAAATCAAGCTTGGATGACAACAAAGTTATCTGGGAAGAAAACTTTTTTCTTGCCCTTTAATCAAGGTTCAAATGGAGCTGGAAATGTCGGTGGGGCTGGGAACCCAGAAAACTCTACAGGCTATCAAACCGCCTATCTCTGGGAGAATGTGCTACAAAAAGATGCTCTGATGGACATTTTACAGCGATTTATCAACTTAGAAGTCAAGCACGAAAAGGATGCTAGTGGGAAAACGGTAGAAAAACAGACCTTGATTTTCCCACGTTATCATCAGCTTGACGTGGTTCGAAAATTGGTTGCAGATACTAAGCAGAAAGGATCTGGTCAACATTATCTGATTCAACACTCGGCTGGTTCAGGGAAATCAAACTCCATCGCTTGGTTGTCCTACCATTTACAAAAACTGCATGACGATGATAATCAGCCAATTTTCAATTCGATTGTTATCGTAACAGACAGGACTGTCTTAGACCGTCAATTGCAAGAAACTATCACGTCTTTGATGCGACGACAGGATTAGTTGAAACGATTGGAGATAATAAATCTTCTAAAGATTTGCTAAAGGCTATCAATGATGGCAAGCAAATCATCATCACAACTTTGCAAAAATTTCCTGTTATTTATCAAGATGTTGAATCAACAGCTGGAAAACGCTTTGCAGTTATTGTTGATGAGGCTCACTCATCACAGACTGGTTCGGCTTCGCAAAAGTTAAAAATAGCCTTATCAGATAGAGAAGAGTCTTTAAAAGAGTGGGAAAAGTTTGACGAGGAGGAGGCGAGTAAGGCACGAGATAAGGAAGATACACTTAATGATACTCTGCTTGGGCAAGGAAGACATGGCAATATTTCCTTTTATGCTTTTACAGCAACACCAAAAGCAAAAACACTGGAGTTATTTGGTCAACAAATGCCAGATGGAACATTTCAACCTTATCATATCTACTCAATGAGGCAGGCGATTGAAGAAGGTTTTATTTTGGATGTTTTACAGAACTATATGACCTATCATACGGCTTATCAGATTTCGAAATTAGTTCCAGATGACCCTGAATTACCAGCTTCACAAGCTAAACGTGCGATTGCTCGATATGCTGACCTGCATCCTTATAATTTGGCACAAAAGACAGAAGTGATGGTCGAGCTATTTAGGGATAAAACACGCCATGCAATTGGTGGGCAAGGCAAGGCTATGGTTGTGACCTCCTCTCGCTTAGCAGCTGTTCGCTATATGAAGGAATTTAAACGTTACATTAGTGAAAAAGGTTATACGGATATGGATGCCTTGGTTGCATTTTCAGGTGAAGTAAGTGATGATGGAGAAGAATATACTGAGCCTAAAATGAACGGTATCAAAGAAAACCAACTAAAAGATGCGTTTGCTACTTCTCAGTATAATGTATTGATTGTTGCCGAGAAATACCAAACTGGATTTGATGAACCGCAGCTCCACACCATGTTTGTTGATAAAAAACTTCGTGGTGTTAAGGCTGTCCAAACCCTTTCTCGATTAAATCGAACAATGCAAGGAAAGGTGGATACCTTTGTTTTAGATTTTAAGAATACTGCCGAAGAGATTAGAGAGGCATTTCAGCCTTTTTATGAAGCTTCAACTCTTGATCAATCTATCGACCCAAACCTTCTGTACGATGCTAAGGAGAAAATCCGAAAGTATCATCTTTACAACTCTAATGATGTTGAGAGAGTTATCGCTCTTTATCAATCTGTAAATGATATACAAGATGAGAAGTTATTGGGGAGATTGGCGAATAGTTTTCAATCCATAGTTGGAAGATACGACCAGCTGTCAGATTCAGTGAAATACGAGTTTAGAACTCTCTTGCGAGGTTTTAGAGAAAAGTATAATTACATTTCTCAGCTAGTTCGTTTATTTGATAAAGAACTGCTTTCAGAGTATATTTTTATCAACTATTTGATTTCTTTACTTCCGACAAATAGTCAAGAAGTTGTTGACATTTCAGATAAAGTTCGTATGGATTATTATAAACTCGTCAAGGATAATGAGGAATCTATTCTTTTGGTTAAAGAGGAAAGTCCTATTTATAAACAGCAAAAAAGTATTAATCCTGCTGTAAAACCACCAGAAGAAAAAGATACGTTGACAGAAATTTTAAATAAAATCAACTCACAATTTCCAGATGTATTTACCGAAGAAGACCAAGTTATTTTTGGACTTGATTGTCAAACAAGTCGTTCAAAATCCAAGTGAACGCCAACGTTCAATAGCTAAAAAGTAATGACTATGCTATGTTTAAAAAAACTCGTTATTTCCTAAAGAATTTGAAGATTTGATTATAAATCTTTCACAGTCTAGCGAGGAAACATTTGAAAAACTATTTTCAAATGAGGAGATTTTTAAGTTTATTATGGCGACCTCAGCACAGGAAGCCTATAAAAAAATGGCGAAGTGATATTAAAGCTTAAATACAATATCGTTGTGAGAGTAAAAACAACTCATGTTTAAATGGCATGAGTTGTTTTTTTCGTAAGGTTTATAGATTTCTACTTATTTTGATTTCTTTGCTTGAAAAATTATTTTTTTAAGATTTTTCACCATATTCTCTATTGATTGGCTAATTTCTTATAGTATTGGAGAATTACGACTTTTTGCCAGAAGATAAATTAGTATCTTCACCAGGATGGTCTAAATAATTTCTGATATAAGTAGTCATTGATTGGTCGGTATACTTATTGTGGGTTTTTTAGTTTTGCTTTGTCATCAATTTAAAGCTCGGAGGGTGCTGGAGTTTCTTGCGACAGTTTGCCCAACTCGTAACTCACCCGAAGCATTTCTTGAAGCGAGAATTGCTATTGTTCAAGTTCATTATTTTGAACATTTCTGTTGATAAATTTTTCCATAAAATCTCCTTTGCTTTATTGGTGTTTTCATCATAACTCTCTATAGGAGAAGAGTCAAGCACTTTTTCACGAAAACTCCAACGACTTGAAATCGCTGGGGTTAAGGGGCTAGAGTTGGTTAGTTGTTGGACTGCTGGGTGAGGTGTGGACATTATAATCAATTTGTTATAAACAAAAAAGAGGCTCGCACCTCTTTTTCTTATTTCTTTTTATGATTTAATACGGCATTGAGGACAATAGCAAGTAGGCTAGCTACGACGATTCCGTTTGAGAAGAACATTTGGAAGGCTGTCGGCATACTAACGAAGAGATTACTGTTGTTGAGTCCGACACCTGCAGCGATGGAGACTGCTGCAATAAGGAAGTTGTGTTCATTGTTAGCAAAGTCAACACGGGCGAGGATTTGCATCCCTTGAATCGATACAAAACCAAACATTACCAGCATGGCACCACCGAGGACAGGGCTTGGAATGATTTGGGCAAGGGCGCCAAACTTAGGAAGGAGTCCAAGGAGAACCAGGAAACCAGCTGCGTAGTAGATTGGCAGGCGAGTCTTGATACCTGACAATTTAACCAAACCAACGTTTTGTGAAAATCCTGTGTAAGGGAAGGTGTTAAAGATTCCTCCGAGAAGTACGGCCAAACCTTCTGCGCGGTAACCGTTGCGAAGGCGCGTGCTGTCGATTGGATCTTTTGTGATATCAGACAAGGCCAGATAAACACCAGTCGACTCAACCATAGACACCGTTGCGATAATACACATCATGACAATCGATGAGATTTCAAAGGTTGGCATCCCAAAGTAGAGGGGAGTTGGGACATGGACAAGCGGTGCTGCCGCAACAGGGGAGAAGTCCACCAAGCCCATGCTAGCAGCAATGGCAGTTCCAACAACCAGACCAATCAAAATAGAGATAGACTTGATAAATCCTTTAGTAAAGATGTTAATCAAGAGGATAATCAAAACAGTGATAGCTGCAAGCAAGAGACTTTGACCAGTTGGCTCTGGAACGTTATTTCCCATATTTCCAATAGCAACAGGAATCAAGGTTAAACCAATCGTGGTAATAACAGATCCTGTTACGATAGATGGGAAGAGATTGGCTACTTTTGAGAAGATTCCTGAAACAAGAACAACGTAAATCCCTGATGCGATAAGGGCACCAAACATAGCATCACTACCATGGCTTTGACCAATCATAATCAAGGGAGCGACTGATTGGAAAGCAACTCCGAGAACGACTGGTAGCCCAATTCCAAAGTATTTGTTGAGTTGGAGTTGGAGGAAGGTTGCCACCCCACACATGAAGATATCTGTGGAAATCAGGTAGGTTAACTGCTCGGCCGAATAGCCAAGGGCTGTCGCAATCATGATAGGAACCAGGATGGATCCTGAGTACATGGCTAGTAAGTGCTGCAAGCCAAGAACGGCTGCTTGCGAGTGTTTTTCTTGAGTTTGCATTAGAGATCTGCCTCCTTAAATACGACTTGACCATTTTCAAAACGATCCAAACGAGCGAGTGATAGGACAGGATAGCCTGCTTTTTCAAGCAAATCACGGCCATCTTGGAAAGATTTTTCAATCACAATACCGATAGCTTCGACTGTTGCTCCAGCCTGTTCGATGATTTGAATCAAGCCTTTAGCAGCTTGGCCATTAGCAAGGAAGTCGTCGATAATCAAAACCTTGTCCTCTGGTGAGAGGAATTTTCCAGCGATAGAAACGGTGCTGGTTACCTGCTTGGTAAAGGAGTAAACTTCGGCAGTTAAGATTCCTTCGTTCATAGTGATGTTTTTAGCTTTTTTAGCGAAAATCATGGGAACGTTTAAGGCTTCAGCTGTAAAAACGGCTGGGGCAATACCTGACGCTTCAATGGTTACAACCTTGGTAATGCCAGCAGCAGCGAATTTTTCCGCAAAAACCTTACCAATTTCTCGCATCAAGCTAAAGTCAACTTGGTGGGTTAAAAAGGAATCTACCTTGAGGATGTTGTCACCCAAGATATGCCCATCCTTGAGGATGCGCTCTTCTAATAATTTCATAAGACCTCCTAAAGTCTAAAAGCCATTACATTTTCTTGTTTAAATGTTTCTATAGTGATTTAGTTTGCTAATAATGTATATGTATAATATTAGTGCGAGCGAAGCGATTTTTACCCGATATTTCCCGCTGTAGTGGTATCATAGACAATAATCTTGTTATTGTCTATGACGGGATTTTTGAGACTTTGGGCTCAAAAATTAGGGATGAAATTCCGGAGGAAGTTGCTCCCTGTCCGCACTAAATAAGGGAAATATTAAAAATATTAAATTTTACCTTGAAGGCTAGCCTTAGCAAAATACTAAAAAAAGACCTACTTAATCTCTAAGTAAGTCCCCAAAATAGGCATGGCAAAAACCATACCTTTAACAGACTTACTCATTGTCAGGTGTTCCGGCACCTTGTAGAAACGTCGTGCCAATTCACGACATAAACAAGTAAAATGATATTTAATTTAAAATAGGCTTTGAGCCAATGTTTTTATTTTTACACTAAATAACTTTAGAAATCAAATATTTTGTTAGTGTTTTTGATTTGAAAAAAACGAACAAAAACTACAACACGATACAGTATTGTAGGTTTCTGTTATTCTACTCACTAAATCTTAAAAAATAGCCATCTGGATCCAAGACTGCAAATTCGTGAGGATAAATAAAACTATCTCCCACTCGAAATTCTCTTTTTGTCAGGGGACGATGGATGGGATAGTCAGCTTTCAGTAGTTTTGGTGGAGCTGAGGAACATCCTCAATGCCAAAGGAAATATTGACACCACTGCCAAAGGGGTAGGTAAGGTTAGCCAATTCCTCAGGGGTTCCTTCCTCTAGCATTAGCTGGCACTCTTCAAGAGAAAGAAAGAGAAATTTCTCCTCGGGGCGTTCGTATTCGACAGAGAAGCCCAGCAAGTCGCAGTAGAAGTAGCGCGACTTTTCGATGTTGGATACCACAAATTCGGGGATGACAGCTTGATAGTCCATTAGCTTTCCCCTTAAAGTTCAATTTCTAATACAATTGGTGTATGGTCTTGACGAGCTCCTGAGTCAATCATGTCAGACTTGGTCACCTTGTCAGCGATGCGGTTACTTGTGAGCCAGTAGTCGATTCTCCAGCCTGTATTGTTGATTTTAGAGGTTTTGCTACGTTGTGCCCACCAAGTGTAGCGTTCTGGGACATCACCATGAACATGACGGAAGGTGTCCGTAAATCCAGTTGCCAAGAGGTTGGTAAATCCAGCACGTTCTTCATCGGTAAATCCTGGTGAACGGCGGTTGCTGGCAGGATTTGCAAGGTCGATTTCATTGTGGGCTACGTTGTAGTCACCGGTTGCAAGGACTGGTTTTTCTTTGTCTAGTTCAGCCAAGTATTCAGCATATTTGGTATCCCAGACTTGACGTTCTTCCAAGCGTTTGAGGCCATCACCAGCGTTTGGAGTGTAAACTTGCGTTACGAAAAAAATTATCAAATTCTAGCGTGATGATACGGCCTTCCAAGTCCATGGTAGAAGGGGCACCGATTTCTGGGAAAGTGACAGTAGGTGTAAGTTCTTTCTTATAAAGGAACATGGTTCCAGCATAGCCTTTACGGGCAGGTTCTTGGGAAGAGCGCCACGTGTTTTCGTAGCCTGGGAAGAGTTCTTCTAAAATTTCCAAGTGTTTCTTTGTAGGGCCTTTGGCAGAAAGCTTGGTTTCTTGGATAGCAATGATATCAGCATTTTCAGCGACCAAGGTTTGTAGGACTTCTTGGGACAATTTGGCACGAGCTGAGTCACTAGTTAGGGCTGCATTGAGGGAATCAATATTCCATGAGATAAGTTTCATAAAGTTACCTTTTTCATTCAGATTATAGATTTTATTATACCAAAAAAAGGTCTATTTCCCCAACGTATGGTTTGAAAAATCACCCTCTTTCGTTTATAATAAAGAATGATTTTATGAAAGGGAGTGAAAATAAATGAAATTTTACTCATATGACTATGTGCTTAGCCAAATCAGTCAACAAAATGGAATCATGATTGGCTTTGGGATTGTGCTCCTAGCTATCACAGGATTTTTTGCTTTTAAGGCTTATCGAGATAAAAAGGGGACTAAGTTTCGGGAATTGGTCATGATTTTGGCCTTGACCTTGGTAGCCATGCTTTTGGTAACAATCTCAAAATACCAGACCAATCAAGCCTCTAACAATCAATTTCAAACCTCACTTCATTTCATAGAGGTTGTTTCCAAAGACTTGGGGGTGGATAAATCAGAAGTTTACGTTAATACTTCAGCTGCCACTGATGGAGCGCTTGTCAAGGTAGGTCCAAATTTCTACCGCGCCATGAACGGGAGCCAACCAGACAAGTATCTTTTAGAGAAATTAGAATTGAATCAAACAGACGCTATTGAATTGGTGGAGGTAAACAAATGACACTCAATTATATGGAAATTTTAATCAAACTGGCCTTGGGGCTCTTCTCGCTTGTTTTTGTTATCAATGTGACAGGAAAGGGGAACCTAGCACCTAACTCTGCGACAGACCAAATTCAGAACTATGTTCTCGGTGGTATCATCGGTGGGGTGATTTACAATAGTTCTATCAGCATTCTCCAGTATGCAGTGATTTTGATGATGTGGACGATTTTGGTCTTGACCCTCAAGTGGCTCAATAACAATGTTCGCTTTGTCAAACGCTTGATTGATGGAAAACCAACTCTCCTTATCAAAAATGGGCAGATTGACCCAGAAGCCTGTCGTTCAGTTGGCTTGTCTGCATCGGATGTAGCCCTCAAACTTCGTAGCCAAGGAATTTTCCAGATGAAGCAAGTCAAAATAGCTGTGCAGGAGCAAAATGGCCAACTCATCGTGGTTCAAATGGGGGATGAAAATCCTAAGTATCCAGTTGTGACTGACGGTGTGATACAAGTCGATGTTTTGGAGTCGATTGGTCGTAACGAAGAATGGCTGCTTGATAACCTCAGCAAGCAAGGGCATGACAATGTAGCCAATATCTTTATCGCTGAGTATGACAAGGGTGCGGTCACAGTCGTAACCTATGAATAAGAAAAACCTGGGGTCTTGGCCTCAGGTTTCTATTTGCAATCAGAAAGGGATGTTATGTCCATTATTCAAAAACTTTGGTGGTTTTTCAAGTTAGAAAAACGCCGTTATTTAGTCGGGATTGTGGCTCTGGTCTTGGTTTCCGTCTTCAACCTCATTCCCCCAATGGTTATGGGGAGGGTCATTGATGCCATCACATCGGGGCAATTAACCCAGCAGGACCTCCTTCTTGCCCTATTTTACTTGCTTCTTGCAGCCTTTGGGATGTACTATCTGCGCTATGTTTGGCGTATGTATATCCTCGGTACTTCCTACCGTTTGGGACAGATTATGCGCTCTCGCTTATTTGAGCATTTCACAAAAATGTCTCCAGCCTTTTATCAAACCTATAGGACGGGGGACCTGATGGCACACGCAACCAACGATATCAATGCCTTAACGCGTCTGGCAGGGGGAGGGGTTATGTCAGCGGTTGATGCCTCAATCACAGCTTTAGTGACCTTGTTGACCATGCTTTTTAGCATTTCCTGGCAGATGACTCTGGTTGCCATTTTGCCCCTGCCTTTCATGGCTTATGCCACCAGTCGTCTAGGGAGAAAGACCCACAAGGCCTTTGGCGAATCACAGGCTGCCTTTCTGAACTCAATAACAAGGTGCAGGAGTCCGTATCAGGTATCAAAGTGACCAAGTCTTTCGGTTATCAGGCAGACGAGTTGAAGTCTTTTCAGGCAGTCAATGAATTAACCTTCCAAAAGAACCTCCAAACCATGAAATACGATAGTCTCTTTGATCCCATGGTTCTCTTGTTTGTTGGTTCATCCTATGTGTTAACCCTCTTGGTCGGCTCCTTGATGGTTCAGGAAGGACAGATTACGGTTGGAAATCTGGTCACCTTTATCAGCTACTTAGATATGCTGGTTTGGCCTCTTATGGCCATCGGTTTCCTCTTTAATATTACTCAGCGAGGCAAGGTTTCTTACCAGCGGATTGAGGAACTTTTGTCTCAGGAATCACCTGTACAAGACCCTGAGTTTCCTTTAGATGGCATTGAAAACGGGCGCTTGCAGTATGATATTGATAGCTTTGCCTTTGAAAATGAGGAAACACTAACGGATATTCACTTTAGTTTGGAAAAAGGGCAAACTCTGGGCTTGGTTGGGCAGACAGGTTCTGGAAAAACATCTTTGATCAAGCTCCTCTTGCGTGAATACGATGTGGATGAGGGAGCCATTTATCTAAATGGTTACGATATTCGGGACTATCGTCTGACAGATCTTCGCAGTCTCATGGGCTATGTTCCTCAGGATCAGTTTCTCTTTGCGACTTCAATCCTAGACAATATCCGCTTTGGCAATCCTAACTTGCCCCTTTCAGCTGTCGAGGAAGCTACTAAGCTAGCCCAAGTTTACCAAGATATTGTAGACATGCCTCAAGGATTTGATACGCTGATTGGTGAAAAAGGAGTCAGTCTTTCTGGTGGTCAAAAGCAGCGTCTAGCCATGAGTCGGGCGATGATTTTAGACCCTGATATCTTGATTTTGGATGATTCCTTATCCGCTGTGGATGCCAAGACAGAGTATGCCATCATCGATAATCTCAAGGAAACGCGTCAGGACAAGACAACCATTATCACAGCGCATCGTCTTAGTGCAGTCGTTCATGCAGATCTGATATTGGTGCTGCAAAATGGTCAAATTATCGAACGGGGCAGGCACGAAGACTTGCTAGCTATGGACGGTTGGTATGCCCAAACCTATCAGTCTCAGCAGTTGGAAATGAAAGGAGAAGAAGATGCAGAATAAACAAGAACAATGGGCTGTATTGAAGCGCTTGATGTCCTATCTCAAGCCCTATGGACTCCTGACCTTTTTGGCACTAAGCTTTCTCCTAGCGACTACGATCATTAAAGCCTTATTCCCCTTGTGGCTTCCCACTTTATCGACCAGTATCTCAGCAATCTCAACCAACTTGCTGTGAGCGTTTTGCTGGTCTACTATGGTCTTTATATCCTACAAACTCTGGTCCAGTATGTTGGTAATCTTCTCTTTGCGCGCGTGTCTTACAGTATTGTTAGGGATATTCGTCGAGATGCCTTTGCCAATATGGAAAAGCTGGGCATGTCTTATTTTGACAAGACGCCAGCAGGCTCCATCGTCTCTCGTTTGACCAATGATACCGAGACCATCAGTGATATGTTTTCGGGGATTCTATCCAGCTTTATCTCTGCAGTTTTTATTTTTCTGACAACCCTTTATACCATGTTGGTGTTGGATTTTCGTTTAACGGCTTTAGTCCTGCTCTTTCTCCCCTTGATTTTCCTTTTGGTCAATCTCTATCGGAAAAAATCAGTGAAAATCATTGAGAAAACCAGAAGTCTCTTGTCAGATATCAATAGCAAGCTGGCTGAAAACATCGAGGGAATCAGGATTATCCAGGCCTTTAATCAAGAGAAGCGCCTACAGTCAGAGTTTGATGAAATCAACCAAGAACACTTGGTCTATGCCAACCGTTCTGTAGCCTTGGATGCCCTCTTTTTGCGTCCTGCCATGAGTTTGCTGAAACTCCTAGGATATGCAGTTTTAATGGCCTACTTTGGATACCGTGGGCTTTATCTGGGAATAACAGCAGGAACCATGTATGCCTTTATCCAGTACATCAATCGTCTCTTTGACCCCTTGATTGAAGTGACGCAAAACTTTTCAACCCTGCAAACGTCTATGGTTTCTGCAGGCCGTGTTTTTGCCTTGATTGACGAGAAGACCTATGAGCCTCTTCAAGAAAATGGGCAGGCCGTGATCAAAGAAGGCAATATCCGTTTTGAACATGTGTGTTTTTCTTATGATGGGAAACATCCGATTCTGGATGATATTTCCTTCTCCGTTAACAAGGGTGAGACCATTGCCTTTGTGGGTCATACAGGTTCAGGGAAATCTTCGATTATCAATGTTCTCATGCGCTTTTATGAATTTCAGTCAGGGCAAGTTCTCTTGGATGGTGTGGATATCAGGAACTACAGTCAGGAAGAGTTGAGAAAAAACATCGGGTTGGTCTTGCAGGAACCCTTCCTCTATCATGGGACCATTAAGTCCAATATCGCCATGTACCAAGAGATCAGTGATGAGCAGGTCCAGGCTGCAGCTGCCTTCGTGGATGCAGATTCCTTTATCCAAGAACTTCCTCAGGGATATGATGCACCTGTGTCTGAGCGTGGTTCGAGCTTCTCTACTGGTCAGCGTCAGCTTCTGGCCTTTGCTAGAACAGTCGCCAGTCAGCCTAAAATCCTGATTTTGGATGAAGCGACAGCCAATATTGACTCTGAAACAGAAAGTTTGGTTCAAGCTTCACTAGCTAAGATGAGACAGGGACGAACAACCATTGCTATCGCCCACCGCCTTTCGACCATCCAAGACGCCAACTGTATCTATGTTTTGGACAAGGGGCACATCATCGAGAGCGGAACCCATGAGGAACTCTTGACTCTGGGAGGAACCTATCACAAGATGTATAGTTTGCAGGCGGGTGCCATGTCTTAATACTCTTTGAAAATCTATTCAAGCCATGTCAGCTTTATCTGCAACCTAAAAGCTGTACTTTGATTTTCATTGAGTGTAAGAAGGAAATCCTTCAAATTACAGATTTCTTTCACCGCCTTTTCCATTTTGTGGTATAATGAAAAATGTTGACAAATAGTATAATAAAAACAAAGGAGAAACAGCATGCTGAAATGGGAAGACTTGCCCGTGGAAATGAAATCAAGCGAGGTTGAGTCTTACTACCAGCTTGTCTCTAAAAGGAAGGGTTCGCTGATTTTCAAGCGTTGTTTGGACTGGGTTCTAGCCTTTGTCTTACTGATTCTAACCTCTCCCATCTTTCTCATCTTGAGCATTTGGATTAAGTTGGATAGCAAGGGGCCAGTGATTTATAAGCAAGAGCGCGTGACCCAGTACAATCGACCTTTCAAGATTTGGAAGTTCCGTACCATGGTGACGGATGCGGATAAAAAAGGAAGTCTGGTGACTTCTGCTAACGATAGCCGCATCACCAAGGTTGGCAATTTCATCCGCCGTGTCCGTTTGGACGAACTGCCTCAGCTGGTCAATGTCCTTAAAGGCGAAATGTCCTTTGTCGGTACACGACCTGAAGTGCCACGCTACACAGAGCAGTATAGCCCTGAAATGATGGCGACCTTACTTTTGCCAGCAGGGATTACTTCTCCAGCCAGCATCAACTACAAGGATGAGGACACTATCATCAGTCAAATGACGGAGAAAGGTCTGTCGGTTGACCAAGCCTATGTCGAACACGTCCTTCCTGAAAAGATGCGCTATAACCTTTCTTATCTCCGAGAATTTAGTTTCCTTGGAGACATCAAAATCATGTTTCAAACCGTGTTTGAAGTGCTAAAATAAAGTAGTCATGAGAGAATGAGTACAGACAAAAGGAGCAAATCAATGCCAAATTACAATATTCCATTTTCACCACCCGATATTACGGAAGCAGAAATTGCTGAAGTAGCGGATACTCTGCGTTCTGGTTGGATTACAACAGGTCCTAAGACAAAAGAACTGGAGCGCCGCTTGTCCCAATACACACAGACGCCTAAGACCGTCTGCCTCAACTCTGCGACTGCCGCTCTTGAGTTGATTTTACGCGTTTTGGAAGTGGGACCTGGTGATGAAGTCATCGTTCCAGCCATGACCTATACAGCTTCATGTAGTGTTATCACTCACGTAGGGGCGACCCCTGTCATGGTGGATATCCAAGCAGATACTTTTGAGATGGACTATGACCAACTTGAGCAAGCCATTACTGAAAAGACTAAGGTGATTATCCCAGTAGAACTTGCAGGGATTGTTTGCGACTACGACCGTTTGTTCCAAGTTGTGGAGAAGAAACGTGACCTCTTTACTGCTTCAAGCAAGTGGCAAGAAGCCTTTAACCGTATTGTGATTGTTTCTGACAGTGCCCATGCTTTGGGATCTACTTATAAAGGACAACCTGCTGGTTCTATCGCTGACTTTACTTCCTTCTCATTCCATGCCGTTAAGAACTTTACAACGGCAGAAGGTGGAAGTGCCACTTGGAAAGCCAATCCAGCGATTGATGACGAAGAGATGTACAAGGAATTCCAAATTCTTTCCCTTCACGGGCAAACTAAGGATGCCCTTGCTAAGATGCAACTGGGTTCATGGGAATACGATATCGTTACACCAGCCTACAAGTGCAATATGACAGATATCATGGCTTCCCTTGGTTTGGTACAATTGGACCGTTATCCAAGTTTGTTGCAACGTCGTAAGGACATTGTGGACCGCTATGATCGTGGTTTTGCAGGTTCTCGCATCCATCCATTGGCACATGAGACTGACACGGTCGAGTCTTGTCGTCACCTCTACATCACCCATGTAGAAGGAGCAAGCTTAGAAGAGCGCAATCTCATCATCCAAGAATTGGCCAAAGCAGGAATTGCAAGTAACGTACACTATAAACCGCTTCCTCTCTTGACAGCCTATAAGAATCTTGGTTTTGATATGGCCAACTATCCTAAGGCCTATGCTTTCTTTGAAGATGAAATTACGCTCCCTCTTCACACTAAATTAAGTGATGAAGAAGTGGACTATATCATTGAGACTTTCAAAACAGTTTCTGAAAAAGTGCTAACTTTATCAGAAAAATCGTAAAAAAGTCTTGACAAAGAAAAAACAAAGTATTAAAATAAATTCAACAAATCAGAAAAGTAACTATTTTTGATCTTCAGGGAGCCTGTGGTGATTGTGAACAGGTGGTTGGAAGTAGTGAAAGTGGGCTGATTTTGAAAGTGAATTTGAAACAATGAAAATTCGGTGCGCACACCTTACAGTGCAACTTGTTGTTAGACAAGGCAGAGATGTAAAGGGGAATAGTCCCTTTATAATTGAGGTGGCACCGCGTTACCAACGCCCTCACATGGAAGTAGATTCTGTGTGTGGGCTTTTTTCTTTCGGTCATTTTGTTTTTTTATTAGGGCGTTAAGTCGCTTTGATGAACTTAAGTTCTATCTGCAGCTCCTTGCCTACTACTAAAAGCAAACAAAAAGCCGAATTAATATAGAAAGAGGAAAAATTTATGACAACTAAAGGTTATTTTGGACAATTTGGTGGTAGCTTTGTACCTGAGCCGATTCAGGCTTTGTTGGATGAGTTAGAAGTGACATTTGACAAGTACAAGGATGATCCAGAGTTTTTGGCAGAATTTCGCCATTACTTGAAGGACTATTCAGGTCGCGAAACACCGCTCTATTTTGCGGAAAGTTTGACAGACCACTTAGGTGGCGCTAAGATTTATCTCAAGCGCGAAGATCTTAACCACTTGGGTTCACATAAGCTCAACAACGTTTTAGGGCAAATTCTTCTTGCTAAACGTATGGGCAAAAAACGTGTTATCGCAGAAACAGGAGCTGGTCAGCACGGTGTTGCGACAGCTGCAGCTGCAGCCAAGTTTGGTATGGCCTGTGATGTCTACATGGGGGCAGAAGATGTGGAACGTCAACGTCTCAATGTTTTCCGTATGGAGATGATGGGAGCAACTGTTCACGCCGTTGAAACGGGGACACGAACTCTTAAGGATGCGGTTGATGCAGCCTTTGGAGCATGGATGAATGACCTTGAAGCCTTTTATGTTCTGGGATCTGCTGTAGGACCACACCCTTATCCTACAATTGTCCACGAGTTCCAAAAGGTCATCAGTGAAGAATCTCGCCGTCAAATCTTAGAAAAAGAAGGCCGTTTACCAGACTATGTCATTGCCTGTGTAGGTGGTGGTTCCAATGCTATCGGTGCTTTTTCACAGTATGTGGCTGATGAAGAAGTCAAATTGGTTGGAGTTGAAGCTGCTGGGCATGGACTTGATACAGACAAGCACGCAGCTACTATGACAAAAGGTAGTATCGGAATTGTCGACGGCATGAAGACTTATGCAGTCTTTAAGGAAGATGGAGAGCTGGCTCCGGTTTACTCTATCTCAGCTGGTTTGGACTATCCAGGGGTTGGTCCAGAACACGCCTACTTCAAAGACTCAGGTCGCGTGGAATATGTCGCTGCGACGGATGAAGAAGCTGTTCAAGCCCTCCTCCTTCTCAGCAAGACTGAAGGAATTATCCCAGCGATTGAAAGTTCGCACGCTATCGCAGAAGCAGTCAAACGTGCACTAAACTAAGTAAAGACGACATTATCATCATCAATGTCTCTGGTCGTGGAGACAAGGACGTAGCTGCGATTGCAGACTACCTAGAAGCTAAAAAATAAAAGATGGAAAAATTATAGTCCTTTCTCTCACAGAGAGCTTGTGGTTGCTGGAAACAAGCAGAGAAAACTGTAAGGTTGGGTCCATCTGAAACAAGAGAAGAAAACATAATTCTTAAGGGAGTGCCCTTTATTGCACAGCCTGTTACAGGAGGTATCTGAGACAGGAATGAGAGATAGGAGAAATTCTATAATTGAGGTGGCACCGCGAATTTCGTCCTCACGCAAGTTATTTTGCGTGGGGATTTTTCATACAGTCGCCACCAACTAGAATTAGAACTGAAAGGGAAATTACAATGGAACGAATCATTCATGGAGATGTCTTATCACCAATCTTGGCTTATATGCGCCTAAAGGGACAACACAAGGTTATCTTAGAAAGTATTCCGAGAGACAAGGAAACAGCTCGTTTTTCTATGTTAGCCTATAATCCTGTTTTTGAGATTAAGTTTGAAAATGGAATTCTTTATCAAAATGGGCAAGTGATTGATCGTGATCCCTTAGATTTCCTTTATGAAGTGACTCATAAGAACCAACACCATTCAGACCTACCTTTTGGTGGGGGAGCTATTGGCTTTGTCGGTTACGATATGATTTCGCTCTATGAAGAAATTGGTCAAATCCCTGAGGATACCATTGGGACGCCAGACATGCATTTCTTTGTCTATGAGAGTTACATGGTCTTTGACCACAAGAAGGAAAAAATCCATGTCATCGAGGATGCTCTTTATAGTGAGCGTAGCCAAGAAGACTTGGAAGAAGCCTTGAACCAAGTGCTTGAGGAATTACGCATTCCTGCTCCAAATGAATTTGAAGACTTGGATCTATCTCCACTGGACTTCAAACCGCATATCGCTCCTCAGAAGTTTGAGGAAATGGTGGAAACAGCTCGTGACTTGATTCGTAATGGCGATATGTTCCAATGTGTACTCAGTCAGCGCTTCTCAGCAGAAGTTACTGGAAATCCATTTGACTTCTACAGAAATCTTCGCGTGACCAATCCATCTAATTACCTTTATTTCTATGACTTTGGTGATTATCAAATCATCGGTGCCAGTCCTGAAAGTTTGGTTTCTGTCAAAAATGGCATCGTAACAACCAATCCGATTGCAGGTACTCGACCAAGAGGAGCTACGGATGAAGAAGACAAGGCTTTGGCGACAGATCTGCTTTCGGATGAGAAGGAAACAGCAGAGCATCGAATGTTAGTAGACTTGGGTCGTAATGATATTGGCCGCATCTCTGAAACGGCCAGTGTCCAAGTCACCAAGTATATGGAAGTGGAGCTCTTCCGTTATGTTATGCATTTGACCAGCGTGGTCAAGGGGCGTTTGCTTCCAGAACTCACTGCTATGGATGCTTGAAAGCAACACTTCCTGCTGGAACTGTTTCTGGAGCACCAAAAATTCGAGCTATGAGACGCATCTATGAACTGGAAACGGAAAAACGGGGCGTATACGCAGGAGCAATCGGCTACTTGTCTGCGACGGGTGATATGGACTTCGCCATTGCCATCCGAACCATGATTCTCAAAAATCAAACAGCCTATGTGCAGGCCGGGGCAGGGATTGTCTACGACTCCATCGCCCAAAACGAATACCAAGAAACCATTAACAAGGCTAAATCTATGACTAGAATTGGAGAACTAAGACCATGATTTTATTGATTGACAACTATGATTCTTTTACCTATAACTTGGCGCAATACATTGGGAATTTTGCAGAAGTTCAGGTCTTGAGAAATGATGATCCCAAGCTGTATGAAGAAGCTGAAAAAGCAGATGGTCTGGTCTTTCTCCTGGTCCTGGTTGGCCAGTTGATGCTGGAAAGATGGAAGACATGATTCGTGATTTTACTGGCAAGAAGCCGATTCTTGGGATTTGTTTGGGTCACCAAGCCATTGCAGAAGTCTTTGGTGGTAAGTTAGGTTTGGCTCCAAAAGTCATGCATGGAAAACAGAGCAATATCCGCTTTGAAGCACCATCTGTTTTGTATCAAGGTATCGAGGATGGTCGTGCGGTCATGCGTTATCACAGTATTTTGATTGAGGAAATGCCAGAAAACTTTGAAGTGACAGCTCGTTCGACTGATGACCAAGCCATCATGGGGATTCAACACAAAACACTTCCAATTTATGGCTTCCAGTACCATCCAGAGAGCATTGGAACGCCAGATGGCTTGTCTTCTATTCGGAATTTTATCGAGAAGGTTGTAAAGTGAGGAAACTAGGATGAAAGAGATTATTGAAAAACTAGCAAAATTTGAAAATTTATCAGGTGTGGAAATGACGGATGTCATTGAGCGTATCGTAACTGGGCGTGTAACGGAAGCGCAGATTGCTTCTCTCCTTTTGGCTCTTAAGATGAAAGGGGAAACACCTGAAGAACGCACAGCCATTGCTCAAGTCATGAGAGGGCATGCCCAACATATTCCAACTGAGATTCATGATGCCATGGATAACTGTGGTACAGGTGGGGACAAGTCTTTCAGCTTTAACATTTCTACGACTGCAGCCTTTGTCTTGGCTGGTGGCGGTGTTCATATGGCCAAACATGGTAACCGCTCGATTTCTTCTAAATCTGGTTCTGCAGATGTCCTCGAAGCCTTGGGTATTAACCTAGACCTCAAACCAGCTGAACTAGGTAAGGTTTTTGATAAAACTGGAATCGTCTTTCTCTTTGCTAAAAATATGCACCCAGCTATGAAATACATCATGCCAGCTCGTTTGGAACTAGGAATTCCAACGATTATGAACTTGACTGGTCCCCTGATTCATCCAATGGCTTTGGAAACACAGCTTCTTGGTATTAGTCGTCCAGAACTTCTAGAAAGTACAGCTCAGGTTTTGAAAAATATGGGTCGCAAACGTGCTATAGTGGTTGCTGGTCCAGAAGGATTGGACGAAGCTGGTTTGAATGGAACAACCAAGATTGCCCTTCTTGAAAATGGCGAAATCACCTTGTCAAGCTTTACTCCAGAAGATCTAGGGATGGAACGCTACGCTATCGAAGATATTCGTGGAGGCAACGCTCAGGAAAATGCAGAAATTTGCTCAGAGTTCTTAAAAATGAACCAAGTCCATTCTTGGAAACGACAGTTTTAAATGCTGGTCTTGGTTTCTATGCTAATGGCAAGGTAGCTAGCATCAAGGATGGAGTTGCCTTGGCCCGCGAAGTCATTGCTAGTGGCAAGGCCCTTGAAAAACTCAGACTGTTACAGGAGTACCAAAAATGAGTCAGGAATTTTTAGCACGAATTTTGGAGCAGAAGGCGCGTGAGGTCGAGCAGATGGAGCTGGAGCTGGAGGAAATCCAGCCCCTGCGCCAGACCTATCGTTTAGCTGACTATCTAAAACAACATCAAGACCGTTTACAGGTAATCGCAGAAGTCAAGAAGGCTAGCCCTAGTCTGGGAGATATCAATCTAGATGTGGATATTGTGCAACAGGCTCAGACTTATGAAGAAAACGGCGCAGTGATGATTTCTGTTCTGACAGATGAGGTTTTCTTTAAAGGGCATTTGGATTATCTGCGGGAGATTTCCAGTCAGGTAGAGATTCCGACGCTCAACAAGGACTTTATCATCGATGAAAAGCAAATCATCCGTGCTCGCAATGCTGGTGCGACAGTTATCTTACTCATTGTCGCTGCCTTGTCAGAAGAACGTGTCAAGGAACTCTATGACTACGCGACAGAGCTTGGTCTGGAAGTCTTGGTGGAGACTCACAATCTAGCTGAACTAGAAGTGGCCCACAGGCTTGGTGCTGAGATTATTGGGGTTAATAACCGCAACTTGACTACCTTTGAAGTTGACTTGCAGACCAGTGTAGATTTGGCTAAACATTTCAAAGATGATTGCTTGTACATTTCTGAATCTGCTATTTTCACAGGGCAGGATGCGGAACGAGTAGCGCCATACTTTAACGGAATTTTAGTAGGGACAGCTCTCATGCAGGCAGAAGATGTAGCCCAGAGAATCAAGGAGTTGCAGATTGACAAAGGTTAAAATTTGCGGATTATCGACCAAAGAAGCGGTGGAAACAGCCGTATCAGCAGGAGTCGACTACATCGGTTTTGTCTTTGCACCTAGTAAAAGACAGGTGACTTTGGATCAGGCTGCCGAGCTGGCAAAGCTTATTCCTGCAGATGTCAAAAAGGTTGGTGTGTTTGTTTCACCAAGTCGGGCAGAACTGCTAGAAACGATTGACAACGTTGGCTTGGACTTGGTTCAAGTTCACGGTCAGGTGGCAGATGATTTATTTGAGAATTTGCCTTGTGCCAGTATTCAGGCTGTGCAGGTGGATGGAGAGGGTCATGTGCCCAATTCTCAGGCAGACTATCTCCTCTTTGATGCCCCTGTGGCTGGGAGTGGCCAGACCTTTGATTGGGGGCAACTGGATACGACAGGACTAACTCAGCCTTTCTTTATCGCAGGTGGGCTTAATGAAGACAATGTAGTAAAAGCAATTCAACACTTTACTCCCTATGCAGTAGATGTATCGAGCGGAGTGGAGACAGATGGACAAAAAGATCATGAAAAGATTAGAAGATTTATAAAGAGGGTAAAGAATGGCATATCAAGAACCAAATAAAGATGGATTTTACGGAAAATTCGGTGGACGTTTCGTCCCAGAAACATTGATGACAGCAGTTTTGGAGTTGGAGAAAGCTTACCGTGAAAGTCAGGCAGACCCAAGTTTCCAAGAGGAATTAAACCAACTTTTGCGCCAGTATGTAGGACGTGAAACTCCCCTTTACTACGCAAAAAATTTGACCCAGCATATTGGCGGAGCCAAGATTTACCTCAAACGGGAAGACCTCAACCATACAGGGGCTCACAAGATTAACAATGCCTTAGGACAAGTTTTGCTTGCCAAACGCATGGGTAAAAAGAAAATTATCGCTGAAACAGGTGCTGGTCAGCACGGTGTGGCAACTGCAACAGCTGCAGCCCTCTTTAACATGGAATGTACCATCTATATGGGTGAAGAGGATGTTAAACGCCAAGCTCTCAATGTCTTCCGCATGGAGCTTTTAGGAGCCAAGGTTGAGGCAGTGACAGACGGTTCGCGCGTGCTCAAGGATGCTGTTAATGCAGCCCTTCGTTCATGGGTGGCTAATATCGATGATACCCACTATATCCTTGGTTCTGCCTTGGGGCCTCATCCTTTCCCAGAAATTGTTCGTGACTTCCAAAGTGTTATTGGTCGAGAAGCTAAACAACAGTACCGTGACTTGACAGGTCAAGATCTGCCAGATGCCCTAGTAGCCTGTGTTGGTGGTGGGTCGAATGCTATCGGGCTCTTCCATCCATTTGTAGAAGATGAGTCTGTAGCTATGTATGGGGCTGAAGCGGCTGGACTTGGTGTAGACACAGAGCACCACGCAGCTACCTTGACCAAGGGTCGTCCGGGTGTCCTCCACGGTTCCCTCATGGATGTGCTCCAAGATGCTCATGGTCAAATTCTTGAAGCCTTCTCTATCTCAGCAGGTTTGGACTATCCTGGTATCGGTCCAGAACATTCTCACTACCACGATATCAAGCGTGCCAGCTATGTCCCTGTGACAGACGAAGAAGCCTTGGAAGGATTCCAACTCTTGTCTCGTGTGGAAGGGATTATCCCTGCCTTGGAATCTAGCCATGCCATTGCCTTTGCGGTGAAATTGGCCAAAGAACTTGGACCAGACAAGTCCATGATTGTCTGCCTATCGGGTCGTGGGGACAAGGATGTGGTTCAAGTCAAGGACCGCTTGGAAGCAGATGCAGCAAAGAAGGGAGAAGCTCATGCCTAAGACACTAACAGAAAAATTGAATGCTATCAAAGCAGCTGGAAAAGGAATTTTTGTTTCCTATATCATGGCTGGAGACCACGAGAAAGGTTTGGATGGTCTAGCTGAAACCATCCACTTTTTAGAAGATTTGGGTGTCTCTGCCATTGAAGTGGGCATTCCCTTTTCAGACCCTGTTGCAGATGGACCTGTTATCGAAGAAGCTGGTTTGCGCAGTTTAGCCCACGGGACCTCTACCCAGGCTTGGTTGAAACCTTGAAAACCATTGAAACAGAGATTCCACTGGTCATTATGACCTACTTCAACCCCCTCTTTCAGTACGGTGTGGAGAACTTTGTCAAAAATTTGGCTGATACAGCGGTTAAGGGCTTGATTATTCCAGACCTGCCTCATGAGCATGCCAACTTTGTAGAGCCTTTTTTGGTAGACACAGACATTGCTTTGATTCCTTTAGTAAGCTTGACCACAGGGATTGAGCGTCAGAAAGAGTTGATTAAAGGGGCAGAAGGCTTTGTTTACGCCGTTGCTATCAATGGAGTGACAGGGAAATCAGGCAATTACCGTGCAGACTTGGACAAGCACTTGGCACAATTGCATCAAGTGACCGACATCCCAGTTTTAACAGGTTTTGGTGTATCTAGTCAAGCCGATGTAGAACGCTTCAATGCGGTGTCAGATGGTGTTATCGTTGGTTCGAAAATCGTAAAAGCTCTCCATGAAGGAGAGCCGATTCAGGACTTTATCAAACAAGCAGTAGCTTACCAAAAATAATCACACAAGCAGCGAGTAAGAGGAAAGGCACAAAAGGAAGTCTTTCCTTTTTCTTTTGCAGGAGAAAGGCTAGGATGCCCGTCGCAGAAGCAAACTGAATCAAGATGAGTAATTCTGTTGCGCTAAAGACGAGAGCGCAAGAAGCTAAAAAGAGAAAATCCCCTGCGCCCATGCGAATATCGATAAAATGAGCTAACATTCCAAGGATAAGGAAGAAAATCATGACCAGATCCCAGCCAGAGGAAACCATGAGGATTAGGTGGAAAGTCATCCAGACCAGTAAGGGATATTCCTGATGGTGAAAGTCGTAGATGCCCAAGGTCAAACCAGCAGTGATTAGGATGACTTGTCCCAAGGAAAGAAAGCCCCAATACCAAGATAGAAAGAGGAGCCCTAAGCCTAGTTCAAAGAGGGCATACCAGACAGGATATGTAGCCTTGCAGTAGCGACAGCGAAAGCGATTGAGCACCTGCGAGAGAATCGGAATCAAATCTAAGGGGCGCAAGCGAGTCTGACAGGAATCGCAGTGACTAGCAGGTTGGATAATGGATTGCTCTGGAAAACGGTCAATGACCAAACCAAGAAAGGAAGCGAGAATACTCCCGACAAGAAAAAAATAAATATCAATCATACTTATCTATTCGTAAAAAATAGGAGAAGTAGTATAATGGAGAAACATAGATAAGATGGTGAGGCAAAGATGATAATTCGTTTTGAAGAAAATGTGAGCACAGAAAATGCTCAGCTCGTATGCCAATGGTCCAACTCCCTAGGCAAATCCTTTCAAGAACAATGGATGGGAACAATGATTCCTTTTCCCTTGACAATTCAAGTCTTGCAAGATTTGGAAGGAATCTTTTCAATCTTTGCTGGACAAGAGTTTGTCGGGCTTGTCCAGAAAATCAGGCTAGAAGACAGGAATCTACATATCGGGAGATTTTTTATCAACCCCCAAAAACAGGGGCAGGGCTTAGGTAGCCAGGTATTTAAGGATTTTATTCAATTGATGTTTAAAAATGGAGACATAGATAGTATTTCTTTAAATGTCTTCGAAGCAAATCAAGCAGCCCAGCACCTTTATCAAAAAGAAGGATTTGAAATTGTTCAAATAGTTGAAGCACCTGTACGAAAAATACATCATGAAAAAAGGGGAGATAGAAGCAAACAGCTTTTGAAATCAATGTTGACTGCGATGATGAACCTGAATCAGCCCCTCAAAAGGGACTGTATATGAATGAACGTTACTAGTGTTTAAAAACTAAAGAATATCAGGCACTTTTATCTTCCAAGGGTAGACAAATTTTCGCTAAACGTAAGATTGATATGAAATCTGTCTTTGGGCAGATAAAGGTTTGTTTGGTTATAAGAGATGTCATCTGAGAGGTAAGCGTAAAGTGAGAATTGACATGGGATTCGTACTCACGGTCAACAACCTGCTGAAATATAATAAGAGAAAGAGGTGAAATTAAAAAGCTAGAGTTCCGCAATTGGAAATCTCTAGCTTTTTGTTTTCTGAGAATCATCTTGACTCAGACTCTTTTGACTAATGTTACTAAAGAGATAAAGTAACTTTTAGCCTTATTTATTGTCGCCACTCAACATGTTTTTGATACCTTCTACAGCACCTTCTACAGCGTCTTTGGCATCTTCAGCAACTTCTTTTACTTTAGAAACAACTTTTTCAGCTGCTCCTTCTTTTTCCATTTTTTCATCACCGATGACTTTCCCAACACCTTCTTTAATAGAACCTTTAGCTTGATTTAATTTTTCTTCTACTGACATGATAATTTCTCCTGTTATATTTATTTTATCTTAGTTTACACGAGTTTTTTCGTGAGATACTACACCAGTTGCTGCACCTTTAACAGCTTTCTACACCTTCGCTAACTTTTTTTCTTGAACAGTTGAGAAACCAGATCCAAGACCAGATTTAGCTTTTTTTCGAATTGTTCTGAAGCGAATTCTCCTGTTGATTCAGCAACGTCAGATACGCGATCTTGAAGGCTTACTGAGTCTGCTTCATGTTGTTCTTTAGTTTTGATGTCGACAACGTTTACGTTGATTTCAACAACTTCAAGTCAGTCATTTTAGCAACTTCTGAAGATACGATTTCTCTGATTTCTGAATATAAAGCTGGAACATTTTTTTGGTACTCAGCAATAATGTTTAAGTCAACTGCGACTTGTGTTTTTACCAACTTCTACGTTAACACCACTTGTTACGTCATCGCTGTTAACGATTTTTTTCTTTAAGATTTGAGAAGAAACCACCGTCGATTCCCAAAAAGACCTGAAACGTTTTCTAGTGACAGACCAATGATTTTTTTGGATAACTTTATCTTCGTAAGTAAGTTCCCTTGATTTCGTGAGCTACAGCAGTAGCATCTTTCTTTTCTACGTTAGTGTTAATGTTTTTTTCGTTTGACATATGAAACTCCTTTAATTAAATTAGTAATTTTTATTTATCTATATAGTTTTTTTCGATATATAATCCAGCTGCAACTCCCAGTGCTCCTAAAATCAATACAAATATTGTTTTGAAGAAGCCAAAGGAGATAATCAAACAAGCGAGAAATACGCCTATGAGACCTGCGATTATTGGATATCGATATTGTTTAAGCCATTCCATTTTTTACTTCCTTACTTCACACGACTAACAGTCTTTTTGTTTTGAGGTTTTGGTTTAGGCTGGTAGTCTTTTACTAGAACTTCTAGTTTAACCTGACGCTCAATACCAAAAAACTGCTTCAATCCATTAGTTATTTCATTTTGAATTAGTTGGCATCTGTCAGCGATGTTGTCCGAAGGAAGAATTTTACCTTCTACATGAACGAAACATTTATTTTTTCGTAAATTTACATGAACAGTTGGGTTCTTGATCAATCCATGATCACTTACCAAACTTCTAACAAAACCTTCGATTGCAGAATTCTTTAATTTTAATGTATCGTTTTTAGTTTCAAGTTGAATTTCCAAATAACGTTTAGGATAAAACAACACAACTAACATTGATAACAAAAACTAAAGTTGATAGAGCCACTATCCCCCAGAATATATATCTAGCAAGATAGAATTCAACGAAATGATTCTGTCTCCAGCTAAATAGCTGAATGCCTAGATCACTAACTTGATGATAATCTATCAAAACAGGAAGGAAAATTGTCAAGATTAAAAATACAGAAAATAATTAAAAAAATATTTTTCTTTGTTTTTTGACATATACAATCCTTTTCGATTTAACATTAAACTATTTTTTACCCGTCTAATCTATTTAAAAATAGTTTATTCTACAAGTAATTATGTTTTTACCTGTAAAGAATGATACTACAGTAACAACAATTGCTGCTCCTGCAATAGATGGGATCAAAGCCATTCCAGCGATGGATGGACCCCAACTACCTAAAAGGGATTGTCCTACAGATGACCCGACTAAACCAGCGAATACATTTGCGACGATTCCCATAGAACTACCTTTTTTAGTGATTCTACCTGCTACAAGTCCAATAAGACCTCCAGCAATGATTGACCACAATATTGCTTACCCTCCTTTTTCTATTTTTAATATCAAAAATAAATCAATTACTTTGATTATCGCTATTATATAATTTTAATATAAAAAAATCAATTATTTTGGTTATTATATAATTTTTAATATAAAAAAATCAAATTCTTTGATTGTTGCTATTATATAATTTTTAAAATTAAAAAAATATAATCTTTCGACTTGAATTTGATTCTGTATTCACGCCCTCAATAGACGGTAAAATAAGAAAATTGTTTATATATTGTCTCTGTAGTGTTATTATACGAAATAAAAGATTTTAGGAAAAAGTCGTTATATCATATTATACCTATTCTTTGTGGTATAATTGCAAGAGGTTTAATCCGATAATTTATAAAAGAGAAAGACATTCATGAGAGATTTATTATCTAAAAAAAGTCATAGGCAATTAGAATTATTAGAATTATTATTTGAACATAAACGATGGTTTCATCGTTCTGAACTAGCAGAGTTATTAAATTGTACAGAACGTGCAGTCAAAGATGATCTATCCCATGTTAAATCTGCTTTTCCTGACTTGATTTTTCATTCTTCGACTAATGGTATACGCATTATTAATACCGATGATAGTGATATTGAAATGGTTTACCATCATTTCTTTAAGCATTCAACTCATTTTTCGATTTTAGAATTTATTTTCTTTAATGAAGGTTGTCAAGCTGAGAGTATTTGTAAAGAATTTTATATCAGTTCATCTTCGCTCTATCGTATTGTTAGCCAAATCAATAAAGTGATTAAAAAGGCAATTTCAATTTGAAATCAGTCTGACCCCTGTTCAAATCATTGGAAATGAGAGAGACATTCGTTACTTTTTGCACAATATTTTTTTCAGAAAAAAATATTATTTCTTAGAATGGCCATTTGAAAAATTTTTTTCATCAGAACCCCTATCTCAATTGTTAGAATTGGTTTATAAGGAAACAAGTTTTCCAATGAATTTGTCAACTCACAGAATGCTAAAGTTGCTCCTGGTTATTAATCTATATCGAATAAAGTTTGGTCATTTCATGGAAATAGAGAAAGATTCTTTTAACGACCAAAGTTTGGATTTTTTAATGCAGGCAGAAGGAATAGAAGGTGTTGTTCAGAGTTTTGAATCAGAATACAATATCTCTTTAGATGAAGAAGTTGTTTGCCAATTATTTGTGTCTTACTTTCAAAAAATGTTTTTCATAGATGAAAGCCTCTTTTTGAAATGCGTAAAAAAGGATAGCTACGTTGAAAAATCTTACCATTTATTGAGTGATTTTATCGATCAGATTTCAGTCAAGTATCAGATTGAGATTGAGAATAAGGATAATCTGATTTGGCATCTGCATAATACCGCACATCTGTATCGTCAAGAGTTGTCCACTGAGTTTATTTTTATTTGATCAAAAAGGGAATACAATCAGGAATTTTTCAAAATATTTTTTTCCTAAATTTGTTTCAGATGTAAAAAGAGCTTTCTCATTATTTAGAGACTCTGGAGCTTTTTTTCTAGTTCAATGATAGTAAATCATCTATCTTATACCTTCATCACACATACTAAACATTTGGTGCTTAATCTACTACAAAATCAGCCAAAACTGAAGGTTTTGGTCATGAGTAATTTTGATCAGTATCATGCCAAATCCGTTGCAGAGACACTTTCTTATTACTGTAGCAATAATTTTGAACTGGAAGTTTGGACTGAATTAGAATTATCAAAGGAATCTTTAGAAGAATCGCCTTATGATATCATCATTTCTAATTTTATTATTCCTCCGATTGAAAAATAAGAGACTCATCTATTCCAATAATATAAACACGGTCTCACTCATATCTTTGTTAAATGCCATGATGTTTATTCGACTAGACTAGTGAGTGAAAGAAGACTCCATCCATCTCTAGGGTAAATTCCCTATAGATAGGTGGAGTCTTTTTGAATAAACTCATTAAAACAACTCCCAGTAAGGTGTGGAATATTTTTTTATTCTGTGTCATATAAAAATAAATAAAATGAATGGCTATAGCTAGAGCTAAAATGGTTGTTATACTCACTACTATTATAGGATTAGAAGCAAAGATTAAAGAGAGAATAAAGGCAGCCAGATAGAGTGTCGCTTGGACACAGTAGTAACTTTTCGAATAGCGAAGATAGTGTTTGTTATAGGGCCCATTTACTAGGACAGCAGCTTGAAAGAGGCCAAATCCGATATAAGAGAAGCTGGTTGCAAAGAGACGATTAGCTTCAGGATTCTGAAGAAAACTCATCGATACAATCATCATCATAAGTCCAATGAAAATAGGATAGTGACTGTAAATTAGAAATAGTCCCTTTTGATTAGATTTTTCATCAATAGCATGGTCGAATTGACCAAAATAAAACAAGAACAGAGAAATCATAATAATGAAATAAAGAACCGAATAAATCGAGAAATTCTCGATTGTAAAGAAGTTAGCTAGATTCGTAATCATCTCTCCAAACGTAATAATGACAAGAAGGGAGATGCGCTCGATTAAATGGGGAAGATTTACCTGGTAATGCTTATCTTTATTAAGCAAGATACTTGGCGTAATAAATGTTAGCAGAATACTAGCATAAAGGATATAGACTCCAATGTAAATAGGAAGAAGAGCTACTAGATAGATTTCTAAACTTCGTAGACCTGTTATCCATAGAAAACCTTTGATACTTTCCCTATGAACATTATCGGTTGATTTTTTAAAAAACTCAACCAAATATTGAAAAAATAAGGTAAGGGTTAATGTACCAATAGCCCAACAGAGATAATGAAAATATTGTTGCCAATCAGGTCCAATCATATTGGCTATAAAGAGTAAAATTCCCATTTTGATAAACATGATTACTATGTTAAATAAAGAGTTCTTTCCATAGCGATTGGTATAATCGGTTTGAATCATCCAGGAATCGATGAGAAACAAAGTAGCAATGAGAAAATCAAGGAAAGAATTCCAAGTCAAAATACCGTTATGAAGATGGTCAATTAAAGTAGTTACTTTTGAAATTGCAAAAACAAAAACTAAGTCATAAAAAAGTTCTGAAAATTCTACACGTTTATGTTTAATAAGAGTTGTCATCTTAAGACCTTTCTATTTTTAGAAGTACAATTTATTATAACAGAAAATGGTAAAAAGGAGATGCTTAAATAACTTCATGTGACGCGAATGAACTGCGCCACAAAAGTTAGGTTTTTTCTGTCTAACTTTTGGGGTGCAGTTCAGAAGGGGTGTTTTTTCTATCGTTTTTTAGTGCTAAGACTACACAAAAAAGCCTTGATTCCAAGGCTTTTTTTCCTGTTGATTTAGATGCCCCCTACAGGGATTTGGAAAGGACTTTCATATTGAGAGCAATTAAAAAAATATTGAAATATAAGTGATTTTAGGTATTTTCAATGTCATGATTTAAAAATGGGACAAAAGTGGGGCAAAAACCATACAGATTCTAAACTGTATGGTTCTTTTTTTATCTAACCAAGAAAGGTTAAAACTTATTAAAACACATGCAATCAACTGTTGAAAACTTTTTAGTCCGTGTAATATAAAAAAACAAGTAAAAAAAGTTGAACTATAGGGAATATTGTGTCATAATAGGTAATAGATGAATAATTAATAGATTGGAAATAATGCTTTCTTACCTTAACAAGTTGAATTGGTTATACATTTTTTTCGTCGCAATTGTGTCTATCTCTCGAGTTTAGCTAGTTTTTTTATAAGCTCTGGTTTCTAATCAATATAACAAATTTTAGAAGTGCATAAGACAAGATGGTGACATTACTACAGTCATTTCTAGTCACCATATGTTGCTGGCACAGGCTGTTTGTAGTGTTGGCTATTTACTAGTCAGTTTAATCGGAGTGTTTAATTTTTTTATTGTTGAAAGGTTTTTTATATGGCGAAAATTCTATCTTTAGGTCTGACAGGTAAGAAATTACTTGCTCAGGGTTCTTGTTTGTTCTGCTAGGTCTCATCTTGATGGTCACGGGGACTTGGTTGCCAGTAACAGTTATTCGCCTGGTTCTGTTTTTTTAGCTTGGATAGCAACGGTCGTAGATTTGCTATTAAGAGTTTTTCAAAAAAAGCCAGTCAACGGATACCTTGGGAGTTGCACTGGTTAAATTGTTAGTGCTGGGATATTTGCTAGGGTTCTAATCTTGCGACTGATATACCGATTTATGTTCTGGCTCTTGTGATTGGAGTTTATCAGATTTTTTTCATGCTAGTATTAACCTTGTCACCTATGTTCTCTACCGCAAAAACAAAAATTCGACCTCGTTTTTCGTCTCTTACTAGATGGACTCGTACTAGTTTTTCTTGGTGGGACTAGTCTTTTGTCCTCTACAGGAAATTCTGTCTTTCAACTCTTTGTATTAGGGGCTTATTTTTTCCTTTATGGTGTGTCCAATATCCGTGATGGTTTCTTGTTTGAGGAGGAAATTGGGAAAAACCATCTCAAACGTCGTGTAAGAATGAGCTTACCTATTGTCCTAGCCGCTCTCATCCCTGCAAGAACTTTAGCAAAAATTAACAAATTTATGCTGGAAAATGCTGATGAGGAAGAAGATATCCATCTTGGAATAGTGAAGTCTGGTAAGACAGCAGAGCTAGAAATTTTTGTTCATACAGCTGAGACCTCCCTGTTTTCAGCTATTGGTCATGTGGATATCTGCTATCAGGGCCGTGTTATTTCTTATGGCAACTATGATCCGTCATCTGAGACCTTATTTGGTATGGTAGGAGATGGTGTCTTATATTTCTGTGATCGTGACAAGTACATTGACCTATGTAAACGTGAGAGTCAAAAAACGCTTTTTGGTTATGGGATAGATTTGACGCCTGAAATGGAAAAAGCAGTTCAGAAAAAGTTGGCTGAATTGAAACAACTGACGATTCCATGGGAGCCAAGTGCAGATAAAATCATGACAGGTGATGGTAAGGAAGACTACACCTACGCTTATAAAATCAGACATGAGACAGATGGGGAACTTTATAAATTTATCAAATCTAAGTTTAAATCCTACTTTGTCTTATCTACAAACTGTGTGCTCTTGGCTGATACCATAGTCGGTCAGGCTGGCACCGATATCCTCTCACCCAAAGGATTTATCGCACCAGGAACTTACCAAGCTTACCTTGACCGAGAGTTTGAAAAACCAAATAGTATAGTCGTATCTAAACATGTTTATTAAGGAGAATTTATGAACTTAGTAAAAAAATACACCCCATTAATACTTTTTATAGGGCTGGTTACTCTTGTAATTCTGAATGCATCAAGCTTTATATCAGGAGCAATCTCTCTCTTTGATGTAATATCAACCTTGATTTATGGTGCTGTTATTGCTTTTGTGCTTAATGTTCCTATGAAAAAAATTGAACAGTACTTAGTTAAATTGAAGGTAAAGGCAGAGTTGCGTCGTCCGATTGCCATGGTACTTGTTTTCCTAGCTCTTATCTTAATCGTGATTGCTCTTTTGGTTTTGGTGCTGCCAACCCTAGCCCAGACTATTAGTCAGCTGGGAACAGTCCTTTCAACAGTCCTTACTCAACTTGGGAAATTGCTAGGCAGCTCGGAATTTGTAACCAAAGACATGTTGTCAACTATCGTATCAGGCATACAGGGACAATCTAGTTCTATTAGCCAAGCTTTGATAGGTTTTTTATCAGGTCTGACTAGTAATATCGGCAATATTTTTTCAAGTTTGATGAATGCCTTTTTGATTATAGTCTTCACCTTTTTATTTTTATCCAGTAAGGAACATTTGGCAGCGATGACGAGTCGACTTCTAAAAGTTTTTTTCTTCCAGAGAAGGTGGTGATAAAGTTGACTTACATTGGACAAGTAGCACTAGAGACTTATGACCAATTTTTTGATGAGTCAGCTGATTGAAGCAGTTATCATAGGAGTTATGATAGCGGTTGGTTACAGCGTGTTTGGGATACCCTATGGAGTAATGACAGGTATCTTTGCAGGAGTGCTATCGTTCATTCCTTATGTAGGGCCTATGATTGCTTGTGTTGTGGGAGCGATTTTTATCTTCACAGTGAGTCCTACTCAAGCCTTACTTTCTCTTCTTCTATATCAAGTTATACAGCTGATTGAAGGAAACCTTATTTATCCTAGAGTTGTAGGTCAATCTATTGGCTTACCAGCCCTTTTTCACGCTTGCGGCTGCTAGTATCGGAGGGCAATCTTTTGGACTTACTTGGGAATGATATTCTTTACCCCGTATTTGCTGTTATCTATCGACTGGTTAAAGAATTTGTCGTTGCAAAGGAAAATCAGGTAGATTAAGAAAAACTAAATTTAATAAGATATACTGAGAAGAGAGTGAGAGATTCTCTTCTCTTTTATTTTTAAATACTTTTCTACAAAAAGCTATTAGACGTTAAAAAAAGCCTTGGTTTCAAGGCTTATTTCTGTTGATTTAGATGTGCCCCCTGCAGGGCTCGAACCTGCGCCCCATAGCTTAAGAGTCTACTGCTCTACCAACTGAGCTAAGGAGGCAACAGAAAAAGCTGAGAATGTAACTTCCCAGCTATTTTAATATGCCCAAAATGGCAGCTAGATTATTTACGAAAGGCATCAAGGATATAGGTGAAACCAACAATTAAAAATGCAAAGGCAACGACATAAACGACAAAGACACTTGTAGCTACTGGATTGAACAAAATCACTAGACCTAGTAAAAATGCAAGCAACGCTATCCACATGATATGGTTGCCAATAATAGGGAAAATCAATCCCAGACGATTGCCTTTAAAGAAAACTATAATGGCTTCTACAATTAACCAAATTCCTAAAATAGTTGGAATGACAACTGGCAGCGTCACAAAGCCATAGGCAACGAGGTAAAGAGCTAAGAGAAGATTAACAATCCCTTGGAAAAGATGAGCTGGTGAGCGAAGCTCTTTTGGTACAGAGAAATAGCCTAAAATAGCTGCTATAGAAGAAACCAGTAAACCAAATGCAATCCACCAGCTGTAAGCAACAAGATTAGCTACTGGGTTTGTAATAGGAAAAAGTCCTAAAAGGACAAAAAAACAACTCCTGCAAGGAATAGCAGTAAACGATTAGAAAAATTTCATTTCAATACCCCCTATAGTATAGTATAGTTTGATAATAAAAATATTATACACCTTTTTAGAGGAAATATCAATAAACAAAATGGAAAATTTGGAAGTTTCAGTCTGATTTATGAAAAGAAAATCAGTTTTTATTATTTTGAAAATAAAAAGAGAAGATAAAATTTGTCTTCTCTACATGAAAAATATTGTATGGCATCAAAGCAAAAAGTAACTGGCTTTTACACTATTTGTAAAGATGTAATTTGATTCAAAAAGAAAAGATAGATTTAAAATGTGGGACAAATGATGGGGTAAATCAGTTATAGACAAGCAAAAAAAGCCTTGATTTACAAGGCTTTTTCCTGTTGTATTTAGATGCCCCCTACAGGGATCGAACCTGTGACCCACGGATTAAGAGTCCGCTGCTCTGCCAGCTGAGCTAAGGAGGCAAAGAAAAAAGCTGTATTGGTGCCGAAACTTCACGGTTTGTATTGAACCCGCGCAATTAAGCAGGTGGGCAACTCGCTCTAACTGAAGCTGTTTCCGTGTGAGACGGCCTACATGCTGTTAGAAGACTTTTGTTTCCCTAATAATACAAAAAATAGTCGGTCAACACTTAAGTGTGAAGTCGTACACCACAGCGTTTCTATGTTTATATGATACCACTTTTTCAAAAAAAATCAAGAGGAAAGTGCAATTTTTTGAAAAGGATTTCAGATTTTTCGCAAACGGTCGATAGCTTCCTTTCTTTGAGCCAAAGCCCGTTCATATTTACCAGTATCTTCTGCTTGGAAATAGTGATGATTGCGGATTTTTTCTGGCAGATAGTCTTGCTTGACCCAATTTCCAGGATAGTTGTGTGGATAGAGATAGTCTTGGGCATTCCCTAGTTCCTTGCTTCCGCTGTAGTGTCCATCACGCAGGTGTCGCGGAATAGGCAAGTGCCCTGATGTTTTGAGGTCGGCAAGAGCCTTGTCCATAGCCACATAGGCTGAGTTGGATTTTGGAGAAAGGGCCAAATCAATCACGACATTGGCAATGAGAATGCGGGCTTCTGGGAACCCAATCTTCTGGGCAGCATCCAGAGCAGTCACGGTGTGAATCTGGGCTTCAGGATTGGCCAAACCGATATCTTCATAAGCGATAACAGTCAAACGACGAGCGAGACTTGGCAAATCACCAGCCTCAATCAAGCGGGCAGCATAGTGAAGACTGGCATCAACATCTGAGCCACGGATAGACTTTTGCAGGGCTGAGAGGACATCGTAGTGTCCATCTCCATCCTTATCCATGGTGATGTAGCTTCGCTGCAGGCTATTTTCCATGATGTCTAGAGTGATATGGCGGATGCCCTTGTCATTTTCGGGAGTAGAAAGAACAGCCAAGTCAAGTGAGTTGAAGGCAGAGCGAAGATCTCCGTTTGTAGAGGTCGCGATGAAGTCCAGCGCATCCTCATCTAGTTCCACTGGAAAATCAAAACCACGCTCAGGATTACTTAGAGCTATCTGAAGGGCTTCTTTGACGTTTTGGTTAGACAGAGGTTCCAACTCAAAAATCTGAACACGACTGCGAATGGCAGGAGTGACAGAGAAGAAAGGATTTTCAGTTGTAGCGCCAATCATGATGACCAGTCCACTTTCCAAGAGAGGCAAGAGGAAGTCTTGCTTGGTTTTATCTAGTCTATGAATCTCGTCAAGGAGTAGTACAAGTCCACCTGAAAATTTAGCCTCTTCCGCAATTTCTTGCAGTCGCTTTTTACTATCAACTGTCGCATTGAAAGTTCGAAAGGCATACTTAGTAGTCCCAGCGATGGCTGAAGCAATACTGGTCTTGCCGATTCCAGGAGGTCCATAAAGAATCATGGAGGACAGGCGGTTGGCTTCCACCATGCGGCGGATAATTTTTCCAGGTCCGACCAGATGCTCCTGACCGATGACCTGGTTGATAGTTTTAGGGCGCATGCGAAGCGCGAGATTGTCTGGCATAGCAGTCCTTTCTAACGTGGATTTTAGTGTCATATTTTTTGAGTAGAATGACTCATCTAATATATCTTACTATGTCCATTCTAGCCTATTAGTTGTGATATTTCAATGGTTTTGTAATATTCAGGGTGTGAGATAGAATTTTTCTGACTATTTAATTTGATGAGGAGAGGTATCAGCATGAGAGAATGGATTTTCCTTAAAGCTCAAAATATGATAGTTGAGTCTAAAGAAGTGGAATTACTGATTTGAGAAATAACATTGCTAAATGTTATTGCAAGAACTATAATGAAAAGAGAGGTGATAAGGAGTGGAAATAATGGAATTACCAAGTTAGGAAATTTTTCTTGATAAAGTACATAGTAGATATAAATTTAGATAGCAATATTTGAAAAAGGAGAAAATGGAACTAGATGAATACTTCAAATTCAAAGCTACTTGAAAATAAGTCATTTATGGAACTTGACGGACTAGTTGGTTTACCAAATGGAGTGAAACCAGCACCTATGAAATACAATCTTAGAAAAAAATCAACAAATATTTAAACGAAACAGGAAAAGAATTTAAAGAACTGACTGTTCTGGAATTAAAACAACTTGAGAGAGTTAAATAAAAGATGGGACTAGATAAAAGATTTGTGGAGAAAGCCTTTTGCCAGTGGCAAAGATAGAGTTAATAGAGCGATTTTTTTGTAAAACCTGAAGAGCTTATTGAACTATCTGATGAAGATTTAAGTTATTTTTGGGGAAGGTGTTTTTTTATTGCTTACCTCTTAGCAAATTTGTAGAAAAGTCATAAAGATGAGATTCGAGAGAAATACAATCTTTCTAACGAATTACCAAAGATAAATGGCATCTATTTAGGGACTTTTTTTAAAAAAATGAGATCATGGGATAGAATTAGAAAAAAACCAAACCAAGCTTAAAAAGAAATTATAAACATGGTTGAAAAAGTGAAATAGTAGCTATATATTTTTATATTATTGGAATTCCCTTAACATACGCTTCTTTGGCTTCAGCTAGAGTCATTTCATTAGGGCCACCATCTATATTAGTTTCTCCTGTATTTTTGCCAATGACAGACGTCGCAGATATCATACACTGCTGTAACAGTACCACATACTGGACAATGGACATATTCGCTACCGTTAATAATGATTAAATTCTCTTTTCCAGTCTTATTCATTTAAGGTTACTCCCAACACTATACAAATATATTAGCTATTCCTATACACTACTTTTTTTCAATATCATTGATTGTAATTGTTATGGTATCCCAGTCTTTCGGGGAATCTCCTATGTCAGCAATAAAAGTATCTTCACTTAACTTTTCGACAATTGTCGCCGTTTGACCGTTTTTTAACAACACTGTATCAAATTCTCGAATTTTTACGATTTTTCTCCTTGTGTAAGCTTCTTTGGCTTCAGCTAGAGTCATCTTATTAGGACCACCGTCTATATTTATAATACCTGTATTTTGCCAACGACAGACGTCACAGATATCATAGTCCATAACTTCAGTTCCGCAAACTGGGCAATGTAGCCAGATTTCCCCGTCAATTTCCCAAGTCTTTTGTGATTCATTCATGTCGTTCTTCCTTTTATAAGCCATTTTCGCTTCAGCAAGCGTCATTTTATTAGGACCGCCATCGATATTAAATGCTCCCGTATTTTGCCAATGACAAACATCGCAAATATCATAAGTTTCTACTAAAGTTCCACATACAGGGCAATGCACATGCTCCCAACCATCAATGAAAATTAAATTCTCTTTTTTAGTTTTATTCATAATAAACAACTCCTGTTATTTTATAATACCGTCTTGAGTTAACTCTATGGATGCGATTTCAGATTCATTAAATCCAACATATGGATATTTATCTGTTCTTATTGTAATTTCATTATAGAGTTCATCTTCCGTATCAAGTTTCCCTGTAAAAATAAGGTCTAAATTTGACCGTCAACAAAAACAACCCTAATTTCTTTTACCTAAATATTGTTCTAAATTCATTACTGATTTCCTTTCCAATATTATACTTCAAATCAAGTGATATTACTAATGAATAAAGTATGGTAAATGATAAAAACAGTTTATCTGACAATGCAAGTTTCTCGTCTGCCGAATGTATTGATTTAGTAGTTTTTGCTAGTCTTTTATAAAAATCGCAATATAATTTTGGGTGATAATCATTTTTTAATGAAGAGAGGAGAAGTAATGTTGAGATTGATTCGCGCCATTTCTAGTGGGTCGAGAAAAGCAGGAACTCTGATAGTTCTGCCTATCCGTTTATATAAGGCTTCCCTTAGAACCACATCTAGGGGCTTTTATGTATAAGAGAATAATAAGTATTACTCCTTTACAATACGTGTAGCACGTGTTATAATGGTGTTGTCAGGAGGTAAAAGCGCTATGCCTATGACACAAAAAGAGATGGTTAAACTCCTTACGGCCCATGGTTGGATAAAGACTAGAGGCGGTAAAGGCTCCCATATTAAAATGGAGAAGCAAGGGGAAAGACCTATCACAATCCCTCATGGTGAGCTGAATAAGTACACTGAAAGAGGGATAAGAAAGCAAGCTGGGTTGTAAAATTCAGCCCCTGCTTTTTGATATGGAGGTAGTGAAATGTTAGTGACATATCCAGCTTTATTTTATTATGATGATACAGATGGGGTAAAAGCGACTTATTTTGTTCATTTCCCAGATTTTGAATACTCAGCTACACAAGGTGCGGGGATTTCTGAGGCTTTAGCTATGGGTTCGGAGTGGTTAGGAATTACTGTCGCAGATTTGATAGAGAGTGATGGAGATTTGCCCCAGCCATCAGATATCAATAGCTTGTCTTTAATTGATAATGATCCTTTTAAAGATGATGAAGATTTCGTGTCAACCTATGACCTTGATAAATCTTTTATTTCTATGGTATCTGTTGATGTATCAGAGTACTTAGGAAGTCAGGAACCAATTAAAAAGACCTTGACCATACCAAGATGGGCAGATAAGTTGGGACGAGAAATGGGACTTAACTTTTCTCAGACTTTGACAGACGCTATTGCAGATAAGAAAATACAAGCATAAGATTAAGTGTGACATCGTGGGAATGGCCAAGAAAAAAGCACTCCTAATTGTGCTGGTTACTTGTCTATTGATCCTATAGATTTGCTAGCCCTTTCTAGGGCTTTTTGTGTTGAGTTTTTGGAAAAAATAAGGAAATCAACCGTTTAAGAAAATCACTGATACCAAGGGTTTAAATGAGGTAATATGGTATAATTAGGACATAAAATAATTTTTGTGGTAAGATGGTAGTATCTATTTTAACATATTTCCGAGTAATCGGGGCGATTGAAGAGTCGCATAGAAAGAGGACAAAATGGCAACATACGGATTTTTAGATGTTTTAGAGGAAGAGTTGGAGAAGAATTTTCCCTTTGACTTTGAGATTAGTTGGGACAAGCGCAACCACGTGGTTGAAGTGAGTTTTCTATTGGAAGCGCAAAACTCTGCAGGCGTGGAGATGGTGGATGAAGATGGAGAGGTTTCATCAGAAGATATCCTCTTTGAAGAAGCAGTGCTTTTTTACAATCCTGCCAAGTCAACAGTCAATGAGGAAGACTATTTGACAGTTATCCCTTATCTGCCGAAGAAAGGATTTTCTCGTGAATTTTTAGCTTATTTTGCGTTATTCCTTAAAGATACTGCCGAGGTTGGGCTGGATGCCCTCATGGACTTTTTGGAAGACCCAGAAGCAGAAGAATTTGTCATGGAATGGAACCAAGAAGTCTTTGAAGAAGGAAAAGTCGGCTTGGAAGAGGGAGAGCTTTATCCTTATCCGAGATACTAGGAGTTTGACATGGAAATAGAAATTTCTGATTTTACAGGATCTAAGATTGCCTTGATTTGTGGGGATAAGGTCTTGACTATCTTACGTGATGACAAGGACGATATTCCTTGTCCCAACATGTGGGAGTTGCCAGGTGGTGGTCGTGAAGGGGACGAAAGCCCTTTCGAGTGCGTAGCGCGTGAAGTTTATGAGGAACTGGGAATTCATTTAAATGAAGATTGTTTGCTTTGGGGCAAAAATTTATCCTAGCGTAATCTTTTGAAGGCAAGCAATCGGTCTTTATGGTTGGTCAGCTAAGAAAAGAACAATTTGATAATATTACCTTTGGGGATGAAGGACAGGTCTATAAACTGATGCCTATTGAGGAGTTTTTGAAGTCTAAACAAGCTGTGCCTCAGCTCCAGGGGAGATTGAGGGATTATTTAAAAAGTAAGTGATTAGAAAGGATGGTTCGGTTACATTTCTAAACTGAACCCGCCCTAAACACTGTGCCCAAAAGATAAACTTCTCATAGACACAAAGCGTCTTCAGAAAAGTTTCTATTTTGGCTTTGTGTTTTACGGGCTTGGTATCTTAAATATGGAAACATGGCAAGAGTTAAAAGTTACGGTTAAGCGTGAGGGGGAGGAGCTGGTCTCCAATCTCTTGATTGAGCTGGGGGCGCAAGGTGTTGCGATCGAAGACAGTATGGACTATGTGGGAAATGTGGATCGCTTCGGCGAGATTTTCCCAGAGGTTGAGCAGCAAGAAGAAATCGTGGTGACAGCCTATTACCCTGATACGGTTGATGTAGCAACAGTTGAGGCAGATTTGCAGGCTCGCCTAGCAGAATTGGCAGACTTTATGGATTTGGGGGAGGTCAAGATGGGCACTACTGCCTTGGCTGAAGAAGACTGGGCCGATAACTGGAAGAAATACTACGAGCCAGCTCGAATTACTCATGACTTGACCATCGTGCCGTCTTGGACAGACTATGAGGCGACTGCTGGAGAAAAGATTATCAATCTGGATCCAGGGATGGCCTTTGGGACAGGAACCCACCCAACTACCAAGATGAGCCTTTTTGCCTTGGAGCAGATCCTTCGTGGTGGCGAAACGGTGCTGGATGTGGGGACTGGTTCAGGTGTCCTTTCCATTGCCAGCTCGCTTCTAGGTGCCAAGGAAATTTTCGCCTACGACCTAGATGATGTGGCAGTTCGTGTGGCTCAGGAAAATATTGAACTCAACCCTGGTATGGAAAATATCCATGTAGCAGCAGGAGATTTGCTTAAGGGTGTGGAAATTGAGGCAGATGTGATTGTGGCTAATATCTTGGCGGATATCCTCATTCATCTGACAGATGATGCTTATCGTTTGGTCAAGGATGAAGGATACCTGATCATGAGTGGGATTATCAAGGACAAGTGGGACATGGTGCGCGAGTCGGCTGAGTCAGCTGGATTTTTCCTCGAAACTCACATGATTCAAGGGGAATGGAATGCCTGCGTCTTTAAGAAGACCAAGGATATTTCAGGTGTGATTGGAGGCTAACATGCAGCAGTATTTTGTAAAAGGCAGTGCAATCCCTCCTGTCACCATCGAGGACAAGGAAACCAGCAAGCATATGTTTCAGGTTATGCGCCTGAAGGAAGATGAAGAGGTTACTTTGGTCTTTGATGATGGAATCAAGCGCTTGGCGCGCGTGCTGGATGTGGAAGCCCGTCAGTTTGAGTTGATTGAAGAGTTAGCTGACAATGTGGAGCTACCAGTCCAAGTGACCATCGCATCCGGCTTTCCTAAGGGAGACAAGCTGGAGTTCATTACTCAAAAAGTAACCGAACTGGGTGCCAGCCAAATCTGGGCCTTTCCTGCCGACTGGTCGGTCGCCAAGTGGGATGGCAAGAAATTGGGCAAAAAGGTTGAAAAACTAGAAAAAATTGCCCTTGGAGCAGCAGAGCAAAGTAAGCGTAATATCGTTCCAAGTATTCAGCTTTTTGAAAGGAAAGCAGACTTTCTAGCCCAACTTGACCAGTTTGACCGCGTCGTAGTAGCTTATGAAGAGTCGGCCAAAGAAGGAGAAGCCGCTGCACTTTTACAAGCAGTCACTGGTCTTGAAAAAGGAGCCAAATTGCTCTTTATCTTTGGTCCAGAAGGTGGCCTGTCACCTGCAGAAATTGCAAGCTTTGAAGCCAAAGGAGCTATTTTGGCAGGACTTGGCCCTCGCATTTTACGAGCAGAAACAGCACCACTTTACGCTTTATCAGCCCTTAGTGTTTTATTAGAATTAGAGAAATAAGAGGAAGAAAATGGAACAAAAACACCGTTCAGAATTTCCAGAGAAGGAACTTTGGGATTTAACAGCCCTATACCAAGACCGTGAGGATTTCTTACGTGCGATCGAGAAGGCTCGCGAAGACATCAACCAATTTAGCCGTGACTACAAGGGTAATCTTCATACTTTTGAGGATTTTGAGAAGGCCTTTGCGGAATTGGAACAAATCTACATTCAGATGAGCCATATTGGCAACTACGGTTTTATGCCACAGACGACAGACTACAGCAATGAAGAATTTGCTAATATCGCCCAAGCTGGGATGGAATTTGAAACAGATGCCAGCGTAGCCTTGACCTTCTTTGATGACGCCTTGGTGGAAGCTGATGAGGAAGTCTTGGACCGTTTGGGTGAATTGCCTCACTTAACGGCAGCCATTCGTCAGGCAAAAATCAAAAAAGCCCACTATCTAGGGGCTGATGTGGAGAAGGCCTTGACCAATCTGGGTGAAGTTTTCTACAGTCCACAGGATATTTACACTAAAATGCGAGCTGGGGACTTTGAAATGGCTGACTTTGAAGCCCATGGCAAGACTTATAAAAACAGCTTTGTGACTTATGAGAATTTCTACCAAAACCACGAGGATGCTGAGGTTCGTGAGAAATCCTTCCGTTCCTTCTCAGAGGGACTTCGTAAGCACCAGAATACAGCAGCTGCAACCTATCTAGCTCAGGTTAAGTCCGAAAAACTCTTGGCTGATATGAAGGGATATGACTCTGTCTTTGATTATCTTCTAGCTGAGCAAGAAGTGAACCGTGCCATGTTTGATCGTCAGATTGACCTCATCATGAAGGATTTTGCGCCCGTTGCTCAGAGATACCTCAAGCATGTTGCCAAGGTCAATGGTCTTGAAAAGATGACCTTTGCCGACTGGAAATTAGATTTGGACAGCGCCCTCAATCCTCAAGTGACCATTGACGACGCCTATGATTTGGTCATGAAGTCAGTAGAACCTTTGGGGCAAGAATATTGTCAGGAAGTTGCTCGCTATCAAGAAGAGCGCTGGGTGGACTTTGCTGCTAACAGTGGCAAGGATTCCGGCGGTTATGCGGCGGATCCATATCGCGTGCACCCTTATGTCCTCATGAGCTGGACAGGCCGTTTGAGCGATGTCTATACCTTGATTCATGAAATCGGGCATTCTGGTCAATTCATCTTTTCAGACAATCATCAGAGTTACTTCAATGCTCACATGTCGACCTACTATGTCGAAGCGCCGTCAACTTTCAATGAATTGCTTCTCAGTGATTACTTGGAGCACCAATCTGACGACCCTCGTCAAAAACGCTTCGCTCTGGCTCACCGCTTGACAGACACCTACTTCCATAACTTTATTACCCACCTCTTGGAAGCAGCCTTCCAGCGTAAGGTTTATACATTGATTGAAGAAGGAGAAACCTTCGGGGCAAGCAAACTCAATAGCATTATGAAGGAAGTTTTGACGGATTTCTGGGGAGATGCCATTGAAATTGATGATGATGCGGCTTTGACTTGGATGCGCCAAGCTCACTATTACATGGGCTTGTATAGCTACACTTACTCGGCAGGGCTTGTCATCTCGACTGCAGGTTACCTCCATCTTAAAAACTCAGAAACTGGAGCTGAAGACTGGCTCAATCTCCTCAAATCAGGTGGTAGCAAGACACCGCTTGAGTCAGCTATGATTATCGGAGCGGACATTTCAACGGACAAACCACTTCGTGATACCATCCAGTTCTTGTCAGACACAGTTGACCAGATTATCGCCTACAGTATCCAGTTGGGAGAGTAAATTAAAAGAGTCTGGGACAAAAGTTTAACCTTAAATATAAAAAGCGAACAAAACGAGTTATCTGACACTCAGAATTCTGTCTTGTTCGCTTTTTCTAATCTATCGATTTTAAAAATTTATAGTGAAATGAAATAAAAACTGAACAAATTGATTGGGAAAGCCAAGCTAATTTCTAACAATGTTTTTAGAAACAACAGTGTACTATTCCAATTTCAATCTACTATAGAATAAAGAATTCCTAAAATCAAAATTTTTTGTCCTGGCCTCTTAAATTATCCCCAAAAGCTATCTTCTTCAGCTTGATCTGAAGAGAAGAGCCAAACTTCTTTGATTTTTCCGTCTTCAATGCGGAAGAGGTCAATCCCGTTCATATTGAGTTCAGTACCATCAGCCCGTATTCCAAGAAAAGTAACATTGGCTGCGATTAAATCCTTATTGTCAGAAACCCAATTTGTTATCACCTTAAAGGTTCCATTAGTTTTCTCAGCAAATGTAGCCAGATGAGTTCCTAGCTTGTCCTTACAAACAACTGTACCAGATATACTATGAGTACCAGGTTGATGCCAGACAATATCGTCTGCCATCGTTTCAAAGACACCAGGAAAGTCACCAGCAATTAAAGCTTGGTTATAAGCATTGAAAATTTCTAAGTTTGTTGACATATATATTCTCCATTTCTTTTTTATGATATAATTGTAACAGTTACAAACAAAAAAACAAGTAGACACTTTTTTTGATAGCTAGTATCAAAAAAAGTAGTACTTTTATTGATACTAGATACTAAAAGATAAATTTTTTTAAAAAAATAGAAAGAAGATATTTTATGACAAATAAAGTGAGTGAGTATGGTATTTGTCCATTTGCGACAACACAGAGGGTTTTAACGGGGAAATGGGCACTGGTAATCATTTATCAGTTGAGTACGGGTACCAAACGATTTAAAGAATTGCAGAGATTATTGCCTGGGATTACTCAAACTATTTTGACTCGTCATCTCCGTCAATTAGAAAAGGATAAGATTGTTCAACGAAAGGTCTATGCCGAAGTTCCACCACGAGTTGAGTACAGCTTAACTGAAATGGGGCAGGAATTCAGAGTTGTTTTAGATGCTGTCGAGAAATGGGGTCTAGATTATATCAAGTTGCTAGAAATGTAGAGGTATTGACCATGTATCAAGAGTTACTTAGAAAAATAGCAGAAGAAAAACCAAGTTATCATGATGAAGAAATCCAGTGGTTGCTTGACCATTTGGGAGATCCTTCTCCAGAAATTCGAGATGACCTTGTTTTTACAAGCTTTGCTAGAGGGATTCAGGAAGAGCTATTTACACAGGAACAATTTCATTTCATTGCTGAAGGGATTTCATCTGATGGAGGGTTAGATAAAGAGATTGATAAGGTAGGCCTGTCAACCCTTGAACGTTCTTTTAGGGCGCTTATTTATGCAAATCTCTTGTCTGCAGATGCCAACCAGCAATCGATTTTTTATCAGGGATTAAAAGCAGAAATTCGTAATGTCCTTTTAAATCAAGGGTTGTACTATCTTTCAAAAGAAAAGGATACAACAGGTTTTTCAAGTCAGTATGGTTGGGTTCATGCTTTTGCACATGGAGCCGATTTACTGACAGAGGTGGTTTGTCATCCAGACTTTCCTAAAAACAGAGTTCATGAAGTATTTGAGATACTTGGCCAACTATTTAAAAGAATTTCGCTTCGCTTTACAGATGATGAGGATTGGCGTTTAGCAAGAGTGATCTATGAACCTATTCTACAAGGGAAGTTGGAGCAAGAGCAAGTAGCATCTTGGATAAAAAGTTGTTGACTTTCCGATAGAAGAAAGGGAAGATTTTTATAAATTTTCAAACTTCAGATCCTGTCTGTTGGAAGTCTATGTCCAACTTGACCAGAGAAATAGTTTACAAGATGACTTGAAAGAAGCTATCCAGTCTTTTCAATACTAGGGATTAGCGAGTCAGATTTTCTAAAAAAATTTTCAAGCACATTCCTTGAAACCCTTTCTTATGATTTCGGTAACTAAAGAGGTAGAGTTTGAGGGATTTTGACTCAACACAGAGCTTGTTAGGGATGTAGGAAATATAAATAGTCGCAAAGTCTGGCTGAGCAGTGATTGGGCAAAGTGAGGTAAATTCAGGACAGTTGAATTTGATGAAATAGTCATTTTCCACATGACGATTGTCAAAGGATTCGAGGACTTCTGGTTGATATTCAAAAATGTAGTTGGTTTCTTTGTTGCCCAGTAGGCTTAGGTTTTTCATTTCTTCTTGTTGTGACATGATTTTTTTCCTTTCTAATCTTAAACACCACGTTGGTTATCGTAAAGGAGGGTATGGAGTTGAGGAAGGACGCGGACATTGCCCCAGCTATCGTCAGTAGCGACGCGTTCCCAGAGTTCTTTGAGACGGTCCAGTTGGTCTTGGACAATATTGCCTCTAGCCTTGGGCTCAGGATTTCCTGCTGATAAAAAGAGAACATCTGGTTGGTAGCGCTCTTGAATCCCTTTGGCGAAGGCTAGATCTGCATCATCAAAGACAGGAATTTTTAAAGGTGACCTTTGTCTGGATCTAGTTGGGAAACGATAAAGTCCAGGGTTTCAAAGTTGACTTCCATCTTGGATGAAGGAGGTTTGGGACTCAGTGTGACTTGGTCGATGTCTTTTAACCAATTTTGCCAGCGGGAGCCTTGGGTCTCAACAGCAAGAGTGACACCACGTTCCTTGAGTTTGGTGACCAGTTGAGCCATATTGGCAGCTAGGATAGCAGGATTTCCCCCAGATAGGGTGACGTAGTCATAGCTTCCTAGTTTATCTAACTCAGCGATTACTTCATCAGCTGTCATGCGAGTTGGCTTTTCAGAGCCATCCCAAGTAAAGGCAGAATCGCACCAGTCGCAGTGGTAGTCGCAACCTGCAGTGCGGACAAACATGGTTTTCTGCCCGATAGCACGGCCTTCACCTTGAAAGGTTGGCCCAAAAATTTCCAAAACTGGTAGTTTGAGGACACGTTCCCTAGTCATCTAACCACTCCCGTCTAAACTCCGCAAAGGCAGTCGGAGTCTCATAGAGGCGAACGTATTCCAAACGGAGACCACGTTCGTCTGGTAACTCTTGATTCATGGTTTGGAAAATCCAGTAAACCATATTTTCAGCGGTTGTATTCATATAGGGAAGAGTTTCATTGAGATAGCGATGATCCAAGTGGGGCTCTAAGTAGTTCTTGTAGATGGCTTTGATATCCCCAAAATCGTAGGTCATGCCACGTTCATCTAAAAACCCACTGACAGCAATCTGCAAATGATAGGTGTGGCCATGCAGGGATTTGCATTTTCCCTCATAGTGAAAGAGGTGGTGGGCAGCGTCAAAGGTAAATTCTTTTGATACCAAGGTTCTGTGAGGATTGTAGACAAGAGACTCCCCAGTTTCCTGTTTGATTTCTTTAGGTGCGAAAAACATTAGGCCTCTCCTTTCTGTGAGAGATAAACATCTAGACCATGTTGACGTAGATGGCAGGCTGGGCAATCTCCACAGCCACTTCCAATAATCCCGTTGTAGCAGGTTAAGGTCTTTTCACGAACATAGCCAAAGGCACCGAGTTGATCGGCTAATTCCCATGTTTCAGCCTTGTCTAGCCACATGAGAGGTGTTTGGATAACAAAGTCGTAATCCATGGCAAGGTTGAGGGTAACATTAAGGGATTTGACAAAGACATCTCGACAATCGGGGTAGCCTGAGAAGTCTGTCTCGCAGACACCTGTCACGATATCTTTAATACCTCGTTGCTTAGCAAGGACTGCCGCAAAGGACAGAAAGAGGTGGTTACGACCATCAACGAAGGTATTGGGAACCTCTCCCTCTTTTTGCTCAATCTCCAGATCAGAGGTCAGAGCATTTTCAGTGATTTGTCCCAGCAGCGACATATCTAAGATGTGATGACGAATGCCTTGTTCCTTAGCGATTTCTTGGGCAACTTGAATTTCAAGATGGTGGCGTTGACCATAGGCAAAGGTGACAGCTTCGACTGTTTCATAGTGTTCTTTAGCCCAAAAGAGGCAGATTGTAGAATCTTGACCGCCACTAAAGACGACCAAGGCAGATTGACGTTTCATAGTACTCCTTCCAAAATGGGAAATGTTCAGAGCACGCAAAAAGCTCCCTTGAGGGAGCTAAAAAATACCAAGTAGAGGTTTTTTTTAGCGATGGCATGTCCCAAACATCGTAATATTCTACTTACAGTCTAGCATATTTTTTTAAAAATGGCAAAGGGCAAGAAAAAGAGACCAAAGCAAGTACTTGGTCTCTAGTATGATTAGCTCAATTCAGCAACGATGGCCTTGATTTGTTCTGCTGTGTGAACACCAGCAACTTGTTTGACAACTTGGCCGTCTTTTTTGAAGAGAAGAGTTGGGATAGACATGATTCCAAAGGCACGAGCTGTGTTTGGATTTTCATCAACGTCCATTTTAACGATTTTCAAGACATCTTCTGAAAGTTCTTCAGACAATTTATCCAAGATTGGACCTTGCATACGACATGGACCACACCAAGTTGCCCAGAAGTCTACTAAGACCAAACCGTCTTTTGTTTCTTGTTCGAATGTTGCATCTGTAATTGCTTTTGCCATTGTATTTCTCCTTTTTTAGTTATATTGGCTTAAATCTTGTTTCATGAGATAGAAGAAGACATCTCCATAAGTCCCATGATAGTCCAAATCATGACCGTTGTATGTTAATTTTTTGGACAGGGTAGTAGTCTGCGACGCTGATAAGGCAAGCTTTGTTGTGAACGATCAAAGTCTTCATAAGATTCGAAAGTTACAGTTCTTTTCATTCTTGCTGGCATCTAGATAGGTAATTTCAATCATTTTAAAAACTCCTTTGTTTAATGATGACTTTATTTTACTCCTTGTAAAAGAGAATGTCAAGAAAAATGATTGCGCACGCAACTTTTTTCTAAAGTCATCTTAAATCAAGAAATCCCAACCAGTTTCCAAGCTTTCTTCGACAGCCTTTTGTAGAGAGGCCAGTGTTTTTTGCCCATCACTTGTCAGGCAGATAAAGCTAGAGCGTCTATCTTGATCACAACACCTGCGACTAAGCAGACCGCAATTTTTAGCTTCCAAGCGAGCCACCATCCGAGAAACAGCGCTTGGGCTCAGATGAAGCTTATCTGGCAGGTCAATCTGGCGTAGAGATTTTTCTTGAGCCAAGTCCAGATAGTAGAGCAGGTAGAACTCTTTCAAGGTCAGATTTTGCTCGCTCTGCTGGGCAATTGTCTCTTCCAAGAGACTTTCAATTTCTTTCTGACGCCGATTGAAGTCAAACCATTTTTCCAAGTAGGTCATAGTTTCTCCTTTCTTTTTAGAGTTATAAATAGAAGAAAGTCCATTTACGGACAGTCTCTGCATCACAAGATGATTGCGCATGCAATAATTATACTACTTTTCAAGAATGCTGGCAAGAAGGACGTTGAAATCTTTTATCCTAAATCATGCCTGTTTTCACAAGTCAAGAATTGTCTGTATCCACTTTCATCTCTAATTTTCATTATCCTTTGTGCATTTCCTTGAAATTTTCTGAAAAAAGAGTAAACTGGTATGCAGAAGTCTATTTCGTGGAGTTTAGGATGAAATTATATGTTCAATTAATGATTCTCTTTGTGATTTCTTTAATCGGAGAGGGAATCTCTAGTTTCTTTCATTTGCCCATCCCAGGCAGTATTATCGGTTTGATTATTCTCTTTCTAGCCCTACAATTCAAGTGGCTGAGAACTAGGCATGTCAATATGGTGGGGAATTTCTTGCTGGCCAATATGACCATTCTCTTTTTGCCACCAGCAGTGGGAATCATGGAGAAGTTTGATGTGATTGCTCCCTATCTTTTGCCAATTGTTTTGATTGTCTTTTTTGCAGCTGTTATCAATATTATCATTATTGCCTTGGTAGTTCAGTTTATCAAGAGACGGTTTGAGGGAGATTATGAGAAAGGAGATGCCAAATGAGTGAATTTGTTTCCAATCCCCTGTTTGGGCTTGCCCTGTCTATCCTAGCTTATCTAGTAGGAATGCTGATTTACAGACGTTTTCCTCATCCATTGACAACGCCCTTGCTTTTGTCAGCTGTTTTCATTATCATCTTTCTAAAGGTAACGGGTATTTCTTACCAAGATTACTACCAAGGTGGGGTTTATCTGAACAACTTGATTGTCCCATCGACTGTTGCTCTAGGGATTCCGCTTTATAAGAGTTTTCATCTGATGAAGCACCATGCTCGGAGTATTCTCTTTGGTAGTCTGTTAGCGGTAGTGGTCAATACCTCTTTCACGGCCCTTATAGCTAAGATTTTTGGAATGGACTTTTTCCTAGCCATTTCTCTCTTTCCTAAGTCAGTAACAACTGCCATGGCAGTAGGAATTACAGAAAAATTGCAAGGTCTGACGACCGTGACCTTGGTGGTTGTAGTGGCGACTGGGATTTTAACCAGTGTCATCGGACCAACACTTTTGAAGTGGTTGAAAATAGATGATCCAGTAGCTGTTGGTCTTTCCCCTTGGAGGCACAGGCCATGCAGTCGGAACAGGAACAGCCTTTCGATATGGCTCTGTAGCAGGAGCCATGGGTGGTTTGGCTATCGGTGTCACCGGTATTCTCTATGTCTTTGTCAGCCCTATCGTAGCCAGTTTGATATTGAGTTAAATCAAAACCCAGCTTTTTAGCTGGGCATTTTTTATTGCAAATTAACCTTGTTTCTCAAGATGTAGTAGGTTCCGAGGTAAAAGATAGCTATGAATATGAGTTCTTCAACAATGCCTACGCTTGCTCCCATATAGAAATTATCATTAAATCCTGCAAGTGAATTAATATAGAAGTTAGTACTGGTATTGAAGGAGACTTCAATAAATCCAATGACGATTTGGATACCAATGTAGGCTGCAACAGCAAGTGCGCTACGGTATTCGTTGAAAAGCTGTCCAATGGAAATGGCCAAGTAGATGCAGAGGATTCCTGAAATAGTATTTAGTAGGAAGGATAAGACAGTAAGACTAAAGCCGGTAAAATGTTCTCCAACAAATGACAGAAGAGTAGAAAGTTGAACTTCATTAGAATTTGTTGACAATAACATAATATAGACACATAGGAGTAAGACAGCAGTGCTAATCAACGACCAGATAAAGGCACCGATTAGTTTGGCTGTGATGATATGGTGTTCAGAAACTGGCAAGGTTAAAGTCAGATAGCCTTGTCGGTCATAGACACTTCCTTTGAATCGTTTAATAATCAAGAAGATAGTTGAAATCACAAGTGTAACCATCAAACCACCAAAGACAGTAGATAGAAAAACAAGTAGAACAGATAGATTTTTTTCAGGTAATTTTATTAAGGATTGTGTCTGAATTCCAATAAGAACAGAGAGGAAGAGAACAGCAGCGTAGAGGGCTAAATACCACTTGTTGACATTTTTAAATTCGTAGCGAACTAAATTCCAAAACATAATAATCTCCTTTGCTTAGGCCTTAAATTCCTGACGGAAGAGTTGGTCAATGGATTCACCTGATTCATAGCGAATATCATCTACATTTCCTTGACGGACGACTTTTCCGTCTTTGAGGAAGACAATTTCATCTAAGATTGGCTCGATATCAGAAATCAAGTGGGTAGAAATCAAAACGGTAGAAGTTGGGGAGTAGTTGTTGATAATAGTATTGAGGATATACTCACGGGCTGCTGGGTCTACACCTCCAATGGGTTCGTCCAGAACATAGAGACGAGCATCACGGCTCATAACCAAAATCAGTTGTACCTTTTCTTTGTTACCTTTTGATAGTTTCTTGAGACGACTATTTTCATCAATTCCGAGATCTGCAAGTAGATGGTGGGCGCGTTCAAGATTGAAATCTTTATAGAAGGTCTTAAAGTAGGTTAAGGCTTCTTTGACCTTCATTTGCTCATTGAGATAGGTCGTATCAGGTAAATAAGCTACGATGGCCTTGGTTGCTGGGCTTGGGTCCATGTCGTTGATAAGGACGCGTCCTTGATCTGGTTGTAAGAGGCCATTGATTAGTTTAATCAAGGTTGTTTTTCCTGAACCGTTTGGACCAAGGAGACCAACAATTTTTCCAGCTGGAATGTCAAGAGAAACATTTTCAAGGGCTGGTGTTGCTCCATATGATTTGGATACATTTTCAAATGCTAGTAATGACATAGGCTTAAACTCCTTTAATATAATCGCCAACTACGCCTGGTAGTTCTTCTTTTTCATAGCCAAAATGGGTCATGGAGGAAACGAAGTGTTCCAATTCTTCTTCTGATAATTGTTTACGCGATTGGACGATCAGCTCTTTATCTTCAGTCACAAATCGTCCAGTTGTGCGCTTGCTGTAGACAAATCCTTCTCGTTCAAGGTCTGACAAGGCTCTTTGGATGGTGTTTGGATTGACACCGGCCTCGCTTGCTAGCTCTCTCACGGTTGGAAGTTGTTGATTGGGTTCCAGCGTATGGGAAACAATCTGAAGCTTGATTTTCTCCATAATCTGTAAATAGATGGGTTTTTTGTTGTCAAATGTCCAGGACATCTTGGTCTCCTTTCCTTTATCCTTTTGTCTTAATTAAATAATACAACAAAACAAAAAACTTGTCAAGCAAAAAGAAGAATTGTTTTGGGAATCGTTTAAAAAATGGTATAATGAAAAGAAAACGATAAGGAGGGAAAGGATGCGTTGTCCAAAATGTGGGGCTACCAAGTCAAGTGTTATCGATAGTCGCCAAGCAGAAGAAGGGAACACTATTCGTAGAAGACGTGAGTGCGATGAATGCCAACACCGTTTTACAACCTACGAACGGGTAGAAGAAAGAACCTTAGTGGTTGTTAAAAAAGATGGCACACGGGAACAGTTCTCCAGAGATAAAATCTTTAATGGGATTATCCGCTCAGCCCAGAAACGTCCTGTGTCAAGTGATGAAATCAACATGGTAGTCAATCGTATCGAACAGAAACTCCGTGGTCGAAATGAAAATGAAATTCAAAGTGAGGACATTGGTTCACTCGTCATGGAGGAGTTGGCTGAGTTAGATGAGATTACCTATGTACGTTTTGCCAGTGTCTATCGTAGTTTTAAGGATGTCAGTGAGTTAGAGAGCTTGCTCCAACAAATCACCCAGTCCTCTAAAAAGAAAAAGGAAAGATAAATGAAGCCAATTGACCGTTTTTCTTATCTAAAGAATAATCGGGTGTCGCAAGATACCTCATCTCTGGTACAGTGCTACCTCCCGATTATCGGTCAGGAGGCACTGAGCCTTTATCTTTATACAATCAGTTTTTGGGATAATGGTAGAAAGGAATACCTCTTTTCAAGCATTCTCAATCATCTCAACTTTGGGATGGATAGACTGATAAAATCTCTGAAAATCCTATCTGCTTTTAATCTCTTGACCCTCTATCAAAAGGGGGAGGTTTATCAGCTAGCTATCCATGCTCCTCTGTCTAGTCAGGACTTCTTGGAACATTCTGTTTATCGTAGACTCTTGGAGAAGAAGATTGGTGATGCAGCTGTGGAGGATTTGAAAGTTGAGAGTGCTGAGGGAGAAGAAATACCTGTCTCACTCAATCAAGTCTTTCCAGATTTGGCAGAATTAGGCAGTCAAGAAGACCTTGGTCTCAAGAAGAAAGTGGCTAACGATTTTGACTTAGAACATTTTCGTCAGCTTATGGCTCGAGATGGACTTCGCTTTGCGGATGAGCAGTCCGATGTCTTAAACCTCTTTGCCATTGCCGAAGAGAAGAAATGGACTTGGTTTGAGACCTATCAACTGGCCAAGTCAACAGCTGTTTCCCAGGTTATTTCAACCAAACGTATGCGGGAAAAAATCGCTCAAAAACCTGTTTCTTCTGATTTTAGTCCTAAGGAAACGACCATTATCAAAGAAGCCAAAAGTAAGACTGCCCTGCAGTTCTTGGCAGAAATCAAGCAAACACGCAAGGGGACCATTACCCAAACAGAAAGAGAACTCTTGCAACAGATGGCTGGCTTGGGCTTGCTGGACGAAGTCATCAATATCATTCTCTTATTGACCTTTAATAAGGTAGATTCGGCAAACATCAATGAGAAATATGCCATGAAAGTGGCCAATGACTATGCCTATCAAAAGATTCATTCGGCAGAAGAGGCAGTCTTGCGCATCCGTGAGAGAGGGCAGAAGAGTCAGGCTCAAAAGACTAGTAAACCCGGTCCTGCCAAGTCCAATGTACCCAAGTGGAGCAATCCAGATTATAAGAATGAAACCAGCGAGGAAACTCGTCTGGAACTAGAACGTAAGAAACAAGAACTATTAGCTCGATTAGAAAAAGGAGGAGATTAGATGGAAAGTGTCGGAGACGTACTCAAACGTCAACCTAGCCGTTTTCATTATCAAGATTTGGTTCAGAAATCATGAAGGACCCTGATGTTGCGGCTTTTATCCAGCAAGAATCCTTGACTCCCGAGGAATTGAATCGTAGTATCTCCAAGTTTAATCAGTACATCACCGAGCGTGACAAATTTCTTCGTGGTGATACGGATTATATTGCCAAAGGCTACAAGCCGATTTTGGTTATGAATCATGGTTATGCGGACGTTTCTTATGAAGAAACTCCGGAACTAATTGCAGCTGAAAAAGAAGCGGCTATTAAGAACCGTCTCAAGTTAATCAATCTACCAGCTAGTCTTAGGAAAGCTAGTTTGGCTCAAGTTGACTTGGATGATTTGGGGCGCTTGCCAGTTTTTGAAAAGCTATTAGCCTTCGTGGAGCAATATCCAGCTATTCGAAAAGGTCTTTACCTATATGGAGACTTTGGTGTGGGTAAAAGTTTCATGGTGGCTGCCTTAGCCCATGATTTATCAGAAAAACGCGGTGTTTCATCAACTCTCCTCCACTATCCTAGCTTTGTCATTGATGTCAAAAATGCTATCGGTGATGGTAATGTCAAGACCTTGGTGGATGAGCTTAAGCTTTCTGAAGTCCTGATTTTAGATGATATTGGTGCCGAGCAATCAACAGCTTGGGTGCGTGATGAAATCCTGCAGGTCATTCTCCAATATCGGATGCAGGAAAATTTACCGACCTTTTTCACCTCCAACTTCGACTTTGAAGATTTGGAGAAGCATTTTGCTAAAGTAAAACAAGGACCTGACGAAACCTGGGAAGCCAGACGCGTCATGGAACGCATCCGTTATTTGGCTGAGGAGACTCGTTTAGAAGGAGTGAACCGTCGATGACAGAAATAATCAAATTAATGAAGGCTCATACTTCAGTGCGCAGGTTTAAAGAGCAAGCCCTTCCTCAGGAAGACTTGACTGAAATCCTGACAGCAGCCCAGATGGCCTCGTCTTGGAAGAATTTTCAATCCTACTCTGTGATTGTAGTACGAAGTCAAGAAAAGAAAGACGCTTTGTATGAATTGGTGCCTCAAGAAGCCATTCGCCAGTCAGCTGTTTTCCTTCTCTTTGTCGGAGATTTAAACCGAGCAGAAAAGGGAGCCCGACTTCATACCGACACCTTCCAACCCCAAGGTGTAGAAGGTCTTTTGATTAGTTCGGTCGATGCGGCTCTTGCTGGTCAAAATGCCTTGCTGGCAGCTGAAAGCTTGGGCTATGGTGGTGTCATTATTGGCTTGGTGCGTTACAAGTCAGAAGAAGTGGCAGAGCTCTTTAACCTGCCTGACTACACCTATCCTGTCTTTGGGATGGCACTAGGAATACCAAATGAAGAACATGAAGTCAAACCTCGCTTGCCATTGAATCAAGTGGTGTTTGAGGAAGAATACCAAGAACAGTCAACTGAGGCAATCGAAGCTTATGACCGTGTACAGGCGGACTATGCTGGGGCGCGTGCAACCACAAGCTGGAGTCAGCGTCTAGCAGAACAGTTTGGTCAAGCAGAACCAAGCTCAACTAGAAAAAATCTTGAACAGAAGAAGTTATTGTAGAAAGTGAGAAATTATGGCCCTACCAACTATCGCCATTGTAGGACGTCCCAATGTTGGGAAATCAACCCTATTTAATCGGATCGCTGGTGAGCGAATCTCCATTGTAGAAGATGTCGAAGGAGTGACACGTGACCGTATCTATGCAACGGGTGAGTGGCTCAATCGTTCCTTTAGCATGATTGATACAGGAGGAATCGATGATGTCGATGCTCCTTTTATGGAACAAATCAAGCACCAGGCAGAAATTGCCATGGAAGAAGCAGATGTTATCGTCTTTGTTGTGTCTGGTAAGGAAGGAATTACCGATGCAGACGAATACGTAGCCCGTAAGCTTTATAAGACCCACAAACCAGTTATCCTCGCAGTTAATAAGGTGGACAATCCTGAGATGCGAAATGATATCTATGATTTCTATGCTCTCGGTTTGGGTGAACCACTGCCTATCTCATCTGTCCATGGTATCGGTACAGGGGATGTGCTAGATGCCATCGTAGAAAATCTTCCAAATGAATATGAAGAAGAAAACCCAGATGTCATTAAGTTTAGCTTGATTGGTCGTCCTAACGTCGGAAAATCAAGCTTGATCAATGCTATCTTGGGAGAAGACCGTGTCATTGCTAGTCCAGTTGCTGGAACAACGCGTGACGCCATTGATACCCACTTTACAGATACAGATGGTCAAGAGTTTACCATGATTGATACGGCTGGTATGCGTAAGTCTGGTAAGGTTTATGAAAATACCGAGAAATACTCTGTCATGCGTGCCATGCGTGCTATTGACCGTTCAGATGTGGTCTTAATGGTCATCAATGCGGAAGAAGGTATCCGTGAATACGACAAGCGTATTGCAGGATTTTCCCATGAAGCTGGTAAAGGAATGATTATCGTGGTCAACAAGTGGGATACACTTGAAAAAGACAACCACACTATGAAAAACTGGGAAGAAGATATCCGTGAGCAGTTCCAATACCTGCCTTACGCACCGATTATCTTTGTATCAGCTTTGACCAAGCAACGTCTTCACAAACTTCCTGAGATGATCAAACAAATTAGCGAAAGTCAAAACACACGTATTCCATCAGCTGTCTTGAATGATGTGATTATGGATGCCATTGCCATCAACCCAACACCGACAGACAAGGAAAACGTCTCAAGATTTTCTATGCGACTCAAGTGGCAACCAAACCACCGACCTTTGTCATCTTTGTTAACGAAGAAGAACTCATGCACTTTTCTTACCTGCGTTTCTTGGAAAATCAAATCCGCAAGGCCTTTGTCTTTGAAGGAACACCGATTCATCTCATCGCAAGAAAACGTAAATAAAAAAGCAGAATCTGGAATGACATTTCCAGATTTTTTTGATAAAATGAAGTTGAAGAAAGCGCTATTAAAAAGAGGTGTTGATGATGGAACATTTGTTTAAATTGTTAATCTTATTACCCTGTTTTTACTTTTTCAGCTGGATTGAAAAGGCCAACAGAGATAGTAAATTTTTCCCAATTTTTTACTATTTTTACTGGATTTACATCACCCTCTATGCTCTTTTTAGCCTTGCTTGGACAGTTTTTTCAGTCCTATTTTTCAATATCCTATTGAGAAATGTGGCAGACATCAAGTCTTGGGGCATTTGGCTATTATTACTACTTATTGCTTTTTCCAGTTCTTGGTTAACCTATATCTTTTTCAAAAAAATGCTTCGCTTGAGACGGGAACTGGGGAAGTCTAAAGGTGGAAGACATTGATTTATATTGGTAAGAACATTTAATAGAACGAAACTAAAGAAAACAATTTTTAAAGAGGAGGTGTCGATGATGAAACTGTCCTTTAATTGGTTTCATTTAATACTCTTATTTCCTTGTTTATATTTTTTTCTATTGGATAGACAATGCTGACAGAAACAGTAAAAATTTTTCCCAATCATCTACTATTTTTTTACTGGATTTATATTTCCCTTTTAGCTCTGCTTAGCATGGATATAACAATTTTTTCATTCTTATTTTTCCCTTTTGTTCTAAATCATGAATCAGATGCTAGTGATTGGGGTGTTTGGCTGCTTTTGATAGTCTTATCTCTAGGCAGTGACTGGTTAGATTATATCTTTTTCAAAAAAATGTTTCGCTTGAGACGGGAGCTAGGGGAGTCTAAAGGTGGAAGGCATTGATTTATATCGGTTTCTATTTGTAGGAGGTGGCTTATGGAACGTCTAAAATCATTTATTTCACGCTATTCCAAGGTTTATATTGGTTTAGTTCTGCTTATCTGGCTTGCTTTCTTCTTTCTTCCTTGGGGTAGTCCGGTTCTGGGGATAACGATTGACATCTTCATTATGCAGAAAGTCTTGCTAGTTTTTGGAATTCTGTCCATTTTGATGGCCTTGCTGTCCAAGAAAGTCAGTCTCTTTGTTTTTGGATTGATCTGCTGTTTTTCTCTTTGGATTAATCTATTTATCCTATTTGCGATTTTGCCGATTTTTGGCAATTAAAGTATCATAAAAGTCAGAGAGGTTAGCTTGGAAACTAGCCTCTTTTTCCTTTTCGAAATGGGGATTCTTCCTTGAAAATAATCAGTAATTGTGCTAAAATTAAAAGAACATTCTAAAATATTCGGAATTTAAAGTAAGGAAAAACATGGCTAATATTTTAAAAACAATTATCGAAAATGATAAAGGAGAAATCCGTCGTCTGGAAAAGATGGCTGACAAGGTTTTCAAATACGAAGACCAAATGGCTGCTTTGACAGATGACCAACTAAAAGCAAAAACAGTTGAATTTAAAGAACGTTATCAAAATGGAGAATCACTGGATTCATTGCTTTATGAAGCATTTGCGGTTGTCCGTGAAGGTGCTAAACGTGTCCTAGGTCTCTTCCCATATAAGGTTCAGGTCATGGGGGGAATCGTTCTTCACCATGGTGACGTGCCAGAGATGCGTACAGGGGAAGGGAAAACCTTGACTGCGACCATGCCAGTATACCTCAATGCCCTTTCAGGTAAAGGGGTTCACGTAGTTACGGTCAATGAATACTTGTCAGAACGTGATGCGACTGAGATGGGTGAATTGTACTCATGGCTTGGTTTGTCAGTAGGGATTAACTTGGCTGCCAAATCTCCAATGGAGAAAAAAGAAGCCTATGAGTGTGATATTACTTACTCAACCAACTCAGAAATCGGATTTGACTACCTTCGTGACAACATGGTCGTTCGTGCTGAAAACATGGTACAACGTCCGCTTAACTATGCTTTGGTCGATGAGGTTGACTCAATCTTGATTGACGAGGCACGTACACCTTTGATCGTATCAGGTGCTAATGCGGTTGAAACAAGTCAGCTCTACCACATGGCAGACCACTATGTAAAATCTTTGGATAAAGACGACTACATTATCGATGTGCAGTCTAAGACTATTGGTTTGTCTGATTCAGGGATTGACAAGGCTGAAAGCTACTTCAAGCTTGAAAACCTCTATGATATCGAAAACGTAGCTTTGACTCACTTTATCGATAACGCCCTTCGTGCCAACTACATCATGCTTCTCGATATTGACTATGTGGTGAGCGAAGAGCAAGAAATCTTGATCGTTGACCAATTTACAGGTCGTACCATGGAAGGTCGTCGTTATTCTGATGGATTGCACCAAGCTATTGAAGCTAAAGAAGGTGTACCAATCCAGGATGAAACCAAGACGTCTGCCTCAATCACTTACCAAAACCTTTCCGTATGTACAAAAAATTGTCTGGTATGACGGGTACAGGTAAGACTGAGGAAGAAGAATTCCGTGAAATCTACAACATTCGTGTTATTCCAATCCCAACCAATCGTCCTGTTCAGCGTATTGACCATCCAGACTTACTTTTTGCTAGTATTGAAGCTAAGTTTAAGGCGGTTGTCGAAGACGTTAAGACTCGTTACCAAAAAGGTCAGCCTGTCTTGGTTGGTACAGTAGCGGTTGAAACCAGTGACTACATTTCTAAGAAATTGGTCGCAGCTGGGGTTCCTCACGAAGTCTTGAATGCTAAGAACCACTATAAAGAAGCCCAAATCATCATGAATGCTGGTCAACGTGGTGCTGTTACCATTGCGACTAACATGGCCGGTCGTGGTACCGACATCAAGCTTGGTGAAGGGGTTCGTGAACTTGGAGGACTTTGTGTTATTGGTACAGAACGTCATGAAAGCCGTCGTATCGATAACCAGCTTCGTGGACGTTCAGGTCGTCAAGGAGACCCAGGTGAGTCACAATTCTACCTATCTCTTGAAGATGATTTGATGAAACGTTTTGGTTCTGAGCGTCTGAAAGGTGTCTTCGAACGTCTTAATATGTCTGATGAAGCCATTGAGTCTCGTATGTTGACACGTCAGGTTGAAGCGGCTCAAAAACGTGTCGAAGGAAATAACTACGATACCCGTAAACAAGTCCTTCAATACGATGATGTCATGCGTGAACAACGTGAGATTATCTACGCTCAACGTTACGATGTTATCACTGCAGACCGTGACTTGGCACCCGAAATTCAGGCTATGATCAAACGTACAATTGGTCGTGTCGTTGATGGTCATGCGCGTGCAAAACAAGATGAAAAACTAGAAGCAATTTTGAACTTTGCTAAGTACAACTTGCTTCCAGAAGATTCTATTACGATGGAAGACTTGTCAGGCTTGTCTGATAAGGCCATCAAGGAAGAGCTTTTCCAACGTGCCTTGCAAGTTTACGATAGTCAGGTTTCAAAACTACGCGATGAAGAAGCAGTTAAAGAATTCCAAAAAGTCTTGATTCTACGAGTGGTAGATAACAAGTGGACAGATCATATCGATGCCCTCGATCAATTGCGTAATGCGGTTGGACTTCGTGGCTATGCTCAGAACAACCCTGTTGTTGAGTATCAAGCAGAAGGTTTCCGTATGTTTAATGACATGATTGGTTCGATTGAGTTTGATGTGACACGCTTGATGATGAAAGCACAAATTCATGAACAAGAAAGACCACAAGCAGAACACCATATCAGTACAACAGCGACTCGCAATATCGCTGCCCACCAAGCAAATATGCCTGAAAATCTGGATTTGAGTCAGATTGGACGGAATGAACTTTGCCCATGTGGTTCTGGTAAGAAGTTTAAAAACTGTCACGGTAAAAGACAATAAAATGAGATAGTTTAGAGGCGGATACCTTGTGAAAAGTAAATTTTTACTTGGTATCCGTTTGCTTTATAAGGAGATGAGTTATGGTATTTACAGCAAAAAGTCCTAAAATTAATATTGAAGAAGTTCGTGCCTTATCAAAATTGGAATGCCAAGCTTTGGAGAGAAAATCACAGCGCGATCAAGAGCTAGAAGCCATTATACGTGGAGAAGACCAGCGGATTCTCTTGGTAATCGGGCCATGCTCATCTGACAATGAAGAAGCTGTTCTTGAGTACGCTAAGCGTTTGGCAGTCCTACAAGAAGAAGTAGCAGACCGTATCTTTATGGTTATGCGTGTTTATACTGCCAAACCTCGTACCAACGGAGATGGCTATAAGGGATTAATTCACCAGCCTAACACGGCAGAAGCGCCTAGTCTTATCAACGGAATCAAAGCTGTTCGCCATCTTCACTATCGTGTCATCACGGAAACAGGTATGACGACAGCTGATGAAATGCTTTATCCTGAAAATCTTCCTCTTGTGGATGATCTGATTTCTTACATGGCGGTTGGTGCCCGTTCGGTTGAAGACCAGCAACACCGCTTTGTAGCAAGTGGAGCAGATTTTGCGACTGGTTTTAAAAATCCAACTTCAGGAAATCTCAATGTCATGTTTAATGGGATTTATGCTGCTCAAAACAAACAAAGTTTCCTTTTCCTAGGAAAAGAAGTGGAAACAACTGGAAACCCGCTTTCGCACGCTATTCTTCGTGGAGCGACCAATGAGTATGGTAAGAATATTCCCAACTACTACTATGACAATTTGATGGATACCATTGCCCAGTATGAGAAAATGGGCTTGGAAAATCCTTTTATCATTGTGGATACCAATCATGATAATTCTGGTAAGCAATACATGGATCAGATTCGAATTGTCCGCCAGACCTTGATTAACCGTGATTGGAATGAAAAAATTAAGCAGTACGTTCGTGGCTTTATGATTGAGTCTTATCTAGAAGACGGTCGTCAGAACGAACCAGAAGTATTTGGCAAGTCTATCACGGACCCTTGCCTAGGCTGGGATAATACGGAAGCCCTTGTCAGAGAAATCTACCAAACGCTAGGAGAATAAGATGGCATTTATTGAAAAAGGTCAAGAAATCGATATTGAAGCAATCAAGGCGGAAACCCAATTGTCTGCGGAAGCTTTGCGATTAAAGGAGCGTCGTGATAGAGAATTAGCAGATATCATTTCAGGAGAAGATGATAGAATTCTTTTGGTGATTGGTCCTTGTTCGTCTGACAATGAAGAGGCTGTCTTGGAATATGCCCGCCGTTTATCAGCCTTGCAGAAGAAGGTGGCGGACAAGATTTTCATGGTTATGCGTGTTTATACAGCTAAACCTCGCACCAACGGAGACGGCTATAAAGGCTTGGTACACCAGCCAGATACTTCTAAGGCTCCAAGTTTAATTAATGGCTTGCAGGCTGTGCGCCAGTTGCATTACCGCGTGATTACAGAGACTGGTTTGACAACGGCAGATGAGATGCTCTATCCGTCAAATCTGGTCTTGGTAGATGATTTGGTCAGCTACCATGCTGTAGGAGCTCGTTCTGTAGAAGACCAAGAGCACCGTTTGTAGCTTCAGGGATTGATGCCCCAGTCGGAATGAAAAATCCAACTTCTGGAAATCTAAGTGTCATGTTTAATGGCATCTATGCCGCTCAGAACAAACAGACCTTCCTTTTCCATGGTCAAGAAGTTGAGACTTCAGGAAATCCTTTGGCCCACGTCATCCTTCGTGGGGCAGTCAATGAATATGGGAAAAATGAGCCTAACTTTTACTATGAAACCCTGCTAAATGCCATTGAACGTTATGAGGCAATGGGACTTGAAAATCCTTTTATCCTCATTGATACCAACCATGATAACTCAGGCAAGCAATATATGGAGCAGATTCGAGTGGTTCGTAAGACTTTGCAGAATCGTGATTGGAATGAGAAGATTAAAAAGATAGTTCGAGGCTTTATGATTGAATCTTACCTAGCAGATGGTCGTCAAAACCAACCAGAGGTCTTTGGTTGCTCTATTACAGATCCTTGCTTGGGTTGGGAAAATACAGAGGCCTTGGTAGAAGAAATCTATGCTACCTTGACAAAATAAGTGAAAAGGATGGAGTTGGGGAATCTCAACTCCTTTTGATGAGAATGATAGTTGGACACGGAATTGACATCGAAGAATTAGCTTCGATAGAAAGCGCAGTTACACGACATGAAGGATTCGCCAAGCGCGTGCTGACCGCTAAGGAAATGGAACGGTTTACCAGTCTCAAAGGGCGCAGGCAGATTGAATATTTGGCTGGTCGCTGGTCGGCTAAGGAGGCCTTTTCCAAGGCTATGGGAACGGGCATTGGCAAGCTCGGTTTTCAGGATTTGGAAGTCTTGAACAATGAACGCGGGGCGCCTTATTTTAGTCGGTCACCATTTTCAGGAAAGATTTGGCTGTCTATCAGCCACACAGATCAGTTTGTGACAGCCAGTGTCATTTTGGAGGAAAATCATGAAAGCTAGTCCACATAGACCAACCAAGGCTCTGATTCATCTGGGAGCTATTCGACAAAATATTCAGCAAATGGGGGCTCATATCCCTGAAGGAACGCTCAAATTTGCAGTAGTCAAGGCTAATGCCTATGGGCATGGGGCTGTTGCTGTTGCGACGGCTATTCAAGATGATGTTGATGGTTTTTGCGTTTCGAATATTGATGAAGCCATTGAACTCAGACAAGCTGGACTCAGGAAGAAAATCCTCATTTTAGGAGTTTCTGAAATCGAAGCTGTTTCTCTTGCTAAAGAATACGACATCACCTTGACAGTGGCTGGGCTGGAGTGGATTAAAGCACTCTTAGATAAGGAAGTGGAGCTAACTGGATTGACAGTCCACCTTAAGATTGACTCAGGAATGGGACGGATTGGTTTTAGAGAGGCCGGTGAGGCTGAGCAGGCTCAAGACTTGCTCCAACAACATGGTGCTCGTGTTGAAGGGATTTTCACCCACTTTGCTACTGCAGACGAGGAATCAGATGACTACTTTAATGCCCAGTTAGAACGGTTTAAAACCATTCTGTCAAGTATGAAAGGTCTTCCAGAGCTGGTTCATGCTAGTAATTCGGCAACGACCCTTTGGCATGCAGAGACTATTTCAATGCGGTCCGTATGGGAGATGCCATGTATGGTCTCAATCCTAGCGGAGAGGTTTTGGACTTACCCTATGACTTAAAACCAGCCATGACCTTGGAATCTGCTCTGGTTCATGTCAAGACAGTTTCAGCTGGAGCTTGCATGGGCTATGGAGCAACTTATCAAGCGGATAGCGAGCAAGTCATCGCGACGGTGCCAATTGGCTATGCGGATGGATGGACACGAGACATGCAGAATTTCACTGTCTTGGTAGATGGCCAAGCTTGCCCAATAGTCGGGCGGGTTTCTATGGACCAAATTACCATTCGTCTGCCTAAGCATTATCCGCTGGGAACAAAAGTTACCCTGATCGGCACCAACGGAGACAAGGAAATCACAGCTACTCAGGTAGCGACCTACCGTGGGACCATTAACTATGAGGTGGTTTGTCTCCTCAGCGATCGCATTCCGAGAGAATATTATTAGAAAAGAAAGGAGTGGAGCATGAATCTACATCAACCCTTGCATGTCTTACCTAGTGTGGGACCAAAGTCAGCAGAAATACGCCAAACTAGGAATTGAAAATTTGCAAGACCTCTTGCTCTACTTTCCTTTCCGTTATGAAGACTTTAAGACTAAGCAGGTGCTAGAGCTGGAAGATGGCGAAAAGGCAGTTCTTTCTGGTCAAGTCGTGACTCCTGCTAGTGTCCAGTATTATGGTTTCAAGCGCAATCGCCTACGCTTTAGTCTTAAGCAGGGAGAAGTCGTTTTTGCGGTGAATTTCTTTAACCAGCCTTATCTAGCTGATAAGATAGAATTGGGAGCAACCCTTGCTGTATTTGGAAAATGGGATCGTGCCAAGGCTAGTCTGACTGGGATGAAGGTCCTAGCTCAGGTGGAAGATGACCTCCAACCTGTCTATCGTCTGGCTCAGGGAATCAGTCAAGCCAGTCTGGTCAAGGTCATCAAGACGGCTTTTGATCAGGGACTGGACCTCTTGATAGAAGAAAATCTTCCCCAGTCTTTGCTGGACAAATACAAACTCATGTCCCGTTGTCAGGCAGTCCGAGCTATGCATTTTCCTAAGGATTTGACAGAATACAAGCAGGCCCTTCGCCGTATCAAGTTTGAGGAACTCTTTTACTTCCAAATGCAGTTGCAGATGCTCAAGTCTGAAAATAGAGTTCAGGGAAGTGGTCTGGTTCTGGATTGGTCTCAGGAAAAAGTGACAGCAGTCAAGGAAATCCTTCCTTTTGCCCTAACTTCAGCTCAAGAAAAGAGTTTGCAGGAAATTTTAACTGATATGAAGTCGGACCACCACATGAATCGTCTCCTACAAGGGGATGTGGGGAGTGGAAAAACGGTAGTCGCTGGCTTGGCCATGTTTGCAGCAGTGACAGCTGGCTACCAGGCTGCTCTCATGGTGCCAACAGAAATTCTCGCAGAGCAACATTTTGAGAGTTTACAGAACCTCTTTCCAGACTTGAAACTGGCTCTATTGACAGGTTCCTTGAAAGCTGCAGAAAAGAGAGAAGTCTTGGAGACCATTGCCAAGGGTGAGGCTGATTTGATTATCGGAACTCATGCTCTGATACAGGATGGGGTGAATTATGCTCGTCTTGGCTTGATTATCATCGATGAGCAGCACCGTTTTGGTGTGGGGCAAAAGGCGTATTTTACGGGAAAAAAAGGAGACAATCCTGACGTTCTCATGATGACGGCGACTCCTATCCCACGGACGCTTGCTATCACAGCCTTTGGCGATATGGATGTTTCCATTATCGACCAGATGCCAGCAGGACGAAAACCTATTGTGACACGCTGGATCAAGCATGAGCAACTACCTCAGGTCTTGACTTGGTTAGAGGGAGAAATCCAAAAAGGTTCTCAAGCCTATGTCATCTCTCCCTTGATTGAAGAATCAGAAGCTCTGGATTTGAAAAATGCCATTGCCTTATCAGAGGAGCTGACAGCTCATTTTGCAGGCAAGGCAGAAGTGGCTCTTTTACATGGTAAGATGAAGAGTGACGAAAAAGACCAGATTATGCAGGAGTTCAAAGAGAGAAAGACGGATATTCTGGTTTCGACGACAGTTATCGAGGTTGGGGTCAATGTTCCTAATGCCACGGTCATGATTATCATGGATGCTGACCGCTTCGGACTCAGCCAGCTTCACCAGCTTAGAGGTCGTGTTGGTCGGGGGGACAAGCAGTCCTATGCTGTTCTCGTTGCCAATCCTAAGACGGATTCTGGGAAAGACCGCATGCGCATCATGACAGAAACAACCAATGGATTTGTCCTTGCGGAGGAAGATTTGAAAATGCGTGGTTCAGGTGAGATTTTTGGAACCAGACAGTCAGGTCTTCCAGAGTTCCAAGTGGCTGATATTATCGAGGATTTTCCGATTTTAGAAGAAGCCAGAAAGGTTGCAAGCTACATTAGTTCTATTGAAGGCTGGCAAGAGGATCCAGAGTGGCGTATGATTGCCCTTCATTTGGAAAAGAAAGAACATTTAGATTAAGCTTTCTCTTAAGGAAATCTTAAGCTAGCTTTCAGGTTTGGCCCTTATACTAGAGTCATCAAAAAGAAACGAGGACTCTCACATGACCGTAACGATTAAAGTAAATTACCAAACCACTTTCCAAAAGAAAGAAGCAACAAAATAAGATTGAACAGGAGAAGAAGGGCAGAAATGCTCTTTTTTTGTTTCTAAAACTACTTTCAGCTCATCATTCTAAAGTAAAGAATCTAAAATCTCTTTCTATTTACCCTTCTTTCTTGCATTGCTTTTCTAGATATGCTAGAGTGGTGATAACGATTACAAAACAAAAGGAGCATATTATGAAAAATCCAGCTTTGTTAGAAGAAATCAAGACTTATAGAGGACGGGACGAGGTTCCAGAAGACTTTGATGCTTTCTGGGATGAGGAAGTGAAAAAAGTTTCAACTCTTCCAGCCTACCAGTTGGAGGAAAGAAATTTTCACATTCCTCAAGTTAAGTGCTATGAGTTAACGTTTGAAGGAACCAATGAAGGAAAGGTTTATGCACGCGTCGTTCTTCCAAAGAGTGAGGAGAAGGTTCCACTAATCTTCCATTTCCATGGTTATATGGGACGTGGCTGGGACTGGGCCGACATGCTGGCCTTCACCGTGGCTGGTTACGGTGTTGTTTCCATGGATGTGCGGGGACAGTCAGGTTATTCACAGGACGGTTTGCGTTCTCCTCTAGGAAATACGGTTAAAGGGACATATTATCCGTGGGGCTGTGGAAGGTCGGGAGCATCTCTTTTATAAGGATGTTTATTTGGACATTTACCAGTTGGTTGACATTATTGCTAGTCTGCCTGAGGTGGATGAGAAGCGCCTTTCTAGCTATGGCGCCTCGCAAGGAGGGGCTTTAGCCCTAGTTGCAGCAGCACTCAATCCTCGGATTCAGAAAACAGTTGCCATCTATCCTTTCTTGTCAGACTTTAGACGGGTGCTTGAGATTGGGAATACTAGCGAGGCTTACGACGAACTTTTCCGTTATTTCAAGTTTCACGACCCCTTCCACGAAACTGAGGAGGAAATCATAGCGACCCTTGCCTATATCGATGTGAAAAATCTTGCCCATCGTATCAAGGGTGAGGTTAAGATGATTACGGGCTTGGACGATGATGTTTGCTATCCTATTACCCAGTTTGCGATTTACAACTGTCTGACCTGCGATAAGGCCTATCGCATCATGCCTGAGTATGCTCACGAAGCCATGAATGTATTTGTCAATGATCAAGTCTACAATTGGCTATGTGGTAGTGAGATTTCTTTTAAGTATATAAAGTGATGAATTAGAGAGCCCAGTAGCTCTCTTTTTGTTATAAATGTTGAAAGTACTTTTTAAAAAAATATTAAAATATTAAAAATATTGCTGAAAGTAAAATCTATTCTATGGCAAGCTCGAGATAAACCTATGACTTTATTGTATAATAAAGAAAAAGTGTCTAGGAAAGGAGTGAAAGAGCTACTGTTTGGATTGCAGCTAGCTAAATGTTGAAAGAGAGAAGGAGAGCAACTCTCGTTTATTAATTGCTTTCTTGTGTTTTCCTATGATGGGGAGTAAAAATTTTAAAGCAAAAAGAAAGCGCTTTATTTTTTGTGAAATTGAAAGGTAGAAAGATGAATCAGAAGAATTTTGATAGAAAACAAAGATATGGCATTCGTAAATTTGCAGTGGGTGTAGCCTCTGTAACTATTGGTGCAGTAGTGTTTGGAGTGAATCCTGTATTGGCAAATGAACAAGGAAATTCAACTGTAACTGCTGCTGAAAATAATAATCAAGGTTTATCAGAATTACCAAAAGAAGCTTCTTCAGGCAGTCTTGCAAATTTAGATAGTGAATTAGCTGGAAAATTGGCAACAGCGAAAGACAATGGTGTGGAAGTTGATCAGGATAAGTTGAAGAAAAATGAGACTACTGAAGCAGAGACAACAACTCCAACAAATACCCCTGCAGCTGAAAATACACCAGCTCCTGCTGATAAACCAGAAACAGATTCTACAACTACAGAAGCCAGTAACAAGGACCAAGATAAAGAAGAAGAGGGGAGTTATTCCTCGAGACTACTATGCTAGAGATATCGCAAACGCAACTCCAGTAGTGGAAAAAGAAGATGTTGAAACAAATTCGAAAAATGGCCAGCGTGTAGACTTAGCCAGTGAATTAGATACATTGAAGAAGCTTCAAAATGCGACCATTCATATGGAATTTAAGCCAGATGCAAAAGCTCCAGATTTTTATAATCTATTCTCAGTGTCTAGTGATAAGAAAAAAGATGAGTACTTCACCATGGCTGTTCTCAATAATACAGCCTTAATTGAGGGACGTGATGCTAATGGAACACAATTTTATGATAAATATACAGATGCTCCATTGAAAATTAAGCCTGGGCAGTGGAATTCAGTTACCTTTACTGTAGAAAGACCGAATGCAGAAAATCCAGGAGGAAAAGTTAGACTCTATGTAAATGGTGTTTTATCGCGTACCAGCTTGAAATCTGGTAAATTTATCAAGGATATGCCAGATATTACCCATGCTCAACTTGGTGCAACAAATCGGGCAGGGAGATCAGTTTGGGGAGCAAATTTACAGGTTCGTAATTTGAGTGTTTATGATCGTGTATTAACTCCAGAGGAAGTTCAAAAACGGAGCCAATTGTTTGAGAGATCTGATTTGGAACAAAAGCTACCAGAAGGGGCTAAAGTTACTGAAAAACAAGATGTCTTTGAAGGTGGTATGCATAATAAACCAAATAAAGATGGTATCAAGAGTTATCGTATTCCTGCTCTTCTTAAAACTGATAAAGGAACCTTGATTGCTGGTGCTGACGAACGCCGCTTACACCAATATGACTGGGGTGATATCGGTATGGTCGTCAGACGAAGTGAGGATAAGGGGAAAACATGGAGCGATCGAGTAACGATTACAAATTTACGAGACAATCCAAAAGCCTCTGATCCATCAATCGGTTCACCAGTGAACATCGATATGGTTTTGGTTCAAGATCCTGAAACAAAACGAATTTTTTCTATCTATGATATGTTCCCAGAAGGGAAAGGAATCTTTGGAATGGCTGCTCAAAGAGAAGAAGCCTATAAACAAATCGATGGCAAAACTTACCAAATTCTCTACAAAGAAGGCGAAGAAGGTTCCTATACAATACGCGAAAATGGCACAGTTTATACTCCAGATGGGAAAGCAACCGATTATCGTGTTGTTGTAAACCCAGTTAAACCAGCTTATAGCGATAAGGGTGATTTGTATCAAGGGAATCAACTATTAGGAAATATTTATTTCACAAGCAATAAAACATCTCCATTTAGAGTTGCTAAGGATTCTTATCTATGGATGTCTTACAGTGATGATGATGGTAAGACTTGGTCAGCACCTCAAGATATTACCCCAATGGTAAAAGCTGATTGGATGAAATTCTTAGGGGTTGGGCCTGGAACAGGAATTACTCTTCATACCGGACCTCATAAAGGTCGAATCATTGTACCTACTTATACAACTAATCAGGCCAACCACTTAAACGGTTCTCAATCATCTCGGGTTATCTACTCAGATGACCATGGTAAGACTTGGCATATGGGAGGTGGTGTGAATGACCATCGTACGCTGACTGATGGCACTGTGATTGACTCAAGTACCATGAGTAATTATTATGCTCAAAATACCGAGTCCTCTGTTGTACAGTTAAATAATGGAGATCTCAAGCTCTTCATGCGTGGCTTGACAGGGGACCTTCAAGTTGCTACTAGTAAAGATGGTGGAGTAACTTGGGAAAATGATATAAAACGTTATGCGGATGTCAAGGATGTTTATGTTCAATTGGCTGCTATTCATACGATGCATGATGGAAAAGAGTATATTGTTCTTAGTAATGCAGGTGGACCAGGACGTTTCAACGGTTTGGTACACTTAGCCCGTGTCGAAGAAAATGGAGAGCTGACTTGGCTTAAGCATAATCCTATTCAAAGTGGTAAGTTTGCCTACAATTCTATTCAAGATCTCGGGAATGGCGAATATGGATTGCTTTATGAGCATGCAGATAACAATCAAAACGAATATACCTTGTCTTATAAGAAATTTAATTGGGATTTCTTAAGCAAGGATATGGTTTCTCCAACCGAAGCAAAAGTTACACATGCAGTTCATATGGGACAAGGCATTATTGCCATGGAATTTGATTCAGAAGTATTGGTCAATCAAGCACCAACATTACAGCTTGCAAATGGTAAGACAGCTACGTTTATGACGCAGTATGATACCAAGACTCTGTTGTTTACAGTAGATCCTGAGGATATTGGTCAAAAAGTTACAGGCTTAGCAGAAGGAGCTATCGAAAGTATGCATAATTTGCCTGTTTCAGTAGTTGGTTCTAAAATTACTCATGGTGTAAATGGAAGCGAAGCTGCGACAAATGAAGTTCCAGAATTTATAAGTGGAGTTAATGGTGAAGAAGGAGCAGTTGTGTCAGAAGTTCCTGAATACACAGGCCCATTAGCGACAGCAGGAGAAGAAGCGCCAACAGTAGAAAAGCCAGAATTTACGGGTGGAGTTAATGGCGAAGAAGGAGCAGTTGCGGCAGAAGTTCCTGAATATACAGGCCAATTAGCGACGGCAGGAGAAGAAGTGCCAATAGTAGAAAAGCCAGAATTTACAGGTGGAGTTAGTGGTGAGGAGGCTGTAGTAACTGAAAAAGCTCCTGAATATACTGGTTCTCTTGAAACAGCAGGAGAAGAAGCCCTTGTTACAGAAGTTCCTGAATATACAGGTCAATTGGCAACAGTAGGAGAAGAACCAGCTCCAACAGTAGAAAAAACGGAATTCACAGGAGGCGTAAACGCGGTTGAAGCAGCGGTCCATGAACTTCCGGAATTCACAGGAGGCGTAAATGCAGTTCTAGCGGCTTCAAATGAGGTTCCTGAATATACCGGAGGTGCTAATTTTGTCTTGGCGTCTTCAAATGAGGTTCCTGAATATACCGGAGGTGCTAATTTTGTCTTGGCGTCTTCAAATGAGGTTCCTGAATATACCGGAGGTGTCAATGGCGCTGAGGCAGCAATCCATGAAGTGCCAGAGTACAAAGGAGAAACCAAACCAGTCTTAGCAGTTGCAAACGAACGTCCAGCTAAGAAGTTATCTCTTGGACAAGATGCTACTTATCAAGCAACAATGGCTAAACAAAACGAACTACCAAATACTGGAAGTAAAGAAAACACAACCCTTATTTCTATGGGATTAGTGGCAGGTCTCTTATCTGTCTTGACATTTGGGAAGAAACGAAAAGAGGACTAGATTAGGTCTTGAATAAAATAAATTTTGCTCATCGTTAATGATAAAAGAGATGGCCTATTTGAAAGATGGCTATCTCTTTTTATCATTTTAGATACTAAGCGAATTGAAAATAAGACAGAGCTGAAACTACTTTCAGAAACAGCTGTTCTATAAAAATACTTTTGAAACTGAAATCTATTCTACCACAAAGTATTGAAAGCGCTTTAAAAATAATATATAATGAACTCATAAGAACAAAGAAAAGGAGGAAAGAGGATGCCACAGATTACTAAAGAAGCCTTGATTGCACAAATCAAAGATGGAATCATCGTTTCTTGTCAGGCCCTTCCTCACGAACCGCTCTATACAGAAGCGGGAGGAGTCATTCCCTTGCTGGTCAAAGCGGCTGAGCAAGGTGGAGCAGTCGGTATCCGAGCAAACAGTGTTCGTGATATCAAGGAAATCAAGGAGGTCACAAAACTTCCAATCATTGGGATAATTAAACGAGATTATCCACCACAAGAACCCTTCATCACTGCTACTATGAAAGAAGTTGATGAATTGGCAGAACTTGATATAGAGGTAATTGCTCTGGATTGTACCAAGCGTGAACGCTATGATGGTTTGGAGATTCAAGAGTTCATTCGTCAGGTTAAGGAAAAATATCCTAACCAGCTCTTGATGGCTGATACAAGTACTTTCGAGGAAGGATTGGCAGCCGTTGAAGCAGGAATTGACTTTGTCGGAACAACCTTATCAGGATACACATCATACAGTCCAAAGGTGGATGGTCCCGATTTTGAATTAATCAAAAAACTCTGTGATGCTGGTGTAGATGTCATTGCAGAAGGAAAAATTCATACACCAGAACAAGCCAAACAAATCCTAGGATATGGAGTGCGAGGTATTGTTGTTGGTGGCGCTATTACTAGACCAAAAGAGATCACAGAACGCTTTGTTGCTGGTCTCAAATAACACAATCTCAAAAAAGAGGAGAGTGGTGGATGCGTCGGATAAAATGAAAATGTATACAAATGCAAAGAACTCATTATCCAATATGGATACGCTTATCAATTAGGAGAATACAAATGAAATTTAGAAAACTAGCTTGTACAGTACTTGCGGGTGCTGCGGTTCTTGGCCTTGCTGCTTGTGGAAATTCTGGCGGAAGTAAAGATGCTGCAAAATCTGGTAGCGATAGCGGAAAAACAGAAATTACTTGGTGGGCATTCCCAGTCTTCACTCAAGAAAAAACTGGTGACGGTGTTGGAACATATGAAAAATCAATCATCGAAGCTTTTGAAAAAGCAAATCCAGATGTAAAAGTGAAATTAGAAACCATCGACTTCAAGTCAGGTCCTGAAAAAATCACAACAGCTATCGAAGCAGGAACAGCTCCAGACGTACTTTTTGACGCACCAGGACGTATCATCCAATACGGTAAAAACGGTAAATTGGCTGAGCTGAATGATCTCTTCACAGACGAATTCGTCAAAGATGTTAACAATGAAAACATTGTACAAGCAAGTAAAGCTGGAGACAAAGCTTACATGTATCCAATCAGTTCTGCACCATTCTACATGGCCATGAACAAGAAAATGTTGGAAGATGCTGGAGTTGCAAACCTTGTAAAAGAAGGTTGGACAACTGATGATTTTGAAAAAGTTTTGAAAGCGCTTAAAGATAAAGGATATACACCAGGTTCATTGTTCAGTTCTGGTCAAGGGGGAGACCAAGGAACACGTGCCTTCATCTCAAACCTTTACGGCGGTTCTGTAACAGATAAAGATGTAACAAAATATACTACTGATGATCCTAAATTCGTCAAAGGTCTTGAAAAAGCAGCTAGCTGGATTAAAGACGGTTTGTTGAACAACGGTTCACAATTTGACGGTGGAGCAGATATCCAAAACTTTGCCAACGGTCAAACATCTTACACAATCCTTTGGGCACCAGCTCAAAACGGTATCCAAGCTAAACTCTTGGAAGCAAGTAAGGTAGAAGTGGTAGAAGTACCATTCCCATCAGATTCAGGTAAACCAGCTCTTGAATACCTTGTAAATGGATTTGCAGTATTCAACAACAAAGACGACAAGAAAGTTGCAGCATCTAAGAAATTCGTTCAATTTATCGCGGATGACAAAGAATGGGGTCCAAAAGACGTTGTTCGTACAGGTGCCTTCCCAGTTCGTACTTCATTTGGCAAACTTTATGAAGACAAACGTATGGAAACAATCAGTGGTTGGACTAAATACTACTCACCATACTACAACACTATCAATGGTTTTGCTGAAATGAGAACACTTTGGTTCCCAATGTTGCAATCTGTATCAAATGGTGACGAAAAACCAGCGGATGCTTTGAAAGCCTTCACTGAAAAAGCTAACGAAACAATTAAAAAAGCTACAAAACAATAAGCACTAAATCAGATTGACTCCTCCCTTTTCCCTGTGCATAGTCTATGTAAGAAAAGGGAGGATTTTGTTTGAAATGTAAGGAACTGTCACGAAATTAAAATGAAGTTCTTACATAAGCGAATCTTAAAAAATTTCATTTTGATTTTAAAACAGTTCAAGAAAATCTAAAATATTCTATTTGTGAAAGAGAGGTGCCGACTGTGAAAGTCAATAAAATTCGTATGCGGGAAACAGTGATTTCCTACGCTTTCCTAGCACCAGTATTATTCTTCTTTGTCATCTTTGTATTGGCCCCTATGATTATGGGATTCATTACAAGTTTCTTTAACTACTCAATGACGAAATTTGAGTTTGTAGGCTTGGACAACTACGTTCGCATGTTTAAAGACCCTGTCTTTATGAAGTCTTTGATCAATACCGTTATTCTGGTTATTGGATCTGTACCAGTTGTTGTTCTATTCTCACTCTTTGTAGCATCTCAGACATATCATCAAAATGCCATTGCTAGATCCTTCTACCGTTTCGTCTTCTTCCTTCCTGTTGTAACAGGTAGTGTTGCCGTAACAGTTGTTTGGAAATGGATCTATGACCCACTATCAGGGATTCTAAACTTTGTCCTTAAGTCAAGCCACATCATCAGCCAAAACATTTCTTGGTTGGGAGATAAAAACTGGGCTTTGATGGCGATTATGATTATCCTTTTGACTACATCTGTTGGTCAGCCGATTATCCTTTATATCGCAGCTATGGGTAATATTGACAATTCATTGGTGGAAGCAGCTCGGGTTGACGGTGCGACTGAATTGCAAGTTTTCTGGAAGATTAAATGGCCTAGTCTCCTTCCAACAACACTTTATATCGCAATCATTACAACAATCAACTCATTCCAGTGTTTCGCCTTGATTCAGTTGTTGACATCTGGTGGTCCAAACTACTCAACAAGTACACTTATGTACTACCTTTACGAAAAAGCCTTCCAATTGACAGAATACGGTTATGCAAACACTATCGGCGTCTTCTTGGCAGTGATGATCGCTATCGTAAGCTTTGTTCAATTTAAAGTACTTGGAAACGACGTAGAATATTAAAGAAAGGAGACAGCTATGCAATCTACACAAAAGAAACCTTTAACAGCTTTCACTGTTATTTCAACTATTATCTTGCTCTTGTTGACCGTGCTGTTCATCTTTCCGTTCTACTGGATTTTGACAGGTGCCTTCAAGTCACAACCTGATACAATCGTTATTCCACCACAATGGTTCCCTAAAATGCCAACCATGGAAAATTTCCAACAACTCATGGTGCAAAACCCTGCAATGCAGTGGATGTGGAACTCTGTGTTTATCTCATTGGTAACCATGTTCTTAGTCTGTGCGACTTCTTCTCTAGCAGGTTATGTACTAGCTAAAAAACGTTTCTATGGCCAACGTATTCTTTTTGCAATCTTCATTGCAGCCATGGCACTTCCAAAACAAGTTGTCCTTGTACCATTGGTACGTATCGTCAACTTCATGGGAATCCATGATACTCTTTGGGCAGTTATCTTGCCTTTGATTGGATGGCCATTCGGGGTCTTCCTCATGAAACAGTTCAGTGAGAATATCCCTACAGAGTTGCTTGAGTCAGCTAAAATCGACGGTTGTGGTGAGATTCGTACTTTCTGGAGCGTAGCCTTCCCAATTGTGAAACCAGGATTTGCAGCCCTTGCAATCTTTACCTTCATCAATACTTGGAATGACTACTTCATGCAGTTGGTTATGTTAACTTCACGTCAAAACTTGACCATCTCACTTGGGGTTGCAACTATGCAAGCTGAAATGGCAACCAACTATGGTTTGATCATGGCAGGTGCCGCTCTTGCAGCAGTTCCAATCGTAACAGTCTTCCTAGTCTTCCAAAAATCCTTCACTCAGGGTATTACTATGGGAGCGGTCAAAGGATAATACTCTGCGAAAATCGAATTCAAACTATGTCAGCGTCACCTTGCCATACTTAAGTATTGCCTGCGGTTAGCTTCCTAGTTTGCTCTTCAATTTTCATTGAGTATAAGAGAATACAGAGTTATAAGTGTCTACAAAATGTTGGGTATTTGCTTACCTTAGAGATTTTGTTAGACACTTATCAACTTAAGAATGATTTTAGTTAACTATCAGAAACGAAGGAAAGAGTATGATTTTTGACGATTTGAAAAACATCACCTTTTACAAAGGAATTCATCCCAATCTAGACAAGGCTATCGACTATCTCTACCAGCATCGTAAAGATTCATTTGAATTAGGTAAGTATGAGATTGACGGGGACAAGGTCTTTCTAGTTGTTCAGGAAATGTCCTCAATCAAGCTGAAAATGATCAATTTGAGCATCATAAGAACTATGCAGACTTGCATTTGCTGGTAGAAGGACATGAATATTCGAGCTACGGTTCACGTATCAAAGACGAGGCAGTAGCATTCGACGAAGCAAGTGACATTGGCTTTGTTCATTGTTATGAACATTACCCACTCTTGTTGGGTTATCACAATTTTGCGATTTTCTTCCCAGGAGAACCTCACCAGCCAAATGGCTATGCAGGTATGGAAGAGAAGGTTCGCAAATATCTCTTTAAAATTTTGATTGATTAAAAAATCAGGAGGAGCAAACATGGCACAAAAAGGAGTAAGCCTTATCAAGGCAGCATTTGATACAGATAACTTTCTCATGCGTTTTAGTGAGAAGGTCCTGGATATCGTGACAGCCAATCTTCTTTTTGTCGTCACTTGTTTGCCCATCGTGACGATTGGAGTAGCTAAAATTAGCCTCTACGAGACTATGTTTGAGATTAAGAAGAGCAGACGTGTACCTGTCTTTAAAATCTATCTAAGAGCTTTCAAGGAAAATCTGAAACTAGGTCTTCAGTTAGGTCTGCTTGAGTTGGGCATTGTCTCATTAAGCCTTCTAGACCTCTATCTCTTCTGGGGTCAGACAGCTATGCCTTTCCAAATGGTAAAAGCTATTTGTCTAGGTATTCTTATCTTCCTCACTATCGTGATGTTGGCTAGCTATCCAATCGCTGCACGCTATGATTTGACTTGGAAAGAAGTGCTGCAAAAAGGACTTATCTTGGCAAGTTTTAACTTTCCTTGGTTCTTCCTCATGTTAGCCATTCTCTTTCTTATTGTGATGGTTCTTTATCTGTCCGCCTTCAGTTTACTTTTAGGTGGCTCAGCCTTCCTGCTTTTTGGGTTTGGACTCTTGGTCTTTATCCAGACTGGATTGATGGAGAAAATTTTCGCAAAATACCAATAGGATGGCTTGTTTCTGAAACTACTTTCAAGCCCTAAACATTTCAAAATTCATATCGAAACTAAAATCTAAGTGTACACAAGATATTGAAAGCGTTTTTCACAAGGTGTATACTAAACACGTAAAGAATAAATCCTGCTGTTAGCAGAAAAAAAGAAAACTTAGGAGAAAATCTATGTCAGATTTAAAAAAATACGAAGGTGTCATTCCAGCCTTTTACGCATGTTATGATGATCAAGGAGAAGTAAGTCCAGAGCGTACACGTGCCTTGGTTCAATACTTCATTGATAAAGGTGTTCAAGGTCTCTATGTCAATGGTTCTTCTGGTGAGTGTATCTACCAAAGCGTTGAAGACCGCAAATTGATTTTGGAAGAAGTCATGGCAGTTGCCAAAGGGAAATTGACCATCATTGCTCATGTTGCTTGCAACAATACCAAGGACAGTATGGAACTTGCTCGCCACGCAGAGAGCTTGGGTGTAGATGCCATTGCAACGATTCCACCGATTTACTTCCGCTTGCCAGAATACTCAGTTGCTAAGTATTGGAACGATATCAGTTCTGCAGCTCCAAATACAGACTACGTGATTTACAACATTCCTCAATTGGCAGGGGTTGCTTTGACTCCAAGCCTTTACACAGAAATGTTGAAAAATCCTCGTGTTATCGGTGTGAAGAACTCTTCTATGCCAGTTCAAGATATCCAAACCTTTGTAAGCCTTGGTGGGGAAGACCATATCGTCTTTAACGGTCCAGATGAGCAGTTCCTAGGTGGCCGTCTCATGGGTGCTAAAGCTGGTATTGGTGGTACTTATGGTGCCATGCCAGAACTCTTCTTGAAACTCAATCAGTTGATTGCTGACAAAGATTTGGAAACAGCGCGCGAATTGCAATATGCTATCAACGCTATCATTGGTAAACTCACTTCTGCACATGGAAATATGTACGGTGTCATCAAAGAGGTCTTGAAGATCAATGAAGGACTGAACATTGGTTCTGTTCGTTCACCATTGACACCAGTGACTGAAGAAGATCGTCCAGTTGTAGAAGCAGCTGCAGCCTTGATTCGCGAAACCAAGGAGCGCTTCCTCTAATCCATAAGGAGGTATTTATGACACACTACGTTGCAATTGATATCGGTGGAACCAACATCAAATATGGTTTAATTGACCAAGAAGGCCAACTTGTTGAATCGCATGAAATGCCAACAGAGGCGCATAAAGGTGGACCTCATATCTTACAAAAGACCAAAGATATCGTAGCCAGCTATTTAGAAAAAGGCTCAGTAGCAGGTGTTGCTATTTCTTCTGCTGGGATGGTGGATCCTGATAAGGGTGAGATTTTCTATGCTGGGCCTCAAATCCCTAACTACGCAGGCACCCAGTTCAAAAAGGAAATCGAGACTAGCTTTAATATTCCTTGTGAGATTGAAAATGATGTCAACTGTGCAGGTCTTGCTGAAGCGGTATCTGGTTCAGGCAAGGGAGCGAGTGTGACACTTTGCTTGACTATTGGAACAGGTATCGGTGGTTGCTTGATTATGGATGGGAAAGTCTTCCATGGATTTAGCAATTCAGCCTGTGAAGTTGGTTATATGCATATGCAGGATGGAGAGTTCCAAGATTTGGCTTCTACCACAGCTTTAGTGAAATATGTAGCTGAAGCACATGGAGAAGATATTGATCAGTGGAATGGCCGACGCATTTTCAAGGAAGCTACCGAAGGGAACAAGATCTGTATGGCTGGCATTGACCGGATGGTAGATTATCTTGGGAAAGGTCTGGCAAATATTTGCTATGTGGCCAATCCAGAAGTAGTCATTCTCGGTGGCGGTATCATGGGACAAGAGGCTATCCTCAAACCCAAATCCGCACAGCCTTGAAGGCGGCCTTGGTACCAAGTCTAGCTGAAAAAACACGATTAGAATTTGCCCATCATCAAAATACAGCAGGTATGTTGGGTGCTTATTATCATTTTATACTCAATGAAAATCAAAGAGCAAACTAGGAAGTTAGCCGTAGGTTGCTCAAAACATTGTTTTGAGATTGTAGATAAGACTGACGAAGTCAGTAATCATATATCAACGACAAGGCGAAGCTGACGTGGTTTGAATTTGATTTTCGAAGAGTATTAAGACAAAACAATCCTAGTTTGGCTAGACCAAACTAGGATTTTCTTACACGTTTTTGTCTACGATAGCCATTGAGTTTTTTATTTTCCCAATAGCTATTAAAGATTTTCTCCTTGCTTTCACGATTGATTTCCAAAAAGTAGGCATAAATCAAATCAATAAAGAAGAGCATAGGAAGTTGAGCGGATATTCGTTGAATGTAGGAAGGCTGGCTGTGGCTGGCTACAAGAACAGTCTCCGTATAGGCCTGACTATCTTTATTGGGAACACTTGTAAAGAGTACAGTCTTTGCCCCCATCTCTTTCGCGTCTAATAGACTATCTAGAATAGAAGGAGTTGAGCCAGAGAGTGAGAAACCAAGTACTAGACAATTTTCATCCATAATGCTGGTTGTCCAGGCAAAACCGTCTTGGTCGGTTAAAGCCTCGCAGACCACACCCAGACGCATGAAGCGCAATTTCATTTCACGAGCGACAAGTCCAGAACTACCTGTTCCAAAGAAGTAGACACGATCAGCATCTTCGATTAACTGGGCGATTCGTTCTAGTTGTTCTTCGTCAATCAAGTCCTGTGTTTGTTCCCGCATGTGACTATAGCTTCGAAGAACTCGGTTGGTTAAAGGACTATGATTGTGAGAATGAGTCTCCTGTTTCTTTGCTTGGTGCAGGTATTGGAAAATAAATTCTCTATAGCCTGTAAAACCACACTTTTTAGAAAAGCGGGTCAGAGCAGCTTGAGAGATATGTAATTTTTGAGTGACCTGTTGGGAGGAAAGGTCATCTTGAATGGTTTCAGCTTGCAAAAAATAACGAGCGATTTCTTGCTCTAAATCTGTTAATTCTTCAAAATGAAAATCGATAATGGATGCAATGTCTGGCTTATTCATGGGGCTCCTTTTCATGAGTCAACCGCTTAGAAGTTGACAATTCCCTAACTATTATTATCATTATATCATAGAAGAATAGATAAAAAAACATAAAAAAAGCCATTTTCAATTAAAAAGTCAAAAAAAGGTATCGATTTTTTCTAAGAGTTTCTCCTTAAAAATATGATACAATGAAGAGTAATAATCTTCTTTCAAGTTTTATATTTTTTTAGTGAAAATGGGATGGAAGATGGAAATTTTTTTCTAGAAATGAGACATGGTTGTATGAGAAAATTTAATAGTCATTCGATTCCGATTCGACTTAATCTACTATTTGGAATAGTTATCTTGCTTTTCATGACGATTATTGGTCGTCTTCTTTATATGCAGGTATTAAATAAAGACTTTTACGAAACGAAATTAGCATCAGCAAGTCAAACGAGAGTGACAACTAGTTCGGCCCGTGGACAAATCTACGATGCAACGGGGAAACCTCTTGTTGAAAATACCATCAAGCAAGTTGTGTCTTTTACAAGGACTAACAAGATGACGGCAGCTGAACTCAAAGAGACTGCAAAAAAACTTCTTACTTATGTAAATGTCAGCTCTCCTAATCTCACAGACCGTCAGATTGCTGATTATTACTTGGCTGACCAAGAAATTTATAAAAAAATAGTTGATGCTTTGCCACGTGATAAGCGTTTGGATTCGGATGGAAATCTTCTTTCGGAAGCAACTCTTTACAACAATGCGGTGGAAAGTGTTGATGTGAGTCAGCTCAACTATACGGATGAACAGAAAAAAGAAATTTATTTATTTAGTCAGCTAAATACTGTTGAAAATTTTGCTACAGGAACAATTGCAACGGATTCTTTAGATGACACACAAGTTGCTCTTGTCGCTTCGGCATCCAAAGACTTACCAGGAATTAGCATTTCTACTTCATGGGATAGAAAAGTCCTAGACACTTCTTTGTCTTCAATTGTAGGTAGTGTATCAAGTGAAAAATCAGGTCTTCCAGCAGAGGAAGTGGATGCTTATTTGAAAAAAGGCTATTCTCTGAATGACCGAGTGGGGACTTCGTATCTTGAAAAGCAGTACGAAGAAGTACTACAGGGAAAACGTTCTGTTAAAGAAGTGCACCTTGATAAACATGGCAACATGGAAAGTGTTGAAAATGTAGAGGAAGGAAGCAAAGGAAACAACATCAAACTAACGATTGACCTAGCTTTCCAAAATGGGGTTGATGATCTACTTAAGAGTTATTTTAATTCGGAGCTGGGTAACGGAGGAGCTAGATATTCTGAAGGAGTGTATGCAGTAGCACTTAATCCTAAAACAGGGGCCGTCCTTGCTATGTCTGGTATCAAACATGATACTGAGTCAGGTAAATTGAGCTCAGATTCCTTAGGGACAGTTACCAACGTGTTTGTACCAGGGTCAGTAGTTAAGGCCGCTACCATCAGCTCAGGTTGGGAAAATGGTGTTTTATCAGGAAACCAAACCTTAACAGATCAGCCTATTGTTTTCCAAGGTTCAGCTCCAATTAATTCTTGGTATACATTGGCATATGGATCTTTTCCTATTACAGCTGTGGAAGCCTTTGGAGTATTCATCTAATACTTACATGGTTCAAACCGCTCTTGGAATTATGGGCCAGACCTATCAACCAAATATGACGGTTGCAACAGGGCAATTAGAGGCTGCTATGGGTAAATTACGTTCGACCTTTGGAGAATATGGACTTGGAACTTCGACTGGAATCGATCTTCCAGATGAATCGACAGGATTTACACCAAAAGAATTTGATTTGGCTAATTATATTAATAATGCTTTTGGCCAGTTTGATAACTATACTCCTATGCAATTGGCCCAGTATGTTGGAACCATTGCCAACAATGGTGTTCGGATTGCACCTCACATTGTTGAGGGAATTTATGGAAATAATGAACAAGGTGGCTTAGGCAATCTGCTTCAAGAGACGACTAGCAAAGAAATGAATAAGATTAATATCTCAGAGTCAGATATGTCTATTCTGCAACAAGGATTTTATCAAGTTTCACATGGTGGTAGTGCTTTGACAACTGGTCGTGCCTTTTCAAATGGCGCAGCCGTATCCATCAGCGGGAAAACGGGTACTGCCGAAAGTTATGTTAATGGCGGTCAAAAAGCCAATAATACTAACGCAGTCGCTTATGCACCATCAGATAATCCTCAAATCGCTGTAGCTGTTGTCTTCCCTCATAACACCAACCTTACAAACGGTGTCGGACCTTCAATTGCGCGCGACATTATCAATCTTTATCACCAACACCATCCAATGAATTAGAAAGGAACATATGCTGTATCCAACACCTATTGCCAAGCTAATTGACAGTTATTCTAAGTTACCGGGTATCGGGATTAAAACGGCTACCCGTCTGGCCTTCTATACTATTGGAATGTCTGATGACGATGTCAATGAATTTGCTAAAAATCTCCTTTCGGCGAAGAGAGAGCTGACCTATTGTTCTATTTGTGGTCGTTTGACTGATGACGATCCTTGCTCTATCTGTACCGATCCGACTCGTGACCAGACGACGATTTTAGTTCTCGAAGATAGTCGCGATGTGGCAGCCATGGAGAATATCCAAGAATACCACGGGCTCTATCATGTCTTACATGGTCTTATTTCTCCCATGAATGGTATCAGTCCGGACGATATCAATCTCAAGAGCCTTATGACTCGTCTGATGGATAGTGAAGTTTCAGAGGTAATAGTAGCAACCAATGCCACAGCAGATGGCGAAGCAACTTCGATGTATCTTTCACGTTTGCTCAAGCCAGCTGGTATCAAGGTTACGCGTCTAGCACGAGGTCTCGCTGTCGGAGCGGACATTGAGTATGCGGATGAAGTGACACTCTTACGAGCCATTGAAAATCGGACAGAGCTGTAAGTCTAGACAAATTAACAAACTCAATTCATTTATATAAAAAATCGCGGAGACCGACAGTTGTTTTATCGGTCTCTTTTTAGATTTATTGAAGACCATTATCAGGTTCAAGTTTCAAAAAAGAAGCAAATATGATATACTAAAGAACGAGTATTCTATTAGAATTGGAACCAATAATATGAAACAAACGATTATTCTTTTATACGGTGGACGTAGTGCAGAGCGTGAAGTCTCTGTTCTTTCAGCTGAAAGTGTCATGCGTGCGGTCAACTACGACCGTTTCACAGTCAAGACTTTCTTCATCAGCCAGTCAGGTGACTTTATTAAAACGCAAGAATTTAGCCAGACTCCCGGTCAAGAGGATCGTCTTATGACCAATGAAACCATTGATTGGGATAAGCAAGTTGTACCAAGTGCTATCTACGAAGAGGGAGCCGTGGTCTTTCCAGTCCTTCATGGTCCGATGGGAGAAGATGGTTCTGTTCAAGGCTTCCTTGAAGTTTTGAAAATGCCTTATGTTGGTTGCAACATCTTGTCATCTAGCCTTGCCATGGATAAAATCACCACCAAACGTGTGTTAGAATCTGTCGGGATTGCCCAAGTTCCTTATGTGGCCATCGTCGAAGGTGATGATGTGACTGCTAAAATTGTCGAAGTTGAAGAAAAATTGACTTATCCAGTCTTCACTAAACCGTCAAACATGGGTTCTAGTGTCGGTATTTCTAAGTCTGAAAATCAAGAAGAACTCCGTCAAGCCTTGAAACTTGCCTTCCAATATGACAGCCGTGTCTTGGTTGAGCAAGGGGTGAATGCCCGTGAAATCGAGGTTGGTCTCTTGGGCAACTACGATGTCAAGAGCACGTTGCCAGGAGAAGTTGTAAAGGATGTTGACTTTTATGACTACGATGCCAAGTATATTGACAACAAGATTACTATGGACATCCCAGCCAAAATCAGTGATGATGTGGTAGCTGTTATGCGTCAAAATGCAGAAACTGCCTTCCGTGCCATTGGTGGCCTCGGTCTCTCTCGTTGCGATTTCTTTTATACAGATAAGGGAGAGGTTTTCCTAAACGAGCTTAATACCATGCCAGGTTTCACCCAGTGGTCTATGTACCCACTACTTTGGGACAATATGGGAATCAGTTACCCAGAACTAATCGAGCGTTTGGTTGATCTTGCCAAGGAAAGTTTTGACAAGCGCGAAGCGCATTTGCTATAAATGAAAGAGAGGGTAGAAGCCAGAACCATCACTGCAAGGTGACTAGAGTTCTCGAGCTTCGACCCTTTTTAAAGGAGTAGAAATGAAATTAACAATCCATGAAGTGGCTCAAGTTGTAGGAGCTAAAAATGATATCAGCATCTTTGAGAACACCCAGTTAGAGAAGGCTGAGTTTGACAGTCGTCTGATTGCGACAGGAGACTTGTTTGTGCCCCTCAAGGGAGCGCGTGATGGTCACGACTTTATCGAAACAGCTTTTGAAAATGGCGCTACTGCAACCCTGTCTGAGAAAGAGGTCGCAAATCATCCCTACATTCTAGTAGATGACGTTTTGGCTGCATTTCAATCCCTAGCATCCTACTATCTTGAGAAAATGGATGTTGATGTCTTTGCTGTCACAGGTTCAAATGGCAAGACAACGACCAAGGATATGTTAGCGCACTTGCTATCAACAACCTACAAGACCTACAAAACACAAGGCAACTACAATAATGAGATTGGTCTTCCTTACACGGTTCTTCACATGCCTGAAGGAACAGAAAAGTTGGTCTTGGAGATGGGGCAGGATCACTTGGGAGATATTCATCTCTTGTCTGAATTGGCTCGTCCAAAAACAGCCATCGTGACCTTGGTTGGAGAAGCCCATTTGGCCTTTTTCAAAGACCGTTCTGAGATTGCTAAAGGAAAAATGCAAATTGCAGACGGGATGTCTTCGAATTCCTTGCTCTTGGCGCCAGCTGACCCGATTGTAGAGGACTACTTGCCAACTGATAAAAAGGTAGTCCGTTTTGGGCAAGGGGCAGAGTTGGAAATTACCGACTTGGTTGAGCGTAAGGATAGCTTGACCTTTAAGGCTAATTTCTTGGAGCAAGGCCTTGATTTGCCAGTAACTGGCAAGTACAATGCCACCAATGCTATGATTGCGTCCTATGTTGCCCTACAAGAAGGAGTTTCAGAGGAGCAGATTCGTCAGGCCTTCCAAGATCTTGAATTGACGCGTAACCGTACCGAGTGGAAGAAAGCAACCAATGGAGCAGATATCCTGTCTGACGTATATAATGCCAATCCGACAGCCATGAAGTTGATTTTGGAGACATTCTCTGCCATTCCAGCCAATGAAGGTGGCAAAAAAATCGCTGTCTTGGCGGATATGAAGGAACTTGGTGACCAGTCTGTTCAACTTCATAACCAGATGATTTTGAGTCTTTCGCCAGATGTGCTGGATACCGTGATTTTCTATGGAGAAGACATTGCTGAATTAGCTCAACTTGCCAGTCAAATGTTTCCAATCGGCCATGTTTACTACTTCAAAAAAACAGCTGATGAGGACCAATTTGAAGATCTAATCAAGCAAGTCAAGGAACGTCTTGGGGCTCATGACCAAATCCTGCTCAAAGGCTCTAACTCTATGAATCTAGCCAAGTTGGTAGAAAGTTTAGAAAATGAATGCAAGTGATTTTGCTAAGTATCTTCAAAGAATGATTGCTCTTACAGATACTGGATTAACCTTTACAAAAGATCCTTTCGACCGTGAGCGCTACGAAGACTTGCGAGGCCTTTTATCTGAAATGTTGAATCAGGCATCAGACCTTGATTCCGAAGAAGTGGCAGAAGTCTTGAGCCAACTTCTGCTTATGCGACTCCGTTAATGGACGTCCGTGCTTGGATTGTTGAGGACGAAAAGATTTGTCTGGTTAGGGGACAAGGAGAGAATGATTGGGCTTTGCCAGGTGGCTTTGGTGAAGTCGGCTATTCTCCAACAGAAAATATTCTCAAGGAAATTGAAGAAGAAACCGGTTTTGAAGCTAAAGTAGAAAGACTACTAGCTGTTTTTGATACAAATCGTTTCCAACTACAGAGCAAGCAATATGCAAAGTTTGTTTTTGAATGTAAGCTTCTTGATGGACAATTCCAAAAAAATCAAGAAATTGCTGACCTTCAATTTTTTGCCATTGACCAACTGCCAGCCTTATCTGAAAAACGCATTACCAAGGAGCAAATAGAGATTCTTTGGCAGGTTTATCAAGGTCAGAGGGAGCAATATCTTGACTAAGAAGATGATTATCGTATTTCTAAATCCATTTTTGACAAATAGCATGGTATAATAAAATGCAGGAAAATTTTGAATCATGAGGAAGACTAGATGAATTTATGGGATATTTTCTTTACAACTCAGGCAACCGAGCCACCCAAGTTTGACCTTTTTTGGTATGTTAGCCTATTTACGCTCTTAGCCTTAACCTTTTTTACAGCCTATCGCTATCGTGAAAAGAAGGTCTACCAACGATTTTTCCAAATCTTACAGGCAGTTCAGTTGATCCTCCTTTATGGTTGGTATTGGGTCAATCATATGCCGCTGTCAGAAAGCCTACCTTTTTACCATTGCCGTATGGCTATGTTTGTGGTGCTTTTGCTTCCTGGTCAGTCTAAGTATAGGCAGTATTTTGCATTGCTAGGAACATTTGGAACATTAGCAGCCTTTGTTTATCCAGTGCCGGATGCCTATCCTTTCCCACACATTGCCATTTTATCCTTTATTTTTGGGCACTTAGCTCTCTTGGGGAACTCTCTAGTTTATCTATTGAGACAGTATAACGCGCGATTGCTGGATGTGAAGGGAATTTTTCTCATGACCTTTGCACTAAATGCCTTGATTTTTGTGGTCAATTTAGTAACAGGTGGAGATTACGGATTCTTGACAAAACCACCATTGGTTGGAGACCATGGCTTAGTAGCTAATTATTTGATTGTTTCTATAGCCTTGTCTGCTGCAATAACTTTGACTAAGAAAATCTTGGAACTATTTTTAGCACAAGAAGCAGAAAAAAATGATTGCAAAAGAAAGCTTGATTTTAAGCTTTCTTTTTCATAAATCTGATTTTTTTATAACTTGTTTGGAAAAATAAAAAAATCTAAGGAACGAATGTGAAAAAAATGGTAAGTAAATTTAGGAAAAAAACTAAGCACGATTGGATTTTTTTGTGTTATAATATTCTGTGAATAGCTATGCCCTATTTTAGCTATTTTGAATAGAAGTTTGAAACTTGGAAGAGAGAGGATGCGATGTAATGGCTAGAGATGGTTTTTTTACAGGCTTAGATATCGGAACTAATTCGATTAAAGTATTGGTTGCCGAACTTAGAAATGGTGAACTTAATGTAATTGGTGTAAGTAATGCCAAGAGTAAAGGTGTAAAGGATGGGATTATCGTTGATATTGAAGCAGCAGCAACTGCTATCAAGTCAGCTATTTCCCAAGCAGAAGAGAAAGCTGGCATTTCAATCAAATCAGTGAATGTTGGTTTGCCTGGAAATCTTTTGCAAGTAGAACCAACTCAAGGAATGATTCCAGTTACATCTGATACAAAAGAAATTACAGATCAAGATGTCGAAAATGTTGTCAAATCAGCTTTGACAAAGAGTATGACACCAGATCGTGAAGTCATTACTTTTATTCCAGAAGAATTTATCGTAGATGGTTTCCAAGGTATTCGTGACCCACGTGGTATGATGGGGGTTCGTCTTGAAATGCGTGGCTTACTTTATACAGGTCCACGTACTATTCTTCACAATTTACGCAAGACAGTTGAGCGCTCAGGTGTACAGGTTGAAAATATTATTATTTCACCATTGGCTTTGGTTCGTTCAGTCTTGAACGAAGGGGAGCGTGAATTTGGAGCTACGGTGATTGATATGGGAGCAGGTCAAACAACTGTTGCTACAATCCGTAACCAAGAACTCCAGTTTACAAATATTCTTCAAGAAGGTGGAGATTATGTCACAAAAGATATCTCTAAAGTCTTGAAGACTTCACAGAAATTAGCTGAAGGATTGAAATTGAACTATGGTGAAGCCTATCCTTCACTTGCAAGCAATGAAACCTTCCAAGTTGAAGTAATTGGTGAAGTAGAACCTGTAGAAGTTACAGAAAGCTACCTAGCAGAGATTATTTCAGCCCGCATTAAGCACATTTTTGAACAAATCAAACAAGAGTTGGAAAGAAGACATTTGTTGGATCTTCCAGGTGGGATTGTTCTGATTGGTGGAAATGCTATTTTACCAGGTATTGTAGAACTTGCACAGGAAGTCTTTGGCGTTGGTGTCAAACTTTACGTTCCAAATCAAGTTGGAATCCGTAACCCTGCCTTCGCTCATGTGATTAGCTTGTCTGAATTTGCTGGTCAATTGACTGAAGTACATTTATTAGCACAACGAGCAGTCAAGGGTGAGGATACTTTGCGTCACCAACCTATTAATTTTGGTGGGATGATTCAACGCGTTACGCAGGTAGCACAACCGACCCCTATTCAACCAGTTCAAAATACTGAGGTAGAGCAATCAGCTTCTACGAACGTAGTTGCTCCGAAAGAAGATAAAGTATCTTCTCAAAATAAACCAAATCGCAGATCGCTTCCGTGGTTTAATTGGAAGTATGTTTGATGAATAAAAGAGGAAAAATAAACTATGACATTTTCATTTGATACAGCGGCTGCTCAAGGTGCAGTGATTAAAGTAATCGGTGTTGGTGGAGGTGGTGGTAACGCCATTAACCGCATGGTTGACGAAGGTGTTGCAGGCGTAGAATTTATCGCAGCAAACACAGATGTACAAGCTTTGAGTAGTACAAAAGCTGAGACTGTAATTCAGTTAGGCCCTAAATTGACTCGTGGTTTGGGTGCTGGCGGTCGACCTGAAATCGGTCAAAAGGCAGCCGAAGAAAGCGAAGAAGCCTTGACTCAAGCTATTACTGGAGCAGATATGGTCTTCATCACTGCAGGTATGGGAGGTGGCTCAGGTACTGGTGCAGCTCCTGTTATTGCCCGCATTGCTAAAGATCTAGGTGCTCTTACAGTTGGTGTTGTGACACGTCCTTTCGGTTTTGAAGGAAGCAAACGTGGACAGTACGCTGTAGAAGGAATCAATCAGCTTCGCGAACATGTAGATACTTTATTGATTATTTCAAACAACAACTTGCTTGAAATTGTTGATAAGAAAACGCCACTTCTTGAAGCTCTTAGCGAAGCAGATAACGTACTTCGCCAAGGTGTTCAAGGGATTACGGACTTGATTACAAATCCTGGCTTGATTAACCTTGACTTTGCCGATGTGAAAACAGTTATGGCAAATAAAGGGAATGCCTTAATGGGTATCGGTATCGGTAGTGGAGAAGAACGTGTGGTAGAAGCAGCTCGTAAGGCAATCTACTCACCACTTCTTGAAACAACTATTGACGGTGCTGAGGATGTCATCGTCAACGTTACTGGTGGTCTCGACTTGACTTTGATTGAGGCAGAAGAAGCTTCAGAGATCGTCAACCAAGCAGCTGGCCAAGGAGTGAACATTTGGCTTGGAACATCAATCGATGAAAACATGAAAGATGAAATCCGTGTTACAGTTGTAGCAACTGGTGTTCGTCAAGATCGTGTTGAAAAAGTTGTGGGCCATGCACCAAGACAAGCTGTTCGTCATGAACAAGCAAGTCCTAGTTATGCACACAATCATAATCGTCACTTTGATATGGCTGAAACTGCTGAAATTCCAAGTCCAGCACCTCGCCGTACAGAAACTTCTCAAACTTCAGCATTTGGTGATTGGGACTTGCGTCGTGAGACAATTGTTCGACCAACTGATTCAGTTGTATCACCAGTTGAACGTTTCGAAGCACCATCTTTACACGATGAGGATGAATTAGACACTCCTCCATTTTTCAAAAATCGTTAAGTAAATGAATTTGAAAGAAAATACAGAACGTGTTTTTCAACAAATAAAAGATGCAAGTCAGCAGTCAGGAAGAGAAGCCAATTCTGTTTCGGTTGTTGCTGTTACAAAATATGTAGACGTACCGACAGCGGAGGCTTTGCTTCCGCTAGGTGTGCATCATATTGGTGAAAATCGTGTGGATAAATTTCTTGAGAAATATGAAGCTTTAAAAGACAGAAATATTACCTGGCATTTGATTGGAACCTTACAAAGACGTAAGGTCAAAGATGTCATTCAGTATGTTGATTATTTCCACGCTTTGGATTCATTAAAGCTAGCAGAGGAAATTCAGAAAAGAAGTGACCGAGTTGTTAAGTGTTTCTTACAAGTAAATATCTCAAGGGAAGAGAGCAAACATGGTTTTTCAAGGGAAGAACTATTAGAGCTCTTGCCGGAATTGGCTACCTTAGATAAAATCGAATATGTTGGCTTGATGACAATGGCTCCTTTTTGAAGCTAGTAGTGATGAGTTGAAAGAGATTTTTAAAGCTACGCAGGATTTGCAACTAGAAATTAGAGAAAAACAAATTCCCAATATGCCAATGACGGACTTGAGTATGGGTATGAGTCGTGACTACAAGGAAGCGATTGAATTTGGCTCAACATTTGTCAGAGTTGGTACAGCATTTTTTAAATAGGAAAGAAATATGTCTTTAAAAGATAGATTTGATAAATTTATAGATTATTTTACAGAAGATGGAGAAGATGTTGGTACTGCATATCAGCCTAAAGCTGAAGAGCCGATTGTGACTCCAGTCCCTTCTGTTCAAGAGTTGCCTCAACAAGTTGCCAGCACGCCATCTAAAGATAAAAACATCACTCGTCTTCATGCCCGTCAACAAGAGTTGGCTATGCAAAGTCAACGTTCTACTGATAAGGTGACAATTGATGTTCGTTATCCACGTAAATACGAAGATGCCACAGATATTGTTGATTTATTAGCTGGTAACGAAAGTATTTTGATTGATTTCCAATATATGACAGAAGTTCAAGCTCGTCGTTGTTTGGACTATCTGGATGGGGCGCGACATGTTTTAGCTGGTAACATGAAAAAGGTAGCATCTACTATGTACCTGCTGACACCAGTTGATGTTGTTGTCAATATTGAAGACATCAAAATTCCAGATGAATCACAAAATGGTGAATTTGGCTTTGATATGAAACGTACGAGAGTGAGATAATGATCTTTCTCATTCGTTTTGTTCAAAATGCAGTGGATATCTATTCACTGATTTTAATCGTGTTTGCTCTGATGTCTTGGTTTCCCAATGCTTATGAATCACGTCTTGGACGCTTGATTATTAGTTTAGTGAAACCGATAGTAGCTCCCTTGCAACGTTTACCCCTCCAGATTGCAGGTCTTGACTTGTCTGTCTGGATTGCGGTATTACTAGTTCACTTCCTAGGGGAGCAGTTGATTCGACTTTTAGTGATCTTTCTATGAACAAGATGATTTATCAACACTTTTCTAAGAATGATTCGTCTTTTATTGATAAGGGAGTAGAATGGATAAAAAAAGTAGAAGATTCTTATTCTCCTTTTTTAACACCCTTTGTAAATCCCCACCAAGAAAAGATTTTAAAGGTTCTAGCATCAACCAACGGCATCTCCTACATGAGCAGTCGGCAGTTTCTTGAAACTGAATATGTACGGGTACTCCTGTATCCTGATTATTTTGAGCCAGAATTCTCTGATTTTGAACTTTCCTTGCAAGAAATTGTCTATCCTAATAAGTTTGAACGCCTAACGCATGCAAAAATATTAGGAACTGTTTTAAATCAGCTAGGAATTGATAGGAAGCTATTTGGTGATATCTTAGTCAACGAAGAGAGAGCACAGATTATCATTAATCGACAGTTTATGCTCCTTTTTCAAGACGGTATTACGAAAATTGCTCGTTTACCGGTTCGTCTAGAAGAACGGGATTTTACTGAGAAAATTGCTACAGTAGAAGATTATCAAGAATTAGATATTTGTATTGCTAGTTCTAGATTAGATGTTTTTCTGGCAGGTGTCTTCAAGCTGTCTAGAAATCAGGCAAGTCAGTTAATTGAAAAACAGGCAGTCCAAGTGAATTACCATTTAGTTGAAAAATCAGATTATGCAGTTCAAGTTGGTGATTTGATTAGTGTGAGGAAATTTGGTCGATTGAAACTCGTTAGGGATAATGGGCAAACAAAAAAAGATAAAAAGAAATTAACGGTCCAATTGTTATTAAGTAAGTGAGGAAAAATATGCCAATTACATCGTTAGAAATCAAAGATAAAACTTTTAGCACACGCTTCAGAGGGTTTGATCAAGAAGAAGTAGATGAATTTTTAGATATTGTAGTCCGTGATTATGAAGATTTGGTTCGCTCTAATCATGATAAGGATTTACATATTAAGAGTTTGGAAGAGCGTTTGTCTTACTTTGATGAGATGAAAGATTCATTGAGCCAATCTGTATTGATTGCTCAGGATACAGCTGAGCGAGTAAAACATGCTGCAACGGAGCGTTCAAACAATATTATCCAACAAGCAGAGCAAGATGCCCAACGTTTGTTGGAAGAAGCTAAGTATAAGGCAAATGAAATTCTTCGTCAAGCAACTGACAATGCTAAGAAAGTTGCTGTCGAAACTGAAGAATTGAAGAACAAGAGCCGTGTCTTCCATCAACGTCTTAAATCTACAATTGAGAGCCAGTTAGCAATTGTTGAATCTTCAGATTGGGAAGATATTCTTCGCCCAACAGCGACTTATCTTCAGACAAGTGATGAAGCCTTTAAAGAAGTTGTTGGTGAAGTTCTTGGTGAGTCAGTATATTCACAGCCAGAAGAAGAACCAATCGATATGACTCGTCAATTTACACCTGAAGAAATGGCTGAGTTACAAGCTCGAATTGAGGCTGGTAATAGAGAATTAGCTGAATTTGAAGCTCAACAACATCATTATGTGGAAGAACATTTAGAGCCAGTTGAAGTCGAAGGCCCTTCATCGAATGAGGAAGATACAAATAAAGAATCTGTCCTTATCTTATAATGAATAGTGATATGTGAGAACAATATCTTATCTTTATATTTTCAGCGAGCAGGAGATGGTGTGAGTCCTGTAATCCCTAATGATAAGATTATCCTCTCAAAAACTCAAGTCTGAAGCTAGTAAGATTTGACGTTCCCCACGTTACGGGAAAAGAGGGAGAAAGACTAGATCTTTTTCCGAACAAAAGGTGGTACCACGATTTTTCGTCCTTTTTGGAAGTCGTGGTTTTTAAATTTGTTATTATTTATAAAGGAGATACCATGAAACTCAAAGATACCCTTAACCTTGGGAAAACAGCTTTCCCAATGCGTGCAGGACTTCCTACCAAAGAGCCAGTTTGGCAAAAGGAATGGGAAGATGCAAAACTTTACCAACGTCGTCAAGAATTGAATCAAGGAAAACCTCATTTCACCTTGCATGATGGCCCTCCATACGCGAACGGAAATATTCACGTTGGACACGCTATGAACAAGATTTCAAAAGATATCATTGTTCGCTCAAAATCAATGTCAGGTTTTTACGCACCATTTATCCCCGGTTGGGATACTCATGGTCTGCCAATTGAGCAAGTTTTGGCAAAACAAGGTGTTAAACGTAAAGAAATGGACTTGGTTGAGTACTTGAAACTTTGCCGTGAATACGCTCTTTCTCAAGTAGATAAACAACGCGAAGACTTTAAACGTTTGGGTGTTTCTGGTGACTGGGAAAATCCATATGTGACTTTGACTCCTGACTATGAAGCAGCTCAAATCCGTGTATTTGGTGAGATGGCTAATAAAGGTTATATCTACCGTGGTGCCAAGCCAGTTTACTGGTCTTGGTCATCTGAGTCTGCCCTTGCGGAAGCGGAGATTGAATACCATGATTTGGTTTCAACTTCTCTTTACTATGCCAATAAGGTAAAAGATGGCAAAGGTGTTCTAGATACAGATACTTACATTGTTGTCTGGACAACTACTCCATTCACCATCACAGCTTCTCGTGGTTTGACTGTTGGTGCAGATATTGATTACGTTTTGGTTCAACCTGCTGGTGAAGATCGCAAGTTTGTGGTTGCTACAGAATTGTTGGCTAGCTTGTCTGAGAAGTTTGGTTGGGTTGATGTTCAAGTTTTGGCAACTTACCGTGGTCAAGAATTGAACCACATCGTAACAGAACACCCATGGGATACAGCTGTAGATGAGTTGGTTATCCTTGGTGATCACGTTACAACTGACTCTGGTACTGGTATTGTCCATACAGCCCCTGGTTTTGGTGAGGACGACTACAATGTTGGTATTGCTAATGGTCTTGAAGTCGCAGTGACTGTTGACGAGCGTGGTATCATGATGAAGAATGCTGGTCCTGAGTTTGAAGGTCAATTCTATGAAAAGGTAGTTCCAACTGTTATTGAAACTTGGTAACCTCCTTCTTGCCCAAGAAGAAATCTCTCACTCATACCCATTTGACTGGCGGACTAAGAAACCAATCATCTGGCGTGCAGTACCACAATGGTTTGCCTCAGTTTCTAAATTCCGTCAAGAAATCTTGGACGAAATTGAAAAAGTGAAATTCCACTCAGAATGGGGTAAAGTCCGTCTTTACAATATGATCCGCGACCGTGGCGACTGGGTTATCTCTCGTCAACGTGCTTGGGGTGTTCCACTTCCTATCTTCTACGCTGAAGACGGTACAGCGATTATGACTGCTGAAACAATTGAACACGTGGCTCAACTCTTTGAAGTATATGGTTCAAGCATTTGGTGGGAACGTGATGCTAAGAACCTCTTGCCAGAAGGATTTAGCCATCCAGGCTCACCAAATGGCGAGTTCAAAAAAGAAACTGATATCATGGACGTTTGGTTTGACTCAGGTTCATCATGGAATGGAGTTGTGGTAAACCGTCCTGAGTTGACTTACCCAGCAGACCTTTACCTAGAAGGTTCTGACCAATACCGCGGTTGGTTCAACTCATCACTCATCACATCTGTTGCCAACCATGGCGTAGCACCTTACAAACAAATCTTGTCACAAGGTTTTGCCCTTGACGGTAAAGGTGAGAAGATGTCTAAATCTCTTGGAAATACTATTGCTCCAAGTGATGTTGAAAAACAATTTGGTGCTGAAATCTTGCGTCTCTGGGTAACAAGTGTTGACTCAAGCAATGACGTGCGTATCTCTATGGATATCTTGAGCCAAGTCTCTGAAACTTACCGTAAGATTCGTAATACCCTTCGTTTCTTGATTGCCAATACATCTGACTTTAACCCAACTCAAGATTCAGTAGCTTACGATGAGCTTCGCTCAGTTGATAAGTACATGACCATTCGCTTTAACCAGCTTGTCAAGACCATTCGTGATGCTTATGCAAACTTTGAATTCTTGACAATCTATAAGGCATTGGTGAACTTTATCAACGTTGACTTGTCAGCCTTCTACCTTGATTTTGCCAAAGATGTTGTTTATATCGAAGGTGCAAAATCACTGGAACGTCGTCAAATGCAGACTGTTTTCTATGACATTCTTGTGAAAATCACCAAACTCTTGACACCAATCCTTCCTCACACAGCAGAGGAAATCTGGTCATATCTTGAGTTTGAAGCTGAAGACTTCGTTCAATTGTCAGAATTGCCAGAAGCAGAAACTTTTGCTAATCAAGAAGAAATCTTGGATACATGGGCTGCCTTCATGGACTTCCGTGGACAAGCTCAAAAAGCCTTGGAAGAAGCGCGTAATGCAAAAGTTATCGGTAAATCACTTGAAGCACACTTGACAGTTTATCCAAATGAAGTTGTGAAAACTCTACTCGAAGCAGTAAACAGCAATGTAGCTCAACTTTTGATTGTGTCTGAATTGACCATCGCAGAAGGACAAGCTCCAGAAACTGCCGTTAGCTTCGAAGATGTAGCCTTTACAGTAGAACGCGCTGCAGGTGATGTATGTGACCGTTGCCGTCGTATCGACCCAACGACAGCAGAACGCAGCTACCACGCAGTCATCTGTGACCACTGTGCAAGCATCGTAGAAGAAAACTTTGCAGACGCAGTCGCAGAAGGATTTGAAGAGAAATAGGGTTAAAAAGTCTAGGGAAAACTCAATTTGAGAAGAAAAGACAACTAATCTTATAGTCTATAAAACGCATTGTATCAAGTTTTTGAACATATGATATGATGCGTTTTTTATCATGTTAAAAACTTTTTTGTACTGCTCTTGTTTCAATCAACTCTACACCGTTATATATTGTGGAAATTCAAAAAGCTCATGAATCATCTGGAAATCAGATTTCATGAGCTTTTATTGTAATTCTAAATAGATTCATTAATCAAGAGTTTAAGATTTAATAGGAGCTGCTCTAAAGTTAGGACTGTTTTCTCATGGTGATCTAGCTGGTAGAGATTTTGAAAATAGTCTTGGATATTGTCTTCAAAATGTTGAGGTAGATGAGAGCAATTATTTTTTGCGTACTGGAGCATGCGTTTTTCTCCTGGGTGGAGCTGCTCATTGAAGGCAAAGAGTAAATCGAAATAAGAAGCGAAAAACTCGCTACTGCGGTGGTTGATGCTGAGTAAGTCTTTGCGTTTGAGGGCTTTTTTGATTTGTCTTGAAAAAGCTGGCATAGCTTGGTCGAGAAGTAGGAATTGCTTGTTGATGATATTCTTTTTCAGCTCAGCTGGATAAGGAAGATTATACTTTTTCTGGAGGGCAGCATAGTGACCATCTCGATCGTAGAGAATCTTACTGTTGAGCAGATTGTACCACATACAAGTAGTGTAAGAATTCTGGGCTTGGTGCTCTAAAACTACGACCTGTAAATCTTTGTCAAATTCGTCTAGAGAGCGGTAAATCAGCTCAATCTCGATGCCATTATTGAGAATACAATCATCCTCCAATTCCCAAAATTGATTGCCGATTTCCATGTAGGAGCAGTATTTACTGAGAATTTCTTTTCGGATGTCTGGCGAGAGGGGAGCACTGAGATAGACATATACATCATAGTCAGAGTCTTTGTCAAAATCTTGTCCAGCTCGTGATCCTCCTAGAGCTAGTGCCTCTACTTGCTCCAGTTGAGTCAATTCTTTAAAGAGATGTTGTGGCATAATATTAACCTTCTTTATTTTTGACATCATTCTAACAAAAAGTAAGGAGACTAGCAAGAGTGAAATGGAAATTTCTTTCTACATATTTACTGATATTTGTTCAAAGCAACCCTACTGCCAAACAGCTAAATTTCCAAACTAAGTTCCACCGCTAATTCAATATGTTTTGTTATAGTGGACCGCATTTCTAACTCAATCGTCTTACACTTAATTCCACCATAAAATCCGTTTTAGACTAATTTCCACTTTGACCAACCAAGTGGAAGTTACTTTGAGAAATTACTACTGCTCAAATGAATTGAAGAATGCTGGTACTATTTTGGGACAAGTTAGAGAATTTATAGTATAATGATGGTTGTAGATTAAATATATCAAAATATATATAGAAGTATTTTTGTTTCTTGTAAGTTTATCATAGTGAGGAAGCAAAATGCTTCTTCTATTTTGAAATGGATAAAATAATAGAGAGGATATAGAATGAAAAAGTTTTTTGGAGAGAAGCAGCATCGTTTTTCCTTACGAAAGTTAGCGATTGGTCTTGTGTCTGCATCTATCTCGAGCTTATTTTTTGTGTCCATTGCTAGCAGTGGAAGCGTATTTGCTCAAGAAAATGTAGCTGTTCACTACAAATATGTGACGGATACGGAGCTGAGTGGACAAGAAAAAGACTTGATTGTAAAGGATATTCCTAAAGTGGCTGAAGATAGTGAGAGTACCTATTATCTAGTCTACCGTATGGATGAGAAAGCCCAACTAGGTCAGTTGCCTCATACCGGTGAGCACAGTAATCTGGTTACCGTCCTTTCGGGTGGAGCCCTCGCTTCGATTGGACTCCTTATTTTTGCTGTTTCGAGAAAGAAAGGCAAGAAGAAAGCACTGTTGAAGGTTGTTTTGATAACAGGCATGGGGAGTGGTTTGGTTTCTTCGGTTCAGGCTATTGAAAATCAACTCTTTGCTACAATACAATCAAGAATACCAATTATCCCAAGGAGATAGTCTGCCTTTGCCACGCGCCTTATCAGGTTATACCTACCTAGGCTATATTAAGCAAGACAAAGAGCTTAATCAGCAAGAAACTGCTACTAGGGATCAGAAACTAGACTATACGGTTCAACCTCATTTTCAGACCAATAATGATGGACAAAAGTCAGGAGATGAGCAGAAAGCTCAGTCTCCAACAAGCCCTGCTGAGAAGCCAATCCCTTCTCAAGATTTATCCAATCCAAAACCGTCTGGTATTGCTAGTGTGGATCCTCAGGACGAAGTCTTGGCTGGTCGTGTGAACAAACCAGAGCTCCTATACAAAGAACAAGAGATTGAAACCAAACTAGACTTTGCTGAAGTGGTTCAAGAAAATCCAGAACTAGCAGAGGGAACCATCCATGTCAAACAAGAAGGTCGTGCTGGGAAGAAGATTGAACTTGTTCGCATTTTCACTGTTGATAACCAAGAAATTTCCCGAGAAGTTCTCTCAACTAAAGTAGAAGAAGCCTTGCCACGTGTAGTAGAAAAGGGAACAAAGAAGGCAGTCGCTCCGAGTGAAACACCATTCTCTGCAAGAAAAGGAGAGCCAGAGTCTCAGGCTTCCTTGCCAGAATATAGAGGTGAGCAATCGGGAGCTATTGTAGCCCCAGAGACAGCTGAAAAATCAGAATATAGAGGAACTCAGTCCGGAGCAGTCGTCGAACCCGAGAAAGTAGATTCGCAACCTGAGTATCAGGGAACTCAGTCCGGTGCTATTGTCGAACCTGAGACTCAGCCTTCTTTGCCAGAATATAAAGGCGAGCAGTCTGGAGCAATCGTAGATCCTGAACAGTTGCCACCAACACCAGAGTATACAGGAAGTCAATCGGGAGCTATTGTCGAACCTGAGACTCAGCCTTCTTTGCCAGAATATGAAGGTGAGCAATCAGGAGCTGTTGTAGCCCCAGAGACAGCTGAAAAACTAGCCTATACAGGCACCCAAGCAGGAGCAGTCGTTGAACCCGAGCAAGTCGCTCCATCACCTGAGTATCAGGGAACCCAAGCTGGTGCTATCGTCGAACCGGAAAAAGTTGATCCAGAGGTTGGGGGTGTCCAGTCAGGGGCTTTGGTGGAACCAGAAACGACTGACAAACCAGCCTATACAGGCGAGCAGTCTGGAGCAATCGTAGATCCTGAACAGGTGCTACCAACACCAGAGTATACAGGAACTCAATCGGGAGCGATTGTAGCCCCTGAGACAGCCGACAAACCAGAATATAAAGGTGAGCAATCAGGAGCTGTTGTAGCCCCTGAGACGGCCGACAAACCAGAATATACAGGCACCCAATCCGGAGCGATTGTTGAACCCGAACAAGTAGCTCCACAACCAGAGTATAAGGGAACTCAAGCTGGGACCATCGTCGAACCAGAGACCCATGCTTCCTTACCAGAATATAAAGGTGAGCAATCGGGAGCTGTTGTAGCCCCTGAGATGGTCGAAAAACCAGAATATACAGGCACCCAATCTGGAGCCATCGTCGAACCAGAAACAGCATGAAACCATCTTACAGGTACCCAGTCTCGAGCGATTATTGAACCAGAGCAAGTAACTCCACAACCAGAGTACAAGGGAACTCAATCTGGTACCATCGTCGAACCAGAGACCCATGCTTCCTTGCCAGAATATAAAGGTGAGCAATCGGGAGCTGTTGTAGCCCCTGAGACTAAATGAAAAACCAGAATATACTGGCATTCAATCTGGAGCAATAGTCGAACCAGAACAGGTACCATCGAAACCATCTTATACAGGTACCCAATCCGGAGCGATTGTTGAACCCGAACAAGTTGCCCCTCTTCCAGAATATACTGGCAATATTGAGCAAGTAAAACCAGAAAATCCAGCTGAAAAACCAAAAGAAAAAGATCCAGAAAAAACACTTGAATTAAGAAATGTTTCTGATCTGGAGTTATATAGTCAGACCAATGGTACTTACAAACAACATGTTTCTTAGACAGTGTTCCAAGTAATCCAGACACTTACTTTGTTAAGGTAAAATCGTCGTCATTCAAAGATGTCTATCTACCTGTCGCTTCAATAACTGCAGAAATAAAAAATGGACAATCCGTTTATAAAATCATAGCCAAAGCTGAGAAACTCCAGCAAGAGCTAGAAAATAAATATGTCGATAATTTCACCTTCTATCTCGCAAAAAAGGCCACAGAAGAAACAACAACCTTTACTTCCTTTAGCAACCTGGTTAAAGCTATCAACAAGAATCTCTCTGGAACCTATCATTTAGCGGCTAGCTTGAATGCCAACGAAGTGGATTTGGGACCTGATGACAGATCTTACATCAGGGGCACCTTTACTGGTCAGTTGATTGGTGAAAAAGATGGTAAGCGGTATGCTATTTACAATTTGAAAAAGCCTCTTTTTGAAAGCTTGAGAGGGGCCACAGTAGAAAAGTTGAGCCTAAAAAATGTCTCTATTTCAGGTAAAGATGATATCGGTTCACTGGCCAATGAAGCTACGGATAACACAAAGATTAAGCAAGTTCATGTCGATGGTGTTCTGGCTGGGGAACGTGGTATCGGTGGTTTGTTGGCTAAGGCAGACCAATCAAGCATCACAGAGAGCAGTTTTAAGGGAAGAATTGTTAATACCTACGAAACGACTGCTGCATACAATATTGGTGGTCTGGTCGGTCATTTGACAGGAGGCAGAGCTTCACTGACTAAGTCAAAAGTGACAGTAGCCATTTCATCCAACACGAATAGTTCAGATCAGACTGTTGGTGGGCTAGCAGGTCTAGTAGACCAAGATGCGCATATACAGGATAGCTATGCTGAAGGTGATATCAACAATGTCAAGCACTTTGGTAGAGTTGCGGGTGTGGCTGGATATTTGTGGGATCGAAAGACGAATGAGGAACAGCATGCAGGAAGATTGACCAATGTACTAAGTGATGTCAATGTAACCAACGGGAATGCTATTACCGGTTACCACTATAACGAAATGAAGGTGGCTAATACATTCAGCAACAAAGCTAATAGAGTCTACAATGTCATCTTGGTCAGGGAAGAAGTCGTCAGCAAGGAATCATTTGTAGAAAGAGGAACAATTTTAGATGCTTCTGAAGTGACTAATAAAAAAGCAGAAATCAATCCTCTCACCCCTCCAACAGTGGAGCCCCTTTCAACAAGTGGTAGTAAAGAAAGTGATTTTTCTAAGGTGAAGCATTATCAAGCTCAGCGCGCCTTGGCTTATAAAAATATTGAAAAATTGCTACCTTTCTACAACAAGGCAACCATCGTCAAATACGGAAACCTAGTTAACGAGAACAGTCTTTTATATCAAAAAGAACTCTTGTCAGCAGTCATGATGAAGGATGACCAAGTCATCACAGATATTGTTTCCAACAAACAGACTGCAAACAAACTCTTGCTCCATTACCAGGATCATTCCTCTGAAACATTCCAGCTCAAGTACCAGACTTATTTTGCTAAGTTAGCAGAATATAGTCTAGGAGATACGGGGCTTCTCTATACGCCAAACCAATTCTTGTATAATCAAGAAACGATTATCCAGCAAGTCTTACCAGAATTGAAGAAGGTAAATTATCATTCAGACGCTATTAGAAACACACTTGGTATTTCACCAAAAGTGAAGCAAACCGAGCTCTATTTAGAAGAACAGTTTACTAAAACGAAGGAACATCTAGAAGAAAGTCTGAGAAAACTCTTGTCAGCGGATGCTGGTCTAGTGGAAAATAATCAAGTAATGACAGGTTACATCGTAGATAAAATCAAGCGCAACAAGGAAGCCTTGCTTCTTGGTATGAGCTACTTAGAGCGTTGGTATAACTTTAGCTATGGTCAGGTTAATATTAAAGACTTGGTCTTGTATCACCTTGATTTCTTTTGGCAAAGGAAATGCATCTCCGTTAGATACTTTGATTGAGTTAGGGAAATCAGGATTTAATAATCTGCTTGCTAAGAACAACGTTGATACTTATGGTATCAGTCTTGCCAGCCATCATGGGAACGACAGATTTGTTTAGCACGCTAGAAAAATTACCGAAAAGTCTTTTTACCAAACACTAGCAACAATGACTGGTTTAAAAAAACAGACCAAAGCTTTCATTGTCGAAGAAAAAAATCCACTATTGCAGAGGTCAAAAGCCAAGCAAGAGCAAGCAGGGACTAAGTATTCTATCGGTGTTTATGACCGAATTACTAGTAGTACTTGGAAATACCGCAATATGGTCTTGCCTCTCCTTACTTTGCCAGAAAGATCTGATATTTGTCATCTCAACCTTGTCTAGCCTAGGATTTGGCGCTTACGATCGCTACCGCAACAGTGACTATAAAGGCTGGAGATGAACTCAATAAGTTTGTTGAAGATAATGCGCGTGAAACAGCCAAGCGTCAGCGAGATCACTATGATTATTGGTATCGTATTTTAGATGAACAGTCACGTGAAAAACTCTATCGTACGATCCTGCTTTATGATGCCTATAAATTTGGTGATGATCATACTGAAGGAAAGGCTTCAACAATCGCAGACTTTGAGAATTCAAATCCTGCAATGCAACATTTCTTTGGACCAGTTGGTAACAAGGTGGTTCATAATCATCACGGTGCATACGCAACAGGAGATGGTGTCTATTATATGTCTTACCGTATGTTGGATAAGGATGGCGCTATTACGTATACCCATGAGATGACCCATGATTCAGATCAGGATATCTATCTTGGTGGCTATGGTAGAAGAAGTGGTCTTGGACCTGAGTTCTTTGCTAAAGGTTTATTACAAGCTCCAGATCATCCAAATGATGCGACCATTACCATTAACTCAATCTTGAAACATTCAAAATCAGATAGCTTAGAAGGATCCCGTCTACAAGTCTTAGATCCGACGGAACAATTCAAAGATGCAGCCGATCTCCAGAAATACGCTCATAATATGTTTGACCTCATCTATCTGTTGGAATATCTTGAAGGGCAATCAATCGTTAAGAAACTGAATGTTTCCCAGAAAATGGAAGCACTCAGAAAAATTGAGAACAAGTATGTGAAAGATCCAGCAGACGGAAATGATGTTTACGCCACTAACGTAGTCAAAGAATTGACAGAAAATGAGGCTAAAAAATTGACCAGCTTTGATAGTTTGATTGACAATAACATTCTTTCGGCTCGTGAGTATCAGACTGGCACTTATGAGAGAAATGGCTATTTTACGATTAAACTCTTTGCACCAATCTTTTCAGCATTGAGCAGTGAGAAAGGAACTCCTGGAGATCTTATGGGACGCCGGATAGCTTATGAACTCTTAGCTGCTAAAGGATTTAAAGATGGTATGGTCCCATATATTTCCAACCAATATGAAGAAATTGCTAAACAAAATGGTCAGACAATCAACCTCTACGGTAAAAAGCAAGGATTAGTGACAGATAAGCTTGTTTTAGAAAAGCTATTTGGTGGTCAGTATTCATCTTGGGCAGCCTTTAAAAAAGCTATGTATCAAGAGCGCGTTGCTCAGTTTGATCATTTGAATAAAATTACTTTTAAAGATACGACGCAATCATGGATGAGCAATGCCACGAAAACCATTCAAAGAGTAAAAGAATTGCAAGAACTCATGGACCAGGCTGTTTTACAGGATGCGGAAGGTACGCGTTGGAGTGACTATAACCCAGAAACTGACAGTGCAGTTCATAAACTTAAGAGAGCAGTCTTTAAAGCCTACCTAGACCAAACAAATGATTTTAGAACCTCTATTTTTGCAAATAAAAAGTAATGAATTATAGAAGTTCCTAGTCAGGATGAGAGGACTTTACTTCCTGACTGTCAGAACTTGTCGATTTTAACTAGCTTTTTTGTGAAAAATTGTGTAAAATAGAATAGATAAACGAGGGAAAACCTCGGAAAATTTAAAGGAGAATCCATCTAATGGTAAAATTGGTTTTTGCTCGCCACGGTGAGTCTGAATGGAACAAAGCTAACCTTTTCACTGGTTGGGCTGATGTTGATTTATCTGAAAAAGGTACACAACAAGCGATTGACGCTGGTAAATTGATCAAAGAAGCTGGTATCGAATTTGACCAAGCTTACACTTCAGTATTGAAACGTGCGATTAAAACAACAAACTTGGCTCTTGAAGCTTCTGACCAATTGTGGGTTCCAGTTGAAAAATCATGGCGTTTGAACGAACGTCACTACGGTGGTTTGACTGGTAAAAACAAAGCTGAAGCTGCTGAACAATTTGGTGATGAGCAAGTTCACATCTGGCGTCGTTCATACGATGTATTGCCTCCAAACATGGACCGTGATGATGAGCACTCAGCTCACACTGACCGTCGTTACGCTTCACTTGACGATTCAGTTATTCCAGATGCTGAAACTTGAAAGTGACTTTGGAACGTGCCCTTCCATTCTGGGAAGATAAAATCGCTCCAGCTCTTAAAGATGGTAAAAACGTATTCGTAGGAGCTCATGGTAACTCAATCCGTGCCCTTGTAAAACACATCAAAGGTTTGTCAGATGACGAAATCATGGATGTGGAAATCCCTAACTTCCCACCATTGGTATTCGAATTCGACGAAAAATTGAATGTAGTTTCTGAATACTACCTTGGAAAATAATTTGTAAAAAGAAAGCCTAGGAATACCTAGGTTTTTCTTTTTATTCTAGTATCCAACTCTTCGAAAAAGCGTTATAATGATATTAAGAAGTTGTTAAAGAAAGTGAGGTTGATGATGGCTTATATTGAGATGAAACACTGTTACAAGCGTTATCAGGTTGGGGACACGGAGATTGTGGCCAATCGTGATGTGAATTTTGAGATTGAAAAGGGTGAATTGGTTATCATTCTAGGTGCATCTGGTGCGGGCAAGTCAACGGTTCTTAATCTTCTTGGGGGAATGGATACCAATGACGAAGGGGAAATCTGGATTGATGGTGCCAATATTGCCAACTATAGTTCGCACCAACGAACAAACTATCGTCGTGAAGATGTCGGTTTTGTTTTTCAATTTTACAATCTGGTATCCAATCTGACAGCTAAGGAAAATGTGGAGTTGGCATCAGAAATTGTGACAGATGCCTTGAATCCTGAACAGGTCTTGACAGATGTAGGTCTGGCTCATCGTCTCAATAACTTTCCAGCCCAGCTTTCTGGAGGGGAGCAACAGCGAGTCTCCATTGCACGCGCAGTAGCCAAAAATCCTAAAATCCTCCTTTGTGATGAACCGACTGGAGCCTTGGATTATCAGACAGGCAAGCAAGTCTTGAAGATTCTCCAAGATATGTCTCGTCAAAAGGGAGCGACGGTGATTATCGTGACTCACAATAGTTCGCTAGCTCCTATCGCAGATCGGGTGATTCACATGCGTGATGCGACTGTTATGAGCGTAACAATCAATGAGCATCCACAGGCTATCGATACATTGGAGTATTAGCATGAAAAAAACATACCGAAAAGACTTGCTCCAGTCGGTGACTGCTTCCAAGGGACGCTTTTTATCCATCTTAACCTTGATGATGTTAGGGTCTCTAGCCCTTAGTAGGCCTCAAAGTGACTAGCCCAAACATGGAACGTACGGCAGAAGATTATCTCCGTAAAGCAAATACCTTGGATCTGGCTGTGATAGCTGATTATGGCTTGGATAAAAGAAGATCAGGACGAACTAAAGACCCTTCAAGGAGCAAGTGTTGAGTTTGGCTATATGGCAGACCCTAACTGTTGAAAAATAGTGAAGAAGCGGTTCGACTTTATTCTAAGCCAGATGGAATTTCAACCTTCCAAGTGACAGAAGGGCGACTGCCAGAGGCTGATGGGGAAATTGCCTTGGCAGATTTCTGGAAAGACCGCTATCAGATTGGACAGACTATCACCTTTAGCAAGAAAGAAGAGAAGACCGTCATAAAATCCCAATCTTTCACCATTACTGGATTTGTCCATTCGGGTGAAATGCTTTCTCAAAAAGACTTGGGAGGGGCTAGTAGTGGAAATGGAAGTTTGGCAGGTTATGGAGTGATTGTAGCCAGTCAGTTTGATACAGAAGTGTATAGTATTGCGCGTGTGCGCTATGATGATTTAAAAAATCTAGATGCTTTTTCATCAGACTATAGAAGAAAACGAGATCAACATCAGGAAGCATTACAAGACTTGCTGGCTGATAATGGTCAAAAACGATTAGAAAGTATCAAAGCAAACGGGCAAAAGAGCTTGGATGATGGAAAAGAGCAGCTCCAAATAGCTAAAAGCAACCTTCAAAAAGGCAAGAGTCAGATAGAACAGACTGAAAGTCGATTGAAAACTCAAGAAGAACAAGTGACCGCTTTACCTGAGCCCCAAAAGAGTCAAGCCAAGGAGCAATTGACAAAAGCTAAGGAAGAATTGGCTACAGAAAAAGAAAAAATGTCTCAGACAGAGAGTAATCTAGCCAAGGAAAAAGAGAAGCTTGAACAACGCCAGAAAGAGCTTGATGAACTGGCAGAGCCTACTTACCATGTATACAACCGCCAAACCATGCCAGGTGGTCAAGGCTATCTCATGTACAGTAACGCTTCAGCAAGTATTCGTTCTGTCGGGAATATCTTTCCCGTGGTGCTTTTTATGGTTGCTGCAATGGTAACCTTTACAACTATGACTCGCTTTGTGGATGAAGAGCGTACCAATGCTGGTATTTTTCAAGGCCCTAGGTTACAAGAATCAAGATATTGTTGCTAAGTTTGTCCTCTATGGTTTTTCTTGCAGGAACTGTGGGAACTGTTTTAGGAACGCTTCTAGGACATTATCTCCTTGCAGGCGTGATTTCGGATGTTATAACAGCTGGAATGGTCGTTGGGAAAAAGTCAAGAGTATTTCTACTGGTCTTATAGCCTTCTTGCCCTGGCCTTAAGTTGGGTATCCAGTGTCTTGCCAGCTTATCTAGTGGCACGGAGGGAATTGCACGATGAAGCAGCTCAACTTTTGTCGCCCAAACCTCCCGTTAAAGGGATCAAAGATTTTGCTGGAACGCCTGAGCTTTTATTTGGAGTCGTTTGAGCTTCACTCATAAGGTTACGGCGCGAAATATTTTTCCGTTATAAGCAACGGATGTTGATGACCATTTTTTTGGAGTTGCGGGTTCGGTTGCTCTCCTATTTGCAGGTCTTGGCATTCAGTCTTCTGTGGGAGGAGTTGTCGATCGTCAATTTGAACAAATCCAGCAATACCAGATGATTGTAGCGGAAAAGAGCAGTGCAACGGAGCAAGAAAAAAAGAAGACCTAGAAAGTGCCTTGCAAGCTGATTCTATCCATGCTTACCAAAAAAATCTACTCTAAATCCATTGAAAAAGATTTCAAAGGAAAAGCAGGACTTCAGACTATCACCATAATGGTTACAAGCAGAGAAAATTTCAAACCCCTTTATCGCATTAGAGGAAAAATAGTCAAGAGGTGGAGATTACTGATGGAGCCGTCGTGAGTCAAAAACTAGCTCAACTAGCAGGTGTTACGGTTGGAGATAAGCTGGAGCTTGATGGAAAAGAAATCAGGGTCGCGACGATTTCTGAAAATTATGTTGGACACTTTGTTTATCTCAACCGAGCGACCTACGAACAGGTCTACGGTACCAGTCCCCAAGACAACACCTACCTAGTAAAATTAAAAGAGCCAACACCATCCAATACGGAGAAAGAAGCTGCGGCCTTTATGAAAAAAACTGCTGTTTCTGGGGTGGTCCAAAATGCAACGGCTATCCATCTCTTTGAATCTGTAGCCAATTCTCTCAATAAAACCATGGCAATCCTTATCCTTGTTTCCGTCTTGCTAGCCATTGTCATTCTTTACAATCTCACCAATATCAATGTGGCAGAACGTATCCGTGAACTTTCCACTATCAAGGTTCTCGGTTTCCATAATAAAGAAGTGACCCTCTATATCTACCGCGAGACCATGGTGCTGTCCTTTGTGGGGATTGTTCTCGGTTTGGTAGCCGGCTACTATTTACATCAATTTTTGATTCAAATGATCTCACCTGCCACCATACTTTTTTATCCACGAGTCAGCTGGGAAGTCTATGCTCTTCCAATCGTCGCAGTGACTGTGATCTTAGCCTTACTGGGGCTCTTTGTCAATCACCACTTGAGAAAGGTGGATATGCTTGAAGCCCTGAAATCAGTAGAGTAGGTCAAGTTTTTTAAAAGTAAATCTGTTGACAAAGTCTCTGCTTCTTGGTAGAATAAGAACTGTCGGAAAGACAAATAACTTCTTCTTGGTTGCAGGCATGCCAACCTGTCACTCGGATGAAGCCAAATAAAAAGGAGAAACATCATGGCAATCTCAAAAGAGAAAAAAAATGAAATCATCGCACAATATGCTCGTCACGAAGGTGATACAGGTTCAGTAGAGGTTCAAGTTGCTGTCCTTACTTGGGAAATCAACCACCTTAACGAACACATCAAACAACACAAAAAAGACCACGCTACTTACCGTGGATTGATGAAAAAAATCGGTCGCCGTCGTAACTTGCTTGCATACTTGCGTAAAAACGACGTTAACCGTTACCGTGAGTTGATCAACTCTCTAGGACTTCGTCGTTAATTCAAGATAAAAAGGCCGTCAAAAGCACAAAGCAAAAATAGGAAAATTGACGAAGAAACTTCAGTTTTTAGGAAATTTTATCTTTTTTGCAAAGTACTTAGGCCGTGTTCAATTGAGCATGTCTTGATAATGAAGCTACTCCATTGGGTAGCTTTTTTGTATGGATTTTACCCTAATCTCAAATCAGCTCTCTGATTTTCAGAGGGCTTTTTTATTGAGGTTTTATCGGTCACAATTTTGGAGACTACAAAAACAGACACAAACGTGGTTCGCATTTCGCAACTGTTTTATCGGTCACAATTTTGGAGACTACAAAAACTGTATCAATTATTTTATTTTTATAATTCAAGTTTTATCGGTCACAATTTTGGAGACTACAAAAACCACTCAATACTCATAGCTGGATGGAAAAAGGTTTTATCGGTCACAATTTTGGAGACTACAAAAACCCAAGATGACTTTCAAAAGCTCAAATCAAAGTTTTATCGGTCACAATTTTGGAGACTACAAAAACAGCTCATTTGCGAGAAATTGAGACCTCTTTGTTTTATCGGTCACAATTTTGGAGACTACAAAAACTATAGCTTCCATCTGCTCTTCTTGGATTTTGTTTTATCGGTCACAATTTTGGAGACTACAAAAACCTCAAATGGTATCAACTAATTACCCCATAAGGGTGCGCAGCTACTCGACTTGAAAAGCCTAGTAGCTGTCTGCAAGCCCCCTCGGAGAGCCCACACTTTACGAAGTAAAGTATAGTATGTTATACTTTACATGGAAGTAGTCACCGAATTTCAGTTAGAAATTACTTTGTAACTACTTTTTTTGAGGAGGAGTAAAATGCTTTCCTATGTTCGACATTACCCACTAGCGATAGCTAAATTAATGTGTCTGTGCTCTCCTAAAATCTGCTGATTTATTACTGACCAATACAGGAGGTTTTTTATGGGACAGACAATCATATCTGCTATTGGTGTTTATATTTCCACCAGTATCGATTATTTAATTATTTTAATTATTTTATTTGCACAGCTATCACAGAATAAACAAAAATGGCATATTTATGCGGGGCAATATCTAGGCACAGGCTTACTTGTAGGGGCGAGTTTAGTTGTCGCTATATCGTTAATTTCGTGCCTGAAGAATGGATGGTTGGATTGCTTTGGTTTAATCCCTATCTATTTAGGGATTCGCTTTGCAATTGTTGGAGAAGGTGAGGAAGAAGAGGAAGAAGAGGAAGAAATTATTGAAAGATTAGAACAAAGCAAGGCAAATCAACTGTTTTGGACAGTTACATTGCTAACAATTGCGTCTGGCGGAGATAATTTAGGTATCTATATACCTTATTTTGCTTCGTTAGATTGGTCACAGACCCTCGTGGCCTTGCTTGTGTTTGTAATCGGCATAATTATCTTATGCGAGATTAGTCGGGTGTTATCCTCTATTCCGTTAATATTCGAGACAATTGAAAAATACGAGCGAATCATTGTGCCCTTAGTATTCATTTTACTTGGACTATACATCATGTATGAAAATGGCACGATAGAGACTTTTCTGATCGTGTAGATTTTTTTGTTTCACTAGGATTTTAGCCCGAGCTCAAATCAGCTCTCTAATTTTAGAGGGCTTTTTATGTTGTCACCTTACCTTGGTATGCTCAAGTATTATCTTTGGTTACGGTTCCTAGCACTGTATGGAAAAACCAACCATAATTATTCTGATTTTAATTGTATTTTTTCCATAGCTTGTTACACAGTTGAAAATATGGTATACTTTTCATGAGAATTTTCTAAATTTTTAAGATTCTATCAAAGGAGGTTTGCATGCTTTCCAAATTTTCTGGAAGCCGACAAGACCAGCAATTTGTGTTACTTTTAGTTATTTTGCTAGGTATTTTAGGGATTTCTCTCTTTCTAGCAGTTTCAATGGGATCTGTTGCGATTGATCTAGGAGATACCTATCGGATTATTTTGAGCAGGTTGGGATTTCCTCTTGAGATAGGAGAGGTTTCCAAGTCTACTATTGCCATTGTATGGAACATGAGATTCCCTCGAGTATTGTTAGGTCTGATAGTAGGAGCAGGCCTTTCTATGTGTGGTAGTGTGATGCAGTCCACGGTAAACAATCCCATCGCAGAGCCCTATGTCTTAGGAATATCTGCGGGTGCAACTCTAGGGGCAACCTTGAGCATCATTTTTGGTTTAAAATTGGTGATTAGTCTTGGAGCTTTTCCTTGGAGCTATTTTGGCAACAATTGTTGTCCTCATCATTGCCTCTATGCAGGGTAGGATGACGACTTCTAGCCTAATCTTATCGGGAACGGTGGTCAATGCTCTCTTTCTAGCTTTTTCCAACTTTATTATCTCAGTTGGCGCTAATGCGGATAGTGTGATGACCATTAAGTTTTGGACCATGGGCTCGCTCGCTGGGACTTCCTGGGCAGACTTGGTCCTGCCAACTATAGTAGTAGGAATAGCCTTTCTATTTTTCTCTACTCAGTATCGTGTTTTCAATGCGATGATGATGGGAGATGAGGTTGCTTTAACTTTGGGGATTCCCTTACGCTTTTATTGGTATCTTTATGTGACCATGGTGGCTGTGCTGACAGCAGTCTTAGTGGCAACCTGTGGGATTATTGGATTTGTCGGTCTGATTACTCCACATTTAGCTCGAGGGTTAGTAGGGACGAATTACAGGAGGCTTTTTCCTGTTGCAACCTTGCTAGGTGCCCTTTTTGTCATCTGGGCAGATGTACTCTCCCGTATCATCATTCCAAATGCTGAGCTTCCAATTGGTATTTTCACAGCCTTAGTAGGTGCTCCCTTCTTTATCTACATTGTTGGAGGTAGGCGAAGGGAGGTGAGGGTCTGATATGGACTTGATTTGTAAGGATATCCATTTTGGACTAGGAGAGAAAAAAATCCTCAAAGGAGTCTCTCTTAAGGTTGAGGGGCATCAATTTCACACGATATTAGGGCCAAATGGAAGCGGGAAAACCAGTCTACTTAAACTCCTCTATCGTCAGGAAAAGGCGGAAAAAGGTTTGATAAGCCTAGATGGAAAGCCTCTGGAACAATGGACGCTCAAAGAAACAGCCAAGCAAATGGCAGTTGTGACCCAGTTTAACCAACTGCAGTTTGATTGTACAGTTGAAGAAATCGTCTTGCTGGGAAGAACTCCCCACCTCTCTTTTTTACAGAAGGAAAGGGAAAGGGATTATGCCCTCGTTCAAGATGCCCTCGTTAAGGTGGATATGCTTGAGAAGAAAACTCGTCTCTATTCGTCTCTGTCAGGGGGAGAGAAACAGCGAGTCTTGTTAGCCCGTGCCTTGGCGCAAGAACCGACTCTCTTGCTCCTTGATGAACCAACCAATCACTTGGATATCAAGTATCAGCTAGACTTGTTAGCCATTGTAAAGGAGCTCAAGATCAATGTTCTAGCTGTCCTGCATGATATTCAACTTGCTTGTCGCTATTCGGATTATCTCTATCTCATGAAAGAGGGGGAAATCCTTTATCAAGGGACTCCAAAGGAGACTATCACCCCTGAGTCATTGCAAACTGTATACGGAGTTCAAAGTCAGGTTACTTGGACCGAGGATCAGCAAGCTATGATTCACTATTTATAAGAATGAAAAGGAAAACAAGATGAAAAAAACACTAAGCATTTTACTCGTAACAGTAGCTACCCTAACCATGGCAGCTTGTGGCAATACTACTACAGAAAAAGCTACCACACAATCTAGCACAGAGACAAGTCAAAAGGCTAACGCAGAGACGACTTATCCGCTAACTATCAAAACTTATGATGCTAAGGGAAATGAAGTCGAACAAGTTTTTGACAAGGCACCTGAAAAAGTTATTACCAACAATCTTTCAACCACTGAAATCTTATTGGAGTTGGGGTTGAAGGATAAAATTGTTGGCATGCTCAACCCTGATAATGCTGTGACGGACAAATACAAGGACGCGATTGCAACGATTCCTCAAATTGGGGATAAAAAAACAGTCTCACAAGAGACAGTCCTTTCTTATGAGCCGGACGCTGTGATGGGTCGAAACATGATGTTTTCTGAAAAATCCTTGGGGACAGTTAGCACTTGGAATGAAAACAAAATCCCAGTTTATACGCAAAAAGCCTCTCTTTCAACAATTCAGCAAGATTTGGGAAATATTGTAGAAGACGTTAAAAATCTTGGAATGATTTTTAATGTTCAGGACAAGGCTAATGAATACGCAGCTCAATTACAAGCTAAAATTGACGCTGTTAAGAAAGCAAATCCAGCAAGCCAAGGTGAAAAGAAAAAGGCTTTGATTATGGTTGCATATAATGATCAAACCTTCGGTGCTTACAAGTCTGCTTTGCAAGAAAGTTTGTTGAACCAACTTGGGTATACCAACGTTGCTACGGGGACATCAGGCTTGACCTTGGAAAATCTTGTGTCAATGGATCCTGAATTGATTATCTATGTAACCAGCGACCGTAATAAAAATTGGATGAAAAAGCAGTAGAGTTGATGAAGGCAAATGCTGTTTTGGAAAGCGTTCCTGCTATTAAAAAACAAAAAATCATGACCATCTCTTACGATGAATTGATGGACTATGGTCCAGCAGTGATTGATTCCCTTGAAAAAATCAATGACTTTATCAATAAATAATGAGTTTGATTGGGAAGAAATTCAAGTTAAAATTAGCCTTCCTTCTAACTACGCCCCCAATCAAACCTATCCGGCTATTTTATTGAATGATGGAAACTTGGATTTTCTATCCTCCCTTTCCGAATCTGTGATTTTAGTGGGCTTGACCTCTAAAAATCGCTTAGACGACTACACTCCCTGGAAGGCATCGGCTCTGAGAGAAGGGGCTCCAGATTTTGGAGGTCAGGCCAAGGTCTATCATGATCATTTGTTTGGAGGTCTTTTGGACAAGTTGCAGTTGCTTTATCGACTGGATGAAGCACGCCTCGCCTACGGAGGTTATTCACTAGGTGGCTTGGCGGCAGTTTATAGTCTTTTCAGCTTTGACAAGGTTTCCTGTGTCTTTCCATCTGCGGTTCTTTTTGGTATCCTGATTTTGTGGCTTACTGCAAGGAAGAGACAGTGAAAAATCTAGACTGTATGCTGTATTTACAGAATGGTCAAACAGAAGGAGCCTATCATACTAATCGCTTGGCTCAAGCACCAGTTTATGCTGATAAGATTCATACTAGTCTTCAGAAAAGCTATCCGACCGGTCAGTTTGTCTTTGATCCTTATGGACACCATGAACAAGTGGCTGAACGCTTTCTGGCCTTTTCTGGCTGGTTGGCTCAAAAATGGAAAATCGAATAAAAGAATTATCCCTTGGCAAAAGCCAAGGGATTGTTGTATTTATTTAACCAAGTTTTTCTCTCTTTTTATCTGGATTCCATACGAAGCTTGCGATAAAGCTAAAGATGATGGTTAGGATAGCGAGGATAATTGCAAGGATGAGGGCAGGGATGCGGATAAACCACCAGAGTGGGTTTGGTTTTTTATCATTGTGCCATTGTTTCGTTTCTTGGTCCAAACGTTGGAATTCTGCTTGGATGCGATTGGCGACTGTTTCAATGCCTTCATCATTCATTTTCTTGATATCTGAGATATCGATTGGATTTCCAAAGTTCATATCGACACGCTCACGGCTAACCAAGCCTTTCAAGGTCATAGGACCTGTATAGGTAACAGGCATGATACGGACTTTGGCCATTTTGGCAATCAGGGCTACGCCACCCTTGACATCGTTTGAGTGGCGGCTTCCACTTGGAAACATGATGAGAGAGCGGTCACTTTTTTTGAGGACATTGATAGGATATTTGATGGCAGAAGCACTAGGATTTTCACGGTCGATAGGAAAGGCACCACACATACGAATCCACCAACCAAAGATACGGTTGGTAAAGAGCTCTTTTTTGGCCATAAAGATAAATTGTTTTGGCTTGGTCGCAAAGGCCATGTAAACTGGATCCCACCAGGTGCGGTGAGGCGCAACTAAAATATAATTTTCATCTTGATTAGGAATTTTATCAGTATTATGATAATGGGCATTGCCATTGATGGACCATAGGAGCAAGACAACCAATCCACGTAAATAAGTATAAAACATGCGATCTCCTTCGATTATTTTCTTGTTATTATTATACCTTATCAAAGGAGGGCTGGCAAACTTTTCCCTTGACTAGGTCCATATTTGGGATGAGATTAGAATTCTTTTAGAAAAAATGATATGATAGAATTCATGGATAAAAATAAGATTATGGGATTAACCCAAAGAGAAGTCAAGGAAAGACAGGCTAAGGGCTTGGTCAATGATTTTACTGCTTCGGCCAGTACCAGCACTTGGCAAATCGTTAAACGAAATGTCTTTACTCTTTTTAACGCTTTGAACTTTGCCATTGCTTTGGCCCTTGCCTTTGTGCAGGCTTGGAGCAATCTGGTCTTCTTTGCTGTTATCTGCTTTAACGCTTTTTCTGGAATTGTGACCGAGCTACGGGCCAAACACATGGTGGACAAGCTCAATCTCATGACCAAGGAAAAGGTCAAGACTATTCGTGATGGCCAAGAAGTGGCTCTGAATCCTGAAGAATTGGTGTTAGGAGATGTCATTCGTTTGTCTGCAGGAGAGCAGATTCCCAGTGATGCCTTGGTTTTGGAAGGCTTTGCAGAAGTCAATGAAGCCATGTTAACGGGGGAAAGTGATTTGGTGCAAAAGGAAGTGGATACCTTGCTTTTGTCAGGAAGTTTCCTAGCTAGTGGGTCAGTTTTGGCTCAAGTTCACCATGTCGGTGCAGACAACTATGCTGCCAAACTCATGCTGGAAGCCAAGACCGTTAAACCAATCAACTCTCGTATCATGAAATCGCTGGACAAGTTAGCAGGTTTTACTGGAAAGATTATCATTCCTTTTGGTCTGGCTCTCTTGCTAGAAGCCTTGCTTTTAAAAGGCTTGCCTCTCAAGTCGTCCGTTGTAAACTCGTCGACAGCCCTTTTGGGGATGTTACCTAAGGGAATTGCTCTTTTGACCATTACTTCGCTCTTGACCGCGGTGATTAAGCTGGGCTTGAAAAAGGTCTTGGTTCAGGAGATGTATTCTGTTGAGACCTTGGCGCGCGTGGATATGCTCTGTCTGGACAAGACGGGCACCATCACACAAGGAAAGATGCAGGTGGAGGCTGTTCTTCCTCTGACGGCAACTTATGGTGAAGAGACTATTGCCAGCATTTTGGCCAGCTACATAGCTCACAGTGAGGATAAAAATCCAACAGCTCAAGCTATTCGCCAGCGTTTCCAAGGTCAGGTAGTCTATCCTATGATCTCTAATATGCCTTTCTCAAGCGACCGCAAGTGGGGAGCCATGGAGTTAGAAGGTTTGGGAACAGTTTTCTTAGGGGCGCCTGAGATGTTGCTGGATTCTGAGGTCCCAGAAGCCAGAGAGGCCTTGGAGAGAGGTTCACGTGTCTTAGTCTTAGCTCTCAGTCAGGAGAAATTAGACCATCACAAACCACAAAAACCATCTGATATTCAGGCTCTAGCCTTTGCTGGAAATCTTGGACCCCATTCGAGAGGGAGCGAGAGACGCTGGACTATCTCCGTTCTCAGGAAGTGGGGCTCAAGATTATCTCTGGTGACAATCCAGTTACGGTATCCAGCATTGCCCAGAAGGCTGGTTTTGCGGACTACCACAGCTATGTAGATTGCTCGAAAATGACGGATGAGGAATTGATTGCTCTGGCGGAGGAGACTGCTATTTTCGGACGTGTTTCCCCTCATCAAAAGAAACTCATCATTCAAACGCTGAAAAAAGCGGGGCATACAACAGCTATGACAGGAGACGGGGTCAATGATATTCTAGCCCTTCGTGAGGCAGATTGTTCCATCGTGATGGCGGAGGGGGATCCTGCGACTCGTCAGATTGCCAATCTGGTTCTCTTGAATTCTGACTTTAATGATGTTCCTGAGATTCTCTTTGAAGGTCGTCGTGTGGTCAATAACATTGCCCACATCGCCCCGATCTTCTTGATAAAGACCATTTATTCCTTCTTGCTCGCAGTTATCTGTATCGCCAGTGCTCTCCTAGGGCGGTCTGAGTGGATCTTGATTTTCCCATTCATTCCGATCCAGATTACCATGATTGACCAGTTCGTGGAAGGTTTCCCACCATTCGTTCTGACTTTTGAGCGAAATATCAAACCTGTTGAGCCAAACTTCCTCAGAAGATCCATGCTTCGTGCCCTACCAAGTGCTCTCATGGTCGTCTTCAGCGTTCTTTTTGTGAAATATTTGGAAGTAGCCAAGGCTGGTCTGAGTTAGAAATCTCAACCCTCCTCTATTATCTCCTTGGGTCAATTGGTTTCTTATCCGTATTTAGAGCCTGCATGCCATTTACCCTATGGCGTGTCCTCTTGATTGTTTGGTCAGTAGGCGGTTTCCTAGCTACAGCTCTTTTCCCGAGAATCCAGAAACTGCTTGAAATTTCGACACTTACAGGACAAACGTTGCCTGTTTATGGTGTCATGATGTTGGTCTTTACCGTGATTTTCATCCTGACTAGTCGCTATCAAGTCAGAAAATAAAGAAAGACTGCAATCTGTGGATTGCGGTCTTTTTTAGGTACAGGAGTGCTAGCTGAAATGTGGTATAATAAGAGGGAATAGAGTTTTGGAAAGTGAGAGAAGATGATTTCAAAGAGATTAGAATTGGTGGCGTCTTTTGTGCCACAGGATGCCATTTTGCTAGATGTGGGAAGTGACCATGCTTATCTGCCTATCGACTTGGTCGAAAGAGGCCAAATCAGAAGTGCCATTGCAGGTGAGGTTGTGGAAGGTCCCTACCAATCTGCGGTCAAAAATGTTGAGGCTCACGGTCTAAAGGAGAAAATCCAAGTTCGTTTAGCCAATGGCTTGGCAGCCTTTGAAGAGGCAGACCAAGTGTCGGTCATCACCATTGCAGGCATGGGCGGGCGTTTGATTGCTAGGATATTGGAAGAAGGCTTGGACAAGCTAGCTAATGTAGAGCGTTTAATCCTCCAGCCCAATAATCGTGAAGACGACTTGCGTATCTGGTTGCAAGACCATGGTTTCCAGATCGTAGCAGAGAGCATCCTAGAAGAGGCTGGCAAGTTTTACGAGATTTTGGTGGTGGAAGCAGGACAAATGAAGCTATCAGCCAGTGATGTCCGCTTTGGACCTTTCTTGTCCAAAGAAGTCAGTCCAGTATTTGTCCAAAAATGGCAAAAAGAAGCTGTTAAGCTAGAGTTTGCCCTTGGACAAATCCCAGACAAAAATCTGGAAGAACGTCAAGTTCTAGTAGATAAGATTCAAGCCATCAAGGAGGTTCTCCATGCTAGCAAGTGAGGTAATTAACGCATATGAAGCCTTTTGCCCTCAGGAATTTTCTATGGAGGGAGACAGTCGTGGCCTGCAAATTGGCACTTTGGACAAGGATATCCAAAGTGTCATGGTTGCTCTGGATATTCGTGAAGAAACGGTGGCTGAAGCCATTGAAAAGGGTGTGGATTTGATTATTGTCAAGCATGCACCGATTTTCCGTCCCATCAAGGATTTGGTAGCTGGCCGTCCGCAAAATCAGATTTACATCGACCTCATCAAGCATGACATTGCAGTTTATGTCAGTCATACCAATATTGACATCGTTGAAAATGGCCTCAATGATTGGTTCTGTCAGATGCTAGGTATCGAGGAAACGACTTATCTGCAGGAAACTGGCCCTGAACGTGGGATTGGACGTATTGGAAATATTCAGTCTCAGACATTTGGGGAATTGGCCCAACATGTCAAGCAAGTCTTTGGTTTAGATAGTCTTCGATTGGTGCATTATCAAGAGAGTGATTTGCAGAAGTCTATTTCAAGAGTGGCCATCTGTGGTGGAAGTGGGCAGTCATTCTATAAGGATGCTTGGCAAAGGGGGCAGATGTCTATATCACTGGTGATATTTACTACCACACTGCCCAGGATATGTTGTCTGATGGCTTGCTAGCATTGGACCCAGGTCACTATATCGAAGTGCTTTTTGTAGAAAAAATCGCAGCACTCCTTAGTCAATGGAAGGAAGAGAAGGGCTGGACTATTGAGATTGTCCCTAGCCAAGCATCGACCAATCCTTTCCATCATATCTAGTTAGAAAGTGAAAACAATGAAAAAAGTTGCCATTATCGGAGCAGGAATTGTGGGAGCAACAGCTGCCTACTACCTCTCGAAAGAAAGTGAACTAGAGGTGACAGTCTTTGACCACGGACAAGGTCAAGCTACCAAGGCCGCAGCAGGAATTATCAGCCCTTGGTTTTCAAAACGACGTAATAAAGCCTGGTACAAGATGGCGCGCTTGGGGGCTGACTTTTACGTGGATTTACTAGCTGATTTAGAGAAATCAGGACAAGAAATCGACTTTTACCAGCGTTCGGGAGTCTTTCTCTTGAAAAAGGATGAAACTAAGTTGGAAGAACTCTATCAACTAGCCTTAGAGCGCAGAAAAGAATCTCCTTTGATAGGGCAATTAGCCATTCTGGACCAAGCATCAGCTAACGAATTATTCCCTGGCTTGCAGGGATTTGATCGCTTGCTCTATGCTTCTGGTGGAGCGAGAGTAGATGGTCAACTCTTAGTAACTCGTTTGCTGGAAGCTAGTCGCGTCAAGCTGGTTAAAGAAAAAGTGACTCTGACACCTTTAGTATCAGGCTACCAGATTGGAGAAGAGGTGTTTGATCAGGTTATTTGGCGACGGGAGCTTGGTTGGGACACCTGTTAGAGCCTTTAGGTTATGAAGTGGATGTCCGTCCTCAAAAAGGGCAACTCCGAGATTATCAACTTGCCCAAGACATGGAAGCTTACCCTGTTGTTATGCCAGAAGGGGAGTGGGATTTGATTCCTTTTGCAGGTGGGAAATTATCCCTAGGCGCTACCCATGAAAATGATATGGGATTTGATTTGACGGTAGATGAAACCTTGCTCAAACAAATGGAGGAGGCAGCCTTGCCCCACTATCCTGTTTTTTCGGAAGCGACTTCCAGAAGTGAACGAGTGGGAATCCGTGCCTATACCAGCGATTTCTCTCCTTTCTTTGGGCAAGTACCTGGCTTAGCAGGTGTCTATGTTGCTAGTGGACTAGGTTCATCAGGTCTCACAACTGGTCCTATCATTGGTTACCATCTAGCTCAACTGATTCAAGATAGGGAGTTAACCTTGGACCCTCTAAACTACCCAATTGAAAACTATGTCAAACGAGTAAAAAACGAATAATACTTAATGAAAATCAAAGAGCAAACTAGGAAGCTAGCCCACAGGCTGCTCAAAGCATGGCTTTGAGGTTGTGGATAGAACTGACGAAGTCAGTAACCATACCCACGGCAAGGCGACGTTGACGTGGTTTGAAGAGATTTTCAAAGAGTATAAGCATTTTACTGAAATTTTAGCCTCCCCTCTAGGATGGCAAATGACATTCCCTATCAAAAATGGTAAAATAAGAAAAAATAATCCGAGAATCGAGGAAAGAAGATGCAAGAAAAGATTTTGGTAACGGGTGGAGCAGGTTTTATCGGAACCCACACTGTTATTGAGTTAATCCAAGCAGGTCATCAAGTTGTTGTGGTGGATAACCTTGTTAATAGTAATAGAAAAAGTTTAGAAGTTGTTGAGAGAATTACAGGAGTTGAAGTGCCTTTCTATGAGGCAGATATCCGTGATACAGATACCCTCAGAGACATTTTCAAACAAGAAGAACCAACAGGGGTCATTCACTTTGCTGGTTTGAAGGCTGTCGGTGAATCTACTCGTATTCCTCTTGCCTATTATGATAACAATATCGCAGGGACTGTTAGCCTTTTGAAAGTTATGGAAGAAAACAACTGTAAAAACATCATCTTCAGTTCTTCTGCGACAGTTTACGGAGATCCTCATACAGTGCCAATCTTGGAAGATTTCCCACTTTCAGTGACCAATCCCTATGGCCGCACTAAGCTTATGCTTGAGGAAATTTTGACGGATATTTACAAGGCAGACTCAGAATGGAATGTGGTCTTGCTTCGTTATTTCAACCCAATTGGAGCCCATGAGAGTGGTGATTTGGGAGAAAATCCAAACGGTATTCCAAACAACCTCTTGCCATATGTGACTCAAGTAGCCGTTGGTAAATTAGAGCAAGTGCAAGTATTTGGGGATGATTACGATACGGAAGACGGAACTGGTGTTCGTGACTATATCCACGTTGTCGATTTGGCTAAAGGTCACGTTGCAGACACTGAAAAAAATCCAAAAAGGTTCAGGTCTAAACGTTTATAACCTTGGAACAGGTAAAGGTTATTCTGTTCTTGAAATTATCCAAAACATGGAAAAAGCAGTGGGGCGCCCAATTCCTTACCGTATCGTTGAACGCCGCCCAGGTGATATCGCAGCCTGCTATTCAGATCCTGCAAAAGCCAAAGCAGAACTGGGTTGGGAAGCAGAACTCGACATCACCCAAATGTGTGAAGACGCATGGCGTTGGCAAAGCAAGCATCCAAATGGATTTGAAGACTAAGATGGTGATGTCAATCATTGTCCCCTGTTTAAACGAAGAGGAAGTACTTCCTCTTTTTTATCAGGCTTTGGAAGCTTTACTTCCGGATTTGGGAACAGAAATCGAGTATGTCTTTGTCGATGATGGATCAAGTGATGGGACCTTGGAACTCTTAAAGACCTATCGGGAGCAAAATCCAGCAGTGCATTATATTTCTTTCTCGCGAAATTTTGGCAAAGAAGCAGCTCTCTATGCAGGCTTGCAATATGCGACAGGAGATTTGGTGGTAGTGATGGATGCGGACCTCCAAGATCCTCCTGGTATGTTGCTTGAGATGAAAGCCTTACTAGACCAGAATGCAGATCTGGACTGTGTTGGAACACGGAGAACTAGTCGGGAGGGAGAACCCTTCTTTCGCAGTTTCTGTGCTGATCTCTTTTATGGCTTCATGAAAAAAATTAGCCCAGTAGCCTTGCCGTCAGGTGTCCGTGATTTTCGCATGATGAGAAAATCTGTAGTGGATGCCATTTTAGCTTTGACCGAGTCCAATCGTTTTTCAAAGGGGCTCTTTGCCTGGGTGGGTTTTAAAACCCACTATTTGGACTATCCAAATGTCGAAAGGCAAGCTGGCAAGACCAGTTGGAGTTTTAGGCAACTCTTTTTCTACTCCATTGAAGGGATTGTTAATTTTTCAGATTTTCCCTTGATTATAGCCTTTGTGGCAGGTCTCCTATCTTGTTTTATTTCTCTGCTTATGACCTTTTTTGTTGTGGTGCGGACCCTCATTTTGGGCAATCCGACATCAGGTTGGACCTCTCTGATGGCTGTTATTCTCTTCCTTGGGGGAATCCAACTCTTGACCATTGGGATTCTCGGCAAGTATATCAGTAAGATTTATCTAGAGACCAAAAAAAGACCACTTTATCTCGTCAAAGAAAAAAGTGACCTTCCTGATTTTACAGAAAAAAATAAAGAGAAAAGACTATAATTTTGCATGGAAATATGCTAAACTAGAAGGAGTGGAACGTTCCTGTCGATGTTAGAGTTAATCTTTAATCAAGGCATGTGTCGGACAGTTTCTAACAGCTTCTACGACGTCCTGGCTAGGAGAGATTTCTTTTTCTAGTTGGTCAGGGTCATCGTAAAAACGCACGATTCCATTATCGTGGTAATCAAATAAATCAGAATAAGTTTGGCAAAGCCCACAGGCGATGCAGCGTTCAGGTATAAGTGTGATTTTCATATTTATATTGTAATAAGAAAAGTAAAAAAAAACAAGGAGTAAGGTATGGCAAAAGAACCGTGGCAAGAAGATATTTATGAGAATCAAGAAGAAACAAGATCAGAACGTCGTAAGAGAGAACAAGGTGGAGGAGTGCTGGCTAATCGTATCTTGACCATTTTAGCAAGTATTTTCTTTGTGATTATAGTCGTGATGATTATTGTTCTTATCTATCTTTCATCGGGTGGGAGTAATCGCACAGCAGCCTTGAAAGATTTTCACGATTCAGATACAAAAGTAGAGCAAGTTTCTTCTACTTCTAGTAGTAGTTCAGAGCAGGCATCTTCTAGTTCAGAGGAGAAGGTAGAAGAGTCATCTAGTAGCTCAGAACATCCAACTGATCCAGAAGGAACTACAAAAGTTATGGCTGGAGAAGGAGAAGCAGCCATTGCCGCTCGTGCAGGAATCTCGATTGCTCAGCTAGAGGCCTTGAATCCTGGGCATATGGCTACAGGGTCTTGGTTTGCTAATCCAGGTGATGTTATCAAAATCAAATAGGAGTTGATATGAAAACGATTCAAATTGCTATCGATGGTCCAGCTTCAAGTGGTAAGAGTACAGTCGCAAAGATTATTGCTAAAGATTTTGGGTATACCTATCTAGATACAGGTGCCATGTATCGTGCGACGACCTATATGGCTCTGAAACACCAGTTAGGAGTGGAAGAGATTGAGGAACTTTTAGCCTTATTGGACCAGCATCCAATCAGCTTTGGGCGTTCAGAAACTGGAGAGCAGCTTGTCTTTGTGGGGGATGTGGATATTACCCATCCTATCCGTGAAAATCAAGTGACCAATCATGTTTCGGCTATTGCGGCAATTCCTGAAGTTCGTGAGAAACTAGTTTCTCTTCAACAAGAGATTGCCCAGCAAGGTGGGATTGTCATGGATGGTCGCGACATTGGAACTGTTGTATTGCCACAAGCAGAACTGAAAATTTTCCTAGTAGCTTCGGTAGATGAAAGAGCAGAGCGCCGTTACAAGGAAAATATTGCCAAGGGAATTGAAACAGACCTTGAAACCCTAAAAGAGGAAATTGTCGCGTGACTACAAGGATAGTCATCGTGAGACTTCGCCTCTCAAACAAGCAGAGGACGCTGTCTACCTTGATACAACTGGCTTGAACATTCAAGAAGTAGTCAAAAAAATTGAATCAGAAGCAAAGCAACGTATGTCCTAGGGACCGGAGAAGCAGGCTAAAGCTAGCCTGCTTCTTTTTCTGTCAAACTGAACGCATTCCAAACCAGTCTTTTTTGAGTTTTTTTGATAAAATAGTACTATCAGTGAAAAAGGATGGAAGCATGACTAAGAAAAATTGTAGCTATTTGGGCCCAGGATGAAGAGGGTGTGATTGGTAAGGACAATCGTCTGCCTTGGCATTTGCCAGCAGAATTGCAACACTTTAAAGAAACAACTCTGAATCATGCTATCTTGATGGGACGCGTGACCTTTGATGGGATGGGACGTCGACTGCTTCCAAAACAGGGAGACCTTGATTTTTGACGCGTAATTTGGAAGAAAAAGATAGATGGGGTTACTACTTTTTCAGGACATCCAGTCTGTTCTAGACTGGTATCAGGGTCAAGACAAGAATCTCTATATTCTCGGTGGAAAGCAAATTTTTCAGGCTTTTGAACCCTATTTGGATGAAGTCATTGTCACTCAAATCCATGCACGGGTGGAAGGAGATACCTATTTTTCCTGAAGACTTTGACTTGTCTATTTTTGAGACAGTTTCAAGCAAATCCTATACCAAAGATGAGAAAAATCCTTATGATTTTACCATCCAATACCGCAAGAGAAAGGAAGTCTAATGGAACGTAGTATATTTGGTTTTTTCACAGCCATGCTGTGCTTGGTCTGCTTGCTTGCAGGAGCACAGGCTTTTCGTAAAAAGCGCTATGGACTTTCTGTCCTGCTCTGGTTAAATGCCTTTACCAATTTGGTCAATAGTATCCATGCTTTTTACATGACCTTATTTTAGATAGAATGACAGTATAGAATAGAACGGAAGGAAATCATGCCTACAAATAGGAATAATGATATGATGGTTTATTGCTCATTTTGTGGCAAAAGCCAAGAAGAAGTACAAAAAATAATCGCAGGGAACAATGCCTTTATCTGTAATGAATGTGTGGAGTTGGCCCAGGAAATCATTCGGGAGGAGTTGGCGGAGGAAGTCTTGGCGGACTTGTCTGAAGTACCAAAACCAATCGAACTTCTCCATATCTTGAACCACTATGTAATTGGTCAAGATCGTGCCAAACGTGCCTTGGCAGTGGCGGTTTATAACCACTACAAACGTATCAATTTTCACGATACGCGTGAAGAGTCAGAAGATGTGGATTTGCAGAAGTCAAACATCTTAATGATTGGCCCAACTGGTTCTGGGAAAACTTTCTTGGCCCAGACCTTGGCTAAGAGCTTGAATGTGCCTTTTGCGATCGCAGATGCCACAGCTCTTACGGAGGCTGGTTATGTAGGTGAGGATGTGGAAAATATCCTCCTCAAACTCTTGCAGGCTGCAGACTTTAACATTGAACGTGCAGAGCGTGGCATTATCTATGTGGATGAAATTGACAAGATTGCTAAGAAGAGCGAGAACGTATCGATCACACGTGACGTTTCTGGTGAAGGGGGTGCAACAAGCCCTTCTCAAGATTATCGAGGGAACTGTTGCTAGCGTACCGCCTCAAGGTGGACGCAAGCATCCACAACAAGAGATGATTCAAGTGGATACCAAAAATATCCTCTTCATCGTGGGTGGTGCCTTTGATGGTATTGAAGAAATTGTCAAACAACGTCTGGGTGAAAAAGTTATTGGCTTTGGTCAAAATAACAAGGCAATTGATGAAAACAGCTCTTACATGCAAGAAATCATCGCAGAAGATATTCAAAAATTTGGTATCATTCCTGAGTTGATTGGACGCTTGCCTGTCTTTGCAGCTCTTGAGCAATTAACGGTTGATGACTTGGTTCGCATCTTGAAAGAGCCAAGAAATGCCTTGGTAAAACAATACCAAACCTTGCTTTCTTATGATGATGTCGAGTTGGAATTTGACGACGAAGCCCTTCAAGAGATTGCTAATAAAGCCATCGAACGGAAGACAGGGGCGCGTGGTCTTCGCTCGATTATCGAAGAAACTATGCTGGACGTTATGTTTGAAGTACCGAGTCAGGAAAATGTGAAATTGGTTCGCATCACAAAAGAAGCTGTCGATGGAACGGATAAACCAATCCTAGAAACAGCCTAGAGGTGACTATGGAAATCAATACACACAATGCTGAAATCTTGCTCAGTGCGGCCAATAAATCCCACTATCCGCAGGATGAACTACCAGAGATTGCCCTAGCAGGGCGTTCAAATGTTGGTAAATCTAGCTTTATCAATACCATGCTGAACCGTAAGAATCTAGCCCGAACATCAGGTAAACCTGGTAAAACCCAGCTTCTCAACTTCTTTAATATCGATGATAAGATGCGCTTTGTGGATGTGCCTGGTTATGGCTATGCCCGTGTTTCTAAAAAGGAACGTGAAAAGTGGGGGCGCATGATTGAGGAGTACCTAACGACTCGAGAAAATCTCCGTGCAGTGGTCAGTTTAGTTGACCTCCGTCATGACCCGTCAGCAGATGATGTGCAGATGTACGAATTTCTCAAGTATTATGAGATTCCGGTTATCATCGTTGCGACCAAGGCGGACAAGATTCCTCGAGGTAAATGGAACAAGCACGAATCAGCAATCAAAAAGAAATTAAACTTTGACCCAAGTGACGACTTTATCCTCTTCTCATCTGTCAGCAAGGCAGGGATGGATGATGCTTGGGACGCAATCTTAGAAAAATTGTGAGGTAAAGAAATGGCAAAAACAATTCATACAGATAAAGCTCCAAAGGCTATCGGACCATATGTTCAAGGAAAAATCGTTGGCAACCTTTTGTTTGCTAGTGGTCAAGTTCCTCTCTCTCCTGAAACTGGGGAAATCGTTGGAGAAACGATCCAAGAACAGACAGAACAAGTCTTGAAAAACATCGGTGCTATTTTGGCAGAAGCAGGAACTGACTTTGACCATGTTGTCAAAACAACTTGTTTCTTGAGCGATATGAACGACTTTGTTCCTTTTAACGAGGTTTACCAAACAGCCTTTAAAGAGGAATTTCCAGCTCGTTCAGCAGTAGAGGTAGCTCGTCTTCCTCGTGATGTAAAAGTCGAAATCGAAGTCATCGCAGAGATTGGATAAGCTAGTTGAAGTTTGGTTCTGCCAAACTTCTTTTGATATAAGGAGAAAAAGATGACAAAGAAACAACTTCACTTGGTGATTGTGACAGGAATGAGTGGTGCAGGGAAAACAGTTGCCATTCAGTCCTTCGAAGATTTGGGTTATTTTACTATTGATAATATGCCTCCAGCTCTCTTGCCTAAGTTTTTGCAGTTGGTGGAAACAAAGGAAGACGACCATAAGTTGGCCTTGGTAGTGGATATGCGTAGCCGTTCTTTCTTCTCAGAGATTCAAGCAGTCTTGGATGAGTTGGAAAACAAGGAAGAACTGGATTTTAAAATTCTCTTTTTGGATGCAGCTGATAAGGAATTGGTCGCTCGTTACAAGGAAACTAGACGAAGTCACCCTCTAGTCGCAGATGGACGGATTTTTGGATGGAATCAAGCTGGAACGTGAACTCTTGGCGCCTTTTGAAAAAAATATGAGCCAAAATGTGGTGGATACAACTGAACTTACTCCTCGTGAACTGCGTAAAACTATTGCAGAGCAGTTTTCTGATCAGGAACAAGCCCAGTCTTTCCGTATCGAAGTCATGTCTTTTGGCTTTAAATATGGAATCCCGATTGATGCAGATTTAGTCTTTGATGTCCGATTCTTGCCAAATCCCTACTACCTACCAGAACTGAGAAACCAAACGGGTGTGGATGAACCAGTTTATGACTATGTCATGAATCATCCTGAGTCAGAAGATTTTTATCAACATTTGTTGGCCTTGATTGAGCCGATTTTGCCAAGTTACCAAAAGGAAGGGAAGTCCGTCTTGACCATTGCCATGGGTTGTACGGGTGGGCAACACCGTAGTGTGGCCTTTGCTAAACGCTTGGCGCAGGATTTATCCAAGAATTGGCCTGTTAATGAAGGGCATCGTGACAAAGACCGAAGAAAGGAAACGGTAAACCGTTCATGAGAAAACCAAAGATAACGGTGATTGGTGGAGGAACTGGTATTCCTGTCATTCTAAAAAAAGTCTGCGGGAAAAAGATGTGGAAATCGTCGCTATCGTAACGGTGGCGGATGATGGTGGTTCTTCAGGTGAACTCAGAAAAAAATATGCGACGAGTTGACACCGCCAGGCGATCTTCGCAATGTCCTTGTAGCCATGTCGGATATGCCTAAGTTTTTATGAGAAAGTCTTTCAGTATCGCTTCTCTGAAGATGCTGGAGCCTTTGCTGGACATCCATTGGGCAATCTCATTATCGCTGGCCTGTCAGAAATGCAGGGTTCGACTTATAATGCCATGCAGTTGCTGAGCAAATTTTTCCATACAACTGGGAAGATTTATCCTTCCAGTGACCATCCCTTGACCCTGCATGCAGTCTTTCAGGATGGGACAGAAGTAGCTGGAGAGAGTCATATAGCGGACCATCCAGGCATGATTGACCATGTCTATGTGACCAATACCCTCAACGATGATACGCCTCTGGCTAGCCGTCGAGTAGTGCAGACCATTCTTGAAAGTGACATGATTGTCCTCGGACCTGGTTCCCTCTTTACCTCGATTTTGCCCAATATCGTGATTAAGGAAATTGGGCAGGCGCTTTTGGAAACTAAGGCAGAAATCGCCTATGTCTGCAATATTATGACCCAACGTGGGGAGACGGAACATTTTACAGATAGTGACCACGTGGAGGTCCTGCATCGTCACCTTGGTCGCCCTTTTATCGATACTGTTTTGGTGAATATCGAAAAAGTGCCTCAGGAATACATGAATTCCAATCTCTTTGATGAATACTTGGTGCAGGTGGAACATGATTTTGCTGGTCTTTGTAAGCAAGTTCCGCGTGTGATTTCATCTAACTTCCTTCGTCTGGAAAATGGGGGTGCCTTCCACGATGGAGATTTGATTGTGGATGAATTGATGCGGATTATACAGGTGAGAAAATGAGTTTCACAGTAGCAGTAAAAGAAGAAATTCTAGGTCAGCACCATCTAAGCCGGCATGAATTATCTGCCATTATCAAGATGTCTGGTAGTATCGGTCTCTCGACTTCGGGCTTGACCTTGTCAGTTGTGACAGAAAATGCCAAACTGGCTCGTCACCTCTATGAGTCCTTTCTCCATTTCTATGAAATCAAATCAGAAATCCGACACCACCAACGGAGCAATCTCCGCAAGAATCGGGTCTATACCGTTTTTACAGATGAAAGGTGCAGGACTTGCTGAGTGATTTGCACTTGGCAGACTCTTTCTTTGGCCTGGAAACAGGTATTGATGAGGAGATTTTATCAGACGAGGAAGCAGGCCGTGCCTATCTCTGTGGTGCTTTCTTGGCAAATGGAAGCATTCGTGACCCTGAGTCAGGCAAGTATCAGTTGGAAATCAGTTCTGTTTATCTGGACCACGCGCAAGGGATTGCCTCTCTTCTCCAGCAGTTTTTGCTGGATGCCAAGGTGCTTGAGCGCAAGAAGGGAGCTGTGACCTATCTCCAGCGAGCCGAAGATATAATGGACTTCTTAATAGTCATCGGAGCCATGCAGGCGCGTGATGATTTTGAGCGGGTTAAGATTTTGCGAGAAACCCGTAATGACCTCAATAGGGCCAATAATGCAGAAACAGCCAATATTGCTCGGACAGTCTCTGCCAGCATGAAGACCATCAACAATATCAGTAAAATCAAAGATATCATGGGCTTAGAAAACATGCCAGTGGATTTGCAGGAAGTAGCGCAACTGCGGATTCAACACCCAGATTATTCTATCCAGCAGTTAGCAGATAGCCTCAGCACCCCTCTAACCAAAAGTGGTGTCAACCACAGACTCAGAAAAATCAACAAGATAGCCGATGAACTATAAAACCACGAATCGTAGGACTCGTGGTTATTTTCTTGAAGTTATAAAATAAATATGTGAGAAATATTTTAATGAAAGTCCACTTTATAATCTATGGTATACTATAGATGAGTTACACGGTCAGGTTAAAGGAGGCACCATGAAAAAACCTAAAAAAAGCATGATTATTTTATTTAGTATTTTAGCAGTAATTGGAATCACAATAGGAGGTTGTAGCATGCACCAATACCAAAAGAAACAGGAAATGATTGCCATCGCGACCAGCGATGAAGCGAAGAAGGTTTATGAAAATCATATGAAGGCATTGGATCAAAATGCCTTAACTGACGATGGTGTTATTAAATCGTATGAAATTGATAATGAAAGCCTATACTACAATCCCATGGGAGGGATGGAGTTTACAGTTTATGTGAATCATGATAAAGATTTGGAATTTCAATTTGGAATCATTAAAGATAATGAAGGTATTTTAAAATCTAGTGGTTATATATACTCAGGGAAATTAGCAAAACTTCTTGGAGAATAGGGTTATGGAAAAAGAATATGTCAATGATAAACAACTTCAGATAGCTATGACAGAATATAGAAATTTGAAGTTAGATAATGTTGCTAGAACTCCTAATAATGAGAAATTAGGCACTGTCACCCAAGTCTACAACAATACTAAAGGAGCGGGCGAGCAGGTTTATGCAGTTGTAAAAAATCCCAAAGAAAATGCTGAGGATGTAGAGGAAAATTATGCTATACTATGAGTAAGTTAGTCCCTAATTCATTGATAGGATAGCATAAAGGAGGAAACATGAAAACATCTAAAAAAAGCATGATTATTTTATTCAGTATTTTAGCAGTAATTGGAATAGCAGTAGGAGGATGTAGCATGCACCAATACCAAAAGAAACAAGAAATGTTTGCCATCGCAACAAGCGATGAGGCAAAGAAGGTTTATGAAAATCATATGAAGGCAAATGATCCTAAAGCATTAACAGAAGATGGAATCATTAAATCATATGATATTGATACGGAAACTTTAGAGTATAATCCAATGGGAGGACTAATGGTAAGGATATATTTTAATAATGATAAGGAATTAGATTTTCACTTTGGCTTAATAAAAGATAATTCAGGAAATTATGAATCTTATGGATATACTGTATCACCTAAATTATCATCTATGTTAAAGGAATCTAAAAAATGAGAAAATATGTCAATGATTCAAATCTTCAGATTGCAATGACTGAATATAACGATAACTCAATTAATCGTGAGGTTAAGGACCAATATGATAGAAGCGTTGGGACTGTCACCCAAGTCTACAACAATACTACAGGAGCGGGCGATCAGGTTTATGCAGTTGTAAAAAATTCTGACGAAGAAGCTGAGGATGTACAGGAAAGTTATGCTATACTATGAGTAAGTTAGTACCTAATTTATTGATAGGATAGCATAAAGGAGGCACCATGAAAAAACCTAAAAAAAGTATGATTATTTTATTCAGTATTTTAGCAGTCATTGGAATCACAATAGGAGGTTGTAGCATGCACCAATATCAAAAAAAACAAGAAATGATTGCCATTGCGACCAGCGATGAGGCGAAGAAGGTTTATGAACATTTTATGAAATCGAAGGATCCTAATGCATTTACTAATGCAGGTGTTATCCAGGATTATGTTGTTGATGAAAGTAGCTTAGATTATAATCCAATGGGGGGATTGATGGTTTCGGTGGTTATCAACAAAGATAATGAATTAAATATAAATTATAATTTGATTGAAAACAAAGATGGCTCATACCATTCAGCATATTATTCTACTTCACCAAAATTATCCAAACTTTTGAAAGGAAATAATGAATGATGCAAAATTATGTTAAAGAAAATAACCTTCAAACTGCAATGGCAGAGTATCACGATAATATGGGCGAGGAAAGAACTTTATATGACCAATATGAAAGCGAACTTGGCACTGTCACCCAAGTCTACAACAATACTACAGGAGCGGGTGAGCAAGTTTATGCGGTTGTAAAAAATCCTGATGAAAAAGCTGAGGATGTGCAGGAAAGTTATGCTATACTATGAGTAAGTTAGTCCCTAATCCATTGATAGGATAGCATAAAGGAGGAAACATGAAAACATCTAAAAAAAGCATGATTATTTTATTCAGTATTTTAGCAGTGATTGGAATAGCAGTAGGAGGTTGTAGCATGCACCAATACCAAAAAAAACAAGAAATGATTGCCATCGCGACCAGCGATGAGGCGAAAAAGGTTTATGAAGAATATTTAAAGAAAGAAGATCCCAAAGCACTGACCGAAGAGGGGATCATTAAGAGTTATGAAATTGATAAAGAAAAACTTTCCTATAATCCAATGGGAGGTTTAATGGTACGTTTATTTTTGAACGGGAAAAAAGATCTTAGAATGAATTTTAACTTAATAGATAATGGAGATGGTACCTATAGTACTGCATACTATGGATATACTGGTGACCTAAACAGGATTTTGGAAGAAGGAAAAAATGATTAAGGACTATGTAAACGATAAAAATCTTCAAATAGCAATGACAGAGTATGACTCTGAAATGGATTTAGATCATGTTGTGAAAACTCAAAGAGGAGATCAACTTGGCACTGTCACCCAAGTCTACAACAATACTACAGGAGCGGGCGAGCAGGTTTATGCAGTTGTAAAAAATTCTGACGAAGAAGCTGATAAGGTACAGGAAGTAACGGTCCTCTTTCGTGGTTCTACGGGCCCAGATCATATTTTTAAAGAAACAGCAGATGTCTGGAATGACTGGGCAGAAAATGATTTCGTGATTGGAACGCATATCCTGAAACAAAATGTTCCCAGCGATCAAGATCAATCTACTGAGCAATTAAAGGCTTCTGCCAGAGCTTTAAAAGACATCATGGAAAAATATCCCAATGCCAAGATTAATATCTATGGGCATTCGCTTGGATCTATGGATGCTCAGTATGCCATGGCTGCCCTTGAAGCTGCCCAAATAGAACGAATCCAACAGGCTTATATCTTTAACGGGCCTGATATCTATCGAATCCTTAGCCCCGAACAGAGAAAAATTGTTGATCAGATTAAAGGGCGTATCTATAACTATGCTGACGCTAAAGATAATATTAGCATGGTTGGTAGAGATATTGCGAAGGGCAGTATCGGGTCTGTAGGTATGGTTTATTATGTAGATAGTGAATCAGAAGACCCTATCAATCAACATATGACCTATGGTTATCGCTTGGATAAGGATGGGAAAATAAAAATTTTCTCCAACACCAGTACAGTCGCATATAACGACTTTCTGATTAAAATGGAAGGGTATAAAACACTTAAAAATATATTGGCTTCCGATGGATATACAGCAGGGGAACAACTCTTTCTGGACTCTGAGCAAGCTAAGATTGCAGCTTCGGGTATTTGCCGTATCGTCACAGAGGAGATGGATATTATAAAAAATATCTATAATAGAGGAATTCAAGACGCAAGTGAAGTATTTGCATCTTGCAGTAATGTCCCTTGGGGCTTTATCCTTAGTTCATATGAAACAGAGGTCGCCTATTCCGAAGGAGGCTTGAACTATGAAACAACTATTGGTATCATTCAGAATCGGTTTCATCCTGTTGTAGATAAGGCAAAACAGTTAGAAAAAGATTTTACAGACTTGGAAAAGCAAATCCAAAACGGAATTCAGAAGAAATTAGATGAAGATAGGGAATTAGCTAGTAAATTTAGCCAGTGGGAGAGTTTGTTATGATTCAGGATGACATCTGGAAAAAGCGCCAGCGTTTAGAAGAATGTGAGGATAACTATCGACGTTCTTGTAAAAAAATCGAAAATCAGTATGAGGAAGCCAACTATAAATTTCAACAATTGCAGCATATGATTGATGAGAAGCATCGAATCATTTCCCATTCCTTAGACCAGTTAGGTGGAGATACAACCGAATGGCGTTATCAGTCCAATCAACTCGCATCCAACTTTAGTCAGCAAATCGAGATGGCATATCGAAATAGACAAGGGCAACTCAAACAAGAAGAGATGAAGCTAGAGCAAGAATACAAACGACAATACCGTCTTTTAGAAGATGGGCTTGCCAGAGCCCAGGAACAGCAACGGCGCTTAGAAGAACGAGGTAAAAAGTAATGGCGAATGTATTTGATTATATTAATGATTTTTTCGCGGGAGGAGAGGAGGCACTAAGAAATATTGAAAAAGAGTTGGAACGATCATTTATAAAAAACATCTTGGCTCCAGCAAAAAAAGCTCGTATTTCCACTATAGAAAAAGATACAGAAAAATATATGAAAATTTCTCTATTAAGTGCTCAAGAAAGTTTGAAAGAAGTTTCGAAAAATATTGATAGTTCGATGAAGGGAGAATTTTCTACAAAAATAGTTGAAACTATAGAAACGAAAAGTAAAGAATATCCAAATGCTTTAAATGGTACAAAGTAAAACTCCAGTTATAGCCGATGAACTATAAAACCACGAATCCTAGGACTCGTGGTTCTTTTTTATAAACTAGTAGAGTGTTTTGGTTGTACTTTTTGCTCAGGGTCGATGTAGTTGATGGCGTTGTTAACAGCGGTTGGTGCTTCTCCGAGACCTGTTGCAATCAAGTCAATTTTTCCGTCATAGTAGCAGCAGTCACCGATAGCATAGATACCTGATTGGCTGGATTCTTGCTTGCTGTTGACGATAATCTTGTGGCGGTTGAGGTCAAGCCCCCAGTTTTTGAGATTACCGACAGAAGATTTGAAACCATAGTTGACAAAGAGGTGGTCTAGGTCAATCGTTTCGGTTTCGTCAGATTTAACTTTTGTGATTTCAAGTTTATCGAGCGTTTTTCCATCTCCAAGGAGTTGGCTAGGGACGAATGGTGTCTTGATGGATACAGATGATTCTTGCAAGGCTTGGACACTGTGCTCCAAGGCGCGGAAATTATCTCTGCGGTGGACAAGGGTAGTTGGCGCAATTTTTTTCAAAAAGCCAAAGCCCAATCCACAGCCGAGTCTCCTCCACCAAGAATCGTCACTTTCTTACCAGCATATTGCTGGATGTTGGAAACGTGGTAGTGGATATTTTTCATAACCCTCAACGCCTTCTAGTTCTAGAGGACGTGGTTTAAAAGGCACCGCCACCCATAGCGATGATAACAGTTTTTAGAAAGGTGACTTCCTTTAGAAGTTGTAATTACAAAGCCTCGATCTTGTTTTTTTCAATCTCAAGAACCGTTTCGTTGAGATGAATAGGGTATCAAAGCCATTTAATTGCTCGATTAGACGGTTGGTCAACTCTTCTCCAGTCAGGTTTGGGAAACCTGGTACGTCTAAAAATTTCCTTTTCAGGATAGAGAATGGCAGGTTGTCCACCGAGTTGGGGAAGAGAGTCGATGATTTGGACCTTGGCTTGGCGTAGATGAGCATAGAAGGTCGCAAAAAGCCCGACAGGACCACCACCTACAATGGTAATATCATATAGTTGAGACATGGTTTCTCCTTTGTTTTTTTCTAGTCAGTTTATTTTTATCATATTTCTTCTTTAATTTAAAAATGAAGTAGGATAGGGAAAAAAATGTCAGAAAAAAATGGTATAATAGAAAGTAACGTGTTTGGACAGAGAGGAGACAGCAGATGAACTTTCAACAATTATCCAACCTGCAATATTGGACTAGCTTTGTTTTCTAGTCCTTGGAGTATTGCCATCAATGTGTTTGATATTTTGATTGTGGCCTATATTTTATATCGTTTTACAAAAGCGATAGCTGGTACCAAGATTATGATTTTGGTGCGGGGGGTTGTGATCTTTGTATTAGCCCAGGTTGTGGCCAATATCCTTGGTTTAACAACGATTTCTTGGTTGATTAATCAGATTATCACCCTATGGAGTTATTGTCGCAGTTGCGATCTTTTCTCCAGAGATTCGGACTGGTTTGGAACGTTTAGGAAGGGCGACAGATTTCTTTTCTACTACTCAAATTAGTGCAGAGGAGCAAATGATTCGTGCCTTTGTCAAATCAGTTGAATATATGAGTCCTCGTAAGATTGGTGCTCTGGTTGCCATCCAACGAGTTCGGACCTTGCAAGAATACATTGCGACAGGGATTCCTTTGGATGCCAATATTTCAGCTGAACTCCTTATTAATATCTTTATCCCCAACACTCCCCTACACGATGGTGCTGTGATTATCAGAGAAAATCGGATTGCAGTCACCTCTGCCTATCTGCCCTTGACAGAAAGCACAGGGATTTCAAAGGAATTTGGGACCAGACACCGGGCGGCTATCGGTTTGTCAGAAGTATCCGATGCCTTGACCTTCATCGTCTCAGAGGAAACAGGTGGCATTTCTATTACCTATAACGGTGTTTTCAAGCACGATTTGACGATTGAAGAATTTGAAGCAGAGCTACGAGCAATTCTTTTGCCAGCCGTTGAGGAAAAAGTCAGTTTCAAGGACCGTTTGTTAGGAGGTTGGAAATATGAGAAAAAATAGTCTATACATCATTTCATCTCTCTTTTTTGCTTGTATCTTATTCATCTATGCAACGTCAACCAACTTTCAAAATAGTAATACCGCAAGGCAGGTTAAATCAGAAACTTACACCAATACGATAACGAACGTTCCTATTGTTATTCACTATGATGATGACCAGTATTTCATTAGCGGATTTGCATCAGAAGTTTCAGTGGTATTAACCGGAGCCAATCGTGTGACCTTGGCCAGCGAAATGCAGGAGAGCACTCGTAAGTTTAAGGTAACTGCTGATTTGACGGATGCCAGTGTTGGAACGATTGAAGTTCCCTTGAATATTGAAAATCTTCCAAGTGGATTGACCGCTGTGGCAACGCCTCAAAAGATTACAGTGAAAGTTGGGAAGAAGGTTAAGCGAGATGGGATGCTTGTTGTGCCACAAGTTGACCAAAGCCAGATTGATCCCAAGTTACAAATTGATAGTATAACCGTGTCAAACGAACGAGTTTCGGTCACAACTGACCAGGAAACATTAGCTAAGATTGACAAAGTTATTGCGCTTTACCAACCAGCGAACGCATAACAGGTAATTACAGTGGTTCAGTACCTTTGCAGGCAATCGATCGCAATGGTGTTGTCTTACCGGCAGTTATTACTCCGTTCGACACAACAATGAAGGTGACTACAAAACCAGTAGCACCAAGTTCAAGTACATCAAATTCAACAACAAGCAGTTCGTCGGAGACATCTTCGTCAACGAAAGCAACTAGTTCAAAAACGAATTAAAAATAGGAAAAGGATTTTATAAAAATGGGTAAATATTTTGGGACTGATGGAGTCCGTGGAGAAGCTAACGTAGAATTAACGCCAGAATTGGCCTTTAAACTAGGACGTTTTGGAGGCTATGTTCTCAGTCAACATGAAACGGAAGCACCGAAAGTTTTTGTAGGACGTGATACACGTATTTCAGGAGAAATGCTAGAATCAGCCTTGGTGGCGGGACTCCTTTCTGTGGGGATTCACGTATACAAACTAGGCGTTCTGGCAACACCAGCAGTAGCTTACTTGGTCAAAACTGAAGGAGCCAGTGCAGGTGTCATGATTTCTGCTAGTCACAACCCAGCCCTTGATAATGGGATTAAGTTCTTTGGTGGTGATGGCTTCAAACTGGACGATGAAAAAGAAGCAGAAATTGAAGCCTTGCTAGATGCTGCAGAAGATACTCTTCCTCGTCCAAGTGCTGAAGGTTTGGGAACCTTGGTAGATTACCCAGAAGGCTTGCGTAAGTATGAAGGCTACCTTGTTTCAACTGGAACTCCTCTTGATGGAATGAAGGTTGCCTTGGATACAGCTAATGGTGCCGCTTCTACAAGTGCCCGTCAAATCTTTGCAGACCTTGGCGCTCAATTAACTGTTATCGGGGAAACACCAGATGGTCTTAACATCAACCTTAATGTTGGTTCAACTCACCCAGAAGCTCTTCAAGATGTGGTCAAAGAAAGCTTCAGCTATTGGTTTGGCCTTTGACGGAGACAGTGACCGTTTGATTGCTGTTGATGAAAATGGCGACATCGTTGATGGTGACAAGATTATGTACATTATCGGGAAATACCTTTCTGAAAAAGGACAATTGGCCCCAAAAATACAATCGTGACAACTGTTATGTCCAACCTTGGTTTCCACAAGGCCTTGGACCGTGAAGGCATTAACAAGGCAGTCACTGCAGTTGGCGACCGCTATGTTGTGGAAGAAATGAGAAAATCAGGCTACAACCTCGGTGGTGAACAGTCTGGTCACGTCATCTTGATGGACTACAATACAACTGGTGATGGTCAATTATCAGCTGTTCAATTGACCAAAATCATGAAGGAAACTGGTAAGAGCTTGTCAGAGTTGGCTGCAGAAGTAACTATCTATCCACAAAAATTAGTCAATATCCGAGTGGAAAATGCCATGAAGGAAAAGGCTATGGAAGTTCCAGCTATCAAGGCTATCATCGAGAAGATGGAAGAAGAAATGGCAGGGAATGGGCGTATTCTTGTTCGCCCAAGTGGAACAGAGCCCCTCTTGCGTGTTATGGCAGAAGCGCCTACAACAGAAGAAGTGGACTACTATGTTGATACTATCGCAGACGTAGTTCGAGCTGAAATCGGGATTGACTAAATCCTAGAAAACTAGATGAAAATAAAAAATTATGGTACAATAGCTTATAATATTGTAGCCAAGGGAGAAAGACATGAATCTTAAACGTGAACAAGAATTTGTTAGTCAGTATCATTTTGATGCGCGTAATTTTGAATGGGAAAATGAAAATGGAGCTCCTGAAACTAAGGTGGATGTGAACTTCCAATTACTCCAACATGACCAAGAAAATCAAGTGACATCTTTAGTGGTTGTCTTAAGTTTTATGATTGTCTTTGACAAATTTGTTATCAGTGGAACGATTTCCCAAGTTAACCATGTAGAAGGTCGTATTGTCAATGAACCAAGTGAGTTTAATCAAGAGGAAGTTGAAACTTTGGCTCGTCCATGTTTGAACATGCTCAACCGTTTGACTTACGAAGTAACTGAAATTGCATTAGACTTACCAGGAATCAATTTGGAGTTCTAATATGAAATTAGCTGTTATCACAGATTCTTCTGCCTATCTCAATGCAGAGACCTTGCAAAGAGAAGATTTGTTTGTCTTGGATATTCCTGTCAATATTGATGGTGAAGAGTATGTCGAAGGCATCAATCTGACTGCTGAGGAATTTTACCAAAAAATGGCTCAGGCTTCTGAATTGCCTAAGACCAGTCAACCAAGTATTGCAAAGTTAGATGAAATTCTAACTTGGCTCAAAGAACAAGGCTATACACATGTTTTGGGGCTTTTCCTATCTTCTGGAATTTCAGGTTTTTACCAAAATATCCAGTATATGATAGAAGAATATGAGGGCTTAACCATTGCCTTCCCAGACACTTTGATTACAAGTGCTCCTCTGGGTATCATGGTTGAAAGTGTCTTTAATTGGCGAGACCAGGGCGATGATTTTGCCATTATTCAGGATAAGCTAGCTATTCAGATTAGTCACACATCTGCTTTCATCATGGTGGATGACTTGGACCACTTGGTGAAAGGTGGACGCCTTTCAAATGGAGCTGCTATTTGGGCAATCTGCTAAGCATTAAGCCAATTCTTTATTTCAATGACCAAGGTGTGATTGAAGTGTACGAAAAAGTTCGTACTGAAAAGAAAGCAACCAAGCGTTTAATTGAGATTATCAAGGAAGCCACAGCTTCAGGCCAATACCGTATCATTGTCATTCACGGAAATGCTCCTGAAAAGGCTGAGGAATTGCGTCAGCACTTACTTGAATCTGGAGTAGGTACGGATATTTCACTTGCTACATTTGGTAGTGTCATTGGAACACACCTAGGGGCAGGAAGTATTGCTCTAGGTTATATTCCAGTGATTTAGTTGGCGCTTCTAGGCTAGTTAAGAAATCTTGTATCATAGAAATTGAACACGGACTACCTGCCTCATGAAAAAAGATGCCTGTCTTGCCTTTCATGGAAAGTCAGCGTCATTCCCTATTTTTCAAGGGCAGCTAAGGTCCTTTGTATCTTAGTCAGGAGTAGAGATGAGTATTCGAGTAATTATTGCTGGTTTTAAGGGAAAGATGGGCCAGGCTGCTTGTCAGATGGTCTTGGCTGATCCAGACTTGGACTTGGTAGCAGTTTTGGATCCCTTTGAGTCTGAATCAGAATGGCAGGGTATTCCTGTTTTCAAGGAGAAGGCTGATTTGGTCGATTTTGAAGCGGATGTCTGGGTAGACTTTACTACACCAGCTGTTGCCTATGAAAATACACGCTTTGCTCTTGAAAATGGCTTTGCTCCAGTAGTTGGAACGACTGGTTTCACAAGTGAAGAAATTGCAGAGCTAAAAGCATTTTCTCGTAAACAAAATTTGGGTGGTTTGATCGCTCCAAATTTTGCCTTGGGTGCTGTTTTACTCATGCAATTTGCAAGGCAGGCTGCTAAATATTTCCCAAATGTGGAGATTATCGAGCTCCATCATGATAAGAAAAAGGATGCCCCGAGTGGAACAGCTATTAAAACAGCTGAGTTAATGGCAGAAGTTCGAGAGTCTACCCAGCAAGGTGCGCCTGATGAGGAAGAATTGATTACAGGTGCCCGTGGTGCTGATTTTGATGGCATGCGTATTCACTCAGTTCGTTTGCCAGGTTTGGTAGCCCATCAGGAAGTAATCTTTGGAAATCAAGGAGAAGGATTGACCCTCCGTCATGACTCCTATGATCGTAGCTCCTTCATGACAGGGGTGAATTTGGGAATTAAAGAAGTTGTCAAGCGTCATGAGCTTGTCTATGGATTAGAACACTTATTATGAGATTAACGCAAATGCCTTCTGAATTTCAGAAGGCTTTACCAGTATTAGAAAAAATTAAAGAAGCAGACTTTGAGGCCTATTTTGTTGGGGGTTCCGTCAGAGATGCCCTTCTCAATCGTCCCATCCATGATGTGGATATTGCGACGTCTTCTTATCCAGAAGAGACCAAGCAGATTTTTCCTCGAACAGCCGATATCGGAATCGAACATGGAACCGTCTTGGTACTAGATGGGGATGAGGAGTATGAGGTAACCACTTTTCGGACAGAGGATGTCTATGTGGACTATCGCAGACCCAGTGCGGTTTCCTTTGTGCGTTCGCTAGAAGAAGATCTCAAACGACGTGATTTCACAGTCAATGCCTTTGCCTTGGACGAGACAGGAGAAATCATTGACTTGTTTCATGGTTTAGACGATTTGGAAAAGCAAGTTTTACGAGCAGTTGGAGTGGCTAGTGAGCGTTTTTAACGAAGATGCTTTTGCGGATTATGCGTGGCTTCCGTTTTTCAGGCTAGTCTTGGCTTTGAGCTTGAGTCAGAAACATTTAAAGCTATGAAGACTTTGACGCCACTTTTGGAGAAAATTTCTGTGGAGCGTACTTTTGTTGAGTTTGATAAACTCTTGCTGGCTCCATTCTGGAGAAGGGGCTTGGTTTCCATGATTGAGAGTCAAGCTTATGACTATCTCCCTGATATGGCGGCTAGCCAGGACAAGCTCAATAGACTGTTTGATTTGGAGACTGATTTCACCTTTGAATCTTCAGAGCAAGCCTGGGCAGCTCTTTTGTGGGCTTTGGAGATTGAAAATGCGCAGCCATTTTTGAAGGCTTGGAAGACCTCACGCCAGTTTGCCAAGCAAGTTCAGGATTTGCTGACTATTTGGCCTTGCGTGAAAAGGGAGAATTGAGCAAGCGCGATTGTTATCGCTTTGACTTGGATTTACTTTTACAGGCTGAAAATCTTCGTCAGGCCCAAGGGAAACCAGTCAACCCACAAGCCATCACAGAAACCTATCAGAGTTTGACCATTCATGAAAAGAAAGAAATCCAAATCAACGGTGGTATTTTGATTAAGGAATATGGCTATCAACCAGGCCCAGACTTGGGAGAGATTTTAACAGAGATTGAATATGCCATTGTCGATGGAGAATTGGAAAATGACCGTCAAGCCATCCATGCTTATCTAAGGGAGAAAAAATGAGTGATTTTATCGTTGAAAAACTAAGTAAATCCGTTGGTGACAAGACCGTTTTTAAGGATATTTCCTTTATTATCCATGATCTAGATAGAATTGGTCTGATTGGTGTCAATGGAACGGGCAAGACCACCCTTTTAGATGTCCTTTCGGGTGTTTCTGGATTTGATGGGGATGTCAGTCCCTTTTCAGCTAAGAATGATTACCAGATTGGTTACTTGACCCAAGATCCTGATTTTGATGATAGCAAGACGGTCTTGGATACGGTTCTCTCCAGCGACCTCAAGGAAATCCAGCTCATTCGTGAGTATGAATTGATCATGCTCAACTATAGTGATGACAAACAGGCGCGTTTGGAACGTGTCATGGCTGAAATGGATTCTCTCCAAGCTTGGGAAATTGAGAGTCAGGTCAAGACTGTTCTCAGCAAGCTGGGGATTCAGGACTTATCTACTCCTGTCGTGGAATTGTCAGGTGGTCTGAGAAGACGGGTTCAGTTGGCACAAGTCTTACTTGGCAATCACGACCTTTTGCTTTGGATGAGCCGACCAACCATCTGGACATTGCGACTATTGAGTGGCTGACCCTCTTTTTGAAAAATTCAAAGAAGACCGTCCTTTTTATTACCCACGATCGCTATTTCCTAGACGCTTTGTCAACTCGAATTTTCGAATTGGATCGCGCAGGCTTGACCGAGTATCAAGGCAATTATCAGGACTATGTTCGCCTTAAGGCTGAACAAGATGAGCGCGATGCGGCTCTTCTTCACAAAAAAGAACAACTTTATAAGCAAGAATTGGCCTGGATGCGCAGACAACCGCAGGCGCGTGCGACCAAGCAGCAGGCTCGTATCAATCGTTTCCATGACTTGAAAAAGGAAGTTTCAGGCAGTAGTGCTGAGACAGACTTGACCATGAACTTTGAAACCAGTCGGATTGGGAAGAAAGTCATCGAGTTTCAGGATGTTTCCTTTGCCTATGAAAACAAGCCTATTTTGCAAGATTTTAATCTCTTGGTACAGGCTAAAGATCGTATTGGAATTGTTGGGGACAACGGTGTTGGGAAATCAACCCTGCTTAACCTAATTGCAGGAAGTCTTGATCCGACCGAAGGACAAGTTGTGATTGGGGAAACAGTTCGCATTGCCTATTTCTCTCAACAAATTGAGGGCTTGGATGAGAGCAAGCGAGTTATCAATTACCTGCAGGAAGTGGCAGAAGAAGTCAAGATCAGCGGTGGTTCTACGACTTCCATTGCTGAGTTGTTGGAGCAGTTCCTTTTCCCACGTTCGACTCATGGAACTTTGATTGAGAAATTGTCAGGGGGGAGAGAAAAAACGTCTTTATCTCCTCAAATTGCTCTTGGAAAAACCAAATGTTCTTCTTTTAGACGAGCCAACCAATGATTTGGACATTGCAACCTTGACAGTTTTGGAGAATTTCTTGCAAGGATTTGCGGGTCCTGTTTTGACAGTTAGCCATGACCGCTATTTCTTGGATAAGGTAGCGACTAAGATTCTGGCTTTTGATGATGGAAAGATTCGTCCTTTCTTTGGTCATTACACCGACTATCTTGATGAGAAAGCCTTTGAAACAGAGATGGCTAATCAAGTGCAAAAGGCCGAAAAGGAAAAGGTGATTAAGGTCCGAGAAGACAAGAAACGCATGAGCTACCAAGAAAAGCAGGAGTGGGCAAGTATTGAAGGTGATATTGAAGCCTTGGAAGATCGTATCTCTGCTATTGAAGAGGAGATGCAGGCCAACGGCTCCGACTTTGGTAAGCTGGCTACTCTCCAAAAAGAACTAGATGAGAAGAACGAAGCACTTCTTGAAAAATACGAACGCTATGAATACCTAAGTGACTTTGATAGCTAGAAGAATAGAAAAATCCCGTCTCATTGACAGGATTTCTCTATTCTTTTTTAGTTTCTTGATGAAAGATATTTTGCCAAGTTTCGTGACGGCGCCAGATACTGGTATGGACGATACCATCTAACTCATAGCAGATGAGTTTGGTCTTCTGACTGATGGAAGTGATTTGAATATCCTTGATAGATGCATTTAACTCTTTTTCGGTCTTATAAGCCTCTTTATTCATCTGCTCTCCATCTTGCCGAATATAGACAAAATCGTCAGCCAATAGTTCTTCCAGTTGATTTCCTTGGTCAATCAATTGTTCACGCATGAGCAATTTTTTATAGACATTGTCTAAAATTTCATCCTCAGGTATAGGTGCTGGCTCAATATGGACATCGGTATCAAAAACCCCAAAACGTTCTTCCAGCATAGACTCGACCTGATCCGCGATTTCATGACTCTCAAAAACAGACAAGTCAGGATTCATCTCCAGCGTGATATCCAGGTAGATATTGCTACCGTAGGTACGACCTCTTTGCGACTTAACCTTGCTGATTTTGGGAATTTCCATGATGGCCTTTGGTAGTCCTCAAGCAGGCGGTCGTCGAAGCCATCTGAAAGACTAAAGGAAGACTCGATGAAGATATCATAGGCAGTTTTCAAGATAAAGAAAGTGATGATAATGGCAACCAGTTTATCCACAATGGGATAATTGAAACTGCTAGCTAGGATAGCAATGCTAGTACCAAGTGAGGTAACAGCATCAGAAAGATTGTCCTTAGCGGCAGCCTTTAGTGCCTTGGAGTTGGATTTCTTACTGAGGCGAGTATTGTAGAGATAAACTAGAAACATAATCGCTGCAGAAATGATTCCTAGGGTTGCACCAAGAGGGTCAATGACCGTTTCTTCATGACTGAGAATTTTTGAATGGTATCCCGAAGTACATCGAAACCGACATAAAACATGATGATGGAAGTGATTAAGCTAGCCAAATCCTCAATCTTCCAGTGGCCAAAACGGTGGTCTCGGTCTGCAGGCTGGCGCGCCATCCGAATCCCAATCAAGAGGGCCACATTTCCAATGATGTCCGATACGTTGTTAAAACCATCTGCCACCAAACTGGATGAATGAAGGAGGTGACCAGTTGCTAATTTGGCTGCAGACAAGATCAAATAGGTCGAAATACTGATAATGGCTCCACGCTCAGCTAACTTGAGATTTGAGATAGATTGCTTCATTCAACTTCCTTTCTAGTCATATAGCATTCTACCATTATACTGGTTTTCAAGGGAAAATTCAAATAAGTCATTTTTTACTCTTTGAAAACTTTTCAAAATTTGGTATAATAGTACTACTCAAGGGAGTAGCTGGCAGAAACCTGTGATAGTGTCGTCATTCCGAATTTTATACTGAAAAGTATGCTTTCCGGCACTATCTTAAACAGCGAGACTTGTTATGATTAACAGGTCTCTTTTTGTTTGTCGTGAAAAGATATGACAGAAAGAGAGTCTGTTTTGCACACAATGTCAAGGAGGAGACACATGTCAAAAGAACAAAAACGCCAAGCGTTTTACACTCAGAGTCCTGAAGAGGTCTTGAAGGCTGTGGATGCGACCGAGCAAGGTTTGTCATCAAGTGAGGCGGAAAAGCGCCTTGCAGAATTTGGCCACAATGAACTCGAAGAAGGCGAGAAACGATCAATCCTGGTCAAGTTCATCGAGCAATTTAAGGATTTGATGATTATCATCCTAGTTGCGGCGGCCATCTTATCAGTCGTGACTTCTGGTGGGGAAGATATCGCAGATGCCATTATCATCCTAGCTGTTGTTATCATCAACGCTGCCTTTGGTGTTTACCAAGAAGGAAAAGCCGAAGAAGCTATAGAAGCCCTCAAATCCATGTCTAGTCCAGCTGCCCGCGTTCTGCGTGATGGGCATATGGCGGAGATTGACTCTAAAGAATTGGTACCTGGAGATATCGTTTCTCTTGAAGCAGGTGACGTGGTACCAGCGGACCTACGTTTGCTAGAAGCCAACTCTCTTAAAATTGAAGAAGCTGCTTTGACAGGTGAGTCTGTGCCAGTCGAAAAAGACTTGACAGTTGAACTTGCTGCAGATGCTGGTATTGGTGACCGTGTCAATATGGCCTTCCAAACTCAAATGTGACTTATGGTCGTGGGATGGGTGTTGTTGTCAATACAGGGATGTACACTGAAGTTGGTCATATCGCTGGCATGCTCCAAGATGCGGATGAGACGGATACACCACTTAAACAAAACTTGAACAACCTTTCTAAGGTCTTGACCTATGCTATCTTGGTCATTGCCCTTGTTACTTTTGTAGTTGGAGTTTTCATTCAAGGCAAAAATCCACTCGGTGAGTTGATGACCTCTGTTGCGCTTGCCGTTGCAGCCATTCCAGAAGGGCTCCCAGCTATCGTGACCATCGTTCTTGCCCTTGGTACTCAAGTTTTGGCTAAACGAAACTCTATCGTTCGTAAGCTGCCAGCTGTAGAAACTCTTGGTTCAACAGAAATCATCGCTTCTGACAAGACTGGTACGCTGACTATGAACAAGATGACAGTAGAAAAAGTCTTCTACGATGCAGTCCTACATGACTCAGCTGATGATATTGAACTGGGTCTTGAAATGCCCCTTCTTCGTTCAGTTGTCTTGGCCAATGATACGAAAATTGATGTGGAAGGCAACCTGATTGGTGACCCAACAGAAACAGCCTTCATCCAGTATGCCTTGGATAAGGGTTACGATGTCAAAGGTTTCTTAGAGAAATATCCTCGTGTGGCTGAGTTGCCATTTGATTCTGAACGTAAGCTCATGTCAACAGTTCACCCATTGCCAGACGGTCGTTTCCTTGTAGCAGTCAAGGGTGCGCCAGACCAACTTTTGAAACGTTGTGTTCTTCGTGACAAAGCTGGGGACATAGCTCCGATTGATGAGAAGGTTACAAACCTCATTCACACAAACAACTCTGAAATGGCTCACCAAGCCTTGCGTGTCCTTGCAGGTGCTTATAAGATTATTGACAGCATTCCAGAAAATCTCACTTCTGAAGAGCTTGAAAATGATTTAATCTTTACTGGTTTGATTGGGATGATTGACCCTGAACGTCCGGAAGCTGCTGAGGCTGTTCGTGTAGCCAAGGAAGCTGGAATTCGTCCAATTATGATTACAGGTGACCACCAAGACACTGCAGAAGCTATTGCCAAACGTTTGGGAATCATTGATGCAAATGATACAGAAGGACACGTTTTAACTGGTGCTGAGCTCAACGAACTATCTGATGAAGACTTTGAAAAGTCGTTGGTCAATACTCTGTTTATGCCCGTGTGTCTCCAGAACACAAGGTTCGTATCGTCAAGGCTTGGCAAAAACAAGGTAAAGTCGTTGCCATGACAGGTGATGGTGTCAATGATGCGCCAGCTCTGAAAACAGCTGATATCGGTATCGGTATGGGAATCACTGGTACAGAGGTTTCTAAGGGTGCGTCTGACATGATCCTTGCAGATGATAACTTTGCGACTATTATCGTTGCAGTTGAAGAAGGACGTAAGGTCTTCTCAAACATTCAAAAGACTATTCAGTATTTGCTTTCTGCCAATACTGCTGAAGTATTGACCATCTTCCTATCAACCTTGTTTGGTTGGGACGTCTTGCAACCAGTTCATCTTTTGTGGATTAACTTGGTAACAGATACCTTCCCAGCTATCGCTCTTGGTGTTGAACCTGCTGAGCCTGGTGTCATGAATCATAAACCACGTGGACGCAAGGCAAGCTTCTTCTCAGGTGGTGTTTTGAGTTCTATCATCTATCAAGGTGTACTCCAAGCAGCTATTGTTATGAGTGTTTATGGTCTTGCCCTTCTTTACCCAGTTCACGTGGGTGACAATCATGCCATTCATGCAGATGCTCTTACTATGGCCTTTGCAACCCTTGGCTTGATTCAGCTCTTCCATGCTTATAATGTCAAGTCTGTATACCAATCCATCTTGACAGTTGGTCCATTCAAGTCTAAGACATTTAACTGGTCCATTTTGGTATCCTTCATCCTTCTTATGGCAACAATCGTCGTAGAACCGCTTGAAGGAATCTTCCACGTAACCAAACTAGACTTGTCACAATGGGGAATCGTTATGGCTGGAAGCTTCTCAATGATTATTATCGTCGAAATTGTTAAGTTTATCCAACGTAAACTCGGTTTTGACAAGAATGCGATTTAAAAAGAAAGTCATCTTCGGATGGCTTTTTGCTACAGTTAAGGGAAAGGGCTTGCAGTTATCGGCTTTTGTGCTATAATTGCTATAATATAGTAAAAAGTAAGAGGAGTGTGAGGAAGTGGAGAAGAAAATTGTAAAGGATATCTTATTTTTATCTCAGGTGTCTCAGCCGGCAAGTCAGGATGATCTGTATCTTGCCAGAGATTTGCAGGATACACTTTTAGCAAATCGTAAGACTTGTGTCGGTCTGGCTGCCAATATGATTGGGGTGCAGAAGCGCGTGATTATTTTTAATCTGGGCTTGGTTCCTGTGGTCATGTTTAACCCAGTGCTCCTGTCTTTTGAAGGACCTTATGAGACAGAAGAAGGCTGTTTGTCTTTGACAGGTGTGAGACCAACTAAGCGTTATGAAACCATAAGGGTTGCCTATCGTGACAGCAAGTGGCAGGAACAGATCATTAGATTGACAGGCTTTCCAGCACAGATTTGCCAGCATGAACTGGATCATTTGGAAGGACGAATCATTTAGGAGGAAAGCAAATGAAACGAATAGTCTTTGAACTTATTTTTATCGCAACGACCTGGTATATCTTTTTACCGCCTCTTAACCTGACCAGCTGGGAATTTCTCTTTTTCCTCTGTGGGCATTTGCTGGTTGTGGCAGTCTTATTTGGCTTTGGCAAGGGAATCAATCTGGTCAAAACGGTTCATGTGCGCCATGGCAAGGCGGAAGCTGCCTTAAATCTTGAGGGTTTCAAAATCAATCGGTTAGGGAAAATTCTTTTAGCTTCTATTGGAGGAATTCTTCTCTTAGCAGCCTTGGTTTCCTTGCTGACTTCCAGCATTTTTCAGGCTAAAAATTATGCCAATGTAGTCACGGTTACGGAAAAAGAGTTTACTGAATTTCCTAAGACTGACACCAGTAAGGTTCCTATTTTAGATAGAAGTACTGCTGAAAAAATTGGTGACCGCTATTTGGGATCCCTAACAGATAAGGTGTCGCAGTACGTAGCGGCAGACACCTATACCCAATTGACGATTGATGGGAAACCTTATCGGGTTACACCGCTAGAATACGCAGATCCTATCAAATGGTTTAACAATCAAGCCAAGGGAATCGGCGAGTATATCAAGGTAGACATGGTAACTGGTAATGCGGACTTGGTGGACTTGAAGACACCAATCAAGTATTCTGACTCGGAGTATTTTAACCGCGATGTCAAACGTCACCTACGCTTGAAATACCCAACTAAAATCTTCAAGACTCCATCTTTTGAGGTGGACGATGAGGGCAATCCTTTCTATGTAGCGACGGTTTACCAAAAGCAATTTGGCTTAGCGGTTCCTCGTCCTGTTTCAGTCATTATCTTGGATGCCACAAATGGAGAAACCAAGGAATACAGCTTGGCAGATGTTCCAGAATGGGTGGACAGGGTCTATCCAGCTGAGGAAACTATCGAGCAAATCAACTACAACGGCAAGTACAAGGACGGTTTCTGGAATGCCATGATTTCCAAGAAAAACGTGACCCAGACTACCAAGGGATATAATTATTTGTCTATCGGTAATGACATCTACCTCTACACAGGTATGACATCGGCCAATGCAGATGAAAGTAATCTTGGTTTTATCCTAGAAAATATGCGAACAGGAGAAATCACTAAGTACAGCTTGGCTTCTGCGACCGAAGAATCAGCCCGTGAATCAGCCGAAGGTGCTGTTCAGGAGAAATCCTACAAGGCGACCTTCCCAATCCTCATCAACCTCAATGACAAGCCTCTCTACATCATGGGCTTGAAGGACAATGCTGGCTTGGTCAAAGAGTACGCTTTGGTAGATGCAGTCGAGTACCAAAACGTTATCGTAGCTACGACAGTGGAAGAGCTACTCAGCAAGTACGCCAATAAAAACGACCTTGAAATTGATAATGAAACAACAGAAAGCATCAAGGGTGTGGTAGCGGACCTCAAATCAGCTGTTATCAAGGGCGACACCGTCTACTTCTTTAAAGTTGATGGCAAGATCTACAAGGTCAAGGCCTCAGTATCGGATGACCTTCCTTACCTTGAAAATGGTAAATCCTTCGAAGGTCAAGTAGGAAAAGACAATTATCTCAAGACCTTTAAAGTTCAGTAAGAGGAGAGGCTGGGCAAAACCTCAATTTCAGGAAAAAATGAAGTAAATCTTTCCATCATAAAACGCATGGTATCAAGATTTCTCAATTCCTGATACTATGCATTTTTTAATTTTAATGCCTTTTTCCCCAGTCTCTTTTCAGATGAATTCCTTGGTAGTGGCAAAAAAATATGCTACACTATCAATATGAAAATTTTAATCCCAACAGCAAAAGAAATGAACACAGACTTGCCAAGTATTGAAGCCACTCCTTTAAAACCAGAAAGTCAGGCTGTGCTGGATGCCTTGGCTCTCTATTCTGTTAGTCAATTGGAGAGTTTTTACAAAGTTTCAGCCGAGAAAGCTGTGGCAGAATTTCAAAATATCCAAACTTTAAAAAAACAAACTGCTCAACACTATCCAGCCTTGAAACTTTTTGATGGGCTTATGTACCGTCATATCAAGCGAGACAAACTGGACGAGGCAGAACAAGCCTATCTTGAAAATCATGTCTTTATTACCTCGGCCTTGTACGGAGTCGTTCCATCCTTGTCACCTATGGCACCTCACCGTTTGGACTTTTTGATGAAGTTAAAAGTCGCTGGTAAGACTTTGAAGAGCCATTGGAAGTCAGCCTACGATGAAGCTGTGAAGAAGGAAGACCTAATTTTCTCCCTCTTGTCATCCGAGTTTGAGACAGTATTTTCTAAGGAAATCAGAGAAAAAATGGTAACCTTCAAATTCATGGAGGATAGAGGTGGTCAGCTGAAGATTCATTCAACCATTTCTAAGAAAGCGCGTGGTGCCTTCCTGACAGCGCTGATAGAAAATCAAGTACAAACGGTGGAGGAAGCTCGTCGCTTAAGCTTTGCAGGATTTGCCTACAGAGAAGACCTGTCCCATCAACAGAAATTGGTTTTTGTTAAGGAAGTATAAATAAGGATAAAAGAAGAAAACCCAGCATGGAAAGTCGTGCTGAGTTTTTTAGTTTATAAAGTATTGGATATATGAATCTCATTTGATAAACAGTTAAGATGGTTAACCAAACTCATGATTGACAGATGGTTTCGGCAAATAAACTTCTTGGTAATTCCTGGAATATAGAAATTAGACACAATGATATCGTAGTCTGTCTGATTTAAAATCTCAGGGCTTGTTTCCAATTCATCCCAAATATCAAAGCTGAATCGATTGTTACAATAGTATGTAAGCATATCCTTTAAAGTAAGTGATAGGGCGTGGTCAAAGTTACTGATAATCAAAACCTTGATAGGTGGTCGATTTTCTAACAACTGGGTAGAGAGGTTTTCAGCATGGGTTAAGATGGTGTACATCAAGTGTTCCAACTGTTCGGGATGGTCATGCTGTCCAATTGCTTGACGGTATTGAGCCAGTTCTTGACGCGCACTCCCCATAAAGTCTGGGAAGTAAACTTCAAAATTTTTAATCGTCAATGCTTTTTGTTCAAATAAGATTGGGGTAGAAAAGATTTCCTGTCTTTCAAAGAAAGCCGTGTTGTGTAAATGCCAAATCAGCTCATCGTGATTAGTAAAAGTAATCTTATATTGTTTTGATAGGCGTTCTAATATTTGACTCAGTAATTGGTAAGAGTATCTTGCTTCACTGTTTTTTTCTAAAGAGTTGAAGAATTCTTGAGGATCTAAAAAAATGTTACTTTGAATAAAGGAAATAAAAATTTGTGCAATAATATCTGGAGTGATTTCAAGTTCAAATACTTGAGAGAAATAGCCTAGTATCTCTTCAAAATTTGGAATGTTTGCTAAAATAGGATAGTATTCATCAAAGAAATGATTTGGTAAGTCGATGAAATGACCATTTTTGATGCGGTAAATACTGATAGCTATCATCAGTTTGTACATTCTATAAATTGAAAATCGCATTGGATAATTCGTAATTTTATAGAAGAAGTCAACAAACTCTGTTAAATCTTCTTCAGGAAGGTCAGGAAAAGGCCAATCTAGGAAATAATAGCGTTCAGAAAAGTATTGGGCAAAAAAATAGCGAATATCCGTTTCATTACCAAGAATTGCAGTGGGAGTAAAGATAATTTAATCTGAAATTGTGATGATAGAGTTTTTGTAATATTTCGGCCTAATCGATAGAGATTAGCATTACTAGAGTGAAGATTTTCAACTGTTCGATAAATAGGTAGTCCCTCATTGAAAAACATATATTCAAGTAATTGAAAAGATTGAGAATGAGCAAGAAAATATTGATAAATATCTTCAACGCTAGTATTAACTTCTAAATCTATCATAATTCCGTTAACAGAAGATTGGATGTCAATAGTTGGAAAAGCAGCACGTAATTCATTTAAATCATTTTTTAGGATTCGTTCTGTACATCCTAATTGTTCGGCAAGTGTATGTAATCTTAACCAATTACGATTCTGAATTAAGATTTCCATTAAGCGTAATTGTCTTTGAGCTTTTGTGGATAAAAGGTTGCGCATATAGGTAATTTCCTCCTTAATTCATTATATCATATTATTGTCTAAAGTGTACAAAAATGTTGGAGTAGAAAAAGCGTTTGGATTAAACAGAAAAATAAGAATAAGATAAGTGGCTTCTAGGTACAAAAAGAGAATATATTAATTGCTTAGAAATTATTGATTTATATATTAAATAGTTGTATATTAGGAATTATAAAATACTACTTAGGAGTTCAAAATGAAACATTCACATAAGAAATCATTTGACTGGTATAGTATGCAACAACGATTTTCTATTCGTAAGTATCACTTTGGTGCAGCGAGTGTTTTGCTTGGGACAGCCTTGGTCTTAGGATCAGCTGCTAATGCTCAAGCTGTACAAGCGGATGAAAATGGTTCTGAAAATACAAATACAGTTAAAGCTTATAAGTTAGATGATTCTGCTAAGATTGCGGAAGAGTCAAGTACAAATATTAAATCAAAGAAGACTTATGCAGCTCCATCTGTTTCAAATCCAGTGGAAGTAGCTCCAGCTAAATCTGAAGATGTTAAGGCACCAGCAGAAAGTTGAAGAAGCTAAAATTCAGAAAGAAGAAGTATCTTCTAAAAATGCTGTTGATAAGTCAAAATTATCAGCGGCTCTTTCGCGTGCTGAAAAATTGGAGCTTAAGTTATACACTGAAGACAGTGTGAAACATCTTCAATCTAGTATTCAATCTGCTCAAGAATTATTAAAAAAATCAGATGTGACAGAATCTGATTTATCTAAAGCAGAGTCTGATCTCCAAGCTGCTGTCATTGCTTTAGAACTTAGAGGTGCAACTACTAGCAAAGTTGCTGATAAAGTTGAAGTAGTTGGCAAAATTGAATCAGCTGAAAAGAAAAATGCAGAATCAAAGGTGGCTGAAAAAACTTCTGAAGTAGATAAAGAGTCAGTAGAAAAAGATAAAACTGCCTTAAAACCTGTAAAGGGACTTCGAGTTGAAGATGCAAAGGCAAATATAAAGGCGGATGGAATATTCCGTTAGATCAAGAAGCGAGCTTGAGATTAAAGAGTGCTATTGAGGCTCATGCAGCACAAGGTAGTTCGCGTCGTCGGAAACGTGCTATCGGAGATTTGGATTATACTTTCAAGAAAGTTATGACACCGGTCAATCCAGGTTTCTACGCTGATGCCAAGAGTGTTGATGAGTTAACAGTTAACCCAGACTATATAAATGAAACAGTTGTCAACGTTTGGTATAAAGACTTAGGTTATATCAATTTAGTCGACAAAGATGGACATTACATCAATTCAAATGGTGAAGTAGTCGAGAATAAAGAAGATGCTATTCGTCGACAATATAAAAACGATTTTAATGATACAACAAGAGCAGATGTTACTGAAATTCCTCAAGCACCAGTTGGTTGGAAAATTAGTGACAACCAATCTATTCACGGATATAATGCAGAAACAAAAACTATTGATCCAAACGATGATAATGATTTAGATGCTGTAGGTAAAGATTCTAATGTAGTAATTGAAAAAGAAAATCAAAAAGCTGTTATCCGTTATGTAAGCACCAACGGTAACCGTGTTCTCACAACAGATGAAGTGACAGGTAAGTCAGGTGAAGCCATTGCCTACAGCACAACAAGTCAAATCACAGAATTCAAGAAACAAGGATACAAACTTGTTAGCGATGAATTCACATCAGGTGGAGCGAAGGTTTATGACTACGATACAGCACGTGACCAAGTCTACACTGTAACCCTTTCAGAACGTGTTGAACCAGTTAACCCAGATAACCCAACTCCACAACCAAACACCCCAGTCAATCCAGGACAACCAGATAGCCCACGTTGGCCAGGAACCGTTGAAAACTTGGACAACAAGGAAAGTGTTAGCCGTACCATCCATTACGTTTACGAAGATGGAAGCAAGGCTAAGGATGATGTGGTTGAAACACTGAACTTCAAACGTTGGAGCAATGTCAACTTGGTAACAGGTCATATTGACTTCCAAGACTGGACAACCAATGATGATACGTTTGATAAAGTGGTATCACCAACCATCGCCGGTTACACAGCGGATAAATCAGAAATCCCAGCTGTAAGCGGAGTGAAGGCTAAAGACCAAGACCGTGTTGAAACAGTTACTTATCGTAAGGATGCTCAAAAAGCTATCATCCGTTATGTAAGTACTAACGGTAACCGTGTTCTCACAACAGATGAAGTGACAGGTAAGTCAGGTGAAGCCATTGCCTACAGCACAACAAGTCAAATCACAGAATTCAAGAAACAAGGATACAAACTTGTTAGCGATGAATTCACATCAGGTGGAGCGAAGGTTTATGACTACGATACAGCACGTGACCAAGTCTACACTGTAACCCTTTCAGAACGTGTTGAACCAGTTAACCCAGATAACCCAACCCCACAACCAAACACCCCAGTCAATCCAGGACAACCAGATAGCCCACGTTGGCCAGGAACCGTTGAAAACTTGGACAACAAGGAAAGTGTTAGCCGTACCATCCATTACGTTTACGAAGATGGAAGCAAGGCTAAGGATGATGTGGTTGAAACACTGAACTTCAAACGTTGGAGCAATGTCAACTTGGTAACAGGTCATATTGACTTCCAAGACTGGACAACCAATGATGATACGTTTGATAAAGTGGTATCACCAACCATCGCCGGTTACACAGCGGATAAATCAGAAATCCCAGCTGTAAGCGGAGTGAAGGCTAAAGACCAAGACCGTGTTGAAACAGTTACTTATCGTAAGGATGCTCAAAAAGCTATCATCCGTTATGTAAGTACTAATGGTAACCGTGTTCTCACAACAGATGAAGTGACAGGTAAGTCAGGTGAAGCCATTGCCTACAGCACTACAAGTCAAATCAATGAATTCAAGAAACAAGGCTACAAACTTGTCAGCGATGAATTCACATCAGGTGGTGCGAAGGTTTATGACTACGATACAGCACGTGACCAAGTCTACACTGTAACCCTTTCAGAACGTGTTGAACCAGTTAACCCAGATAACCCAACCCCACAACCAAACACTCCAGTCAATCCAGGACAACCAGATAGCCCACGTTGGCCAGGAACCGTTGAAAACTTGGACAACAAGGAAAGTGTTAGCCGTACTATACATTATGTTTACGAAGATGGAAGCAAGGCTAAGGATGATGTAGTTGAAACACTGAACTTCAAACGTTGGAGCAATGTCAACTTGGTAACAGGTCATATTGACTTCCAAGACTGGACAACCAATGATGATACGTTTGATAAAGTGGTATCACCAACCATCGCCGGTTACACAGCGGATAAATCAGAAATCCCAGCTGTAAGCGGAGTGAAGGCTAAAGACCAAGACCGTGTTGAAACAGTTACTTACCGTAAGGATGCCCAAAAAGCTGTTATCCGTTATGTAAGCACTAATGGTAACCGTGTTCTCACAACAGATGAAGTGACAGGTAAGTCAGGTGAAGCCATTGCCTACAGCACAACAAGTCAAATCACAGAATTCAAGAAACAAGGATACAAACTTGTTAGCGATGAATTCACAGCAGGTGGAGCGAAGGTTTATGACTACGATACAGCACGTGACCAAGTCTACACTGTAACCCTTTCAGAACGTGTTGAACCAGTTAACCCAGATAACCCAACCCTCACAACCAAACACCCCAGTCAATCCAGGACAACCAGATAGCCCACGTTGGCCAGGAACCGTTGAAAACTTGGACAACAAGGAAAGTGTTAGCCGTACCATCCATTACGTTTACGAAGATGGAAGCAAGGCTAAGGATGATGTGGTTGAAACACTGAACTTCAAACGTTGGAGCAATGTCAACTTGGTAACAGGTCATATTGACTTCCAAGACTGGACAACCAATGATGATACGTTTGATAAAGTGGTATCACCAACCATCGCCGGTTACACAGCGGATAAATCAGAAATCCCAGCTGTAAGCGGAGTGAAGGCTAAAGACCAAGACCGTGTTGAAACAGTTACTTATCGTAAGGATGCTCAAAAAGCTATCATCCGTTATGTAAGTACTAATGGTAACCGTGTTCTCACAACAGATGAAGTGACAGGTAAGTCAGGTGAAGCCATTGCCTACAGCACTACAAGTCAAATCAATGAATTCAAGAAACAAGGCTACAAACTTGTCAGCGATGAATTCACATCAGGTGGTGCGAAGGTTTATGACTACGATACAGCACGTGACCAAGTCTATACTGTAACCCTTTCAGAACGTGTTGAACCGGTTAATCCAGATAACCCAACTCCACAACCAAACACCCCAGTCAATCCAGGACAACCAGATAGCCCACGTTGGCCAGGAACCGTTGAAAACTTGGATAACAAGGAAAGTGTTAGCCGCACCATCCATTACGTTTACGAAGATGGAAGCAAGGCTAAGGATGATGTGGTTGAAACACTGAACTTCAAACGTTGGAGCAATGTCAACTTGGTAACAGGTCATATCGACTTCCAAGACTGGACAACCAATGATGATACGTTTGATAAAGTGGTATCACCAACCATCGCCGGTTACACAGCGGATAAATCAGAAATCCCAGCTGTAAGTGGAGTTCAAGCTAAAGACCAAGACCGTGTTGAAACAGTTACTTATCGTAAGGATGCTCAAAAAGCTATCATCCGTTATGTAAGTACTAACGGTAACCGTGTTCTCACAACAGATGAAGTGACAGGTAAGTCAGGTGAAGCCATTGCCTACAGCACAACAAGTCAAATCAATGAATTCAAGAAACAAGGTTACAAGCTTGTTAGTGATGAATTCACATCAGGTGGAGCTAAGGTTTATGACTACGATACAGCACGTGACCAAGTCTACACTGTAACCCTTTCAGAACGTGTCGAACCAGTTAACCCAGATAACCCAACCCCACAACCAAACACACCAGTCAATCCAGGACAACCAGATAGCCCACGTTGGCCAGCTACTGTCCATGATTTGGATAACAAGGAAAGTGTTAACCGTACCATCCATTACGTTTACGAAGATGGAAGCAAGGCTAAGGATGATGTGGTTGAAACACTGAACTTCAAACGTTGGAGCAATGTCAACTTGGTAACAGGTCATATCGACTTCCAAGACTGGACAACCAATGATGATACGTTTGATAAAGTGGTATCTCCAACCATCGCCGGTTACACAGCAGATAAATCAGAAATCCCAGCTGTAAGTGGAGTTCAAGCTAAAGACCAAGACCGTGTTGAAACAGTTACTTATCGTAAGGATGCCCAAAAAGCTATCATCCGTTATGTAAGCACTAACGGTAACCGTGTTCTCACAACAGATGAAGTGACAGGTAAGTCAGGTGAAGCCATTGCCTACAGCACTACAAGTCAAATCAATGAATTCAAGAAACAAGGCTATAACCTTGTCAGCGATGAATTCACATCAGGTGGTGCGAAGGTTTATGACTACGATACAGCACGTGACCAAGTCTACACTGTAACCCTTTCAGAACGTGTCGAACGTGTAACACCGAAAGATCCTAAACCACAACCAAACACCCCAGTCAATCCGGGACAACCAAATACACCAAATTGGCCAGGCACTGTTGAGAGAATGGAGAAATTGACTCAAACAATAAGTCGCCGTATTAACTTCCGTTACCTTAAAAATGGAAAAGCTGCATATGGAACGATTGATCAACATATCAGCTATGAAAGAAATGCTCTTGTGAATTTGGTTTCTGGTGACATTAATTATGAACAATGGAAGATTACTGGAATTAAGAACCAAGATGTTGTATCTCCAGTAGCATCTCAACCAACTGTTTCAACTCCAATAGTTGTGAATAATGGTGAATCAAGAGCAACTAGATCATCTAGAAGCAGAAGAGCTTTGTCAGAGGTGGCTCCAGTTTCAGAAAATATTTTAGCTACACAAGCTAATAGTTCTCAAGCGTCTCCAGTGGGCTTAACTGTTACAGAAAATGGTGACCGTTCTGTACGCCGTTCATCTAGAGGTAAACGTGCTGTTGCAGCAGAACCAGATAGTTCAACTAATTCAGAAGCAGATTCATCCGTGAATGCAGTGTTCAAAGCTGTACGAACTCCTGTTACACCAAAGTTCTATGCTACTGTAAATAAAGTAGGAACAATGGAGGTTAATCCAAATTCTCCTCAAGATACAGAAGTTAATGTTGACTTGAAAGAAATGGGACGTATTGTAGCAGTCAATAATAAAGGACAATATATCAATAAACAAGGAGAGGTTGTACAAAACATTGAAGACGCTCTCTATAAGTACTATGATAATGATCCAAACGATGCAACAAAAGCAGCAGAAACAAAAATTCCTGAAGCTCCAAAATTCCATGTATTAAATAACGAGCAACCAACTGTTTGGGGATATAATATTGTTGACAAGACAATCGAACCAAATGACGAATCTGATCCTGATCGCATCGGAAAAGATACCTTTGTAACATATAACGAAATTATTGATTCATTAACTAAGGAAACTGAGCAAACTGTAAGCTTTACTGGTGCAGGTTCTGCAACTCCTAAAGATAATGTGCAAAATGATTTTGTCTTCAAGGGATCATATAATGAAGCGACTAAAGAAACAACTTGGGAAAATAAGGACCATACCTATGGAACAGTTAAAGTACCTGTTGTGACAGGGTATTTCGCTGATAAAGCAGAAGCTGGTGCTAAGACAGTTACGCCAGATTTACCAAAAGCAACAGATACAGTTACCTATAAAGCTTTGGGTAAAATCATTCCAGTAGATGCTTCTGGAAATGTAATTGCAAATGCTCCTCAACCCCAATACCTGAATGATGCAAATGATCCTCGTAAGCTGGAGAAACAGCAGTACCTGAAATTGTAGGCTACAAACCAGAGCGTACAAGTGTTACACCTGAAAACCCAGGTGAAGATACAAAGGTAACTTACGTCAAGACAGAACAAGTTGCAGTTGTTCGTTACATAGATGTTGATAACAAGGATGAAGTCGTTCGTACAGACAATATTACTGGTAAATCAGGAGAAAAGATCGCCTATACGACAGAAACTGTTTTGAAATCGTTGCTTGAAAAAGGGTACTTATTACATGAAGATGGTTTCCCTGCAGATGCAACTTTTGATACAGATGAAACAAAAGTTCAAGAATATACGGTTCTATTGAAACATAAGATCACTGTTAAAAAAGATGCTCCAAAAGTTGTGGAAAGAACGATTCATTATGTATTTGAAGATGGTACAAAAGCAAGTGAAGATCATCATGAACAAGTAAGCTTTTCACGTATGCTGAGTATTGATAATGTAACAGGTAAGACTACAAGTACATCTTGGGCTTCTGAAGATGGAGTGACAGGTTTTGACGAAGTGGTATCTCCAACCATCGCAGGATACACTCCTGATCTTGCTAAAGTGGCTGCGGTTCAAGGAATTACAGGAGAAACTGAAAATCAAGTTATAACTGTAACATATAGAAATGTTCAACCAATTCCACAAGTTACGCCAACTCCAATTCCGACTCCGACCCCAACTCCACAAGTTACGCCAACTCCAATTCCGACTCCAACCCCAACTCCACAAGTTACGCCGGATCCAGTACCGACCCCAACTCCGGATCAAACTCCAACCCCGGTACCGAGCCCAACTCCACAAGTTACGCCAACTCCAGTTCCAACCTCTACCCCAGCTCCAAAAGTGCCATCAGCAGTTCCAACTCCAAACTCAGCTCCAAAAGAGGAGAAAAAAGAACTTCCAAAAACTGCGGGTCACTCTTCTGGTATGGCTCAAGTTCTAGGAGTGCTTGGCCTAATTGCTGGATTTAGTTTAGTTGGAAAAGCAAAAAGAGATGAATAAAATCAAAACAAAACTCTAGACAACAAAATATTGTAAGTGTAGTGTTTTAGGGAGTGAGAATGTATGTCAATACAGCATCAATTCCACTCCCTTTTTTATCATAAAATAGTTAGAGAGAAAAAATATGTATTCAAGAGTAAAACGGAATCAAATGAATAAGGTAAACAAGTATTCCATTAGAAAATCAAGTTTTGGTGCAGTATCTGTTGCTGTAGCTGCCTTGATGGTTTTTGGTACTTATTCAGGTGTGAGTGCGGATGAACAGAAAGTAGATTCACATCGAACTGAAAAAGAAGAACAAAAAGTCTCTGAAAAACCAGACGATACCAAGCAAAAAAATTCTGAGGAAAAATTAGCAGAATTACCTTCCAATCTTCAAGCTCCAGTTTTGGAAAAAGAAGAATTAGATGTCAATGCCCTTCTAAAGAAGGAAGTAGAAACTGAAACAAAAACTTCTGACTCAAAAGAATTCACTTCTAAAGAAGTAAAATCAGGCAAAGAAAAAACTACTTCACCTGCTTCAAGTGAGAAGGTAAAAGAAGAAAAATCAGTTGAAAAAACTACCTTGGAACAGGTTGTATCAGAAGCAGAAGTTTTAACTCAAGTTGCTGTTCGTTATGCTCAAGAAGCAGATCGTAAAGCTGAAGAAAAAGCCTTGGTTCAAGAAGCTGTTAAGGCAGCAACAATTCAGATTTCACAATCAAAAGCCTTGTTGAAAGATTCATCTGTTAGTGCAGAAAATCTTAAGACTCAATTAAATCAACTGTATTCAGCTATTGAAACAGTTTATACTGAGTTGCAACGTGCAGGACACGGCAAGAAAATTAACGCTAGTCTATCGCCAACTCAAACACAGGATGTAGCTATCGATAATGGAAATATTATTGCCAGTGGTACAATTGACATGGCCGACCGTGTAACTTCAACAGGTATTGCTGATTATCGCTTCCAATTAAAATTTAAAAATGGTGCCTATCATAAGGGGGATATCTTTACAATTGGTTTGAAGGAATTACCACAAGACAATAATCTTCCTCAAAAATTGGTTGCTGAAGGTAAAGTATTTGCAGAACGAGTGAGTCTGATTCAGAAAAATGATAATGCCAAAGCTGGAAGCCTTTCATACTGGGCTTCACGTGGAGATCGTGACGTTGCTTTGGACACTAAAGAATCATGGGATTTAGTTGACAAAGGAAGTCATATTGAAGCAACATACCGTTTCACTGACGAAATTGAACGCTTAGACGATGTTACTTTGAACTTCAATACAGAGGTGGAATTCGTTATCCTAGAGTGAATGTGGATAAGTCTGTAACTGGTGTTATCTCAGTTAATGGTCAAAATGTAGTCACTAAGAATTACACTGTGATTAAAACAGATATCGGAGCACCTAAAGTTTATGATACACCTACTACAGCTAACTTCACAGGTGATGTGATGTTGGATGATGATGGAAGTATCAAGACATACAACAGTACCCTTCGTATCGGAACATGGAAATCAAACTTTAGTGCAGGGACTCGTTTCACTGTTCGTATTAAAGATACAGAATTCAATAAGTTTGCTACTGTTGGTGAATTTATTGAGCGTGGTGCCCACAATGTCGAAATGATAAATACTAGCCCTGATACATCAAGAACAAGGGTAAATCGCCATAATGTTATCTTGGAAGCACCTCGTGAAGAGCCTGGTCAACATGCCAAATTCAAGATTCTTAAGGCAGCAGATAATGAATTAACCTTTGAATTGGTATCTGGAAAGATGTTGGCTGGAAGAACTTATGTATTACGTACAAAAGATTTTGGAGTTGATCGTGTTCCGACAAGTCACACAGTTAATTATCTGAATGAAGCTAGAAATGGTTTTAAATCAAATGTTCCAGGGACATTGACAGTTGTTGATGCCAAAGGTAAAAATCTTACAGACCAATACGAACAAGCTGCTGATTCTGACTGGAAAATTGCCAACCCAGATATGGTTAAAACAGATGGACGCCTTGTCTATGGAGATGTAGCGGTTCGCTTTGTTGATACTCAAGGAAAAATGCTCCTTCCTGCCATTGCAGCGGTGGAAAATGGAGGTATCCTTCAAGACAAATTTACTACTGTAAGACCATCTACCAAAATTGATACTAGCTATGTAGCTACTTTAGAGAGAAATACAACTGAGACAGAAGTTCAAGAAAACAAAGGAATTCAAACAACATCTATCACAGCACCTTATTTATTGCATTCACCAAATGGTAAATATTATGTCTTCAAAGAGTACGCACAAAATGATCGTTTTTATAGTAATACGAAGATATCTGGTACGATTACACGAGCTCAAGCTAACGTGGTAGCTGTGTACGAAGAAGCTAAATTTGGTAAAGTTGATATTCAATATCGTGATAAAACAAGTCAAGCTATTTTAGAAACATTCAATACACCACATGATAAGAGTACAAAACTCATTAACTTGTTGGGGAACAACTATGATGTGACTGCTAAAGTTCCTGAGCGTTTCGAAAAAGATGGTGTGGTATATGTCTTGTCACAAACACCTGCTAATAGTAAGGGGCATTTGACACAGGCTGATATCCATGTTGTTTATGATTATGTTGCTCAACAAAAGGCGCATGTTAAATACCTTAATCAAACAGAAACAAGTCCTAAAGTTTTAGGAAATGTGGACAGTGTAGTTGGTCTTCCAGGTGAAACAATTACTTATAATTCAAAAAATCGTATCAATCAATACTTAAAACAAGGATATGAATTAGTACATGATGGCTTCGCAAATGCTAATGATAAACGCTTCGACAGTGATAAACAAACTGATCAAGTATTCTCAGTTCAATTAATCGAAAAAGTTGTGACTGTCACAGCAGATGATCCGAAACCAATTGCTGGAAATCCATTAGTAGCAGGAGACGCATTGACACCTGTTTGGCCTAAATCTGTTGAAAACTTAGATACACTGAGAAAAATGACCAAGCAGACGATTCACTACAAATATCAAAAAGATGGTAAACAAGCTTTCAAAGATGTAGTTCGTTCTGTAGTTTTTGAAAGAGTAGCGAGAGTTAACCTTGTTACAGGTGCAGTAACTTATGATAATTGGAAAATTACAAGAATTGATGATAAGCCAGTAGCCTCAGTAGATACGACTGTTCATAAACCAAATGTTACTCCACAAGGGGTGACAACTATTGCAGCGACTCCTTCTAGTCTAGGTAATGGAATTTCTATCAAACCAGTTTTGACTGTTCCGGATCCAGTTGTTGCATCATCACCAATTGTTACAAAACCCGTTGTACCGGTAAAACCAGTAACACCGGTTAAACCAGCAGTGTCAACTCCGGCTAAGCCAGCACCTGTAGTTAAACCAAAACCGGTAGCACCATCAACACCAGTCAAACCAGTAGTTTCGACACCAGTAACTCCAGCGCCTGTTGCCACACCACAACCAGTTGCTCCAGTCAAACCAGTAGCACCTGCACCGGTAACACCAGTTAAACCAGTAGCATCTATTCCAGCTACACCAACACCAGCTGTTCAACCAAAACCGGTAGCGAGTACTGATTCAAAAACCTAGCTTAACTCCAGCTGAAGCCTTGGCTTCAATTAAACCAACAGATTTTTTTCTTCACAAACATCTGTTAATAAGAAAACAGAGACAACACCTGTTCCTGGTGGAACTGCTACGACTACAACTACAACGACAACCACTGTTACCTCAAATGCGGCAACAGCAGGTCCAACAACACCAATTGTCACTATTACAACAACTGAAACTGAAACTCATTCAGAGGTGACAAGTGTCATTCATACAGGAACTACGAGCCACACGCATGTAGTTGGAGTCGTTTCAAAACCAAACGTAGTTGTTACCCATCCAAAACCAAGTGTTCAGCCTAAACCGCATTTAACGAGACCTCATCATGGACCAGTACACCCTGCTCCTTCGCGTCCAGGTAAACAAGTTAAACCGATTAGAACTGGACCAGGAACGCGTGGTCATGCTAGAAGACATCGCTAAATTAAAAAACTGTTAATACTGATTTAACTAGTAGGATAGTATTAGATAGCACAAAAAAATGAGCAACTTTAAATTAAAGGGCTCTTTGTCAATTGTAGTGGGTTGAAGAAAAGCTAAGCTCGAGAAAGGACAAATTTCGTCCTTTCTTTTTTGATGTTCAGAGCAATAAAAATCCTTTTTTTGAAGTTTTCAAAGTTTCGAAAACCAAAGGCATTGCGCTTGATGAGTTTGATGAGATTATTAGTGGCTTCAAGTTTGGCGTTTGAATAGGGTAGTTTAAGAGCGTTGACGATTTTCTCTTTGTCCTTTATAAAGGTTTTAAAGACAGTCTGAAAAAGAGGATGAATCTGCTTTAGATTGTCCTCAATGAGTCCGAAGAATTTTTCAGACTCCTTATTCTGAAAGTGAAAAAGCAAGAGTTGGTAGAGATGATAGTGGTTTTTCAAGTCTTCTGAATAGCTCCAAAGCTTGTCTAGAATCTCTTTATTGGTTAAGTGCATACGAAAAGTAGGGCGATAAAATCTCTTATCGCTGAGTTTACGGCTATCCTGTTGAATGAGTTTCCAGTAACGTTTGATATCCTTGTATTCATGAGATTTTCGATGAAACTGATTCATGATTTGGATACGCACACGACTCATAGCACGGCTCATGTGTTGGACAATATGGAAACGATCCAACACGATTTTAGCATTTGGGAGTGAAACAGTCTGGGAGACTGTTTCAGCCTGAGCCTAGAAATTCGAAAGCGAAGCTGTTTAGCCAAGTCATAGTAGGGACTAAACATATCCATAGTAATGATTTTCACTCGACATCGGACGGCTCTATCGTAGCGAAGAAAGTGATTTCGGATGACAGCTTGTGTTCTACCCTCAAGAACAGTGATGATATTAAGATTATCAAAATCTTGCGCAATGAAACTCATCTTCATCTCCCGATTGAAACAGTCACTCCCCTGACTGTTTCAACATCCCAGGACATAATCTCAGGCAGACGAGAGAAATCATGCTCAAAGTGAAAGTCATTAAGTTTGCGAATAACAGTTGAAGTTGAAATGGCCAGCTGATGGGCAATATCAGTCATAGAAGTCTTTTCAATTAACTTTTGAGCAATCTTTTGGTTGATAATACGAGTAATTTGGTGATTTTTCTTGACGAGAGAAGTCTCAGCGACCGCTATTTTTGAGCACTGATAGCACTTGAAACGGCGTTTTTTAAGAAGGATTCTAGTAGGCATACCAGTTGTTTCAAGGTAAGGAATTTTAGAAGGTTTTTGAAAGTCATATTTCTTCATTTGACTTCCACAATCAGGACAAAGTGGAGCCTCATAATCCAGTTTAGCAATGATTTCTTTGTGAGTATCCCTATTAAGAACATCCATAATTTGGATATTAGGGTCTTTGATATCGAGTAATTTTGTGATAAAATGTAATTGTTCCATATGAATCTTTCTAATGAGTTGTTTGGTCACTTTTCATTATAGATCTTATGGGACTTTTTTCTACAATAAAATAGGCTCCATAATATCTATAGGGGATTTACCCACTACAAATATTATAGAACCATTATTTTAAGGAGACGCGTTTGTTTCATATAAATAATATAATGTGTACTGAAAAGGTTTGCATATAGGGAAACAAAATATTATAATATATACAAGAAATAATTTGATAGTTTAAACAAGGAGTTCTTTATGTTTTTTAATAGAAAAGGAATCAATCAAAAGAATTGGCGGATGATAAAGAAAGGGAAGCATTTTCTTTTTGGGTGCACTCTTTTTTTGGCTACAGGAGCAGTAATGATACAGAATCCATATCTTGTTCATGCTGATGAAAAGGTTGCATCTCTGAATGATTCAACTAAAGCCAAAGATGAAGATCCGAATAGTGACAAGGTTCCAAACGATGTGGAAAATCATCCACAGGTAGAAAATCATGTTAAAGAATCAGATAAGATTTCTGAAAATGCGCAAAAAGATAAAAGTGATGAAAAGTCTGTAGAGAATACAGTCAAAACTGTGGATAAAACTGCTTTAAATGAGTTAATTGAAAAGATTAGGAACAGTGATTTACAGACTAAAACAGTTAAATCAGTTGAAAATCTTAATCTCTCTTTGTCGCGTGCGCAAGCAGTCTTGGATAAGGAAGGTGCTAGTCAGGATGAGATAAATAAAGAAGTTCAAGTTCTGTCGGATTCATTTGCTCAACTGGAAGAGAAAAGCAACGACATAGACAAAAAAGAAAAGCAAGCAGATAAAGCAAACGATAGTGATGAAAAGAAAAATCTTTTAACAGAAAAGATTACCAAGGTTCAGGCTCTTGTCTCAGAAATTAACCAACTAGCAGGAGAAATCAGCTATGAATTTAGTGAATCTGAAAGCAAATCTCTTCAAGCATTTGGTGATTTGTCTGAGGAAAAATCCACTGATAGTGAAGTTGATGGTGCTCTAAATGAAGCGAAAAGCCTCCGCAACAAAGTGGCTAATAGAGTAACTCGCGCACATTCTGGGAAACGTGACCCACGTAATGGAAAACCGATGGATGGTAAGGATGAGAGTGGGTTTAGAGCTATAGAAATTAGGCCTTTATTAATTAAGGAGAATGGAGTTAATATTAACAGCACTAGTACAAATCTTGTTGCTTATAATTCAGATGATTTCTTGCAGTTATGCAGTTAACAGCTCCTAAAGGTACTGGTTTAGTAAATAGAGTTACTGTTACTAGTAATGTATTAAAGGATTTGCAAATACAAGTTTCTACAAATAGACGTGGAGTTGTGACTGATCCAAAGTCAGTTCGAGATATTAACATACCAAGTGTTCAAGCAGCAATCGTTGGAAAAATCGGAGGAAAAGGATTAGTAAAACCTGGAACATATCAATTTGGTTTAACGGTAAATGATACTCAACGTCCAAATATAAATTATCAGATTACTTATAATATCACTATTAAACCACAAAGTGAACGTAATGCAGTGAAGGATTTATCACGTACTTATGTTGATGATGTTCGCCACTTAACTGAATCTGAAAAGACAGCTTTAATTGAAAAGTTTAAAGCAGAACATCCTGATGTTGTAAATAGAAAAGATGGACTTAATAATTCGCAAATTGACTTTGACCACGCTGAAGTTTCAGCTGATGGAACAACAATGACAATTCACTTTAAAGATGGATTTGCGACTAAAACAATTCAAACAAATGCGACAAATGATGTAGAAGCAAAACATTCAAGTTTAAAAGCTTATTTTGGGGATTCTAAAGAATTATATACAAATCCTAGAGAATTAGTTCGCTCTAAAACAGGACATGAAGTACCAACAACAGCTCAAGTAACGTATAAAACACCATTTAATTTGCAACAAGCAGGAACAAGAAATGTTGTTGTAACAACCACTTATCAGAATGGAGTAACAAAAGATGTAACAACCCCTTATACTGTTTTAGACTTTATAGGAAAACAAGATAAGAAAATAAATCAAAATCAATCTGGAGAACTAGGGGAAGCTAGAAATTACGTAACAGTTTCGGATAATTCAGCACTTCCAAGTGAATTAACGGTTCGTTGGAAAGGTGGTTCTTCTAGTGTTGATACTTCTGCAGCAGGTGTCCAACATAAAGAAATTGAAATTCTTCGTGGAAATCATGTAATGAAAACAGTGAATATTCCTGTAGAAATTGTCGATAATATTAAACCAACAATTACTGCACCGGATAATGTTACATTGACGAGATTAGAAGGACTTCCAAGTGAACTTAATATTCAAGTTAAAGATAACGATAAAGGAGTAGGGCTTAAGGATGGCAATCCTGTAACTGTAGAAAATCTTCCGGCACCATTAACGTATAATGCAGCAAAATCTAAAATTGAAATTAATGGAGTTATTCCGAACAACTTCCAACTTGGTAAATCAAGTATTCAAGTGACTGTTAAGGCAGTCGATAAAAAAGGGAATACTGCGACTAAAAATATTACTTTTAATATTCAATCGCAAACACAAAAATATACAGCAGTTGCTAATCCTAAAATACAGGAAGTAAGTTATGGGATAACGCCTGATGCAGAAATAAGTATTCAAACAAATGGTTTACCAACAGGAACAAAATATAGTTGGGCAACAAAGCCTAGTACAACAACAGGCCCTGGAGATAAAGCAGGTGTAGTAACGGTAACTTACCCAGATGGCTCAACAGATACAGTAAATGTAACTGTGAATGTTCGTAAATTAAGTGACGAACATACACCAACAGGAAATAAAATTACTGTCAATCAAAATGAACCTGTAGCAAATGATAGACTAAAATCAGCAGTAACAGTGAATAACGGTGGAACTAGTAAAGTGAAGTCAGTTACTGCATCTCCTATTAGCACTGTGCATGCAGGCCCACAAACAATTAAAGCGACAGTAACCTATCTGGATAATACCACTGATCCAGTTGACATTCCTTTGGAAGTAAAAGATGTCACGGCTCCAACAATTCAAACACCAGCGAATGGTCAGAATATCGATTTAATTGCATTAGATAAGACTTTCTCTCCCAATACAAGTAACATCTAATGACAACGCAGGAGGAAGTGGTGTTCAATCAACAACGGTAACAGACTTACCAGATTTCTTAACATATGATGATGCGACTAAAACCATTAAGTTTAAAGCGGATACCCAAGAAGTTCCAAAATTACCAGTCGGGACAGATTCTCAAACACATACAGCTACAATTCGAGTGACAGATAATGCGAATAATAGTAGTACTTCACAATTAACGTTTACTGTGAAATCAATGACTACAAAATACGAAGCAACTCCAAATCCTCAAAAGCAAACAGTAAGTTATGGTGAAACTCCAGATGCAAGCACAAGCGTAAATAAAACAAACTTACCTGAAGGAACAAGTTATGCTTGGAAAACAATACCAAGTACAACAACTCCTGGAGAAAAAGACGGAGTAGTAGAAGTAATCTATAAAGATGGTTCGAAAGATACAGTAGATGTAAAAGTTACAGTAAAAGAATTAAGTTCAGAATATGAAGTAACTGGAGCACCAATTGAAGTAAATCAAAATGATCCAATTTCTAACGACGACTTAAAAGCGAAAGTAACCGCAACTTCAAAAGTAGGAAGTGGGAATGGGACAGATAAGATTTCAACAGTAACAGCACCTGAAATCAGTACAGCTAATTATGGCGAACGAAACATTACTGCCACAGTAACTTTCAAAGATGGAACAACCAAAGAAGTAACGATTCCGTTGAAAGTTAAAGACGTAACGAAGCCAACTATTTCAGCACCAGTAGAAAATACAAACTGGGAAATGACCGCATTAGACAAAGCTTTACCAAATATGGAGGTGAGAGCGGAAGATAATGCGAACGGAAGTGGAATTAAAAACGTTACTGTGACAGGCTTGCCTGATTACCTAGAGTATGATAGTACAACTAACACTATTAAATTCAAATCAGGAAAACAAGCTGTAGAAAAGCTACCTGAAAATACACCAAGCCAAGAATTTACTTTAAATATTCGAGCAGAAGATAAAGTAGGAAATGTTAGTGAAAGAACAGCAAAAATTACAGTATCTTCAATGAGTTCGAAAAAGGATCCTACACCAATTCCACAAAATACAAGTTATGGACAAGTACCTGATCCTAATGCGAGTGTAGATAAAGCAGGATTGCCAGATGGAACAAAAGTGACGTGGAAAACACCACCAGTAGTAAATACACCAGGAACTACTACAGGAGTAGCTGAAGTAACTTATCCAGATGGAAGTAAAGATACAGTTGAAGTGACGGTAAATGTAAGTAAATTAAGTGATGAGTACGATGTTTCAGCTACTGAAATTGAAGTAAATCAAAATGTATCAGTTACTCCAGAAATGTTAAAAGGAGCAGTAACTGCGACAAATGCGCAAGGTGAGAATGGAAATTCTAAAATTGCAACCGTTGAAGCCAAAACACCAATTAACACTGAGGCGTATGGAGACCAAACAATACAAGCAAAAGTAACATATATTGATGGTTCAGAACAAGACGTTACAATTCCATTGAAAGTAAAAGATGTTACGGATCCAACAATTCAAACACCGGCAGAACATACAAACTGGGGAATGACGGCTTTAGATAAAACATTGCCTCCTATGAAGATTGAGGCAAAAGATAATGCAAATGGTAGTGGGATTGCTACAATTGAAGTGAATAATATGCCTTTATTCTTAACATTTGATCAAGCTTCTGGAACAATTGTGTTCAAAGAGGGTGTTCGAGAAGTACCGAGAATTGATTCTGACAATGTAATGTATGGTGTAACGATAGTAGCTAGAGATAAAGCAGGAAACTCTACATCGAAATTAGTGAATATAACAGTTTCATCAATGCGTGGAAAATACAGCCCAACAGCGATAGCGCAAGAAGTGGACAATGGACACGTACCAGATCCAGAAACAAGTGTAAATAAAACCGGCTTACCAGAAGGCACAACTGTTACATGGAAGACAAGACCAGATGTAAGTACCCCAGGCAGTCATCCAGGAGTAGCGTTAGTTCATTATCCAGATGGAACGGAAGATGAAGTTGAAGTTCCTGTCACAGTTAAGAAACAAAGTGACACCTTCAACCCAACGGCAAAAGAACCGAACCAAACTGTTCGTCACAACGAAGTACCAGATCCAGAGAAAAGTATTAATACAAATGACTTACCAGCAGGAACAAACTATAGCTGGTCAGAACAACCAGATACAAGTAAACCAGGAAGTAAGACAGGCAAAGTATTAATCACCTACCCAGACCATAGTACGGAAGAAGTGACGGTAACGGTAAACGTAACGCCACAAAAAGATGAATACACACCAACTGGAATCCCTCAAGAAGTGGACAATGGACACGTACCAGATCCAGAAACAAGTGTAAACAAAACAGGCTTACCAGATGGAACAACAGTCACATGGAAGACAAGGCCAGATGTAAGTACACCAGGAAGTCATCCAGGAGTAGCGTTAGTTCATTATCCAGATGGAACGGAAGATGAAGTCGAAGTACCAGTAAGGGTAAAAGAACAAAAAGAAACGTTTAACCCAACGGCAAAAGAACCGAACCAAACGGTTCGTCATAACGAAGTACCAGATCCAGAGAAAAGTATTAATACAAATGACTTACCAAAAGGAACAAACTATAGCTGGTCAGAACAACCAGACACAAGTAAACCAGGAAGTAAGACAGGAAAAGTATTAATCACTTACCCAGATAAGAGTACGGAAGAAGTGACAGTAACAGTCGAAGTAACTCCACAAAAAGATGAATACAATCCAACCGCCATAGCGCAAGAAGTGGACAATGGTCACGTGCCAGATCCAGAAACAAGTGTAAACAAAACAGGCTTACCAGATGGAACAACAGTCACATGGAAGACAAGGCCAGATGTAAGTACACCAGGAAGTCATCCAGGAGTAGCCTTAGTTCATTATCCAGATGGAACGGAAGATGAAGTCGAAGTACCAGTAAGGGTAAAAGAACAAAAAGAAACGTTTAACCCAACGGCAAAAGAACCGAACCAAACTGTACGTCATAACGAAGTACCAGATCCAGAGAAAAGTATTAATACAAATGACTTACCAACAGGAACGAACTATAGCTGGTCAGAACAACCAGACACAAGTAAACCAGGAAGTAAGACAGGCAAAGTATTAATCACCTACCCAGACCATAGTACGGAAGAAGTGACGGTAACGGTAAACGTAACGCCACAAAAAGATGAATACACACCAACTGGAATCCCTCAAGAAGTGGACAATGGACACGTACCAGATCCAGAAACAAGTGTAAACAAAACAGGCTTACCAGATGGAACAACAGTCACATGGAAGACAAGGCCAGATGTAAGTACACCAGGAAGTCATCCAAGTGTAGCCTTAGTTCATTATCCAGATGGAACAGTAGACGAAGTCACAGTACCAATCACGGTTAAGGAACAAAAAGATACGTTTAATCCAACTGCGAAACAACCAGGACAAACGGCTAAACATGGCAGTGATCCAAGTGCAGAAGGAAGTATCAATACAGATGGCTTACCAAAAGGCACAACCTACACATGGGTAGACAAACCAGATACAAATACAACACCAGGAAGTAAGACAGGAAAAGTATTAATCACCTATCCAGATAAGAGTACAGAAGAAGTGACGGTAACGGTAAACGTAACACCACAAAATGATGATTATGATCCACAGCCAAAAGCCCAAACGGTTGATAATGGAACTGTACCAAACGCAGAAGACAGTGTAGACAAGACCGGTTTACCAAGTGGCACCACCGTCACATGGAAAGAAACTCCAGTTGTGAATACGCCAGGCAGTCATCCAACCGTAGCCTTAGTGACCTATCCAGACGGAACAATCGACGAAGTCACTGTCCCAATTACGGTTAAGGAACAAAAAGATACGTTCAATCCAACGGCAAAACAGCCAAATCAAACGGTTCGTCACAACGAAGTACCAGATCCAGCTAAAAGCATTAATACAAACGACTTACCAGCAGGAACAAACTATAGCTGGTCAGAACAACCAGACACAAGTAAACCAGGAAGTAAGACAGGAAAAGTATTAATCACATATCCAGATAAGAGTACAGAAGAAGTGACGGTAACGGTAAACGTAACGCCACAAAAAGATGATTACGATCCACAGCCAAAAGCCCAAACGGTTGATAATGGAACTGTGCCAAAGGCAGAAGACAGTGTAGACAAGACAGGCTTACCAGAAGGCACCACCGTCACATGGAAAGACACGCCAGTTGTGAACACACCAGGAGATCATCCAAGTGTAGCTCTAGTAACGTACCCGGACGGAACAGTCGATGAAGTCACAATCCCAATCACGGTGAAAGAACAAAAAGAAACGTTCAATCCAATGGCAAAAGAACCGAACCAAACTGTTCGTCACAACGAAGTACCAGATCCAGAGAAAAGTATTAATACCAATGACTTACCAGCAGGAACAAACTATAGCTGGTCAGAACAACCAGATACAAGTAAACCCGGAAGTAAGACAGGAAAAGTATTAATTACCTATCCAGATAAGAGTACGGAAGAAGTGACGGTAACGGTAAACGTAACGCCACAAAAAGATGAGTATACACCAACTGGTATTGCGCAAACCGTAGACAATGGACACGTACCAGATCCAGAAACAAGTGTAAACAAAACCGGCTTACCAGAAGGTACAAGAGTTACATGGAAAGAAACTCCAGCTGTGAACACCCCAGGCAGTCATCCAGGAGTAGCGTTAGTTCATTATCCAGATGGAACGGAAGATGAAGTCGAAGTACCTGTCACAGTTAAGAAACAAAGTGACACCTTCAACCCAACGGCAAAAGAGCCAAACCAAACGGTTCGTCACAAGGAAGTACCAGATCCAGCGAAAAGTATTAATACCAATGACTTACCAGCAGGAACAAACTATAGCTGGTCAGAACAACCAGACACAAGTAAACCAGGAAGTAAGACAGGCAAAGTATTAATCACCTATCCAGATAAGAGTACGGAAGAAGTGACGGTAACAGTAAATGTAACTCCTCAAAATGATGAATACAGCCCAACTGGAATCCCTCAAGAAGTGGACAATGGACACGTACCAGATCCAGAAACAAGTGTAAACAAAACAGGCTTACCAGAAGGCACAACTGTTACATGGAAGACAAGACCAGATGTAAGTACACCAGGCAGTCATCCAGGAGTGGCCTTAGTCCACTATCCAGATGGAACGGAAGATGAAGTAGAAGTTCCTGTCACAGTTAAGAAACAAAGTGACACCTTCAACCCAACTGCAAAAGAACCAAACCAAACGGTTCGTCACAACGAAGTACCAGATCCAGAGAAAAGTATTAATACAAACGACTTACCAACAGGAACAAACTATAGCTGGTCAGAACAACCAGACACAAGTAAACCAGGAAGTAAGACAGGAAAAGTATTAATCACTTACCCAGATAAGAGTACGGAAGAAGTATCTGTAACGGTAAACGTAACGCCACAAAAAGATGAATACAATCCAACCGCCATAGCGCAAGAAGTGGACAATGGTCACGTGCCAGATCCAGAAACAAGTGTAAACAAAACCGGCTTACCAGATGGAACAACAGTCACATGGAAGACAAGGCCAGATGTAAGTACACCAGGCAGTCATCCAGGAGTGGCCTTAGTCCACTATCCAGATGGAACGGAAGATGAAGTAGAAGTTCCTGTCACAGTTAAGAAACAAAGTGACACCTTCAATCCAACTGCGAAAGAGCCAAACCAAACGGTTCGTCATAACGAAGTACCAGATCCAGAGAAAAGTATTAATACAAACGACTTACCAGCAGGAACAAACTATAGCTGGTCCGAACAACCAGATACAAGTAAACCAGGAAGTAAGACAGGCAAAGTATTAATCACTTACCCAGATAAAAGTACGGAAGAAGTGACGGTAACGGTAAACGTAACTCCGCAAAATGATGAATACAGCCCAAGCGCAATAGCACAGGAAGTGGACAATGGACATGTGCCAAACGCAGAAGACAGTGTCGATAAGACAGGCTTACCAGAAGGCACAACTGTTACATGGAAAACAAGGCCAGATGTCAGCACACCGGGCAGTCATCCAGGAGTAGCCTTAGTTCATTATCCAGATGGAACAGAAGATGAAGTCGAAGTCCCTGTCACAGTTAAGAAACAAAGTGACACCTTCAATCCAACTGCGAAAGAGCCAAACCAAACGGTTCGTCATAACGAAGTACCAGATCCAGAGAAAAGTATTAATACAAACGACTTACCAGCAGGAACAAACTATAGCTGGTCAGAACAACCAGATACAAGTAAACCAGGAAGTAAGACAGGAAAAGTATTAATTACCTACCCAGATAAGAGTACGGAAGAAGTGACGGTAACGGTAAATGTAACTCCTCAAAATGATGAATACAGCCCAACTGGAATCCCTCAAGAAGTGGACAATGGACACGTACCAGATCCAGAAACAAGTGTAAACAAAACAGGCTTACCAGAAGGCACAACTGTTACATGGAAGACAAGACCAGATGTAAGTACACCAGGCAGTCATCCAGGAGTAGCCTTAGTTCATTATCCAGATGGAACGGAAGATGAAGTCGAAGTCCCTGTCACAGTTAAGAAACAAAGTGATACCTTCAACCCAACTGCAAAAGAGCCAAACCAAACGGTTCGTCACAACGAAGTACCAGATCCAGAGAAAAGTATTAATACAAACGACTTACCAGCAGGAACAAACTATAGCTGGTCCGAACAACCAGACACAAGTAAACCAGGAAGTAAGCCAGGAAAAGTATTAATCACTTACCCAGATAAGAGTACGGAAGAAGTGACGGTAACGGTAAACGTAACTCCGCAAAAAGACGATTACGATCCACAACCAAAAGCACAAATAGTAGAACATGCTCAAGTACCATCTGCAAAAGATAGTATTGAAAATGTAAAAACGTTACCAGAAGGAACGACTTTTGGATGGAAAGATGGAAAAATTCCAGATACTTCAAAACATGGAGAGAAAAAAGGTGTTGTAACTGTAACGTATCCAGATGGAAGTACAGAAGATGTTGATGTTGTAATTACTGTGAATCCAGAAGATTTCAGTCCAGTAGTTCCGATGGAAAAAGTACCTGTGAAAAATCCTGAGAACTTAAGTCCAGAAGAACAAGATAAAGTGAAAGAAAAAGTGACAAAAGCAAATCCAGGAAAAGACGTAACAGTTGATTCAAAAGGAAATGTAACAATTACAGATCCGGAAACAAAAGTAAGTCATGAAATTTCTCGAGATAAATTGGTATTTGCATATGCAAAAGGTGAGCCAGAAACTTCGGAAAAACCTGAATTTAATGGCGGAGTGAACGCACCAGATTCACCAATTCATGAAGTTCCAGAGTTTGCAGGTGGTGTCAATGGAGAACCGGAAACTCAAGAAATCTTACCAGAGTTTAATGGCGGAGCGAATACACCAAATTCACCAACACATGAAGTCCCAGAATTCAATGGAGGTGTAAATGGTGAGCTTCCTAATCCAGTAGAAGTATCTAAAATTCAACTGATGATCACCAAGTGGGTTGATGAAAATGGTAAAGAATTGAAACCAGCGGACGCCAAAGCACCAAAGGTATTAGGTGAAGCCAATGAAGCATTTGAACATGGTGAAATTGAAGGGTATGTATTTGTAAGAACAGAAACTAAAGGTGATGTTGTAACTCACATCTTCAGGAAAGTGAGTCCAGTTAGACCAACAGGTGACGGTCAACAAAGACCAGTTACACCATCTGATGATACAAATCCTAGACCGGATATTGCTACCCCTGCTGAGGTGCCAGCTACTCAACCGACTGGACAACCAAGTCAAACAGTTGCAGTGCCTGCTCAATTGCAGAATGAAGTGTCAGAAACGAATCCATCCGTTTCTCAAACTCAAGCAGTATTGCCAAATACTGGTATACAAGAAGACCGTACTACAGGTGCAGTAGGAGTTCTCTCTCTTCTTGGTGTATTTGGTTTGCTATTTGCCAAAAAGAAAAAAGACGATGAAGAGGAAGCTTAAATAGATGATCTCATCTGATCCTTGGTAGCTTTCCCTACATGAAGTCTTTGTAAATCAAAAAGAACTAGAAACATCACTCATTTGTGAGAAGTCTAGTTCTTTTTCGTATTTCAAGAAGTAGTCATTCAATTGTTGATAAATTGACTAGTTTTTTAATATATAGGACTAAAAGTCTGTTCGATTGTCTGTTTTATATTCAATGAAAATCAAAGAGCAATCTAGGAAGCTAGCAGTAGGTTGCTCAAAGCACTGCTTTGAGGTTGTAGATAAGACTGACGAAGTCAGTAACCATATATCTACGGCAAGGCAAAGCTGACGTGGTTTGAAGAGATTTTCGAAGAGTATTAATTAGTGATGACTAGATCGCATTGACCAAATCTTGAGCTTGTTTTTCAAGTGAGTTTAGGACTGTTTCTTCAAGAACCAATTTTCCATCTGCCCAAGCAGAGTCATTAACACGTGCAGCAGTGAAGTCGCCAACGATTTGTGTACGGATAAATGGCAAGAGGTCCTTGTAGATAGCGAAGAGTTGATCGTGACCTGCATTGGCTACAGATGATACTGTGACAAACTTGTCTTGAAGGGCAGAAGCGCCACGTGTATCAGACAAGTCAAGGGCACGAGATAGCCAGTCAAGCAAGTTCTTCACTGTTCCAGGGATAGAGAAGTTGTAGACTGGAGAGAAGATCCAGATAGCATCTGCAGCAAGAACTGCTTCACGAGCAGCAGCTACAGCTGGATGAGTTGGTACTTCAAGATCTTGGCTGAAGAGAGGTACAGCTGAATAACCAAGATAGCTAACTTCCGCTTTCCCAGCAAGTGCTTTTTCAGCTTCGAGAGCCATTTGGTGGTTGAAAGAACCTTGACGTAGTGATCCGACGATAAATAGTACTTTTTTAGACATGATATGTCTCCTTTTGCTTAAAATTTCGAGAAGCCTCTCGTTGTTATAAAATATATTACAACAAAACAAAAGGACTTGCAAGAAATTTGCTCAGAGCTCATTTGAAAATTATAAAATTGCTGAAACTATAGTCACTGACGACTGGAGAAGTAAGAACTGTTTATTTTGTATTATGGTTTGCATTTGGTTTTCGAAGAGTATTCTAACATTCTCTTGTAATATGATGACATAAGTGCTAAAATAAACGAGAAAACTCGTAATAGAAATCGTAGAACGGCTATTTTCCGGTATCATTTCATAAATCATTAAAGGAACAATAATGGCATTGAAGAATGCTTCTAAAAGGAGTGGAGATCATGTAAGGCACAAATTAACAAGTGACAGACAAAAGAAATACGAATACACTTGTTAAGGAGAAAAGATGTTAATAAGAAATTATCGGAAAAATATTGGCCTGATGGCCGGAGTTGAGTTTTTTGCTTTTTTAGGGATTACCAGTTTTTGGATTCTCTTTCTCAATCAAAATGGAATGTCTCTTTGGCAGATTGGACTTCTGGAGAGTATTTTTCATACTACCAGTCTTCTCTGTGAAATTCCATCTGGAATGTTAGCTGATCGCTATTCCTATAAGACCAATCTTTATTTAAGTCGAATAGCAGGGATTGTGTCTTCTATTCTCATGTTGACTGGGCAGGGAAATTTTTGGATTTATGCGCTAGCTATGGCGGTGAGTGCCTTGTCTTATAATTTTGATTCCGGAACAAGCGCAGCAATGGTCTATGACTCTGCTGTAGAGGCTGGACTGAAGGAGCGCTATCTATCCATTTCAAGCTTTATGTCAGGAGTAGCTGAAGGAACTCGGTCTTTGGGGACAGTTTTGGCAGGATTTTTTGTCCATGGTCAATTACACCTGACCTACTATATCATGATTGCCACTTCTATCATAGTTCTTTTCCTGATTTGGATGCTGAAAGAGCCCAGTGTCAAGCTAGAAAAAGCTGATAGTGTGAACATGAAACAGATTATTTGGACTGTTAAGGAAGAGTTGAAGCGAAATCCCATGCTCTTCAACTGGATGATTTTGTCTCAGATTGTCGGAACCCTCATGTGCATGTTTTATTTTTACTATCAAAATCAGTTACCAGATTTAAGTAGTTGGCAAATTTCAGCAGTTATGCTACTTGGAAGTCTCTTGAATATCGTTGCAGTCTATCTAGCGAGTAAGATTGGAAAGAAATATGCCGCCTTGAAGATTTTCCCTATTCTCGTCCTGCTGACTGGAGTTACCTACCTGCTGTCCTACTTTGGAACACCTCTAATCTATATTTTGGTTTATTTGATTAGTAATGCTCTATATGCTCTTTTTCAGCCGATTTTTGATAATGATTTACAAGAGCGCCTTCCAAGTGAAGTAAGGGCAACCATGCTAAGTGTCTACTCTATGATGTTTAGCCTAAGTATGATTGTCTTCTTCCCGCTGACAGGGTGGTTGATTGACAATTTAGGCTTTGTAGTAACATTTCTTTATCTAGGATTATTTTTAGTCTTGATTAGCCTTCTACTGCCTGTCTTTTTAGGAAAAATGGCTAAAAGAATAGATGATAAAATAATTCCATAGATTAAAAGAATTTCTTAAAACTTGAGTGCCAAGCTCAGGTTTTTTAATACGTTGATTTCGCTTGTATCTATACTTTTCTCTCTCAGTTTTAAACAAGAAAAAACGGTTTGCTTTGAAGGGAGAAATAGAATTGATTTCTTATACTCAATGAAAATCAAAGAGCAAACTAGGAAGCTAGCCGCAGACAGTACTTGGGTACGGCAAGGCGAAGCTGACGTGGTTTGAATTTGATTTTCGAAGAGTATTCTTGCATTCACTTGTAATAAAGCCAGATAGATGGTAAAATAGACGAGTGAAAACAAGACAAAATAAAGCAAAAAATAATCTACTGTGGCAGTATGGTCTAGGGATGACGATTTTGTTTGTGGTTATCAGTGCTTCCTTTCTGTATCTGGTTTCTCTTAGCATGAAACCTTATCAAACAGCTAAAAGTGAAGGAGAAAAATTAGCTCAGCAGTATGCAGGATTAGAGCAGGCTGATCAGGTTGATTTATACAATGGCTTGGAATCTTATTACAGCGTTCTTGGTCGTAATAAACAGCAAGAAACGCTTGCTGTCCTGATTGGGAAAGATGACCATAAGATTTACGTTTATCAGCTAAATCAAGGTGTTTCACAAGAAAAAGCAGAAGCTGTTTCTAAGGAAAAAGGAGCTGGCGAGATTGACAAGATTACCTTTGGCCGTTATCAAGATAAGCCAATCTGGGAAGTCAAGTCAGACTCTGATTTTTATCTAGTAGATTTTGAAACAGGAGCATTGCTCAATAAGGAGGGCCTATGAAACTATCCAACCGTGTTTTAGAAATGGAAGAAAGTGTTACTTTAGCTAGTGATGCGAGAGCAAAAAAATTAAAAGCTCAAGGTAAGGATGTCCTTTTCTTGACCTTGGGACAACCAGATTTTCACACTCCTGAAAATATTCAGGATGCAGCAGTTAAAGCTATTCGAGAAGGACAGGCTTCCTTCTATACAGTAGCTTCAGGTCTACCAGAATTAAAAGCTGCGGTGAATACCTACTTCGAGCGCTACTATGGCTATTCTGTCGCAAGTAACGAGGTTACCTTTGCTACAGGTGCCAAGTTCTCCCTCTATACTTTCTTTATGGCTGTAATTAATCCTTTAGATGAGGTTATTATTCCAACTCCATACTGGGTTAGTTATGGAGATCAGGTCAAGATGGCAGAAGGGATTCCAGTCTTTGTTCAAGCTAAAGAAGACAATGATTTTAAAGTCACGGTGGATCAACTAGAACTAGTTAGGACAGATAAAACAAAGGTTTTGGTTCTCAATTCACCATCTAATCCGACTGGTATGATCTATACTCGTGAAGAATTACTAGCTATCGGAAATTGGGCTGTTGAACATGACATTCTCATCCTAGCAGATGATATTTATGGTCGTTTAGTCTATAACGGGAATGAGTTCGTACCAATCTCTAGTCTATCAGAAGCCATTCGCAAGCAAACCATCGTCATTAACGGTGTATCAAAAGCTTATGCCATGACAGGTTGGCGTGTAGGCTATGCAGTGGGTGATCCGGAAATCGTTGCTGCTATGAGCAAATTGACAGGTCAAACAACTTCTAACCTAACTGCTGTTTCACAATATGCAACCATCGAAGCCCTAACTGGACCGCAAGATTCTGTGGAAGTTATGCGTCAAGCATTTGAAGAACGTCTCAATACCATCTATCCACTCTTGTGTGAAGTCCCTGGTTTTGAAGTTGTCAAACCGCAAGGAGCCTTCTATCTCTTTCCAAATGTCAAAAAGGCAATGGAGATGAAAGGCTATACGGATGTGACAGAATTTACAACCGCTATCCTAGAAGAAGCTGAAGTAGCCTTGGTAACAGGAGCTGGATTTGGGAGCGCCAGAAAATGTCCGCCTCAGCTATGCGACAGACCTAGACACGCTTAAAGAAGCAGTTAACCGCTTGAAAGCATTTATGGAAAAATAAAAGAAAAAGAAAAGGAAAAATAATGACAAAACGTGTAACGATTATCGATGTAAAAGACTATGTTGGTCAGGAAGTGACGATTGGCGCTTGGGTTGCCAACAAATCAGGAAAAGGGAAAATCGCCTTCCTGCAATTGCGTGATGGAACAGCCTTTTTCCAAGGTGTGGCCTTTAAACCAAACTTTGTCGAAAAATTTGGTGAAGAAGTAGGACTTGAGAAGTTTGATGTTATCAAACGCTTGAGCCAAGAAACGTCTGTTTATGTGACAGGAATTGTCAAAGAAGACGAACGTTCTAAATTTGGTTATGAGTTGGACATTACAGACATCGAGGTGATCGGTGAATCTCAAGACTACCCAATCACACCAAAAGAACATGGAACAGACTTTTTGATGGATAACCGTCACTTGTGGCTACGCTCTCGTAAGCAAGTAGCGGTGATGCAAATCCGTAACGCTATCATCTACGCAACTTATGAGTTCTTCGACAAAAACGGCTTCATGAAGTTTGATAGCCCAATTCTTTCAGGAAATGCGGCTGAAGACTCAACTGAACTTTTTGAAACAGACTACTTCGGAACGCCAGCCTACTTGAGTCAATCAGGTCAACTTTACCTAGAAGCAGGTGCTATGGCTCTTGGCCGTGTCTTTGACTTTGGTCCAGTATTCCGTGCTGAAAAATCAAAAACGCGCCGTCACTTGACTGAGTTCTGGATGATGGATGCAGAGTACTCATACTTGACACACGATGAGTCGCTTGACTTGCAAGAAGCTTATGTGAAAGCTCTTCTACAAGGTGTTCTTGATCGTGCGCCTCAAGCTTTGGAAACATTGGAACGTGATACAGAACTCTTGAAACGCTACATTGCAGAGCCATTCAAACGCATTACCTACGATCAAGCTATTGATCTCTTACAAGAGCATGAAAATGATGAAGACGCTGACTACGAGCATCTTGAGCATGGTGATGATTTTGGTTCACCGCATGAAACTTGGATTTCAAACCACTTTGGTGTGCCAACGTTTGTCATGAACTACCCAGCAGCCATTAAAGCCTTCTACATGAAACCAGTTCCTGGAAATCCAGAGCGCGTGCTTTGTGCAGACTTGCTTGCCCCAGAAGGCTATGGAGAAATCATCGGTGGGTCTATGCGTGAGGAAGACTACGATGCCCTTGTCGCTAAGATGGATGAACTTGGTATGGACCGTACAGAGTATGAATTTTACCTTGACCTTCGTAAATATGGTACGGTACCACACGGAGGATTTGGTATCGGTATCGAACGTATGGTAACCTTCGCAGCAGGAACAAAACACATCCGCGAAGCTATTCCATTCCCACGTATGTTGCACCGTATCAAACCGTAAAATTAAAAAATCAAAGTAAAAGGTCATATCGGCCTTTTATTTTTTGTCATGAAATTACCTAAAATACAGATTAATATATATATATATATATATATAATTTCACATATTTTGTAGAAAAATGTAGACATTCTAATTGAAATAATGTTATAATGTAAGGTAGGAATTAAGTACCTAAGTGTAGCCATTTAACTTTGTCAATCAGGCTGGGAATGGGGGATTTTTGAAATACTTGGGTGTAATTCCGTAATTAGCATATATTTTAAAAAAGGAGAAACCATGTATTCAAGAATGGAAAAATATCACGGCAGAAGAGCTCAGCGCTTTTCTATTCGTAAGTATAGCTTTGGTGCTGCTAGTGTTCTATTGGGAACTGCTCTCTTATTAGGAGCAAATGCTGTCAAAGCTGATGAGACAAATGTTGCAACGGCAAAAGCAACAGAAGTTACAAATTCTGATAAACAGAAACCTGATTCAGCTATAACAACACCAGTTGTTGAGGAACTTCCAGAATTAAAGCTTGATGCTGTAAAAGCAGATGAAAAACCTGAAGTAAAAGACGACGCTAAAATTGAAGCAACACCTGTAGCAGAAAAAGAAGTTACTGATAAAGCAGAAAAAGAAGTTACTGATAAAGCAGAAAAAGAAAAATCTGATAAAGAGCAAGCTGCCAAAAAAGAAGTAGCTAAAGAAAAAACTGACAAAGAAACGGATGAAAAAGCTGCAACAGAAAAAGCACAAGATGATGTGAAGACAGTTCTTACTCAATTGACTTCAGAAGCAGAGGTTATGACATCTGTAGCTTCAAACTTCTCAGATAAAGAAGTCAAAGATGAAGCAGCTAAACAAAAATTATCAGCTGCAGTTGCTGCAGTGAAGCTTGAAGCAGCGAAGTCTAACGATTTGCTTTCATCTGATGCTTCTAAAGACCAGATGGTAGCTCAAGTGAATCGTCTTTCTGCCGCAATTGAAGCAGTTTATGCTGAAATGAAACGTGCGGGTCATGCAGGTAAAGTTGAAGCAAGATTGGCGGGGGAAGAAAGTAAGCCTCAAACATATACGGGTAAGGGGGGTTATCAAAGAAGGTAAAGCTGTTGTAAATGTTCAAAATGCTTATATTACCATGAACGGCGAAAATACTAGACCTTTGTCATGGGGCTTAGAGGTATCATTTGATACTTCTAATGTAAAAGCAGGAGATACAACTACAATTGAGTTAAAGAATTTAGCAGCATTTGGGAATTCTTTTACAAAAGGTACAAAAATTACTGCAGCTGATGGAACTGAAATTGGTGTTGTTGAATCAGTGGCACAAAGCAATTCTACAGGTAATAAAGGTGGAACAAGTCCATATTGGGCACAACGTATGAAAGATGGAATGACCTATGAAGAGCGTTTGGCTGAAAAACCAGCTATTCCAAATGAAGTAGGGACTGTCACTTATAAAATCAAGTGGAATGATAAAGCAAAAAACTATGCAGTTACTACATATTCTGTTGAGTATCTGACAGGAACAGCTTATCAAGCCCCTCAAATTTCTAAAGATACGGATTATGTAGCATCTATCAAAGTTGATGGTCAAGTGGCTGTAGAACATACATATACTAATAAAGCTACTAAACCAAGTACTCAAAAACAATCTACTTCCGTTTCTTTGACACCAAATAGTGGTTTAAGATATAAAGGTTCGACTTTAGAAAAAATTGGGAATACACTTACAATTAATACGGATACAGATGTTCGATACAATAAAGGTAGTAAGTTTACAATAAAACTTCCTAATACGGACTTTAATTACTTCAGTGAAATCCCTGGAAGTAAAAATACTGCATCAACTACTACTAAAACAGATAGCATAACTTACAGACCCTCAGACCGTTTTGCTAATGTAAAAGCTAATGAGAATAATGTTTGGATTCTTAACGACGGGAGAGATACAGATTTCACATTAAAAGCAACTTTAAAATCACCAACAGAGTTAGAATTAGAAGTAATTGATGGGGCTATTCAAGAAGGTTCAACTATTTCTATGGCCCTTGATAAGTTAGGAATTGAAAGAAAGATAACTAATCGAACATTTACAGATGAATTTTCAAAGCTGAAGTATGATGATTTGGGGCGTGTTACAGACGGAAGCACAGTAGGTAATGATAAAACGTCTGGGACTCTTACTGTAACAGGTGGGACTGTACTAGATGGTCAAAAAGAAGATGTTACAACCAAGGTTACAAATGGATGGGTTGTTAATGCTTCTCCAAGTGGTTCAACAACAGTTGAAACCGGAGCTGTTACCCTAACATTGACCGATTTAGAAACTGGTAAAATACTTGGCTATATGCCTACTGAATATGATGGATTTGCTAAACTTAAAGAAGATGGCAGTCATGAAACAAAGAATATTTTAGGTAAAAAATATGATGTTTCAAGTCAAATTCCTGATGTTATTAAACCTGTTAATGGTATTGACTATATTTTAGCTGAAATACCTCCAAAAGGTCCGACAGGAACTATCAATGTTAGTGATAAGAGAATTAGTGAAATTTATACTCCTGAAGAAATTAAAGCGAATGGTTTGAACCCTAGTGCCTATGTTAACAATGTTATTTATTCATATGTTAAGAAGACTAAGGTTGAGGAAGTCAAACGTACAATTAAGTATGTGTATGCAGACGATGCTAAGGATCTTGCAGGGCAACAGGTATTTGAACCATCTAAACAAACAGTAAATTATACAGGTACTGTCAAATTGAATTCTGATGGTAAAGCTGTAGTTGATTCTAATGATAAGCCTGTTTACGTTAATTGGGTAGGGAACGGAGATACAAATCTTCCAGAAGTAACTGTGCCTCAAAAAGAAGGATACATTGCAAGTGTAGAAAAAGTTCCTGTACAGCCAACAACTGCAACAGATGAAGATTACGAATATGTAGTAACTTACTCACCAATCCAAAAAGCTAAAACAACATTTGTTTACCAAGACAAAGATGGTAATGTAAAAGAGGTTGAAGGAAATACACCGGTAACTGAAACAGGTAAAGGTGGAGACAAGCTTACAAAAGCAGATGAAATCGCTGCGAAAATCAAAGAAGCTCAAAATAAAGGATATGAATTAGTATCTAATACATACCCAACAGACGGAGTATTCGATAAAGATGTTAACACTGACCAAGAGTTCACAGTAACATTTAAAGAACGTGTTGTACCAGTTACACCAGATCAACCAAAAACACCAGGAACACCTGTTGATCCAAATAACCCAGACGGACCTAAATACCCAGCTGGCTTGGAAGAAAAAAATCTAAACAAAACAGTAACACGTACAATAACATACGTATACGAAGATGGCACTCCAGTATTAAACGAAGATGGCACTCCAAAAACAGTAACACAAGAAGCTAAATTCACACGTGAAGCGAAAGTTAATTTAGTTACAGGTGAAGTGACTTACGGAGATTGGTCAGAAGCAAAAGACTTAGCTGAAGTTAAATCACCAGTAGTTAAAGGGTACTTAGCTGATAAAGCAAGTGTAGCAGTTGTAAACGTAACAGGTAATTCAGAAGATATCAAGGAAGTTGTAACCTACAAACCACTTGGTTCATGGATTCCAAACATCCCAGGTCAACCAACAGATCCAATCAAGTATCCAAATGATCCAACAGATCCAACCAAACCAGGCAACGATAAACCAGTTCTTCCATACGTCCCAGGTATGACTCCTAAGGACAAAGATGGTAATCCGTTGAAACCAGTGGATCCAAACGATCCAACTAAAGGATATGAAGTACCAAATGTTCCAACTAACCCAGGTGAGGATACACCAATCAACTATGTGAAGGATACACAAAAAGCTAAAACGACTTTCGTAGATGAAAAAGGAAATCCAATTCCAGGTGTTGATGCTATTACTGAAGAAGGTGACTCAGATACACCACTTACAAAAGAGGCTGAAGTAAAAGCTAAAATCAAAGAACTTGAAAACAAAGGTTATGAATTAGTTTCTAATACATACCCAGAAAGCGGTAAGTTCGATAAAGATAAAGACACTGATCAAGAGTTCAAAGTAACGCTTAAGGAACGTGTTGTACCAGTTACACCAGATCAACCAAAAACTCCAGGAACTCCAGTGGATCCAAACAACCCAGACGGACCTAAATACCCAGCTGGCTTGGAAGAAAAAGATCTAAACAAAACAGTAACACGTACAATTACTTATGTCTACGAAGATGGAACTCCAGTATTAAATGAAGACGGTACTCCAAAAACAGTAACACAAGAAGCTAAATTCACACGTGAAGCGAAAGTTAATTTAGTTACAGGTGAAGTGACTTACGGAGATTGGTCAGAAGCAAAAGACTTAGCTGAAGTTAAATCACCAGTAGTTAAAGGGTACTTAGCTGATAAAGCAAGTGTAGCAGTTGTAAACGTAACAGGTAATTCAGAAGATATCAAGGAAGTTGTAACCTACAAACCAATCGGTTCATGGATTCCAAACATCCCAGGTCAACCAACAGACCCAATCAAGTATCCAAATGATCCAACAGATCCAACAAAACCAGGACAACCAACTGAAGTAGTACCATATGTACCAGGCTACACACCTAAGGATAAAGATGGTAATCCGTTGAAACCAGTAGATCCGAACGATCCAACCAAAGGATATGAAGTACCAAATGTTCCAACTAACCCAGGTGAGGATACACCAATCAACTATGTGAAGGATACACAAAAAGCTAAAACGACTTTCGTAGATGAAAAAGGAAATCCAATTCCAGGTGTTGACGCTATTACTGAAGAAGGTGACTCAGATACACCACTTACAAAAGAGGCTGATGTAAAAGCGAAAATCAAAGAACTTGAAAACAAAGGATATGAATTAGTATCTAATACATACCCAGAAGGTGGTAAGTTCGATAAAGATAAAGATACTGATCAAGAGTTCAAAGTAACGTTTAAAGAACGTGTTGTACCAGTTACACCAGATCAACCAAAAACACCAGGAACACCAGTAGATCCAAACAACCCAGACGGACCTAAATACCCAGCTGGTTTGGAAGAAAAAGATCTAAATAAAACAGTAACACGTACAATCACATACGTATACGAAGATGGTACTCCAGTATTAAACGAAGACGGCACTCCAAAAACAGTAACACAAGAAGCTAAATTCACACGTGAAGCGAAAGTTAACTTAGTTACAGGAGAAGTTACATACGGAGATTGGACACCGGCTCAAGACTTGGCTGAAGTGAAATCACCAGTAGTTAAAGGATACTTAGCTGATAAAGCAACAGTACCAACTACAAAAGTAACTGCAGACTCAGAAAATACTACAGAAGTAGTAACCTACAAACCACTTGGTTCATGGATTCCAAATATCCCAGGTCAACCAACAAACCCAATCAAGTATCCAAATGATCCAACAGATCCAACAAAACCAGGACAACCAACAGAAGTAGTACCATACGTCCCAGGCTACACACCTAAGGATAAAGATGGTAATCCGTTGAAACCTCTGGATCCAAACGATCCAACTAAAGGTTATGAAGTACCAAGTGTCCCAACTAACCCAGGTGAGGATACACCAATCAACTACGTAGCGAACAAAGCTAACCTAGTAGTTAAATATGTAGATGAAAAAGGTAAAGACCTTCTTCCTGCAGAGACTACAGAAGGTAAAGTAGGCGATGAGTACGCTACAAGTGGAAAAATTATCAAGGGTTATGTTCTTGTTCGTGTAGATGGAGAAGCGAAAGGTAAGATTGGTAAAGATGGTTCAACAGTAACTTATGTTTACAAACCACTAGGATCATGGGTACCAAACATCCCAGGTCAACCAACAGACCCAATCAAGTATCCAAACGATCCAACAGATCCAACCAAACCAGGCAAGGATAAACCAGTTCTTCCATACGTGCCAGGATACACACCTAAGGATAAAGACGGTAATCCGTTGAAACCTCTGGATCCAAACGATCCAACTAAAGGATATGAAGTACCAAGTATTCCAACAGATCCAGGTCAAGATACACCAATCAACTATGTAGCGAACAAAGCTAACCTAGTAGTTAAATATGTAGATGAAAAAGGCAAAGACCTTCTTCCTGCAGAAACTACCGAAGGTAAAGTAGGCGATGAGTACGCTACAAGTGGAAAAGTTATCAAGGGGTATGTTCTTGTTCGTGTAGATGGAGAAGCGAAAGGTAAGATTGGTAAAGATGGTTCAACAGTAACTTATGTTTACAAACCACTAGGATCATGGGTACCAAACATCCCAGGTCAACCAACAGACCCAATCAAATATCCAAACGATCCAACAGATCCAACCAAACCAGGTAAGGATAAACCAGTTCTTCCGTACGTGCCAGGATACACACCTGTTGATGGAAACGGTCAACCATTGAAACCAGTAGATCCAAACGATCCAACTAAAGGATATGAAGTACCAAATGTTCCAACTAACCCAGGTGAGGATACACCAATCAACTATGTAGCGAACAAAGCTAACCTAGTAGTTAAATATGTAGATGAAAAAGGCAAAGACCTTCTTCCTGCAGAAACTACCGAAGGTAAAGTAGGCGATGAGTACGCTACAAGTGGAAAAGTTATCAAGGGGTATGTTCTTGTTCGTGTAGATGGAGAAGCGAAAGGTAAGATTGGTAAAGATGGTTCAACAGTAACTTATGTTTACAAACCACTTGGTTCATGGGTACCAAACATCCCAGGTCAACCAACAGACCCAATCAAGTATCCAAACGATCCAACAGATCCAACCAAACCAGGCAAGGATAAACCAGTTCTTCCGTACGTGCCAGGATACACACCTAAGGATAAAGACGGTAATCCGTTGAAACCAGTAGATCCAAACGATCCAACCAAAGGATATGAAGTACCAAATGTTCCAACTAACCCAGGTGAGGACACTCCAATTAACTATGTTCCAAATCCTAGGGAAGTAGAAAAACCTGCTAAACCAGTTCAACCTTCTAAACAAGAAACACCTAAATATGTTGAAGGTCAAAAAGAGTTGCCTAACACAGGTACAGAAGCTAACGCTAGTCTAGCATCGCTCGGACTTCTTGGAGCACTAGGAGGGTTTGGACTTCTTGCTCGTAAGAAAAAAGAAGATTAAATCTAATTAGATTTTCTAATAAGAATAAGGAGTTGGATGGAATATCCGCTCCTTTTTCTTATAGTTTGAAACTATAGGATTGCCTAGGAAAGAAGTGTTAGAGGGGACTAACAGTTTTTGGTATAATGGAAGATATTTGAAAGAAAAGAGAAGTGATATGACACAGATTATTGATGGGAAGGCTCTAGCAGCTAAGTTACAAGGACAGCTGGCTGAAAAGACTGCAAGATTAAAGGAAGAAACGGGGCTAGTACCTGGTTTGGTGGTGATTTTGGTTGGGGACAACCCTGCCAGCCAAGTCTACGTTCGAAATAAGGAACGTTCTGCCCTTGCAGCTGGTTTTCGTAGTGAAGTAGTCCGAGTTCCAGAAACCATTACCCAAGAGGAATTGTTAAACTTGATTGCCAAATACAATCAAGATTCAGAATGGCATGGGATATTGGTCCAGTTACCATTGCCAAAACATATTGATGAAGAGGCGGTTTTATTGGCTATTGATCCTGAAAAGGACGTGGATGGTTTCCATCCCTTAAACATGGGGCGTCTCTGGTCTGGTCATCCAGTCATGATTCCTTCGACACCTGCAGGAATTATGGAAATGTTTCATGAATATGGGATTGACTTGGAAGGTAAAAATGCGGTCGTCATCGGTCGTTCCAATATCGTCGGAAAACCCATGGCCCAGCTTCTTTTGGCAAAGAATGCTACAGTGACTTTGACCCACTCACGGACTCATAATCTTGCCAAGGTGGCTGCTAAAGCAGATATTCTGGTGGTTGCAATCGGTCGTGCCAAGTTTGTGACTGCTGACTTTGTTAAACCTGGAGCAGTTGTCATTGATGTTGGGATGAATCGCGATGAAAATGGGAAGCTATGTGGTGATGTTGATTATGAGGCAGTTGCCCCACTTGCTAGCCACATCACACCAGTTCCTGGAGGTGTAGGTCCTATGACCATTACCATGCTGATGGAGCAAACTTATCAAGCAGACTTCGGACATTGGATAGAAAATAGGAAAAAAAGAAGGTAGAATAATGTCTTACCTTCTTTTTTATATAATGCAGTCTAAAATGATATGAGTCCATAAACTATAAATTTGAAGTATGAAAAATGCTATTAATAGAATGAAATTTGTATTGGAAAGAGTCTAGAATAGAAAGCTACTTTCATTGCACCTATTTCTTTTTGAATGAACTTATCTTGCATACCATTTTTATTAGGTTAAATTGATGGAAAATGATTGCAATTTTAGGTGTGTTTTTGATATATTTAATATATAAAATATATTATCGAACTTGGTACGTGTTTGTGTATTCAGAAGGAGGTCGTTTTTTTTAAAGTAAAGTAAGCGCTTACTTTGTATCAAGAAAAAAAGAAATGAGGATTTTAATGAACAAAAGACTTTTTTGATAAACGTTGTCATTATAGCATTCGTAAATTTGCAATAGGTGCGGCATCTGTAATGATTGGGGCTAGTATATTTGGAATTTCAGCTGTACAAGCTGAGGAGGTGGCTTCATCCAATACTCAAACAGGAGAAACAACTGTTCATCAACCTCAGACTTTAGATAAGCTTCCTGATGATGTGGCAGCTGCTATCGCAAAGGCTGATGAGAATGGTGGTCGTGAGTTTGTAAAACCCAAAGCTGAGTCGACAGAAGATAAAGTGACTAAGGATACAGAAACTACTAGACCTGCTAACGATGGTAGTCATGAATTGGCTAGTCCTAAAGTGGAAACTCCAAATAAAGTAGAAGAAGGAACCAAGGCTGAGGACAAACAGAAATCTGAAGAGGCAAATCCAAAGCCTGTTGAATCTGCATCAACATCTGGAACAGAACTGAAAGAGGATTCTAAAAAAACTTCTGAAAAGGACCAAGTGAAAGCAGACACAGAGATCAAACCTTCTTCTGAAAAATCGCAAGCACTATCTGGAGAGTCAAACAAAGCTGAAGTTGAAAAGGAAAAACAGCTATTATCGGAGCGAAAACAAGATTTTAATAAAGATTGGTATTTTAAACTAAATGCCCAAGGCGATTTTTCAAAAAAAGATGTGGATGTTCATGATTGGTCTAAATTGAATCTTCCGCATGATTGGAGCATTTATTTTGATTTCGACCATAAGTCTCCCGCGCGTAATGAAGGTGGCCAGTTAAATGGTGGAACAGCTTGGTATCGTAAGACTTTCACATTAAATGAAGCAGACAAGAATAAGGATGTTCGTATTAATTTTGATGGGGTTTACATGGATTCAAAGGTCTATGTAAATGGTAAATTTGTAGGACATTATCCAAGTGGCTATAATCATTTTTCATATGATATCACAGAATTTTTAAACAAGGATGGTAGTGAAAATTCAATTACTGTTCAAGTGACCAATAAGCAACCAAGTAGTCGTTGGTATTCAGGAAGTGGGATTTATCGTGATGTAACTCTTAGTTATCGTGATAAAGTCCATGTTGCCGAAAATGGTAATCATATCACTACTCCAAAACTTGCTGAGCAAAAAGAAGGAAATGTTGAAACACAGGTTCAAAGTAAGATTAAAAATACGGATAAGAAGGCTGCTAAAGTCTTTGTGGAACAACAAATTTTCACTAAGGAAGGCAAGGTTGTCTCAGAATTAGTCCGCTCTGAAACGAAGAATTTAGCAGAAAATGAAGTTGCAGATTTCAGACAAACAATCCTAGTTAATAAACCAACTCTTTGGACGACAAAAAGTTATCATCCTCAACTGTATGTGCTGAAAACAAAGGTTTATAAAGAAGGTCAACTAGTTGATATAACAGAAGATACATTTGGTTACCGCTATTTTAATTGGACTGCTAAAGGATGGTTTCTCTCTGAATGGTGAACGCATGAAATTCCACGGAGTAAGTATTCACCATGACAATGGAGCTTTGGGTGCAGAAGAAAATTATAAGGCTACCTATCGTAAATTAAAACTCCTGAAAGATATGGGGGTTAACTCTATTCGAACAACCCACAATCCAGCTAGTCCTCAGTTACTTGATGCTGCAGCAAGTTTAGGTCTTTTGGTTCAAGAGGAAGCTTTTGATACCTGGTATGGTGGTAAGAAAACATACGACTATGGACGGTTCTTTGATCAAGATGCAACACACCCAGAGGCTAAAAAGGGTGAGAAGTGGTCTGATTTTGATCTTAGAAAAATGGTAGAACGCGATAAGAACAATCCGTCTATTGTTATGTGGTCTCTTGGAAATGAGGTGGAAGAGGCGAATGGTAGTCCTCGTTCTATCGAAACTGCTAAGCGTCTGAAGGCTATTATCAAGGCGATTGATACTGAACGTTATGTCACCATGGGTGAAAATAAATTTAGTCGTGCAGCGACAGGTGATTTCTTGAAACTCGCAGAAATCATGGATGCTGTCGGTATGAACTATGGTGAACGTTTTTATGATGCGGTTCGTAGAGCGCATCCAGACTGGCTCATTTATGGTTCTGAAACCTCTTCTGCTACTAGAACGCGTGATTCTTATTACAATCCTGCTCAAATCCTTGGACACGATAACCGTCCAAATCGTCACTATGAACAATCTGATTATGGTAACGACCGTGTTGGGTGGGGAAGAACAGCTACTGAGTCATGGACTTTTGACCGTGATCGCGCTGGCTATGCCGGACAATTTATCTGGACTGGGTTTGATTATATTGGTGAACCAACTCCATGGCATAACCAAGATAATACACCTGTGAAGAGCTCTTACTTTGGTATCATCGATACGGCTGGTTTACCGAAGAATGATTTTTACCTTTACCGTAGTGAATGGTATAGTGCTAAAGAAAAGCCAACTGTTCGCATTTTACCACATTGGAACTGGACTGAAGAGACACTTAAGGATCGCAAGATGCTAGTCGATGGAAAGGTTCCAGTTCGTACCTTCTCAAATGCTGCAAGTGTCGAATTGTTCTTAAATGGTGAGTCACTTGGTAAAAAGGAATTTACTAAGAAAAGGACAGAAGATGGACGTCCATATCATGAGGGGGCTAAACCAAGTGAATTGTATCTCGAGTGGCTTGTGAAATACCAACCCGGCACACTGACTGCGATTGCTCGAGATGAAAATGGCAACGAAATTGCGCGTGATAGTGTGACAACAGCTGGGGAGCCAGCAAGGGTTCGTCTGACTAAAGAAGAGCATGTTATCACTGCAGATGGAAAAGATCTATCCTACATCCATTACGAAATTGTTGATGGCGATGGGAATGTGGTTCCGACAGCGAATAATCTTGTTCATTTCAATCTTCATGGTCAAGGACAAATTGTTGGTGTGGATAATGGAGAACAAGCTAGCCGTGAGCGCTACAAAGCTCAAGCGGATGGAACATGGCAAAGACGTGCTTTCAATGGTAAAGGAGTTGTCATTGTAAAATCAACAGAAAAAGAAGGTAAATTTACTCTTTATGCAGATTCTGCTGGTTTGACATCTGATAGCGCAACGGTCGCAACTGTGTCTGGTAAGAAAGAAAACCGTCACTTTGTAGCCTTTGCTCCTGTTAAAGCAACAACTGACGTGACTACAAATCCTGAATTGCCTCAAACAGTAACAGCTATTTATAGTGACGGTAGTGTTGAGGAAAAGACTGTAACATGGGATGTGCCAGCTGACTTGCTTACAAGTGCAGGTGAGAAAAAAGTATCTGGACGTGTAGAAGGTTTGGAAACCAAAGCTGAGGCACTTGTAAAAGTGATTGCCTTAGATAGATGGTTACCAAAAGTTGCTACAGTACCAGTTGGTACAACTGCAGCAGATTTGGATAAAACAGTCACAGCTGTTCTGACAGATGGTAGTTTGATTGATACAGATGTTGTTTCTTGGACCTTGAAAGATCCTGCTGCTTTGACAAAAGAAGGTGGACGTACAGAGGCTACTGGTAAATTGGTAGATGATGGTCATGAAGTTACGGCAACCTTTATCGCAAGCAGTAAGGAAACAACAAGTAGCATTACAGGACTTACTGTTGGGGATAAAGCTCTTGAGAACTTCGAGACTGGTAAGACTTATTATCGTGTATCTATTCCTTACACTGGAACAATTCCAAGTGTTGGAGCTCAGACTACTGGTTATCAAGTAACTGTTCAGCAAGCTTCTGCTGATAATGGTTATCAGGCTTCTGTCTTCTTGAGTGACCAAAAGGGTGACTTAGTTCAAACTTACTTAATTCAGTTTGTGAAGGGAAGCTCCTGCCTTGAAACGTTTGGAAGTAGTTGTGGAAGGAAAAGAAACTGCTACTGAAGATCAGGTCTTAACTTATCGTGTCATTGGTAGCTATGAGGATGGTTCTCAAACAGAATTTTCAGCTTCAGATATTCACCTAGAAGCTAAATCATCTGATGGTGGGCATCTTGAGGTGAATGGACAGAACTTGTTGCTTTATACTAAGGGAAGAATGACTTTGACACCTCGAATCGATAATCAAACAGAGAAAACAGAATCTGTAACTACTGAAGTGGTGATTAAAGAAAATAAAGTCAGCAAGAAGATTGTGAAACTTCATCCTGTATCTATTTCTACAGATATTAATCAGCAACCGAATCTACCTAAAGAAGTTGGGGCAGAATTTGATAAGGGCTTGCCACGCAAAGTATCTGTAACTTGGGACAAGGTAGATGAAAAAGAATTGGGTCGCTATCATAGCTTTACCCTTAAAGGACATGTAGAAGGCACAGACATTGAAGCTCAAGCAACGGTGACAGTTGAAGGCTTACAAGTTGCAGAGGAAGTCAGCCTCACAGTACCTAAGGGTGAGACAGTTCAATTGCCAGCTAATGTTCGTGCTTACCATTCTAACGGAACAACTATCTACAAAGATGTAGTTTGGGATCAGGTTCCAGCCAACTTTAGTCAAACTGAAGGGGTCTATGAAATCAATGGTCATTTAGTGGGTAGTAATCTGACCACTAAAGCTCATGTTCGAGTATCTAGTCAAGTTGTTGCTGGAAATAATATCTCTAAACAATGGACAGGTTCGCAATTGCCAGCTGCCATTGTGTCCAATACAGGAGGAGATGATTCAGCCAATACCTTGAACGACTTGACTGTATCAAGAACGCCAACAGATGCTAAATAGATGGACTACTTGGAGAACAAATACTGATAATGACTGGGCTTCTATCTTATTTGGTAATTCAGGAGACTTGACGAAACGTTTTGTCAACAATTTGTCGGTTGATTTCTATACTGATGGAGCAATTGGTCTTCCAAAAGAATATGTAGTTGAATATTATGTAGGTAAAGAAATTCCAGATTTGCCAAGTGATGTCAGTCATGCGCAACGAGATACTAATCATCCATTTAATAATCCAGAAAATTGGAAAGCAGTTGAAAACTTACATGCTCCAAGTCAGCTATCTGCAACTCAAACAAATCACTTCACATTTGACAAGGTAGAAACCTATGCTGTTCGTATACGCATGAAGAAAGCAGATGGAACATCAGGTGTTGGTCTCACAGAGCTAACTGTTCTTGGAAACAAGGTCTTAAGCTCTACAAGTTCAGAGATTTCTATCAAGGTAGATGGCAAGGATCTTGAACACTTTAATCCATCTAAGACTGATTACTATATTCCTCAATCTAGCAAAGAAATCACTGCAACCGCTAGCAATAATGGTTTGGTTACTCTTGTTCCGGCAACAAGTCCAAAAGGTGCAACACGTCTCATCTTAAAAGCAGAAGATGGTACGGTATTGAAAGAATATCGCATCTTCCGTGATGACGAAAAAGAATCAACACAACCAGTAGCTGCAGAAAATAGTGCTAAAATCTTGAATGTTGGAGACAATCTTCAACTTCCTTCAGAGGTAAGTGTTTATTACCCAACTTCAACTACTTGGACTACAGCTAAACTTGCAGTGAAGTGGGATGCTATTCCTGAACATGCGACAGAGCATGAGGGAACATTTGAAATTACTGGTCATGTCATTGGTACAAATCTAACCACTAAAATGCAGGTGACAGTTGTTTCTAAAGGAAATCAAGTCATTTCAGAAAATCCAAGCAACAATGAAATGGATTCTAAAGCCTTTGCTTCGACAACGAACGATACACAAGCAGCTTCACATGATAGAATTTTCTATATCAATGATGGAAAATACAATGAAGATGGACGTTGGACAAACTGGTCTCGTACTCCGAAAAATGAAGAAACTTCTGTCGGACTACTCTTTAAGAAGGACGGTAAAATTGCCTCCCAATCTATTGGAAAAGTAGCCATTCAGTTCTTTAAAGATAGTGGAACAGATGCCCCAGAGAAAATGGTTCTAGAAAGATATATTGGTCCTGCCTTTACAGAACCAAGTACGATTTCTCGTTATGAAGAAAATGCTGATCATCCATTCAACAAGGCAGAAAATTGGGCACCAATTTCTTACAAAGCTTCTGGAGAATTAGTAGCTGGCAAACCAATCGAGTTTAACTTTGATCCGGTTCAAACAACATCTATTCGTGCTCGAATGACTCGTAAGGCTACTACTAATGGTCTAGCACTTGTAGAATTTACAGCCTACTCTGCAGGCAAGGGAGCAGAAGTCGAAACACCATCAGCGACTATTTCGATCGATGGAAAAGCATTGGAAAACTTTGATCCAAATGTGACAGAGTACACCCTAACAACAATGGGAACTAAACCAAAAGTCACTGCGATAACTAGTGGACATGGAGTAGTCACAATAGTGGATCATGGAAATACAAATCTTCCAACACTTGTTCGTCTTGTTTCCAAAGATGGAAATCTGGTGAAAGAATATCGTTTACACTTTAAGTCTACTTTCCAAACAACACCGACAGAAGGCGTTAAGAACTTAGTTGCAGAAGCTCCAAGCTTGGAAATTGAAAAGACTCCACTTCCGTTTAAAGAAGTTATTCGTGAAACCCCTGAGCTTGCTCAAGGTCAACGTCGTGTAGTTTCTGAAGGACAAGCTGGAGAAAAAGTTGACTATATTCAAGTTTTGGGAACTACTAGAACTCTTGTTCATTCTGAACAAAGAAAAGCTCAAAATCGTATTATCGAGGTAGGAGTAAAACCATTTATTTCAAATAGTAAGGGTGAGGAACCTGCGCCAGTCAATGAAGTTCCAGAATTCAAAGGCAGTGCTAACTTTGTAGAAGCGGCAGTAAACGAAGTTCCAGAATTCAAAGGTGGTGCTAACTTTGTAGAAGCAGCAGTGAACGATGTTCCAGAATTCAAAGGCAGTGCTAACTTTGTAGAAGCGGCAGTAAACGAAGTTCCAGAATTCAAAGGTGGTGCTAACTTTGTAGAAGCAGCAGTAAACGAAGTTCCAGAATACACAGGAATTCTAGCCACAGTAGGAGATCAAGTAGTACCAAGTGTTGAGAAACCTGAATTTAAGGGTGGTGTTAATGCTGTAATGGCTCTAGAACATAAACTTCCAGAGTACCGTGGTATTCTAGCTACAGTAGGTAATCAACCAGCACCGACAGTAGAAAAACCAGAGTTTAAACTAAGTTCGTTAGAAAAAGCTCAGACTCCAGAAGTACCAGTTCAAGTTGCCAAGGAAGACAAGAGATTGCCAGAAACTGGTGAAAAACAGTCAGAAACAGCTATTTTCTTGGCAGGTGTTACCTTGGCCTTATCAGCAGCTTTATTAACTGCAAAACGCAAAGAAGACTAGTCTATGCGCCTAATACCATTCTATTTGTATAGATTGGTAGAAGATAAAAAATGAATCGATAAATGAGTCGAATAGATGGAGAGGACCAATTAGGCCTCTCCGTCTTTACTAGTGAAAATGGAATCGTTTACTTTCGTGTTGGGACGAAAGGAGAGTAGAGGGGCTTTGTCCCCTCTTTTTCTATATGAACGAAGAGATTTATATTTAAGATGCAAGGTGGATAGACTTTATAGTATAATGAATAGAGAGGAAAAAACAATGAAAGTGATTGAGCAAGCATTATTAGAAAAAGTCATTATTGAACGTTCTCGTACCAGTCATAAAGGAGACTATGGCCGTCTACTGTTGCTTGGTGGGACTTATCCTTATGGTGGTGCTATCATCATGGCTGCTTTGGCGGCTGTTAAAAGCGGTGCTGGTTTGGTGACCGTTGGAACAGATAGGGAAAATATCTCAGCTTTGCATAGTCATTTACCAGAATCTATGGCCTTTTCTCTTCAAGACCAGCAATTGTTAAAAGAGCAGTTGGAGAAGGCAGAAGTGGTTTTAGTGGGACCTGGTTTACGAGACGATGCTTTTGGAGAAAATCTAGTCAAACAGATTTTTGCCAGCTTAAAAAAGAATCAGATTTTGATTGTAGATGGTGGTGCCCTGACCATTCTTGCTAGAACAAGTTTGTCATTTCCATCTAACCAGCTTATCCTAACTCCCCACCAAAAAGAATGGGAAAAGCTGTCTGGTATTGCTATTGAAAAGCAAAATGAAGATGCAACGGCTAGTGCCCTAACTTCCTTCCCTCAAGGAACAATTTTGGTAGAGAAAGGTCCAGCTACTCGTATTTGGCAAGTTGGTCAATCAGATTTTTACCAGTTACAAGTTGGCGGTCCCTATCAGGCGACTGGGGGAATGGGAGATACTCTGGCTGGGATGATCGCAGGATTTGTAGGCCAATTCCGACAGGCCAGTCTCTACGAACGTGTGGCAGTGGCGAGCCATCTTCATTCAGCCATAGCCCAAGAACTATCTCAAGAACATTATGTGGTCTTGCCGACGGAAATCAGCTCTTATCTGCCCAAAATAATGAAAAAAATATCTCAAAAAGGCACCTGATTGTTTCAGGCGCCTTTATATCTTTTATAAAAATCCTTTAATCTTTCCAACGAGGCCATCTAGACCTTCAGAACCAGAAATCAACTGCTGAGCTTGAGAGAAGTATTCTCCAAGCTGTTCTTGATTTCTGCAACAAATGTTTTTGCAGCTTCGAAATCTTTTGTTTCGATTAATTCTTTTACTTGGTTAAATAAATCTAATGGGTTCATCTTATGTCTCCTTTTCTGTATAATACTATTCAAACATTTTATAAAAATTTTTTCAAGCAAAGAGATTTTTCTATCGAAGTTGAGGGGTGTCAAACAGGGCTTTTTTTGATATAATTTTTAATGATGAATTCGAGAAATGATCGGTATGTGGTTGTTGATTTAGAGGCCACTAGCACCGGAAGCAAGGCAAAAATTATTCAAGTGGGTATTGTGGTGATTGAAAATGGTGAAATCGTCGATCAGTATGGGACGGACATCAATCCTCATGAGCCCTTGGATTCTCATATAAAAGAATTGACAGGTTTGACTGATCAACGGTTGGCAGTTGCTCCAGAGTTTTCACAGGTAGCTGGAAGGATTTTTGAGCTGGTCAAGAATGGTGTTTTTGTCGCGCACAATGTACAGTTTGATGCAAATCTTCTAGCAGAGTACCTATTCTTTGAAGGTTATGAATTGAGAACTCCACGAGTGGATACCGTTGAGTTAGCACAGGTTTTGTACCCTCAGTTTGAAAAGTACAATCTCGGCATTCTCTGTCAAGAGTTAGGGATTAAGTTAGACCACGCCCACACCGCTCTCTCTGATGCACAAGCAACAGCAGAGCTTTTGCTTTTTATGCGTCAAAAACTTTTTCAGTTACCAAAAGGACTTTTAGAAACGTTATTAAATCTTGCGGATAACCTCCTTTATGAAACTTACTTAGTGATTGAAGAAGTGTATCAGCGACAGTCCCTCCTTTCTTCTCACGATTTGATGGAGTTCCATGGACTCTTTCTAAGAAAGAAAAGTCAGTCTTTAAAACCACGTAAGCTATCAAAGGATTTCACTAAAAATATGTCCTTGTTAGGCTTGGATGAACGTCCTCAGCAAGTTGAATTTGCAGAAAAAGTTGAGCAGTTATTAAAAGAACAGAAAACCGCATTTATTCAAGCCCAAACGGGTCTTGGAAAGACTTATGGTTATCTACTACCAGCTTTGAGCATGGAAAGTGAAGGAGGTATCCTTGTTAGTGTTCCTACCAAAATCCTTCAAAATCAAATTATGCAAGAAGAAGGAAGGCGATTAAAAGATACTTTTCATATTGATATTCATAGTCTTAAGGGTCCCCAGAATTATTTGAAACTCGATAATTTTTATAAAGTACTTCATAGGCCAGAGTCTAACCGCCTATTCACACGCTTTAAAATGCAAATCTTGATCTGGTTAACAGAGACAGAAACAGGTGACTTAGATGAAATCGGGCAGCTGTATCGTTATCAACATTTTCTAGCTGAACTTGTACATGATGGAAAACTTTCAAAAAAAAGTTTATTTATTTCTGAGGACTTCTGGCAACGCAGTCAAGATAGGTCTAAATCGAGTCGCCTTTTGTTAACCAATCACGCTTATCTGGTAACACGTTTAGAGGATGATCCAGAGTTTGTCAACAATCGCTTGATAATCATAGATGAAGCTCAAAAAATGCTGATTGCCCTTGAAAACCTCGTCCAAGAGTCTTATCTCCTCGAAGCTTTAGTGACACAAGTTGAAAAGTCCTTGGAAACAGAAAAAGATCTTATTCAGAGACGGTTGCTTGAGAGTATCGGGTTTGAATGTCGCTATTTGATAGATCAGTTTTACTCAGGACTTAAGAATGACAAGTGGTTGGATTCTCTTGAAAACTTACGCCAGCATTTTTCTGAGTTAAATCTTCCTGAGTATAGAGATATGACGCGCTTTTTTACATCGGACCGTGAATTTTGGCTGGCAACTGCTGAGAAGTCTAGTAAGGATGTGTTAATTTGTTCAAGTAAAAAAGGTCGCTTTCTACTAGCAGATTTATTGCCAGAAGATTGCAGAGTGCTTGGCGTATCTGCCACTCTTGAAATCAGTAATAGAGTTTCTTTAGCGGACTTATTAGGATTTACTGAAGCTCCACTTATTACAGTTGAATCTTTACAACAGAAGCAACAAGAAATTTTATTAGTAAATGATTTTCCGTTAGTAACTGAATATTCTCCTTTAGATTATGCAGAAGAGGTTACATCAGTTATCCATTCCTTACAGGTGTTTCAAGAGCCTTTGCTTGTTTTATTTACGTCTAAAGAATTACTGTTAGCAGTGTCAGATTTACTAGACCATCCTCATTTAGCCCAATATAAAAATGGGGAGCCCAGTCAGTTGAAGAAACGTTTTGAAAAAGGAGAGCGACAAATCTTACTTGGAACAGGAAGTTTCTGGGAGGGAGTGGATTTCTACCCATCCTTGCGTTATTCAAGTAATTCCTCGTTTGCCTTTTCAAAATCCCCAAGAACCTTTGACACGAAAATTAAATCATGAGTTGCGTCAGGAAGGGAAGAATCCTTTCTATGATTATCAGTTGCCAATGGCCATTATTCGTCTCAAACAGGCTTTGGGTAGAACAATTAGAAAAGAGGAACAAGCTTCCATTGCTGTGATACTGGATAGTCGAGTTGTTCATAAACGATATGGTAAACAGATTAGACAAGCTCTAGCTAATGAAAGAACTATCAGAGAGGTGAATAGAAAACAGATTACCTCTACTGTTATTGATTTCCTCCAAAACAACAAAAATAAAAAATCTAAGAAAGAGAAAAGGTGAATATATGAAACGTTCTTTCGACTCTAGAGTCGATTATAGTTTGCTCCTGCCAGTATTTTTCCTACTGGTTATCGGTGTGGTGGCTATTTATATAGCCGTTAGTCATGATTATCCAAACAATATTCTACCCATTTTAGGGCAGCAGGTCGCATGGATTGTCCTAGGGCTTGTGATTGGTTTTGTGGTTATGCTCTTCAATACTGAATTTCTTTGGAAGGTGACCCCCTTTCTGTATATTTTAGGCTTGGGACTTATGGTTTTGCCGATTGTCTTTTATAATCCAAGTTTAGTTGCATCAACGGGTGCTAAAAACTGGGTATCGGTAAATGGTGTTACCTTGTTCCAGCCGTCAGAATTTATGAAGATATCATACATCCTCATGCTGGCCCGTGTCATTGTCCAATTTACAAAGAAGCATAAGGAATGGAGACGTACAGTTCCGCTGGACTTCTTGTTGATTTCTGGATGATTCTCTTTACCATTCCAGTCCTAGTTCTTTTGGCACTTCAAAGTGACTTGGGGACTGCCTTGGTTTTTGTGGCTATTTTCTCAGGAATCGTTTTATTATCAGGAGTTTCTTGGAAAATTATTATTCCAGTATTTGTGACTGCTGTAACAGGAATTGCTGGTTTTCTAGCCATCTTTATCAGTAAGGACGGTCGTGCTTTTCTTCATCAACTGGGAATGCCGACCTATCAAATCAACCGTATTTTGGCTTGGCTTAATCCATTTGACTTTGCCCAAACAACCACTTACCAGCAGGCTCAAGGGCAAATCGCGATTGGGAGTGGTGGCTTATTTGGTCAAGGGTTTAATGCTTCTAATCTGCTTATTCCAGTTCGAGAGTCGGATATGATTTTCACGGTCATTGCAGAAGATTTTGGCTTTATTGGCTCTGTTCTTGTTATTGCTCTTTATCTCATGCTGATTTACCGTATGTTGAAGATTACTCTTAAATCAAATAACCAGTTCTACACCTATATTTCCACAGGTTTGATTATGATGTTGCTCTTCCATATCTTTGAGAATATCGGTGCTGTTACTGGCTTGCTTCCCTTGACTGGGATTCCTTTGCCTTTCATTTCTCAAGGTGGATCGGCTATCATCAGTAACTTGATTGGTATTGGCTTGCTTTTATCGATGAGTTACCAGACCAATCTAGCTGAAGAAGAGAGCGGAAAAGTTCCATTCAAACGGAAAAAAGTTGTATTAAAACGAATCAAATAAGGAGAAAATCATGGTTAAAGTAGCAGTTATATTGGCTCAGGGCTTTGAAGAAATTGAAGCTTTGACAGTTGTAGATGTCTTACGTCGTGCTAATATCACTTGTGATATGGTTGGTTTTGAAGAGCAAGTGACGGGTTCGCATGCTATCCAAGTAAGAGCAGATCGTGTCTTTGATGGTAATTTATCAGACTATGATATGATTGTCCTTCCTGGTGGGATGCCTGGTTCTGCACATTTGCGCGATAATCAGGCCTTGATTCAAGAGTTGCAAAGTTTCGAGCAAGAAGGGAAGAAACTAGCAGCCATTTGTGCGGCACCAATTGCCCTCAATCAAGCAGGGCTATTGAAAAACAAGCAGTACACTTGTTATGACGGCGTTCAAGAGCAAATTCTTGATGGTCACTACGTCAAGGAAACAGTAGTGGTAGATGGTCAATTGACAACCAGTCGAGGCCCTTCAACAGCCCTTGCCTTTGCCTACGAGCTGGTAGAGCAATTAGGAGGAGATGCAGAGAGTCTACGAACAGGAATGCTTTATCGAGATGTATTTGGTAAAAATCAGTAAAACGGATCCATAATTTCTAGAGAGTGGTAAATGTTAAAAATATTATATCTCTAGCTATAGAGTTGTATTTTTGAGAAGATGATTCGTCATCTTCTTTTTATATTTCGGTGTTTTTACTTGCGTAAAAAAATGTTTTCTAGTATAATAGTTTATTGTGAGCGAACCTCACTTACCCCTTGCAAAGTCTTGGGGTCATTAGACCAAAAGGAGGAACATATCAATGGCTAAATACGAAATTCTTTATATCATTCGTCCAAACATTGAAGAAGAAGCTAAAAACGCTTTGGTAGCACGTTTTGACTCTATTTTGACTGACAACGGTGCAACTGTTGTTGAATCAAAATCTTGGGAAAAACGCCGTCTTGCATACGAAATCAAAGATTTCCGTGAAGGACTTTACCACATCGTTAACGTTGAAGCAAACGACGATGCAGCTCTTAAAGAGTTTGACCGTCTTTCAAAAATCAACGCTGACATTCTTCGTCACATGATCGTCAAAACTGACGCGTAAGAAGGTAAACTATGATTAACAATGTTGTACTTGTAGGGCGTATGACACGTGACGCTGAGTTGCGTTATACCCCATCAAATGTAGCAGTTGCGACTTTTACTCTTGCAGTAAACCGTACATTTAAGAGTCAAAATGGCGAACGTGAGACTGATTTTATCAATGTCGTTATGTGGCGCCAACAGGCTGAGAACCTTGCTAATTGGGCTAAAAAAGGCTCACTTATCGGGGTGACAGGTCGTATCCAGACTCGTAGTTACGATAACCAGCAAGGACAACGTGTCTACGTGACAGAGGTCGTGGCTGAGAATTTCCAAATGTTGGAAAGCCGTAGTGTGCGTGAGGGTCACACAGGTGGAGCTTATTCTGCACCGACTGCAAACTATTCAGCACCTACAAATTCAGTACCAGACTTTTCACGTGATGAAAATCCATTTGGAGCAACAAATCCATTGGATATTTCAGATGATGATTTACCATTCTAATGGACAACTAAAATTATAAAGGAGAAAAAACATGGCTCAACAACGTCGTGGCGGATTCAAACGCCGTAAAAAAGTTGATTACATCGCAGCAAACAAAATTGAATATGTTGATTACAAAGATACTGAGCTTCTTAGCCGTTTCGTTTCAGAACGTGGGAAAATCCTTCCTCGTCGTGTAACAGGAACTTCAGCTAAAAACCAACGTAAAGTAACAACAGCTATCAAACGCGCTCGCGTAATGGCTTTGATGCCTTTCGTAAACGAAGATTAAAAAAGAGGTCCGGGCGGACCTCTTTTTCAGACCCCAACGGGTCTTTTTTTCACGAGCCTTGAAATGAGAGAGCGAGTTTGGGTCCGGGCGGACCTCTTTTTCACGATCCTTGAAATGAGAATGCGAGTTGGGTCCGAGTGGACCTCCTTTTCATGAGCTCGGAAAAAAGAAAGCGAATTAAGACCCGGTTGGGTCTTTTTTTCACTAGTCTTAAAATGAGAGAGAGTTTGGGTCCAGTGGACTTCTTTTTCATGAGCTTGAAAATAAGAAAGCGAATTAAAGCCCGGTTGGTTTTTTTCACGAGATAGTTTTTTTCTGACCTTGGCGTGCTATAATGGTAATAGAAAGAGTAAAGGTGGGTAAGTCAAAGATGAATTGTACGATTAGAAATATGATTAAGTCTGATATTGAATCCTTGTCTCATGGATTTATGAATCAAGGTTGGCCTGGTAGAGAGGAAATTTTGGCTAGATATTTTCTGGAACAGGAAAGTGGGGAGAGAGAAGTCTTAGTTGCAGAGATTGATGGTGCTGTAGCGGGCTACGTTACCATTTTGCCCTCTGCTAAACATGGTCCTTTTGCAGAAGTCTATCCAGAATTATCAGATTTTAATGTGTTTGAGCCTTTTCGAAATCAAGGGATTGGGAATCAACTGCTAGAAGAAGCAGAAAAACGAGTCAAGTTTGTTTCGAGTAAGGTCACTCTTGGTGTAGGTTTGCACTTGGGGTATGGTCCTTCCCAGAGATTGTATATCAAACGAGGCTATATTCCAGATGGGACAGGTGTCTGGTATAGAAATAAACCGCTAGAAATGGGTGCAAGTTGTCAAAATGATGATGATTTAGTTTTATACTTATCCAAGGACTTACAATAAAACTGGAAACTTTGAAAATAGGGGATTTAGCTACTTTATGGTATAATGGAAAGAGTTAGATTGAAAGAGGTAGTGAGATGGATGCCAAATTAAGATACAAGGCAAAGAAAATCAAGATTGTCTTTTTTGATATTGATGATACATTGCGGAATTCAAAGACAGGTTTTATTCCAGCTTCAATCCCAACTGTTTTTAAGCAATTACGTGAGAAAGGAATTTTGACAGGTATTGCTTCTGGACGAGGGATTTTTGGTGTTGTTCCAGAGATTCGTGATCTCAAGCCTGACTTTTTTGTAACCTTAAATGGGGCCTATATCGAAGATAAAAAAGGTCAGGTTATTTATCAACATCAGATTGAGAAGTCAGATGTTGAGGAGTATATCTCTTGGGCAAAGCAAGAGGGAGTTGAGTATGGCTTGGTTGGGAGTCATGATGCCAAGTTGTCGACTCGCACCGATATGATTAGTGAAGCCATCAATCCAATTTATCCTGATTTAGATGTAAGATCCTGATTTCCATGAAAAAGAAGATATCTATCAGATGTGGACTTTTGAAGATAAGGGAGATGACTTGCACTTGCCTGACAGTCTCTCAGACAAACTTCGCATGGTTCGTTGGCATGAGCATTCGTCTGATATTGTGCCGATTTCAGGCTCCAAAGCGACGGGTGTGGAAAAGGTTGTGGAATACCTAGGTTTGAAACCAGAGAACGTCATGGTTTTTGGAGATGGGCTGAATGACTTGGAACTCTTTGATTATGCTGGAATCAGCATTGCCATGGGAATTTCTCATGATAATATCAAAGAAAAAGCAGATTATATAACAAAAACATTAGAAGAAGATGGCATTTTTGATGCCTTAGAAGGATTTGGTATGGTAGAAAAAGAATTGCATTTTCCACAAGTAGACATTGAAACAGCAGAAGGTCCTCTTGCGATCATTAAGACCAATCACGGAGACTTGCGTATCAAGCTCTTCCCTGATCACGCTCCTAAAACAGTAGCTAACTTTGTAGCTCTATCAAAAGATGGATACTATGATGGAGTTATTTTCCACCGTATTATCAAGGATTTTATGATTCAAGGTGGAGACCCAACTGGAACTGGTATGGGTGGCGAGTCAATCTACGGCGAATCATTTGAGGACGAGTTCTCAGAAGAACTTTACAATATCCGTGGTGCCCTTTCCATGGCTAATGCTGGTCCAAATACCAACGGTAGCCAGTTCTTTATCGTGCAAAATCAACATTTGCCTTATTCTAAGAAAGAAATTGCTCGTGGTGGTTGGCCAGAACCGATTGCGGAAATCTATGCCAACCAAGGTGGAACTCCTCATCTAGACCGCCGTCACACTGTATTTGGTCAGATAGCTGATGAAGCTTCTTACGCTGTCTTGGATGCCATTGCTTCTGTTGAGACAGGGGCTATGGACAAGCCAGTTGAAGATGTCGTGATTGAAACAATTGAAATCGAGGACTAAGATGAAAATCGGTGATAAGCTAAAGGGCCGTATTACAGGGATTCAGCCCTACGGTGCCTTTGTTGAGCTAGAAACGGGTGATACGGGGCTGATTCACATTTCAGAGATTCGGACAGGCTTTATTGAAAATATCCAAGAAGCCTTGAAAGTCGATGAAGAGGTTCTGGTTCAGGTGGTGGATTTAGATGAATTTACAGGGAAAGCCAGTCTTTCGATCCGCACTTTGGAGGAAGAAAAGCACCAGTTTCCGAGACGGAGACGCTTTTCAAGCGACCGTTTTAACTATGGCTTTGCGCCTCTCAAACGAATGATGCCAATTTGGACCAAGGAAGCCCTTCAACATTTGAAGAATCAGAAGCACTAGTTAGCAATTACTATCTTTTGTAATGTTAATATAAATTTGCTATAATAGGACCATGGAAGAAGAACAATTATTAAAATCAGGAGAGCGCATTAACCAGCTCTTTTCGACAGATATCAAAATCATTCAAAATAGAGAGGTCTTTAGCTATTCGGTGGATAGTGTTCTCTTGTCACGTTTTCCACGTTTTCCTAAAAAGGGCTTGATAGTGGATTTTTGCGCTGGAAATGGAGCAGTTGGGCTATTTGCTAGCACTCGGACTCAGGCACAGATTTTGGCTGTTGAGATTCAGGAGCGTTTGGCAGATATGGCTGAGCGCTCTGTCCGTTTGAATGGTTTGGAAGAGCAGATGGAGGTCATCTGTGATGATTTGAAAAATATGCCTGCTTACATTCAGGGAAGTAAGGTAGATATGATTTTGTGTAATCCGCCCTATTTCAAGGTGGATCCTCATTCCAATCTGAACGAGAGTGAACATTATCTCTTGGCGCGACATGAAATCACGACCAATTTGCAGGAAATCTGTCGTAGTGCCCAGAGTATTCTTAAATCGAATGGACGCTTGGCCATGGTTCATCGTCCTGATCGGCTTTTAGATATCTTGGACAGCTTACAACGGCATAATCTAGCCCCTAAGCGCCTGCAGTTTGTTTATCCAAAAAGAGAAAGGAAGCCAATATGCTCTTGATTGAGGCTATCAAGGATGGCTCGACAAGTGGCTTTAAGGTTTTGCCACCTCTCATTGTCCACAATGATGATGGCTCTTATACGCCTGAACTCGAAGAGATTTATTATGGATCATAAGGCTTATATGTATGTGCTGGAGTGCCGTGACGGATCCTACTATACAGGCTATACGACTGATGTGAAGAGACGCCTCGCTGTCCACAGTAGTGGGAAGGGAGCCAAATACACACGAGCACGCTTGCCAGTCAAACTTATCTATGTTCAAGGTTTTGCCAGTAAGGAAGAAGCCATGTCAGCAGAAGCCCTTCTCAAGCGTAAGAAGAGGCCACAGAAGGAAAGATTTTTATCTGAAAATCAAGATAGAAATTTACTCATACTCAATGAAAATCAAAGATCAAACTAGGAAGCTAGCCGTAGTCAGTACTTGAGTACGGCAAGGCGAAGCTGACGTGGTTTGAAGAGATTTTCGAAGAGTATCAGTTATTTTGAAGAATTGTGAGGAGCCCTTTGACTCCTCTTACTTTTGTCAAAAAGCGAAAAAAATGCTACAATAAAGAGAATAAATAAAATGAGGTATTATCATGTCTAAGATTCTAGTATTTGGTCACCAAAATCCAGACTCAGATGCCATCGGGTCATCTGTAGCCTTTGCCTACCTTGCAAAAGAAGCATACGGTTTGGATACGGAAGCTGTTGCTCTTGGAACTCCAAATGAAGAAACAGCCTTTGTCTTGAACTATTTTGGTGTAGAAGCACCGCGTGTTATCACTTCTGCCAAAGCAGAAGGAGCAGAGCAAGTTATCCTGACTGACCACAATGAATTCCAACAATCTGTATCAGATATCGCTGAAGTAGAAGTTTATGGTGTTGTGGACCACCACCGTGTGGCTAACTTTGAAACTGCAAGCCCACTTTACATGCGTTTGGAGCCAGTTGGATCAGCGTCTTCAATCGTTTACCGTATGTTCAAAGAACATGGTGTAGCTGTGCCTAAAGAGATTGCTGGTTTGATGCTTTCAGGTTTGATTTCAGATACCCTTCTTTTGAAATCACCAACAACACACCCAACAGATAAAGTTATTGCTCCTGAGTTAGCTGAATTGGCTGGTGTGAACTTGGAAGAATACGGTCTTGCAATGCTTAAGGCTGGTACGAATTTGGCTAGCAAATCTGCTGACGAATTGATTGACATCGATGCTAAGACTTTTGAATTGAACGGAAATAATGTCCGTGTTGCCCAAGTAAACACAGTTGATATCGCTGAAGTTTTGGAACGTCAAGCAGAAATTGAAGCTGCAATGCAAGCTGCCAACGAAGCAAACGGCTACTCTGACTTTGTCTTGATGATTACAGATATCGTCAACTCAAACTCAGAAATCTTGGCTCTTGGTGCCAATATGGGCAAGGTCGAAGCGGCTTTCAACTTCAAACTTGAAGACAACCACGCCTTCCTTGCTGGTGCCGTTTCACGTAAGAAACAAGTGGTACCTCAATTGACTGAAAGCTTCAATGCTTAAGATTTTGAGTGTTAATTCAAATTAGGAAAGGCTAGTTTGCCTTATATCGAAAGGAGTTTCGGCTCCTTTTTTTCTAGGAGTGAAGCATGTTAGAAAATGGCGATTTGATTTTTGTGAGAGATGAGTCAGATATGGGGCAGGCCATCCAGACTTCCACAGGCAACTATAACCATGTTGCGATTTGTTTGGATGGGATGATTTACCACGCTAGTGGACAGACTGGTGTTGTCTGTCAAGAACCGGCAGACTTCTTTGAGTCCAATCACTTGTACGACCTCTATGTTTACCCAGAAATGGATATCCAGTCTGTGAAGGAAAAAGCTTGCAAATATCTAGGAGCACCCTACAATGCTTCTTTCTATCCAGATGGAGAAGGTTTTTACTGTTCCCAGTACATGGCAGAAATCCTACCGATTTTTGAAACCATACCTATGAAATTTGGGGATGGGGAGCAGGAGATTAGTGATTTTTGGAGAGAGTATTATAGAGAACTAGGCCTACCTGTCCCTTTGAACCAAGCTGGGACCAATCCTAGTCAGTTGGCAGCATCGCCTCTGTTAGAATGTAAAGAAAGGAATCTTCATGATTCAGATTTTTAATCCATCTCGTTTGACAAGACAGCCATTTTTTAGAGAATTGATCCGCTATCTGGACCAGCATGAGGATGTTATTTTGCGAGAAATTAAGGCTCAATTTCCAGATATAGCAGTTGATAAACTCATGGAAGAGTATATAAAGGCAGGCTTGATTCTACGAGAAAATAAGCGTTATTACCTTAATCTTCCTATGCTTGAATCACTCGATAGTCTTGAACTGGATCAAGAGATTTTTGTCAGCGAAGCTAGTCCGGTCTATCCAGCCTTGTTGGATCAGAGTTTTGAGACAGAATTACGAAATCAAACCAATGCAGCTATTTTAGTTGAAAAGACGGACTTTGCGAGATCAAAAATGACCCTGTCCAATTATTTCTACAAGGTCAAACATCAGTATCCTTTGACAGAAAAACAGCAGGAACTCTATGACATTTTGGGAGATGTCAATCCTGAGTATGCTCTCAAATACATGACAACTTTTTTGCTAAAATTTCTCAAAAAAGATCAGCTTATGCAGAAACGTCGTGACATCTTTGTGGACAGTTTAGTTGTCCTAGGTTATATTGTCCAAATGAAGATGGAAAGTATGAGTTGGCTATCGATTTGGATAAGGAAAGATTAACTTTCTACTTGGCCTGATTTCTTGTTTCTGAGCACATTGTTTGACTTTCTTTAGGATTAAGTATAAACTATATGTAACCGGTAACACATATCGGAATAAACTAAAGGAGACAATCATATGTCACTTGAAAACAAATTGGAACAAGCAACAGGCGCTATCAAAGAAGGATTTGGTAAAGTTACTGGAGATGGCAAGACTGAAGCAGAAGGCGCTGTAGAAAAGACAGTTGCTAAGGCAAAAGAAGTAGTTGAAGATGCTAAAGGTGCTGTAGAAGGTGCCGTTGAAGGTTTGAAAAACGCTTTTAAATAAAAATAGAAAAAATCAAGGGTTTCGTTTCCCTTGATTTTTTTACGATCCTTATAAATAATTTTCTGCTACGGCTGCATCTCCTGGATAGGCTTCTTTCTTTCCTTGGACGATTTGGTAGCAATCGGCTCCCTTACCGGCGATAATAACTGCATCTAATTCTTGACTTGTGATAGTCATCGCTGCCCTGATGGCTTCTTGGCGATCTGCAATTTTTTCAACAGGATGATTGATGTAGCTACTAATTTCATCTGCAATGGCCATTGGGTCTTCATAGTTAGGGTCATCAGCAGTCAAAAAGACTTGAATCTCAGGGTGTTGATTGAGGAGGAGGCCAAAGTCCTTGCGACGACTTTCTCCCTTATTTCCTGTCGAACCTAAGACCAGAGCAATCTTTCCAGTTTGATGAGTTTCTACAACATTGATTAGTTTTTTCAGACTGTCACCATTGTGGGCATAGTCGATAAAAACCTTGGCTCCATTTTTCTGAGTGAGGACTTCCATACGACCAGGAACACGGGTTGCAGCGATTCCTTTTTTTATGTCCTCAAGACTAGCTCCGAGACGAAGGCAAGCAAGTCCAGCAGCAACGGCATTTTCTTGATTGAAGTGCCCAATCAGTTGGATAGCATAATCTCCAGCGAGTTTACCACTAGCTGAAAAACTAAAGGCTTTGGAATTCTCGATTTGGTTATCAGACTGGCTACCGTAGAAATCATGGTCTTGATCTTCTACTTGTTCTTTCAAGACAGAAAAGTGGTCCATGTCACTGTTAATGATGACTGCACGGCTATTTTCCATTAAGAGACGCTTATGGTAGAAGTAGTCTTCAAAGCTAGGGTGTTCAATCGGGCCGATATGGTCTGGGCTAATATTGAGGAAAACTCCCACATCAAAAGTTAGACCATAGACACGTTTGACCAGATAGGCCTGACTGGATACCTCCATGATGAGGTGAGTACGGTCATTTTGCACAGCTTGATTCATCATGTCAAAGAGGTCAATACTCTCAGGGGTTGTTAATGCAGACTTAAAGAAAGTCTTGCCATCTAGAGTTGTGTTCATGGTTGAGAGCATAGCAGGTCGATGCCCTTGAGATAAGATGTTATAAGCGAAGTAGGCTGCTGTTGTTTTACCTTTGGTTCCAGTGAAGGCGAGGAGTTTGAGTTTTTCCTGTGGATTGCCATAAAATTCCATAGCTACCAAACTCATGGCTTTCTTGATATCGCTGACGATAATAGCAGGAATACCAACTTCATAGTCTTCTTCAGCCACATACCAACCGAGGCCTTGAGAGATGGCAGAAATCAGAAATTCCTTTTTAAAGGCAGCACCCTTGACGAAAAAGAGGCTCTTCTCTTTGGCCTTGCGGCTATCATAGCAGATGGTGTCAAAAACAACTTTGCTGTAGTTGTAGAGATAATGTCCTTGGTCGATAATCTCACGGAAGAGACCATCTTTCTTTAAAATATCTAATACGGTTTCAATCTTAATCATACTTTCTATTGTAAACCGAAAGTCCTAAATTTACAAGTGACAAGGAAAAGTTTATAATGGAAGATGAGGAATTTTTCCTAGTGATTAAAATTAAATGAGGAATCTATGTCTAACGAAAACAATCACCAGCAGGCCCAGATGTTACGGGGGACTGCTTGGCTAACGGCTAGTAACTTTATCAGTCGTCTACTCGGTGCCATTTATATCATCCCTTGGTATATCTGGATGGGGTCTTATGCGGCTACAGCAAATGGTCTCTTTACTATGGGCTACAATATCTATGCCTGGTTCTTGCTGATTTCAACAGCGGGTATTCCAGTTGCGGTTGCCAAGCAAGTGGCCAAGTATAATACCATGCGAGAAGAAGAGCATAGCTTTGCCCTGATTCGGAGCTTTTTAGGCTTTATGACGGGATTAGGTCTTATTTTTGCACTAGTCTTGTATGTCTTTGCTCCATGGCTAGCAGACTTGTCGGGTGTAGGGAAAGACTGATCCCAATCATGCAGAGCTTGGCTTGGGCGGTCTTGATTTTCCCATCTATGAGTGTTATCCGAGGTTTCTTCCAAGGGATGAATAACCTGAAACCTTATGCCATGAGCCAAATCGCTGAGCAGGTCATTCGTGTTATCTGGATGCTTTTAGCTACCTTTATCATTATGAAGATTGGTTCAGGAGATTATCTAGCAGCGGTTACCCAATCCACCTTTGCTGCCTTTGTCGGCATGGTAGCTAGTTTTGCAGTTTTGATCTATTTCCTTGCCAAAGAAGGATTACTTAAAAGAGTCCTTGAAACAGGAGATAAGATAAACAGCAAGCGTCTTTTGGTCGACACCATTAAGGAAGCCATTCCTTTTATCTTGACAGGGTCTGCTATCCAGCTTTTCCAAATCTTGGACCAAAATACCTTTATCAATAGCATGAAGTGGTTTACAAACTATAGTAATGAAGACTTAATTGTCATGTTTTCTTATTTCTCTGCCAATCCTAATAAAATCACTATGATTTTGATTTCGGTTGGAGTTTCGATTGGTGGTGTAGGCTTGCCACTTTTGACCGAAAACTATGTGAAAGGTGATTTGAGGTCTGCCTCTAAATTGATTCAAGATAATCTAACTATGCTTCTATTGTTTCTTTTTCCTGCAACTGTGGGAGTGGTCATGGTCGGTGAACCTATTTATACCATATTTTACGGGAAGCCAGATGGTTTGGCATTAGGTTTGTTTATCTTTGCAGTCTTACAGTCAACCATTTTGGGTGTATATATGGTTTTGTCACCAATGCTTCAGGCTATGTTCCATAACCGTAAAGCAATCCGTTACTTTTTCTATGGTTCGGTTGCTAAGCTAGTCTTGCAATTACCAACAATTTATCTTTTTCACAGTTATGGTCCTTTGATTTCAACATCAATCGCTCTTATCATCCCTATTATATTCATTTATCGTGAACTATGTAGGGTAACAGGAATGAGAGGTAATGTGGTATTTAGGAGAACGATTTTAATCAGTTTGTTGACTTTTGTTATGTTCATCGGTGTAGGCGCTATTCAGTGGATACTGGGATTTGTCTTCCAACCAAGTGGACGTTTGTGGAGTTTTCTATATGTAACTCTTATCGGTGCCATGGGTGGAGGAGTTTATGGAATTATGAGCCTCCGTACCCGTTTATTGGATAAGGTGATTGGAAAAGCCCAAGCAGATCGCTTACGAATCAAATTAAAGTTAACTTAAAAAATATTTATAAATAAAAGGGATAATTTGAACATTTCTATCATGAAATGCTTGAATTATTCTCTTTTTTTATTAATTTGTAGAATAATAACTAAAGTTTGTAGATGGTAATTTAATTTTTCTTAAATTTTACTTAAAAATCTATTGACTAAATAAAACTCAAGTTGTATAATAAGACAAATATTTAAATCAGGAGGTTCTGGAGATGAAAAAGTCTAAAGCCAAGTATGCAGCACTTGCGGGTGTCGTGTTAAGTGCAGGTATTTTATTAAGCGCGTGTGGGAATTCTAGCACAGGGTCAAAAACATATAACTATGTTTATGTTAGTGATCCGTCTAGTTTGAATTATCTAGCAGAAAACCGTGCAACAACCAATGATATCGTGGTTAATTTGGTAGATGGGCTCATGGAAAATGACCAGTATGGGAACTATATTCCATCCTTGGCAGAGGATTGGAGTGTTTCTAAGGACGGTTTGACCTATACCTACAAACTGCGTAAAGATGCTAAATGGTATACTGCAGATGGAGATGAATATGCTCCTGTAACTGCCCAAGATTTTGTAACTGGTTTGAAATATGCAGCTGATAAAAAATCAGAAGCCTTGTACTTAGTGCAAGAATCCGTTGCTGGTTTAGATGACTATATCACTGGTAAAACAACAGACTTTTCAACTGTCGGAGTTAAGGCTCTTGATGACCAAACTGTTCAATATACCTTGACACGACCAGAATCTTATTGGAACTCAAAAACAACTTCAACCATTCTCTTCCCAGTCAATGCAGATTTCTTGAAATCAAAAGGGGATGATTTTGGGAAGGTAGACCCATCTAGTATTTTGTACAATGGACCTTTCTTGATGAAATCCTTTGTTTCAAAATCTGTTATTGAATTTAAGAAAAATCCGAACTACTGGGATGCTAAAAATGTCTTTGTAGATGATGTGAAATTGGCCTATTATGATGGTAGTGACCAAGATGCACTGGCTCGTAACTTTGTAGAAGGTGCTTATAGCTACGCTCGTCTTTATCCAAATAGTTCAAGTTTTGAAGGAATTAAAGAAAAGAATAAGGACAATATCATTTATAGTTTACAAGATGCTACTTCTTACTTCTTAAACTTTAATCTAGATAGAAAATCTTATAAGTTCACTTCCAAGACAAGTGATGCTGAGAAGAAATCGACTCAAGAAGCGGTTCTTAACAAAAACTTCCGTCAAGCCATCAACTTTGCCTATGATCGTACAGCTTACGGGGCTCAATCTCAGGGAGAAGATGGTGCAACTAAGATTTTGCGTAACTTGGTTGTTCCTCCAAACTTCGTAAGTATCAACGGAAAAGACTTTGGTGAAGTAGTAGCCTCTAAGATGGTGAATTATGGTAAGGAATGGCAAGGAATCAACTTTGCGGATGCCCAAGATCCATACTACAATGCTGAAAAAGCCAAGGCTAAATTTGCAGAGGCTAAGAAAGAACTCCAAGCTAAAGGAGTCCAATTCCCTATTCACTTGGACATGACAGTTGACCAAGCTGCTAAAAAAGGTGTCCAAGAGGCAAACTCTATGAAACAATCTATTGAGGCAGCTTTAGGTGCAGAAAATGTTGTAATTGATATTCAACAACTCACTACTGAAGATTATGACAATACAAGCTATTTGGCTCAGACAGCAGCTCAGAAGGATTATGATCTTTACAACGGTGGTTGGGGATCTGACTATCAAGATCCATCAACTTATCTTGATATTTTCAATGTGAAGAGCGGTGGAGTGTTGCAAAATCTGGGTATAGAGCCTGGTGAATCTAATGATAAGGCTAAGGCTGTTGGACTGGATATCTACACTCAAATGCTGGAAGAAGCCAATAAGGAGCAAGATCTTGCAAAACGCTATGAAAAGTATGCTGAGATCCAAGCATGGTTGGTAGATAGCGCTTTAGCGATTCCAAATATTTCTAAGGGGGGGAACACCAGTATTGAGAAAAACAGTTCCTTTCTCAGAACCATATTCATTAGCTGGTAATAAAGGTATTGAATCATATAAATACCTCAAAGTACAAGATAAAACAGTCACAAAAGATGAATATGAAAAAGCTAAAGAAAAATGGTTGAAAGAAAAAGAAGAATCTAATAAAAAAGCCCAAGAAGAATTGGCAAAACATGTCAAATAAGGATTTTTCAAGAAAAACGATAGTTTCGAAAGAAACTGTCGTTTTTTAGTAGAATGATGACAAATTTGGAAGAAAAGTGTTTACATTTTTTCTTTGTTTACTTGATTTATGCTATAATGAATATAATAAAAGTTGCGAGAAGCTATTTTCGAAGGTCCTCATAGCTAATTGAGGATACATAGATTAAATTAATTTTATAGGAGGGATACTGTCTACTAAAAAGTAAGATAAAACGCAACAAATGATAAGTTCTTCTTTATGTGAAGAGTTCTTATTTGCCTATTTACTAATCGTTATGGAGGTATCATCATGGGCGCTATTATGGAGTTTGCAACAGAAAAACAGATTGCATCATTTCTTTCAACTTGTCGCATTGAAGGGCAAAAGAATTTTCTGATGGCTTTCAAGAAAAAGACATAGTTGAAATCCTTTGTTGATTTTTTCATTATAGGAGGTAGTTACTATGTTCAGTCGAGTGTGAAGCCTAAGATTCTGGCCTTTACACCTATGGGTATCTACTTGATGGACATCAGTGATGTAACTGAAAATCATTCTAATCAAGTCGTAGAGATGCCTTGGAATCAAGTTCAAGATTTTACTTATAAGACAGTCTTGAATACAGTTCGGCTGAACTGGAACTATCAAAATGAAGACTATATTTTTTCCGTGGATGTCGGTCAGATTGGTCAGCATGTGGGCCAGTATCAATTTAATAAAGACCATTATGACTATTTAGCCCAACAGGATTTCTTTCAGTCTAAGTAAGGCCTAGCAATCATTTTCACAAAAGAATCTGGAAGCTTTTCTGGATTCTTTTTAGCTTTACTCGATAAGTCTATAGTTTGAAACTATAACTAGCTCTTGAAAAGAAGAAAATGAGTTGATGAAAATAAGTGGTACAATAGTTACTATAGATTTGGAGGTATTGTATGAGCAAGGAATTACACATTAACACAATTTTGGCCCAGGCGGGTATCAAGTCAGACGAAGCAACAGGATCTTTGGTGACACCGCTTCATTTTTCGACGACATATCAGCACCCAGAGTTTGGTCAGTCTACTGGTTTTGACTATACGCGTACCAAAAACCCAACTCGTAGCAAGGCTGAAGAAGTCTTGGCAGCTATTGAGTCCGCAGATTATGCCCTAGCGACTAGCTCAGGGATGTCAGCTATTGTACTGGCCTTTAGTGTCTTCCCAGTAGGAAGTAAGGTCTTGGCTGTCCGTGACCTTTATGGTGGTTCTTTCCGCTGGTTCAACCAAGTGGAGCAGGAAGGCCGTTCCATTTTACTTATGCCAATACAGAAGAAGAGTTGATTGCTGAGTTAGACAAGGACGTGGATGTTCTTTATATTGAAACGCCAACCAATCCTTTGATGTTGGAATTTAATATCGAAAAACTAGCAAAATTGGCTCATGCTAAAGGTGCCAAAGTGGTGGTGGACAATACCTTCTACAGTCCTATCTACCAACGTCCGATTGAAGATGGAGCTGATATCGTTCTGCATTCAGCAACCAAGTATCTAGCAGGGCACAATGATGTCTTGGCTGGAGTGGTTGTGACCAATAGTTTAGAACTATACGAGAAACTTTTCTACAATCTCAATACGACAGGGGCAGTCTTGTCGCCATTTGACAGTTATCAATTGATTCGTGGTCTCAAGACCTTGTCTCTTCGTATGGAGCGCTCAACAGCCAATGCCCAAGAAGTGGTTGCCTTTTTGAAGGATTCTCCAGCAGTTAAGGAAGTTCTCTACACTGGTCGTGGAGGTATGATTTCCTTTAAAGTAGCGGATGAAACACGCATTCCTCATATCTTGAACAGCCTCAAGGTCTTCTCTTTTGCAGAAAGTTTAGGTGGGGTGGAAAGTCTTATCACTTATCCAACGACGCAAACTCACGCTGATATTCCAGCAGAAGTGCGCCATTCTTATGGTTTGACAGACGACCTCTTGCGTTTGTCAATTGGGATTGAGGATGCTAGAGATTTGATTGCAGATTTGCGCCAAGCATTAGAAGGATAAGACAAAGATGGGAAAATATGATTTTACAAGCCTGCCCAATCGTTTGGGACACCATACCTATAAATGGAAAGAAGCAGAAACGGATAGCGAAATTCTACCAGCTTGGATAGCGGATATGGACTTTGTGGTCTTACCTGAAATCCGCCAAGCTGTGCAGACTTACGCAGACCAATTGGTTTATGGCTATACTTATGCCAGTGAAGAGTTAATTAAGGAAGTTCAAAAGTGGGAAGCCACACAACACGGTTACCACTTTGATAAAGAGGCTCTTGTCTTTATCGAGGGTGTGGTACCAGCCATCTCAACAGCTATTCAAGCCTTTACAAAAGAAGGCGAAGCGGTTCTGATTAACACACCTGTCTATCCACCCTTTGCTCGCAGTGTCAAGTTGAACAACCGTAGATTGATTACCAATTCTTTGGTGGAAAAGGATGGTCTGTTTGAGATTGACTTTGATCAACTTGAAAAGGATTTGGTGAAAGAGGATGTCAAACTCTATATTCTCTGCAATCCTCACAATCCTGGTGGACGTGTTTGGGAAAAGGAAGTGTTGGAAAAGATTGGCCAACTCTGCCAGAAACACGGTGTTTTCTTGGTTTCGGATGAGATTCACCAAGATTTGGCCCTCTTTGGTCACAAGCATCATTCCTTCAATACCATTAATCCTGCCTTCAAAGATTTTGCGATTGTCTTGAGCAGTGCCACTAAAACTTTTAATATTGCTGGAACAAAAAATTCCTATGCAGTCATTGAAAATCCTAAGTTGAGACTGGCTTACCAGAAACGCCAGTTGGCCAATAATCAGCATGAAATTTCAGGTTTGGGTTATTTGGCGACAGAAGCTGCCTATCGATATGGGAAGGATTGGTTAGAGGAACTCAAGCAAGTCTTTGAGGATCACATCAATTATGTGGTGGATTTATTTGGTAAAGAGACTAAAATCAAGGTTATGAAACCGCAAGGAACCTACTTGATTTGGCTTGATTTTTCAGCCTATGACCTGACTGATGAAAGCTTGCAAGAGCTGTTGAGAAATGAAGCTAAGGTTATCCTCAACCGTGGTTTGGATTTTGGGGAGGAAGGAAGTCTCCATGCCCGCCTCAATGTAGCCATGCCTAAATCCCTGCTACAAGAAGTGTGTCAGCGGATTGTGGCGACTTTTGCCAAACTTTAATAATCCAGCCTTCTAGGAGAAAAGTATCCTTAGAAGGCTATTTTCATAGGGGAAAATATGGTATAATAAAAAGATAAGGTAAAGGTAAAAATATGGCTAAATTGATTCCGGGGAAAGTCCGTATCGAAGGCGTTGCCCTTTATGAAACTGGTAAAGTTGACATCATCAAGGAAAAGAACAATCGACTCTACGCTCGCGTTGCAGAAGAAGAACTGCGCTATAGTTTAGAGGATGATTTGGTTTTTTGTGCCTGCGATTTTTTCCAAAAGAGGGGCTACTGTGTGCATTTAGCAGCGCTGGAGCATTTTTTGAAAAATGATGAGCTTGGTCAGGAAATCTTGCAAAGTCTGGAAGAAGGTCATGAAGAAAAAGAAGCCGTTGACACCAAGGTGACCTTGGGTGGTAAATTTTTGGACCGAATCTTGTCTCCAAAATCAGAACGCGCCTATGAGTTGTCGGCTGTTGGACAAGTGGAAGCAGGAAGCAATCGTATCTTGTGGACACTTAGAATCGGGCAAATTAATAGTCAAAAATACTATGTCATTCGGGATATTCCACTCTTTTTAAAAGTTGTCGAGAAGAGAAAACCTTATATGATTGGTAAAACTTATGAGGAGTCCTTATCTTGGGAAGCCTTTAATGAGGAAAGCCAAGAGCTTCTGACTTTCTTGCGCGGACTAATGGAGGAAGGACTTAGTCCAGAGCTTTTTTTCCAAAACCAAGGCAGACACCTCTTTTTCCCTCTGACCTTTTTTGAGCAGGGTGTGAATTTACTGATGGCCTTGCCCCATTTTCAATTGGAACACCAAGTGGATAGTTACCAAACTCTGCTCTTTCAGGATATGAATGCGGATGCTAATCTTTTTACCTTTACAGTAACAGAATACTCGGACTATTTTGAAATGGAAATCAGCGAGAGTCCGAGGGTCAATGCCTTTTATCAGGGAGCTGTGCTTTTCCATAAAGGACAGGTTTATTTTCTAACAGATCAGCAGATGCGTCTTCTCAAGGAAATCAAAGCGATGTCTGTGGATCAACATGGAAAGAAATATCTGCAATTTGATAGCAGTGACCGCGATAAATTAGCTTCTTGTTTAACTTTTTTTAGCCAGATGGGCATCGTTTCAGCTCCAGAACGTCTACAAATCAAAACTTTTGCGCCCTCTTTTTACTTTGACAGGGAAGAAGATAATCGGATTCGTTTAGAAATTCAGTTTGATTATGGAAATAGACAGGTATCTAGCCGACAAGAGTTAGAAGAATTACCTTTTTCGAGTGATGCTGACTTAGAAGAAAGAATTTTCCAAGTCTGTTTGGCAGCTGGTTTTGAAGCAGATTTTCAATCTTGGCGTCAGGCCTTAAAAGCAGAGTCTGTCTATCATTTCTTCCATGAAATCATTCCAGTCTTTGAAAAACTTGGGAATGTTGATCTATCAGACAAGCTAGAAGAAATTTATAGCCTAGCAAGCCCTCAAGTGCAGATTGCTTCCAAGGGAGGTCTCTTGGAAATCCAGTTTGATTTTCAAGATATCGCCCAAGAGGAAATTGACCAAGCCATGCAGGCCTTGGTTGCCAATCAAGATTTTTATATCGATTCGTCCAATCAAGTCTACTTTTTCGATGAAGAAACCAAGAGAATTCGCCAAAATCTACAGGAACTAGGGCAATTTGAATTAAAAGATGGGGCCTTGCAGGCTCGAAAATCTTTGGCTTATAGTTTGGCTCATCTTTTTAAAGGGCGAGACCGTGTTTCTTTTTCACAAGAATTCCAGAATCTGGCTCAGGATTTGACGCATCCAGAGGACTTCCCTAGACAAGCAACTCATGTTCAGGCTGATTTGCGAGATTATCAGGAAAAGGGAATCGGCTGGCTACAAATGCTCTATCATTATGGTTTTGGTGGGATTTTGGCTGATGATATGGGACTTGGTAAAACCCTGCAGATCATTGCTTTTTTGACCAGTCAAGTGACAAAAGAAAGTCGGGTTTTGATTTTAGCTCCGTCGGGTTTGATTTACAACTGGGCAGATGAATTTCAGAAATTTGCTCCACAGTTGGATGTGGTTGTTGTTCATGGTTTGAAAGCTAATCGTGAAGAGATTCTTGCTGAGAGCCATCAAATCTATGTGACGAGTTATGCTACCTTCCGTCAGGACAGTGAGCTTATCAGGGGATGGCCTTTGACTTCCTTTTCTTAGATGAGGCTCAGGTCATGAAAAATGCCCAGACCAAGATTGCCCAGATCTTGAGACAATTTGTGGTGCCGTCAGTTTTTGCCTTGTCAGGAACTCCTATTGAAAACCATCTGGGTGAGTTGTGGTCTATTTTCCAAATCGTCATGCCAGGACTTTTGCCAAGCAAGAAAGAATTTATGAAATTACCAGCTGAGCGCGTTGCTCAGTTTATCAAACCTTTCGTTATGAGGCGCAAGAAAGAAGAAGTGCTGACTGAATTACCAGACTTGATTGAAGTGGTTTACAAGAATGAACTGGAAGATCAGCAAAAGGCTATTTACCTAGCCCAGCTACAACAGATGCGTGACCGTCTGGCTCAAGTGTCAGATCAGGAATTTCAGCGAAGTCGAGTGGAAATCTTGTCTGGTTTGATGCGCTTGCGCCAAATCTGTGACACTCCTGCCCTCTTTATGGAGGATTATCAGGGAGCCAGTGGTAAACTGGATAGTCTTCGAGACCTGCTGGTACAGGTGGCAGATGGTGGACACCGTGTCTTGATTTTCTCGCAGTTCAAGGGAATGTTGGAGAAAATTGAACAAGAACTGCCAGACTTGGGCTTGACTTCCTTTAAAATTACCGGTTCGACCCCAGCCAAGGAAAGACAAGACATGACCAAGGCCTTTAACCAAGGAGAAAGAGATGCCTTTCTGATTTCCCTCAAGGCTGGTGGTGTCGGTCTGAACCTGACAGGTGCTGATACAGTGATCTTGGTTGACCTTTGGTGGAATCCTGCGGTGGAAGCGCAAGCTATTGGCCGCGCCCATCGGATGGGTCAGGAAGAAACGGTTGAGGTCTATCGCTTGGTGACCAAGGGAACCATTGAAGAAAAAATCCAGGAACTCCAAGAACAAAAGAAACATCTGGTGTCACAAGTATTGGACGGCACAGAGTCACGTGGCAGTCTGACCCTAGCAGAAATTAGAGAAATTTTGGGAATTTCTGAAGCCAGCACTTGAAAAATCAAGACAATACGCTATAATGAAGTGTTGAAAGGAAATAGAAAATGAGAGAAGAACGATTTCCATTGGTGTCAGATGATGAGATCATGTTGACTGAGATGCCGGTTATGGACCTCTATGATGAATCTGACTTTATCAGTAATATCAAGGGAGAATACCGTGATAAGAATTATCTGGAGTGGGCCCCTATTACTGAAGAAAAACCAGCAAACCGATTGAAAAACCAGTAGAGAAACCTAAGAAGGCTGGCTTAGGAGTAAAAAAAGAAGGAAAAAGCTATGCGGAGGTGGCACGTGAAGAAGCGCGTGCGGACTTGAAAAAGAAACGCTCAGCAAGTTATCTGACTAAGGATATTACTCCTACAAGACGCCATTCTCAGCCCAGTCTAGTTAGACAGGGCAATCAACCTACTGCGCCTTTCCAAAAGGAAAATCCTGGTGAATTTGTTAAATATAGTCAAAAATTGACCCAGTCTCATTACATCTTGGCGGAAGAAGTGAACAATATTTCGACTCAAGCTGAGCCAAAAGAAACTTCAGGCCCAAAGAAAAACAACTATGATTTTCTGAAGAAGAGCCAAATCTACAATAAAAAGAATCAACAAAAAGAACAAGAACGTCAGGTGGCCCAAGAGTTGAATCTGACAAGAATTACGGAATAGGGGAGAAAACATGTCAAAGACATATCATTTTATCGGAATTAAGGGATCAGGTATGAGTGCCTTGGCCTTGATGTTGCACCAAATGGGGCATAAGGTACAGGGATCAGATGTTGAAAAGTACTACTTTACTCAACGTGGTCTTGAGCAGGCAGGGATTACTATTCTTCCTTTTGATGAAAAAAATCTAGACGGTGATATGGAAATTATCGCTGGAAATGCCTTTCGTCCAGATAACAACGTCGAAATTGCCTATGCGGACCAAAATGGCATTAGCTACAAACGTTACCATGAGTTCCTAGGTAGCTTTATGCGTGACTTTGTCAGCATGGGAGTAGCTGGAGCGCATGGAAAAACTTCAACTACTGGGATGTTGTCTCATGTCTTGTCTCACATTACAGATACTAGCTTCTTGATTGGAGACGGGACTGGTCGTGGTTCGGCCAATGCTAAATATTTTGTCTTTGAATCTGACGAATACGAGCGTCACTTTATGCCTTATCACCCAGAATACTCTATTATCACCAACATTGACTTTGACCATCCAGACTATTTCACAAGTCTAGAGGATGTTTTCAATGCCTTTAACGACTATGCTAAACAAATTACCAAAGGTTTGTTTATCTACGGTGAAGATGCTGAATTGCGTAAGATTACGTCTGATGCTCCGATTTATTATTATGGTTTTGAAGCAGAAGGTAATGACTTTGTTGCTAGTGATCTTCTTCGTTCAACAACTGGTTCAACCTTCACAGTTCATTTCCGTGGTCAAGAATTAGGGCAATTCCATATTCCAACCTTTGGTCGACACAATATCATGAATGCGACAGCCGTTATTGGATTGCTTTACACAGCAGGATTTGATTTGAACTTGGTGCGTGAACACTTGAAAACATTTGCCGGTGTTAAGCGTCGTTTCACTGAGAAAATTGTCAATGACACGGTGATTATCGATGACTTTGCTCACCATCCAACAGAAATTATTGCGACCTTGGATGCGGCGCGTCAAAAATACCCAAGCAAGGAAATTGTTGCAGTCTTCCAACCGCATACTTTTACAAGAACCATTGCCTTGTTGGACGAATTTGCCCACGCTTTGAACCAAGCGGATGCTGTTTATCTAGCCCAAATTTATGGATCTGCTCGTGAAGTAGACCATGGTGATGTTAAGGTAGAAGACCTAGCCAATAAAATCAATAAGAAACACCAAGTGATTACTGTTGAAAATGTTTCTCCACTCCTAGACCATGACAATGCTGTTTACGTCTTTATGGGAGCAGGAGATATCCAAACCTATGAATATTCATTCGAGCGTCTCTTGTCTAACCTGACAAGCAATGTTCAATAGGAAGTTCTCATGGAAATTCCAATTAAAATCATTCGGGCAAGTAAGTCTGATTTAACTGAGATAGAGGCACTTCAGGCCTCATCTTTTCCAGCTGAAAAGCAGCAACCTTCCCATATTTTAGAAGAAAGTATCCGTAAGTGTGCGGATACCTTTCTTCTAGCTAGGGATGAAAATCAGCTTCTGGGCTATGTTCTAGGCGATCCTCAGCCACATAATCCGCAATGTCTAGAAATGCATTCTTTAGTCATTGACTCTGGCCATCAGAGACAGGGCTTGGGCACGCTTCTTCTTGCAGCCTTGAAAGAGGTGGCGGTTGAGCTGGATTACAAAGCTATTCGTTTGAAGAGTCCTGATGAGTTGCTATCCTATTTTGAAATGAACGGTTTTATTGATGAAGAAACTTCCCTTTATGCAGCTAGTCAAGGTTTTAGTATGATTTGGTTTAATCCCTTTTATCTGGAGGCACAATGAAAATCAGGAAAGCAAGATTAGAAGATTTAGATCGTATCGTTGAGATTGAACTAGAAAATTTCTCACTTGAAGAAGCCATTCCTCGCTCGGTTTGAAGCTCATTTGCGAAAAATTCAGACCTCGTTTCTGGTTGCAGAAAAAGAAGGCAGAATCATGGGGTATATAGAAGGGCCAGTTGGACCATACCGCCATCTGCAAGATCAGTCTTTTACAGAAGAGATAGAAGATTATAGTCATGAGCCGAGTGGTTATATCTCTGTGACCTGTCTTTCTATTGCCAAGGAAGCACAGGGCCTTGGACTTGGTCAAAAATTATTAACAGCCTTGAAAGAGTTGGCTCTTGAACACGAAAGAGAAGGTATTAACCTAACCTGTCATGACTATCTCATCGCCTACTACGAAAAACATGGATTTGTCAATGAAGGCCGGTCTCAGTCAACCTTTGCAGGGGAAACCTGGTATGATATGGTCTGGGAAGCTAAAAAATAAGCGAGAAAAGCATGCTAGGTTGCTTTTCTTTCGTTTTTAAGATATAATATTATGGATTGTCAACGAGGAGGATAAACTTTTGAGTGAAAAAACAAGAGAAGACGAAAAATTAAGCTTTAAAGAGCAAATTTTACGTGATTTAGAGAGAGTAAAAAAACAAGATAGAAGTGAGCAAGAAAACGAGATTACAAGTTTTGAAACTCCTTTATCTCAAGAAGATTCAGTAGATCCTTCAACTCAGGAACATGAACCTTCAGCAGAAGAGTTGATGGCTAATTCTCTTTCTGTTGTGGATCAAATATTAAAGAATGCTCCTGGTGTTCCATCACGTTCTAATAATATTTCGGATGAAATTGCAGGAAATGAAGAAGTTGCAGAACCTAAAATTGAAGCGGTAGTTGAACCAGTAGAACCTGTTTTCGAGCCAGTTCAACCAAAAGTAGAACCTGTAAAACTTAACGAAGACAAAGAATTTAACGAGATTCCAACAAAGGTTGCGGTGTCGTATAAAACAAGTAGACAACAGGAAGAAGTTAGTACTCCTGCAGTGGATAATGAGCTATCTGAGTTAGCTGAATCGGCAGATAGCCTAGGTTCAGTTCCTAGACGTAGTCGCCGTGAGACAGTTAAACCAGTTAAGAAGAAAAAATCACATTTGAAGGCATTCTTCATTTCTCTACTGATTTTCCTAGCCTTGATTTCGGCAGGTGGTTACTTCGGTTATCAGTATGTTCAGTCATCCTTGCTACCTGTTGATGCAAATTCTAAGGAATATGTGACTGTTCAAATTCCAGAAGGAGCCAATGTCCAAGAAATCGGATCAACTCTTGAGCATTCTGGTGTGATTAAACACGGTGTGATTTTTGCTTTCTATGCAAAATATAAGAATTATTCAGATTTGAAGGCTGGATATTACAATTTGCAAAAGAGCATGAGTACAGAGGATATCATCAAGGAACTACAAAAAGGTGGTACAGCTGAGCCTCAAGAACCGTCACTTGCAGATTTGACCATTCCAGAAGGATATACAATTGAGCAAATCGCCCAAACTGTAGGCCAATTACAAGGTGAATTTAAAGAACCTTTGACAGCGGAAGCTTTCTTGGCTAAAGTGCAAGATGACAACTTTATCAGTCAAGAAGTTGCTAAATATCCAAACCTACTCGAAAGCTTGCCAACGAAAGAAAGTGGAGCTCGTTACCGTTTGGAAGGTTATCTTTTCCCAGCGACTACTCTATCAAGGAAAGCACAACTATTGAAAGCTTGATTGATGAGATGCTGGCAGCTATGGATAAGACCTTGACTCCGCACTATAGTGCAATTAAGTCTAAGAACTTGACAGTCAATGAATTGCTAACAATTGCTTCACTGGTTGAAAAAGAAGGGGCTAAGACTGAAGACCGTAAGTTGATTGCGGGTGTTTTCTACAACCGTTTGAATCTTGGTATGCCACTTCAAAGCAATATTGCAATCTTGTATGCCCAAGGGAAACTTGGTCAAAATATCAGCCTAGCAGATGATGCTGGAATTGATACATCGATTAATTCACCATACAATGTTTATACAAAACCTGGTTTGATGCCTGGTCCAGTAGATAGCCCAAGTCAGGACGCGATTGAAGCAAGTATCAATCAAACTAAGAGTGAGAACCTATACTTTGTAGCCAATGTTACAGATGGTAAAGTCTATTACGCAGTGACACAGGAAGAACATGATCGTAATGTAGCTGAGCACGTCAATAGCAAGCTTACTCAAAATAGTAGTTCAAACTAAGACTACACAAATGAGAATCTCAGATAGAGATTCAATATTATCGAAAGAAAGTTGAGAAAAATGGCAGAAAAAACATATCCTATGACCCTTGAGGAAAAGGAAAAACTTGAAAAAGAATTAGAAGAATTGAAATTGGTCCGCCGTCCAGAAGTGGTAGAACGCATTAAGATTGCCCGTTCATACGGTGACCTTTCTGAAACAGTGAATACGAAGCAGCTAAGGATGAACAAGCATTTGTCGAAGGACAAATCTCTAGCTTGGAAACAAAAATCCGCTATGCTGAAATCGTCAATAGTGACTCAGTTGCCCAAGACGAAGTAGCGATTGGTAAAACAGTCACTATCCAAGAAATTGGTGAGGACGAAGAAGAAGTTTATATTATCGTAGGTTCAGCGGGTGCAGATGCCTTTGCAGGAAAGGTTTCAAATGAAAGCCCAATTGGACAAGCCTTGATTGGCAAGAAAACAGGTGACACAGCAACTATTGAAACACCTGTTGGTAGCTATGATGTAAAAATCTTGAAGGTTGAAAAAACAGCCTAAAAACAGAAAAAAGGAGTGGGGAGGCGATGCGCTTCACTCACTCCTTTTTCCATTTTGCTACTCTTCGAAAATCAAATTCAAACCACGTCAGCGTAGCCTTGCCGTACTCAAGTACAGCCTGCGGCTAGCTTCCTAGTTTGCTCTTTGATTTTCATTGAGTATAAATTAAATTGAATTGGAGACGTTATGAGTTCAAAGAAGAAAAAAAAAATAAGATGGAGCGTGGTTTGACCAATCGTCACGTGCAGGTTATGGCCATCGCTGGAACAATCGGAACAGGACTCTTTTTGGGAGCGGGTCGCTCAATTAGCCTAACAGGTCCGTCCATTGTACTGATTTATATGATTACTGGGGCTTTCATGTTCCTCATGATGCGTGCGGTTGGGGAAATGCTCTACCAAGACCCTGAGCAACATACCTTTATCAACTTTATCACGCGCCATTTGGGTAAGGGCTGGGGCTATTTCTCAGTTTGGTCTTACTGGCTATCCGTTGTCTTTATCGGTATGGCGGAAATCACAGCTATCTCTCACTATGTTCAGTTTTGGTTCCCGAGCTGGCCAAGTTGGATGATTGAGATTGGATTTTTGACCATTCTAGCCTTAGTCAATCTGATTGCGGTGAAGCTCTTTGGGGAAGTTGAGTTTTGGTTTGCTATGGTCAAGATTGTGGCTATTTTAGCTATGATTGCAACAGGAGTCTTTATGGTCTTGACTGGCTTTAAGACACCTCATGGAGTAGCAAGTTTGGCCAATATCACCGACAATTTCTCCCTCTTTCCTAATGGTGGAGTGAACTTTGTCATGGCCTTTCAGATGGTTTTCTTTGCTTACCTCATGATTGAGTTTATCGGGGTAACAACTTCTGAAACCAAAAATCCACGTCAGGTCTTGCCAAAAGCCGTTAAGGAAATTCCTTTGCGAATCGTCTTTTTCTATGGTGGAGCTCTCTTGGCCATTATGTCCATTATCCCATGGCGTGAACTTGCATCGGCTGATTCTCCTTTTGTTACAGTATTTGAATTGGCAGGTATCAAGTGGGCAGCAGCCTTGATTAACTTCGTCGTTTTGACTTCAGCAGCATCTGCTCTCAACTCAACCCTTTATTCAACAGGGCGTCACTTGTATCAGATTGCTCATGATTCGCCAAATCGCTTCCTAAAAGCAATTAAAGCAGATACTCTTTCTCGCCACAATGTACCACAAAATGCTATCATCGCTTCAGCAATCTTGATTGCCCTAGCAGCCTTTATTAATGTCTTGCCAGGTGTTTCGGATGCCTTTGCCTTGATTACGGCATCATCATCAGGTGTCTATATTGCCATTTATATCTTGATTATGGTGGCTCACCTTAAATACCGCAAGTCACCAGACTTTATGGCGGATGGCTACCTTATGCCACATTATCGTTTCCTAAATCCTCTAACCATGCTCTTCTTTGCCTTTGTCTTTGTAACTCTCTTTTTACAAGAGTCTACATTTGTAGGAGCAATCGGTTCAGCTATCTGGATTATCGGTTTTGGTATTTATAGCCAGTGGAAATTTAGAAAATAGATTTGAAACTCATCAACTCAGGTTGGTGGGTTTTTGCTAGTTTGACAGTCTATTGAAATAAGACTATAATCAAGCTGTAACAGTGTTTAAGGAGGTTTAGATGTACTTTAGATTGGAAAATAAAGAATCCCATAAATCACAAGAAATAGGGAATCTGATTCGTGTTTATAACCGTTCAAAAAGAGAAGAAGCTGAAAGTGAGCCACTTAATCTTTATGTCGAAGATGAAGAGGGCAATCTTCTGGCAGGTTTGATAGCAGAGACTTTTGGAAATTGGCTAGAAATCGAGTATTTATTTGTAAAAGAGGAACTCAGAGGGCAAGGAATCGGTTCAAAACTATTGCAACAAGCAGAAACTGAAGCTAAGAATCGAAACTGTCGTTTTGCTTTTGTCAATACTTACCAGTTTCAAGCTCCAGATTTTTATAAAAGGCATGGCTACAAGGAAGTCTTTAGGTTACAAGACTATCCCTACATTGGGCAAAGATATTATTACCAAAAGAATCTGTAAGGTGAATATGAAGGTATAATTTAAAGAGAGACTCGCACATAAGTATGGAGGTGGACTGATGGATATGAGTAACTATCGATAAATACCAGTTGAATCCTAGAAATTGTGTCTTTCTAGATGATATTGAGGACAATCCAATCGCAGCCCAGAAATTGGAAATCAAGGTCTATAAGGTTAAGAAAAGAAGCGATGTCGTCGATATTTTGAAATCCTATATTTAAACTCAAAACTCTCTATCTTTTGTGGTAGAGAGTTTTTTTGTTAATAAAATATTACAAAATGACATTTATATATTGCATTAAGTTAGATATATGATATAATGTTGTTAAAAAGAGGCGCAACTTTTTAAAACTATAAGGAGGACGCAGGTGGCTAAAAATTTAAAATTAAAATTAGCTCGGGTAGAGCTTGATTTAACTCAAGGTCAATTGGCAGAGGCTGTGGGGGTGACGCGCCAGACTATTGGTTTGATAGAGGCGGGAAAATACAATCCCAGTCTCTCGCTTTGCCAGTCCATTTGTAGATGTTTAGGGAAAACCTTAGACCAACTATTTTGGGAGGAAGAAGATGGTAAATAAATTCATTCATTATCAATTACTTGACGAAAGAGAAGAACAACTAATCAATAAAGCTGGGGCAGAATCCTTTACCCTCTTCATTGGGCTTGTACTTCTAAGCTATTTGGTGGCTGTATTAGCTCCCTCTCTTTTTAATCCGAATTTTCTAGTCTATACTCTGATAGTAGGAATTTTATTCTTTTTCAATCGTGCCCGTTATCTGGGAGTGACCTACTATAGTCGTTTTCATTTTACGATTTTGGGTTGTTTTTTACTAACCTTGGTTATTACGGCTCTTTTGATGTTACAGAATTATCAATTCAACATAGAAATTTATCAGCACAATCCTTTGAATGTTAAATACCTGTCTGCTTGGGTCATTACTTATGTTATTTACCTTCCTTGGGTTTTTATCGGCAATCTTGGTCTGAAGAGCTATGGCGAATGGGCTCAGAAAAAATTTGAGCAAGATATGGATGAATTGGAGAGTGGTGAATAGCTTGTTACTCTTTTCTCAATCCAGCTAAAATGTGATATAATAGTACTAATTTATTGGAATACATGAAAGTTTTTGAAAAATTTCATGTGTTTCTAGTTAAGGAAGTAGGAAAAGTATGTACCCAGATGATAGTTTGACATTGCACACGGACTTGTACCAGATTAACATGATGCAGGTTTACTTTGACCAAGGGATTCACAATAAAAAGGCGGTCTTTGAGGTTTATTTCCGCCAGCAGCCTTTTAAGAATGGCTATGCGGTTTTTGCAGGTTTGGAAAGAATTGTGAGTTATCTTGAAAACCTGCGTTTTTCAGATAGTGATATTGCCTATTTGGAGTCGCTAGGCTATCATGGGGCATTCTTGGACTACCTCCGCAATTTCAAGTTGGAGTTGACCGTTCGTTCTGCCCAAGAAGGGGACTTGGTTTTTGCTAATGAACCGATTGTACAGGTGGAAGGCCCTCTAGCTCAATGTCAGTTGGTCGAAACTGCTCTTTGAACATCGTCAACTACCAGACCTTGGTGGCGACTAAGGCAGCTCGTATTCGCTCGGTTATTGAAGATGAACCCTTGATGGAGTTTGGGACACGTCGGGCTCAAGAAATGGATGCGGCTATCTGGGGAACACGCGCAGCGGTGATTGGTGGCGCCAATGGAACCAGCAACGTGCGCGCTGGTAAACTCTTTGACATTCCTGTCTTGGGGACTCATGCCCATGCCTTGGTGCAGGTTTATGGCAATGATTATGAGGCTTTCAAGGCTTATGCTGCGACCCACAAAAACTGTGTATTTCTTGTGGACACCTATGACACCCTTCGCATTGGGGTACCCGCTGCTATTCAGGTGGCTCGTGAGCTAGGTAACCAGATTAACTTTATGGGTGTGCGGATTGATTCTGGGGATATTGCCTACATTTCCAAGAAAGTTCGTCAGCAACTGGACGAGGCTGGATTTACAGAGGCTAAGATTTATGCTTCTAATGATTTGGACGAAAATACTATCCTCAACCTCAAGATGCAAAAGGCCAAGATTGATGTCTGGGGTGTGGGTACCAAGTTGATTACAGCTTATGACCAGCCAGCTCTTGGGGCAGTTTATAAGATTGTTGCAATCGAAGATGAAAATGGCCAGATGCGCAATACTATCAAGCTGTCAAATAATGCTGAAAAAGTGTCTACACCAGGTAAGAAGCAGGTGTGGCGCATTACCAGTCGTGAAAAAGGCAAGTCAGAAGGAGACTATATCACTTATGATGGCGTAGATGTTGCCAGCATGACAGAAATCAAGATGTTCCACCCGACTTATACCTATATCAAAAAGACCGTTCGTAATTTTGATGCAGTTCCTCTATTGGTGGATATTTTTAAGGATGGGAAATTGGTCTATGACTTACCAAGTTTACCTGATATTCAAGCCTATGCTCGTAAGGAATTTGACAAGCTCTGGGACGAGTACAAACGGGTGCTCAATCCGCAACACTATCCAGTGGACTTGGCGCGTGATGTATGGCAAGATAAGATGGACTTGATTGATAAGATGCGCAAGGAAGCCCTTGGTGAAGGAGAAGAAGAATGAGTTTGCAAGAGACTATTATTCAGCAACTGGGTGTCAAACCAGTGATTGATGCCCAGGAAGAAATTCGTCGTTCTATTGATTTCTTAAAAAGATACCTGAAAAAACATCCCTTCCTAAAAACCTTTGTACTAGGGATTTCTGGAGGACAAGATTCAACCTTAGCAGGACGATTGGCTCAACTGGCCATGGAAGAGCTGCGATCAGAAACGGGAGACGATAGCTACAAATTTATCGCTGTTCGCCTGCCATATGGAGTGCAAGCTGATGAAGCAGATGCTCAAAAAGCCCTAGCCTTCATTCAGCCAGATATCAGTTTAGTGGTGAATATCAAGGAATCAGCTGACGCCATGACGGCAGCAGTTGAAGCGACAGGAAGCCCTGTTTCAGACTTCAACAAGGGCAATATCAAGGCTCGTTGCCGTATGATTGCTCAGTATGCCCTTGCTGGTTCCCATAGCGGAGCGGTCATTGGAACAGACCATGCTGCGGAAAATATCACAGGCTTTTTTACCAAGTTTGGTGACGGTGGTGCGGATATTCTCCCTCTTTACCGCCTCAATAAGCGTCAAGGAAAACAACTCTTGAAGGAACTTGGTGCAAATCCAGCCCTTTATGAAAAAATCCCAACGGCAGACCTAGAAGAAGACAAACCAGGCCTAGCTGACGAAGTAGCCCTCGGAGTCACTTATGAAGAGATTGACGACTACCTAGAAGGCAAAATAATCAGCTCAGAAGCCCAAGCGACCATTGAAAACTGGTGGCACAAAGGCCAACACAAACGCCACCTACCAATCACCGTATTTGATGACTTTTGGGAGTGAAAACCTCCACTGGAGGTTTTCAGCCTCTCACCTTGAAATAAGAAAGTGAGAGAAGGTTCGGTAACTCACCGAGTTCGATTTCGTCATCTCACCCCCGCAACGATGACTAGGTTTGAAAAAGCTTACTAGAGCGCATTTCAAACCAGACAGCGACTGCGTCAAGGAACTAGATGAAAAACTTGTTTTTTAGTTGTTACTGAGTTTAGTCTTTTTACCCCGAGTTTAGAAATAGGAAAATGAGGAACCTCTAGTGGAGGTTTTCAGCCTCTCAACTTGAAATAAGAAAAGGTCCGGGGGACCTTTTTAGCTTATTACCTTGAAATTCAAAAGCAAAGTAAATTTAAATTGAAGTTGAAGTTGGGCAGAGAATCATCTATCAGAAAGCGAGTAGTGTCATGAAAGCAATAGGTACACAAATATTACAGACAGAACGTTTGATTTTAAGAAGATTTGTGGAGAGTGATGCAGAAGCTATGTTTCAGAATTGGGCTTCATCTGCTGAGAATCTAACCTACGTTACCTGGGATCCCCATTCTAATGTCGAAATCACTCGAAACTCGATCCGAAATTGGGTTGTCTCCTATGCTAATCTCAACTATTACAAATGGGCCATTTGTCTCAAAGAAATCCGGAGAAAGTTATAGGAGATATCAGCATCGTTGCAATAGATGAGAACGATTCTTCTTGTGAAATTGGCTATGTGCTAGGAAAGGTTTACTGGGGGCATGGTATGATGACGGAGGCCTTGAAAGCTGTCTTGGACTTCTGTTTTACTCAAGCAAATTTTCAAAATGTCAGAGCACGATATGCCAGTCTCAATCCAGCTTCAGGTCGTGTCATGGAGAAGGCTGGAATGTCCTATCTAAAGACTATTACCAATGGTGTAGAGAGAAAAGGCTATCTTGCGGACCTTATTTATTACCAGATAAGTAGGGAAGACTAGTGAATTTTCTTTTCAGTTTCCATCAAAGTCAGACTGTGTCTGGCTTTTTTTGCAACATTTTTTACATAACCTGATTAAATTCCTATTTTTCCCTATCATTGTCCCTGTTTTTTCTGGAGTTTTAGGGCTATAATAGTCCTATCAAATCAAAGAATGGAGGAAGGCAATGGATAATATAATCTTTTTAATCAGTGTTTTTCTTGCTGGAATTCTTTCCTTCTTTTCTCCTTGTATTTTACCCTTGTTACCGGTCTATGCAGGGGTCTTGTTGGATGATAAAGATGGTGCTCATATTTCTAGTGGCAAATTTTCAATCTCAGTTGTTAGTTTATTGCGAACTCTAGTTTTTATAATAGGGATTTCCTTTGTTTTTATCTTACTAGGCTATGGAGCTGGTTTTTTAGGAGACCTTTTGTATGCTTCTTGGTTTCAGTATGTGACGGGTGCAGTTATCATTCTTTTAGGCTTGCACCAGATGGAAGTCTTACATTTTCAGGGGCTCTACAAGGAAAGAAGGCTACAATTAAAGAGAGAAAGACAAAAGGGGAACGGTTATAGTCAGGCATTTTTACTAGGGTTGACCTTTAGCTTTGCTTGGACGCCTTGTGTGGGACCGGTTCTGGGCTCTGTTTTAGCCTTGGGCGGCTTCAGGTGGCTCAGGTGTTTGGCAGGGAGCTGGTCTCATGTTACTTTACACGCTGGGTTTGGCGCTACCATTTTTGGTTCTAGCTCTAGCCTCCAGCTATGTTTTGAAACATTTCCGAAAACTCCATCCTTATCTAGGAATCCTCAAAAAAGTGGGTGGTTTTCTCATTATCGTGATGGGAATTTTGGTTCTTTTGGGAAATGCTTCCATTTTGACTACATTATTTGAATAGAGAGGAAGAAGAAATGAAAAAATGGCAAACATGTCTCCTTGGAGTAGGCTCAATCTGTTGCTTGGCAGCCTGTTCGGCTAAAAACATGTCAGACGAATCTACTATGACGAAGCAAACAAAAACAGAACAAGTCAGTGCGCAAACTGCGACTAAAGGTCAGGCAGTTGCTGATTTTGAACTGACGGGAGTAGATGGCAAGACCTACCGCTTATCTGATTACAAGGGTAAGAAAGTCTATCTCAAATTCTGGGCTTCTTGGTGTTCAATCTGTCTAGCTAGTCTTCCAGATACGGATGAAATTGCTAAAGATGCTGGTGATGATTATGTAGTTTTGACAGTGGTATCTCCTGGACACAAGGGAGAACAAGCAGAATCGGACTTTAAGAACTGGTACAAGGGCTTGGATTATAAAAATTTCCCAGTTCTAATTGACCCATCAGGCAAACTCTTGGAAAGTTATGGTGTCCGTTCTTACCCAACTCAAGCCTTTATAGACAAAGAAGGCAAGCTGGTTAAAACGCAACCAGGTTTTATGGATAAGGATATGATTTTAAAAACATTGAAAGAAATGGGGTAGAGAAAGGCCATGAATGATAAAGTAAAATTGTTTGTCTTGGCAGGAATCTTTTTCCTAGCCATAAGCGGTTTCTATTTCTATTGATGCGAAATGCAGGGCAGACAGATAGCTCGCAAATTGAGAAAGCGTCAGTTAGCCAAGGAGGAAAAACAGTGAAAAAAACAGAAGTGAGTACAGATGCAGACTTGCACGAAATTTATCTAGCTGGGGGATGTTTCTGGGGAGTTGAGGAATACTTCTCACGCGTTCCCGGTGTGACAGATGCCGTATCAGGTTATGCAAATGGTAGAGGGGAAACAACCAAGTACGAATTGATTAACCAAACAGGGCATGCAGAAACTGTCCATGTCACCTATGATGCTAATCAAATTTCCCTCAAGGAAATCTTGCTACATTACTTCCGCATTATCAATCCAACCAGCAAAAATAAACAAGGAAATGATGTGGGTACCCAGTATCGTACCGGTGTTTATTACACAGATGACAAGGATTTGGAAGTAATCAACCAAGTCTTTGATGAAGTTGCTAAGAAGTACGACCAACCTCTGGCAGTTGAAAAGGAGGCCTTGAAGAATTTTGTGGTGGCGGAGGATTATCACCAAGACTACCTCAAGAAAAATCCAAATGGCTACTGCCATATCAATGTTAATCAGGCAGCCTATCCCGTCATCGATGCCAGCAAATATCCTAAACCAAGCGATGAGGAATTGAAAAAGACTTTGTCACCTGAGGAGTATGCAGTTACCCAGAAAAATCAAACAGAACGAGCTTTTTCAAACCGCTACTGGGATAAATTTGAATCCGGTATCTATGTGGATGTGGCAACTGGAGAACCCCTCTTTTCATCAAAGGACAAGTTTGAGTCTGGTTGTGGCTGGCCTAGTTTCACCCAGCCCATCAGCCCAGATGTTGCCACCTACAAGGAAGATAAGTCCTACAATATGACACGCATGGAAGTGCGGAGCCGAGTTGGAGATTCTCACCTTGGCCATGTCTTTACAGATGGGCCTCAGGATAAGGGTGGCTTGCGCTACTGTATCAATAGTCTATCTATCCGCTTTATTCCCAAAGATCAAATGGAAGAAAAAGGCTATGCTTATTTACTAGATTATGTAGATTAAGAAGTCTTTCCTAAGCAGTTAGAGGAGAATTTTGCTATACTGATACTAGTAAGTGACAAAGGAGAGAAGCATGACCTATACAATCTTAATCGTAGAAGATGAATATCTGGTAAGACAAGGCTTGACCAAACTGGTCAATGTAGCAGCCTACGATATGGAAATCATCGGTCAAGCTGAAAATGGAAGACAGGCTTGGGAATTGATACAAAAGCAGGTGCCAGATATCATTTTAACCGATATCAATATGCCTCAGCTAAATGGCATCCAGTTGGCCAGTCTGGTCAGAGAAACCTATCCTCAGGTGCATCTAGTTTTTTTGACAGGCTACGATGATTTGATTATGCTTTATCTGCTGTTAAACTAGGTGTGGATGACTACCTGCTTAAGCCCTTTTCTCGTCAGGATATCGAGGAAATGTTGGGGAAAATCAAGCAAAAGTTGGATAAGGAAGAAAAGGAAGAGCAATTACAAGATCTATTGATCGATAAGTTTGAGGGAAATATGGCCCAGAAAATCCAGTCTCATCTGGCTGACAGTCAGTTTAGTTTAAAGTCTTTAGCCAGTGATTTGGGTTTTAGTCCGACCTATCTGAGTTCCTTGATTAAGAAAGAGTTGGGGGCTGCCTTTTCAGGATTATCTGGTAAGAGAGCGTGTCAAACAAGCCAAACTCTTACTCTTGACCACAGATTTAAAGATTTACGAGATAGCCGAAAAGGTTGGATTTGAAGACATGAACTATTTTACCCAACGCTTTAAGCAGATTGCAGGTGTGACACCTCGTCAGTTTAAGAAGGGAGAAGGCCGATGAAGCGTTCTTCTCTTTTAGTCAGAATGGTTATTTCCATCTTTCTGGTCTTTCTCATTCTCCTAGCTGTAGTTGGGACTTTCTACTATCAATCTAGTTCCTCTGCCATTGAGGCTACTATTGAAGGTAATAGCCAAACAACCATCAGCCAGACTAGCCACTTTATTCAGTCTTATATCAAAAAATTAGAAACCACCTCTACCAGTTTGACCCAGCAGATGGATCTCTTAGCCTATGCTGAGAATCCCAGTCAAGACAAGGTCAAGGGAATCCGAGATTTGTTTTTTTGACTATCTTAAAGGCAGACCAGGACTTGAAAGCTGTAGTTCTGGTAACCAAATCCGGTCAGGTCATTTCTACAGATGATAGTGTGCAAATGAAAACCTCCTCAGATATGATGGCTGAGGATTGGTACCAAAAGGCCATTCATCAGGGGCTAAACCAGTTTTAACACCAGCTCGTAAATCAGATAGTCAGTGGGTCATTTCTGTTACTCAGGAACTTGTTGATGCAAAGGGGCTAATCTTGGCGTACTTCGCTTGGATATTTCCTATGAAACTTTGGAAGCCTATCTTAACCAACTTCAGTTGGGTCAGCAGGGTTTTGCCTTTATCATCAATGAAAACCATGAATTTGTCTACCATCCTCAACACACAGTTTATAGTTCATCTAGCGAAATGGAGGCTATGAAACCCTACATCGAGACAGGTCAGGGCTATACTCCTGGCCATAAATCCTACGTCAGTCAGGAACAGATTGCAGGAACTGATTGGACGGTTATAGGAGTGTCTTCATTGGAGAAGTTAGACCAGGTTCGGAGTCAGCTCTTGTGGACCTTGCTTGGAGCCAGTTTCACATCTCTTCTTGCCTGTCTCTGCTTGGTGTGGATTAGTCTTAAACGTTGGATTGCTCCTCTGAATGACTTGAGAGAAACCATGCTGGAGATTGCTTCTGGTAATCAGAATCTTCGTGCCAAGGAAACTGGTGCCCATGAATTGAGAGAGGTGACTCGTCAGTTCAATGCCATGCTGGATCAGATTGATCAGTTGATGGCAGCTATTCGTAGGCAGGAAGAAGCAACCCGCCAGTATGAACTTCAAGCCTTGTCGAGTCAGATTAATCCGCATTTCCTCTATAACACCTTGGACACTATCATCTGGATGGCTGAATTTCAGGACAGTCAGCGAGTGGTTCAGGTGACCAAGTCTTTGGCGACCTATTTCCGCTTGGCACTCAATCAAGGCAAGGACTGGATTTCCCTGTCTGACGAAATCAATCATGTCCGCCAGTATCTCTTTATCCAAAAACAACGCTATGGAGATAAGCTGGAATATGAGATTGATGAAAATCCTGCCTTTGATAAGCTAGTTTTGCCCAAGCTGGTCCTACAACCTCTTGTAGAGAATGCCCTGTACCATGGCATTAAGGAAAAGGAAGGTCAGGGACATATTAGAGTTTCTGTTCAGAAACAGGATTCAGGATTGGTCATCCGTATTGAGGATGATGGAGTTGGCTTCCAAGCTACTAGTGATAGTAGTCAAAGTCAACTCAAACGTGGGGGAGTTGGTCTTCAAAATGTTGATCAACGGCTCAAACTTCACTTTGGAGAAGATTACCAGATGAAAATCGATTCTGCCCCCTCAAAAGGGACGACGGTTGAAATATACATAAATAGAATAGAAACTAGCTAACTCCCAGTCAATTCTGGGAGTTTTATGCGTAATTGGGCAAGCTTTCTAGGTTGTCTATCTTGCTAAAAAGTAGAAAAAACGATATGATAGATAATGACAAAAGAGGTATCAAGTATGAAGGAAAAAGACATTCGAAGAGAAACAAGCCAGATTGTAAAAGATGTATTAGAAAAGGCCAATTTGAAGCAAGGATCTATCTTTGTTTTGGGCCTTTCTTCTAGTGAGGTGATAGGTGGTCAGATTGGCAAGGAATCTAGCCAAGAAATTGGGGAAATCATTGTGAAGACCATCCTAGATATCTTAGAGGAAAAAGGAATTCATCTAGCTGTTCAAGGTTGTGAACATGTCAATCGGGCCCTCGTCGTGGAACGTCAGGTGGCAGAGCAGTTTGGCCTGGAAATCGTCAGTGTCCTTCCTACCCTTCATGCAGGAGGTTCAGGTCAGTTGGCAGCCTTCAAGTTTATGCAAGATCCAGTTGAGGTTGAATTTATCAAGGCTCATGCTGGATTGGATATCGGAGACACTGCAATTGGTATGCATGTCAAGCATGTTCAGGTTCCGATTCGCCCTCTTTTGAGAGAAATTGGGCATGCCCATGTAACGGCTCTTGCTAGCCGTCCAAAATTAATTGGAGGTGCGCGTGCGCATTATCCACAAGATTCTATCAGAAAGTCGTGAGAATGAAAAAAACAAAACAACAACTAGAAAAAATCACCAAATATTCGATTCGTAAGCTAACTGTTGGGGTAGGTCCTGTAGCCATCGGGGCCTTCCTTTTTGGTGCTAGTACCCTTTCAGTAGATAAGGTTCAAGCCAATGAAGTCGGCGGTGCTCATAGCGTTCATTACCGTTATTTGGCGGAGCAGGAATTGACTGAGTCTGAAAAAGCCCTGATTCATCATGAGGTTCCAACAGAGTTTCAAGATGAAGATATTATTTATGTAGTTTATCGCAAGAAAGCTAGTACCTACCAAGAACTTCCTTATACAGGGAGTAAAGAATTAGCCTTGGCTGGTATAGGGTTGGCTACGGCTTCTTTGGCTGTTTTATTAATCTCTAAAAAACATCGTGGTAAGGTGCTTGGTGTCTTATTAATTAGTTCGATTGGTGCAAGCAACTTTGTTCCTTTCACCACATTTGCGTTTGAAAATAAAGAATTGCTTTCTTATAACCAAACTATTTCGGCTTCTACACATGAAGGTTTGGCTGAAGGGATTATCCACATTGATGGCTATGAATACATTGGTTACTTCAAGGAAGCAGAACTTCACCCATCAAGACCAGCTTCAGCTGAGAAGCCTCAGTTGCCAGTAGAAAAGCAAAGTGCAAATGAAATCGAGAAGACAGAAGTAGTTCAAGAAACACCAGTTTCTGAGAAACCTCAGACAAGACTAGAAGAGAGCTTAGTGGATATTCCTTTTGAAACAGTCACAAGCCCAGATATCAATCTAGCAGAAGGACAGACTCGTATCGTCACAGCTGGAGTAAATGGTCAGCGTCGCATTGTAACCAAAGTATCGATGGTTAATGGTCAAGAAGTTAGAGAAGTCATCGAAGACCAAGTGGTTCAAAATCCTGTTTCGCAAGTCATTGCAGTCGGAACTAAGAAAGAAGAGCAACCTGCCCCAACTCCAGTACCACAAGCTGAACCAACGCATCAGGTAGCTAAAGGAACGCAAGAGGCAGGCAAAGAAGGTCAAGCCTTAACGCAACCAACCTTACCAGAGGCTCCAGTTGAAGCAAAAGGAACGCAAGAGGCAGGCAAAGAAGGTCAAGCCTTAACGCAACCAACCTTACCAGAGGCTCCAGTTGAAGCAAAAGGAACCCAAGAGACAGGCAAAGAAGGTCAAGCTCTAACACAACCAGAACTTCCAGAAGCTCCAATCACAGCAAAAGGGACTCAAGAAGAAGGCAAGGAAGGTCAAGCTTTAACACAACCAACCTTACCAGAAGCTCCAATCGAAGTAAAAGGTACACAAGAGGAAGGTAAAACTGGCCAAGCCCTTGTACAAGAACAGTTACCTGAGTACAAAGTAACTGAGGGAACCCTTGTTGAAACATCGACTACAGACCTAGACTACAAAACTGAAACGATAGAGGACCCAACCAAGTATACGGACGAAGAAACTGTCCTACGAAATGGTGAAAAAGGTAGCCAAGTTACTAAAACAACTTATAAAACAGTAGAAGGTGTTAAAACGAACCAAGTTCTTTCAACTAGAACAGAAGTTACCAAGGAACCTGTAAACCAACAGGTAAGTCGTGGGACAAAACCAATTGAAGGAACTCTGGTAGAAGAAAGTCTTGAAAGGATTCCATTTAAGGAAGTTGTTAAAGAAGATGACCAACTGAAAAAAGGTGAAAGAGTTACTGTCCAAGAAGGAAAAGATGGACAGAAAAAAGTTACCAAGACTTACAAAACTATCAAAGGTTTAAAAACAGAAGAAGCACCGAAAATTGTAGAACAGGTTCTGGAGTTAGACCAAGATCGTATCGTTAAATTAGGAACTAAAAACTTTGAAAAACCAATCTTAAGTTTGTCACTTGTTGATGTTCAAGATTTGAAACGATCATCTCAAATCCGTTATAATTTGGAAAATCCAAGTAAGGCAGCCATTAAATCTATCACCCTAACTCTGAAAAAAGGTGATGAGATTGTGAAGACATTGAATGTTTCACCAGAAGATCTAACAGCTTCTTTGACAGACTTACAGTACTACAAAGATTATAAACTTGAAACCAAGATGGTTTATGACCGTGGTGAGGGTGATGAGGAAGAAGTTCTGAAAGAAGAACCTCTAAGAATCGACCTCAAAAAAGTTGAAATCAAAAATATCAAAGAAACAAGCTTGATGAGTGTGGACGCTGACGGTAACGAAACAGATACTAGTTTACTTACAGAAAAACCAGCTGATCTTGCTCCGCTCTACCTACGAGTTACAACTCACGACAACAAAGTTACAAGACTGGCTGTTGACAAGATTGAAGAAGTAGAAAAAGATGGAAAAGCTTTATATAAAGTCACTGCCAAAGCACCAGATTTGATTCAACGTAATGCGGATAACACACTTAGCGAAGAGTATGTTCATTATTTTGAAAAACAAAAAGCACACGATGGTGATGTATATTATAGCTTTAACGACCTAGTAACGGCTATGAAAGCTAATCCAAGTGGTACCTTTAAACTTGGTGCAGATTTGAATGCAGCAAATGTACCAACTCCGAATAAACAATATGTACCTGGTAAATTTAGCGGAACTTTAACAAGTGTTGACGGTAAACAATATACCATTCATAATATGGCTCGTCAGTTATTCGATAACGTTGAAGGCGGTACAGTTAAAAACATTAACTTAGGTAATGTTAATATCAATATGCCTTGGATTGAAAATATTTCCGCACTATCAAGAGTAATTAAAAATGCCACAGTTGAAAATGTTAAGGTAACTGGTAGTATCCTTGGTAAAGATGGTATTGCTGGTATCGTAAATAAAGGAGATACTGGTGGACTTCTTAAAAATGTTGCTTTCATCGGTAAACTAACAGGTGTCGGTAATAAAGGTTGGGATCTTGGTGGTATCGCCGGAGAACTTTGGCGTGGTAATATTAAACATGCATACGTAGATGCTGATATTGTTGCAGATAGAGCACGTGTTGGTGGACTTTGTCGCTAGAACCGATAACGGTTCTGATCCTAATGGTATTGATAAATACGCTTCTGTTCGTAACGCTGTTACTAAAGGAACTATTGATGTGAAGAACCCTGTTGAGGTAGGTGGTTTCATTAGTAAAAACTGGACATGGGGACGTGTTGCTGACACAGTTTCAATGATGAAAGTCAAAAACGGTGAAGAATTCTACGGTTCTAGAGATTTAGAAGCAGAAGGTGGATATTACACAAAAAACTGGATTGAAAGAAACTACGTTGTTAAAGATGTGAGTGAAGGTTCTCACTCATTTAACGGTTCTCGTAGTAATCGAATCCAAGAAATCAGCCTAGAAGATGCAAATAAAAAAATAGAATCATTCGGAATTACAGCTGATAAGTTTGAAATTAAACCTCTTGTTGAAGATACACTAAATAGTGTAAAACCAAAATCTGACACTTACAAAGATACTCAAGATTACGATACTTCTCGTGAACTTGCTTATCGTAACATCGAAAAATTACAACCGTTCTACAACAAAGAATGGATTGTAAATCAAGGTAATAAGATTCCTGCAGGTTCTAAATTACTAAATACGGAAGTTTTATCTGTTACAGGTATGAAAGATGGACAATTTGTGACCGACTTATCGGATGCTGACCACATTATGATTCATTACGCTGATAAGACGAAAGAAATTAAAGCTATTACGCAAAAAGAATCTAAGGTTCAACAAGTTCGTGAATATAGTATTGAAGGATTAGATGATGTTGTCTATACACCAAACATGGTTGTTAAAGATCGTGCAAATTTGATCAATGATATCAAAGCTAAATTAGCTTCTGTTGAACTTGATTCAGATGAAGTTCGTAAGATTAATAACAATCCTAAGATGTTATACATGGAGGAAAGCTTCAAAGAAGTAAAAGATAATCTTGATGCTTTAGTTAAAGCTTTAGTTGAAAATGAAGACCATCAATTAAATACGGACGAAGCAGCTAAACGTGCATTGATTAAAAAAGTTGAAGATAATAAAGCTAAAATCATGTTAGCTCTGGCTTATTTAAACCAATACTATGGAATTAAATTTGACGGATTAAATATCAAAAATATGATGACCTTCAAACCTGATTTCTACGGTAAGAACGTTAACGTACTTGATAGATTAATCAGCTTTGCTTCAAATGGTAACAACCTAAAAGGTGATCAATCACACGATGCATTTAACAGAGCTCTTGCAAGTGCTACTGGTAAAGCTAACTTACACGAATTTCTGAAGTACAACATGGAATTATTCACTAGTGAAACAGATATGAATACTTGGTTCAAGAATAACATTGCAGATAACGCTTATGTCGTTGAGAAACAATCATCAAATCCTGATTTGCGAATAAGAAACATAAATTGTATGAAGTAATTAATAATGGACATCACGGACGTTATATTCTACCACTTCTGAACCTGAAGAAAGCGCATATGATCTTAATTACGACCTATAATACCATTGCGTTTAGTTCATTTGAGAAATACGGTAAGAACACAGCAGAAGAACGTGAAGCGTTCAAGAAGCAAGTTGATTTACGTGCGCAAGAACAAATCAATTATTTAGACTTCTGGTCAAGACTTGCTGCAGATAATGTACGAAATAATCTTCTTAAGAGTGAAAATATGGTACCATCTGCAATTTGGGATAACCATGATGTACCAGGTTTGGGATGGGTTGACCGTATGGGACATACGAAGAAAGGTGATTTTGCTCCAATTCGTGAATTCTATGGTCCGACTGATAAATGGCATGGATACAATGGAATGGGTGCATACGCTTATATCTTCCAAAATCCACAACCACAAGAGGCGGTATATTACATCATCTCTAGCATGATTAGTGATTTTGGTACATCTGCATTCACTCACGAAACAACTCACATCAATGATCGTATGGCCTACTTAGGAACATGGCGTCACCGTGAAGGAACAGACGTTGAAGCCTTTGCTCAGGGTATGCTACAATCACCATCAGTCTCAAATCCAAATGGTGAATATGGTGCCTTAGGATTAAATATGGCATATGAACGTCAAAATGATGGTAACCAATGGTATAACTATAATCCAAATGTGTTAAATAGTCGTGAGAAAATCGATCACTACATGAAGAATTACAATGAATCTATGATGATGCTTGATTATTTAGAAGCTGAATCTGTAATTAAGAAAAATACTGGAACTAACGATAAATGGTTCAAGAAAATGGATCGAGAATGGCGTTCAAATGCTGATCGTAACAGTCTAAAAGGTGAACCACATCAATGGGATAAACTTCGTGATTTAAACGATGAAGAGAAAAACATGAAGTTAACAACGATTGATCAATTGGTAAACAACAACTTTGTTACCAAGCATGGAATGCCTGGTAATGGACGTTACCGTTCGGAAGGTTTCGATTCTGCTTATCAAACCGTTAATATGATGGCAGGCATCTATGGTGGTAATACAAGCAGAAGTGCTGTAGGTTCCATTTCATTTAAACATAATACATTCCGTATGTGGGGTTACTTTGGTTACCTTGATGGTTTCTTAGGATATGCTTCTAATAAATACAAAGATGCTGCTAAGAAAGAAAACAACGGTTATGTTGGAGATGATTTCATCATTAAGAAAGTTTCAAATGGAAGATTCCAAAACTTAGAAGAATGGAAATCTGCTTGGTATCATGAAGTTCATGAGAAAGCTCAAAAAGGCTTTGTTGAAATTGAAATTAATGGTGAGAAAATTTCAACTTATGCAAGACTTCAAGAATTGTTTGATGAAGCAGTTGAAAAAGATCTTAAAGGGAATGGGTTTGGAAATACAGTTAGTCTGAAAGAGAAAGTTTATAAACAACTTCTACAAAAATCTAATGGATTTACTGGAGAGTTGTTTACTAAATAGTAGATAGGACTAATAGAATAATAAAAAGGTAGATCAGTTTTATCTGAATCTGCCTTTTTATGCTATACTTAAGATATGCATAGAAAAACAGTAATTGATTTTAGGGCTTTGGGGGAAAGATACATCTTTACCCAGCCTATCAAAGAGTTAAAAACGAGAGATTTGGCAGAAGTGGCAGACTTGCTGGCACAAGTGGAAAGTTACCAAGAGCAGGGCTACTATGTGGTGGGCTATGTCAGCTACGAGGCTGCACCTGCTTTTGAGGAGAAATTAGCAGTTCATAAAGCGCCTTTACTGGGAGAATACCTGCTATTTTTTACCGTTCATGATAGGGTAGAAACATCCCCTATTCCTCTGACTTATGATGAGGTTGATTTGCCCTCAAATTGGCAGGAAGTAACGCTTGCAGAGGATTATGAAAAGGCGATTGCACAGATACATCATCATTTGCGGCAGGGGGACACCTATCAGGTCAACTACACCGTCCAACTCAAGCAAAAATTAAGTGCCAATCCTTTTGCCATTTACAATCGCATGGTGGTAGAGCAGGAGGCGGGCTACAATGCCTATGTTGAACATGATGAAATGGCAGTGATTTCCATGAGTCCAGAACTCTTTTTTGAGCAAAATGACCGTGAGTTGACAACGCGACCAATGAAGGGAACGACTCAGCGTGGGGTAACTGACCATGAAGACTTAGAGCAGTCTAGTTGGTTGGAGCAGGATCCTAAAAATCGCTCTGAAAATATGATGATTGTGGACCTCTTGCGCAATGATATGAATCGTATTTCTGAAGTGGGCAGTGAGCATGTGGAGCGTCTGTGTCAGGTAGAGCAGTATTCAACTGTTTGGCAGATGACTTCGACCATCAAGAGTCGGTTGCGACCAGATGTGGACTTGGTTACCATTTTTCGCTCTCTCTTTCCTTGTGGATCCATCACAGGAGCTCCTAAGATAGCGACTATGGAAATTATTAAGGAGTTGGAACCACAACCGCGTGGAGTCTACTGTGGAACGATTGGTCTCTTGCTTCCAAATGGACGACGGATTTTTAATGTTGCTATCCGGACTATTCAACTGTATCAAGGGAAAGCCATCTATGGAGTTGGCGGAGGCATTACTTGGGATAGCACTTGGGAGTCTGAATACCGCGAGGTTCATCAAAAGGCAGCTGTTCTCTATCGTAAACAAGCTCGTTTCAAACTGATTACTACAGGGAAAATCAGCCAGAAGAACTTGTTGTTTGAAGAACAACATCTGGAAAGACTGAGAATAGCTAGTCGGTATTTTGCTTTTCCTTTTGACCCAGAAATTTTGAGACAAAAGATTGAAGCAGAGTGTCAGGCTTGTGATGCTAATCAAGATTACCGCTTGCGAATTTCTCTCAACAAGTCTGGAGAGATAGAAGTCGATCGTCAAGTATTGGAACCTCTCAGTCCGACCTTCTGTCAAGCAAAACTTTGCCTTCAGGAAGCAAATTTGCAACAAGCCTTTACCTACTTTAAAACCACTTACCGATCGCATTTGAATTTAGGAAAACACGAGAAGATTTACCATAATACAAGAGGAGAATTACTTGAAACCTCTATTGGAAATTTGGTTCTGAAAATTGCCGGGAAACTTTACACGCCACCTATCCGACTTGGAATCTTGCCAGGAATTTATCGTCAGCATTTGTTAGAAACAGGACAGCTAGAAGAGAAAGTCTTGACCTTTGCAGACATAGACCAAGCTGAAGCTATTTACGGCTGTAATGCAGTGAGAGATTTGTATGAGTTGCAAGTGATAGGATTGTGAGTTTTAGCTATTAATAGCTTTTAGTATATATTAATACATATTTTTGTTATAATGTAATCGTAAACAATAAAAATTTAAAGGAGATTTTTATGAGAAAATCAAAAAAAATTTTGGTTACAAGTTTAGCAGCAACTACACTTGCACTTGTTTCTCTTTCAGATACAATGGGGATGTTGCCTTTCTCATCTCAGAAAGTATCTGCTCAAGAAAAAGATGCGTCTAAAAATGGTAAAATTGTAAAAGAGAATACAAAACCCGCACCAAAACCTGCGCTGAAGCCGGCACCAAAACCCGCACCAAAACCCGCGCCGAAGCCCGCACCAAAACCCGCACCAAAACCCGCGCCGAAGCCCGCACCAAAACCCGCACCAAAACCTGCGCCGAAGCCGGCACCAAAACCCACGCCGAAGCCGGCACCAAAACCCACGCCGAAGCCGGCACCAAAACCCACGCCGAAGCCAGCACCAAAACCCACGCTGAAGCCGGCACCAAAACCCGCGCCGAAGCCGGCACTAAAACCGACTGAAAAATCTAAAGAAACAACTCCTAAACAGGATAAATCAAAATCTAAAGTTCAGTCTGGCTGGGTAGGGTCTTCGTACTATGAAAATGGTGCTAAAGTTACTAATAAGTGGATTTTTAATAAAAAGGTTAACGCCTACTTCTATTTAAATGCATCGGGAAATTATGTCCAAAATGCCTGGGTCGGTAATTACTATCTAAAATCTGATGGTAAGAGAGCTAAGAACGAATGGATTTATGATAAGAAATCGAGTTCATATTTTTATCTAACATCAGAAGGAAGTTCAGCTCGTAACACTTGGGTCGGTAATTACTATCTCAAATCTGATGGAAAGATGGCCAAGAATGAATGGATTTATGATAAGAAATACTCTGCACATTATTATTTAACAGCAGAAGGTAGCTATGCTCGTAATACATGGGTAGGTAATTACTATCTCAAATCAGATGGGAAGAGAGCTAAAAATGAGTGGCTTTATGATAAGAAATCGAATTCATATTTTTATCTAACATCAGAAGGAAGTTCAGCTCGTAACACTTGGGTAGGAAATTACTACCTCAAATCAGATGGAAAGATGGCTAAGAATGAATGGATTTATGATAAGAAATACTCTGCACATTATTATTTAACAGGAGAAGGTAGCTATGCTCGTAACACCTGGGTCGGTAGTTACTATCTCAAATCAGACGGTAAGAGAGCTAAAAATGAATGGATTTATGATAAAAACTACGGGTCATACTATTATCTAACAGGAGAAGGAAGCTACGCACGTAACAAATGGGTAGGTAATTACTATCTAAACTCAAACGGTAAAATGGCCAAAAATGAATGGGTAGATGGTGGTCGTTATTATGTTGATTCTGATGGAAAAAAGGTTAAAAGTGACTGGATTTATGATAAAAACTATGGTTCATATTATTATCTAACAGCAGAAGGCAGCTACGCTCGCAACAAATGGGTAGGAAATTATTATCTCAAATCAGATGGAAAGATGGCCAAGAATGAATGGGTAGATGGCGGTCGTTACTATGTTGATTCTGAAGGCAAAATGGTAAGGAATAGATGGGTAGATGGTGGTCGTTACTATGTAGGATACGATGGTGTGTGGCAACCAAAACCAGCAGCCGGGAACCAGTACAATGCAGCTTTAAAGGAAGCACAAGGTTATAATAGGATTCATTTGTCAAAAAAAGAAATTTATGAGATGTTAATTTATAAAGGTTTTAATAGTGACGCTGCACAATATGCTATCAATCATTTGCAAGCAGACTATAAGGCGAATGCCTTAGCTAGAGCAAGAGAATACCGAAAGAATGCCCATTTATCAAAGACAGAAATTTATGAGAGGCTAACTTCTCCTTATTATTTTAAAGAATTTACCAAAGAAGAAGCAAACTATGCAATTCAACATCTAGGCGACTAATTATTTAGAATAACTATTTTAACACCAATTGACAAGTCAAGTACAACAAAGTTGTTCCTCTGATTAAGAGAGTATTTTTCAAGCTGTTTGAGTGAACTCAAACAGCTTTTTTGCGGACTATAGCCAAGTTCAAAATAGAAGGTTCTCCGATTGTCTTTCCACCCAGAACAGAATGGATTTTCCAATTTCAAAAAGGGGTTGGAGTTTATAGGTGTGAACAAAGGCATCTATGCTGTGTCCCGTTGGTTTCCCCAAAAATCTCAGCCGGTTTGAGTCCTACGTTTAAATAAGTTTCAATTTCTACTCACTCAGCTTCAGATAAGTGCTTGTATAGTTATTATTTTAATGTAAAAAAGATTAAGGATATGGTATACTATAAGTGTAAATCATAAGAAAAGGAGATTTTTATGAGAAGATCAAAAAAAATTTTGGTTACAAGTTTAGCAGCAACTACTTTTGCACTTGTTTCTCTTTCAGATACAATGGGGATGTTGCCTTTCTCATCTCAGAAAGTATCTGCTCAAGAAAAGGCTGAGTCTAAAAATGGTAAGATTGTAAAAGAGAATACAAAACCCGCGCCGAAGCCGGCACCAAAACCTGCGCCGAAGCCAGCATCAAAACCCGTGCCGAAGCCGGCACCAAAACCTGCGCCGAAGCCAGCACCAAAACCTGCGCCGAAGCCAGCACCAAAACCTGCGCCGAAGCCAGCATCAAAACCTGCGCCGAAGCCAGCACCAAAACCTGCGCCGAAGCCAGCATCAAAACCTGCGCCGAAGCCAGCACCAAAACCTGCGCCGAAGCCAGCACCAAAACCTGCGCCGAAGCCGGCACCAAAACCTGCGCTGAAGCCGGCACCGAAACCAGCGCCGAAGCCAGCACCAAAACCTGCGCTGAAGCCAGCACCAAAACCTTCGCCGAAGCCAGCACCAAAACCTGCGCCGAAGCCGGCACCAAAACTTGCGCCGAAGCCAGCATCAAAACCTGTGCCGAAGCCAGCACCAAAACCCTCGCCGAAGCCAGCACCAAAACCCTCGCCGAAGCCGGCACCAAAACCTGCGCCGAAGCCGGCACCAAAACCCTCGCCGAAGCCGGCACCAAAACCCTCGCCGAAGCCGGCACCAAAACCCTCGCCGAAGCCAGCACCGAAACCTAAAGAAACAACTCCTAAACAGGATAAATCAAAATCTAAAGTTCAGACTGGCTGGGTAGGAAATTACTACCTCAAATCAGATGGGAAGAGAGCTAAAAATGAATGGGTAGATGGTGGTCGTTATTATGTTGATTCTGATGGAAAAAAGGTTAAAAGTGACTGGATTTATGATAAAAAGCATGGTTCATATTATTATCTAACAGCAGAAGGAAGCTCTGCTCGCAATAAATGGATAGGAAATTCTTATCTCAAATCAGATGGGAAGATGGCCAAGAATGAATGGGTAGATGGCGGTCGTTACTATGTCGATTCTAAAGGTTATATGGTAAGGGATAAATGGGTAGATGGTGGCCGTTACTATGTAGGATACGATGGTGTGCGGCAACCAAAACCAGCAGATGGGAACCAGTACAATGCTGCTTTAGAAAAGGCAAAGAGTTATAATTCGTGGGCAAATATGTCAAAAAAAGCTCTCTATGAGCAATTAACGTGGCATGGTTTTTCAAGTTCAGCAGTGCAGTATGCCATCGATCACTTGAATGCAGATTACAAAGCAAATGCCTTAGCTAAAGCAAGAGAATACCGAAAATATAGTAATATCTCAAAAACTGAAATTTATGACAGGCTAACTTCTTCTTGGTTTGGAAAATTTACAAAAGAAGAAGCAAACTATGCCATTCAAAAACTTAATCTACCATCAGAAGGCAGCCATGTTCGCAATAAATGGGTAGGAGCTTATTATTATAAATCGGATGGAAAGATGGCCAAGAATGAATGGGTAGATGGCGGTCGTTACTATGTCGATTCTAAAGGTTATATGGTGAAGGATAAATGGGTAGATGGTGGCCGTTACTATGTAGGATACGATGGTGTGCGGCAACCAAAACCAGCAGATGGGAACCAGTACAATGCTGCTTTAGAAAAGGCAAAGAGTTATAATTCGTGGGCAAATATGTCAAAAAAAGCTCTCTATGAGCAATTAACGTGGCATGGTTTTTCAAGTTCAGCAGTGCAGTATGCCATCGATCACTTGAATGCAGATTATAAGGCAAATGCCTTAGCTAAAGCAAGAGAATATCGAAAATATAGTAATCTCTCAAAGACAGAAATTTATGAGAGGCTAACTTCTCCTTATTTTAGAAAATTTACCAAAGAAGAAGCCAACTATGCAATTCAAAAACTAGGGGATAAATAGTTATTAATTATTAGATGTAACTTTTTCATGCAAAGCTTTGCACAAATCTAACGATTTTGTTATACTATATCTGTAAGCATTTTCAATTAAAAAGGAGAAGACGATGAGTCAAAAGATTATTGGGATTGACCTTGGTGGAACTTCTATCAAATTTGCAATCTTGACAACAGCAGGAGAAATCCAAGAAAAATGGTCTATCAAGACCAACATTTTGGATGAGGGAAGTCATATCGTAGATGATATGATTGAGTCTATTCAACATCGTTTGGACTTGCTTGGATTGACAGCAGCAGACTTCCAAGGTATTGGAATGGGATCACCTGGTGTGGTTGACCGTGAAAAAGGAACTGTTATTGGTGCCTACAACCTCAACTGGAAAACCCTTCAACCAATCAAAGAAAAGATTGAAAAAGCCTTGGGCATTCCTTTCTTCATCGATAATGATGCCAACGTAGCTGCTCTTGGTGAGCGCTGGATGGGTGCTGGAGATAACCAACCAGACGTTGTCTTTATGACACTCGGTACTGGTGTTGGTGGCGGTATCGTTGCAGAAGGCAAATTGCTTCACGGTGTTGCTGGTGCAGCAGGTGAGCTTGGCCACATCACTGTTGACTTTGACCAACCAATCGCATGTACCTGTGGTAAGAAAGGCTGTCTTGAGACAGTCGCTTCTGCAACAGGGATTGTCAACTTGACTCGTCGCTATGCCGATGAATACGAAGGCGATGCAGCCTTGAAACGCTTGATTGATAACGGAGAAGAAGTAACTGCTAAGACTGTCTTTGACCTTGCAAAAGAAGGAGACGACCTTGCTTTGATCGTTTATCGTAACTTCTCACGTTACTTGGGAATCGCTTGTGCCAACATTGGTTCAATCCTAAACCCATCAACAATCGTTATCGGTGGCGGTGTGTCAGCTGCAGGAGAATTCCTTCTACAAGGTGTTCAAAGGTTTACGACGAAAATACCTTCCCACAAGTACGCACAACAACTAAATTGGCTCTTGCAACTCTAGGAAATGACGCTGGAGTTATTGGAGCAGCATCACTTGTATTGCAATAAAATAAAAATGACAGAGCTTGGTGATTCATCAGGCTCTTTTTCAAGATCATAATTGTAAATATAACTCTTAACTTTTTGATTTTAGAAAGGAGATTTTAAATGAATAAGTCAGAACAATCCATGTTTGAATTGGCTTTGTCCATTGCAAAAAAAGCATATGAGGGACAATATGATAAGGCTGGAGTAGTTTATATCAAACACCCTCTTTTTGTAGCAAGTCTGGTCGATACGCAAGAAGAAAAGGCAGTCGCTCTATTGCACGATGTTCTTGAAGATAGCCCTTATACAGCAGAAGAACTAATATTAGCTGGTTTACCAGAGACTGTTGTTACTGCAGTGCAGGTACTGACCAAGAAAAAGGGACAAGATTACCAACAATATTTGGAACTTGTTAAATCGAATCCTATAGCACGTTGTGTCAAATTAGCAGATTTGAAACATAATTCAGATTTATCTAGACTAGCTACAATTACTGAAAAGGATCTGGAACGATTTGAAAAATACAAGAAAGCTATTGATTATCTGAGCATGTAGAAAAGCTTTTTTTATGCTATACTAGTTAGGAAACAAATGAGGTGAGAGTAAATGACAAAAGCAGATACGATTTTTAAAGAGAATATTGAACGAATCCTCAAAGATGGTGTCTTTTCTGAACAAGCACGCCCCAAGTACAAGGATGGGACAGTTGCCAACTCCAAGTATGTAACGGGTGCATTTGCCGAGTATGACTTGGCAAAGGGGGAATTCCCCATTACAACCTTGCGTCCTATTGCCATCAAATCCGCCATCAAGGAAGTGCTCTGGATTTACCAAGATCAGTCTAATAGCTTAGAAGTGCTGAATAGCAAGTACAATGTTCACTACTGGAATGACTGGGAAGTGGGAGATACGGGAACTATTGGTGAGCGTTACGGGGCAGTCGTTAAGAAACACGATATTATCAATAAGCTTCTCAAGCAGTTGGAAGCTAATCCTTGGAACCGTCGCAACATTATCTCCCTTTGGGATTACCAAGCTTTTGATGAGACGGACGGCCTCCTCCCATGCGCCTTTCAGACCATGTTTGATGTCCGCCGTGTAGATGGAGAAATCTATCTGGATGCGACCTTGACCCAGCGTTCGAATGACATGTTGGTGGCCCACCACATCAATGCTATGCAGTATGTAGCTCTTCAAATGATGATTGCCAAGCATTTTGGCTGGAAGGTTGGGAAGTTCTTCTACTTCATCAACAACCTCCATATCTATGATAATCAATTTGAACAAGCTCAGGAATTGCTCCGTCGTGAGCCATCAAACTGCCAACCACGTTTGGTCTTGAATGTACCAGACAAAACCAACTTCTTTGATATCAAAGCGGAAGATTTTGAGTTGGTGGATTATGACCCTGTCAAGCCACAGTTGAAGTTTGACCTAGCTATTTAAAAGAATAGAAAAAAGAAGTTGAGGCAATGAATCCCAACTTCTTTTGTTTCTTAACGTGATACGCGGCGGCGAGCTGCTTTTTTACGGTTTTCTTCGATGAAAGCAGCTTTTTGCTCTTCTGGTTCGATTACTTTCTTTTTAAATGCGTATACTGCACCTGCGACTGCAGCGACAGTTCCTGCGACACCTGTTACAAGACCTTTAGCGAATCCTTTAGCCATGAGTCTTCCTCCTTTATATTCTCAATCAGTCAGCCCCTTCAAGAGGTCACATTTTTCTGACTGACCTTTTTGTGTTATAATAATAGTAACGAAAAAATGGGAATTTTTCAAGGAAAAAAGATGAAAACAAAAATAATTGTGATTGTTGGACCGACTGCAGTTGGAAAGACGGCTCTAGCCATTGAAGTAGCCAAGCGTTTTAATGGCGAAGTGGTTAGTGGAGATAGCCAGCAAGTCTATCGAGGACTTGATATTGGGACGGCCAAGGCTAGTCCAGAAGAGCAGGCAGCTGTTCCTCATCATTTAATCGATGTTAGAGAGGTAACCGAGTCTTACTCGGCTTTTGATTTTGTTTCAGAAGCTAAGATGGCTATTGAGGATATTCACAGTCGTAGCAAGCTAGCCATTATCGCTGGTGGGACTGGACTGTATATCCAGAGCTTGTTAGAAGGCTACCATTTAGGTGGGGAGACTCCCCATGAGGAAATTTTGGCCTATCGGGCTAGTTTAGAGCCCTATACAGATGAGGAACTAGCCTATCTTGTGGAGCAAGCTGGCCTTGAGATTCCCCAGTTTAATCGTCGTCGTGCTATGCGTGCCTTGGAAATTGCCCATTTTGGTCAGGATTTGGAAAATCAAGAGACCTTGTATGAACCATTGATTATCTGCTTAGATGATGAACGCAGTCAATTATATGAACGTATCAATCACCGAGTGGACCTGATGTTTGAAGCTGGACTTCTAGACGAAGCCAAGTGGTTGTTTGACCATTATCCAGATGTGCAGGCTGCTAAAGGAATTGGCTATAAGGAACTCTTTCCTTATTTCCGTGGAGAGCAGACCTTGGAAGAAGCCAGTGAGAGTCTCAAACAGTCGACTCGTCGTTTGCCAAGCGTCAGTTGACCTGGTTCCGTAATCGCATGCAGGTCACCTTTTATCAAATCGGAGAATCTGGTGTGCAAGACCGTATTTTTAGCCAGATAGAGGAGTTTTTAGATGATTGAAACGGAGAAAAAAGAGGAGCGGGTCCTGCTCATTGGTGTAGAATTGCAAGGCATGGACAATTTTGACCTCTCTATGGAAGAGTTGGCCAGTCTGGCTAAGACAGCTGGGGCAGTCGTTGTAGATAGCTACAGACAAAAACGTGAAAAATATGATTCCAAGACCTTTGTTGGTTCTGGTAAGTTGGAAGAGATTGCGCTTATGGTGGATGCAGAAGAAATCACCACTGTCATCGTCAACAACCGTCTGACCCCAAGGCAGAATGTCAATTTAGAAGAAGTTCTCGGTGTTAAGGTCATTGACCGTATGCAGTTGATTTTGGATATCTTTGCAATGCGGGCTCGAAGTCATGAAGGGAAACTCCAAGTCCACCTAGCCCAGCTCAAATACCTCTTGCCCCGCTTGGTTGGTCAGGGAATTATGCTCAGCCGTCAGGCAGGGGGAATTGGTTCCCGTGGACCTGGTGAAAGCCAGCTGGAGCTGAACCGTCGTAGTGTTCGCAACCAAATCACGGATATCGAGCGCCAGCTCAAGGTGGTTGAGAAATCGGGCGACTGTCAGAGAAAAACGTTTGGAGTCAAGTGCCTTTAAGATTGGTTTGATTGGTTACACCAATGCTGGGAAGTCAACTATCATGAACACCTTGACCAGTAAGATCCAGTATGAGGCTGACGAGCTATTTGCGACTCTAGATGCGACGACTAAGAGTATCCATCTGGGGGGCAATCTCCAAGTAACTTTGACAGATACAGTTGGCTTTATCCAAGATTTGCCAACAGAGTTGGTATCCAGTTTCAAGTCAACCTTGGAAGAAAGCAAGCATGTGGACCTTCTGGTTCATGTTATCGATGCCAACAATCCTTACCACGAGGAACATGAAAAAACAGTCTTGTCTATCATGAAAGACTTGGATATGGAGGATATTCCTCGTCTGACCCTTTATAATAAAGCGGATTTGGTGGAGGATTTTACGCCGACCCAAACGCCCTATGCCCTCATTTCTGCCAAATCTGAGGATAGTCGTGAGAATTTGCAGGCTTTGTTTTTAGAGAAAATCAAGGATATTTTTGAATCCTTTACCCTGCGAGTGCCTTTTTCAAAGTCCTACAAGATTCATGATTTAGAAAGTGTTGCGATTCTGGAAGAACGTGATTATCAGGAAGACGGCGAAGTCATTACAGGCTACATTTCTGAGAAAAACAAATGGAGGTTAGAGGAATTTTATGACTGATATTAAAGCGTTGGCTCTAAAATATGGGGGCTATACAAGTCTGGATAAGGTCTATCTGGATCAACTTCTAGCTGGTAGAACAGAGCAAGAGCAGTTGGCACTGATCACTCCTCCACCTAGCGTGGTCAATGCTTACTTTGCAGAACTCTACCAGAAAAAGAGTCCTGAGGCTGCGACGGATTATTTTGCGGAACTCAGTCAGGAACTGAATCTTTACAATGCTGAGCCAAGTTTCACTTTTGAAAATAAGCCTTTTATCCGCCTCAATCTATCAGGAAAATCTTTTGGCTTTTGCTATGAGGAAGAAGGACTAGGTCGCATTTTCTCAGAAACTGAGGAAGCAATCACTGCTGACTTGCTTTTTGAAATTGCGCAAATTTTCCCCCATCAATTAGTCTTTGAAGAGTCTGGCAAGATTTACATGAAGGCTGTCAGGGACGAGGAAGTTGTGAACGTGGAGAGTCTCACAGCTTTGACTGATTTGGAAAGCTTGGCTGATGGTCGCAAGCGTCTTAAAGGTTACAGCCAAGAGGAGTTATTACAAGAAGCTACAGCTTTTTCTGGCAAGCGCTATTTCCGATCGGAAAACCGCACAGCCATGCTATATATTGATTAATTAGAAAGTATCGAATGGATATTCAATTTTTAGGAACGGGGGCTGGCCAGCCCTCTAAAGCCCGCAATGTTTCCAGTCTCGCCCTGAAACTTTTGGACGAGATTAACGAAGTCTGGCTCTTTGACTGTGGAGAAGGTACGCAAAATCGCATCCTGGAAACCACGATTCGACCGCGTAAGGTCAGCAAAATCTTTATCACTCACTTGCACGGAGACCACATCTTTGGCTTGCCAGGTTTCCTTTCTAGTCGTGCCTTTCAGGCCAATGAAGAGCAGACAGATTTGGACATCTATGGACCGCAAGGGATTAAGTCCTTTGTCTTAACCAGTCTTCGTGTGTCAGGTTCTCGTCTGCCCTACCGCATTCATTTTCATGAGTTTGACCAAGATTCTTTAGGGAAAATTCTTGAAACCGATAAATTCACGGTGTATGCAGAGGAGCTGGACCACACTATTTTCTGTGTTGGTTATCGTGTCATGCAAAAGGACCTAGAAGGTACCTTGGATGCTGAAAAACTCAAGGCAGCTGGTGTCCCATTTGGCCCACTTTTTGGAAAAATCAAAAACGGTCAGGATGTTGTTTTGGAAGACGGAACTGAAATCAAGGCAGCAGACTATATCTCAGCGCCACGTCCAGGTAAGATTATCACCATTCTTGGTGACACCCGAAAAACCAATGCCAGTGTGCGTCTGGCTGTCAATGCCGACGTCCTAGTTCATGAGTCCACTTATGGCAAGGGCGATGAAAAAATTGCTCGCAATCATGGTCACTCAACTAACATGCAAGCTGCACAAGTAGCGGTAGAAGCAGGTGCCAAACGCCTCTTACTCAACCATATCAGTGCCCGTTTTCTCTCAAAAGATATCAGCAAGCTCAAAAAAGACGCTGCTAGTGTCTTTGAAAATGTCCATGTGGTCAAAGACTTGGAGGAAGTGGAAATCTAGCAGTCACAGAAAGGATAAGTATGCCTACTATTCTCATTACCGGAGCTAGCGGTGGCCTAGCCCAAGAAATAGTCAAACTCCTGCCAGAAGACCAACTCATCTTGCTTGGTAGAAATAAGGAAAAATTAGTCCAACTCTACGGAAACCATCCCCGTGCAGAATTGATTGAAATCGATATTACCGATGATTCAGCCTTAGAAACTCTGGTAGCAGACCTCTATCTCCGTTATGGCAAGATTGATGTCTTGATAAACAATGCTGGTTACGGAATTTTTGAGGAATTTGACCAGATTTCTGACCAAGATATTCATCAGATGTTCGAGGTCAATACCTTTGCCCTGATGAATCTATCTCGACGCCTTGCGGCTCGTATGAAGGAAAGTCGAAAAGGCCATATTATCAATATCGTCAGCATGGCAGGTTTGATTGCTACTGGCAAGTCTAGTCTCTACTCTGCTACCAAGTTTGCGGCCATTGGTTTTTCAAATGCTCTGCGTCTCGAACTCATGCCTCATGGTGTTTATGTAACGACGGTCAATCCAGGACCAATCCGAACAGGATTTTTCGACCAAGCCGACCCAGATGGTACCTATCTCAAGTCGGTTGAACGCTTCCTGTTGAAACCAGATGCAGTGGCTAAAAAGATTGTCAAGATTATAGGAAAAAACAAACGAGAACTTAATCTCCCGATTTTGTTGAACCTAGCCCATAAGTTTTATACTCTCTTTCCCAAGCTAGCTGATAAGTTGGCAGGAGAAACTTTTAATTATAAATAGAAGAAGTTCCTTTTAAAGGGACTTTTTTACTTCTTTTAATTTAAAGGTTAATAAGTGTTTTTTCTTTTAAAACTACATTCAGTTTTTTTTAATTCTTCTACAAATTTTAGAAAAAACTATCAAAAATATTATTTTATATGCTAAAGTATTGAAAATTCCTATATTATTTAATAAAATAAGGGTAAAAGACTATTAAAAGTATGCGCTTACATAAAAATGAAAGCGATTACTAAAGGAGGATTTTATGGAAAAAAGCCATTGGAATCGGAAAAGAGTCTATAGCATTCGTAAATTTGCTGTAGGAGCTTGCTCAGTAATGATTGGAACTTGTGCAGTTCTATTCGCAGGAAATATAGCTGGAGAATCTGTAGTTAATGCGGATGAAACACCTATTGCTCGTACTGCTGAGAAACCTAAAGAGGAAAATCCTATAGTAGAAGAAAAGGTTGATCAAGCTTTGGAAACTAAAAATGTAGTCGAAAGTACAGCACAAAAACAACCTAGTGCCACTGAGTCTATTTCATCTGAGAAGAAAGAAGATGAAGCAGTAACTCCAAAAGAGGAAAAAGCGTCTTCAAAATCTGAAGAAAAAGCTCCAAAGATAGAATCACAAGCTTCAAGTCAAGAAAAACCGCTCAAGGAAGATGTTAAAGCTGTGACAAATGAAGAAGTCAATCAAATGATTGAAGACAGAAAAGTGAATTTTAACCAAAATTGGCACTTTAAACTCAATGCAAATTCTAAGGAAGCCATTAAACCGGATGCAGATGTATCTACGTGGAAAAAATTAGATTTACCGCATGACTGGAGTATCTTTAACGATTTTGATCATGAATCTCCTGCACAAAACGAAGGTGGACAGCTTAACGGTGGAGAAGCTTGGTATCGTAAGACTTTCAAACTAGATGAAAAAGACCTTAAGAAAAATGTGCGCCTTACTTTTGATGGTGTCTACATGGATTCTCAAGTTTATGTCAATGGTCAGTTAGTGGGTCATTACCCAAATGGTTATAACCAATTTTCATATGATATCACTAACTATTTGAACAAAGATGGACGTGAGAATGTAATTGCTGTTCATGCAGTCAATAAGCAACCAAGTAGCCGTTGGTATTCAGGAAGTGGTATCTATCGTGATGTAACTTTACAAGTGACAGATAAGGTTCATGTTGAGAAAAATGGGACAACTATTTTAACACCAAAACTTGAAGAACAACAACATGGCAAGGTTGAAACTCATGTGACCAGTAAAATCGTCAATACAGACGATAAAGACCATCAACTTGTAGCAGAATATCAAATCGTTGAACGTGGTGGTCAGGCTGTGACAGGTCTAGTACGTACAGAGAGTCGTACCTTGAAAGCACATGAAGTAACTAGTCTTGATGCGATTTTAGAAGTTGAAAGACCAAAACTCTGGACCGTTTTAAATGACAAACCGGCCTTGTATGAATTAGTTACACGTGTTTACCGGGACGGTCAATTAGTTGATGCTAAGAAAGATCTGTTTGGTTACCGATATTATAACTGGACTCCAAATGAGGGCTTCTCTTTGAATGGTGAACGCATTAAATTCCATGGAGTTTCCTTGCACCATGATCATGGAGCGCTAGGAGCAGAAGAAAACTATAAGGCAGAATATCGTCGTCTGAAACAAATGAAGGAAATGGGAGTGAATTCGATTCGTACGACTCACAACCCAGCAAGTCCTCAGACCTTGCAGATTGCAGCTGAACTTGGCTTACTTGTTCAAGAAGAGGCCTTTGATACTTGGTATGGCGGAAAGAAACCTTATGACTATGGACGTTTCTTTGAAAAAGATGCTACCCATCCTGAGGCTAAAAAAGGTGAAAAAAATGGTCCGACTACGATCTACGTACTATGGTAGAGAGAGACAAAAATAATCCCGCTGTTTTTATGTGGTCAATCGGAAATGAAATCGGTGAAGCAAATGGGGATCCCCATTCTCTAGCGACTGTTAAACGTCTAGTCAAAGTTATCAAGGATGTTGATAAGACTCGTTATGTTACCATGGGAGCAGATAAGTTCCGTTTCGGTAATGGCAGCGGTGGGCATGAAAAAATTGCTGATGAACTCGATGCTGTTGGATTCAACTACTCTGAAGATAATTACAAAGCCCTTAGAGCTAAGCATCCAAAATGGTTGATTTATGGGTCAGAAACATCTTCAGCAACGCGTACAAGAGGAAGTTACTTCCACCCAGAGCGTGAGTGGGTACAAAGTAATCAGTCATGGCGTAACTATGAACAGTCAGATTATGGAAATGACCGTGTTGGTTGGGGTAAAACGGCAACTGCTTCATGGACATTTGACCGTGACAATGCTGGCTATGCTGGTCAATTCATTTGGACAGGTACGGACTATATCGGTGAACCAACTCCATGGCACAACCAAAACAACACGCCGGTTAAAAGCTCTTATTTTGGTATAGTAGATACTGCAGGTATTCCAAAAAACGATTTTTATCTTTACCAAAGTCAATGGGTTTCTGCCAAGAAAAAACCAATGGTTCACCTTCTTCCTCACTGGAACTGGGAAAACAAAGAGTTGATAGACAATGTAGCAGACGCGGAAAATAAAATCCCTGTACGTGCTTATTCTAATGCTGCAAGTGTAGAATTGTTCTTGAATGGCCAGTCTCTAGGAGAGAAGAAATTCAACAAAAAACAAACTAGCGATGGACGAACTTACCAAGAAGGTGCTAATGCTAATGAACTTTATCTTGAATGGAAAGTTGCTTATCAACCGGGTACCTTGGAAGCAATTGCTCGTGATGAATCTGGCAAGGAAATTGCTCGAGATAAGATTACGACTGCTGGTAAGCCAGCGGCTGTTCGTCTTATCAAGGAAGAACATGCAATCGCAGCAGATGGAAAAGACTTGACATACATCTACTATGAAATCGTTGACAGCCAAGGGAATGTAGTACCAACTGCCAATAATCTGGTTCGCTTCCAATTGCACGGACAGGGCCAACTTGTCGGTGTTGATAACGGGGAACAAGCCAGCCGTGAACGCTATAAGGCGCAAGCAGATGGATCTTGGATTCGTAAAGCCTTTAATGGTAAAGGTGTTGCCATTGTCAAATCAACTGAACAAGCAGGTAAATTCACACTGACAGCCCATTCAGATCTCTTGAAATCTAGTCAAGTAACTGTCTTTACTGGTAAAAAAAGAAGGACAAGAGAAGACTGTTTTGGGGACAGAAGTAGCAAGAGTTCGTACATTAATCGGTAAAGATCCAAAAATGCCGAAAACAGTAGGTTTTGTATACAGCGATGGTAGTCGTGAAAAACTTCCAGTAACTTGGTCTCAAGTCGATGTTAGTCAAGCAGGAGTTGTGACTGCTAAAGGTACAGCAAATGGACGTGAGGTAGAGGCTCGTGTCGAGGTTCTAGCAATTGCGAAAGAATTACCAACAGTTAAACGTGTTGCTCCAGGAGCAGACTTGAATACTGTAGATAAATATGTGTCAATACTTGTAACAGATGGAAGTGTACAAGAGTACGAAGTAGATAGCTGGGAGATTGCGGAAGCAGATAAAGCCAAACTTTCAGTAGCTGGATCACGTATTCAAATGACTGGTCAGTTAGCTGGAGAAACTATTCATGCAACCCTTGTAGTAGAAGAAGGAAAAGCTGCAGTACCTGCAGTGCCAACTGTTACTGTTGGTGGTGAGGCAGTAACAGGGCTTACTAGTCAACAACCGATGCAATACCGCACTCTTGCTTATGGTGCCCAATTGCCAGAAGTCACAGCAAGTGCTGAAAATGCTGATGTTACAGTTCTTCAAGCAAGCGCAGCAAACGGCATGCGTGCGAGCATCTTTGTTCAGCCTAAAGATGGTGGCCCACTTCAAACCTATGCAATTCAATTCCTAGAAGAAGCACCAAAAATTGACCATTTGAACTTGCAAGTGGAACAAGCTGATGGTCTTAAAGAAGACCAAACAGTCAAATTGTCGGTTCGAGCTCACTATCAAGATGGAACGCAAGCTGTATTACCAGCTGATAAAGTAACCTTCTCTACAAGTGGTGAAGGGGAAGTTGCAGTCCGAAAAGGAATGCTTGAGTTGCATAAACCAGGAGCACTTACTCTGAAAGCTGAATATGAGGGTGCTACAGGTCAAATCAATCTCACTATACAAGCCAATACTGAGAAGAAGATTGCGCAATCCATCCGTCCTGTAAATGTAGTGACAGATTTACACCAAGAACCTACTCTTCCGTCAACAGTAACGGTTGAGTATGACAAAGGTTTCCCTAAAGCTCACAAAGTCACTTGGCAAGCTATTCCGAAAGAAAAACTAGACCACTATCAAAGCTTTGAAGTGCTAGGTAAAGTTGAAGGAATTGACTTGGAAGCGCGTGCTAAAGTATCTGTAGAAGGCATCGTTTCAGTTGAAGAAGTCAGTGTGACAACTCCAATCGCAGAAGCACCACAATTACCAGAAAGCGTTCGTACATATGATTCAAATGGTCACGTTTCATCAGCTAAGGTTGCATGGGATGCGATTCGTCCAGAGCAATACGCTAAGGAAGGTGTCTTTACAGTTAATGGTCGCTTAGAAGGTACTCAATTAACAACTAAACTTCATGTTCGCGTATCTGCTCAAACTGAGCAAGGTGCAAACATTTCTGACCAATGGACCGGTTCAGAATTGCCACTTGCCTTTGCTTCAGATTCAAATCCAACCGACCCTGTTTCAAATGTCAACGATAAATTGATTTCCTTTAATGACCGACCAGCCAATCGTTGGACAAACTGGAATCGTAGTAATCCAGAAGCTTCGGTTGGTGTTCTGTTTGGAGATTCAGGTATCTTGAGTAAACGCTCCGTTGATAATCTAAGTGTCGGATTCCACGAAGACCATGGAGTCGGTGCACCGAAATCTTATGTGATTGAGTATTATGTTGGTAAGACTGTTCCAACAGCTCCTAAGAATCCTAGCTTTGTCGGTAATGAAAACCATGTCTTTAATGATCCTGCTAATTGGAAACCAGTGACTAATCTAAAAAGCTCCAGAACAACTCAAGGCTGGAGAAATGAACCACTTTAGCTTTGATAAAGTTGAAACCTATGCTGTTCGTATTCGCATGGTAAGGGCAGACAACAAACTTGGAACTTCTATCACAGAAGTACAAATCTTTGCGAAACAAGTTGCGGCAGCCAAACAAGGACAAACAAGAATCCAAGTTGACGGTAAAGACTTAGCAAACTTCAACCCTGATTTGACAGACTACTACCTTGAGTCTGTAGATGGAAAAGTTCCCGCAGTCACAGCAAGTGTTAGCAACAATGGTCTCGCTACCGTCGTTCCAAGCGTTCGTGAAGGTGAGCCAGTTCGTGTCATTGCGAAAGCTGAAAATGGCGACATCTTAGGAGAATACCGTCTGCACTTCACTAAGGATAAAGACTTACTTTCTCGTAAACCAGTTGCTGCAGTTAAACAAGCTCGCTTGTTGCAACTAGGCCAACCACTTGAATTGCCAACTAAGGTTCCAGTTTACTTCACAGGTAAAGACGGTTACGAAGCAAAAGACATGACAGTTGAATGGGAAGAAGTTCCAGCAGAAAATCTGACAAAAGCAGGTCAATTTACTGTTCGAGGTCGTGTCCTTGGTAGCAATCTTAATGCTGAGTTCACTGTACGAGTGACAGACAAACTTGGTGAGGCTCTTTCAGATAACCCTAACTATGATGAAAACAGTAACCAGGCCTTTGCTTCAGCAACTAATGATATTGACGACAATTCTCATGACCGTGTAGACTATATCAATGATAGAGATCACTCTGAAAATCGTCGTTGGACAAACTGGTCTAAAACGCCATCTTCTAATCCAGAAGTATCAGCAGGTGTGATCTTCCGTGAAAATGGTAAGATTGTAGAGCGGACTGTTGCGCAAGCCAAACTTCACTTCTTTGCAGATAGTGGTACGGATGCGCCTTCTAAACTTGTTTAGAGCGCTATGTCGGTCCAGACTTTGAAGTGCCAACCTACTATTCAAACTACCAAGCTTACGAATCTGGACATCCATTTAACAATCCAGAAAATTGGGAAGCTGTTCCTTATCGTGCGGATAAAGACATTGAAGCTGGTGATGAAATAAACGTAACATTTAAAGCTGTCAAAGCCAAAGCCATGAGATGGCGTATGGAGCGTAAAGCAGATAAGAGCGGTGTTGCGATGATTGAGATGACCTTCCTTGCACCAAGCGAATTGCCTCAAGAAAGTACTCAATCGAAGATTCTTGTAGATGGAAAAGAACTCCCTGATTTCGCTGAAAACCGTCAAGACTATCAAATCACCTATAAAGGTCAACGTCCAAAAGTCTCAGTTGAAGAAACCAATCAAGTAGCTTCAACAGTTGTAGATAGTGGAGAAGACAGCCTTCCAGTACTTGTTCGCCTCGTTTCAGAAAGTGGAAAACAAGTTAAGGAATACCGTATCAAGTTGATCAAGGAAAAACCAGTTTCTGAGAAAACAGTTGCTGCTGTACAAGAAGAACTTCCAAAACTTGAATTTGTTGAGAACGATTTGGCCTACAAGATAGTTGAGAAAAAAGATTCAACACTTTATCTAGGTGAAACTCGTGTAGAACAAGAAGGAAAAGCTGGAAAAGAACGTATCTTTACAAGCATTAATCCTGATGGAAGTAAGGAAGAAAAACTCCATGAAGTGGTAGAGGCACCAACAGACCGCATTGTCTTGGTTGGAACCAAACCAGGCACCTCTCTTCCAGAAGACGAAGTGAAAAATCTTGTGCTCAACAGACCAGAACTTGTAATCGAAGAAGAAACCATTGACTTCAAGGTTCAGGAGCGTAAGTCTGATAAGTTGTATCTAGGTGAAACCCGTGTCCTCCAAGAAGGAAAACAAGGCGTCCGTGTTCACTTGATTGAAGTGGAAAATGGAAAACGTCAGCTTAAAGAAACTTACGATAAAGTTGCGGCACAAGATCGTATCGTGGAAGTGGGGACCAACCCAGGCACTTCTCTTCCTGAAGACGAAGTGAAAAATCTTGTTTTGAATCGCCCAGAACTTGTAATTGAAGAAGAAATAATCGATTTCAAGGTTCAGGAACAAAAGAATGACAAGCTTCCAGTAGGTCAAACTCGTGTCTTCCAAGAAGGTCGAAAAGGTATCCGTGTTCACTTGATCGAAGTGGAAAATGGCAAGCGAACTGAAAAGGATAGCTATGATAAAGTTATGGCTCAAGATCGCATCATAGAAATCGGTACAGCTGGCGAAACAACCAAACCAGTAGCTCAAGAAGCTAAAAAACCACAAGTGTCAGAAAAAAAGCAGAAACAAAAACCAATTGCTCCAAGTGAAGCTAGTCAAACTAATAAAGCCCAGTTACCAAATACAGGTAGTGCGGCAAAAAGCAGCAGTAGCGAGCAGGCTTAGCTCTTCTCGGTTTGAGTGCAGGATTAGTAGCCACTAAAGGTATAAAAGAAGATTAGAAATTTTGATACCTTCTTTATCATTAAAGACTAGCGAGAAGCTCTTGTCTTAGATAGAAGATAAATCCCTTGGAATATAAGTTTCTAAGGGATTTTTCTTTGTATAAAATTGTATAGTGTTATTATCTACCTTATTTTTTGTAGAGAAAGCAAAAATCCCTAGAAAATGTTTAGGGATTCAATTATTTCATTAAGAACAATTCAACAATCATCTCGATATACATAACAAGGGTTAATAAGAATCCTGCACGCCAGAAGAATTTGATGAATTTAGGATAGTAAAAGCTGCGTTTTTTCAAAAGGAAGAAAAAAACGAGAATAATGGCTAGGAGTGAGAGGGCTAGGCCTAGTCTAGGGAGGAAATTATGGGTAAAGGTTTTAGCTGTAATCAAGTAATACTCAAATACCAAGACTGGAAAAGCCAAATCCGCAAAGTTTCGTCCTAGTTTTTTTAATCTAAAAAGTTTGGTTATGATAATGCAGACTACTAAGGTCAGTATCAATAATAAAATAGATGCTAATTTCATTAAAATCATATCCATATTGTATCATAAAAAATCGCTAATGGAAACGAGAAACAGAGGAATTTATAGGAAAGTCAGGCTTTTGAGATTGTGAATGATTTTTGTTATAATGAAAGTTATGAAATCTTATAACACCTTGAATGATTATTATCGAAAACTATTTGGAGAAAAGACCTTTAAAGTCCCTATTGATGCGGGGTTTGACTGTCCCAATCGTGATGGAACTGTGGCTCATGGAGGCTGTACTTTTTGTACGGTTTCAGGTTCTGGAGATGCTATCGTAGCACCGGACGCGCCTATCCGTGAGCAATTTTATAAGGAAATTGACTTTATGCACCGCAAGTGGCCAGATGTGCAGAAGTATCTGGTTTATTTTCAAAATTTTACCAATACCCATGAAAAGGTGGAAGTTATCCGAGAGCGTTATGAGCAGGCTATCAATGAGCCAGGTGTAGTAGGAATCAATATCGGAACGCGCCCAGACTGTTTACCAGACGAAACCATCGAATATTTGGCTGAGTTATCGGAACGCATGCATGTGACGGTTGAATTGGGCTTGCAGACCACTTATGAAACAACCTCTGACCTGATTAATCGTGCCCATTCTTATGAATTGTACGTGGAAACGGTCAAGCGTTTGAGAAAGTATCCCAAGATTGAGGTTGTTTCCCATCTTATTAATGGCTTGCCTGGTGAAACCCATGAGATGATGATTGAAAATGTCCGCCGTTGTATCACGGATAACGATATTCAAGGAATTAAACTGCACTTGCTTCACCTGATGACCAATACGCGTATGCAACGAGATTATCACGAAGGACGTTTACAGTTGATGAGCCAGGATGAATATGTCAAGGTTATCTGTGACCAATTGGAAATCATTCCCAAGCATATTGTCATCCATCGAATTACAGGAGATGCTCCTAGAGATATGCTGATTGGGCCTATGTGGAGCCTCAATAAATGGGAAGTCCTTAATAGTATTGAGATGGAGATGCGACGTCGTGGAAGTGTCCAAGGATGCAAGGCTGTAAAACAGGAGTTTGAAAATGAAAAGACCACTTGAGATGGCACATGATTTTTTTGGCTGAGGTTGTAACTCAGGATGATATCGTAGTGGATGCGACTATGGGAAATGGTCATGATACCCTTTTTTTCTAGCCAAGCTAGCCAAGAAAGTCTATGCCTTTGATATTCAGGAGCAAGCCTTGGAAAAGACTCAAGAGCGTTTGGACCAGGCTGGAATGACAAATGCTCAGTTAATCTTACAAGGCCATGAGACACTGGACCAGTTTGTGACAGAAGCCAAGGCAGGGATTTTTTTAATCTGGGCTATTTGCCGTCAGCTGATAAGTCTGTCATCACCCGACCTCAGACAACGATTGAAGCATTAGAAAAGCTGTGTGGCTTACTTGTCAAAGGTGGACGAATTGCTATCATGATCTACTATGGGCATGAAGGTGGTGACCTTGAGAAAGATGCTGTTTTGGATTTTGTTAGCCAGTTGAACCAACAAGAGTACACAGCAGCCATTTACCGAACTTTAAACCAAGTCAACAACCCACCATTTTTAGTAATGATTGAAAAATTAGAGAGATATAGACATGGATAAACAATACCTACGTGAAAAGCTGGATGCTATGCGCCAGAATTTTGTTGAATCAACCCACCACGAACGAGCGGTGGGGGTGTTAGATCAAGCACATATGAGCAAAAAAATGCTTAAAATCAAGAAAAAATTAGTTGCTCTTGAAATGGAACGGTGCCAGAGAAAAATTGAGCACAAGGATTGTTCCAAGATTGACCAAAAAATCAAAGCGCAGAAGGAGATATTTGAATCCTGTTGTAAAAAAGATTAAGGAGGACGTGCGTGGAATTACTGATTTACCTCATCCTATTTTTACTGGTCTTGATTGTCTCAAGTACAACCAATAAGCTCCTGCCCTTTTTGCCTCTACCTTTGGTGCAAATTCTTTTGGGAATTGTGATTGGTCTCTTTTTACCCAATACCGACTTTCACCTCAATACAGAGTTGTTTTTGGCATTGGTTATCGGGCCCTTGCTTTTCCGAGAGTCAGAAGAAGCGGATATTACGGCTATTTTAAAACACTGGCGAATCATTGTTTATCTCATATTTCCAGTGATTTTTATCTCGACCTTGAGTTTGGGTGGCTTGGCCCACCTTCTTTGGCTCAGTCTTCCCTTGGCGGCTTGCTTGGCCGTTGGGGCAGCCCTTGGTCCGACGGACTTGGTGGCTTTTGCCTCTCTTTCGGAGCGCTTTAGCTTTCCTAAGCGCGTGTCCAATATTCTTAAGGGTGAAGGACTCTTGAATGATGCTTCTGGCTTGGTTGCCTTCCAGGTAGCTTTGACAGCTTGGACAACTGGAGCCTTTTCCCTTGGGCAAGCGAGTAGTTCGCTCATCTTTTCAATACTAGGCGGTTTTTTGATTGGCTTTTTAACAGCCATGACCAACCGTTTCCTCCATAGTTTCTTACTTAGTGTACGAGCAACGGATATTGCTAGCGAACTTTTATTAGAATTGAGTTTACCCCTGGTGACATTCTTCTTGGCAGAAGAAGTTCATGTTTCAGGGATTATTGCCGTTGTAGTTGCTGGGATTTTAAAGGCAAGCCGTTTTAAGAAAATTACGCTCCTCGAAGCCCAAGTGGATACGGTGACCGAGACGGTCTGGCACACAGTAAACTTTATGCTGAACGGTTCTGTCTTTGTGATTTTAGGGATGGAGTTGGAAATGATAGCAGAGCCTATCTTGACCAATCCAATCTATAATCCCTTACTGTTATTGGTATCTCTTATAGCCCTTACCTTTGTCCTCTTTGCCATTCGTTTTGTCATGATTTATGGCTATTATGCCTATAGGACTAGACGTCTCAAGAAAAAGCTAAATAAGTATATGAAGGACATGCTCCTTTTGACCTTCTCAGGTGTCAAGGGAACGGTGTCTATTGCTACGATTCTTCTGATACCAAGTAATCTAGAGCAGGAATATCCAATCTTACTTTTCCTTGTCGCAGGTGTGACGCTTGTAAGCTTTTTAACAGGCCTCGTGGTCTTGCCTCATCTTTCTGATGAACAGGAAGAAAGCAAGGACTATCTCATGCATATCGCCATTCTGAATGAAGTAACGATAGAGTTGGAAAAAGAGTTGGAAGATACCAGAAATAAGCTCCCTCTCTATGCAGCCATTGACAATTATCATGGACGTATTGAAAATCTCATCCTGAGTCAAGAAAATAAGGGGGCTCAAGAAGACTGGGAGGCCTTGAAACTTCTCATCCTCAGTATTGAAAGTGATGGTTTAGAACAGGCTTACGAAGAGGACAAGATGAGTGAGCGTGCCTATCGAGTTTACCAACGTTATTTGAAAAACATGGAACAAAGTATCAATCGCAAGTTTGCTTCACGATTGACCTATTATTTCCTTGTTTCCTTGCGGATTTTACGTTTTCTTCTACACGAAGTCTTTACCTTAGGCAAGACCTTCCGCAGTTGGAAAAATGAAGAATCACAGAAACTCAGAGCCCTTGACTATGACCAAATTGCAGAGCTCTATCTAGAAAATACAGAGATGATTATCGAAAGTCTGGAGAACCTTAAAGGGGTTTATAAGAGTTCTTTAATCAGCTTCATGCAGGATTCTCGTCTCCGAGAAACAGCTATTATTACCAGTGGTGCCTTTGTCGAACGCGTTATCAATCGAGTCAAGCCCAACAATATCGATGAAATGCTGAGAGGCTATTATCTGGAGCGCAAGCTGATTTGAATATGAAGAAAAACGGTTAATTACGACCAAGTATGCCAAGAAGTTACGACAAAATGTAAATAACCTAGAAAACTATTCCTTGAAGGAAGCTGCCAATACCCTGCCGTATGATATGGTGGAATTGGTAAGAAGAAATTAATCAAAATTGTAAGTGAAGGAGTGTGACATGAAGAAGTGGTGGAAAGAGCTGATAGACAAGCCTTTATTAAAAGCTTTTTTGCATTATTATCAAGCATCAGATAGTGAGTTGACCAGTGTCGCAGTAGCCTACTATTGGTTGATTTCGATTTTTCCCCTGCTTTTGGTGGTGGTCAATATCCTCCCTTATTTTCAGATTCCAGTTTCCAATTTTTTGAAGGTTGTCAATGAATTTTTGCCGGATACGATGTATGATGTGGTTGCAAAGATTATTACAGAAGTACTGACCCAACCGTCAACGGGCTTATTGAGTTTTGCGGTTTTGTCAGCCCTCTGGACCTTTTCAAAATCCATGAATTTCCTACAGAAAGCCTTTAATAAAGCTTACGGAGTAGCAAAAAATCGTGGACTGATTTCCCATCAGCTCATGAGTTTGTTTGTCAGTTTTGGCTTGCAGATTCTCTTTGCTTTAGCTCTATTTCTCAGTGTCTTTGGTCGCATGCTTCTCAACCTTATCAAAAGCTATTGGAAATCGGATAGTCCTATTTTTGATTATCTGCAAGACCTAACAGGCCCTTTTGTCTATGCCTTGATTTTTGCCATCCTGGTCATGCTTTATTATTTCCTGCCCAATGTTAAGGTGCGAAGGATTCGCTCTGTATTGCCAGGTAGTGCCTTTGTCTTGTTGACTCTGGTCTTACTGCTCAATATCTTTTCAGTCTATGTCAACAATTATGTCAATCACCTAGTGGACGTCCGTTTTTTCAGTTCCGTCGTCGTGGTGGTCATGATGTTCTGGTTTATTCTCATCGCTAAGATTTTAATTGTCGGTGCGGTGATCAATGCCAGTGTCCAGAGTTTGAAAGATCCGAGCTTGAGAATAAATTAACTCAATTTTTATCCATAACAAAACGCATACTATCAGGTTTTAAAACCTTGATAATATGCGCTTTTTTGATTATGAAAATTAATAGATAAACATGGCATCACCGAAACTAAAGAAGCGGTAGTGTTCTTGAATGGCATGGTGATAAGCGTCTAAGACTAATTCACGGCCTGCAAAAGCAGAAACCAACATGACCAGAGTTGATTTTGGCAGGTGGAAGTTGGTTGAGAAGGCATCCACGACCTTCCACTCATACCCAGGTTTGATAAAGATATTGGTCCAGCCAGAATCTGCTTGGATTTGCCCCTCAAACTTGGAACCAATAGTCTCCAAGGTGCGGATAGAAGTGGTTCCGACAGCGATGACACGGCCTCCATTTCCTTGACAGATCGAAGGGTGCTAGCAGCCTCCTCAGAAAGTTGGTAGAATTCTGAGTGCATTTCATGTTCGTCCAGATTATCAACTGAAACAGGTCTAAAGGTTCCAAGCCCGACATGAAGAGTCAGATAGACTAGATGAACACCCTTAGCTTGGATTTCTGCCAGCAATTCTTTGGTGAAGTGCAATCCAGCAGTTGGTGCAGCAGCAGAGCCACTTTCCTTGGCATAAACAGTTTGATAACGTTCACGATCATCCAGTTTTTCGTGGATATAAGGTGGCAGCGGCATTTCACCCAGACTTTCTAAGACTTCTAGGAAAATTCCTTGGTATTCAAAGCGGACAATGCGGCCTCCGTGGCTCAATTCTTCCGTAACGACAGCGCTGAGGCGACCATCACCAAAGCTGACACGAGTACCAACCTTGAGGCGTTTGGCAGGTTTAGCCAGAACTTCCCACTCATCTCCATTAGTATTTTTAAGCAGGAGAAGTTCCACATGACCTCCTGTCTCCTCTTTTTGACCATAGAGGCGGGCAGGGAGAACGCGGGTATCATTCATGACAAGGGCATCACCAGGTTCCAGCATATCAATAATAGAGTGGAAGTGTTTATCCTGCATTTCTCCCGTCTCACGGTTGACAATGAGGAGTTTAGAGGCATCTCGTTTTTCAAGAGGCGTTTGGGCAATCAATTCCTCGGGTAAGTGGAAATCAAAATCAGCTGTATTCATATATTTGTTCATTCTTTCTAAGTTCTAATCCTATCCATTATAACATGTTTCCAGTGTAGGCGCTCTTTTTTTGGAAATTAAATCGTTTTCACTTGACAAAAATTGGTCTATACCATATAATAAATATAGATTAAACGGAGGATGAAAAGATGAAAGTCATTAAAGTTGAAAACCAAGTCGAAGGTGGAAAAGTTGCTTTTGAGATTTTGAAGGAAAAATTGGCCAATGGAGCTCAAACCCTAGGACTTGCGACAGGAAGTAGCCCACTTGAATTTTACAAGGAAATTGTTGAAAGTGACCTTGATTTTTCAAATCTAACTAGTGTCAATCTTGATGAGTATGTAGGCCTTGATGGTGACAACCCACAGTCTTACCGTTATTTCATGCAAGAAAACTTGTTCAATCAAAAACCATTTAAAGAAAGTTTCTTGCCTCGTGGGGTTAAGGACAATGCTGAAGCTGAAGTTGAACGCTACAACCAAATTTTGGCTGACCATCCTGTTGACCTTCAAATCTTGGGAATCGGTCGCAATGGACATATCGGATTTAATGAACCTGGTACTCCATTTGACAGTCAAACGCATCTAGTCGAACTTGACCAGTCTACTATTGAAGCTAATGCTCGCTTCTTTGACAAGATTGAAGACGTTCCAACCCAAGCCATTTCAATGGGGATTAAAAACATCTTGGATGCTAAGTCTATTCTTCTCTTTGCTTACGGTGAATCAAAAGCAGAAGCCATTGCCGGAACAGTGTCTGGCCCAGTGACTGAGAATCTACCAGCAAGTAGCCTACAAAATCATCCAGATGTGACCATCATCGCAGATGCGGAAGCGCTTAGCTTACTTGAAAAATAAAAAGTATAAAAACCACTTGCTCTTTGGAGTGAGTGGTTTTTTACTTCAAATGTTCACTATCCTGCTAAAAGAAATTTTTCTGTAAATTCCCGTAACAGTTGTCGATATTTCATATAAAAAGGTATCCAATAGAAAATTATTAAATGTCTGTAAACTGTGATATAATCGTATTGATTATTTTTTATGATACTATACGATTTTTATTAAGACAGTCGATAGTTGTTGATGCTGGAAACCATGATATAACTGGCAATTCCTGACATGTGAAGAAAGGTTGAAATCCAGCCTGTTATATTTGGTAGAAGCATGGTGAGAGATAGAACGATTAAAAGGATATAAAATAGTTTTAATCCTAAATTGAAATTTTTCCATATACTAAACATATTCATCACCCCACCCGTTACAAAAGCATAGCCAATAGCAGAGATACCCGATGCCTGAATTTCTTGATTCTGTGTTAATATATGGAATACAATTGAAGATATTACCATAGAAGTAATAAAAACTAAAAATACATATTTTGATCCCCTTTTATACTCCAATAGCCCACCAAAAAGGAAGTAACATTAAAGTATTTAAAACTAAATGAAACCATATAAACCATACTGGTGCTTCTTTACTTCCATGCATAAATGTACCACTAAAGTATTGCCAACAATAAATTGGCTTTGAATGAAATGCAAATAAGTCATACATTACACTTCCCAAAAAGGTAGTAAGAATTCCTAGCAATAAACAAATTACAACTAAAAATACTGACCACAGGGCAAATTTTTTTTATGATTCTTTTTCATGTTATAGATTCACTTCTAAATAATACTAATTTTTACTAATCAATATGTGCCACTATTATATCATTTCCATCTATAAATGTTAATCAATTTTAACAAGATTAAACAAGATTAAAATTGAAGATAATATAAGTTTATGGCAGTTTTTTCTTGACAATTATTCCTTTTACGTGTAAAATAGAATAGATCTTGAACTTGAAGGGAGTGAAAAAAATGTCTAAAACAGTAGTACGTAAGAATGAATCTCTTGACGACGCTCTTCGTCGTTTCAAACGTGCGGTTACTAAAGCTGGTACTCTTCAAGAAACACGCAAACGTGAATTCTATGAAAAACCTTCTGTAAAACGTAAACGTAAATCAGAAGCAGCTCGTAAACGTAAAAAATTCTAATTAGAAATGAAAGGCTGGAGAAATCTAGTCCTTTTTCTTTTAATACTCTTCGAAAATCTCTTCAAACCACGTCAACGTCGCCTTGGATTATATATGTGACTGACTTCGTCAGTCTTATCTACAACCTCAAAGCAGTGCTTTGAGCAACCTACGGCTAGTTTCCTAGTTTGCTCTTTGATTTTCATTGAGTATAAATAAATAATCCAAAGCCTGCAAAAATCTCAAATATCCTCCTACAATTTGATATAATAGAGAGAAGAACTCATTTGAAGGAGGAAATGATGTCGGTTTTAGTAAAAGAAGTGATTGAAAAGCTTAGACTAGACATTGTCTATGGCGAACCAGAATTACTTGAAAAGGAAATCAATACCGCGGACATTACGCGACCTGGTCTTGAAATGACGGGCTATTTTGACTATTATACGCCTGAGCGAATCCAGCTCTTGGGAATGAAGGAGTGGTCCTATCTCGTTTCGATGTCCTCTCACAACCGTTACCAAGTCTTGAAAAAAATGTTTCTACCTGAGACACCTGCGGTTATTGTTGCTCGTGGTTTGGTGGTTCCGGAGGAAATGTTAAAGGCAGCCAGAGAATGTAAGATTGCCATCTTAACTAGTCGTACAGCTACTAGTCGTTTGTCTGGAGAATTATCTAGCTATTTGGATTCTCGTTTGGCAGAACGTACCAGTGTGCACGGTGTCTTGATGGATATCTATGGGATGGGTGTCTTGATTCAAGGTGATAGTGGCATCGGTAAGAGTGAGACAGGTTTAGAGCTTGTCAAACGTGGTCACCGCTTGGTAGCTGATGACCGTGTCGATATTTTGCCAAGGATGAGATTACTCTTTGGGGTGAACCAGCTGAAATCCTGAAACACTTGATTGAAATTCGTGGGGTTGGGATTATCGATGTTATGAGCCTCTACGGTGCGAGTGCGGTCAAGGATTCTTCACAAGTCCAGCTAGCCGTTTACTTGGAAAATTACGATACGCATAAGACTTTTGATCGTCTTGGAAACAATGCAGAAGAAATAGAAATTTCTGGCGTAGGCATTCCTCGTATCCGCATTCCAGTTAAAACTGGTCGTAATATCTCTGTTGTGATTGAGGCAGCTGCCATGAATTATCGTGCCAAGGAAATGGGCTTTGATGCGACGCGTTTGTTCGAAGAACGCTTGACAAATCTCATTGCTCAAAACGAGGTGCCTAATGCTTGATCCAATTGCTATTCATCTAGGCCCTCTAGCCATTCGTTGGTATGCCCTGTGTATTGTGACAGGCTTGATTCTTGCGGTTTATTTGACTATGAAAGAAGCGCCTAGAAAGAAAATCATACCAGACGATATTTTAGATTTTATCTTGATAGCCTTTCCTTTGGCTATTTTAGGAGCGCGTCTCTACTATGTTATTTTCCGTTTTGATTACTATAGTCAGAATTTGGGAGAGATTTTTGCCATTTGGAATGGTGGTTTGGCCATTTACGGTGGTTTGATAACTGGGGCTATTGTGCTCTATATCTTTGCTGATCGTAAACTTATCAATACTTGGGATTTTCTAGATATTGCAGCGCCTAGCGTCATGATTGCCCAAAGTTTGGGTCGCTGGGGTAATTTCTTTAACCAAGAAGCCTACGGTGCAGCAGTGGATAATTTGGATTATCTACCTGGCTTTATCCGTGACCAGATGTATATTGAGGGGAGCTACCGTCAGCCTACCTTCCTTTATGAGTCTTTATGGAATCTGCTTGGCTTTGCCTTGATTCTGATTTTTAGACGAAAATGGAAGAGCCTCAGACGAGGTCATATCACTGCTTTCTACTTGATTTGGTATGGTTTCGGTCGTATGGTAATCGAAGGCATGCGAACAGATAGCCTTATGTTCTTTGGTCTTCGAGTATCTCAATGGCTATCGGTTGTCCTTATCGGTCTCGGTATTTTTATCATTCTATATCAAAATCGAAAGAAGGCCCCTTTCTATATTACAGAGGAGGAAAAGTAAATGTTAGAAGTTGCATATATTCTTGTAGCCCTTGCTTTGATTGTCTTTTTAGTGTATCTAATTATTACTGTACAAAAGCTTGGTCGTGTTATTGACGAAACAGAAAAGACGATTAAAACCTTAACTTCAGATGTGGATGTGACCTTGCATCATACCAATGAATTGCTGGCTAAGGTCAATGTCTTGGCAGATGATATCAATGTAAAGGTAGCAACGATTGATCCACTCTTCAGTGCTGTTGCAGATTTATCTCTATCTGTTTCAGACCTCAATGACCATGCGCGTGTCTTGAGCAAGAAAGCTTCTTCAGCTGCTTCAAAAACACTCAAGACTGGTGCAAGTTTGTCAGCCCTACGTGTCGCAAGTAAATTTTTCAAAAAATAAAAAAGGAGAATTCTTATGGGTAAACTATCCTCAATCCTTTTAGGAACCGTTTCAGGTGCAGCTCTTGCCTTGTTTTTAACAAGTGACAAGGGTAAACAAGTTTGCAGTCAGGCTCAAGATTTTCTGGATGATTTGAGAGAAGATCCTGAGTATGCCAAGGAGCAGGTCTGTGAAAAACTGACAGAAGTCAAAGATCAGGCTACAGATTTTGTTCTTAAAACCAAAGAACAGGTTGAGTCAGGTGAAATCACTGTTGACAGCGTACTTGCTCAAGCTAAATCATGTGCTCGTCAAGCGACAGAAGCATCAAAAGATCGATTCAATAATCTCAAGGAGCAATGGCAAGAAAAAGCCGAAACTCTTGATGAATCAGAAGAGATTGTTATTGACATAATAGAAGAATAAACCATCACCATCTCTGGACGGACTATGTATCTGGGGATGGTGATTTTTTTCTCGTAGCCTGTCTTTGTGGTATAATAATTACTATGCAGAAAAAACCAACGTCAGCCTATGTGCACATCCCGTTTTGTACCCAGATTTGTTATTATTGTGACTTTTCAAAAGTTTTTATCAAGAATCAGCCAGTAGATAGTTATTTGGAACATCTGTTAGAAGAGTTTCAATCTTATGATATTCAAAAGTTAAGAACCCTCTATATTGGTGGTGGAACACCGACAGCTCTATCAGCTTCGCAACTAGAGGTGTTATTGAATGGCTTGACTAAAAACTTGGACTTGTCTGTCTTGGAAGAGTTGACCATTGAGGCCAATCCAGGCGACTTGGATGCGGATAAGATAGCTGTTTTGAAGAACTCGGCAGTCAATCGTGTTTCGCTAGGTGTACAGACCTTTGATGACAAGATGCTGAAAAAGATTGGGCGCAGTCATTTGGAGAAGGATATTTATGAAAATATCGACCGCCTGAAACTGGCTGGTTTTGATAATATCTCTATCGATTTGATTTATGCGCTGCCTGGTCAGACCATGGAGCAGGTCAAGGAAAATGTGGCTAAGGCCATTGGACTTGATATTCCCCATATGAGTCTGTATAGCTTGATTTTAGAAAATCATACGGTCTTTATGAACCGTATGCGACGAGGGAAATTGCCTCTGCCTAAGGAGGAGCTGGAAGCTGAGATGTTTGAGTATATTATTGCAGAGTTGGAGCGAGCTGGTTTTGAGCATTATGAGATTTCTAATTTCTCCAAGCCTGGTTTTGAAAGTCGCCACAATCTCATGTACTGGGACAATGCTGAGTACTATGGCATCGGTGCTGGGGCATCTGGTTATGTCAATGGCGTGCGCTATAAAAATCATGGTCCGATACGTCATTATCTCAGTGCGGTTGAGGAAGGCAATGCTCGTATCACAGAAGAGCACTTGAGTCAAAAAGAGCAAATGGAAGAAGAGATGTTCCTGGGACTCCGCAAGAAATCAGGGGTCTCTATGGCACGATTTGAGGAAAAATTTGGACGGTCTTTTGATGGACTTTATGGAGAAATTGTCAAGGACTTGGTTCAACAAGGTCTCATGCAACTAGACGATGACCGAGTTCGTATGACAAAAAGAGGTCTCTTTTTAGGAGACACTGTAGCAGAACGATTTATTTTGGAGTAGAATGATGGGCTTAACTTATCAAATGAAAATGAAAATTCCTTTTGATATGGCTGATATGAACGGTCATATCAAGATTCCAGATGTGATTTTGCTTTCCCTACAAGTTTCAGGGATACAGTCTATTGAATTGGGTGTTAGTGATAAGGCCATTTTGGAAAACTATAATCTGGTCTGGATTATCACAGACTATGATATTGAGGTGGCTCGTTTGCCTCGTTTTGCGGAAGAAATCACCATCGAAACGGAAGCCCTGAGCTACAATCGACTCTTTTGCTACCGTCGTTTCACTATCTATGATGAAGCAGGTAAGGAGCTCATCCACATGATGGCGACCTTTGTTCTCATGGATCGAGACAGTCGAAAAGTTCATGCTGTTGAACCTGAGATCGTGGCTCCTTACCAGTCTGATTTTGATAAAAAACTTATCCGCGGACCAAAGTATGAGTCCTTGGAAGAGCCAATCAGCAAGGATTACCATGTCCGTTTTTACGATTTAGATATGAATGGTCATGTCAATAATAGTAAATACCTGAACTGGATTTTTGAAGTCATGGGAGCGGATTTTTTGACCCAGTATATTCCCAAGAAAATCAACCTCAAGTATGTCAAGGAAGTTCGACCAGGTGGGGTGATCACATCGTCTGTTGAACGGACTGGACTGGAAAGCAAGCATGAGATCACAAGCGACTGGGCTACCAATGCCCAAGCTATCATCACTTGGCAAGAAATAAAAAAGGATTAGGAAGAAATAGATGAAATATAAAGGCTATTTAATTGATTTAGACGGAACGATTTATAAGGGGAAAGACAGAATTCCAGCAGGGGAGGCTTTTGTTCATGAATTGCAAAAGCGGGATATTCCCTATCTCTTTGTAACCAACAATACAACCCGTACTCCTGAGAGTGTTCAGGAGATGTTGGCTCAGAATTTTAATATCGATACGCCCCTATCGACTGTCTACACAGCGACTTTGGCGACTATCGACTATATGAATGACTTGGGTCTTGAAAAGACCGTCTATGTCATCGGAGAAGCAGGGCTCAAGGAAGCCATCAAGGCGGCTGGTTATGTGGAAGACAAGGAAAATCCTGCCTATGTAGTAGTAGGTCTGGACTGGCAAGTTGACTATGAAAAATTTGCGACAGCAACTCTTGCTATCCAAAAGGGAGCTCACTTTATCGGAACCAATCCTGACCTAAACATCCCGACTGAACGCGGTCTTTTGCCAGGTGCTGGTTCACTGATTACCCTTCTTGAAGTGGCAACACGAGTAAAACCTGTTTATATTGGAAAACCAAATGCCATCATTATGGACAAGGCGGTTGAGCACTTAGGTTTGGAACGTGAAGAATTAATCATGGTTGGAGATAACTATTTGACGGATATTCGAGCAGGGATTGACAATGGCATTCCAACGCTCTTGGTGACAACAGGTTTTACCAAGGCAGAAGAAGTGGCAGACTTGCCAATCGCACCGACTCATGTGGTTTCTAGTCTTGCGGAGTGGGATTTTGATGAAAACTAAACTGACCTTTTGGAGCTCTATGCTCTATCTCCTCTCCCTCTCAATCCTTTTGACCATTTATTTGGCTTGGATTTTTTATCCTCTGGAAATTCAGTGGCTTAACTTAACAGATAGGGTCTATTTAAAACCAGAAACTATTCAGTACAACTTTCATATCTTGATGAATTACCTGACCAATCCTTTTAGTCAGGACTTGCAGATGCCTGATTTTCGTTCGTCAGCATCTGGGCTACATCACTTTGCGGTGGTGAAGAATCTCTTTCACTTGGTGCAGCTAGTTGCTCTAGTGACACTACCAAGTTTCTATTTCTTTGTCAAAGGGATTGTGAAAAAGGACTTCTTGTCTCTATTTAGTAAAGGGCTTTTGGCTCTAGTGGTTTTGCCTTTACTGATTGGGCTTGGGGGAGTGTTGATTGGTTTCGACCAATTCTTTACCCTTTTCCATCAAATTCTCTTTGTGGGAGATGATACTTGGCTTTTTGACCCAGCCAAGGATCCAGTTATTTTAATTTTACCAGAGACCTTCTTCCTTTATGCCTTCCTTCTCTTTTTCGCCCTTTATGAAAGCTTCTTTGGTTTTCTGTACCTGAAAAGTCGTAGGAAGTGAAAGAAAGATGTTTTTAATTTGTATATATAATTGTATATAATTTAAAATCATCGTTAAGAATGAATTAACTAAATCCAAAATCTATCAATCGTTCGCAAACAGTCTATTTTTTTATTGAAAAAAATAGGCTTTTTTTCTAAAAAAATCTCTAGTCAAGCGCTTTATTTTTTTGTATAATAGAATTAGCAAAGTATAGATAAGAAGAGAAAAGCATGATTACACTATTTCTATCACCGAGCTGTACTTCATGTCGTAAGGCGAAGGCCTGGTTAGAAAAACATAAGGTGCCCTTTGAGGAACACAATATTATGACCAGTCCTTTAACAAGAAAAGAATTGCAACATATCCTTTCCTTGACCGAAAATGGTACTGATGACATCATTTCAACTCGTTCAAAAATTTTTCAAAAATTAGATATCGATGTAGAGAGCATCTCGGTATCGGAATTGCTTCATTTGATTGAGCAGCATCCTAGTCTTTTGCGTCGTCCAATTATTATCGATGCCAAACGCATGCAAATCGGTTTTAATGAAGATGAGATTCGTGCTTTTCTCCCTCGTAGTTACCGTAAGCAAGAACTAAAAGAAGCAAGAATGAGAGCTGGTATTAGTTAATGAACAAACAGTATAGTTACCCACTAGATTTGTCGTGGAGCACTGAAGAACTTGCTTCAGTGCTTTCTTTTTTTAATGATGTTGAAGCTGCCTATGAAAGCAAGGTAGAGGCTAAAAAGTTACTGGACTCCTACAAGGGATTCAAGGCGGTCGTGCCAAGTAAGAGCGAAGAAAAACGTTTGGGACGAGAATTTGAAACAGTTAGTGGCTATTCGCTTTACCGAGCAGTTCAGGCTGCCAAGGAAAAAGTGGAAGGAAAGATTTCTCTTGGAAAGTAAATTTGAATTTGCCAAGGAGCTTGTCAAGAAGGCGGGGCAGTACATTCTTGACCATATGAAGGAAGACTTGTATGTTGAGACTAAGTCCTCTCCAACGGATTTGGTGACCAGACTGGATAAGGAAGTTCAAGAACTTTTGGTTGGTGAAATTCTATCCCGTTATCCTAAGGATAAGATTTGTGCTGAAGAAGGTTGTCTACGAGCCTCGGTTCAAGAGGGCAAGGTTTGGGTTATTGATCCCATTGATGGTACCAATAATTTTGTGGCCCAGCAGGAAGATTTTGCTGTTATGATGGCTTATTTTGAAAATGGTCATGGCCAGTTTGGTCTGATTTATGATGTGGTCAAAGGGGATTGTTATCACGGTGGTGGTAAGTTTCCAGTTTGCCGAAATAATCAGCTCCTAGCTCCCTTTAAAGCAAAACCCCTTGGAGATTTTCTCATTGCAGGAAATAGTGGCATGCTAGAAACAAATGAATGGGGCTTGGCTGATTTGAGTCGAGCGGTTCTTGGTGTTCGTGTCTATGGGAGTGCGGCCATTAGTTTTGCCAAGATTTTATCAGGGCGTTTGTTGACCTATGTCACCTATCTGCAACCATGGGATTATGCTGCAGCTAGTATTTTAGGAGGAAGTCTGGGCTATCGGGTTGTGACCCTATCTGGTGAAGCTCCTGATTTTCAAACCAGACAGCCGGTCATGATGCTACCTCTTGAGATGCAGGACGAAATTCAGTCCTATATTTACGAAAGGAAAAAAACTTAAATGCAATTTCCAGAAGGATTTGTTGAAAAATATGAAGAGATACTAGGAGATGAGGCAAGGGATTTTCTTGCCTCTTTTGAGGAGGAAACGGTTTCGGCCTTTCGGGTCAATCCTTTAAAAGAAGCGCCAGTTTCCTTTCCTGATGCTATCCCTCAAACCCCTTGGGGCCACTATGGAAAGGTTTCAGGGAAATCGCCTGAGCATGCTACAGGTCTAGTTTATTCGCAAGAACCCGCTGCCCAGATGGTAGCGCAGGTAGCCCAGCCCAGTCCTGGAATGAAGGTCTTGGATCTTGCAGCAGCACCGGGTGGCAAATCAACTCAACTAGCAGCCTATTTAGCAGGAGAAGGTCTCCTGGTTTCCAATGAAATTTCAAGCAAACGGGCTAAGGTTTTAGTAGAAAACATGGAGCGCTTTGGAGCGACAAATGTCGTGGTGACCAATGAATCTGCTGATCGCTTGGCCAAGGTCTTTAAAGGCTATTTTGACTTGATTGTCCTTGATGCTCCTTGCTCTGGTGAAGGGATGTTTCGTAAGCAACCAGATGCTATGGACTATTGGAGCGTAGATTATCCGAGTCAATGTGCTAGTTTGCAAAGAGAAATTCTGGAAGATGCAGTGACCATGCTAGCAGAGGGAGGTCGTCTGGTTTATTCAACCTGTACCTGGGCACCTGAGGAAAACGAAGATATTGTCAACTGGCTGCTGGAAGAGTATGATTTTGATTTGCTACCAGTTGATTATATCAATGGAATGGTAGCTGGTATTGACTTGCCAGAAACGGCTCGGATGTATCCTCATCATTTTTAAGGGAGAGGGTCAGTTTGTAGCTCATCTACAGTTTAAGGGTGAAAAATCCAGCACCGAAATATAAGGCAAGTAAGAGTAATCTCAGCCGTGAGCAAGTTGCCTTGTGGCAGGAATTTGCCCAAAAAAACATTTGCAGGTCAATCTAAGAGGAATCTTGCAGACTTTTTGGAGACCAACTCTATCTCTTGCCCGAACTTTTGCCAGATTTAGGAAAACTCAAGATTGCTCGGAATGGCCTGCATCTGGGCACTTTTAAGAAAAAACGCTTTGAGCCTAGTTTTGCTCTTGGTCTAGCCTTGAAACCGAGTCAGGTCAAGCAGTCGGTTGAAATTGACCAAGAAGCGTTTGTAAAGTATGTGGCTGGAGAAACCGTTCAGCTGGCGGAAAGTCTGCCAAATGGTTGGTACCAAGTTTTGGTTAAAGGAAATGGCTTGGGCTTTGCTAAGGTGACTGGAAATGTTTTGAAAAATTATTTTCCAAAAGGCCTCAGATTCAAGTGAAAATGCTAGTCAAAGTAGCTTGTCTATGTTATAGTGGAAGTATGGATTTTTTTCAAATTGTCTTTCATTTTAAGTCAAAATTGGTGGAGATGGTAACTAAGCAAATTTCTAGTTAAACCAAGCTAATACTCTTCGAAAATCAAATTCAAACCGCGTCAACGTCGCCTTGCCGTACTCAAGTACAGCCTGCGGCTAGTTTCCTAGTTTGCTCTTTGATTTTCATTGAGTATAAGAACTTTAGTTGGCTCCCAATTTTAAAAAAGAAAAACATAAATAAATAGTTGAAAAAATTCACAGCATTCACCATTATTTTCAAGGAGAAAAACAGTGAAAAAAAGGAAAAAACTCGCTCTATCCCTTGCAGCTCTTTTGCTGGCAGGTTCTTTGGCGGGATGTGCTAGCTGGATTGATCGTGGAGAATCCATGACAGCTGTTGGCTCGACGGCTCTTCAGCCCTTGGTCGAAGCAGCAGCAGATGAATTTGGCTCTATGCACGTTGGAAAAACAGTCAACGTCCAAGGTGGAGGATCTGGTACAGGTTTGTCTCAGGTTCAGTCTGGAGCCGTTGATGTAGGAAATTCAGACGTATTTGCCGAGGAAAAAGACGGTATCAACGCATCCGCTCTAGTGGACCACAAGGTAGCCGTAGCGGGCTTGGCAGTGATTGTAAATAAGGAAGTTGACGTTGAAAATCTGACAACTGAACAACTTCGTAGCATCTTCACAGGTCAAGTGACCAACTGGAAAGAAGTCGGTGGGAAAGACCTAGCCATTTCTATTATTAACCGTGCGGCAAGTTCTGGTTCACGTGCAACCTTTGATAGTGTTATCATGGATGGTCAGTCTGCTGTGCAGAGTCAAGAACAGGATTCAAACGGGATGGTCAAACATTGTTTCCCAGACACCAGGAGCCATTTCTTACCTAGCCTTTGCCTATGTGGATGACTCGGTGAAACGCATGAAGTTGAATGGCTATGAGCCGATTGCAGAAAATGTTACAAGCAATAACTGGCCTTTGTGGTCTTATGAACACATGTACACCCTAGGTCAACCAAATGAATTGGTGGCAGAATTTCTCAACTTTGTCCTCTCAGATGAAGCGCAAAGTGGAATCGTTAAGGGGATGGGCTATATTTCTGTCAAGGAAATGAAGGTTGAAAAAGATGCCGTAGGAACGGTGACAGCACTAGAAGGGAGTCAATAATGAATCAAGAAGAATTAGCTAAAAAATTACTTTCTCCCTCAAAGAACTCTCGTCTAGAGAAACTAGGAAAAGGCTTGACCTTTGCCTGTCTGTCTTTGATTGTCATTATTGTGGCTATGATTTTGATTTTTGTAGCCCAAAAAGGCTTGTCGACCTTCTTTGTCAATGGGGTCAACATCTTTGATTTCCTTTTTGGCCAAACTTGGAATCCTTCAGGTAAGCAATTTGGTGCCCTTCCTATGATCTTGGGTTCCTTTATTGTCACAATCCTATCAGCCCTGATCGCAACTCCTTTTGCCATTGGTGCAGCAGTCTTTATGACGGAGGTTTCACCAAAAGGTGCTAGAATCTTGCAACCAGCCATTGAATTGCTGGTCGGGATTCCTTCAGTTGTGTATGGATTTATCGGTTTGCAGGTCGTAGTTCCTTTTGTCCGTAGTGTCTTTGGTGGAACTGGTTTTGGGATCTTGTCAGGGATTTTTGTTCTCTTTGTCATGATTTTACCAACGGTAACCTTTATGACAACGGATAGCTTGCGTGCGGTGCCTCGTCACTACCGCGAAGCTAGTTTGGCTATGGGAGCTACTCGTTGGCAAACCATCTGGCGTGTGACTTTGAAGGCAGCGCGTTCAGGTATTTTTACAGCAGTGGTCTTTGGGATGGCGCGTGCCTTTGGTGAGGCTCTGGCTATTCAGATGGTGGTCGGAAACTCAGCAGTTGTCCCAACTTCACTAACAACACCTGCTGCGACCTTGACCTCTGTGTTGACCATGGGTATTGGAAATACTGTTATGGGAACAGTTGATAATAACGTTCTCTGGTCACTGGCCTTAGTCTTGCTCTTGATGAGTTTGGCCTTCAACAGTGTGATTAAATTGATTACGAAAGAAAGAGGAAAGAAAAACTATGCACGCTAAGAAATTAGATAAAATTGCAACAGCTGTCCTCTACTCAATTGCAGGAATTATCGTTGCCATCTTGGCATCCTTGATTCTTTATATCTTGGTTCGTGGTTTGCCCCACATCTCTTGGTCTTTCTTGACTGGCAAATCCTCTTCTTACCAAGCAGGTGGAGGGATTGGAATTCAGCTTTATAATTCCTTCTTCCTTTTGGTCATTACCTTGATTATCTCTGTGCCTTTGTCTATGGGAGCTGGGATTTTCCTAGCTGAATACGCCAAAAAAGGTCCTGTGACCAACTTTGTCAGAACCTGTATTGAAATCTTGTCTTCACTGCCATCTGTGGTTGTAGGTCTCTTTGGTTACTTGATCTTTGTAGTTCAGTTTGAGTATGGATTTTCAATCATTTCAGGTGCCTTGGCCTTGACAGTCTTTAACTTGCCTCAGATGACTCGTAATGTTGAGGACAGTTTGAAACATGTTCACCATACGCAGCGTGAGGCTGGTCTGGCCCTTGGGATTTCTCGTTGGGAGACTGTGGTCCATGTGGTCATTCCAGAAGCCCTTCCAGGTATTGTGACTGGGGTCGTCTTAGCTTCTGGTCGTATTTTTGGTGAGGCTGCTGCCCTTATCTATACAGCAGGACAATCCGCTCCAGCCCTTGATTGGTCTAACTGGAATATTCTCAGTGTTACTAGCCCAATCTCTATCTTCCGTCAAGCAGAAACCTTGGCTGTCCACATTTGGAAAGTCAACAGTGAAGGTACTATTCCTGATGGGACCATTGTATCAGCAGGTTCTGCAGCTGTGCTCCTCATCTTTATCCTCATCTTTAACTTTGGAGCCCGTAAACTCGGAAGCTACCTACATAAGAAATTAACCGCTGCCTAAAGGAGAAGCCATGTCAAAATATAATTGGGATGAAAAGCATATCATCACCTTTCCTGAAGAGAAAGTGGCCCTCTCTACTAAGGATTTACATGTTTACTACGGTAAAAAAGAATCCATCAAGGGCATCGATATGCAATTTGAAAAAAATAAAATTACAGCCTTAATTGGCCCATCTGGATCTGGGAAATCAACCTACCTCCGCAGTCTCAACCGTATGAATGATACCATTGATATTGCCAAGGTCACAGGTCAAATCCTCTACCAAGGGATTGATGTAAACCGTCCAGAAATTAACGTCTATGAGATGCGTAAGCACATCGGAATGGTCTTCCAACGACCAAATCCTTTTGCCAAGTCTATCTACCGCAATATCACTTTGCCCATGAACGTGCAGGGGTTAAGGACAAGCAAGTCTTGGATGAAATTGTGGAAACCTCTCTTCGTCAAGCTGCCCTTTGGGACCAGGTAAAAGATGACCTTCATAAGTCAGCCTTGACCCTATCAGGTGGTCAGCAGCAACGTCTCTGTATCGCTCGTGCCATCTCTGTTAAACCAGATATCCTCTTGATGGATGAACCGGCGTCTGCATTGGATCCGATTGCGACAGCCCAACTGGAAGAAACCATGTTAGAATTGAAGAAGGACTTTACCATCATCATCGTGACCCACAGTATGCAGCAGGCTGCGCGTGCTAGTGACTACACAGGATTTTTCTACTTGGGTGACTTGATCGAGTACGATAAGACCTCTAATATTTTCCAAAATGCCAAACTACAGTCAACCAATGACTACGTAACAGGACACTTTGGATAGAAAGGAAACAGTATGACAGAAGCGATTTTACAGGTGTCAGACCTGTCTGTTTACTACAATCAAAAAAAGGCCTTGAATAGTGTTTCCTTATCTTTCCAACCTAAGGAAATTACAGCCTTGATTGGTCCATCTGGATCAGGGAAATCAACTCTCCTCAAGGCTATCAACCGCATGGGGGATCTCAATCCAGAGGTGACCACAACAGGTTCGGTGGTTTACAACGGTCACAATATTTACAGCCCACGTACAGATACAGTTGAATTGCGGAAGGAAATTGGTATGGTTTTCCAACAACCAAACCCCTTCCCTATGTCTATCTACGAAAATGTTGTTTATGGGCTTCGTATCAATGGAGTTAAGGACAAGCAGGTTCTGGATGAAGCAGTGGAAAAAGCCTTGCAACGAGCTTCCATCTGGGATGAGGTCAAAGGATCGCCTGCATGATTCAGCTATCGGGCTTTCAGGTGGACAACAGCAACGTGTCTGTGTTGCCCGTGTCTTGGCAACCAGTCCTAAAATCATTCTCTTGGATGAACCGACTTCAGCCTTGGACCCTATCTCGGCCGGTAAGATTGAGGAAACCTTGTATGGTCTAAAAGATAAATACACCATGCTCTTGGTTACGCGTTCCATGCAACAAGCCTCTCGTATCTCTGACAAGACAGGATTTTTCCTAGATGGAGATTTGATTGAGTTTAACGATACTAAGAAGATGTTCCTCAACCCACAACACAAGGAAACAGAAGATTATATTTCAGGAAAATTTGGATAAGGAGATAAATGATGTTACGTTCTCAATTTGAGGAAGATTTAGAGAAATTGCACAACCAGTTCTATGCTATGGGACAAGAAGTGCTATCCCAAATCAATCGTACAGTGCGTGCCTTTGTTACGCATGACCGTGATTTGGCCAAAGAAGTCATCGAAGACGATGCAGAAGTAAACGAATACGAAGTGAAATTGGAGAAGAAATCATTTGAAATGATTGCCCTCCAACAACCGGTTTCTCAGGACTTGCGTACCGTTTTAACAGTCTTAAAAGCCGTATCTGACTTGGAACGTATGGGGGACCATGCCGTTTCCATTGCAAGAGCAGCCATTCGTATGAAGGGAGAGCAACGCATCCCAGCTGTTGAAGAAGAAATTAAGAGAATGGGGCGTGATGTCAAGAACTTCGTTGAAGCAGCCCTTGAACTCTATCTCAATGGTTCAGTGGATCAGCCTATGAAGTAGCAGCAATGGACGAAAAAATCAACCATTACTTTGATAGCATTCGTGACTTGGCTACAGAAGAAATCAAGAAAAATCCAGATGCCATCGTTACAGGTCGTGATTATTTCCAAGTGATTGCCTTCTTGGAACGTATTGGAGACTATGCCAAAAATATCTGTGAATGGGTTGTTTACTTTGAAACAGGTAAGATTGTCGAACTATAAAATAGTTTCATTCTGTATAAAAAGGAGCTTGAAATCAATTGATAGCTCCTTTTATTGAATTAAAAAAATGTTTTTAAGATAAAAATTCAAAAAACACTTGACAAGCAACTTGGATAGCGTTATAATTATACAAAATTAACAGAGAGGTTGTTTATTTATGAAATCAAAAAAATGGATATTTGTTTTATGTAGTTTTCTTGCAAGTTTCTTCTTAGTAGCTTGCCAGTCAGGTTCTAATGGTTCTCAGTCAGCTGTTGAGGCCATTAAGCAAAAGGGGAAATTAGTTGTGGCGACTAGTCCTGACTATGCACCTTTTGAATTCCAATCCTTAGTTGACGGAAAAAACCAGGTAGTCGGTGCGGATATTGATATGGCCCAAGCTATCGCTGATGAACTTGGGGTGAAGTTGGAAATTTCAAGCATGAGTTTTGATAATGTCTTAACCAGTCTTCAAACTGGTAAGGCTGATCTAGCGGTTGCGGGAATTAGCGCTACTGACGAGAGAAAAGAAGTCTTTGATTTTTCAATCCCTTACTATGAAAACAAGATTAGTTTCTTGGTTCGTAAGGCTGATGAAGAAAAATACAAGGATTTAACTAGCCTAGAAAGTGCTAATATTGCGGCCCAAAAAGGGACTGTTCCAGAATCTATGGTCAAGGAACAATTGCCAAAAGCTCAATTGACTTCCCTAGCTAATATGGGTGAAGCTGTTAATGAATTACAGGCTGGAAAAGTAGATGCTGTTCACATGGATGAGCCTGTTGCCCTTAGCTATGCTGCTAAAAATGCAGACTTAGCTGTCGCAACTGTCAGCTTGAAGATGAAGGACGGCGAAGCTAATGCAGTTGCCCTTAGAAAAAATAGTGCTGATTTGAAAGAAGTGGTGGACAAGGTCATCCAAAAACTCAAGGATGACGGCACCTACCAAAAATATCTTGAAAAAGCGGCAACCTTAACAGAAGTTGAAGAATAATACTCAATGAAAATCAAAGAGCAAACTAGGAAGCTAGCCGCAAGCTGTACTTGAGTACGGTAAGGCGACGCTGACGTGGTTTGAATTTGATTTTCGAAGAGTATAAGAAAAAGCAGAGTTGGAAGTCAATCCAATTCTGCTTTTAAATAGTTTAAAACCTTTTCCAGATTTTCTAAGGATACCTTGGCAAATTGATAAGGGCAGGCATCCAAGTAAGCCTCCTCAAAGAAGTCCAATTTCAGCTGACTGTGTTTTAGGCTGGCGATTTTAGGATACTGTCTGAGATCGAGCAATAAACCATCGTGTAGGGGATAATGAGGAAGGGGACAAGGTGTTTTAGTTAAGATTTCCTCGATTTGTTTTTGGTAAGTTTCCTGATTGGACAAGCGAGCCAGACGATTTTTCTCAAATAATTGACTGTCAATATAGAGTGATAAGGCCTTTTGCATGATGAGGTTGCTGTCGTAGTCTAGGATATTTTTGTAGGCCACAAAGGCTTCTTTGATAGCATTTGGCAGAATGAGTGCCGTAATCCGCAGGGCTGGAAAGAGGCTGGTTGAGAAGGACTTGATATAAATGACGCGCTCCTCTGTATCTAGATAGTGGAAGGTCTGGCCCTTCTTGGAGTCCAAATCCCCCAAATAGTCGTCCTCTACGATATAGACACCATACTTGGCAGCTAAGTCAAGAATAGCTCGTTTGTCCTGCTCAGAATAGGAATGCCCCAGAGGATAGTGGAAGCGAGGAATGGTATAGAAAAACTTAATTTTTCCTGTTTTGAAGTGGCCTTCCAGTTCCTCCAAGTCAATCCCATCAATGCCTCGTTCAATCGTTTGATAGTCCAGACCTTGAGCAATCAAGAGACGATTCATCCGATGGTAGGTCGGCTGTTCCACCAAGATTGCCTTGGCTTGGCTAGGAAAAGATATTTGAGAAAGGATAAACAAGGCTTGCTGGGTTCCAGAAGTCAGTACAAGTTGATCAGCCTTGCAGTAGAGGGCTTGGTCAAAGAGCAGTTTATGAATGGATTGTCTTAAGTCTTCTAAACCTTCTTGGTTGTCATAGTAGTTGAAGAGGTAGTTTTCTCGGCCAATTAAGGTTTCATTGACACAGAGTCGGAAATCGTCATAGGCGCTGGCATGTTCGTCCGTAACCTCGATTTCTAGATCTTGATGTTGCCCTTGTTCTAGGACATAATAGCCACTCTGGGGCTTGGCATAGAGGTATTGTTCGTGTCGTAATTCCAGTAGGGCTCGTTGAATGGTATCCTTGCTACAGTGAAAGTCAAGGCTCAGTTGACGGATAGAAGGCAGGCGACTTCCCGTTGGAAAGCGCCCAGACTCGATACTATTTTTCAGATAGGAAACGACCTCTTGGTACTTGCTTTGTTTCTTCATTCCAGACCTCCCTTGATTTTGTTACATTGTACCTTTTTTTTTCCTTCTTGGCAATGTCTAGAGTGTTTCTATCGTTCACATCTAGGGGCAAATGTGGTATACTTAGGAGTAACATTTATAGAATAACAGACAAGAAAGTGAATGGATAAGAACGTGCAGGAACCAGTGAAATTATTTCAATACAATACCCTTGGAGCCTTGATGGCTGGCCTTTATGGTGGGACCATGACAGTAGGAGAATTGCTAGAGCATGGTGACCTTGGTTTGGGAACCTTGGATTCCATTGATGGGGATTAATTGTCTTGGATGGTAAGGCTTATCAGGCCAAAGGATCAGGAGATCAGCCAGAAATTGTGGAAGTATCAACAGATGCCCTTATTCCTTATGCAGCGGTAGTACCGCATCAGGCAGAGGTTATTTTCCGCCAGCGCTTTGAGATGACGGACAAGGAATTGGAGGAGCGAATTGAGTCTTATTATGACGGGGAAAATCTTTTCCGCTCTATCAAGATTCGTGGGGAATTTTCACATATGCATGTGCGCATGATTCCCAAGTCGAAACCAGAGACCAAGTTTGCTGATGTTGCAACCCATCAGCCTGAATATCGTCGTGACAATGTGGTGGGAACCATCGTTGGTTTCTGGACGCCAGAGATTTTCCATGGAGTTAGTGTGGCAGGCTACCATCTGCACTTCATCTCAGATGACTTGACCTTCGGTGGGCATGTCATGGACTTTGTCATCAAGGAAGGCATTATCGAGGTGGGAGCAGTTGACCAGTTGGATCAACGTTTCCCAGTTCAAGACCGTCAATACTTGTTTGCTAAGTTCAATGTTGACGAGATGAAAAAAGATATTGAAAAGGCTGAATAGGAGAAGAAAATGACCATTCATATTATCATTACCATGGTGTTGTTGCTGGCTTTCTTGATAGGAAGCATTTGGTATGCCAAAAAGAAATACCAGATTAATCTAGCTGTCTTGGGCTTGGGGGCTGTTGCCTTCTTTCTCTCTTCACAGATTCTAGAAAAATTGATTCATATCATAGTTCTTCATCCTCAAAAAGATGGAAGTATTGCTCTTTTACAAGACCATCCCCTGGTTTATATTGTCTATGGCCTAGCTATGGCGGCTTTCTTTGAGGAAACAGCTCGCCTTGTTTTCTTCAAATGGTTGGAGAAAAAGAGAAGTTTGGAAAAGGCAGATGCCTTGGCTTATGGATTGGGGCATGGTGGCTTGGAATTGATTTTCCTAGGCCTTACTAGTTTGATTAATCTCTACATCGTTCTCTCGGCAGTTCAAACTCAGAATCCACAGGTTATGCAATTGCTGTCTGAAAATATGTTGAAAACCATCCAGTCGCTATCAGTCTGGCAGATTTATTTGCTTGGTTTTGAGAGAATCTTGGCGCTAGGTTTTCAATTACTTTTGACTGTTTGGGTTTACCAAGCTGTTCGCCGGAAGAAATGGATTTATCTCCTAGCAGCCTATGGTCTACATGCCTTCTTTGACCTAGCACCATCTCTAGTCCAAGTTGGCTGGTTGACAAATCCAGTCTTGGTTGAAGTTGTCCTAGCACTTGAACTTGTGCTGGTTGCCTATGGAACCAAGAACATATTTTGTAAAAAATCATAAGAAAAAGGGGGAAACCTCTTTTTTGTTTAAAATAAGCCCAAGGTCTTTTTAGGGTCGTCAAATGGTCTTAAAAATGGTATAATGGAATGAATTTTGTAAAAGGGAGAGTGTCATGTCAGTAGAAGAAAACATGCTTGAAATCTTAGAAGGGATTGATATCCGTTTCAAGGAACCCTTGCATAGCTATAGTTATACAAAAGTAGGTGGAGAGGCCGATTATCTGGTCTTTCCACGAAATCGTTTTGAGTTGGCTCGCGTTGTTAAATTTGCTAATCAAGAAAATATCCCTTGGATGGTTCTTGGAAATGCCAGCAACATTATCGTTCGTGACGGCGGGATTCGTGGATTTGTCATCTTGTGTGACAAGCTCAATAATGTTTCAGTTGATGGCTATACCATCGAAGCTGAAGCTGGTGCTAACTTAATTGAGACAACTCGTATTGCCCTCCGTCATAGTTTGACTGGTTTTGAGTTTGCTTGCGGCATTCCAGGGAGTGTCGGCGGTGCTGTCTTTATGAATGCAGGTGCCTATGGTGGTGAGATTGCCCACATCTTGCAGTCTTGTAAGGTCTTGACCAAGGATGGAGAAATCGAAACCTTGTCTGCCAAAGACTTGGCTTTTGGTTATCGCCACTCAGCCATTCAAGAGTCTGGTGCAGTTGTCTTATCAGCTAAATTTGCCCTTGCTCCAGGAAACCATCAGGTTATCAAGCAAGAAATGGATCGCTTGACGCACCTACGTGAACTCAAACAACCTTTAGAATATCCATCTTGTGGTTCGGTCTTTAAGCGTCCAGTAGGGCATTTTGCAGGTCAATTGATTTCAGAAGCTGGCTTGAAAGGCTATCGTATCGGTGGCGTAGAAGTGTCAGAAAAACACGCAGGATTTATGATCAATGTTGCTGACGGAACGGCTAAAGATTACGAAGACTTGATTGAGTCTGTGATCGAAAAAGTCAAGGAACACTCTGGCGTTACTCTTGAGAGAGAAGTTCGTATCTTGGGTGAAAGCAAGTAGGAAGCTGTAGTTGAAAAGCTGCTGCTATGTCATGGAAAGGGGGTGAAAGCCTATCGTCAGTGCAGAAGTATGTAGGCAGTTCAATCTCCTACACGAGGTAGTAGTGGCCTGACAGAGCCCTGATCTGTTAATCTATGAAAAAGAAGGAATAAATGACAATTGAAAAAACCAATTATCGAATTCAAAAACGTCTCTAAAGTTTTTGAAGACAGCAACACCAAGGTTCTCAAAGACATTAACTTTGAGTTGGAGGAAGGGAAATTCTACACTCTTTTAGGCGCATCTGGTTCAGGGAAATCAACCATCCTAAACATCATTGCAGGTTTACTGGATGCGACGACAGGAGATATTTTACTGGACGGTGTACGTATCAATGACATCCCAACCAACAAGCGAGACGTTCATACGGTCTTCCAATCCTATGCCTTGTTTCCACATATGAATGTGTTTGAAAATGTTGCTTTTCCACTCCGCTTGCGCAAGATTGACAAGAAAGAAATCGAGAAACGCGTAGCGGAAGTTCTCAAGATGGTTCAGTTGGAAGGTTATGAAAAACGTTCCATTCGTAAACTCTCAGGAGGACAACGCCAGCGTGTGGCTATTGCCCGTGCCATCATCAACCAACCCCGTGTGGTTTGTTGGACGAGCCTTTATCAGCGCTAGACTTGAAATTAAGAACAGATATGCAGTATGAACTACGTGAACTGCAACAACGATTGGGTATTACCTTTGTCTTTGTCACTCACGATCAGGAAGAAGCCCTGGCCATGAGTGACTGGATTTTTGTCATGAATGATGGCGAGATTGTCCAGTCTGGAACACCAGTAGATATCTATGATGAGCCAATCAACCATTTTGTTGCGACCTTTATCGGTGAGTCAAATATCTTGCCAGGAACCATGATTGAGGACTACTTAGTTGAGTTTAACGGCAAACGCTTCGAAGCGGTTGATGGGGGGGATGAAGCCCAATGAACCTGTTGAGGTCGTGATTCGTCCAGAGGACTTGCGTATTACTCTTCCTGAAGAAGGCAAGCTCCAAGTTAAGGTGGATACCCAGCTCTTCCGTGGGGTGCACTATGAAATTATCGCCTATGACGAACTTGGAAATGAATGGATGATCCACTCAACCCGTAAGGCCATCGTGGGTGAGGAAATTGGTCTGGACTTTGAACCAGAAGATATCCACATTATGCGTCTCAACGAAACCGAGGAAGAGTTCGATGCCCGTATCGAAGAATACGTAGAAATCGAAGAGCAAGAAGCAGGTCTGATCAATGCAATCGAGGAGGAAAGAGATGAAGAAAACAAGCTCTAAACTCTTTGTAGTGCCCTACATGCTTTGGATTGCCCTCTTTGTCCTGGCACCCTTGGTCTTGATTTCGGTCAATCCTTTTTCAATATCGAAGGCCAGTTCAGTTTAGAAAATTATAAGTCCTACTTTGCGTCACAAAACTTGACCTACCTTAAAATGAGTTTCAACTCTGTACTCTATGCAGGAATTGTGACCTTTGTAACCCTGCTTATCAGCTATCCAACAGCCCTCTTTTTGACCCGTCTCAAACACCGTCAACTCTGGCTTATGCTGATTATCCTGCCGACTTGGATCAATTTGCTCCTTAAAGCCTATGCCTTTATCGGAATTTGGTCAAAATGGCTCTATTAACCAATTCTTGGAATTTATCGGAATCGGTTCACAACAGTTGCTCTTTACCGATTTCTCCTTTATTTTTGTCGCAAGCTACATCGAGCTTCCCTTTATGATATTGCCGATTTTCAATGTCTTGGACGATATGGATAACAACCTCATCAATGCCAGCTATGACCTCGGTGCGACCAAGTGGGAGACTTTCCGTCATGTCATCTTCCCTCTGTCTATGAACGGCGTGCGAAGTGGAGTTCAGTCGGTCTTTATTCCAAGCTTGAGTCTCTTCATGCTGACCCGTTTGATTGGTGGGAACCGTGTTATTACGCTGGGAACGGCTATTGAACAGAATTTCCTAACCAATGACAACTACGGTATGGGTTCAACCATCGGTGTGATTCTCATCCTGACCATGTTCATCACCATGTGGGTGACCAAGGAAAGGAGAGAACGATGAAAAAATTTGCCAACCTTTATCTGGGACTGGTCTTTCTTGTCCTCTACCTGCCGATTTTTTACTTGATTGGCTACGCCTTTAACGCAGGTAACGACATGAATAGCTTTACAGGCTTTAGTTTGAGCCATTTTAAAACCATGTTTGGCGATGGTCGTCTCATGTTGATTGTGACTCAGACCTTTTTCTTGGCTTTCCTGTCAGCCTTGATTGCGACCATTATCGGGACTTTTGGTGCCATTTATATTTACCAATCTCGTAAGAAATACCAAGAAGCCTTTCTTTCACTCAATAATATCCTCATGGTTGCGCCTGATGTTATGATTGGTGCCAGCTTCTTGATTCTTTTTACCCAACTCAAGTTTTCACTTGGCTTTTTGACCGTTCTATCTAGTCACGTGGCCTTCTCCATTCCTATCGTGGTCTTGATGGTCTTGCCTCGACTCAAGGAAATGAACGGTGACATGATTCATGCGGCCTATGACCTTGGTGCCAGTCAATTTCAGATGTTCAAGGAAATTATGCTTCCTTACCTGACTCCGTCTATCATTGCAGGTTACTTCATGGCCTTCACCTATTCGCTAGATGACTTTGCCGTGACCTTCTTCGTAACGGGAAATGGCTTTTCAACCCTATCAGTCGAGATCTACTCTCGAGCTCGTAAGGGGATTTCCTTAGAAATCAATGCCCTGTCTGCCCTCGTCTTTCTCTTTAGTATTATCCTGGTTGTTGGATATTACTTTATCTCACGTGAGAAGGAGGAGCAAGCATGAAAAAACTCTATTCATTTTTAGCAGGAATTGTAGCGATTATCCTGGTCTTATGGGGAATTGCGACGCATTTAGATAGTAAAATCAATAGCCGAGATAGTCAAAAACTGGTTATCTACAACTGGGGTGACTATATCGATCCAGAACTCTTGGAGAAATTCACAGAAGAAACAGGAATCCAAGTACAGTACGAGACCTTTGACTCCAACGAAGCCATGTATACCAAGATCAAGCAGGGTGGAACGACTTATGATATTGCTATCCCAAGTGAATATATGATCAACAAGATGAAGGACGAAAACCTCTTGGTACCGCTTGACTATTCAAAACTTGAAGGTCTTGAAAATATCGGACCAGAGTTCCTCAACCAGTCCTTTGACCCAGGCAATAAATTCTCCATTCCTTACTTCTGGGGAACCTTAGGAATTGTCTACAATGAAACCATGGTAGATGAGGCGCCTGAGCATTGGGATGACCTCTGGAAACCAGAGTATAAGAACTCTATCATGCTCTTTGATGGGGCGCGTGAGGTACTGGGACTAGGACTCAATTCGCTAGGCTACAGCCTTAACTCCAAGGATTCCCAGCAGTTGGAAGAGACAGTGGATAAGCTCTATAAACTGACTCCAAATATCAAGGCTATTGTGGCGGACGAGATGAAGGGATACATGATTCAGAATAATGCTGCTATCGGCGTGACCTTCTCTGGGGAAGCCAGTCAAATGCTAGAAAAAAATGAAAATTTACGCTATGTGGTACCGACAGAAGCCAGCAACCTTTGGTTTGACAATATGGTTATTCCCAAAACAGTCAAAAACCAAGATGCAGCCTATGCCTTTATCAATTTTATGTTGAAACCTGAAAATGCTCTTAAAAATGCAGAGTATGTCGGATATTCAACACCAAACCTACCAGCTAAGGAATTACTCCCAGAGGAGAAAAAAGAAGACAAGGCCTTCTATCCAGATGCTGAAACCATGAAACATCTAGAAGTTTATGAGAAATTTGACCATAAATGGACAGGTAAATATAGCGACCTCTTCCTACAGTTTAAAATGTATCGGAAGTAGGAGTTAGAAGTCACAAAACGAATCAGTCAAGCTGGTTCGTTTTTTAAAAAATAAAAGGCAATCTTCGTAACGGTATCTTTTTCTATGATAGTTGCTTATTTTCTTTCCCAGTAGTATACTAAGTTTAACCTTACAGAAAGCGGTAACAAATAATGAAAATATCTACTTTTTTCAAAAAATTTTATTGGCCAACCTTTTTGATTGTTGACGAAACAATTATACTATTCCATTTAAAGGATGGTTTGGATCGACAATACCTAACAACTGATTCCATACATTTGGTGATAGGGTTCTTTATATTTGCAAATATTTTCGTAGCTATCTTTAACAATTCAAAACTTTGGGATAAAAGTTGGGATAAAAAGAGTGATAGCAGTAAGAAAAAATATATTCTGAAAAAGTAATCTGAGATGTAGGTAATGGGTTATTTAAATAGGAATCATTTCCAGTTGACGCAAGCTTAAAAAAACGTTATAATAAGAAAGTTGAGAATTGATTTTCAATCATCTTAGTCCAGAGAAATGGCGGTGCTGCGAGCCATCTAAGCTAGAAAGTCATGCTACTCAATCATACAATTGCATAAGAACAAGAGAATGACAAGTTCATTGAATGAAGGTGGTACCGCGGTTTTTCGCCCTTCGTGAAATGGCTTGTCTTTTGATTTTTGGAGGTGTTGATGAAAACATTTCTTGTCAAACAAAAGTTTCGTCTTGGAGGCGAACGCTTCGCTATCAAGGATGACAGGGGAGAAATAGCCTATCAGGTGGAGGGATCATTTTTTAAAATTCCCAAAACTTTTATCATCTATGATGCTAATGGTGAACAGGTTAGTCAGATCAGTAAAGAAATCTTGACCTTACTACCTCGTTTTGAGATTCAGCTTCAGGATGGCTCGAGTTTTGTCATTCGTAAGAAGTTGACCTTCTGGCGAGATAAGTATGAGTTTGATAATCTAGGTCTTCGTATCGAGGGCAATATCTGGGATTTGAATTTCAAATTGCTGGATGATCGCGATCAGCTGATTGCGGAAATTAAGAAGGAACTCTTCCATTTGCCTCTACCTATAGCGTAACGGTTCTGGAGGACGCTTATGCAGACCTAGTCATTTCCCTCTGTGTCGCGATTGACTATGTGGAAATGCTGGAAAGCCAATCACATTAAACAAGTAAATAAGGAGACAATATGAAACAACTATCTAGTGCACAAGTACGCCAAATGTGGCTTGATTTCTGGGCGACCAAAGGTCACTCAGTAGAACCATCAGTGAGCTTGGTTCCTGTAAATGACCCTACACTTTTGTGGATCAACTCTGGGGTAGCAACGCTTAAGAAATACTTTGACGGGACCATTATCCCTGAAAATCCACGTATTACCAATGCCCAAAAGGCTATCCGTACCAACGATATTGAAAACGTAGGGAAGACTGCACGTCACCATACCATGTTTGAAATGTTGGGGAACTTCTCTATCGGGGATTACTTCCGTGACGAAGCTATCACTTGGGCTTATGAGCTTTTGACAAGCCCAGAATGGTTTGACTTCCCAGCTGAGAAACTTTACATGACCTACTATCCAGACGATAAAGATTCTTACAACCGCTGGATTGCAGTAGGAGTGGACCCAAGTCACTTGATTCCAATCGAGGACAACTTCTGGGAAATCGGTGCAGGACCTTCTGGACCAGATACAGAGATCTTCTTTGACCGTGGAGAAGCATTTGACCCAGAAAATATCGGTCTTCGTCTCCTTGCAGAAGATATCGAAAACGACCGTTACATCGAAATCTGGAACATCGTTTTGTCACAATTTAACGCAGACCCTGCTGTTCCTCGTAGCGAGTACAAGGAATTGCCACACAAAAACATTGATACGGGCGCTGGTTTGGAGCGTTTGGTGGCGGTTATCCAAGGGGCTAAGACCAACTTTGAAACGGACCTCTTCATGCCAATCATTCGTGAAGTGGAGAAATTGTCTGGTAAGGTTTATGACCAAGATGGCGACAACATGAGCTTTAAGGTTATCGCTGACCACATTCGTTCTTTGTCATTTGCCATCGGTGATGGTGCCCTTCCAGGAAATGAAGGTCGTGGTTATGTCCTTCGTCGTCTTCTCCGTCGCGCTTCTATGCATGGTCAAAAATTGGGCATCAACGAGCCTTTCCTTTACAAACTCGTTCCAACTGTTGGAAAAATCATGGAAAGCTACTACCCAGAAGTACTTGAAAAACGTGACTTTATCGAAAAAATCGTTAAGAGCGAGGAAGAGTCATTTGCGCGTACTCTTCACTCAGGTCAACACTTTGCTCAAGGCATCGTAGCAGACTTGAAAGAAAAAGGTCAATCTGTCATTGCTGGTTCAGATGTCTTCAAACTTTATGACACTTATGGATTCCCAGTTGAATTGACAGAAGAAATCGCTGAAGAAGCTGGTATGACTGTAGACCGTGAAGGTTTTGAAGCAGCCATGAAAGAACAACAAGAACGTGCGCGTGCCTCAGCTGTCAAAGGTGGCTCAATGGGTATGCAAAATGAAACCCTCCAAAACATCACTGTAGAAAGTGTCTTCAACTACAATGCTAGCCAATTGTCTTCTAAATTGGTGGCTATCGTGGCTGACAATGCAGAAGTAGAAGCTGTATCAGAAGGAACTGCCTCACTTATCTTTGCGGAAACGCCATTCTACGCTGAAATGGGTGGACAGGTAGCTGACCATGGACAAATCTTGGATGAGTCAGGTAAGGTTGTAGCTACTGTGACAAATGTTCAAAAAGCACCAAACGGACAAGCTCTTCATACAGTTGAAGTCCTTGCACCGCTTGCCTTGAACCAAGAATATACCTTGGCAATTGATACAAATCGTCGTCACCGTGTTATGAAAAACCATACTGCGACTCACTTGCTTCACGCTGCCCTTCACAATATCCTTGGAAACCACGCAACACAAGCAGGATCTCTTAATGAAGTCGAATTCCTTCGCTTTGACTTTACCCACTTCCAAGCAGTGACTGCTGAAGAATTGCGTGCCATTGAACAGCAAGTCAACGAGAAAATCTGGGAAGCTCTTGAAGTGAAGACAGTTGAAACGGATATTGACACTGCTAAAGAAATGGGAGCTATGGCTCTCTTTGGTGAGAAATACGGCAAAGAAGTCCGTGTTGTTACTATCGGTGACTACTCTATCGAGCTTTGTGGTGGTACCCACGTTGGCAATACTTCTGAGATTGGACTCTTCAAGATTGTCAAAGAAGAAGGGATTGGATCAGGAACTCGCCGTATCTTGGCAGTGACTGGTAAGGAAGCCTTTGAAGCTTACCGTGAACAAGAGGATGCTCTTAAAGCTGTCGCAGCAACTCTTAAAGCACCTCAACTTAAAGAAGTACCTCACAAGGTAGAAGGACTTCAAGAACAACTTCGTCAACTTCAAAAAGAAAATGCTGAGTTGAAAGAAAAAGCCGCAGCTGCAGCCGCAGGCGATATCTTCAAGGATGTTAAGGAAGTCAACGGTCACCGTTACATTGCTAGCCAAGTTTCTGTATCAGATGCTGGTGCCCTTCGTACCTTTGCAGATAACTGGAAACAAAAAGACTACTCTGATCTTCTTGTCCTAGTTGCTGCTATCGGTGACAAAGTCAATGTTCTTGTAGCAAGCAAGACAAAAGACCTTCATGCAGGAAACCTTGTCAAAGAATTAGCACCAATCGTCGATGGACGTGGTGGTGGTAAACCAGACATGGCCATGGCAGGAGGAAGCAATCAAGCTAAAATCCAAGAATTGTTGGATGAAGTAGCAGGTAAATTGTAATCAAGTAAAGATCTATCCATTTGGGTAGGTCTTTTTGTGAATGCAAAAAAGCCAAATCCGATTGGACCTGGCTTGAATATTATGAACTATTAAATAGTATTGGCTGCCCAGACACTTACCGAAGCAGCTGAGACTGGGAATTGTCCATAACCTTCCTCATCAATTGTAATTTGACCTTGGTGGTTTTCAAGTAAATCTACAAAGGTTTGGTTAGCCCATTCTTGGCCGACAAACATTGATTTTCTGTTTTCTTGGTCATTTGAAATCAAGACTGCGATTGGGGATTGATTTTCAGCACCTGAACGTACCCAACCGATACAGTTAGCATCATCAAAGTAGTCATTTTGTTCTCCATAGGCCAAGTATTTTCTTATGGCTAGGAGGCGGTCAAGGACTTCTTTGAAATCTTGTTGAGCATACTGCCCTGAAATCCCATAGTAGTCTCCGTAAAAGACACATGGAAGGCCGTCTTGGCGTAATAGAATGAGGGCATAGGCTGCAGGTTTGAACCATTCTTCAACAGTAGACTCAAGAGCCTGACCACGTTGGGTATCGTGGTTGTCGACAAAGGTTACAGCCTTGTATGGTTTGAGTTCAACCAAGCTATCTGTGAAAATACCACGAAGGTCATAGTTTGCGCCAGCTTGACTGGCTTCAAAGAGATTCTGGTGGAGACGAACATCAACAAGGTCGAATCGTTCTTCCGTTTTTTCAAGATAGTCCAGATTGGCTTCCTTGTCAGGATTCCAGAATTCACCAAAAACATAGAAATCCTCACCGTATTTTTCCTTCATATCACGGATAAAATTACTCATGAAGAAAGAGTCAATGTGTTTAACGGCATCCAAGCGGAAACCAGCTACACCAGTCGTTTCCATGAACCAGTCAGCCCAGTCATAGATATTTTGGATGACTTCAGGATGTTTAAAGTCTAGGTCGGCATACATGAGGTAGTCATAGTTACCGTTTTCATTATCGACCAATTCCTCATTTGCCCAACCCTTGTTGTCTCCTTGGATGAGATAAATGCCAGACTTGCGGCGTTTGGCATCATAGTCTGTACCGGTGAAGTGGTACCAGTGCCAGTGGAAGTCATTGTAGGTATCTTGGCGACCATCGAAGGTAAAGCTAGTCCAGCCATTGATGGTGAAGGGTTCCCCAAGTTCAACTGTACGGTCTACAGGATCCACTTCAATAACCTGAAAGGCTTCCATATGATCAGCAGCAGCCTTGTGATTGAGCACCACATCGGCCATAGGTTGAATTCCCTGCGCTTTTAGGGTTTGAATAGCTTGAAGATAGTCTTCTTTGAAACCATACTTGGTGCGGACAGTCCCTTTTTGGTTGAACTCTCCAAGGTCAAATAAGTCATAGACACCATAGCCGACATCTTTTTCATTGGTAGCCTTGAAAGCTGGTGGCATCCAGACATGACTGATACCGAGATCAGCTAGGTGTTGAGCATCTTCAGCCAGACGCGTCCAGTGCTGGCCGTCATGGGGCAGATACCATTCAAAGTATTGCATGATTGTTTGATTTTTGCATGATGTTTTCCTCTTACTTGTCAATCTTGTTCTTTTATTCTATCATAAAGTATCGGTTAGCTCAAACGTTTGCGTAAAACTGAATAATAAGTTTTTGACTATTTTATATAAAATGTTGATTTTTAAAATGAAAGCGCTATAATTATAGTGAATTACATAGATAAAGAGAGGAGATTTCTCATGATTGAATTTCAAAATGTTAGTAAGTTGTATGGTGATAAAGAGGCCTTGAGCAATCTCAATCTGCAGATTGAAAATGGAGAGATTATGGGCTTGATTGGCCATAATGGGGCTGGAAAATCGACCACTATAAAATCCTTAGTCAGTATCATTTCACCCAGCAGTGGTCGTATTTTGGTAGACGGTCAGGAGTTATCGGAAAATCGCTTGGCTATTAAACGGAAGATTGGCTACGTAGCGGACTCGCCTGACTTATTTTTACGCTTAACGGCTAATGAATTTTGGGAATTGATTGCTTCATCCTATGATCTGACTAGCTCTTACTTGGAGACTAGTCTAGCTAGGCTATTGAACGTTTTTGATTTTGCTGAAAATCGTTATCAGGTTATTGAAACTCTTTCTCACGGAATGCGTCAGAAAGTCTTTGTCATCGGAGCACTCTTGTCCGATCCCGATATTTGGGTCTTGGACGAACCCTTGACTGGTTTGGATCCCCAGGCTGCCTTTGATTTGAAGCAGATGATGAAGGAACATGCACAAAAAGGCAAGACGGTCTTGTTTTCAACCCATGTCCTAGAGGTGGCAGAGCAAGTCTGTGATCGGATTGCCATTTTGAAAAAGGGGCATTTGATCTATTGTGGTAGCGTAGAGGACTTGAGAAAAGACCACCCAGACCAGTCTTTAGAAAGTATCTATCTTAGCCTTGCTGGTAGAAAAGAGGAGGTTTCAGATGCGTCTCAAGGTCATTAAAAAATTAGTTGATATCAATATCCTCTATTCATCTCAAGAAGCTAATCTGGCTAACCTACGAAAGAAGCAGGCTAAGAATCCTGGGAAAAAAGTAAATGTTTCCGCTAGAGTCCTAAGTTCTTACATTTTTTCTAGTCTCTTGATGCTTTTCATGTTTATAAATATAGCCTTTCGTTTTCCTTTTGAGGAAATGCCTGTTTATTTTAGCTTCATGGTTGCTATTTTACTAGTGATTGCCTTTTCAACTTCTTTAACAGCTTTTTACAATGTCTTTTATGAGAGTAAGGACCTGGTCTCCTATAGGCCCTATGCCTTTAAAGAATCAGAGATTATAATCGCTAAAGGACTGTCTGTCCTCTTGCCAGCTCTGCCTGGAATTGTACCAATCCTAGCTTATTTTCTAGTCCTCTATATTAGGCTAGCACCTTCTCTTTGGCTAGGCTTGCCTTTGATGCTACTGTCCTTGACCTTATTATTTGTCTCTGTTACTTTAGTGATGGTAGTGGCAGTACATTTCTTGGCTCAGACTAGGGTCTTCAGAAAGTATCAGTCTATTTTTTCGAATGTGATGATTGGGATAGGGGTTCTCATACCTTTAATATTTGTCTTCTTTCTACAGTCGACTTCTGGAGTTATAGTTGACAGAGTTAGAGACATTCCACCTCTTCTTTATCCTATTCATCTCTTTTACAAAATAGCAGTGGAGCCTTTTTCGAAAGAAGCCATCCTGGGTCTGCTCGCTTGGATAGGACTAACACTCTTCCTGCTTTACTTGAGCAAAAAGAAGGTTTTTCCTCGTTTTTATGACGTGATTCTGCTTAACAGTGAGGAGAAGGTCAAGAAAGAACGTCACAGTAAGGAGAGAATTTCAACTACTAAAAAGGGATTTTTCCGCATGGTTTTACGCTACCACCTCACCCTCTTGGGACAGGGGACTGGCGTGATTACAGTGCTTTTTACAAGTGCTTTTCTTCCTTATCTCATGATGATCGGTCTGATTTCCAAAATTCGAGATTCTCAGATAGTTCCAGATATTCATCCTCCATACTGGTTACCCTTGTTTTTTATAGGATTGTTTATAGCAGTTGTCAATAACAATATTACCAGCCTGCATTCAATTGCCTTGTCCTTGGAGAGGGAAAATGTTGATTTTCTTAAGAGTTTACCCTTTGACTTTGCTCGTTATGTGAAAGTGAAATTTTGGATTATATTTGCTGTCCAGTCCTTTTTACCAATTCTGACGTTACTTGGTCTTTCTCTATATCTAGGCTTGCCCATCCTTTCGATGATTTACCTTCTTGCGACATGGGTCCTTGCCAGTGTCATCCTTTCTTACCACAATTACTTTAAGGACGTGAAAAATCTGTCAACCAATTGGAGTAGCATTACGGACTTGGTGAACCGTTCAAATCGTATAGTAGCAATAGTTTTATTGTTTATTTATAGTGCAATCCTAATGGCCCTTGTAATAGGGAGCTTATTCTTGGTTCAGTCTCTCTCTACTATCCTTGCCATTAGCTTGGGAGTAGGAGTTCTTATCCTCTTGCTTGCTCTGGCTATTTTTGGCTATCATTACTACCTGTCACGCATATTGGCAGAAATAGAAAAATGATAAGCTAGTTGATCGCTTGCTTGATAAATTTTAAAAAAGAAATGCTCCTCCAAGGCGGAAGAGCATTTTTTATTGTGATTTTGATTCAGCTTCAGCCGACTCTGGGTGGAGTTCTTGGTAACTTGGTGCCTTGAAAAGGTTAGTACTGGTTTTGCCTTGTCGTTGGCTAAAGAGGCTCGTTGATTGACTACCTTTTTCCTGCTCAATCTTTTGCAGAATTGGCAAGGAATTGAGGTAAGAAATACTTTCTGTATCAACTTTTCCAAGATGATCTGCTTGGTAGAAACGTATCAAATCACCAGTTTGAATCTGGTCGCTGAGTTTTAGCTGTTGGCTGGCTGCCTGCCGAACGATTTCTAGTTCAGTCTGAGCTTGTTCATCAAGATTGCTGATTTCAAGACCGCTCTCAGTATAGTAGGTTCGGCCGTCATAACTGGTGTATTTGGTGTAACGAAGGAATTGGCAGTCCGAAAGGCAACGATTTCTTGATGATCTGGAGACAGAAGGTCCTGGCCAACTTGAAGGAAGGAATTGGACTCAATACCAAGGAGGTGTTCTAGAGTCGGTAAGATATCGATTTGTCCACCGTAGGTATTGATAATTTGTCCTTTTTCATAGCCAGGCATGACCACCATAAAAGGCACTCGTTGCAACATGGCATTGTCGTAATTCGACCAGTTCTCAGAAGTCTTGCCAATCAAGGGTGCCAGCTCAGGATTGCGGGAATTGGAAATGCCATAATGGTCTCCGTAGATGACGATGATGGATTTTTCATAGAGGCCACTTTCTTTTAGATAGTCAAAGAAGGCCTTAATAGCACTGTCCAGATAGTTGGCTGTTTGGAAGTAGCCATTGATCGTTTCATCTTTGGTTTTGGCCAAGGGGAAACCAAGCTCGTCGCCTGTTAGATTGCTGGCATAGGGATAGTGATTGGACACCGTGATATACTTGGCATAAAAAGGCTGCTGCAAGTGCTCCAGATATTGGATAGAATCTTTCATCATGATTTTATCATTCAAACCATATTGGAAAGAATTGCTACTGTCTTGCTTGGTAAAATAGGAAGCATCAAAGAAATACTGGTAACCCCATTGTTTGTAGGTTGTATTTCGGTTCCAGAAGGTCCCGATATTACCGTGAAAGACGGCACTCGATTGATATCCGTTTTTTGATAGGATAAAAGGAGCTGCCTGCTGGGTATTGGTACCACCGTAATTGACCATAAAGGAACCTTGGTCAAGTCCAAACAAACCAGTCTCCAGCATGGTTTCCGCATCTGAGGTCTTACCAGCCTTGACTTGGTTAAAGATATTCGAAAGGCTAGGGTTGCTTGCGAATGGTAGAGGGAATTAAGGAAGGGAGTGACTTCATGCTCAGTTCCATCTATGTTGAGTTTATAGTCAAGTAGGAACTGCTGGAAACTCTCCAAGTGGAGATAGATTACATTTTTCCCTTTGGCCAAGCCAAAATAGTTTGGATTGGGCTTAGCAGCATGTTCTTGAATATAGTCTGTGATAGGTTGAAGGTCAGTCTCAGAAGCCTTAGCACGTTCTTTGTTGGCGCTGTATGATTGGTTGGCGCTATAACCTAAAAAGGCTGGCAAACTAAGGGCACGAACAACATAATAATTAGAAAATCCTCGCGATAGGAGATCGGGACGTTCAATTTCTGCTAAGAAAAGATTAGCTGAAAAGAGTAGGGCTGAGAGAGCAGTGATAGCAACACTCGAGCGGAATTTGAAAGGTCTCCTATCCAAATGGATGAATTTTTTAAAGAAAAGGAAAGCCAGCACTGGGAAATCCATAAAATAGATAAAATCCCAAGGACGCAGTAACTCTAGTTCTGCAGTACCAACAGACACCTTGCTGGCGACCTTCATAGTATTAGCCGTGATAAAGTCACTAAATTCTCGATAGTAAAAGACATTAGAAAAGAGCCAAATGAATAAAAGGCTATAAATAGCGATGCTAAGACTATAAAAAATCTTGGTTGATCGAGCATAGAGGGCTAGAGCCAGCAGGAGGAGCCCCAAAGGAAGGGGATTGAAAAAGGCGATAAAGGCAAGGTAATTTCCTTGCAATTTTCCCAATTGAATATCTAAATTAAAGTCAACGGTATAGGCTAGTAAGGTTTTGAGCCAATAGAGGATTAAGAGGGTTAGGACAAAACCCAGTCTGGTATCCATGGCTTTTTGGATTTTGTTAAAATTGATTCTCACACAATTACTTCCTAAGTTTTTATTAGTATTAGTATACCATTTTTTAAAACTAGAGTAAAAAAGCAAGGGTAGTTTCTTTTTTGAGAATTGTCATAAAATTTGCTATAATAGTGACTATGAATAGAATAAGAATCAGCAAAAGGGTTGAAAAGAAGCTCGCAAAGGGGCTTGTTTTACTGGAAGCCAGCGATCTTGCAGATGTTCATCTCAAGGATCAGGAAGTAGAAGTCCATAGTCAAGAAGGAAACTTTCTTGGGACTGCCTATCTTTCTCAGCAAAACAAGGGCTTAGGTTGGTTTGTTAGCACAGACAAGGTGGCCTTTAATCAAGCTTTCTTTGAAACACTGTTTAGACAAGCTAAAGAAAAGAGAAGTGCCTACTATCAAGACGAATTGACAACTGCCTTTCGTCTCTTCAACCAAGAGGGAGATGGTTTTGGCGGTCTGACAGTGGACCTTTATGGCGACTATGCTGTCTTTTCTTGGTATAACTCTTATGTTTATCAGATTCGCAAGGTTATCTCAGAAGCTTTTAGACAGGTTTTTCCTGAGGTGTTAGGGACCTATGAGAAGATCCGCTTTAAGGGTTTGGACTATGAATCTGCCCATGTTTATGGTCAAGAAGCACCTGACCTCTTCACTGTTTTGGAAAATGGTGTTCTGTATCAAGTCTTTATGAACGATGGCTTGATGACAGGGATTTTCCTAGACCAGCATGAAGTTCGCGGTAGTTTAGTGGATGGGTTGGCTATGGGTAAATCCTTGCTCAACATGTTTTCCTACACAGCAGCCTTTTCAGTGGCTGCGGCCATGGGAGGAGCAAGCCAGACTACTTCGGTTGACCTAGCTAAACGTTCACGAGAATTGTCTCAAGCGCATTTTCAGGCTAATGGAATCAGCACAGACGACCATCGTTTTATAGTTATGGATGTTTTTGAGTATTTCAAGTATGCCAAGCGAAAAGGCTTGACCTATGATGTGATTGTCCTAGATCCGCCTAGCTTTGCTCGGAACAAAAAACAAACATTTTCTGTGGCCAAGGATTATCACAAGTTGATTTCCCAGAGTCTTGAGATTTTAAATCCGGGAGGGATTATCATTGCTAGTACCAATGCTGCCAATGTTTCCCGTCAGAAATTTACAGAACAAATTGATAAAGGCTTTGCAGGAAGAAGTTACCAGATTTTAAACAAATACGGTCTTCCAGCAGATTTTGCCTATAATAAAAAAGATGAAAGTAGTAATTACCTCAAGGTGATTAGTATGAAGGTTAGTAAATGAAATTAATCGTTTCAGTAATGCCAAGAAGTTTAGAGGAGGCCCAGGCTCTGGATGCCACGAGGTACCTTGATGCCGACATCATTGAATGGCGTGCCGACTATCTGCCTAAGGAAGCAATTTTGCAGGTAGCTCCAGCTATTTTTGAAAAATTCGCAGGCCGTGAGTTGGTTTTCACGCTGCGAACTCGCTCTGAAGGGGGAGAAATCGACCTTTCTCCAGAAGAATATATCCATCTAATCAAGGAAGTGGCTCAACTCTATCAACCAGACTATATTGATTTTGAATACTATAGCTACAAGGATGTTTTTGAGGAAATGTTGGATTTCCCAAATCTCGTTTTGAGTTACCACAATTTCCAAGAAACACCTGAAAATATGATGGAAATCTTGTCAGAGTTGACGAGCCTAAATCCAAAACTTGTCAAGGTTGCGGTGATGGCTCACACGGAGCAGGATGTCTTAGACTTGATGAACTATACACGAGGATTTAAAACTCTTAATCCTGAGCAGGAATATGTGACCATTTCTATGGGCAAGGTGGGCAAGGTTTCTCGTATCACTGCGGATGTGACAGGTTCGAGCTGGTCCTTTGCTAGTCTAGATGAGGCCAGTGCCCCAGGTCAGATTTCCTTAGCTAACATGAAAAAAATTCGGGAGATTTTGGATGAAGCTTGATGGCTATACACGTTTAGCTGCCGTTGTTGCCAATCCTATTAAACATTCTATTTCCCCCTTTATCCACAATAGGGCCTTTGAGGCGACAGCTACCAACGGTGCTTACGTGGCTTGGGAGATTGAAGCGGGTGATTTGGCAGAAACAGTAGCCAATATTCGTCGCTACCAGATGTTTGGCATCAACCTGTCCATGCCCTATAAGGAGCAGGTGATTCCTTATTTAGATGAATTGAGCGATGAAGCGCGCTTGATTGGTGCGGTTAATACGGTTGTCAATGAGAATGGCAATTTAATTGGATATAATACAGATGGCAAGGGATTTTTTAAGAGCTTGCCTTCTTTTACAATTTCAGGTAAGAAGATGACCCTGCTGGGTGCCGGTGGTGCGGCCAAGTCCATTCTGGCACAAGCTATTTTGGATGGCGTTAGCCAGATTTCGGTCTTTGTTCGTTCCGTTTCGATGGAAAAAACAAGACCTTACCTAGATAAGTTACAGGAGCAGACAGGCTTTAAAGTGGACTTGTATGCTTTAGAAGATGTTCCTGAACTGCAAGCAAGGATTGCTGAGTCGGATTTACTTGTCAATGCGACAAGTGTAGGAATGGATGGTCAATCCTCTCCAGTTCCAGGAAGCATAGTCTTACCAGAAACTCTCCTAGTAGCTGATATCATTTACAAGCCTTTTGAGACACCATTTTTGAAATGGGCTAGAAGTCAGGGCAATCCATCCGTCAATGGTCTGGGCATGTTGCTCTATCAGGCTGCAGAAGCTTTTCAACTGTGGACAGGCAAGGAAATGCCGACAGAAGAGATTTGGCAGTCCTTAACAGAAAAATACCAATAAAGAAAAGGAGATTCTCCTATGAAAATCAGAATCGATATTCCTCATCATCCTTATGATATTCAAATTGAAAAAGGCTGTCTGGCTCAGGCTGGTCAATGGTTGCGAGAACTTTGGCAACCACAAAAAGTGGTTATCGTAACAGACAACCATGTAGCTTCTCTTTATGCAGAGAAGGTCAAGCTCAGCCTAGAAGATGCTGGTTTTCAGGTAGCCGTTTTTGACTTTTTAGAAGGTGAAGAAAGAAAGAATTTAACCACTGTTCAGAAAGTCTATGAATTTTTAGTTAAGCAGGGTTTGACTCGTAGCGATGGAATCGTGGCTCTCGGAGGTGGTGTCGTCGGGGACCTGGCTGGTTTTGTAGCCTCTACCTATATGCGGGGTATTCACTTTGTTCAGATTCCGACTAGTTTGACAGCTCAGGTGGATTCGTCTATCGGTGGAAAGACAGGTGTTAACACTCCATTTGCTAAAAATATGGTGGGAACCTTTGCCCAACCAGATGGGGTTCTGATTGACCCGCTTGTACTTGAAACGCTCGGAAAAAGAGAGTTGATTGAAGGCATGGGTGAGGTTATCAAGTATGGCTTGATTGAGGATCCAGAACTGTGGGTTCTCTTGACAGAGCTAGATGGTACTGTAGAGAGCATTTTGGAGCATGCGGAGACCTTGATTGAACATTCTTGTCAGGTTAAGCGTAAGATGGTAGTTGAGGATGAGTTGGACAATGGTGTTCGCCTTTACCTCAATTTTGGTCACACTATTGGTCATGCTATTGAAGCAACTGCCGGTTATGGAAAGTCATGCATGGAGAAGCTGTGGCCATGGGAATGGTACAGATTTCCAAGGTTGCTGAAGAAAAAGGTCTCATGCCAGCTGGCATTACCCAGTCCATTACAGATATGTGTCAGAAATTTGGACTACCTATCGACTATGAAAACTGGGATGTTGATAAGCTTTATCAAGCTTTGACTCATGATAAAAAAGCGCGTGGCAATACCTTGAAATTGGTCTTGGTGCCAGAGCTTGGTTCAGCGACCATTCACCCAGTTTCTCTGGAAGAGATGAAAGACTACTTGGTAAAATAAGGAGAGTGTATGAGATATTTAACTGCAGGAGAATCACACGGTCCCCGTCTGACGGCTATCATTGAAGGAATTCCAGCTGGACTTCCTTTGACAGCAGAGGACATCAATGAGGATTTGAAACGTCGTCAGGGTGGCTACGGTCGTGGCGGTCGTATGAAGATTGAGAGCGACCAAGTTGTCTTTACTTCGGGTGTTCGTCACGGGAAGACGACAGGGGCTCCTATTACTATGGATGTCATTAATAAGGACCACCAAAAATGGCTGGACATCATGTCTGCGGAGGACATTGAAGACCTCCTTAAAAGCAAACGAAAAATCACCCATCCTCGTCCAGGTCACGCCGACTTGGTCGGGGGCATTAAGTACCGTTTTGATGATTTGCGAAATTCTTTGGAGCGTTCATCAGCTCGTGAAACAACTATGCGGGTAGCAGTGGGAGCAGTAGCCAAGCGCCTCTTGGCTGAGCTGGATATGGAGATTGCCAACCATGTCGTAGTCTTTGGTGGCAAGGAAATCAATGTTCCTGAGAATCTCACAGTTTCTGAGATTAAGGAAAGAGCTGCCCAGTCTGAAGTTTCTATTGTTAACCAAGAAAGAGAACAGGAAATCAAGGATTATATTGACCAAATCAAACGTGACGGTGATACCATCGGTGGGGTTGTGGAGACAGTCGTTGGAGGTGTTCCAGTTGGTCTTGGTTCCTATGTCCAATGGGACAGAAATTGGATGCGCGATTGGCTCAGGCAGTTGTCTCTATCAATGCTTTTAAAGGGGTGGAATTTGGTCTTGGATTTGAGGCTGGTTACCGTAAAGGCAGTCAAGTCATGGATGAAATTCTCTGGTCTAAAGAAGACGGCTATACTCGCCGTACCAATAATCTAGGTGGTTTTGAAGGTGGTATGACCAATGGGCAACCCATCGTTGTTCGAGGCGTCATGAAACCTATTCCTACTCTCTACAAACCACTAATGAGTGTGGATATTGAAACCCATGAACCCTACAAGGCAACAGTCGAAAGAAGTGATCCGACCGCTCTTCCAGCAGCCGGTGTGGTCATGGAAGCTGTTGTAGCAACGGTTCTGGCACAAGAAATTCTTGAAAAATTCTCATCAGACAATCTAGAGGAATTAAAAGAAGCGGTAGCTAAACATCGAGACTATACAAAGAACTATTAAGGAGTTCCTATGGCAAAAACAGTCTATATTGCAGGCCTTGGTCTGATTGGTGCCTCTATGGCACTCGGTATCAAACGCGATCATCCGGATTATGAAATTTTAGGTTATAATCGCAGTCAAGCTTCGAGAGATATCGCCTTGAAAGAAGGCATGATTGACCGTGCAACAGATGATTTGCTAGTTTTGCTCCTTTGGCAGATATCATTATTCTTAGTTTGCCAATCAAACAAACTATTGCTTTCATTAAGGAGTTGGCTAACTTGGACTTGAAAGAAGGCGTCATTATTTCAGATGCTGGTTCGACCAAGTCAGCCATTGTGGATGCAGCGGAGCAGTATTTGGCTGGCAAACCTGTTCGCTTTGTCGGCGCCCATCCCATGGCTGGTAGTCACAAGACAGGGGCTGCTTCTGCAGATGTCAATCTCTTTGAAAATGCCTATTATATCTTTACACCTTCAAGCCTGACAAGTCCTGATACGCTTGAGGAAATGAAGGAACTGCTTTCAGGTCTTCATGCTCGTTTTATCGAGATTGATGCTAAGGAGCATGATCGCGTGACTTCTCAGATTAGCCATTTTCCACATATTCTGGCTTCTAGTCTTATGGAGCAGACTGCGACCTATGCTCAAGAACATGAGATGGCAAGGCGCTTTGCGGCAGGTGGTTTTCGAGATATGACTCGAATTGCGGAAAGCGAGCCGGGTATGTGGACCTCCATTCTCTTGTCCAATCGTGAGACTATTCTGGATCGAATTGCGGATTTCAAGGAGCGCTTAGATGAGGTTGGACAAGCCATCAGTAAGGGAGATGAGGAGCAGATTTGGAACTTTTTCAATCAAGCGCGTGAGCAACGTCAGGCTATGGAAATCCATAAGCGTGGTGGCGTGGATAGCTCTTATGACCTCTATGTCGATGTTCCCGATGAAGAAGATGTCATCTTGAGGATTTTGGAACTGCTACGTGGAACTTCCTTGGTTAACATCCACATCAACGAAGAAAACCGTGAGGATATTCACGGGATTCTACAAATTTCATTTAAAAATGCTCAAGACTTAGAAAGAGCTGAGCATCTCATAACAGAAAATACCGACTACACAGTCGTCATCAAGTAAGGAGAAAATTATGCCTAAAATAGAGCCTAGATTCATATTTGGTATTATCTTTATTTCTTTTATCTTACTTAGAGCTTACGCTGTTAAAAAAGATGTGAAAACTACTTCAGAAGCAAGTGTTGAGACAAAAAATGAACCATCCAAGAAAGAAATAAGTTAAGAGAAAAATAATTCAAAGTATGTAGACGATAGAATTATTAATGACTTTATCAATAGCTATAATCAACATTCTAATAGCCCATTAGAAAAATATCAAAAAAAGGAAATATAAAAATAAAATATTTCGCATCAAGCTACGGATATTACTTGGAACTTTTACATGCAAATGATACTGATAAAATCAGTGTAACAATAAACCAGACAAATGAAAAATAGTGAATCTGGTGTTGCAGGAATGAAAGAAGTATTTCATGATATTGTTAAATCGATTGAATCATCCTTATCTGATGATGAGATAGATAACTATTTTGATAATCTTATGTCAAATGAAATAAAAACAAGTTCTAATTTAGGAACTTTGAAGATCGAGTATATACCAGATAAGGAATTAAGCAATGGATATTCAAGAGGTCATATAAAAGTGATTGCACAATAATAATGACCACAGAGTGACTAGTAATTTTAAAAGAAATAAATAAGGAGAAAATTATGTCAAATATTTACGATAGTGCAAACGAACTCAGTCGCGGCCTACGCGAATTACCAGAATACAAGGCTGTCAAAGCAGCTAAAGATGCTATTGCGCAGATGCTGAGGCAAGCAAAATTTTTACAGAATATGTTGCCTTTCAAGAGGAAATTCAAAAACTAGCACAGACAGGTCAAATGCCAGACGCATCCTTCCAAGCGAAAATGGAAGGCTTTGGCAAGCAGATTCAAGGAAATAGCCTCTTATCAGAATTCTTTACCAAGCAACAACAATTGGCCATTTACCTTTCTGACATTGAAAAAATTGTTTTTGAACCAGTTTCAGAATTGCTAAAATAAGAAAATAACAATCCTAAAGTCAGGAATTTTTAAGGAATTTCTGGCTTTTTATGATAAAATAGGTAAAAGTATTGCAAGTATGAGGTTCAGTATGAAACTAAAAACAAACATTCGCCACTTACATGGCAGTATCCGAGTTCCAGGTGATAAGTCTATCAGCCATCGTTCCATTATCTTTGGAAGTTTGGCTGAAGGTGAGACCAAGGTTTATGATATATTGCGTGGTGAGGACGTGCTCTCAACTATGCAGGTTTTTCGTGACCTTGGTGTTGAGATTGAAGATAAAGATGGGGTTATTACCATTCAAGGTGTCGGTATGGACGGCCTAAAAGCTCCGCAAAATGCCCTTGATATGGGAAATTCTGGAACTTCGATTCGCCTGATTTCAGGTGTTCTTGCTGGTGCAGACTTTGAAGTAGAAATGTTTGGAGATGACAGTCTTTCCAAACGTCCTATGGACCGTGTGACGATTCCATTGAAAAAAATGGGCGTCAGCATTTCGGGACAAACTGAGCGAGACCTGCCTCCTCTTCACTTAAAAGGGACGAAAAACCTCAAACCTATTCAGTATGAGTTGCCGATTGCCTCTGCCCAAGTCAAGTCCGCCTTGATCTTTGCAGCCTTGCAGGCCCAGGGGGAGTCTGTAATTATCGAAAAAGAGTGCACTCGTAATCATACTGAAGATATGTTGCAACAATTTGGTGGTCATTTAAGTGTGGATGGCAAGAAAATCACAGTCCAAGGACTGCAAAAATTGTCAGGACAAAAGGTGGTTGTTCCAGGAGATATTTCCAGTGCAGCCTTTTGGTTGGTCGCAGGTTTGATTGTTCCAAACTCTCGTTTGGTGCTTAAGAATGTGGGCATCAACGAAACGCGTACTGGTATTATTGATGTCATTCGTGCCATGGGTGGAAAACTAGAAATAACTGAAATTGATCCAGTCGCTAAATCTGCAACCTTGACTGTTGAATCTTCTGACTTGCAAGGAACAGAGATTGGGGGTGCCTTGATTCCACGCCTGATTGATGAATTGCCAATTATCGCCCTTTTGGCGACCCAAGCCCAAGGTGTCACAGTTATAAAGGATGCTGAGGAACTTAAGGTCAAGGAAACAGACCGCATTCAGGTAGTGGCAGACGCCTTAAATAATATGGGAGCAGATATCACCCCTACAGCAGATGGAATGATTATCAAAGGAAAATCAGCCCTTAACGGTGCAAGAGTCAATACTTTGGGAGACCACCGTATCGGCATGATGACGGCTATTGCGTCCCTCTTGGTTGCTGATGGAGAAGTGGAGCTTGATCGTGCAGAAGCTATCAATACCAGCTATCCTAGCTTCTTTGATGATTTGGAGAGCTTGATTCATGGCTAAGATGTTATTAGGCTTTATGGGAGCTGGCAAATCGACTATTGCAAGAGACTTGGACCCAGATTATCTCGATATGGATGCTCTGATAGAGAAGCGCTTAGGCATGTCCATTACGGAATTTTTCGCTGAAAAGGGAGAAGAAGCCTTTCGTCAGATAGAATCAGAAATCCTAGCTGATTTACTACAAAGAGATCAAGTTGTGTCAACTGGTGGAGGAGTGGTTATTTCTCAGCGAAATCGTGACTTACTCAAGACCAATTCTGATAACATCTACCTGAAAGCAGATTTTGAAACGCTTTATCAACGTATCGCAGCTGATAAGGGCAATCAGCGCCCGCTTTTTCAAAAGAATAGCAAGGAAGAACTAGCAGCTATTTTTCAGGAAAGACAGGCTTGGTATGAGGAAGTAGCTAGTCGGGTTCTGGATGTGACCAAGCTAAGCCCAGAGGAAATTATAGAGGAACTGAGATGAAAATTGCTTATCTAGGTCCCAAGGGATCATTTTCACACCACGTAGTGCAGACAGCTTTTCCTCATGAGGAATTGCAGGCCTTTGCCAACATTACAGATGTTATTAAGGCCTATGAGCAAGGTTTGGTGGACTATTCTGTGGTGCCAGTTGAAAATTCTATCGAGGGTAGTGTTCATGAAGCCTTGGACTATCTTTTTCATCAGGCTCGCATCCAAGCAGTTGCAGAAATCGTTCAGCCTATTCACCAGCAGTTGATGGTGGTTCCAGGTCATACTAAGATTGAAAAGATTTTTTCTCATCCACAGGCTTTGGCTCAAGGAAAGAAATTCATCGATGAACAATATCCAGATGCCCAAATCGAGGTAACAGCTAGTACAGCTTATGCGGCTCGTTTTATTTCCGAACATCCAGACCAGCCCTTTGCAGCAATTGCGCCTAGAAGTTCTGCCGAAGAATATGGCTTGGAACTGATTGCCGAGGATATTCAGGAAATGGAAGCCAATTTCACACGTTTCTGGGTTCTGGGAGCTGAAATGCCTTCTATTCCTTTGAAATCACAAAGTGAGAAAATGAGTTTGGCCTTGACCTTACCTGACAACCTTCCAGGTGCCCTCTATAAGGCTCTTTCGACCTTTGCTTGGCGAGGAATTGATCTGACAAAAATTGAAAGTCGGCCACTCAAGACAGCACTGGGCGAATACTTTTTCATTATCGATGTGGACTATGCTGATAAGGACTTGGTCCACTTTGCCCAAAAAGAATTAGAAGCGATTGGAATCCAGTATAAAGTACTGGGGGCCTATCCTATTTATCCAATATCAGACCATGGAAAGGAGAAAAGATGAGCAAAGAAAATCCCTTAAGCCATCATGAGCAGTTGCGTTATGACTATCTCTTTAAGAATATTCATTATCTCAATGAGCGTGAGAAAAAAGAGTTTGCTTACCTGCAAGGTAAGTTAAATATGACTAGCAGTAGTAAAGCTTCTCCAGAAATTCATCATGAAAATTACGAGATGGAAGATTCTTTCACGGAACCAGTCAATCAGTCTCCTCTTCCATCCTATGGTAGCCGTAGTCGTGCAAAAAAATATCAGAAAAGTCATTCTCTTCCAAAGGTTAAGTCCAAAAAACGTAAGATTCGTTGGAGGCGCATTTTTGCAGGATTGCTTGCTCTTCTAGCCTGTGTCGGCTTTGGCATGATTTTTATGTTCCTAAAAGGCTATTCAAATGCTGATCCAAATAAACCTGCTAATGCTAAGGCAGCTCAAGTAGAAGTTTTTCATGGTCAAGATACCAAGGATGGAGTTAATATTTTGATTATGGGGACGGATGGACGGATCGGCCAAAATAGTGCTGAGACGAGAACGGACTCTATTATGGTACTAAATGTTGGCGGCCCCGATAAGAAAATTAAGCTGGTCAGCTTCATGCGTGATAACTTAGTTTATATTGATGGATATAGTAAGATTATCAATGGGAAGAAACAAACAGATAACAAGTTAAATGTAGCCTATGAACTAGGGGAACAGGAAGGGCAAAAAGGGGCAGAAATGGTTCGCCAAGTATTGAAAGATAATTTTGATTTGGACATTAAGTACTATGCCTTGGTTGATTTTCAGGCCTTCGCAACCGCTATTGACACTCTCTTCCCTGATGGGGTGACGATTGATGCCAAATTCTCAACCTTAGAAGGTAAACCTTTAACCGAAGCTACGGTGGGAGATGACTTGCATGCTACAGAAACAGAGTCTCCAACCCAGACTATTAAAGTCGGAAAACAGCAGATGAATGGTTCGACCTTGCTCAATTATGCACGCTTCCGTGATGATGACGAAGGTGATTATGGTCGTACCAAGAGACAACAGCAAGTGTTGACAGCTGTTCTGCAACAGCTCAAGGATCCGACTAAACTTTTTACTGGATCAGAAGCACTTGGTAAGGTCTTTGGCATGACCTCTACGAATGTTCCTTATAGTTTCTTATTGACCAATGGTTTATCCTTCCTAGACGGAGCACAAAATGGCATTGAGAGATTAACGGTTCCAGAACTAGGTGATTGGGTAGATGATTACGATGTTTATGGAGGGCAGGCACTCTTAGTAGACCAAAATAAATATCAAACTAAACTTTCTCAAATGCGAATGAGATAAGATAAGACAGAAAAATCAAAGTTCGAATCACCAGTAAAATAGTGGTTTGAACTTTGATTTTTCTTAGTGTTTGATGGATTTTTAAGGCTTTTTTATGGTATAATAAAACGATATAACTCGTTATTGAACAGAAGAGGAGAGACATGAGTGATTTGAAAGCAATTCAGGCTCGTAGTCTGGAAATGGCTGAATATTTCGTCGCATTTTGTAAAGAACATGATCTGCTTTGTTATCTTTGTGGTGGAGGTGCTATTGGTGCCCTTCGAAACAAAGGTTTCATTCCTTGGGATGATGATCTAGATTTTTTTATGCCCCGTAAGGATTATGAAAAATTGGCAGAATTATGGCCTCGTTATGCAGATGAACGTTATTTCTTGTCAAAGAGTAACAAGGATTTTGTCGACCGCAATCTTTTTATTACCATTCGTGACAAGGAAACGACCTGTATTAAGCCTTATCAGCAGGATTTGGATTTGCCACATGGTCTGGCTTTGGATGTTTTGCCTTTGGATTATTATCCGAAAAATCCAGCTGAGCGGAAAAAACAGGTTCGTTGGGCCCTGATCTATTCTCTTTTTTGTGCGCAAACTGTTCCAGAAAAGCATGGCGCACTTATGAAATGGGGGAGTCGCATTTTACTGGGTGTGACACCAAAATCTCTTCGTTATCGCATTTGGAAAAAAGCTGAAAAAGAAATGACCAAGTACAGTCTGGCTGAGAGCGATGGAATCACGGAGTTATGCTCTGGTCCTGGCTACATGAGAAACAAGTACCCAATCGCATCCTTTGAAGATAATCTCTTCTTGCCATTTGAAGAGACAGAGATGCCCGTTCCAGTCGGCTATGATGCCTATCTCAGCACTGCTTTTGGGGATTATATGACACCTCCACCAGCAGATAAGCAGCTACCACATCATGATGCTGTTATCGCTGATATGGATAAGAGTTATAGAGAGTACAAGGGAGAATATGGTGGCTAAGAAAAAAATCTTATTTTTTATGTGGTCTTTTTCTCTCGGAGGCGGTGCAGAAAAGATTCTTTCGACAATTGTTTCACATCTGGATCCCGAAAAGTATGATATTGACATTCTTGAAATGGAGCATTTTGACAAGGGATACGAATCTGTTCCCAAGCATGTAGGTATTTTAAAATCCCTTCAGGATTATCGCCAAGCCAGATGGATTCGAGCTCTTTTGTGGAGAATGAGAATTTATTTTCCAAGACTGACACGTCGCTTGCTGGTGAAAGATGACTATGATATTGAAGTTTCCTTTACCATTATGAATCCTCCACTTTTGTTCTCTAAAAGAAAAGAAGTCAAGAAAATCTCTTGGATTCATGGAAGTATCGAAGAATTTCTTAAGGATAGCTCCAAAAGAGAATCACATAGACGCCAGTTGGATGCTGCGGATACCATTGTAGGAATTTCAAAAAGACCAGCAATTCTATCAAGGAAGTCTATCCAGACTATGCTTTGAAATTACAGACGATCTACAATGGATATGATTTTAAAAGTATTCTAGAAAAATCTCAATTGAAGATAAATATCGAGATTGCACCTCAAAGTATCTGTACTATTGGACGGATTGAGGAAAATAAGGGTTCTGACCGTGTAGTGGAAGTGATAAGGTTATTACACCAAGAGGGAAAAAACTATCATCTCTACTTTATTGGGGCTGGTGATATGGAAGAGGAACTCAAAAAACGCGTCAAAGAGTATGAGCTTGAAGACTATGTACATTTCCTTGGTTATCAAAAAAATCCTTACCAGTATTTATCTAAGATGAAAGTTCTCTTGTCTATGTCTAAACAAGAAGGTTTTCCTGGAGTGTATGTAGAGGCCTTGAGTCTAGGACTTCCTTTTGTCTCTACGGATGTCGGAGGGGCTGAGGAATTATCCCAAGAAGGACGATTTGGGCAAATCATTGAAAGCAATCAAGAGGCAGCTCAAGCAATTATTGACTACATGACTTCTGCCTCAAATTTTGATGTCAATGAGGCTAGCCAATTCATTCAGCAATTTACAATTGCCAAACAAATCGAACAAGTAGAAAAACTATTAGAGGAGTAGCATGGAAACTGCATTAATTAGTGTCATTGTGCCAGTCTATAATGTGGCGCAGTACCTAGAAAAATCGATAGCTTCCATTCAGGAGCAGACCTATCAAAATCTGGAAATTATTCTTGTTGATGATGGTGCAACAGATGAAAGTGGTCGCTTGTGTGATGCAATCGCTGAACAAGATGATAGGGTGTCAGTGCTTCATAAAAAGAACGAAGGTTTGTCGCAAGCACGAAATGATGGAATGAAGCAGGCTCACGGAGATTATCTGATTTTTATTGACTCAGATGATTATATCCATCCAGAAATGATTCAGAGCTTATATGAGCAATTAATTCAAGAAGATGCGGATGTTTCGAGCTGTGGTGTCATGAATGTCTATGCTAATGATGAGAGCCCGCAGTCAGCCAACCAGGATGACTATTTTGTCTGTGATTCCCAAACATTTCTAAGGGAATACCTCATAGGTGAAAAAATTCCTGGAACGATTTGCAATAAGCTAATCAGGAGAGAGATTGCAACTGGTCTATCCTTTCCTAAGGGATTGATTTACGAAGATGCCTATTACCATTTTGATTTGATTAAGTTGGCTAAAAAATATGTGGTTAATACCAAACCCTATTATTACTATTTCCATAGAGGGGATAGTATTACAACTAAGCCTTATGCAGAGAAGGATTTAGCCTATATTGATATCTATCAAAAGTTTTATAATGAAGTTGTGAAAAACTATCCTGACTTGAAAGAGGTTGCTTTCTTTAGATTGGCTTATGCCCACTTCTTTATTCTGGATAAGATGTTGCTAGATGATCAGTATAAACAGTTTGAAGCCTATTACCAGATTCATCGTTTTTTAAAAGGCCATGCCTTTGCTATTGCTAGGAATCCTATTTTCCGTAAGGGGAGAAGAATTAGTGCTTTGGCTCTATTCCTAAATATTTCCTTATACCGATTCTTATTGCTGAAAAATATTGAAAAATCTAAAAAATTACATTAGAACGGGGGTGAGCGAGTGATTGATGGAAAACGATTGTTATTTAGTTTGACCATAGTCAGCTACGCCTTGATGCTAGTAAGTGGAATTGTGTACCTGTTTAATAATAACAATGTTAGCTTGCTTTCTACTTTATTGTTTTTACTGGTTAGTAGCTTAATTGCTTGTTGGAACGATATCAAGTATTATATCATTCATTTTATTTTCTATTTAACCATTTTTGTCTTTTTGGTTTCGAGGCCTACCATTGATTATTTTAGGGATGGTGCTTTGGATACCTATCATCCGATAGCCTATCGTTTTGCCTTTATAGTCGTCATGGTTTCGATTCTGGGCTTGACGACAGGAGGCATCCTGGCTCGTTATTTTATAGCTAGGAAGCAAATGAAAGTACCCAAGATAGGAAGTTCTCTAAAAGAGGTTTATATCAAACGGTTACGCTTTGTATCGCTAGGAGTTTTTCTTCTAACCTATCCTTTCTATTTCATTCGGTTATTTGAACGACTCTTGTATCGCTTGCAGACTTCCTACTATGCCTACTATGCAAACTTTGAAAGTAAACTACCTTATTTTACCTATATCTTATCAACATTTACTGTCTATGCAATGTGTATGTATTTGGCAACCAAGCCAAAGAAATTGCAGGCAACAGCAGTGCTTGTCTCCTTTATTGCAGCTAATACCATTCATTTGGCAATCGGGACACGCAATCCCTTTATTTTAAGTATTTTATTTGCTTTTGTTTATTACTTTATGCGGGAGCAAACTGAAAAAGGAAAATGGATTGGGTTTAAAGAAAAGTTGGCGATTTTTGTAGGTTCTCCTATTCTCATGTTGGCGATGGGAGTGCTCAATTATGTACGGGATAATGTCCAAGTTTCCCATACAGGATTTTGGGATATCCTGCTTGACTTTATCTATAAACAAGGAACTAGTTTTGGTGTTTTGGCTCGAGGTTTTCTATTTAACAGTAGCCTCCCTTACCGAGATTTACGCAATTTTACTTTTGGTCCTGTTATTGATTATTTTGCAAGGGGAAGTTTAGGGGCCATTTTCGGAGGAAAAGCCTTTGAGCATACAACCAATAGTGTGGAACTAGCTATTGACAGTAATAGTTATGCCCACAATCTATCCTATCTTGTCTTGAACAAGGAATACTTGAAAGGACATGGTATCGGAAGTAGCTATATTATGGAGTTGTATACCGACTATGGTATAATAGGAGTCTTTCTACTTAGTCTCTTACTCGGTATGTTATTCATAGCCATGCTGCAAGTAGCCTATCGTTCAAGAACAATTCTATTTGCCTTGTCCTTACTCATATTGAATAATCTATTCTTTATGCCAAGAAGTAGCTTTTCAGAAAGTTTCTTCAGTTTATTTACAATGCAATTCTGGGGAATTGTTCTTGTGATTATATTCGTAGCAAAAATGCTTACAAAAGAAAACCAGTATCTACTAAACAAAGGAGAAAAAAATCATGTTTGAACATTATTCAGTAGCTGATTTATTTGCGAATCTTTACAAAAAACGAAAAGCAAATATTCTAGCTCTTATCACTTTATTTGCTATCATTGCTGTACCATTTACAATTAAAGCAGTTAAGAATAAAAACACTGTCAAAGACACAACAAGTTATTCAACGTATATCAGCTATAAAATTACACCTCCGGAAGATTCAGCCAAAACGATTTTGAATCATCAAATTGGTGGGTATAGTGATTTCTATGGGAAATTAATTGAAGGGAATTTAAATGGAGCTTATCTTTTCAATGATGTAGAACCGAGTGAGTTGAAAAAAATTGCCAGTGAATTGGATACGACAGAGTCAACCTTGAAAAATTCTACAAGCGACTATTGGTGGAAAAAATTGACCGTCTATTATATGATTGACGATGCAGGGGTTGGTGTGAAAATTTTGACACCAAGTAAAGACGCCAATGACTTGTTAGAGAAGAAGATTGATGCACTGGTTGATAAATTTAAAAATACCTATGCAAACGTGAAAATTGAAAAATTGGAAACCATCAACTCTAAAGAATTGAACGCAAACGGTGAGACAGCGCTTGGATTAAATGTGAAGAATCTGATTCTTCGTTTAGCAATTATTGGAGTTGTCTGTGTGATTTTGGTTGTGATGGGAAATGTATTGGTTTATCTCTTTAACCCAACAATCAATAGAGCAAGTGATTTTTCTCAATATCAAATTGATTTTGTGACAGAGATTACAACAATGGCTAATCTAGCAGATGTCTTGTCATACAAAAACTCTGGTCAAGAGTTGACTATCGTTAGCTCAAATAAAGCTATCCTAGATAAATTGAAACAAAATCAAGAGGTTTTAAAAGGAATTCATTTTGTAGATTTACAGGACGTACCATCTCTTTTAGAAAGAGATACAGTCCTTCTTGTTGAAGAATACGGAGTAACTCGTTATAAGAAATTTGAGCAAAGTCTTCAAATTCTTCGAAACTTAAATCGTTCTATCCTCGGTGTAGCAACCTTTAAATTATAAGCATTCTGATATATTATGTATTAAAAGTTGGACAAGAGTTTTGCTTTTGAGGCCCTATAATGTTTGTAGCGGGTAAATCCCCTATATATATTATGGAGCCTATTTTGTTGTCTTGCTTGAAAATCGGGTAGTCACTAAGACTTCTTTAGTAAAGAAAAATTAACAAATCCTATATTTTTTTAACCAAAAGAATGGTAAGAAGTTAATTGAAAAAGACTTCTATGATAGATATCAATCATTAACATTCAATTTTTTTACAACAATCATACTGCAACTAAATAATTAAGTCTCTGACAATTTTTGTATTGTCAATCCCAACTGGAGTTATTTGTTTTTTTATGATATAGTTTGCCTTGATTCAAGTCCAATAAATTTTATTTGAAACGCTCAAAAAGTTAGTTTTTAATCTTAAATATTGAGGATTTGAGTTCTAAAAATGGTCAAGAATAAGTAAAAACTAGTTGTTAAAAACAAAAGGCTTATTTTAGCTAACTTTATGATATAATGAAAAACGAGGTAAATTGAATGAAAAGTATAAAATTAAATGCTCTATCTTATATGGGAATTCGTGTCTTAAATATTATTTTTCCCATCCTAACTGGAACCTATGTCGCGCGTGTCTTGGACCGAACTGACTATGGTTACTTCAACTCAGTTGACACTATTTTGTCATTTTTCTTGCCCTTTGCGACATATGGAGTTTATAACTACGGTTTGCGAGCTATCAGTAATGTCAAGGATAACAAAAAAGATCTGAATAGAACCTTCTCTAGTCTTTTTTATTTGTGCATAGCTTGTACGATTTTGACCACCGCTGTCTATATCCTAGCCTATCCTCTCTTCTTTACAGATAATCCAATCGTCAAAAAAGTCTACCTTGTTATGGGGATTCAACTCATTGCCCAGATTTTTTCAATCGAGTGGGTCAATGAAGCTCTGGAAAATTACAGTTTTCTCTTTTACAAGACTGCCTTCATCCGTATCCTGATGCTGGTCTCTATTTTCCTGTTTGTCAAAAATGAACACGATATTGTTGTCTATACACTTGTAATGAGTTTATCGACATTGATTAACTATCTGATTAGTTATTTTTGGATTAAAAGAGACATTAAGCTTGTTAAGATTCACATAAGTGATTTTAAACCGCTCTTTCTCCCTCTAACAGCCATGTTAGTCTTTGCCAATGCCAATATGCTCTTTACTTTTTTGGATCGTCTCTTCCTCGTTAAAACAGGGATTGATGTCAACGTTAGTTACTATACCATGGCTCAGCGAATTGTGACCGTTATAGCTGGGGTTGTAACAGGAGCTATCGGAGTGAGTGTACCTCGTCTCAGTTACTATTTGGGTAAAGGAGACAAAGAAGCCTATGTTTCTCTGGTTAACAGAGGAAGTCGAATCTTTAACTTCTTTATCATTCCACTCAGTTTCGGACTCATGGTTTTAGGACCAAATGCTATCCTACTTTATGGTAGTGAAAAATATATCGGAGGCGGTATCTTAACCTCTCTCTTCGCTTTTCGTACGATTATCCTGGCACTGGATACCATTCTTGGTTCTCAAATTCTCTTTACAAATGGCTATGAAAAACGAATCACAGTCTATACAGTCTTTGCAGGATTACTCAATTTGGGCTTAAATAGTCTCCTCTTTTTTAACCACATCGTGGCTCCTGAATACTACTTACTGACAACTATGCTATCAGAGGCCTCTCTACTTGTTTTCTATATCATTTTCATCCATAGAAAACAGCTCATCCACTTAGGACATATCTTTAGCTATACCGTTCGATACTCGCTCTTTTCACTTTCCTTTGTAGGAATCTACTTCCTTATTAATTTCTTGTATCCTGTGGATATGGTCATTAATTTGCCATTTTTGATTAATACTGGTTTGATTGTCTTGCTATCAGCCATCTCTTATATTGGACTACTTGTCTTCACCAAAGATAGCATTTTCTATGAATTTTTAAACCATGTCCTAGCCTTAAAAAATAAATTCAAAAAATCTTAGGAGTTTAAAATGAAACAACTTAGCATTGAAGATGCCAAACAAATTGAATTAGAAATTTTGGATTATATTGATACTCTCTGCAAAAAGCACAATATCAACTATATTATTAACTACGGTACTCTGATTGGGGCGGTTCGACATGAGGGCTTTATTCCTTGGGACGACGATATTGATCTGTCCATGCCTCGAGAAGACTACCAACGATTTATAAACATTTTTCAAAAGGAAAAAAGCAAATATAAGCTCCTTTCCTTAGAAACTGATAAGAACTACTTTAACAACTTTATCAAAATAACCGACAGTACGACTAAAATAATCGATACTCGAAATACAAAAACCTATGATTCTGGTGTTTTTATCGATATTTTCCCTATGGATCGCTTTGATGATCCTAAGGTCATTGATACTTGTTATAAACTAGAAAGCTTCAAACTTCTGTCTTTCAGTAAACAGAAAAATATTGTCTATAAAGATAGCATTATAAAAGATTGGATACGAACAGCCTTTTGGTTGCTCCTTCGCCCTGTTTCTCCTCGTTATTTCGCACATAAAATCGAGAAAGAAATTCAAAAATATAGTCGTAAGAATGGGCAGTACATGGCTTTTATCCCTTCTAAATTTAAGGAAAAGGAAGTCTTTCCAAGTGCTACCTTTGATAAAACAATTGATTTACCCTTTGAAAATTTAAGCCTTCCAGCACCTGAAAAATTTGATACTATTTTGACACAATTTTATGGAGATTATATGACACTACCACCAGAAGAAAAACGCTTCTACAGTCATGAATTTCACGCTTATAAATTGGAGGATTAGGATGCAATATTTAGAAAAAGAAGAAATTAAAGAAATTCAACTAGCCCTGCTAGACTATATTGATGAAACTTGTAAGAAACATGATATTCCTTATTTTCTAAGTTATGGAACCATGCTTGGAGCTATCCGCCACAAAGGTATGATTCCATGGGATGATGATATTGATATTTCTCTCTATCGTGAAGATTATGAGCGTTTACTGAAGATTATTGAGGAAGAAGATCATCCTCGCTATAAGGTTCTTTCTTATGACACCTCTTCTTGGTACTTCCATAATTTTGCATCGATTTTAGATACTTCTACCGTTATCGAAGACCATGTTAAGTACAAACGTCATGACACCAGTCTCTTTATCGACGTCTTTCCAATTGATCGATTTACAGATTTGAGCATTGTCGACAAGAGTTATAAGTATGTGGCCCTTCGTCAACTAGCTTATATCAAAAATCACGCGCAGTTCACGGTGACAGCAAATTAAAAGATTTTCTTAGATTATGTAGCTGGTACGCTCTCCGATTTGTCAATCCGAGATACTTCTATAAGAAAATAGATAAGTTAGTTAAGAATAGTGTTGTAGAACAGCCGAAATATGAGGGAATGGTTGGAGTTGATAAAGAGGGAATGAAGGGTGTTTTCCAAATAAATACTTTCAAAGAGTTAATCTTAACAGAGTTTGAGGGAAGAATGTTACCAATTCCTAAAAATTATGATGTCTTTTTAACCCAGATGTATGGGGATTATATGACACCACCATCAAAGGAAATGCAAGAATGGTATAGTCATAGTATTAGAGCTTATCGCAAGATAGAGAAGTAGCACAGGCTTATAAGAGAGCGAATCTTTTGGTTGTTTATTTTGGAAAATCAGGACAGTACAATTCATATACAAAGCTTGATATGAAAATGGGTTAAAATTATGTTTTATAGAAATGATAAAGGAACGTGTGACATACAATGAAGAATTTAAAGAAAAGAAAATTAATATTATTTATCTTTCTCATATGTACTTTAATTATAGCTACCAAATTATCATCGGTCGATGCGGATACCATTTCCGCAGGGGGTGGTAATCGAATCCATTTTATTAATTTAAAATCTAAGTCAGGGAGTGATGCTATTCTCTTAGAAAGCAGAGGACACTTTGCTTTAATTGATATGGGTGAGGATTATGATTTCCCAGATGGAAGTAACCCACGTTATCCAGATAGGTGGGGAATAACCATGGACAATGACCAAGTTTTAGAGGATCGATTGTTCCGTCATTTGAAACAAGTTGGTGTTAAAAAGCTAGATTTTATCTTGGGCACTCATGTCCATAGTGATCACATTGGTTCTGCAGATGAAGTTCTTAAACGTTTTCCTGTTGATAGATTTTACTTAAAACGATATGCTGATGAACGTATTACAACAAAATGGAGATTGTGGGATAATCTTTTTAATTATGATAATGCGGTTAATACTGCTAGAGAACGAGGAGTAAAATTGATACAAGATATCTCAGATACAGATAGTCATTTTACTTTGGGTTCCATGGATATTCAGCTATATAACTATAAAAACGAGTATGATAGCAATGGAAATCTAAAAAGGGTATTTGATGATAATTCCAACTCAATTGTAGCAGTTGTGAAAGTGGCAGGTAAGAGAATCTATTTGGGTGGTGACTTGGATAATGCTGAGGGAGCAGAAGATAAGTTAGGTCCTGTAATTGGTAAAGTAGATATGATGAAATGGAATCATCACTATGATGCTAACATTTCTAATACAGTTAACTTTATTAATAATTTATTACCAAGTATTGTTGTTCAGACAAGTGGATCAGATATTAATCGTGAATCTACTAGGACTCTACTACGAGAAAAGAATATAAATAGTAAAAGCTTTTAGTCATACAAAAGATGCGACTGTTTTTGATATAGATGAAGAAGGGTTTACTGATGTTTCGAAAGTTTTCCCCGATATACCGACGGTTAGAGAAAAATGGTATAAAGAAGAAGGTTACTGGAAATATCGCTTGTTCGATGGAGAAATGACGATTGGTTGGCGAAAAATAGACGGTGTTTATTATTTCTTTAATGGAAAAGGACAAATGCAAGCTGGCAAATGGTTGCATTTGAAAGATTCTAGAGAAAAGCTTGATGGAAATTGGTATTACCTAAACAACAATGGAGGCATGCAAGAAGCCGGTTGGTTTAAGAAAGACGGTTTTTGGTACTATATTACCTCTACAGGGGCTCGGAAATATAATGAATTAGTGGAGATTTCTGGACAAAAATATTTATTTGATAAAGAAGGAAAAATGTTAACAGGATTGCACGAGTTTAACGGCAAAAAAATGTTCTTTGCTACTAATGGTGCCCTTCAATCTAATGGGAAACCTTCTAGTTGGAAAAAAGTGTTAGGAAAATGGTATTATTACGATGAGAATGGAGTCCCTTCACTTAGTAAAAAAATTATAAATGGAACAACTTATTTCTTTAATCAAGAAGGTGTGATGCAGACTGGCTGGGTGTTGGTAGATAGTCACTGGAACTATTATGAAGCATCTGGAGCGATGCAAACTGGCTGGATTAAAGATAAAGATATATGGTATTATTTAGACAAAGATGGTATCATGTTAACCGGAAAACAAGAAATAAGTGGAATTCGTTACTACCTGAATACAAGTGGAGCGATGCAAACTGGCTGGAAATTGATGGATAAGAACTGGTATTATTATTCTAGTTCTGGAGCCATGCAAACTGGCTGGATTAAAGATAATGGAAAATGGTACTATTTGAACAAAGACGGTATCATGGAGACTGGTGCCCATACGATTAGTGGATTGCGTTATTTTTTGAGTACAAGTGGAGCCATGCAGACTGGTTGGCAGAAACTTGAGGAGAACTGGTATTTTTATTCTGATTCAGGAATTGGTCAAACAGGTTGGCTAAAAGATCATGATAAGTGGTATTATCTTGAAGCTAAGGAAGGCACTATGTTGGTTGGCCTCAATCAAGTAGATGGCAAGCAATATTACTTTAGTGCGTCTGGAGCCATGCAGACTGGCTGGAAATGGTTTGATAATCATTACCGTTACTTTGAATCAAATGGAGCCATGAAAACTGGTTGGATAAAAGACAAAGGCGTCTGGTATTATCTAAATCCTGAAGATGGCATTATGTTGGTTGGCCTTCATAAAGTCAATGGTAATCAATATTACTTTGAAGAATCAGGAGCTATGCAAATAGGTTGGAAACAGGTTGATGGTAATTGGTACTATTTCCAAGCTGATGGTTCTTTATTGAAGAATGCAACAACACCTGATGGTTATAAAGTTAATGAAGAAGGTGTATGGAAACAAGTAGTTACTGTTGATAAGAATCCAAATCAATCTAGAAACAAACAGGAAACGTCTACTTTGACTGATAAATCAGAAAATATGAATAAGGAAGATAAACAAGAAAAACAAAAAGAAATGAACTCTTCTAATTCAGAAAAACAAAAAGAGGACTCAATTGTAGATCAAAGTATTTCCAACAAGAAATCAAAGGAATAATGAGAAAATCCCCTGCTAGTAGAATAGTCTATTAGCAGGGGATTATTTTAATTTCTTTTAATATTAGCAAGTGCAAGATTGAGTTCATAGTGGAGTGTTTTATCTTTGGTAAGAAATAGCGTCAAGAGATAATAAATACCGCAAGTCGCAACAGTCGCGAGAACCATGAGTACCATATTGAAGTTGACTGTATAAGAGTTGATTTGGAAAAGGAATTTAAACGCTAAGTAGATTGGAATAAATCCGAGCGATACAATAGTATAGCGTGTTAAGGTAATAAAGATTTCTTTTAAATCAAGCAACTTATGTTTCTTGATAAAGTAAATTTCCAGTAGAACAACTACAGTTTCTGCAATAATAGTAGTAGCAATGTAGTACTCTGGTGCAAAAATATTATTGAAATACAAGAGACTGTTGAATAGGATATTAGCTCCATCACCAAGGAAGTAAAAGGCTGTTAAACGATTTTCGTGGTCGTTGATGAAGATAATTTGTTTACCAAGGATTAATTCAATGGCCCAAATGATAGTACGAAAAGCGAAGACACTAGTCACAATACCTGCTTCGAGGTATTTTTCAGGAGAGTAGATGACTGCTGCGTAGTTTCCTAATACCATAATCCCAATACTGGTTGGAATGATAAGGAAATAAAAGAGGGAAGCACCTTGATTCAGAAGATTTTTATAAGATTCGTAGTCTTTCTTACCGAGATAGTAGCCGAGACGTGGAATACTGATGTTGATAGTTCCACTCAAGACACTGGCAATCAACATAACGATGCTGGAAGCAATGGTGTAATAAGAAATGTAGTTTTCATCAATAGTTTGTTCGTACTGTTTTTGAGCTTGTTTAGCTAGGTATAAAATCTTCTTATAGCCACAATTCTGTCTTCTTTTAGGGAAACCGTTACAGATAAAGGGAGCTTTGTCGAGTAGAGGACAAGGAAGGTTATCGCATGTAGACTCTCGGACTGTCTGTTCGTTTGACTTCTTTGGAAACAGTAGTTTTGTCTTTTAGAATGGATTGTCAGGTAGCTTTGAAGGTTTCCCCGCGCTCTAAGCTTAATTGGATATCGTTACGGTCTGAAAGGGTAAGATGTTTATATTTTGTCATAGTGAGCCTTATTTCTAACTCAAACGTCTCACACTGAATTCCACCATAAAAATCCGTTTTAGACTAATTTCCACTTCGGTCAGGCAAGTGGAAGTTACTTTGAGAAGTTACCCTAGGGAAAATCTATCCCGACAGAGGAGCCTTCTTTTGATAAAATCGTAAAAATCTAGTATAATAGATAGAACTGAAAGTATGAGGTTACTAGCAATGAAAATGAAACAAATCAGTGATACAACTTTAAAAATCACGATGTCTTTAGAGGATTTGATGGATCGAGGAATGGAGATTGCTGACTTTCTCGTTCCTCAAGAAAAAACAGAAGAGTTCTTTTATGCTATCTTGGATGAGTTAGAGATGCCTGATAGCTTTCTAGATACAGGTATGTTGAGCTTTCGTGTGACTCCAAAACCTGATAAGGTAGATGTCTTTGTAACCAAATCAAAGATTGACCAAAATCTAGATTTTGAAGACTTATCGGATTTACCAGATATGGAAGAATTGGCTCAAATGTCGCCTGATGAATTTATCAAAACCTTGGAAAAAAGCATCGCAGACAAAACCAAGGATGATATTGAAGCCATTCAATCTCTAGAGCAAGTAGAAGCCAAGGAAGAAGAGCAGGAGCAGGTTGAACAAGAAGCTGAAAGCAAGAAAGAGCCTTACATCTACTACATCCTTTCTTTTGCTAAGTTGGCTGACTTGGTGTCTTTTGCCAAAACAGTGACTTTTGAGATGGAAACTTCTGAACTCTACAAGATGAACGAGCGCTATTATTTGACCATTTTAGTAGATATTGAAAATCATCCAAGTCCATATCCAGCTTGGCTGTTGGCTCGTATGCGCGAGTTTGCGGACGATAGTGACATCAGTCGCTCAGTCTTGCAAGAGTATGGCCAAGTCTTGATGAATCACGATGCAGTGCTTAATCTGCAAAAAATCGGATAATCATTTCTGGAAAGCTATTTCTAGATTATAAGAAGAACGAATCGTTTGATTCGTTTTTTCTTTTCTATACTGAAATAGTGAATTACTATGATAGGAATTTTCACAAAATTCTGTTATAATGGCTATAATAGAAAATTTCGAGGAGACAAACATGACAGTTAAAATTGCTTTACTAGGATTTGGTACCGTTGCAAGTGGTGTGCCTTTCCTCCTAAAGGAAAATGGAGAAAAAATCAATCAATCGGCACATTCAGATATTGAAGTTGCTAAGGTATTGGTCAAGGACGAAGATGAAAAGAACCGCTTGCTTGCAGCAGGGAATGACTTTAACTTTGTAACCAATGTGGATGACATTTTGTCAGATCAAGACATTACGATCGTAGTGGAATTGATGGGGCGTATCGAACCAGCTAAAACCTTTATCACTCGTGCCTTGGAGGCTGGCAAACACGTTGTGACTGCTAACAAGGACCTTTTGGCTGTCCATGGTGCAGAATTGTTAGAAATCGCTAAAGCTAATAAGGTAGCACTTTACTATGAAGCAGCAGTAGCTGGTGGGATTCCAATTCTTCGTACCTTGGCAAATTCCTTAGCTTCTGACAAAATCACTCGTGTGCTTGGTGTAGTCAACGGAACTTCCAACTTCATGATGACCAAGATGGTGGAAGAAGGCTGGTCTTACGATGATGCTCTTGCGGAAGCACAAAGACTAGGTTTTGCAGAAAGTGACCCTACAAATGACGTAGATGGGATTGATGCAGCCTACAAGATGGTGATTTTGAGCCAATTTGCCTTTGGCATGAAGGTTGCCTTTGACGATGTGGCTCACAAGGGAATCCGCAACATCACACCAGAAGATGTAGCTGTGGCTCAAGAGCTTGGTTATGTAGTGAAATTGGTTGGTTCTATCGAGGAAACTCCTTCAGGTATTGCTGCAGAAGTAACTCCAACCTTCCTTCCTAAGCGCATCCACTTGCCAGTGTGAATGGCGTAATGAACGCTGTCTTTGTAGAATCTATCGGTATTGGTGAGTCTATGTACTACGGACCAGGTGCGGGTCAAAAACCAACTGCAACAAGTGTTGTAGCAGATATTGTCCGTATCGTTCGTCGCCTGAATGATGGAACCATCGGTAAAGACTTCAACGAATACAACCGTGCATTGGTCTTGGCAAATCCAGAAGATGTTAAAGCAAACTACTATTTCTCAATCTTAGCTCCAGATTCAAAAGGTCAGGTCTTGAAATTGGCTGAAATCTTCAATGCCCAAGATATTTCCTTCAAGCAAATCCTTCAAGATGGAAAAGAAGGTGACAAGGCGCGTGTCGTTATCATCACACACAAGATTAATAAAGCCCAACTTGAAAATGTCTCAGCTGAATTGAAGAAGGTTTCAGAATTTGACCTCTTGAATACCTTCAAAGTGCTAGGAGAATAAGATGAAAATTATTGTACCTGCAACCAGTGCCAATATTGGACCAGGTTTTGATTCGGTTGGTGTGGCTGTAACCAAGTATCTTCAAATCGAGGTCTGCGAAGAACGAGAAGAGTGGTTGATTGAACACCAGATTGGCAAATGGATTCCACATGACGAGCGTAATCTCTTGCTCAAAATCGCTTTGCAAATTGTACCGGACTTGCAACCAAGACGCTTGAAAATGACTAGTGATGTTCCCTTGGCGCGTGGTTTGGGTTCTTCTAGCTCGGTTATCGTTGCTGGGATTGAACTAGCCAACCAATTGGGGCAACTCAACTTGTCAGACCATGAAAAATTGCAGTTAGCGACTAAGATTGAAGGCCATCCTGACAATGTGGCTCCAGCCATTTATGGTAATCTCGTTATTGCAAGCTCTGTTGATGGACAAGTTTCTGCTATCGTAGCAGACTTCCCAGAGTGTGATTTCTTAGCCTACATTCCAAACTATGAATTGCGTACTCGAGACAGCCGTGGTGTCTTACCTAAGAAATTGTCTTACAAGGAAGCTGTTGCAGCTAGTTCTATCGCCAATGTGGCGGTTGCGGCCTTGTTGGCAGGAGACATGGTGACAGCTGGGCAAGCAATCGAGGGAGACCTCTTCCACGAGCGCTATCGTCAGGACTTGGTGAGAGAATTTGCGACGATTAAGCAAGTAGCCAAAGAGAATGGTGCTTATGCAACCTACCTCTCTGGTGCTGGGCCGACAGTTATGGTTTTGGCTTCTCATGACAAGATGCCAACGATTAAGGCTGAATTGGAAAAGCAACCCTTCAAAGGAAAACTGCATGACTTGAAGGTTGATACCCAAGGTGTTCGTGTCGAAGCAAAATAAAGAATAGAAGATAGGATGGGGAAACTCTCGACCAGAGGGCTTCCTATCCTTTTTTTGAAAAGAAGTCTAGTTAAAAACTTGATAAAGGAGAAATAAAGATGGCAGAAATTTATCTAGCAGGTGGTTGTTTTTGGGGTTTAGAGGAGTATTTTTCACGCATTTCTGGAGTGCTAGCAACCAGTGTTGGCTACGCTAATGGAAAAGTCGAAACGACCAATTACCAGTTGCTCAAGGAAACAGACCATGCAGAAACGGTTCAAGTGATTTACGATGAGAAAGCAGTGTCACTCAGAGAAATTTTGCTTTATTATTTCCGTGTTATTGATCCATTATCAGTCAATCAACAAGGGAATGACCGTGGTCGCCAATATCGAACTGGGATCTATTATCAGGATGAATCAGACCTACCTGCTATCTATACAGTGGTGCAGGAGCAGGAGCGCATGCTTGGGCGAAAGATTGCAGTGGAAGTGGAGAAACTACGCCATTACATTCTGGCTGAAGACTACCATCAAGACTATCTTAAGAAGAATCCTTCAGGTTACTGTCATATCGATGTGACGGATGCTGAGAAGCCCTTGATTGATGTGGCAAACTATGAAAAGCCTAGCCAAGAGGTGTTAAAGGAAAGCTTAACTGAAGAGTCCTATCGTGTCACCCAAGAAGCTGCTACAGAGGCTCCATTTACCAATGCCTATGACCAAACCTTTGAAGAAGGGATTTATGTAGACATCACGACAGGTGAGCCACTCTTTTTTGCCAAGGATAAGTTTGCCTCAGGTTGTGGTTGGCCAAGTTTTAGCCGTCCAATTTCCAAAGAGTTGATTCACTACTACAAGGACCTGAGTCATGGAATGGAGCGAATCGAGGTTCGTTCTCGGTCAGGAAATGCTCACTTGGGTCATGTTTCACAGATGGACCGCGTGAGTTTGGTGGCCTCCGTTACTGTATCAATTCTGCTTCCTTGCGCTTTGTGGCCCAGGATGAGATGGAAGAAGCAGGATATGGCTATTTATTACCTTACTTAAACAAATAAAACAGAGAGGGTGGGTGCTTCCCACTTTCTTCATTTCCAGAATACGAATAGAAGGGATTTATGAAACACCTATTATCTTACTTTAAACCCTACATCAAGGAATCAATTTTAGCACCCTTGTTCAAGTTACTAGAAGCTGTGTTTGAGCTCTTGGTTCCCATGGTGATTGCTGGGATTGTTGACCAATCCTTGCCCCAGAAAAATCAAGGTCATCTCTGGATGCAGATTGGTTTGCTCCTTATCTTTGCAGTAATTGGTGTTGTAGTGGCCTTAATAGCCCAGTTCTACTCAGCTAAGGCTGCGGTGGGTTTTGCCAAGGAATTGACAAACGACCTCTATCGTCATATTCTTTCCTTGCCAAAGGACAGCAGAGACCGTTTGACAACTTCTAGCTTGGTGACTCGCTTGACTTCGGACACCTACCAGATTCAGACTGGGATTAATCAATTCCTGCGTCTCTTTTTGCGAGCGCCTATTATCGTTTTTGGTGCCATTTTTATGGCTTATCGAATCTCAGCTGAGCTGACTCTCTGGTTTTTGGTCATGGTTGTGATTCTGACAATCGTTATTGTAGGCCTTTCTCGGTTAGTCAATCCTCTCTACAGCAGCCTGAGAAAGAAAACGGATCAACTAGTTCAGGAAACACGCCAGCAAATACAAGGGATGCGGGTTATTCGTGCTTTTGGTCAAGAAAAACGAGAGTTACAAATTTTTCAAACCCTTAACCAAGTCTATGCTAGATTACAAGAAAAGACAGGTTTCTGGTCTAGTTTATTAACACCTCTAACCTATCTGATTGTTAATGGAACCCTCCTAGTCATTATCTGGCAGGGATATGTTTCTATTCAAGGAGGATTGCTCAGTCAAGGGGCCCTCATTGCCCTTATCAACTATCTCCTACAGATTTTGGTGGAATTGGTCAAATTAGCTATGCTAATCAATTCTCTCAACCAGTCCTATATCTCTGCTAAGCGAATCGAGGAAGTCTTTGCTGAGGCTCCAGAGGATATCCATTCAAAATTAGAACAAAAGCAAGCTACCAGTGATCAGGTTTTACAAGTTCAAGAACTGACCTTTACCTATCCTGATGCGGCCCAGCCTTCTTTGAGAGACATTTCCTTTGATATGACTCAAGGGCAAATCCTTGGTATCATTGGGGGAACAGGTTCTGGTAAATCAAGCTTGGTGCAAGTCTTACTTGGAATTTACCCAGCAGACAAGGGGAGCATTTACCCTTATCGAGATGGATCTAGTCCTCGTAATCTTGAGCAGTGGCGGTCTTGGATTGCCTATGTGCCCCAAAAAGTCGAACTCTTTAAGGGAAGCATTCGTTCCAACTTGACTCTGGGTTTCAATCACGAAGTAACGGACCAAGAACTTTGGCAGGCCTTGGAAATTGCACAAGCCAAGGATTTTGTCAGTGAAAAGGAAGGACTTTTAGATGCTCTAGTTGAGACAGGAGGTCGAAATTTCTCAGGTGGACAAAAACAAAGGCTGTCGATCGCTCGAGCAGTCTTACGCCAAGCTCCATTTCTCATCCTAGATGATGCGACTTCGGCCCTCGACACCATTACCGAGTCTAGGCTCTTGAAAGCTATTCGAGAAAATTTGCCAAATACGAGCTTAATTTTGATTTCTCAAAGAACATCGACTTTACAGATGGCTGACCAGATTCTCCTCTTGGAAAAAGGTGAGCTTCTAGCTATCGGCAAGCACGAGGACTTGATGAAATATAGTCAAGTTTATCGCGAAATCAATGCATCCCAACATGGAAAGGAGGGCTAGTATGAGACGACAAACTGCAAATCAAACACTCTCACGTTTGGCTAAGGATTTAGCAAGCCATCCCTTCCTCCTTTTCCTAGCCTTTCTAGGAACTATTGCCCAGGTTGGCTTATCAATTTATCTACCTATTTTGATTGGACAGGTCATTGACCAGGTCCTTGTGGCTGGTTCTTCACCAGTTTTTTGGCAGATTTTCATTCAAATGGTCTTGGTAGTCATAGGAAATACCCTTGTACAGTGGACCAATCCTCTCCTCTATAATCGCTTAATTTTCTCTTATACCAGAGACTTGCGAGAGCAAATCATCCATAAGCTCCATCGGTTACCGATTGCTTTTGTTGATCAGCAAGGAAGTGGAGAGATGGTCAGTCGTGTGACCACAGACATCGAACAGTTGGCAACTGGCTTGACCATGATTTTTAACCAATTTTTCATTGGTGTCTTGATGATTTTTGTTAGTATTCTAGCTATGCTTCAGATTCATCTCCTCATGACTCTCTCGGTCTTGCTGTTGACGCCACTATCCATGGTGATTTCACGCTTCATTGCCAAACGATCCTATCATCTCTTCCAAAAGCAAACGGAGACGAGGGGGATTCAGACTCAGTTGATTGAAGAATCGTTGAGTCAGCAGACTATTATTCAATCTTTTAATGCTCAGGCAGAGTTTATCCAAAGACTGCATGAAGCTCATGACAACTATGCAGGCTATTCTCAGTCAGCCATCTTTTATTCTTCAACGGTCAATCCTTCGACTCGCTTTGTCAATGCGCTCATTTATGCCCTTCTAGCTGGAGTGGGAGCTTATCGTATCATGATGGGTTCCACCCTGACCGTTGGTCGTTTAGTGACCTTTTTGAACTATGTTCAGCAGTATACCAAGCCCTTTAACGATATTTCTTCAGTTTTGGCCGAGTTGCAAAGTGCCTTGGCATGTGCAGAGCGTGTCTATGCTGTTTTAGAAAGTCCTGAGGTGACTGAAACTGGTAAGGAAGTCTTGACCAGTGACCAAGTTAAGGGAGCTATTTCTTTTAGACATGTCTCTTTTGGCTACAATCCTGAAAAGATTTTGATTAAGGATTTATCTATTGATATTCCAGCTGGTAGCAAGGTGGCTATTGTTGGTCCGACAGGTGCTGGAAAATCAACCCTTATCAATCTCCTCATGCGTTTTTATCCCATTAACTCGGGAGATATCTTGCTGGATGGGAAATCCATTTATGACTATAGTCGTGCCTCTTTACGTCAACAATTTGGCATGGTGCTACAGGAAACTTGGCTCAAGCAAGGGACCATTCATGATAATATTGCCTTTGGACATCCTGAAGCCAGTCGGGAGCAGGTGATTGCTGCTGCCAAAGCAGCCAATGCAGACTTTTTCATCCAACAGCTACCTCAAGGCTATGATACAAAGTTGGAAAATGCTGGAGAATCTCTTTCTGTCGGTCAGGCTCAGCTCTTGACCATAGCCCGAGTCTTTCTGGCTATTCCAAAGATTCTTATCTTAGACGAGGCAACCTCTTCCATCGATACGCGGACAGAAGTGCTGGTTCAGGATGCCTTTGCCAAACTCATGAAGGGGCGTACAAGCTTATCATTGCCCACCGCCTGTCAACCATTCAGGATGCGGATCTGATTCTAGTCTTGGTGGATGGTGATATTGTTGAGTATGGCGACCATCATGACCTTATGTCTAAGAAGGGCAAGTATTACCAAATGCAGCAAGCTGCAGCTTTTAGCTCTGAATAAGCCTTTCTACTTTGAAATCTTATGGACAAAAAAAGTTGCCTTCGGGTGACTTTTTTGTTACAATAGCTAGAAAAATTGTTCACTGTAAATTGTCTTTTAGAAAAGGAGCCTAGAATGAAAGTCTTTCAGCATGTAAATATCGTGACTTGTGACAAAGGTTTCCATGTCTATCTAGATGGAATCTTAGCCGTTAAGGATTCTCAAATCGTCTATGTCGGTCAAGAGAAGTCAGAGATTTTAGAGCAAGCTGAGCAGATTATAGACTATCAGGGATCCTGGATTATGCCTGGTTTGGTCAATTGTCACACCCATTCTGCTATGACGGGATTGAGAGGAATTCGAGATGATAGCAATCTCCATGAATGGCTCAATGATTATATCTGGCCTGCAGAAGCTGAGTTTACTCCCGACATGACTACCAAGGCGGTCAAAGAAGCTCTGACAGAGATGCTCCAGTCAGGAACAACAACCTTCAACGATATGTATAATCCTAATGGTGTGGATATTGAGCAGATTTATCAGGCAGTGAAAGATTCCAAGATGCGTTGTTATTTCTCACCGACCCTCTTTTCTTCAGGGGCAGAAACAACTGCTGAGACCATAAGCAGAACACGAGCAATTATTGAGGAAATTTTAGGATATGAAAATCTAAATTTCAAGGTTATGGTAGCACCACATTCTCCTTACAGCTGTAATCAAGACTTGCTGCAAGCGAGTTTAGATATGGCAAAAGAGTTTGCTATTCCAATCCATATCCACGTGGCGGAGACCAAGGAGGAGTCAGGCATTATCCTGAAACGCTACGGCAAACGCCCCCTCGCTTTTCTAGAAGAACTGGGTTACTTAGATCATCCGTCCGTCTTCGCTCACGGGGTCGAATTAAACGAGAGAGAAATTGAACGCTTGGCAACTTCTCAAGTGTTTATTGCCCACAATCCTATCAGTAATCTCAAATTGGCATCAGGGATTGCTCCTATCATTCAACTGCAAAAAGCAGGAGTAGCAGTCGGAATTGCGACGGATTCGGTTGCCTCCAACAACAACCTTGATATGTTTGAGGAAGGACGAACAGCAGCCCTTCTTCAGAAGATGAAAAGTGGAGATGCCAGCCAATTTCCGATCGAAACAGCCCTCAAGGCACTGACAATCGAAGGGGCTAAGGTTCTAGGAATGGAAAATCAGATAGGAAGTCTAGAAGTCGGCAAGCAAGCAGATTTTCTCGTTATTCAACCACAAGGGAAAATTCATCTCCAACCTCAGGAAAATATGCTTTCTCATCTCGTCTATGCTGTTAAATCCAGTGATGTTGATGATGTTTATATCGCTGGAGAACAGGTTGTTAAGCAAGGTCAAGTCCTGACAGTAGAACTTTAGAAGAAAAATCACGAAAAAATTTTAAAAAAAGTTTGCAAAAATCTTGCATTCTTTTTTTGACTATGCTATACTTATATACGGTTTGAAAAAACTGCCTAAGACAGTAGGGGAGCTCGACTCATAAGTATCCTACCGAGGACAAAACGTATCATGTAAAAAGAAGCGTATTGTACTTTCGTGTCTAGGTTTGGGCGCGTTTTTCTTTTGAAAAATTTCCCCAAGCAAAATAATAACGGAGGTGAACACACTAATGAGTGAAGCAATTATTGCTAAAAAAGCGGAACTAGTTGACGTAGTAGCTGAAAAAATGAAAGCTGCTGCATCTATCGTCGTTGTAGACGCTCGTGGTTTGACAGTTGAGCAAGATACAGTTCTTCGTCGTGAGCTTCGTGGAAGTGAAGTTGAGTATAAAGTGATTAAAAACTCAATCTTGCGTCGTGCAGCTGAAAAAGCTGGTCTTGAAGAACTTGCATCAGTATTTGTTGGACCATCTGCAGTAGCATTTTTCTAACGAAGATGTTATCGCACCAGCGAAAATCTTGAACGACTTTTTCTAAAAAAACGCTGAAGCACTTGAAATCAAAGGTGGTGCAATCGAAGGCGCTGTCGCATCTAAAGAAGAGATTCTTGCTCTTGCAACTCTTCCAAACCGCGAAGGACTTCTTTCTATGCTCCTTTCTGTACTTCAAGCGCCAGTGCGCAACGTTGCTCTTTGCAGTCAAAGCGGTTGCAGACAACAAAGAAGACGCGACTTAATCTTAAGCTACGCGACGTAGCCTAGCTACGAAATCTATTATAAATTTAAAAACATATTTGGAGGAAATAACAATGGCATTGAACATTGAAAACATTATTGCTGAAATTAAAGAAGCTTCAATCCTTGAATTGAACGACCTTGTAAAAGCTATCGAAGAAGAATTTGGTGTAACTGCAGCTGCTCCTGTAGCTGTTGCTGCAGCTGGTGCTGCTGACGCTGGTGCTGCTAAAGATTCATTCGACGTTGAATTGACATCTGCAGGCGACAAAAAAGTTGGCGTTATCAAAGTTGTACGTGAAATCACAGGTCTTGGTCTTAAAGAAGCTAAAGAACTTGTTGACGGTGCACCAGCACTTGTTAAAGAAGGCGTTGCAACTGCAGAAGCTGAAGAAATCAAAGCTAAATTGGAAGAAGCTGGAGCTTCAGTTACTCTTAAATAATAGAGCGACTACATTAGTAGCTTAAAAATATGATTAAACCGCTATTCTTAGGAGTAGCGGTTTTTATTTTGGTTTAAAAAGGGGCAAAAAAGGGTCAAACTATTTATAAAGTTTCTCCAGGACATCAATAACTTATATAGGGGATTGCTCCAAAGATAATATTTATAAGTATGAGTTGCCTTTTCAACAAAGGGGTTATATAATAGTAATATAGGTATGGAAGATTAATCTTATAATTTATAGTTTTCATTTTAGAGGAGAAAAGATGGCATTAAATTTGTTTGATGTTATTCGTTATGAAGGTGAAGATACAAGGAATATACTTGCTTGGAGACATCCTAAAACGAATATCAAGATAGGAGCAACTGTAATTGTAAACCCTGGTCAGTGTGCTGTATTGTTTTCAAATGGAAGAGCAGTAACTACTTATGATGCTGGTAAACATAAGATTGAAGGATATGATATTCAAGTAGTTTCAGGAATAAAAAACTTTCTAAGTGGAGGTATTTCGTCTGACTCATTGTTTTTGTGGTTTGTGAATATGTATGATTTACAACCGATTGGATGGGGAACTTCTTCTCCTATAATGGTTCGAGATCCAGAAAGTGATATTCCTGTAGAATTGAAAATACATGGGAATTTCATTCCTCGAATTGTAGACTTAGAAGCTTTTATATTAGAATTTATGCCAAGTCACCCCGATATTATAACAGCTCCTATTTTACAAAAACGGTTTAGACAAACTTTTAGTGGGTTGATTAGTTCAGCTATTTCACAAGTAATATACAACCATAAGATTCCAATTCTTGATATTGAGATGCACAGTTTTGATATGTCTGTTGCTTTGTCAGCTATTTTATCCAGCCATTTTTCTAAATATGGAATTAGTATTGAGGAATTTAACATTGAGGCTTTAAAGGTAAATCAGAATAGCAATGGATATAGAGAAATCTTTAAATTCCACAAGCAAATTTTGGAAGCCAAAAGCAAGCAGGCTGGTCGAGATATTGAAGAGTATACTTATCAAGAAGAGAGACAATTTGATCTTTTAGAAGAGGCGACAAAAAAATAATGATTCTGCAGGAAATCTAATGGGAGCAGGCGTGGAAATAGCTATGGGACTTTCCTTGGGAGCTAAATTTAGCAACTTGGTGGATCAGATTGAAGATAGGAATTCATTTGACAAAGATGTGAATCAGCATCAAACTGACCTCAAAGGAGAAACAGGCTTAGCTAAGTTTTGTAGCCAATGCGGGACTGCTTTTTTTGGAAGGAGCAAACTTCTGTTCTAATTGCGGGCACGAAAGATAGTTCAAATGATTGGAAAAAAATCATTTTTTATATCAATCTTGTTTAAGCATTATCTTTAATCTTTGATTTTTTTGTATTTTTCAAATTTACTTTTTGTTTTATTTGGGAAGTCTGGTATTGCCAGAATTTCCCTTTTTCTTAGAAATTTGAAAACTATGATTTCTTTGTTTGTATTTTTTTAAATCATTCAATTTATGTAATTCTAAGTATGGAAATGTATGAATAAATACAATGATTCCCTGAAAGATATTAGGAAATCTTTTTAAAAGAGTAAGGGATTACTTAGACAAGTTCTATGACAGGAGGATATTTTTGGATGTACCAAGTATTTCGTTTATTAAGTATACTTTTTATGGGATTAACAAGTGCAACATTTTTTTCTTTCACTATGGGCTATAACTCTATTTCTTGAACATGGTAGGCCGATTTTTCTCAATATTGATTCCTATTATTTTTTTCTTTATCAGGTTTCTTTTTGTCATCCTTTGCATTTTTATAGCTTTGGTATTTTAGAAAATATAAAAATTAAAGTCAAAGCTTTGGATGAGATATATAATGGGAAAGCTCTTTTATAGAGAATATATAGCAACTAGAGGAGAAGATAGGTGAAACAGTATATTAAGAATAATTGGAAAAAAAGGCTTTCATTGGTTAATTTCAAATATAGTAATACTCTGTTTTTGTAGTTTTATCACTTGCTATCTTTTTCTATAGATGATGAACCAAGAATCTTTATATTGAAAAAAATCTTGATTTTATAATTTTTGGCAAAATCTATTGGAATTCCCGTTGTTATCAGTTTTTTATTTTTATCATTTCAAAATGTTACCTTTGTGCCAGTTGCTTTAGTTATTTTATATTTGTTTCGAGAAACAATTAAAGATTCCTTTTCCTTGAAGAAATTAAAACAGAAGAATTTACTTCAAATGCTTGTTTTTAATCATTTTATCATCATTTTTTTGAATATGAAAAAAATCTAGGGAATGGTCTATTCGATTTTTTTATTTCTTTTTAGTTCCTTGGTATTTGCTTAGTGTGATTTTTAATTTTGGTAATGACTTATTGTGAGTCTAGGAGACAAGAAGAAGTCAAGAAACGAAATCAAATACAAGCTTTATTCACTTTATTTGAAAAGCACCAGATTAACAAAAATACATATCCCGTTATTTGTCCATCATGTAGTGGTGAGAATCTGCTTGACCTAGGGCAAGGTAAATCATGTGATTATTGTGGTGCATGGTTATCTAGAAAGGAAATATAAATGAGACGCTATCGTTTAATCATTTCCAAGGTTGTTTATCCTATAGTATCTTTCATATGTATTGTCTCAGGATTGAAATTTTATCAGTACATTGATAACTACATAAGATGGATTTTAGGAAAAAAAGAAGGTTTACTTTATGATTTCTACTTTATGTGGCATTTATTAGTAATAATTTTGTTTGTTTTTATTTTTTTCCTATTTTTTTGATTCTATCCTCTTTTTATTCTTAAAACAGCCACGGATGAAACAATATGACAAAGCTTTGATAACAGTTCTTAAGTTTGAAGAACAAGGTGAAGATGTTATTGAAATTAAGGGAAAAGAATTGCGAGATGAGTTATCTTATAAATTATCAGCAAAACGTGTTTATTGTCCTACTTGTTATAAGCCAACAGATGGAGTAATTGGAACTCAATTGACCTGTGCAACTTGCGGTAAAACTTTTATAGTTTCTTGATTTTAGGATAATTGAAATGATATTATCTTATAGCTATTTTGATATTGTTTTTAAAACCTAGTAAGTTTGTTTACTTTAAAAAACCGCTATTCTTAGGAGTAGCGGTTTTTATTTTTATGTGCTAGGGGGCAAAAAAGGGAAAGGAATCTTTAAAAGTGAGGAGAGTTAGATTGAAAGAATCATATTTGTAAATCGAAATGATGGATATTTGTATCATGTTATAAATCGTTATCAAACGATAATATTGATTTTCTTACAAATTAAGAGTATAATTTATAAAAATGAGTGTTTACTCAATTTTTGTGAAATTAAGGAGTAAAGAAAATGGTTGTTGAAGCAATAGAGTACAGTCGTTTTGGTAACGAAGAGGTCTTGGATTTGCTGAAGATCGACTCTACAGCCTTGGATGTAAATCAAGTGAGAGTAGAAGTTCATGCTGTTGGTTTAAATCCTATTGATTATAAAACTTTTGAGGGAGCGAAACCCCTTCGATTTCTATCTTTTATAACGAAATTAAGGAAACCAAGTCGTTGGTTTGAATCTAAATCATCTTTATTTCCAAGAGGTGTGGGGAGAGATTTTTCTGGAGTTATTACAGAAGTTGGAAATGAAGTAACTAGGTTTTCAGTAGGAGATAAGGTGTTTGGAACAATGATTAGTGATCCTGGTTTGGGAACTAAGAGGGGAGCTTTAGCAACAGAAATTTGTGTCAATGAATCAGAAATTGTATTGAATCCAGAGATGATCGACATGACTCACGCAGCTACTATGGGAGTAGCTGCTCTAACTGTGGGTGGGGCTTTTAGAAGAATCGGTTTAAATTCAAGAGATACTGTTGTTATTTCAAAGTGACAGAGGAGGTATTGGAAGTATTGCAGTACAGTATGCAGTTGCTAAGGGGGCGACAGTGATTGGAATAGCAAGTAAGAAAAATGCAGAGTATCTGAAGTCTTTAGGTGCCATACCAGTAAGTTACGAAGAGAATATCAAGAAGGCTCTTCTATCAGCTAGTTCAACGCCTATTACAAAAATTTTTTTGGATTGTTATGGATCTGATTATGTTAGATTGGCTTTTAGTTTAGGCTTGAAGGGGACAGCTATTGGGACATTAGTACCTTCGCCCTATGTTATGATAAAAGGTGCTCAGTTTACTGGTCCGAGACATTCCACATATGATGATTTTAGCACTTTAGCTGAAATGGTCTCAGACGGGAAGGTTCAGCTGAAAATTGATCAAGTGTATGACTTTTTCTCTAAAGTCAGTTAGAGAAGCCTATCGTAGTCTGAAAAATGGGACACAGTCGAGGCAAAAAAGTCGTAAAAGTAAGAGAGTAGAAGAGAGGTGCTAGCGATGGAAAGTTTAGAACAAAAGTATGCTCAGACGTTAGAAGTTAGCAACTTGAGCTTGAAACAACGTCGAGTATTATTATCAAGCTTAAAATTATTCTCAGAAATTGGATTTGAGAATACAACGTCCAGCCTTATTGCCAAACGCGCTGGAGTGTCAGAAGGAACTGTTTTTAGTTACTTTAAAACAAAGGAAGGTATTTTAGAAGCCATTTTATCTACTTTTCTAGAACAGGTTATTCCAGAAGTAATTGCGGATTTCTCAGAAAAAAAATTCACAGTAGATCAAGAAACTTTTCCCTTCTTTTTAAAAAGTATTGTTCGAGATAGGCTCTTTTTCATTCAGGAGAATCAAATGCAGGTTAAAATTCTCTTGGGGCGTTCTTTTATTGATAAAAATCTTTCTATCCAGTTAGGAAATATTATTGTTCAATCTATAATAGAACCAATTAGCCCTGTTTTTAAATCAATTTAAAGAAAAAAAGGACTTATTCTAAATTGGTCAAATGAAAAGAATTGTTCGTTACATCTTAGCATTGAGTTTTTCTTATCTTATTCCCATGATGTTGAATGATGAAGGAACTATAAACATAGATGAAGCAGTTGATGAGATTGTTGAATGTTTGTCATCTGCCTTACTGAAAGTAAAATAAATTCTGATGTTAAAACTCACTGTTAATGGTGAGTTTTTTGGATTCAACAAAAAAATCCCCAATCGTAGTGATTGAGGATTGAGCAAATAAATCTTAAACAATACCTTGGGCAATCATAGCGTTTGCTACATTTTCAAAGGCAGCAATGTTTGCTCCTGCAAGGTAGTCTTTATCAAGACCGTATGTTTCTGAAGTTGTTTTAGCTGTGTTGAAGATGTTTGTCATGATGTCTTTGAGACGTCCATCAACTTCTTCACGAGTCCATGAGAGGCGAAGGCTATTTTGGCTCATTTCAAGGGCTGAAACGGCTACACCACCAGCGTTGGCAGCTTTGGCAGGTCCGTAGAAGATACCATTTTCTTTGTAAACTTTGATGGCATCAAGGTCGCTCGGCATATTGGCACCTTCAGATACACAGATAACTCCTTGAGCAACCAAACGTTTAGCTGCTTCACCGTTGATTTCGTTTTGAGTAGCACATGGAAGCGCAATGTCATAGTTTCCAGCGTAAGTCCATACAGAACCTTCGTGGTAGCTTGCAGTTGCTTTTTTTCAGCGGCATACTCAGTCAAACGAGCACGACGTTTTTCTTTAACATCTACTAAAAGATCGAAGTCGATACCATTTTCATCGATGACATAACCATTTGAGTCAGATACAGAGATAACAGTTGCACCAAGTTCAGTTGCTTTTTGAAGAGCGTATTGAGCAACGTTACCAGAACCTGAAATAACCACTTTCTTACCAGCAAAGCTGTTACCGTTAGCATTGAGCATTTCTTCAGTGTAGTAAACCAAACCGTAACCAGTTGCTTCTGGACGAATCAAGCTACCACCAAATCCAAGAGGTTTACCAGTCAAGACACCAGCATCAAATTGGTTAAGACGTTTGTATTGACCGTAAAGATAACCGATTTCACGTCCACCAACACCGATATCACCAGCAGGTACGTCTAGTGATGGTCCGATGTGTTTTTGCAATTCAGTCATGAAGCTTTGGCAGAAGCGCATCACTTCAGCATCTGTTTTACCTTTTAGGATCGAAGTCTCGATCCCCTTTACCTCCACCGATTGGAAGTCCAGTCAAAACGTTTTTTTAAAGATTTGTTCAAATCCGAGGAATTTTTAAAATCCCTTTGGTTTACAGTTGGGTGGAAACGAAGTCCGCCTTTGTATGGTCCAACAGCTGAGTTGAATTGAACACGGTAGCCACGGTTTACTTGAACTTTTCCATCACGGTCAACCCAAGGAACACGGAAAGAAATCACGCGCTCTGGTTCAGTAATGCGTGCCAAGATATTTTCTTCGATATACTCAGGGTGTTTTTTTCAAATACAGGTTCCAAAGTGTTGAAAAAAATTCTTCAACAGCTTGGAGGAATTCAGCCTCGTGCCCGTTACGAGCTTTTTACAGTTTCAAACACGCTTTGGATATATTCTTTAGCAGATGTCATATCGTTCTCCTTAAATTCTAATTTAATTATGTGTGTCATTATAGCAGAATTTTTTTAACTGTAAAGGGAAAAAAACAAAAATTTTTCTAAAAAAATTCTTTCAATTTGATTTTTTGGGGTTGTTTGAAATTGAAATTTTTTTGATAATAGATAAAAAAATACGAACGTTTTTTTCTTATAAATGACTTTCTTGAAGAGAAAAGCTGAAAATATGGTATAATATTAGCAATAAAGGAATCCGGAGGATTAGAATCATGGTATCAACGAAAACACAAATTGCTGGTTTTGAGTTTGACAATTGCTTGATGAATGCGACAGGTGTGGCTTGTATGACGATAGAGGAGCTAGAAGGGTTAAAAACTCAGTTGCAGGAACCTTTGTCACAAAGACAGCGACCTTGGACTTTCGTCAGGGGAATCCTGAGCCACGCTATCAAGATGTTCCACTTGGTTCTATCAACTCTATGGGCTTGCCGAATAATGGCTTAGACTATTATTTGGACTATCTTTTTGGACTTGCAGGAAAAAAAGAGCCAAACCGAACTTTCTTCCTATCTCTAGTCGGCATGTCTCCAGAGGAAACCCATACTATCTTGAAAAAAGTCCAAGAGAGTGATTTTCGTGGTCTGACTGAGCTAAACCTCTCCTGTCCAAATGTTCCAGGAAAACCTCAGATTGCCTATGATTTTGAGACAACAGATCAGATTTTGGCAGAAGTATTTGACTACTTCACCAAACCTCTGGGAATTAAATTGCCACCATATTTTGACATTGTGCACTTTGACCAGGCAGACTATTTTTCAACAAGTATCCTCTTAAGTTTGTCAACTGTGTCAACTCTATCGGAAACGGCCTTTATATAGAAGATGAGTCCGTCGTTATCCGTCCTAAAAATGGTTTTGGGGGAATTGGTGGGGAGTATATTAAACCAACTGCTTTAGCTAACGTTCACGCCTTCTATCAACGTCTCAATCCTCAAATCCAAATCATCGGAACAGGTGGAGTTTTGACTGGTCGTGATGCCTTTGAACATATCCTCTGTGGAGCAAGTATGGTGCAGGTGGGAACCACCCTTCACAAAGAAGGAGTTGGTGCTGATCGTATTACCAATGAGCTGAAAGCAATCATGGCGGAAAAAGGGTACGAAAGCCTAGAAGATTTCCGTGGGAAATTGCGCTATATTGATTAAATTCATTAAAAAATCAGAAGAAAGGAGAGAAGATGCTAGCTATTGAAGAAAGCCAGAAGTTGACTTTATCAAATTTACCTAGCCTGAGCCTATTTACAGGGACAGATCAGGGTCAGTTTGAAGTTATGAAGAGTCAAGTGTTGAAACAGATTGGCTATGATTCTGCTGACCTTAACTTTGCCTACTTTGATATGAAAGAAGTAGTTTACAAGGATGTGGAACTGGAGTTGGTCAGCCTTCCTTTCTTTGCGGATGAGAAAATCGTGATATTAGATCATTTTGTCGATATCACAACTGCTAAAAAGCGCTTTTTGACAGATGACGAGCTCAAGTCGTTTGAGGAATACCTTGACAATCCTTCCCCAACAACCAAGTTGATAATCTTTGCAGAAGGAAAGCTGGATAGCAAAAGACGATTGGTTAAATTACTTAAGCGTGATGCCAAGGTCTTTGATGCAATAGAAGCTAAAGAACAAGAATTGCGCCAGTATTTCCAAAAGTGGAGCCAGAAACAAGGTCTGCAGTTTGTGGGGCAATCCTTTGAAAATCTCCTCATCAAGTCGGGTTTTCAATTTAGCGAAATCCAGAAAAATCTCCTCTTTTTACAGTCCTATAAGGAAGACTCTGTTATCGAGGAAGAAGATATTGTCAATGCTATTCCTAAGACCTTACAGGACAATATTTTTGATTTAACTCAGTTTATTCTGACTAAAAAGATGGACCAGGCGCGCGATTTGGTTAGAGACTTGACCTTGCAAGGTGAAGATGAAATCAAACTGATTGCAGTCATGCTAGGACAATTTCGGACTTTTACTCAGGTGAAGATTTTGTCGGAGTCTGGGCAAGCAGAAGCGCAGATTGGAAGTAGTCTAGGAAGTTTTCTCGGACGCAATCCTAATCCCTATCAAATCAAGTTTGCGCTGAGAGATTCAAGAGGACTTTCCTTGAGCTTTTTAAAGCAAGCAATTTCCTACTTGATTGAGACAGACTATCAGATTAAGACAGGTCTTTATGAAAAGAGTTTCCTTTTTGAAAAGGCACTTTTACAGATTGCTAGTCAGGTAAATTGATATTTTTTTGAAATTACAACCCGCGTCAGGATTATCTTGTCGTGGGTTTCTTGCTGATTTGCTTGTTTTATTAGAAAGTATTTCAGTGATTTCTTCATCTATAAGCAAAAAACTTGAAAAAAGTGAATGTTTGCGTTATCATTTTCATATAGAAAGAAAAAGAGGTATTACAGATGGCTATTATCTTACCAGATCTTCCATATGCATACGACGCTTTGGAACCATACATCGATGCGGAAACAATGCACTTGCACCATGACAAACACCATCAAACTTATGTCAACAATGCTAATGCGACTCTTGAAAAACACCCTGAAATCGGTGAAGATCTTGAAGCCTTGCTTGCTGATGTAGAATCTATCCCAGCTGATATCCGTCAAGCACTTATCAACAACGGTGGTGGACACTTGAACCACGCTCTTTTCTGGGAATTGATGACTCCTGAGAAAAACAGCTCCATCAGCAGAACTTGCGAGCAGAATCGATGCAACATTTGGTTCATTTGAAGAATTCCAAGCGACTTTTCACTGCGTACCGCAACAACTCGTTTCGGTTCAGGATGGGCATGGTTGGTTGTCAACAAAGAAGGTAAACTTGAAGTGACTTCAACAGCAAAACCAAGACACACCAATCTCAGAAGGTAAAAAAACCAATCTTGGGCTTGGACGTTTGGGAACATGCATACTACGTGAAATACCGCAACGTGCGTCCTGACTACATCAAAGCTTTCTTCTCAGTGATCAACTGGAACAAAGTAGATGAATTGTACGCAAACTGCTAAATAATGATAGTTGGAGGGAAGAATTGTTCTTCTCTTTTTAAGGTTATATTATTTTTGGTCTGACAAAATCGTCAGACTTTTTTTCATTTTTTATGAGAAACGTGCTAACTGCTAGAAATTATGGTAGAATAAAGTATTAAGTAATCGTGAAAAAAAGGATATCTATGCGAAAAGAAATTGCACCTGAATTATACAACTATAACAAGTTTCCTGGTCCTGAGTTCCATTTACATGGGGAGAAGGTCGAAACGGAAGGGATAGCTTTTTCCTTGGTGGAAAATATCAAGGATGCCTTTGATGTGACGGCTTTTAATCAGCGTTTTTCAGAAGTCTTAACAAAGTTTGATTATATCGTGGGAGACTGGAGCAACGAACAGCTTCGCCTACGAGGTTTTTATAAGGATGATCGAACAGAAGAAAAAAACTTGAAAAAATCAGTCGTTTACAAGACTACCTTTTAGAGTATTGTAGTTATGGTTGTGCCTATTTTGTCCTAGAAAATGAAGCCCCTAAGCGAGCATCGTTTGACAAGAAAATACGTAAGAAGGAAGAAGAAACACCTTCTAGAAAAGGAAAGAAACCGGCTCAAACTAAACGAAAACCGAATGCAGATAAGAAAAATAGACGTCGTCAGAAAGACCAGCATTCTCAGAAAGAGGACAAGGGACAACGTCATTTTGTCATTCGTCAGAAGTGAGTAGAGAATAAGGAGTAGAAATGAAACCGTCAATTTATAGTTTAACACGTCAAACCATGCAGGAATGGGTTTTGGAGCAGGGAGAAAAGAAATTCCGTGCAGATCAAATCTGGGAATGGCTCTACCGTAAACGTGTCCAGTCATTTGAAGAGATGACCAACCTGTCAAAAGATTTGATTGCCAAGCTCAATGACCAATTTGTGGTCAATCCCTTGAAACAGCGTATCGTTCAAGAGTCTGCTGATGGGACAGTTAAATATCTTTTTGAATTGCCAGATGGAATGTTGATTGAAACTGTACTCATGCGTCAACACTATGGTTTGTCAGTTTGTGTGACCACTCAGGTCGGCTGTAATATCGGTTGTACCTTCTGTGCCTCTGGTTTGATTAAGAAACAACGCGACCTCAATAACGGTGAAATCGTAGCGCAAATCATGCTGGTTCAGAAATACTTTGATGAGCGTGGTCAGGACGAGCGCGTCAGCCATATCGTTGTCATGGGTATCGGTGAACCATTTGATAACTACAACAATGTCTTGAATTTCGTTCGTACTATCAATGATGACAAGGGAATGGCCATCGGTGCTCGTCACATTACGGTTTCAACCTCAGGTTTGGCCCATAAAATTCGTGATTTTGCTAATGAAGGAGTTCAGGTCAATCTTGCCGTTTCCCTTCATGCACTAATAATGAACTGCGCTCAAGCATCATGAAGATTAACCGTGCCTTTCCGATTGAAAAACTCTTTGCTGCTATTGAGTACTATATCGAAACAACTAATCGTCGTGTAACCTTTGAGTATATCATGCTCAATGAAGTCAATGACGGTGTAGAACAAGCCCTTGAGTTGGCTGAATTGCTCAAGAACATCAAGAAATTGTCTTATGTCAACTTGATTCCTTATAACCCAGTTAGTGAGCATGACCAATATAGCCGTAGTCCTAAAGAGCGCGTTCTGGCCTTCTATGATACGCTTAAGAAAAAAGGAGTCAACTGTGTGGTTCGTCAAGAACATGGTACAGATATTGATGCAGCTTGTGGACAATTGCGTTCCAATACAATGAAACGTGACCGCCAGAAGGCAGTCGCAGCAGTCAATCCTTAATGATGAAGAAAACTTATAATCATGTTTTGGTCTGGGGAGTTATTTTATATAGTATTTGTATCATCTACTTTTGCTTTACTCCTCAAGAACAATCTCCCGTGGGAGTGGAAACTCCAGGTATTCAGCATCTTGGACGCCTGGTTTTTCTTTTGACTCCTTTCAATTCTTTTTGGAAACTGGGCGAAGTGAGTGATGTAGGACAATTATATTGGATTTTTCTACAAAATATCCTTAATGTCTTCTTACTTTTTCCTTTGGTGTTTCAACTCCTTTATCTCTTTCCAAACTTGCGGAAAACAAGAAAAGTGATTTTTTTCAGTTTTCTTGTGAGTCTTGGAATTGAGTGTACGCAGTTGGTTTTGGATTTTTTCTTTGATTTTAATCGCGTCTTTGAGATTGATGATTTGTGGACCAATACCTTGGGTGGCTATCTGGCTTGGCTCCTCTATAACCGATTACATAAAAACAAGATAAGGAATTAAAATGAGTATTTTAGAAGTTAAAAATCTGAGTCATGGTTTTGGTGACCGTGCAATTTTTGAAGATGTGTCCTTCCGTCTTCTCAAAGGAGAACATATCGGTCTGGTCGGTGCTAATGGTGAAGGGAAATCAACCTTTATGAGCATCGTGACTGGTAAGATGTTGCCAGATGAAGGGAAGGTTGAGTGGTCTAAATATGTGACGGCAGGTTACTTGGACCAACATTCTGTCTTGGAAGAAGGACAGTCGGTGCGTGATGTTCTCCGTACAGCCTTTGATGAGCTGTTCAAAGCGGAAGTTCGTATCAATGACCTCTATATGGAAATGGCTGAAGACGGAGCGGATGTTGATGCTCTCATGGAAGAAGTGGGAGAACTTCAAGACCGTTTAGAGAGTCGTGATTTCTATACTTTGGATGCTAAGATTGATGAAGTAGCGCGTGCCCTTGGTGTCATGGACTTTGGCATGGATACGGATGTAACCTCTTTGTCAGGTGGGCAAAGAACCAAGGTGCTTTTTGGCTAAACTCCTCCTTGAAAAGCCCGATATCTTGCTTTTGGACGAGCCGACCAACTATTTGGATGCTGAGCATATTGATTGGCTCAAGCGCTATCTCCAAAACTATGAGAATGCCTTTGTCCTTATTTCACACGATATTCCATTCCTCAATGATGTTATTAATATTGTCTATCATGTGGAAAATCAACAGCTGACGCGTTACTCTGGTGACTACTACCAGTTCCAAGAAGTCTATGCTATGAAGAAATCTCAGCTAGAGGCAGCCTACGAACGTCAGCAGAAAGAGATTGCCGACCTTAAGGACTTTGTTGCCCGAAACAAAGCGCGTGTTGCAACACGAAACATGGCCATGTCCCGTCAGAAGAAATTGGATAAGATGGATATTATCGAACTGCAAGTGAGAAACCAAAACCATCATTTGATTTCAAACCAGCTCGTACGCCAGGGCGCTTTATCTTCCAAGCCAAGGATTTGCAGATTGGTTATGACCGTCCTCTGACCAAGCCTTTAAATCTTACCTTTGAACGTAATCAAAAGGTTGCTATTATCGGTGCCAATGGTATCGGGAAAACAACTCTCTTAAAATCTCTCTTAGGTATTATTCCACCAATTGCTGGGGAAGTTGAACGCGGTGACTACCTAGAACTTGGTTATTTTGAACAGGAAGTAGAAGGTGGTAATCGCCAAACCCCACTAGAGGCTGTCTGGAATGCCTTTCCGGCCCTCAACCAAGCAGAAGTCCGTGCAGCCCTTGCCCGTTGTGGTTTGACAACCAAGCATATTGAAAGCCAAATTCAGGTCTTGTCAGGTGGGGAACAAGCCAAGGTTCGTTTCTGTCTCTTGATGAATCGTGAAAACAATGTTTTAGTGCTGGACGAGCCGACCAACCACTTGGATGTGGATGCCAAGGATGAACTCAAACGTGCTCTTAAAGAATACAAGGGATCTATTCTTATGGTCTGCCACGAACCAGACTTCTATGAAGGCTGGATGGACCAAATCTGGGATTTTAATAATTTAACTTAAGAATGAGAGTAAAAGAAATACAGTACCGAATGTGGATACTGTATTTTTTTGGTTTTTATGATTTAAAATTGTAGTCTTTCACCACTTCGATGCTATCGATAGTAATAGCAGTCGTTGGCTTGTCTTTTTCATCTTTTTCGGCTTTGGCAATTTTATCTACAACATCCATACCGTCAATCACTTGACCAAAGACTGGGTGTTTGCCATCTAGACTAGGGTTTCCCCCTTCTTTATAGGCTTCGATGATTTTCTTTGGATACTTGCTTGTAGGGAGTTTAGCAGAGGTATCTGTAGAGTTTTGGTTGATGAAGAACTGGCTACCATTGGTGTTTGGTTGACCAGTGTTAGCCATAGAAAGAGCGCCACGGATGTTATAGAGATAAGGAGTAATCTCGTTTTTGAAACCAGTTCCCTTGTCTTTAGTCTTATCTTTGTCATGCCAGATGGACTGACCACCTGTACCGTCCCCTTTTGGATCTCCAGTTTGAACCATGAAGCCATCGATGACACGGTGGAAGGTAATGCCGTTATAGTAGCCTTCTTTGGCATGAGTGAGGAAGTTTTCAACCGCTAGAGGAGCGAGTTTAGGGAAGAGTTTGATACGGATATCTCCTTGACTTGTGTGGAGAATCACTTCAGCCTCGTCTTCAGCAACTTCTTTAGATAGTTGTGGGAAATTGGCGTTTTCGTTTGTTAAAGCATCGTTTAACTCTTTGGCAGATTGGGCAGCTGCTTTGGAACTTTCTTCAGCAGCAAGACTGGAATCAACATAGTCATCACCACGCAGGCTGCGTTGGATGCTGCTGCATCCAGCTAGGGCTACAGTGGACAGTAAAAGAAGGGTTGCTAGTTTTTTCATTCTATTCCTCTTAAAAAATTCATTTCTACCATTGTACCCTAAAAGGAAGTGGATTTCAAATATTAGTGACAAGGTAGTTTTAGAGGAGCCAACCTGAAGGTCGCTTGTTTAGAGGTATCAATACCATAAGTGTACTCGAAGTATTTAGGAAACCAGGTCTTAAGAAAGCTCGTAAAGCATCACAATTATCAAAACGTTAATCAACACGCTTATATCAACGTTTACAGACATTTAAGAAATTTCTCTTGGATGTCTTTTTTTGTCTAGCTAAATTTTACAAATTGGGCAATTTAGGTTACTCAATAATATAAAAAAAGATAAAAATTTAAAGTTCGAATTTTTAATTTTTAAAAAAAGTAATTATTATTGAATATCTGTTCAAACATTTTTTTCTTTTTCAAAGGTTAATATAAGTATATATACTTTAAAAAAAGGAAGTCAAACATCTTGCTCATAGATTTTTTGCATTTTTTAAAAAAATACATTTTTGTCATATAATAATGTGGAAAATTGACGGATTCCTTAAATAATCATATAATATGAATATGTAAACCCTTACATACTATTCTACTTATACTTGATAAAATGCAAGTTCTTGAGGAACTATAAATATATAGACACTCTTCTATTTATAAAGTGAAATAAAGAATCACGGAGAAAGTTTATGGATATTAAAGAGACATTCAACCAGCTAGACAATACAAAAATTTAATGATTTCAATAATCGCCTTGAAGGTTTTTGAGAAACTTTTTAAAGACAAATATTATTTTACCCATCCCGAAGATTTTTAGCTCAATCTTTAGCATTTTGGTAAAAGTATGGAAAAAGTACAAGTAAATATATTTTTATCGAAAGGAGAGATATATGAGTGAAATAGTTATTAATGCTCAGAATTTATCTAAAAAAATTTTTTTATAATTTTGATTCAAGACTCCCATTTATCAAGAGATTTTTTTGAAACGTAATCAAATAACGATTCGAGCTGTTCAAGATATTAGTTTTACGATTAAGAGAGGGAGTATAGTTGGCTTTTATTGGGAGTAATGGAGCTGGTAAATCCACAACGATTAAAAATGTTGACTGGGACTCTTTATCCTAGTTCCGGAAAAATTAGAAGTGAATGGAGAAATTCCATTTAAAAAGAAGTATAAATTTTAGAAAAAAATTTCAATAGTAGTAGGAAATAAATTACAGTTATTTCAAGATGTTTTCGGCTATGGATTATTTTTCAATTGATTGGTACTTTATATGAGGTAGAACCAGCGATTTTACAAGAACGAATTCAGGAATTAAGCAATTTGTTGAATGTAAAAGATCAGCTTTACCAGCAGGTCCGGACCCTCTCTTGGACAAAAAAATGAAAATGGAGTTTATCGCAGATCTTTAACAAGTCCGGAAATATTATTTTTTTAGACGAGCCTACTATAGGGTTAGATATACAGTCTAAAAAAAGATATCAGAACATTTTTTTAAAGAAAATGAATGAAGAATGTCATACTACTATTATTTTAACGAGTCATGATATGGATGATATTTCGTCTGTTTGTGACGAATTAATCGTCATTGACAAAGGAAAAAAATTATTTTGCAGGAGTCAATGGATGTTATTTTTATCTAAATTTTTCTGATTTTTAAATATTTAAAGATAAAAATGACATTAGATTTGGTACCAGAGTTATGCTCTGTTAAAGGAGTAGTAGTCATTTCTCAAACAAAAATCGGAATGTATACTAAAAATACCTAGAGATTTTTGTCTTTGAGACATTAGAATCAATCAATAAGCTTTGTAGATATAGAAGATTTTGAAATATCAAATCTTTCTTTAGAAGAAATTATTTTACAAAATTATTTTTACAAAAAAAGGAGCACAATTGAAAAAAAGAAATGTCTATTATTCTGATATCATTTCGATCTATTTTTGAACTATAAATCAAGTGTACTATTGTTAATGTTACAGGCAAGTATACAAATTATGATATCAGTATTTTTTTATGGACGTATATATATCAGAGTAACCAGATAAATATAGCAGGATATGATTTTACCTCAATGGTTCAATACTATTTGGGGACTATAATTTTTTTCATATTTTGTTTTTTTATCCAGTTGATTGGGAAATCAATGACGATGTTCATTCAGGAAATTTTTTTAGCATATTAATAAAACCTGTTACTTTTTTTATAAGTATTATTTTTTGTAAAATGCTTGGAGATAGGCTTGCTCATTTATTATTTATCATCATTCCTGTCATTTTTATTCTCCAGTGTTTATTACAAGAATGAGTTATTAACCATTGAAATTCTTATTTTTAGGAAGTATTGCAATTATTCTATCTATGGTTCTATGGTTTTTTTAATATCATGTTGTGTAGGTATGCTTTTCTTTTTGGTTAGAAAATATATTTTTTTGTCCTTACTGTTAAAGAAATAGTAATTCAGTTTTTATCAGGAATATTATTGCCTTTTAAGTTTTTTTCAAATAATTTTTCGTCTGTTTTTTTAGATGTATTACCTTTTAAATACTTAGTATATGAACCGCTTCAGATGTTTAGTAATGATACATATAAATTAATAGACTATTTGAGAATTATTTGTATTCAATTGATTTGGTGCATCATTTTTTTATATTATATCAAGATTCATATTGAGAAAAGGAGTGGAGCACTTCTCAAATGTGGGAGGATAAAATGTTTAGAATAAAAAGTAATTTTTTTAGGCTACTTCATTTTTGGTTTTTAAATCTGATATGAATTTTTCATTTTGACTTCTTTTTGTGGTCTATTTTTCGTCGATACTGTGGATTGGTTTACCTATTGTATTTTTTTAGATTGATTTTTCTTAAACATAGACTCTTTTTAATGGTTGGGACTATTATCAAATTTTATTTTTTTGGTAGGTTCCTACACTATTGTAGATGGAGTTATGATGGGATTGTTAATTAGAAGTATGGGAATTTTAGAATCAGATATTTTTGAGTGGTAACTTGGATCAAATTTTATTGAGGCCGTTTGATACTCAGTTGTTCTATATTTTTTTGATCATTTAATTTAGTTCAATTCGTGAATACTTTTTTTGGTCTTACGATCATTTTTTTATAAGTTATGGAAATTTAAATGTACATTTAAATTCATTAAAAAAATATTATTTTTATATCCTTTCTTTAATGTGTGGTTGTATTATATATTATTCAATTTGGTTTCTAATAACGATTAGTTCATTTTGGTTCCCAACTAAATTTTTCAAAAAGTAGATGTATTTTTGAATTATATTGGAATTTCTAAGTATCCATATAATATTTTTTTACAGGTATTAACAGATCGATCACTATGTTATTTGTTCCCAATTTATTAATTGCCAATCCTGCAGTATTAATATTTTTTTAGGAAAGATACATTGAACCTATTTTTTTCTATCAAATAGTTTTTTTACAGTTTTTTTGATTATTATCAGTCGTACAATTTTTTTAGAAAAGGATTGAAAAAAATATGAAAGTGCAGGAAGATAAACAATGTTGTTCAGTTATATGTTTGACTAAAGGAAGTGATTCGCTGTACTTTGTTTTTGTGGTCATTGAAACATCAGATAATTATAAACTATAATTTAAAGAATAGTATTATTAACTTATAGGTGCTAAGAAAAAAATTTAAAGAAATTCCCTCATTCAATCAAACTTATTCATATTTTTTTAAAAATAAGAAAAATAGTTGGATTTTTGATGATGGTTGATATAAAGCTAAACTGAAAGTACCTGAAATCCAACTGTGTCAAACCAGGTCATACGATCTGTGAGAAAAGAACACATAACAAAAAGAGGAGCTTCACAATAAAGTTCCTCTTCTTTTATATATCCGAATCATTATTCTTATTTCAAAAAAAGGTAGTGAAAAAGGTAGTGATTCGGTTGATTTATATTGCAATGTAGTGAAATTTAGAATTTCAAGAATCGCTTAAAAATCAAGGTTTCTAACATCTATTGACGTGTAGTGAACCCCTATTTCACCTCTGTAAAAACCAAATAAGGTAAACTTTTGATATTCTGGTTCGATTTTTATCTTATTTTTTTAATGAAAGTTTACCTTATTTAAATGAAAGTGATTGAACTTAATTGAAATTTGAATTTTTTTAGAAACTTATGAAAACGTTGATTTTTAAAGCATTTTTGAAATTGGATAAAATAAGTGGTGCCCCAACCAGGTCTTAAGAAAGCTCGTAAAGCATCACAATTAGTAAACGTTAATTCGAAAGAATTACTATATTTTTAAAAAGAGCACATTTTCAAAGGATTTTTTTCTTTTGGATTCAATTCTAATTAATCAATGAACTGAATACTAGGTCTCGAAAAAGAATTATGTTTCCTCTTTCTATCTGAGTTCAAAGAGGTCTTCTACTTTTTAGATTAAAAAAACTTGAGCAATTTTAAGAGCCATCTCCAGAGAAGGATTGTAACGATTATTTTCCAAGTGCAGAATTGTCTCGCGTCGCATGCCGATGCGGTCGGCTAACTCCTGCTGGGTCATGCCTGTGGACTCACGAACAGATTTGAGATTAGTAATAATTTTGCTTTCTTTGGCCATGCTTATCCTCTACGTTCCAAGATAAAATAGACAACCGCAAAGATGAAAATCAAGGCACTATGCTAATAAAAGATCTGGCCCATGTAAAGCGTGAGAGACCCCATATACCCAATGATAACTGCTAGGATCATCAGTGCGCCTAGTATAAAAACAAACATCAAGCTAGTCGCCTTTGGCTAAATTAGTATAAAAGCGTTCGTCCGGAGTTTCCTTGACATTTTTAAAACAGAAAAAGCCAAATACAATCACTTCAATAACGAGGCCAATCCCCAAAATCCATTCTCTAATACCAGAACTTTCGCTTGGAGTCGCAACCCAAATCCCTACTGTATAAAAAAATGCTTGTCGCCAACACAAGTATCGTGTAAAGCTTAGCGGACAAGTCAAAAATAGTCTTTCCCTTATCTTTCTGAATCTTATGAGGCCGTGGTTTCGTATGTAGCCAGCTCCAAATAGCTACAATCTGACCTGACACTGAAATACCAGTAATAACTAACTTGGGTTCCCAACTAAGATTAGAACCAAATAAAAACAATAAAATCAATAAAGAGAGCTACGGCAATCATTGCAATGAGGCCACGCATTTTTTTGACTTTTTTTCATGATAGACTCCTTTTTTTGTGTTATAAATATATAACACTTAAATTTTATGTTATAAATATATCACATTTAAATTTAGAAAGCAAGAATTTATGTGCCAAGGTGGCAATGATTTGAAAAATTTTTTTAATAAAAAGCCCTCGATAGTCAAACAACTAAAAGAAATCTTTGAAGCAATGCATCGGATTTGGTTTGGATAGTTTCGTTAATAATATTTGATGATAAAGAATTTTTTTGGAAAAATCTAGATACTGTATGAATCTCTACTTTTTTTCTTAGACTGTTATAAAGTCTTTCAGAATAAGCTTTGTAGGTGTAGAAGTTAATTTTTACAGAACTAAATTATTCCTCTATTTAGAATCTATTAATTCATATTTTTATAACTTAATTAGTAGATATCGTTCTTAAAAATCCTTGATATTTCTCTTGGGAACGGGCTTGAATTTAGGAGCCAAGCATCCAAATCACGTTCAGGTGAGATGAGGGGCTTGACTTGGTGGTCTTTATAAAGTGTTTCTACAATAGTATTCATGACATTCTCTTTCTGGTTTTACTTTTAAAAAAAATAACAAATTCCTAAATGGTTTAAAAATTTTATAGTCTGTCAAGTTTTTTTCTTGACAGCTGTCAGAAATCTGTTATAATAGAACATGTGCTAAATAGTTCAGCTATTTCACCGAAATAAAAAATAAGAAAAGAGACTTTAAAAATGGCAGTTAAAATCCGTTTGACTCGTATGGGTTCTAAGAAAAAACCTTTCTACCGTATCAACGTAGCAGATTCACGTTCACCACGTGACGGACGTTTCATCGAAACAGTTGGAACTTACAACCCACTTGTTGCTGAAAACCAAGTAACTTTGAAAGAAGACCGCGTTCTTGCATGGTTGGGTGATGGAGCTCAACCTTCAGATACAGTACGTAACATCCTTTCAAAAGAAGGCGTATTGAAAAAATTCCACGATTCTAAATTCTCAAAATAAGTTTAAAGTAGGTTGACAGATGGATACGATTGAAAATCTCATTATTGCGATTGTGAAACCCTTGATTTCACAACCAGATGCCTTAACTATCAAGATTGAAGATACACCAGAGTTTTTGGAATATCATTTGGATCTTGATCAAAGTGATGTGGGTCGTGTAATCGGTCGTAAGGGTCGCACTATTTCTGCGATAAGAACGATTGTCTACTCTGTCCCAACTGAAGACAAAAAAGTAAGAATCGTTATTGACGAAAAATAAGAAAGGCGGGACGGATGTCTCGCTTTTTTGCGAGGACAAGTGTAAAATTTCATCCATCAAGCAATAGCATAATCGTGACTTGGAAGGCTTTTTTTGAAGGGGGACTGGAAAAGAATGAATATTGATTTTTATTTTTAAACATAGATTGGGCAATGTACATTGATTGGATATTGCGAATTTTACAGATTTCGACTTTTGTAGGTGTAATTTTAAAAATTAGTTTTCAGAATAAGGCCTATATCAATAATATCGAAATTCAGGTAATTAAACCAATCGAATTTGATTCCTTACATACGAGATTTCATCATATATATGAGTTTAAACATGATGAAAAATGATAAACATTATAACCATTTGATTTTTTTATCCCAAGGAAGTTGATATTGAAATTATAGAATTTTATTCTTTAATCTATGATTCAAAAAGTAATCGTTTAGTTGAAAATGATAAACTGCATATAGTTAAAAAAATTTAAAGAATTATACATGCTTATTGATTCATACAAATTTACCAGAGAATATGCCTAGTTTAAGAATGAAATGGAAAACAAGTCAGGGTGAAATTGGCGAGTATACATTTTATAGTAATATGTATAATGGGAATGTGAATATCTCATCTTTCAAATATAAATTAACATTAAAGAGGAAACTATTAGCACTTTTTTTGGACTATAGCGACCCCTCTATGTATCTTCCTCCAACTTGAGAAAAATCCTTGGAACGTGTTAAAATAAAGGATAGAAATAGAGTACAGGAGACAAGATGAACTACTTTAATGTTGGGAAAAATCGTCAATACGCAAGGATTGCAGGGTGAGATGCGAGTCTTGTCTGTGACAGATTTTTGCAGAAGAACGGTTTAAAAAGGGGCTGAACTAGCTTTTATTTGATGAAAAAGACCAGTTTGTTCAAACAGTGACCATCGCTAGCCACCGTAAACAGAAGAACTTTTGACATTATTAAATTCAAAGATATGTACCATATCAATACTATTGAAAAATTCAAGGGCTTTAGTTTGAAGGTTGCTGAGGAAGACCTTAATGACCCTAGACGATGGTGAATTCTACTATCACGAGATTATTGGTTTGGAAGTCTATGAGGGAGAGAACTTGATTGGGACTATCAAGAAATCTTGCAACCAGGTGCCAACGATGTCTGGGTGGTCAAGCGAAAAAGGTAAGCGTGACTTGCTCTTACCTTATATCCCACCAGTGGTTCTCAATGTTGATATTCCAAATAAACGGGTCGATGTGGAAATCTTAGAAGGATTAGACGATGAAGATTGATATTTTAACCCTCTTTCCAGAGATGTTTTCTCCACTTGAGCACTCAATCGTCGGAAAGGCTCGAGAAAAGGGGCTCTTGGATATCCAGTATCATAATTTTCGAGAATACGCTGAAAAAGGCCCGCCATGTCGACGATGAGCCTTACGGAGGCGGTCAGGGATGTTGCTCCGAGCCCAACCCATTTTCGATGCCTTTGATGCTATTGAAAAGAAAAATCCGCGCGTTATTCTCCTCGATCCAGCTGGAAAGCAGTTTGATCAGGCTTATGCTGAGGATTTGGCTCAAGAGGAAGAGCTAATCTTTATCTGTGGGCACTACGAGGGTTATGATGAACGTATTAAGACCTTGGTGACAGATGAGATTTCTCTAGGAGATTATGTCTTGACTGGTGGGGAATTGGCGGCTATGACCATGATTGATGCAACGGTACGCCTGATTCCAGAAGTGATTGGCAAGGAGTCTAGCCACCAAGATGATAGTTTTTTTCTTCAGGTCTTCTTGAATACCCTCAGTACACACGTCCCTATGATTATCGAGGCATGGTTGTGCCAGATGTTCTGATGAGCGGGCACCATGAAAAAATTCGTCAGTGGCGCCTATATGAGAGTTTAAAGAAAACCTACGAGCGCAGACCGGATTTGCTTGAAAATTATCAACTGACAGCAGAAGAAGAAAAAATGCTGACAGAAATTAAAGAAAACAAAGAATAAAGGAGAAAGCTATGCAAGTAATCAAACGTGATGGAGAAATTGCTGAATTTAATCCAGATAAGATTTACCAAGCCATCTTAAAAGTACCCAGACTGTCTATGTATTGACAGATGATTTGCGTCAAAACCTTGCACAAGTTACTAAGAAAGTGGTTTTGGACTTGGAAGAAGCCAAGGTGGAACGTGCTACCATTAGCATGATTCAGTCTATGGTTGAACATCGTTTACTGGGTGCAGGTTACATTACCATTGCAGAACACTACATTTCCTATCGTCTACAACGTGACTTGGAAAGAAGTGGTTATGGGGATCATATAGCGGTTCATTTGCATTTTGAACAAATTCGCTAAGAAAAAAGAGTGGGATGAAACAACTACATCTCACTCTTTCTTAAATCTATTTTTTTGGGCTGTTTGGACGGTTGAAGGGACAAATCGTAGGCGTTGAATATCGCTTATTCGGATAATACGGGTCACATTTTTTTAGCAAAAATTTTTTTCACGATAATTTGCTGGCGTTGCTGATCGTATTTGATGATGTCACCTGTAAAACTTGTCTCAGACAAGATAAGGTGAACAGCGGTTTGTTTCTGGATAGCCTCTTCAATAGTGGCTGTAAGGGAGTTGCTTTCAGTCTGGCCTGGTTCTTCATGTCCATTTAAAAAGTCATGTATTTTATCTAGAACTTGCTGGAATTTATGTCTCATAGTGGCCTCCCTTCTTTTATATCAATATTATATAAAATTTTCCTAAAATCTACAAGATTTTACGAATAAACTAATGAAAGCTAAAAAAGGAGAAGAAAATGGCAGAATTTACATTTGAAATCGAAGAGCACTTGTTGACTCTTTCTGAAAACGAAAAAGGTTGGACCAAGGAAATCAACCGTGTGAGCTTTAATGGTGCTCCTGCAAAGTTTGATATTCGTGCTTGGAGTCCAGACCATACTAAAATGGGTAAAGGGATCACTCTCTCAAATGAAGAATTTCAAACGATGGTGGATGCCTTTAAAGGCAACTAAGTTTTCAAAATGAAAGAAAAGGATACTGAGTCATGACAACTCGATATCCTTTTTTAGTTAGCAAAAATAAGACTGATTTTTTTAAGGCGTTGAAGTAGCGGACGGCTAATAAAACTAATAGCCAGAAGTTTACCAAGGTCTGGAAGGATAAAGGGAAGACCCCCATAACAAGAGCTTTTTTTCAAATGCCATTCCAGCTAGGAAATGCAATCCAACGATCCCACCGACAAAAAAACAAGTGTATCTCCCAAGAGATTTGCTAGAAAAAAATTCTGACAAAACCACTATCACTGTTAGTTAGAGAAGAGGTAAGTCCAGAATAAACAAGATAAAACCAAAGATAGCCTGCAGTAGGACCAACTAAAGCCTGAAAACTAGCTCCACCTCCTGCAAAAGACAGGAAGACCGATAGCACCTAGAAGAAGATAGAGTCCAACAGAAAGTACAGCCTCTCTGGGTCTAAAGACAGTAGCAATCAGACCAATTGCAAAGTTTTTGCAAAAGTGAAGGGAACAGGTCCAATTGGAAGACTGATTTGTGCCAAAACAGCAATGAGAGCACCCTCAATAGCAGGGATAGCATAAACGTGAGCTTTTTTCAAAATAGTTAACCTCTTTTTCTGATGTATAGTAACTATTATACTCATAGTGGAATCATTGTCAACCAATTTTTAAAAACAAGGTAACAAAAAATGTAACAGCCGATTTTGCTTACTGGTTAACTTGGATAATTGTTTTGTCAATTTATAATACATTTAAAAAGAAGCAGACACATTTGTATCAGCTTCTTTAATTTTGATTAACGCATAGTTACAAATTCTTCAGATGCAGTTGGGTGAATCGCCACAGTTGCATCAAAGTCAGCCTTGGTTGCTCCCATTTTGATAGCAACGGCAAATCCTTGGATCATTTCATCAACGCCGTAGCCAATTCCATGAAGTCCGACAACTTTTTCTTCTGAACCAGCTGTGATCAATTTGAAACGTGTTTCTTGACGGTTGCAAGTGCAAGCAGAGTACATAGAAGTAAAGCTTGATTTGTAAACCTTGATTTTGTCTTGACCGTATTCTTTAATAGCTTGCTCTTCTGTCAAACCAACAGTTCCGATAGCAGGGTGTGAAAAGACAACAGTTGGAATAGTTGAGTAGTCCATTTTTGCAGTTGTTTTTTTCCGTTAAAGAGACGCTCAGATAATGTACGTCCAGCCTTGATAGCAACTGGAGTTAGTTCTTTTTCGCCTGTCACATCACCTAGTGCGTAGATTCCCTCAACAACAGTATTTTGGTATTCATCCACTTGGATAAAGCCACGTTCGTTTAGAGTCACGCCAGCTTTTTTAAGTTGCAAGCCCTTAACGTTTGGACGGCGACCTGTAGCCCAGATAACTTGGCTAGCTGTGTGACTAGTACCATCTTCGAAATGAATGGTAATGCCTTCAACAGTTTTTTCTAACTTGACAGGGACTTTGTGAGTGTGAAGTGGTAAGTTTGTTCTTTCCATTTCCTTGACCAGACCTTCAACGATGTAAGAATCAAAACCACGTAAAGGACGATCACGACGAACGAAGAGGTCTGTCTTGACACCAAAGGTGTGGAGTACGCCAGCCAATTCAACTGCGATATAACCAGCGCCTAGAATAGCAACTGACTCTGGAAGTTCTTCCCAGGCAAATACATCATCAGAAGAGCCACCTAGCTCGGCACCAGGAATACTTGGAATACTTGGATGGGCACCAGTAGCAATCACGATATGTTTAGCACGAATCAGTTCACCATTTACGCTAACAGTATGAGAATCTACAAATTCAGCATGACCTTCAATCAAGTCAACACCGTTGCGTTTAAAACTGCCATCATAAGAAGAACGAGCGCGATCGATGTAAGATTCACGATTACGACGTAGGGTTGCAAAGTCAAAGTTAAGATCAGTAGTCTTAAAGCCGTAGTCTTCTCCAAATTGATGGAAAGTTTCAGCGATTTGCGCTCCGTACCACATGATTTTTTTAGGAACACAACCGACGTTGACACAGGTTCCACCTAATTTCTTTTCCTCAATAACGGCCGCTTTAGCTCCGTGTTCACCAGCACGGTTCATGGTAGCAATTCCTCCACTACCTCCACCGATAGCAATGATATCATATTCTCTCATTTAAAAACTCCTTTATACTCTTTTTAAATAGTAGAGTGTCATTTTTTTGATAGTCATATTCTATCTTTTTTATCTGATTGCAAAAATCTGCTACGTTCAAAAAAATTAAAGAAAAGGCTTGCAAAAAAATAAAAAAATAAAGTGTATTATATAACTAGTACAATGGTAACAAAAAGATTCCGAACAATAATCAAATCCTGAAATGTCATTATTTCGTTCTGAACGGTTATTGTTTATATTTGCTAATTTTTTTATAATATTGTTAAGGACTTTAAATCAAAAAGGAGTTTCATTATGAAGAAGAATCGTAAAAGCTAAAAAGTGGCAATTGTATGCAGAATCGGTGCCGCCAGTGTAGTTGTATTAGGTGCTGGGGGATTTTTGCTCTTTAGACAACCATCTCAGACTGCGGTAAAAAGATGAGCCTACTCATCTTGTTGTTGCCAAGGAAGGAAGCGTGGCATCCTCTGTTTTATTGTCAGGGACAGTAACAGCAAAAAATGAACAATATGTTTATTTTGATGCTAGTAAGGGAGATTTAGATGAAATCCTTGTTTCTGTGGGTGATAAGGTCAGCGAAGGGCAGGCTTTTAGTCAAGTACAGTAGTTCAGAAGCCCAGGCGACCTATGATTCAGCTAGCCGAGCAGTAGCTAAGGCGATCGTCATATCAATGAACTCAATCAAGCACGAAATGAAGCTGCTTCAGCTCCGGCTCCACAGTTGCCAACGCCAGCAGGAGGCGAAGGAGCTGCAGAGCAAACTCCAGCTCCAGTCTCAGGAAATGCAGTGTCATCTATTGATGCGCAGCTAGGTGATGCTCGTGATGCGCGTGCAGATGCGAGACGGCAATTAAGCAAGGCTCAAAGTCAGTTGGATGCCATGACGGTTCTCAGTACCCTAGAGGGAACTGTGGTCGAAGTCAACCGTAATGTTTCTAAATCTCCAACTGGAGCTAGCCAAGTAGTCGTTCATGTCGTAAGTAATGAAAACTTGCAAGTTAAGGGTGAACTATCTGAATATAATCTTGCCAACTTATCTGTCGGTCAAGAAGTAACCTTTACTTCTAAAGTTTACCAAGATAAGAGCTGGACTGGTAAGATTAGCTACATTTCTGACTACCCTAAAAACAATGGTGAAGCGACAAGTGCGACTACTGTCGCAAAGAGGTGGTAATTCTGGTTCTAAATATCCATATACCATCGATGTTACAAGTGAAATCGGTGATTTGAAACAAGGATTCTCAGTAAGTGTTGAGGTCAAGAACAAGACTAAAGCAATTTTGGTTCCTCTAACAAGTATTGTGACTGAAAATGATAAGAACTATGTCTGGGTGATTGACGAGCAGAAAAAGGCTAAGAAAGTGGAAGTTGGTTTGGGCAATGCTGATGCAGACAACCAAGAAATCACTTCAGGTCTGACAAATGGAGTCAAGGTCATCAGTAACCCAACGTCTTCTCTAGAGGAAGGAAAAGAGGTGAAGGCTGATGAAGAAACTAATTAGTCTAAAAAATATCTGCAGAAGCTACCGTAACGGTGACCAAGAACTGCAGGTTCTCAAAAATATCAATCTAGAAGTGAATGAGGGTGAATTTGTTGCCATCATGGGACCATCCGGTTCAGGTAAGTCAACCCTCATGAACACCATTGGGATGTTGGATACTCCTACAAGTGGTCAATATTTTCTAGATGGCAAAGAAGTAGCTGGTCTGGGTGAAAAACAATTAGCCAAGGTTCGAAATCAGGAAATCGGATTTGTTTTTCAGCAGTTCTTTCTTCTATCTAAACTCAATGCTCTGCAAAATGTAGAATTACCCTTGATTTATGCAGGAGTTGGTGCTTCAAAACGTCGCAAATTAGCAGAAGAGTATCTGGAAAAGGTTGAGTTGACTGAGCGTAGTCACCATTTACCTTCAGAATTATCTGGTGGTCAAAAGCAACGTGTGGCTATTGCGCGTGCCTTGGTAAACAATCCTTCTATTATTCTAGCGGACGAACCGACAGGAGCCTTGGATACCAAACAGGTAACCAAATCATGCAACTATTGGTTGACTTAAACAAAGAAGGAAAAACCATCATTATGGTTACGCATGAGCCTGAAATCGCTGCTTATGCCAAACGCCAGATTGTCATTCGAGATGGAGTTATTTCATCTGATAGTGCGCAGTTAGAAAAGGAGGAAAACTAAGATGCAGAATCTGAAATTTGCCTTTTCATCTATCATGGCTCACAAGATGCGTTCTTTCTTAACCATGATTGGTATCATTATCGGCGTATCATCCGTTGTCGTCATCATGGCCTTGGGAGACTCCCTGTCGCGCCAAGTCAATAAAAACATGACCAAGTCCCAGAAAGATATCCATGTCTTTTTCTCACCTACCAAGAGTAAGGACGGTTCCTTTACCCAGAAGCAATCTGCTCTAACCCTGTCTGGTAAAGAGGAAGATGTTATTGTTGAACCACCAAAACCTCAAGAATCCTGGGTTAAGGAAGCTGCTAAGCTCAAGGGAGTGGATAGTTACTATGTGACCAACTCAGCCAATGTGACTTTGACCTATAAGGATAAAAAGGTGGAACACGCTAACATGACGGGTGGGAATGTCACTTATATGGATGCGGTCGAAAATGAAGTCATTGCAGGTCGAAGTCTTAGAGCACAAGATTATAAGGATTTTGCAAACGTGATCATTTTAGATGAAGAACTTGCTAATAGCCTTTTTGGTTCTGCACAGGAAGCACTCAATCAGATTGTGGAAGTAAATGAAATCAGTTACCGTGTTATTGGTGTTTATGCAAGTAAAGAAGCCAAGGCTGTAAAAGCCTTTGGAGTCGGAGGACTACCAATTACGACCAATATTTCCTTGGCAGCTAATTTTAACACAGACGAGATTTCAAATATTGTCTTCCGTGTTAACGATACGAGCCTGACTCAGACTTTAGGTCCAGAATTGGCAAGAAGAATGACGGAGATTGCAGGTCTCCAACAAGGGGAGTATCAGATAGCAGATGCAACGGAAGCCTTCAACGAAGTGCAACAAATGTTCGGTTTCATAACAACGATTATTAGTGCTATTGCAGGAATTTCCCTCTTTGTTGGTGGTACTGGTGTTATGAACATTATGCTTGTTTCTGTGACAGAGCGTACCCGTGAGATTGGTTTACGGAAAGCACTAGGAGCAACTCGGGGTAATATCCTAGTTCAGTTCTTGATTGAATCCATGATTTTAACCTTATTAGGTGGTTTCATTGGTCTTGTACTTGCTGCAGGAATGACCATGCTTGCAGGGGTTCTTCTTCAAAACTTGATTGCAGGAATTGAAGTTGGAGTATCCATCCCAATAGCTCTCTTTAGTTTAGCGGTCTCAGCAGGTATCGGTATGATATTCGGTGTTCTACCAGCCAACAAAGCCTCTAAGCTCGATCCAATCGAAGCTCTTCGATATGAATAATTTAAAAGATAAAAAACGAGATAGACATTTGTCTGTCTTGTTTTTGTATGGATTTCTCTATCGAAAATCACTAAAAATATGGTATAATGAAGTGTTAGAAAAACAGGTTTCATTAGCCTGGAAAGGAAATATTATGTCTGAAAAGAATTTTTATATTACAACGCCGATTTACTATCCATCTGGTAAACTTCATATCGGATCTGCCTACACAACCATCGCCTGTGATGTTTTAGCACGTTACAAACGCTTGATGGGCTACGATGTCTTTTATTTGACAGGTCTTGATGAGCATGGTCAAAAGATTCAACAAAAAGCAGAAGAAGCTGGAATCACCCCTCAAGCCTATGTTGATGGGATGGCAGTTGGAGTTAAAGAACTCTGGCAATTACTCGATATCTCATACGATAAATTTATCCGTACAACTGATGACTACCATGAAAAAGTTGTCGCACAAGTCTTTGAACGCTTGCTTGCTCAAGATGACATCTATTTGGGTGAATATTCTGGTTGGTACTCAGTCTCAGATGAGGAATTCTTTACAGAAAGCCAGCTTGCAGAAGTATTCCGTGATGAAGTTGGAAATGTAACTGGTGGTATCGCTCCATCAGGTCACGAGGTGGAATGGGTCTCTGAAGAATCATACTTCCTTCGCCTCAGCAAATACCAAGATCGTTTGGTAGACTTTTTCAAAGCTCATCCTGACTTTATCACTCCAGATGGTCGTCTGAATGAAATGTTGCGTAACTTCATCGAGCCAGGTTTGGAAGACTTGGCGGTTTCTCGTACAACCTTTACATGGGGAGTGCCTGTCCCATCAAATCCTAAACACGTTGTCTACGTTTGGATTGATGCCCTTCTTAATTATGCGACAGCACTTGGCTACGGTCAAGATGAGCACGGTAACTTTGATAAGTTCTGGAATGGAACAGTCTTCCACATGGTTGGAAAAGACATCCTTCGCTTCCACTCAATCTATTGGCCAATCCTTCTTATGATGTTGGATATCAAATTGCCAGATCGTTTGATTGCCCATGGTTGGTTTGTCATGAAAGACGGTAAGATGTCTAAGTCTAAGGGGAATGTGGTTTACCCTGAAATGTTGGTAGAGCGTTATGGACTAGATCCACTTCGTTACTACCTCATGCGTAGCCTTCCAGTTGGTTCAGATGGAACTTTCACCCCTGAAGACTATGTAGGCCGTATCAATTACGAATTGGCAAATGACCTTGGAAACCTCCTCAATCGTACGGTCTCTATGATTAATAAGTACTTTGACGGGCAAGTACCTGACTATGTAGAAGGCGTGACTGAATTTGACAATGCTCTTGCTCAGGTTGCAGAACAATCAATCGCTGACTACCATACACACATGGAAGCAGTTGACTACCCACGTGCTTTAGAAGCAGTCTGGACTCTCATATCTCGTACTAACAAATACATCGACGAGACAGCTCCATGGGTCTTGGCTAAGGATGAAGCACTCCGTGACCAATTGGCAAGTGTCATGAGTCACTTGGCAGCCAGCCTTCGTGTTGTAGCTCACTTGATTGAGCCATTTATGATGGAAACCAGTCGTGCAGTCTTGACTCAACTTGGTTTAGCAGAAGTTTCTAGCCTTGAAAACCTGAACTTGGCGGATTTCCCTGCAGGTGTGACTGTAGTTGCCAAAGGAACACCAATCTTCCCACGTCTCGATATGGAAGAAGAAATCGCCTATATCAAAGAACAAATGGAAGGCAATAAGCCAGCTGTCGAAAAAGAATGGAATCCAGACGAAGTCGAACTCAAACTCAACAAAGAAGAAATCAAGTTTGAGGACTTTGATAAGGTTGAAATTCGTGTCGCAGAAGTCAAAGAAGTTTCTAAAGTAGAAGGTTCTGATAAGTTGCTCCAATTCCGCTTGGATGCTGGTGATGGTCAAGACCGTCAAATCCTCTCAGGAATTGCAAAATACTATCCAAACGAACAAGAATTGGTCGGTAAGAAAGTTCAAATCGTTGCCAACCTCAAACCACGCAAGATGATGAAAAAATATGTCAGTCAAGGGATGATCCTCTCAGCTGAACATGATGGTCAATTAACCCTCCTCACAGTTGATCCAGCTGTACCAAACGGAAGTGTGATTGGGTAAAAGTAAAAGACCAACGTTATCCACGTTGGTGTCAGATTTAAGACAAAGCCTTTAGACTAAAAGTTTCTAAGGGCTTTTCTTTGTTGACTAAACTGAGATTTTTATTGATGGAACTCATATCAAGGCCATAGCTAATAACCACAAATATACTCATCAAGTTATAGACATGCAAGCTAAGTTTATGAGTAAGCAACTTGAAGTTGAGATTGACTTGGATCGGAAAAAACAAAGAAATGTTAAGTGGAAGTCACTTTGAGAAGTTAATATTATTTTTCTATCTCTATTAGAGTGACTTCTAATGTAGAAGTATAATAGATTTTTTGGTATAATAAAAGTTATGGAAATCGAAAAAACCAATCGTATGAATGCGCTCTTTGAGTTTTATGCGGCGCTTTTGACAGACAAGCAAATGAATTATATAGAGCTCTACTACGCTGATGATTATAGCCTTGCTGAGATTGCTGAAGAGTTTGGTGTCAGTCGTCAGGCTGTCTATGATAATATCAAGCGGACAGAAAAGATTCTGGAAGATTATGAGATGAAATTGCACATGTACTCGGACTACATTGTCCGTAGTCAGATTTTTGACCAGATTTTGGAGCGCTATCCCAAGGATGACTTTCTGCAGGAGCAGATAGAAATTCTAACAAGCATTGATAATAGAGAATAAGAGGAAGAAAAATGGCATTTGAAAGTTTAACAGAACGTTTGCAGAACGTCTTTAAAAATCTACGCAAAAAAGGAAAAATCTCTGAGGCTGATGTCCAAGAAGCAACCAAAGAGATTCGCTTGGCCTTGCTTGAGGCCGATGTTGCTTTGCCCGTTGTAAAGGACTTTATCAAGAAAGTTCGTGAGCGTGCAGTCGGACATGAAGTCATTGATACCCTTAATCCTGCGCAACAGATTATTAAAATCGTTGATGAGGAACTGACTGCTGTTTTAGGTTCTGATACGGCAGAGATTATCAAGTCTCCTAAGATTCCGACGATTATCATGATGGTCGGTTTGCAGGGGCTGGTAAAAACAACCTTTGCAGGTAAATTGGCCAACAAACTCAAGAAAGAAGAAAATGCCCGTCCTTTGATGATTGCGATGGATATCTATCGTCCAGCGACCATTGACCAGCTCAAAACTCTTGGGCAACAGATTGATGTGCCTGTTTTTTTGCTCTTGGGACAGAGGTTCCAGCTGTTGAGATTGTTCGTCAAGGTTTGGAACAAGCCCAAGCTAATCATAATGACTATGTCTTGATTGATACGGCAGGTCGTTTGCAGATTGATGAGCTTTTTGATGAATGAACTTCGTGACGTGAAAGCCTTTGGCTCAACCAAATGAAATCTTGCTTGTCGTTGATGCCATGATTGGTCAGGAAGCTACCAATGTTGCGCGTGAGTTTAATGCTCAGTTGGAAGTCACTGGGGTCATCCTTACCAAGATTGATGGGGATACTCGTGGTGGTGCTACTTATCGGTTCGTCACATCACTGGAAAAGCAATCAAGTTCACTGGTACAGGTGAAAAAATTACAGATATCGAAACCTTCCACCCAGACCGTATGTCTAGCCGTATCCTTGGTATGGGGGATATGCTCACTTTGATTGAGAAAGCTTCTCAGGAATACGATGAGCAAAAAGCCCTTGAAATGGCTGAGAAGATGCGTGAAAACACCTTTGATTTCAATGATTTCATCGATCGAGTTGGATCAGGTGCAAAATATGGGGCCGATGGAAGACTTGCTCAAGATGATTCCAGGTATGGCTAACAATCCAGCCCTTCAAAACATGAAGGTAGATGAGCGTCAGATTGCTCGCAAACGTGCTATTGTGTCTTCAATGACACCTGAAGAACGTGAAAATCCAGATTTGTTAAATCCGAGCCGTCGCCGTCGTATCGCTGCAGGTTCTGGGAATACCTTTGTCGAAGTTAATAAATTCATCAAAGACTTTAACCAAGCTAAACAGCTTATGCAGGGTGTTATGTCTGGGGATATGAACAAGATGATGAAGCAGATGGGAATCAATCCAAACAATCTTCCTAAAAATATGCCAAATATGGGAGGAATGGATATGTCTGCCCTTGAAGGAATGATGGGACAAGGTGGTATGCCTGACTTATCAGCTCTAGGAGGAGCGGGAATGCCAGATATGAGCCAGATGTTTGGTGGTGGACTAAAGGTAAAATCGGTGAATTTGCTATGAAACAGTCCATGAAACGCATGGCTAACAAAATGAAGAAAGCGAAGAAGAAACGCAAATAAAAAAGGAAAGCAGAAGTGCTTTCCTTTTTGATATAGAATATGTGCTTTCTATGATTAGGCAATTTTCTTAATCGAAAAATTGACTAAATAGAAAGAGAGATTTCAAATCCTTGCGTCCATTCGGATTTTACTGTGATTTCGATTTTTAAAGCATCTGCTAATTGTTTGACTAGATAGAGCCCCATACCTGTTGATTTTTTCCTTGTATCACCTGAATCACCTGTAAAGCCTTTTTCAAAGATATGAGGAAGGTCACAGGCTTTAACTCCGCAACCATTATCCCTAATAATCAGACTTGTGCGCCCCTTATCTTTTGACATAGAAATACTGAGTTCGGGCTTGTCAGAGCTATATTTAAGGGCGTTGGCGAATATTTGAGAGAGGATAAATTCAAAACTGCGTTGATCGGTGTAGCAGATTCCTTGTATGTTCTCTAGCTGAATCGTAAATTTCTTTTCTTTGAGCAAGGGATCAAAGTTTTCCAAAAGATCTTGGATACACTCTTGGAGGTCAAGGTCTTCAAATAGAAAATCATTTTTTTCACTTTTCACCCTGTAATAGAATAGTATCTGTGATACATTTCCTTGGATTTGATTTTTCACATAGTCCAACTTAAAAGTTGTATCCTTTGGCAACTGGTCACTTTGATTGTCCAAAAGGAGGGAAAGAAGGGATAGAGGGAGTTTGATTTCATGAGCCCATTTTTCAACATAGTCCTCGTATTCGGCTAGTAATGAGTTGAGCTTTCCTATTTCCGCTTGCCTTTGATAAAGCGCATTTGCGATTTCTTCGATGTTTTCTTTCTCTGAGGCACTTGATAAACGCAATAATTCCAGCTCAGTATCGACCTTGGGATTGGCTATGAAGGCTTTATAGGCAGCGGATTTTTTTCTTTCTTTTCTTATCAGTAGGAATGATAGGATGAAAAAGAGCAGGACAGTAGCTAAAAGATAGAGAATGATGAGGGCTTGAAACTTTCTCACGTCTGAAAGCCAAAGCAGGACAGCTGTGAATAGATCAAATGCTAAGAGAACAAGTAACCAAGGCAGATAGGTAGCCAAATATTTAGGATTCTGTTTCATATTCCCTTTCCTCTTCCAATTTGTAACCGATGCCTCTGACGGACTTGACTTGAAGTGCAATACCAGCCTGTTTCATCACCTTTTTGAGTCTTGCAATATTTACTTGAAGGGCATTTTCATCTATGAACTCAGTTGTATTCCACAGTTTCATGCTTAGTTCTTCTTTTTGTGACGACAGAATCAGTTGCCACTAATAAAGTTTCTAACAATTTCCCTTGATTTTGGGGGAGTAAAATCGACTGTCCATTGATATAAAGGGTATAGGTCTGTCTATCCAGCAGAAAGTTGTCTTTTTCAAGTAGATTTTGTCTGCCTTCATAGCGTTTCAAGATATTTTCTATACGTGCCAAAAAAATCTTTCTTTCTTGAAAGGCTTTTGTTAGATATTCATCTGCCCCCTAATTTCAGAGCGTAGATTTCATCTTTTAATTGTTCACGGGAGGTGAGAACCAATATAGGGACAGAGCGTTTTGACTTGAGATTTTTTTACAAATTTGAAAACCTGTTTCTCCTGGCAAATTCAAATCCAGTATGATTAGATCTGTATCGTATTGCAAAAGACTTGCTGGCTTGTATCTTTGAAGTCAGTCAACTTATCAACTTGATAACCCGCTTTCTCTAACAAGATGACAATTTCATCTCGAATCAAGGCTTCATCTTCAATAACCAGAATATGCTTCATATCGGTTCCTCCTTTTTCCTATTTTTATTCTACCTTATTCATCTCTTTTGGGTTCCATTAATGACAATAAGTACTTGTTGCTATTTTTCTTTACAATTCTGATATAGATGACTTCAAAGCCAGCTAACAGCAGTACGATCAGCATGGCTGTGATAAATCTCTGCCCCTTAAGCATTCTTGCGCTAGTGGGCACTATTCCTGTGAGGAGGGAGCTCACTCCGAAGCTACTACTGATAAGTGCAAGGGCTATTGGTAGACCGAAATACCAGTTGACTTGCTTTTCTGACGATTTACAAAGAGTTTCGTAGTTGGCACCAAGATGGATTAAGGTCTGGTATCGTCTATAGGATTGTCTTTGTCCCATCAAAAACTGAACGCCGATAATTGTATTTGCGACAACAAGGAAGATGATAGACAGATAGATGGTGACATAGCTGGCAGAGATAATGTAAAACAATTGTCTTCCCATATTTTGTATATAGCTTTCATAGCCAAGAGAGGTTTGATTTAGCTTTTCATTGGTATCTGAGATAGCTCTCATCAAGCCTTTTTCCTTGACTAGCTCAGGAGCCAAGATACCGCTAACATAGTTCGAATAGCGACCGTCTGTATAGCTCATAAAAATCTCATCTGGAACTATGAGAGCGACAGAGAGGGTTATCTCATGATCCGTTACGATTGGCAAAGACTCCACCTCGCCAATCAATTTTACATCATTTCCCATGACTTTGATTTGAGGCTTTGTCTTTAGGACAGAGTTGACAAGACTTTCATCTGGCAGAAAATCTTTCCCCATATACAAATATGCTTCCTTATTAGTTAGTTCTAGAGGAGGAAGATTGGCAGCCTTTTTAAGTTCATTGTATTCGGAAACTGGTATGAGGTGGAAATTAGTAGACTGTTTAAATTTATGGAGCAAAACTTCCTTGTTCTTGTTGTCTTTTTGATTTTTCAACTCCTTGATGACCTCTTCAAAGGACACGGATTCGTGTTCTTTAGTTTGGCCTACTTTAATTTGCAGAATCTTTGAAAACTGTGATACTAGTCCGGCAGCTTCAAGCTCTTTTTTAACTGCATTTACATCAAGATTTTCATCTGTTTCCTGCTTACTATCTCTAAATGTATAATCCAATACGTGGGTTTGATTGCCTGAATTGCCGCTTGCAATGGCCACACCTGCTCCAAAGAGGCACAAGGCAGAGAAGATTAAGAGGGAGCAGACAGCCAGTATAGTTGAGCGTTGGATAACTAATTCCTGAATCTGTCTAAAATTATAGGCATGAAGTTTTCGATTGTTTCCAAGCTTGACCAAAAAGTCTATGAATAAACGCATACCAAAGAAGAGTAGGATAGTTCCCAGAGTTCCTAAGAGAACGGTGATGCCCATTGTTATGACATTTTCCCAAGCTCGTCCACTCATACCCATGTAATAGGCTGTTCCTAGAAGCAAAATTCCGAGGACAGAAGCAAGAAGGTACACCCCCTTGGGGAGTAGTTTCTTCATCCCAGAAGGAGAATAGGCGAGCAGGTTTCCGATTTCCATATTGGCAGTCTTTGCACTTAAAAGGACAAAAACAGCTAATTTTACGGCTAGGAAGCCGATGACTGTATAGAGTAGAGCTGTGGTAGATAGAGAAAATTGATGTTCAATAATCCCTAGTCCCACAATTTTAGCGGTTATTAGGCTAATCAATTCTGAAATTAAGATGGAAATAGGAAGTCCTATTCCAAGGGCAAGGACACTGTTTCTCAAATCCTCTAGCAGAAGTAGCAAGAACAGTTTGCTTCTTCGCATTCCCAGTGTGAGATAGACACCAAATTCATGTTTTCTCCTTTCCATCTGCATACTGCTTGAGAAGTAGACTAGAAAAAAGAGAATAAAGAGCGTTGCTACATAAAGAATGGGAATCATGCTAAAGAGTTTATTTACAGCGTCACTTTCTATTTGTTTTAGAAAGTGCATCACATCTTGATGAGACAAAGAAAGGATGATGTAAAAGGAGATAATAGACAGAACCATAGAACTGAAATACAAGCCGTTATTTTTTCGATCTCTCTTGCTATTTCTTGAGACTAATTTAGAAAACATTACCATCACCTCCAGCTAGTGCAGCCATGACCTTTAGTATTCTGTGGTAGAAGTCTTCTTGACTTTCTCTTGGATAATCGCGACGGATTTCATGGAATAGTTTTCCATCTTGGATAAACAAGATGCGGTTGCAAAAGCTAGCTGCTACGGAATCGTGGGTCACCATGAGAATGGTGGTTTCTTCCACTTGATTCATTTCGGATAATTTTTGCATCAAAATGGTCGCATTTTTTGAATCCAAAGCCCCTGTGGGCTCGTCCGCAAATACAATCTTAGGGTCTAAAATTAAGGCGCGCGCAGCAACTACCCTTTGCCGTTGACCACCTGATAATTGAGATGGGAACTTATTTAGAAGTTCAGAAATATCCAGATACTGGGAAAGCAATTCTAACCGAACCTTGCTTTCATTAGTATCGACCTTGTGCAAAGATAAGGGAAGTAAAATATTCTCTTTGGCAGTCAGATTGTCCAAAAGCTCAAAATTCTGGAAGAGATAGCCAATTTCCTTGCCACGATAATCAGCCAAATGGTTCCCTTTTAACTGACCTAAATCTTTTCCTTGCATTTGAATAGAGCCATCAGTTGGCTTAATAATAGTAGCGAGACAGTTAAGAAGGGTTGTTTTCCCAGAACCGCTACTCCCCATAATTCCTAAGAACTCGCCTTTGACAACTTGAAAAGATATGCCATCCAAGGCTTGGTAATATTGGGCTCTTTCCCATAATGCTTTTTTAATGATTCTACTCGTAAAATGGTTTCCATGTGAAACACCTCCATTTTTTGTTACTTTCATTATAATATGAATCAGAGTAGAATAATACTTACGGATGATGTAAGAAATCTTTATCGCTGACTTTTATAGTTAGGTTATTGGAGCTATACTTACTATATTATAGCATGGTTTCAGGGATTTAAAAAGAGGAGTTGAGAGTCGAGAAATTTTCCTAATATTGAAATTATAAAAAATAATACCACTGTAGTCCATGCTCCAGCAGTATTATTTTATAGGAAACTCTACTCCCACTCAATTGAGACTGGTATATCCCTATCCCTTGTAAATCAAGGGTTTAGAAGGGTTATATACTTCAATGGGGGGATTTTTCGGGGGGATTGATTTTTTCATATGCTGATTTCAATTAAATTTTACTCTTGTTTCTGATGCGGTTTGTACGGTAATTGCATTTGTAAGTAGTTGAGCTATCTCTTTATCAGCACCACTGTACAAGTACTAATGATAGTCAGCTATCAGGAACATATTCATACGAAAAAAGCGGTATTGATGGTTCTGAAATGGGATTCGAAGACGAAGAATTGACATTGCATTACGAACTAAAAGTAAGTGGTGATGAAAACATATTTAATATCAATCTCCTTTCAGAGATAGGCAATAATGTGAAGTATCTCTATTCCGAGAAAGTAGCTATTGATACAGACAAACAGATTATCAGTGATAACAATGGTACTGAGCTGAAATATTCAGTTTCTGGAGATTCTGTAACAATGCCTGATTTAGCAGGAGATAGTGGTGAAACAGTAACATTAAGTAAATAGAATAAACCAAAAAAGAGAGCTTGATATGTAATCTATCAGGCTCCATTCTTGTAAGATTGTAAGTAATATTTTATATTAATCATCTAATTACAGTTTTTTTACATTTTTTTATTAATATTTCTGTATTGTCAATTAAAAATTTCCCATCATTATTACTAATAAACTCATTGATATATTTAAGAATACAAACATAATGATTATAGTAAACGTTATATGTATTTACATCTAAACAGAAGTGAGTTAAAGCAAATTTAACATGGTCAGTTCTGTTTAATATCGGTGAAATCTACGATTTTTTTGCTCTTTTGGTATCAATTTTTCTTTCCTAGAGCATATCTATTCGGAATTTCGTTATTATCACTATTATGAATGATACTATAGTCATTCATAATGGGTGTATTTACTTTTAAAATTTTTCAAAAAAATGTTCTCTATTAATAAAAAAAGATTATGGGATTTTTAATTCCTTAATTAATTTAATAATGGGTACATACAGGTTTGTATTAAACATATTAATAGAGGTGATTCTATCTAACTCGTTTGTTAATATTTTTAATTTGCTCGTCATAGCTTGTAAATAAGTTAAAACCCAGCAATTCATGCGAAAGTAGTCTATTTATTTCTGTAGGAGTCATATTTAAAACATTAGTAATTGCTTCAAAAAGAGCAGACAGTTTCACTTCCATATAAAACCTTTATAATTCTTGATATGATATTAATAAAGCATGAATAGATTTTTTTATACTATAAAAAGTCACTAACTTCTTGGACTTGTTCTAAAGTATAGTAATTTTTATCAATTATTTGTTTAAATATATCAGCTAACTTTTTTTCCTTGTTTCGGAAATATTGGATGTTTCATAAGTTAGAATTCGTCTATTACGTAAATCGAAAGGTAGTTCTGAAACATCGCCAAAATCAGAATTGAACACACAAATAACTCTATCCCACCCTAGACAATTTACTGCATATCCTAATTCAAATAATACGTTAGGGTTAGGAGTTCTTTTACCATTTAAACTACTGTTTATAATTGATATATCTGCTATAAATAGGCCACACTTATCAATTTTTGGTTAATATTGAATCAACAATATCTGGACTACCTAGAACACCTTTTGTATCTCTGTCAATTTCAGTGATAAGAGAGTACGGAGAATCTTGGTTCATTTTTTTCAATGCTAATTTTATAGAATTCTCAATTAAATTTCTATTTGTTTTTATTCGGTAAGTCAGATTGCCATGAAAAAGAATATTGTAGTCATAAAAAAAGCTCCGATAGTTAATCAGTAGAATATTATTTATGAATGAATTTGGTTAGCAATAACTACGATGTTTGAGTTCCTCATTTATTTTTGATAATATAGAAAAATTAATATGAGCAGAATGAGATGATAGTCATACTCATATTGCTGAATAGAATCATAAATAGGTACTCCATGCAAATACTTATTTCTGATTCCCCAGCTATTGTCATATGATTTGTTATTTAGGACAAAATTCAAATAATTAATTTCTTGAATTGAAAAATAAGGTATCCGAAAAATATTAACCATCCATTATCAAGCATCCTATCAGCACTGAGTTTTTTTCAGATTCAGATAAAGATATACTATTAACAGAGCCATATAAGAACATTTTTTTCTAAAAAGACTTATTTGGGACATATCTTTAAAAGATATAACACCTGTATCATTTTGGCAAAATTCCAGCATCTATTAGTAGTTTTATGTAATCTATTTGATATTCATGAAAATTTGCATAACTCAAGCATTGTTGTGAAATTAATTCCTTAAAGTTGCTTCCTTTGTATTCCTCATTAATAAAATGAATAGGACTTTGGTCAGAGAATAATAAATTAACAATCTGTTGAATATTATTATCTGAATTATTCATTGAGAAGTATTTTCTTTTAGTAAAACTCTGCAAAGATTCAATTGAAGGAGTAGAAGTAATATTATATAAATTTACATCAATAAGCCCTTCTTCACTCAATAATTTGTATTGTTTTCTTAATGATTCTTCGATTCTAAAAAGTGTTGCTGTTTTATTTCCCGTTGTTTCTGAAATTGAAGGCACATCAAAATGTATCCAATCAATACCGTACTGATTAGTCAGGAAAATATCGAAAAACCAAGTAATGAAATCTTCAATTCTTAGACTGAATTTCTGTAGTATTTTTGATAAAGCAATCAGTTTCATCACGTATAGTTGATGCTTGACTGAGAAGTAAAAACCAAATTTATAGTGATTTCTAGTCGAAATGCCTAACGTTCTTTCAAGTACCCCCATCTCTAGTTGAGGAAAGCTTGCTAATGCAAAAGTACCAACACTTGTGCTCAGTTCAAAGTCTTTACAAAAATAGTCTAATATATTTTGAAAAATTATGTTTTTCAAAAAAAGTTTAGCACTATCTATAAAAGTTGATATTGTATATTCATATTGTTTTTGGCCTAGATCCACCTGTTGCGACTGCAATAGGATTATACAAACCTTTTTTTCAATTCCCTCAATATGAAGTTCCCTACTCTTTTTTTAATTGCGTAATAGTACGCTTCCTTCTTTGTATATACTCTAATATCAACTTGAATTCCAAAAATCCTTATCATTAAAAACTAGAATTAAATTCTTGAATTTTTTTGTCAATCAACAGTTTTTTTGTTTATCTGTAAGTTGAAAGTATCTATTCTTATCGAAACCTTTTATAGGGTTTCTTAAAAATTTTTAAATAATTTATATTCACATCGGGGTCACAAATATTTTTTTCAATTAAATCATTCCACTCTAAATTTGTGATATTACTTGGGATAACATTTTTTTACATGAATTTGAATCTACAAAATTATCGAGTAATATTTCAAGATGAGAGGGTGAACTCAGAAAAAAATTGCTTAATGAAAGTAGGATACTTTTTTTAGAAAATAGGTATTTTTTTAAGAGATGACATAAATGTAGATTGGATTCTATAAAATATTGCACAAACTCTACTTCACTAATTTTTTTGACCATAGTTAAATAATGTAAATATCTCAAAAAAAGTCTTCACGATAGTTATATTCGCTTTGTAGAAGTTTTTATGTTATTTAAAATCTCATCTTTCGGAGCAGAACCAAAAATAATTATTTTTGTAGTTGAATCATCGAAGGAAGAGATTTCTTTTATTTTTTTCAATATAGCTTAGCGACCAGTCAATTGAAAAAAACCTCATTTTCTATGAATTTGATAATATTATAAAAATTCAAGGGCTTCCAAAAAAAGAATTTAGACTATAAGAATTCGATAAATAAGCATCTAAAATTTCTTGAATTCTTGGAAAATAGAAACCGATAGATAAGTCATTTACATCATAAAATTTTTACTCTAGAAATCATATATTTTTTTACATTTGAAAAAAATAAAATTACGTGCTATAAAAAAATACTTTTGTACTTTTTTTATTATAAAAATCCCTCCAAAAAAATGTTGGTCAAAAAAAAATTTTTTTAACTAACTTTTTCGAGGGGATTTAGGGGGGAATCAAATGAAGATACACCCTTTTTAGACTATTTTGTTCCTGCTAAACTGCTGTAGAATCGCTATTTTGAAGGTAAATCAAGCCTCTCCATTACTCCCACTCAACGGTTGCAGGTGGTTTACTTGTAATATCATAGACGATACGGTTAATACGATCCACTTCGTTTACGATACGTACTGAGATTTTTTGAAGGACATCCCATGGAATTTTGGCAAAGTCAGCAGTCATACCATCGATAGAAGTGATCGCACGGATTGCAATCGTGTAGTCATAAGTACGACCGTCACCCATAACGCCGACTGAACGAACGCCTGTGTTAACTGTGAAGTATTGCCAGATATCGCGATCAAGACCAGCTTTAGCAATTTCCTCACGAAGAATAGCGTCTGACTCACGAACGGTTTCAAGTTTTTCTTCAGTAATTTCTCCCATGACACGGATAGCAAGGCCTGGTCCTGGGAATGGTTGGCGCCATACGATATGGTCTGGCATACCAAGCTCTGTACCAAGGGCACGAACTTCGTCTTTATAAAGAGTGTTGAGTGGTTCAATCAATTCAAACTGCATGTCTTCTGGAAGACCACCCACGTTGTGGTGTGACTTGATAGTTTGAGCTGTATCTGTACCAGACTCGATAACGTCTGTATATAAGGTACCTTGAGCAAGGAATTTCACATCTTTGAGCTTGCTTGCTTCGTCATCGAATACATAGACAAATTCATTACCGATGATTTTACGTTTTTTTGCTCAGGGTCAGAAACACCAGCAAGTTTGTCGAGGAAACGTTTTTGCAAAGATCTGCTTTAACGATATTTAAACCAAACTTACCACCAAGCATGTCCATAACTTGGTCAGCTTCTCCTTTACGAAGAAGACCGTGGTCTACAAAGATACGGATCAATCGATCGCCAATTGCTTTCTGAAGAAGAACCCCAACAACTGAAGAGTCAACCCCACCTGAAAGGCCAAGAAGGACACGTTTATCTCCAACTGTTTCACGGATTTTTTTGATCTGCATATCAATAAAGTTATCCATTGACCAATCGCCTTTAGCTTTACAGATGTTAAGGGCAAAGTTACGAAGGATATCATTTCCGTATACAGAATGACGAACTTCTGGGTGGAATTGGATACCGTAAATGTGTTTATCTGGATTTTCAATGGCTGCGTAAGGGCAATCAGCTGAAGTCCCTGTACGAACAAAGTCAGCAGGAATCTCAGTAACTGCATCACCATGGCTCATCAAAACAGTCTGTTCATCAGGTGTTGATTCAAAAAGAGCTGATGGTGTGTGAGTTAGGGTTGATTGACCATATTCACGATTTCCAGCATCACCTGCGGGAACAACTTTTCCTCCAAGTTTATGGGTCAACAACTGCATACCATAACAGATTCCCAAAATAGGAATTCCAAGTTCGAAATTTCTGGGTCAATATCGAATGAACCATCTTCGTATACAGAGTTTGGACCACCTGAAAGAATGATTCCTACCGGATTGATTTCACGAACTTCAGCAGCTGAAATTTTATGGCTCTTTAATTCTGAAAAAACACCAATCTCACGGATACGGCGTGAAATCAGCTGGTTGTATTGGCTACCATAGTCCAAAACGATGATTTTTTCTACATCTTGCAAATCAGTTGAAATGTTGCTCATCTTTTTCCTTTCTCAAAAGAAATATCTTTTTCCAATATTCTATCACAAATAAGGGCGAATTACCAACTAAACAAGGCAAAGTTTGACTTTTTCTAGTTTATTGGGGTACAATAGAGAAAAGATAGAAATGAAGTGAAAAATATGTTACCCGCTTATATGAAAATCCATGATCAGATTAAAAAGGATATTGACGAACATCGTTGGGCCATTGGTGAGAGACTTCCCAGTGAACGAGATTTAGCAGAGCAGTTTGCGGTTAGTCGCATGACTCTCCGCCAAGCTGTATCTCTGTTAGTCGAAGAAGGCGTCTTAGAGCGCCGCGTAGGAAGTGGCACCTTTGTTTCTAGTACTCGAGTACAAGAAAAGATGCGAGGGACAACCAGTTTTACTGAAATTGTTAAGTCCCAAGGTAAAGTACCCTCTAGCCAGCTCATTTCCTACAGAAAAACAATTCCCAATGAGCAGGAAGTTGCCAAGCTAAGAATTTCTCCTACCGAAAATATTATCCGAATGGAACGGGTCCGCTATGCCGACCAAGTTCCTCTAGTTTATGAAGTTGCTTCTATTCCTGAAAAATTCATTAAGGACTTTAAAAAAGAAGAAATCACCAGTCATTTCTTCCAAACCCTGCAAAAACACGGCTACCGTATCGGTAAATCACAGCAGACTATTTACGCTCGTCTAGCTAAAGAAAAGATTGCTCACTATTTGGAAGTTGAAAGAGGACATGCTATTCTTGGATTAACCCAGGTTTCCTATCTAGAAGATGGGACAGCTTTTGAATACGTGAAAAGTCAGTATGTTGGCGAACGTTTTGAATTTTATCTTGAAAATAACTAGTCTAGAAAGGCTAGTTTTTTGATTTCCTAAAAGATTAGAATTGTCAAAACAATCTGTCTAGGCTTGATTTTATGGCTTATTTACTATAAAATGAGAAGGAAAAACGTCAAACTTTTATATTGCAAATAGGAGAAAACATGACAAAAACATTAAAACGTCCTGAGGTTTTATCACCTGCAGGAACTTTAGAGAAGCTAAAAGTAGCTGTTCAGTATGGGGCAGATGCTGTCTTTATCGGTGGTCAGGCCTATGGTCTTCGTAGTCGTGCAGGTAACTTTACTTTCGAACAGATGGAAGAAGGCGTGCAGTTTGTCGCCAAGTATGGGGCTAAGGTCTATGTAGTCGCCAACATGGTTATGCACGAAGGAAATGAAGCTGGTGCTGGTGAGTGGTTCCGTAAACTGCGTGATATCGGGATTGCGAAAGAGTTATCGTATCTGACCCAGCCTTGATTATGATTGCGCTGACTGAAGCGCCTGGTCTGGAAATCCACCTCTCTACCCAAGCAAGTGCGACTAACTATGAAACACTTGAGTTCTGGAAAGAACTAGGTTTAACTCGTGTCGTTTTTGGCGCGTGAGGTTTCAATGGAAGAATTGGCAGAAATTCGCAAACGTACAGATGTTGAGATTGAAGCCTTTGTCCATGGAGCCATGTGTATTTCTTACTCTGGTCGTTGTACACTTTCAAACCACATGAGTATGCGTGATGCTAACCGTGGTGGTTGCTCTCAGTCTTGCCGTTGGAAATACGACCTTTACGATATGCCATTTGGGAAGGAACGTAAGAGTCTTAAAGGTGAAATTCCAGAAGAATTTTCAATGTCAGCCGTTGATATGTCCATGATTGACCATATCCCAGATATGATTGAAAATGGTGTGGACAGTCTAAAAAAATCGAAGGACGCATGAAGTCTATTCACTATGTTTCAACAGTAACTAACTGTTATAAGGCGGCTGTTGATGCTTATCTAGAGAGTCCAGAGAAGTTTGAAGCTATCAAGCAAGACTTGATTGATGAGATGTGGAAGGTTGCCCAGCGTGAATTAGCAACAGGTTTCTACTACGGTACACCATCTGAAAATGAGCAGTTGTTTGGTGCTCGTCGTAAAAATTCCTGAGTATAAGTTTGTCGCTGAAGTGGTTGCTTATGATGATGCGACACAAACAGCAACCATTCGTCAACGGAACGTCATTAATGAAGGAGACCAAGTTGAGTTTTTATGGCCCAGGTTTCCGTCATTTTTGAAACGTATATCGAAGATTTACATGATGCCAAAGGCAATAAAATCGACCGTGCTCCTAATCCAATGGAACTCTTGACTATCAAGGTTCCACAACCTGTTCAAGCTGGAGACATGGTTCGAGCTCTCAAAGAAGGTCTCATCAATCTTTATAAGGAAGATGGAACCAGCGTCACAGTGCGTGCTTAATAAAAAAATGTAGGATACGAAAGCTTTCTAGTTGCTTTCCCTTTAATTCTTCTTACTAAAAGAGCATTAGGTTAGAGAAAATATATTAATTTCCATCCGAGATTTCATCTCGGATTTTTTTCATTATTTTTTTCAGAAAGACTCAGATAATGGACGCATTTATTACAAGTTTTTTTCCAAAATTTTTCTATATAATAGACTTAAAAAAATAGTAAAATTGTAAATAATTTTCATTAAACGCTTTCAACGTAAGTAAAAAGTTGACAAATCCAATTTTTAGGACTAAACTAAGTAAGTAAATTTTAATTAAAAGGAGAATTCGTCATGAATTTAACATTTTTCGGTCTATGTCTTGCCTGTATGGGTGTATCTCTTGGTGAAGGTATGTTGATGAACGGTTTGTTGAAATCAGTTGCTCGCCAACCAGATATCATCTCAGAACTACGTAGTTTGATGATCCTAGGGGTTGCCTTTTATTGAAGGTACTTTCTTCGTTACTCTTGTCTTTTCATTTATCATCAAATAAAAGAAGTATAAATTGAAAAAGGGAGGATTTTAGATGGAAGAAAGTATTAATCCAACCATCAATATTGGTCCTGTTACCTTTAATTTAACCATAGTAGTTTTGACTTTGTTGACTGTAGCACTTATTTTTGGCTTTATTTATTGGGCAACTCGAAATATGACTTTGAGACCCACAGGAAAACAAAATGTATTAGAGTATTTATTTGATTTTGTTGTTGGATTTACAAAATCAAACCTTGGTCCAATGATAAAGGATTATTCTCTCTTTTATTTCTGTTTATTCCTATTTATGGCCATTGCAAATAATATTGGCTTAATGGCTAGAATTCAGACTACAGATGGTGTAAATCTTTGGACCTCACCAACAGCAAATTTGTCATTTGACTTGGTTTTGTCTTTTACAATTATCTTAATGACCCACGTAGAAGGAATTCGTCGTCGTGGAATCAAAAAGTATTTAAAAGCATTTGTAACACCAGGTTTTATGACACCAATGAATCTCTTGGAAGAAGTTACCAATCTCCTTTCACTTGCATTGCGGGTCTTTGGTAATATCTTTGCAGGGGAAGTGATGGCAAGTATGTTAGTCCTACTTTCTCATCAGGCCTTCTATTGGTATCCTATTGCTTTTGGAACAAATCTAATCTGGACTGCATTTTCTGTTTTTATTTCTTGTGTACAAGCATATGTATTTACATTGTTATCTTCAATGTACCTAGGAAATAAAAATTAATGATGAAGAATAGAAAGGAGTAGTTTATGAATGTAACAGTAGGTGAATTGCTTGGTGATTTTATACTAATCGCTGGTTCCTTTATTCTCTTGCTAGTCTTGGTTAAGAAATACGCTTGGTCAAATTTGACTAGCATTTTCGAACAAAGAGCAGAAAAAAATTGCAAAGAGATATTGACGGAGCTGAACAAGCACGTCAAAAAGCAGAAGTATTGGCTCAGAAACGCGAAGATGAATTGGCTGGTAGCCGTAAAGAAGCTAAGACAATCATTGAGAATGCGAAAGAAACAGCTGAGAAAAGTAAAGCTAGTATTTTAGCAGATGCTAAGCTAGAAGCAGGACGCTTGAAAGAAAAAGCGAACCAAGAAATTGCTCAAAATAAAGCTGAAGCTTTACAAAGCGTTAAGGGTGAGGTAGCAGATTTGACAATCAGCTTGGCTGGTAAAATCATCGCACAAAAACCTTGACGGTCATGCCCATAAAGAACTCATTGATCAGTATATCGATCGAGTTAGGAGAAGCTTAATGGACAAGAAAACAGTAAAAGGTAATTGAAAAAAATACAGCATGCCTTTTTGTCCAATTGGTTTTTAGAAAAAAAGGAGAAGAAGACCGTATCTTTTTCAGACCTAGCTCAAATCAAGCAAGTTGCTGAAGAAACAGGTTTACCTTCTTTTTTTAAAAAAAGTGGCAGTAGACGAGTCTGACAAGGAAAAAAACAATTGCTTTCTTCCAAGACTCTGTGTCACCTTTATTGCAAAACTTTATCCAGGTTCTTATCTACAATCACAGAGCAAATCTTTTTTATGATATTCTTGTAGATTGCTTGAACCGACTTGAAAAAGAAACAAATCGATTTGAAGTGACGATTACGTCAGCTCATCCTTTAACTGATGAACAGAAGTAGCTTGCTCCCTTTGATTGAGAAAAAAATGTCTCTTAAAGTAAGGAGTGTAAAAGAACAAATCGATGAAAGTCTTATTGGTGGTTTTGTTATTTTTGCCAATCACAAGACAATTGATGTGAGTATTAAACAACAACTTAAAGTTGTTAAAGAAAATTTGAAATAGAAAGTGGTGTTCTTTTGGCAATTAACGCACAAGAAATCAGCGCTTTAATTAAGCAACAAATTGAAAATTTCAAACCCAATTTTGATGTGACTGAAACAGGTGTTGTAACCTATATCGGGGATGGTATCGCGCGTGCTCACGGCCTTGAAAATGCCATGAGTGGAGAGTTGTTGATTTTTGAAAACGGCTCTTATGGTATGGCTCAGAACTTGGAGTCAACAGACGTCGGTATTATCATCCTAGGTGACTTTACAGATATCCGTGAAGGCGATACAATCCGCCGTACAGGTAAAATCATGGAAGTGCCAGTAGGTGAAAGTCTGATTGGTCGTGTTGTGGACCCACTTGGTCGTCCAGTTGACGGTCTTGGAGAAATCCACACTGACAAAACTCGTCCAGTAGAAGCACCAGCTCCTGGTGTTATGCAACGTAAGTCTGTATCAGAACCATTGCAAACTGGTTTGAAAGCTATTGACGCCCTTGTACCGATTGGCCGTGGTCAACGTGAGTTGATTATCGGTGACCGTCAGACAGGGAAAACAACCATTGCGATTGATACAATCTTGAACCAAAAAGGTCAAGATATGATCTGTATCTATGTAGCGATTGGACAAAAAGAATCAACAGTTCGTACGCAAGTAGAAACACTACGTCAGTACGGTGCTTTGGATTACACAATCGTTGTGACAGCCTCTGCTTCACAACCATCTCCATTGCTCTTCCTAGCTCCTTATGCTGGGGTTGCCATGGCGGAAGAATTTATGTACCAAGGGAAACATGTTTTGATCGTTTATGATGATTTATCAAAACAAGCGGTAGCTTATCGTGAACTGTCACTCTTGCTTCGTCGTCCTCCAGGTCGTGAAGCTTTCCCAGGGGATGTTTTCTACCTTCACAGCCGTTTGCTTGAGCGCTCAGCTAAAGTTTCTGATGAGCTTGGTGGTGGATCGATTACAGCCCTACCGTTTATCGAGACACAAGCAGGAGATATCTCTGCCTATATCGCAACCAACGTGATTTCAATCACTGATGGACAAATCTTCCTTGGTGATGGTCTCTTCAATGCGGGTATTCGTCCAGCCATTGACGCGGGTTCATCTGTATCTCGTGTAGGTGGTTCTGCACAAATTAAAGCCATGAAGAAGGTTGCTGGTACACTTCGTATCGACCTTGCTTCATACCGTGAGTTGGAAGCCTTCACTAAATTTGGTTCTGACTTGGATGCGACAACACAGGCTAAGTTGAACCGTGGACGTCGTACAGTTGAGGTCTTGAAACAACCTGTTCACAAACCATTACCTGTTGAGAAACAAGTAACCATTCTCTATGCTTTGACACATGGTTTCTTGGATACCGTTCCTGTAGATGAAATTGTTCGTTTCGAGGAAGAGTTCCATGCCTTCTTTGATGCTCAACATCCAGAGATTTTGGAAACCATTCGTGATACAAAAGACTTGCCAGAAGAAGCAGTCTTGGATGTCGCGATTACAGAGTTTCTCAATCAAAGCGACTTCCAATAAGAATAGAGGTGTCAGATGGCAGTATCTCTAAATGATATTAAAACAAAAAAATCGCCTCAACAAAAAAATACGAGTCAAATCACTAATGCCATGCAGATGGTATCAGTCGCTAAGCTAGGTCGTTCTGAAGAAGTCGCTCGCAACTTCCAAGTTTATGCTCAGAAAGTTCGTAAACTTTTGACGGATATTCTTCATGGTAATGGAGCTGGTAGTTCAACCAATCCGATGTTGATTAGCCGTCCAGTTAAGAAGACAGGCTATATCGTCATTACTTCAGACCGCGGTTTGGTTGGAGGTTATAATTCTTCTATTCTGAAAGCCGTTATGGAGCTGAAAGAAGAATACCATCCAGATGGTAAAGGTTTTGAAATGATCTGTATTGGTGGAATGGGAGCTGATTTCTTTAAGGCTCGTGGTATTCAACCACTTTATGAACTACGTGGCTTGGCAGATCAACCAAGCTTTGATGAAGTTCGTAAGATTATTTCAAAAACTGTTGAAATGTACCAAAATGAACTTTTTGATGAACTCTATGTCTGCTATAACCACCATGTCAATACGCTAACCAGTCAAATGCGTGTGGAGCAAATGCTTCCAATTGTTGACTTGGATCCAAATGAAGCGGATGACAGTTACAGCTTGACTTTTGAATTGGAAACTAGCCGAGAAGAAATTTGGAGCAGTTGTTGCCTCAGTTTGCAGAAAGTATGATTTATGGTGCTATTATCGACGCTAAGACAGCTGAAAATGCTGCGGGTATGACAGCCATGCAAACAGCGACAGATAATGCTAAGAAAGTCATTAATGATTTGACAATTCAGTATAACCGTGCCAGACAGGCGGCGATTACACAAGAAATTACAGAAATCGTAGCAGGAGCTAGTGCCTTAGAATAGGCACTAGTCCAGCTCGTATGAAAATGAACTTAGGACCTAGTTAAGCTAGGGACCGACAGTATCTTATATAGAATAGGAGAAGGAGATGAGTTCAGGTAAAATTGCTCAGGTTATCGGTCCCGTTGTAGACGTCTTGTTTGCAGCAGGGGAAAAACTTCCTGAGATTAACAATGCACTTGTCGTCTACAAAAATGACGAAAGAAAAACAAAAATCGTCCTTGAAGTAGCCTTGGAGTTGGGAGATGGTATGGTCCGTACTATCGCCATGGAATCAACAGATGGTTTGACTCGTGGAATGGAAGTATTGGACACAGGTCGTCCAATCTCTGTACCAGTAGGTAAAGAAACTTTGGGACGTGTCTTCAATGTTTTGGGAGATACCATTGATTTGGAAGCTCCTTTTACAGAAGATGCAGAGCGTCAGCCAATTCATAAAAAAGCTCCAACTTTTGATGAGTTGTCTACCTCTTCTGAAATCCTTGAAACAGGGATTAAGGTTATCGACCTTCTTGCCCCTTACCTTAAAGGTGGTAAGGTTGGACTTTTCGGTGGTGCCGGAGTTGGTAAAACCGTCTTAATCCAAGAATTGATTCACAACATTGCCCAAGAACACGGTGGTATTTCAGTATTTACTGGTGTTGGGGAACGTACTCGTGAGGGTAATGACCTTTACTGGGAAATGAAAGAATCAGGCGTTATCGAGAAAACAGCCATGGTATTTGGTCAGATGAATGAGCCACCAGGAGCACGTATGCGTGTTGCCCTTACTGGTTTGACAATCGCCGAATACTTCCGTGATGTGGAAGGCCAAGACGTGCTTCTCTTTATCGATAATATCTTCCGTTTCACTCAGGCTGGTTCAGAAGTATCTGCCCTTTTGGGTCGTATGCCATCAGCCGTTGGTTACCAACCAACACTTGCTACAGAAATGGGTCAATTGCAAGAGCGTATCACATCAACTAAGAAGGGTTCTGTAACCTCTATTCAGGCTATCTACGTACCTGCGGATGACTATACAGACCCAGCGCCAGCAACAGCCTTTGCTCACTTGGATTCAACAACTAACTTGGAACGTAAGTTGGTACAATTGGGTATCTACCCAGCCGTTGACCCACTTGCTTCAAGCTCACGTGCCTTGGCACCTGAAATCGTTGGAGAAGAGCACTATGCAGTTGCTGCTGAAGTAAAACGTGTTCTTCAACGTTACCATGAATTGCAAGATATCATTGCTATCCTTGGTATGGATGAGCTTTCTGATGAAGAAAAAGACCTTGGTTGCTCGTGCCCGTCGTATCCAGTTCTTCTTGTCACAAAAACTTCAACGTTGCGGAACAATTTACTGGTCAACCTGGTTCTTATGTTCCAGTTGCTGAAACTGTTCGTGGCTTTAAGGAAATCCTTGATGGTAAACACGACCACTTGCCAGAAGATGCCTTCCGTGGTGTAGGTTCTATCGAAGATGTGATTGCAAAAGCTGAAAAAAATGGGATTTTTAAGAGGTGATCTATGGCTCAGTTAACTGTCCAGATCGTGACACCAGATGGTCTCGTCTACGATCACCATGCCAGCTTTGTATCAGTTCGAACTCTGGATGGTGAGATGGGAATCTTGCCACGACATGAAAATATGATTGCAGTTTTAGCAGTTGATGAGGTTAAGGTTAAACGTGTAGATGATGAAAATCACGTGAACTGGATTGCAGTAAACGGAGGTGTTATCGAAGTTGCCAATGGCGTTGTCACAATTGTTGCTGACTCTGCAGAACGTGCTCGTGATATCGACGTTAGTCGTGCAGAACGTGCCAAACTTCGAGCAGAGCGTGAAATTGAAGAAGCACAAGACAAACACTTGATTGACCAAGAACGTCGTGCGAAGATTGCACTGCAACGTGCCATTAACCGTATTAATGTCGGAAATAGACTATAAGAAAAAAATGAACTTGAGTTACCAAGTTCATTTTTTATGTTTTCTTAAGGGGCAAAACTGATGAAAAATTAGAATCGTCTATTGATATAAAAGATAAAAAAAGATAGCATAATTCAAATTGCGTAGCAGAAATCATACAAATGAAATTGATTATAGTAAAATAGGATTAGAATTATTAAGAAAGTTGGTTTTTTTATTGGAAACGATAGTATTTTTCAATCTCCGTTTTTTTAGCAGGATCTTGTCCTTCTTTTCCCCTTGCATTTTTTTCCTCTGTTACCTGTTTATACTGGAATTTTATTGGATGATCAGGAAAGTGCAAAAAGCTTCTCTTTGTTTGGAAGAAAAGTCGCTTGGTCAGGATTGATTCGAACGCTGTGCTTTATTGCAGGTATTTCTCTCATTTTCTTTATCTTAGGATTTGGTGCTGGTTACTTTGGTAATATTCTCTATGCCAATTGGTTTCGCTATACCATGGGGACGATTATTATCATTTTAGGTTTACACCAGATGGAAATTTTTCATTTTAAGAAATTAGAGGTTCAAAAAAGCTTTACCTTTTAAAAAAATCAGATTCTAATCGTTATTGGTCAGCTTTTTTACTTGGTATTACCTTCAGCTTTGGTTGGACGCCTTGTATTGGTCCAGTTTTAAGTTCTGTTTTAGCACTTGCGGCTTCTGGAGGCAATGGTGCCTGGCAAGGAGCTATCTATACTCTTGTTTACACTATGGGGATGGCTATTCCTTTCTTGGTTTTGGCTCTAGCTTCTGGTGTAGTGATGCCTTATTTTTAGTAAAATTAAACGTCATATGATGCTACTGAAGAAAAATTGGTGGTTTCCTCATTATTTTAATGGGAATTTTTATTACTGTTAGGACAAGTAAATGTTCTAGCTGGAATTTTTTTGAATAAAGGAGAAAAAGATGAAAAAAGTAATGTTTGCTGGCTTAAGCCTCTTGTCATTAGTCGTATTGATAGCCTGTGGTGAGGAAGAGACTAAAAAGACTCAAGCTCCACAACAATCCCCAAAACAACAGCAACAAACGCCTGTACAACAAATTGCTGTTGGAAAAGAGGCTCCAGACTTCACCTTGCAATCTATGGATGGTAAAGAAGTTAAGTTATCTGATTATAAGGGGAAAAAAAGTCTACTTGAAGTTTTGGGCTTCATGGTGTGGTCCATGTAAGAAAAAGTATGCCTGAGTTGATGGAATTAGCTGCGAAACAAGATCGTGATTTCGAAATTCTTAGTGTCATTGCACCAGGAATTCAAGGTGAAAAACTGTCGAGCAATTTCCACAATGGTTCCAAGATCAAGGATATAAAGATATCCCAGTACTTTATGACACAAAAGGAACCACCTTCCAAGCTTATCAAATTCGAAGCATTCCTACAGAATACCTGATTGATAGTCAAGGAAAGATTGGAAAGATTCAATTTGGTGTCATCAGCAACGAGGATGCAGAAGCAGCCTTTAAAGAAATGAACTAGAATCAAGATTTTAAAATAGTATTTATACAATCAATCCCCTAGATTTTAGATAGTATTAATCTAAGATTTAGGGGATTTTTGCTATCAATAAATTAAGTTTAAAAAAAGAAGGGAGTTCTGTATTATACAGATTCCCCTTTTTTTCTTTAAACATAATATTTATTTTTTAGCTTTAAGAAGTTTATTATATCATAGCTTCTCGTTGATAAAGCGGATAAACTGATTCCACCAAACTTTTAAGAAGAAGGCTTTTTCTACTTTCTTTTCTGCTACCATTTCAAAACTAGGACGTTCTGTGGTGATGTAACCTTGACCAATCAAGTCTGAGTCTTCATAAGTCAAATGTCCAACCACTGTTCCGGCTTCAAGTGGTGCTGGAATTGCCTTAGAATCAGGTGTGAATTGAACAGATTGAGAAGATTGATTTCCAATACGTTCAATTAGAGAGATATCATCTTTAGCAACAGCAGTGACTGTATCTTCTTTTCCGTCTTGTACAGGGACTTTGCTATCTTGATAGGCATCACCTTTCTGAACGATTTTGCGAAGTGTGAATGTAGAAGAGATATAATCCATTAGTGAAGATGTAGCTGTGAAGCGAGCGTAAGGATTATTGTCTTGATGATCCGCATTCAAAACAACTGTGATAACCCTCATGCCTTTTTCGACAGTAGTACCAACAAAAGACTCTCCAGCCTTATCTGTGGTCCCTGTTTTTAATCCATCAAAACCACCGCGATAAGCAGGCATACCCTCTAACATGTAATTGGTAGAAGTGATTGTCATTCCAGCAAAAGTAGAAGAAGGTTTTTTCGTGATTTCTAAGACTTGTGGGTATTTTTTGATGAGGTTGCGAGCAACGATAGCGACATCATAAGCACTGAGCTTATTTTCCTCATCTTTTTTAGAGCCTGGGTAAATGTTATCACCTAGACTCTCATTGTTAAGCCCCGTCGTATTGACAATAGTGGCATCCTGTATTCCCCATTCTAAGAGCTTTGCGCGCATCATATCTACGAAATCTTTTTCTGAGCCAGCAATTTTCTCAGCTAGGGCAATAGCCGCACTGTTAGCACTAGATACTAGGGTTGCTTCAAGTAGTTGTTCGACGGTATAATTACGAGCCTCCATAGGAACGTTACTAGCTTCAGAATTTGTCGTTAATTTGTAAGGATAATCAGAAATATCTACCGGAGTTGATAGTGTAATACTGCCGTTTTCCAAGGCTTCATAGACAAGATAAACAGTAATTAACTTTGTGATTGAAGCAATTTCAACTGGCTGGGTTGCATCTTTCTCATAGAGAATTTTGCCAGTATTTGCCTCAACAGCAATGGCATGTTTTGCAGCAATATTAAAATCTTGAGCAGCAACAGTAGATGCTGACCCAATAAAGGGACAGGCTTAATAGAGTTAAAATAATTTTTTTCATAGTAAATTTATTCTAACATAAAGAAAAAAATATTCCCAGTTTCATGATAGAAGAAAAGAAGCTTTTTTTGAAAGTGTGGTAAAATAGATGAATGGAGGTACCCCATGTTTCGTAAGAATAAATTATTTTTTTGGACCAGTGAGATTTTTACTATTAACCATCATCTTCTATTTATGGAGACAGATGGGTGGGATTATAACGCCTTTTTGTAAGTGTCGCAAACACCATAATGATTCCCTTTCTTTTAGGTGGTTTTTTTATATTATTTGACCAATCCTATTGTAAATTTTTTTACAAAAAGTATTTCAAAATTAACCGTATCATTGGTATTCTACTAACCTTGTGCGCCTTGGTCTGGGGGGCTAGTTATTGGGGTAGTCTATCTCTTACCGATTTTTGATTAATCAGTTGACCAGTTTGATAGCAACAAGCCAGACAATCTACAGTCGTTTGCAAAGATTTGATTGTGGATTTATCTACTTATCCAGCCTTTCAAAAATTTAGATATTCAAGCGACGATTCAACAGTTAAATCTCTCCTATGTAGATATTCTACAGAATATCCTAAATAGTGTAACGAATAGTGTTGGAAGTGTCCTATCTGCGCTCTTTAGTACTGTGTTAATTATTATCATGACCCCTATATTTTTAATTTATTTTTTGTTAGATGGTCACAAATTTTTACCGATGCTTGAACGTACTGTTTTAAAGAGAGATAAGTTGCACATTGCAGGCCTATTAAAGAATTTGAATGCGACAATTGCTCGCTATATTAGTGGAGTTGCCATTGATGCGATTATTATTGGTTGTTTGGCCTTTATCGGATATAGCGTGATCGGTTTGAAATACGCTATGGTCTTTGCCATCTTTTCAGGATTGGCCAATCTCATTCCTTATGTAGGCCCAAGTATTGGTTTGATTCCAATGATTATCGCAAATGTCTTTACTCGATCCTCATAGAATGCTGATTGCAATTATTTATATGCTAATCATTCAACAAGTGGATGGAAATATCCTCTATCCTCGAATCGTTGGTGGGGTAATGAAGGTTCATCCAATTACGATTTTTAGTATTACTTTTGTTATCAAGTAATATCTATGGCGTCATTGGTATGATTGTTGCAGTACCAACCTATTCTATCTTAAAAAGAAATTTCTAAGTTTTTTTATCACGTTTGTATGAAAATCATAAAAATAATGAAAGAACGAGAAAGAGAATTAGCTAAGTAAAAAGTCAGGAAATTCCTGATTTTTTTCTTTTTGTTTAGCTAAGTGATAGGAGTAGAAGTGTCGTTTAGATTAGTAGATTAAGAATAATTCACAAAAACTTTGTAAAACACTTGCAATTTAGCTGAAATTTGATAAAATAGTAAGGAAAGTTAGACTGTATTGCCTACTGTCTATCTATAAAAATATATTTTTATTGGAGGCTTTTTACTCAAATGGCAAAAGAAAAAAATACGATCGTAGTAAACCACACGTTAACATTGGTACTATCGGACACGTTGACCACGGTAAAACTACTTTGACAGCAGCTATCACAACTGTTTTGGCACGTCGCTTGCCTTCAGCTGTTAACCAACTAAAGACTATGCGTCTATCGATGCTGCTCCAGAAGAACGCGAACGCGGTATCACAATCAACACTGCGCACGTTGAGTACGAAACTGAAAAACGTCACTACGCTCACATTGACGCTCCAGGACACGCGGACTACGTTAAAAACATGATCACTGGTGCCGCTCAAATGGACGGAGCTATCCTTGTAGTAGCTTCAACTGACGGACCAATGCCACAAACTCGTGAGCACATCCTTCTTTCACGTCAGGTTGGTGTTAAACACCTTATCGTCTTCATGAACAAAGTTGACTTGGTTGACGATGAAGAATTGCTTGAATTGGTTGAAATGGAAATCCGTGACCTATTGTCAGAATACGACTTCCCAGGTGACGATCTTCCAGTTATCCAAGGTTCAGCTCTTAAAGCCCTTGAAGGTGACACTAAATACGAAGACATCGTTATGGAATTGATGAACACAGTTGATGAGTACATTCCAGAACCAGAACGTGACACTGACAAACCATTGCTTCTTCCAGTCGAAGACGTATTCTCAATCACTGGACGTGGTACAGTTGCTTCAGGACGTATCGACCGTGGTATCGTTAAAGTCAACGACGAAATCGAAATCGTTGGTATCAAAGAAGAAACTCAAAAAGCAGTTGTTACTGGTGTTGAAATGTTCCGTAAACAACTTGACGAAGGTCTTGCCGGAGATAACGTAGGTGTCCTTCTTCGTGGTGTTCAACGTGACGAAATCGAACGTGGACAAGTTATCGCTAAACCAGGTTCAATCAACCCACACACTAAATTCAAAGGTGAAGTTTACATCCTTACTAAAGAAGAAGGTGGACGTCACACTCCATTCTTCAACAACTACCGTCCACAATTCTACTTCCGTACTACTGACGTTACAGGTTCAATCGAACTTCCAGCAGGTACTGAAATGGTAATGCCTGGTGATAACGTGACAATCGACGTTGAGTTGATCCACCCAATCGCCGTAGAACAAGGTACTACATTCTCTATCCGTGAGGGTGGACGTACTGTTGGTTCAGGTATGGTTACAGAAATCGAAGCTTAATTCGATTTAGTTCCCAGAAGAACAATTATTTAAGTCAGACACTAAAGAATCTTGCTTTGCAAGGTTCTTTTTCATTATGTCACTATTAGTCCGTCTAGCTCCGTTAGGTGTGAGACAAATAAATGATGGCTGTGAAATATTTTTACTTTTCATGGAAAAATTGTTTTGAGAAAGGTTCCATCTTTTTTTGGGGGAGTAATTTGTTGATATAAAAAAGACAAACACTAAAATGATGTTTGTCTTTGGTGTGTAGCTCCGTTAGTTGGTCAGTTATAATTATGTTAATTAGCAAATCTGATGCAGACCGCTTCTGGGACATGGAAGTCATTAGAAAGTTCTGCAAGACGACCAGTTTCAGGATTGCGTTTAAAAACGCTTGCATTGTCAGAGTCTTGATGGATAGCAATGATAAATTCTTGATCCGGTGTCAAATCAAAATCACGTGGAGTCTGACCATGTGTCGGAACGATTTCTAATAACTCTAAGCTACCATCCGCAAGAATTGTATATACTGCGATAGAATCATGACCACGGTTAGAAGCGTAGAGGTATTTACCGTCTTTAGAGAGACGAATAGCAGCAGTTCCATTAAAACCTTTGTAACCTTCTGGTAGAGTTGAAATGACTTGCATGCGTTCAAATTCGCCAACACCATCGTAGATTAGAACCTCGATAGTGCTATTGAGTTCACAAATGAGATAAGCGATTTTATAATGGTTATGGAAAATAATATGGCGTGAGCCTGCTCCTGGCTGGCTATGATAGGTATAGAGCTTAGATAATTTTCCTTCTGAATCAAGATCATAAGTAATTACTTGGTCAGTACCTAAGTCGCAGGTCACTAGATAGTGGTCAGGTGTTAAATCTGTAAAGTGAACATGGGGAGAAGCTTGATTCTCATGTGGACCTTGGCCACTGTGTTGATCTACATCACTAAGTAGAAGACTGCCATCTTCCTTGCGTTTATAAACAAGGACCTGTCCCTTGTGGTAGTTTGCCGCGTAAACCAAATCACGCTTTTCATCAACGGCAACATAACAGTGGGGAGCTCCTTTTTCCACGACATGATTTAATAAGGTTCCATCAGTTTGATAGGCTGCAATGCCCCCCTTATCGTCTTGACTACCAACAGTGTATAAATGTTGGTGCTGGTCAAAGGCAAGGTAGGTTGGACTTGGTTCAGCTGCAAAAAGTTCTAGATTTGAAAGCTGACCAGTTTCTGTATCAAAGTCTGCCTTGTAAATCCCTTGGGAAGTACGACGCGTATAAGTTCCAAAATAAACAGTTTCTTTCATGACTATACCTCTTTATAAAGATAAGTCTATTATATCACAAAATTAATTTATAATATGCTATGCGGTGCAATTGAGTAGTATGTAAGCACTTTAAAAAAGAGTTATTTTGATTTAAAAATGGTATAATGGAAAGAATAACAGAAAGGAATTATTTATGGAACAAAAAGAGAAACATTTTAGTCTATCTTGGTTTTTCAAGTGGTTTTTGGACAACAAGGCAATTACGGTATTTTTGGTAACCTTATTATTGGGACTGAATCTTTTTATTTTAAGCAAGATTAGTTTTCTATTTTCACCTGTTTTAGACTTTTTGGCAGTCGTGATGTTGCCAGTCATTCTATCTGGTTTACTATACTATTTACTGAATCCCATTGTTGATTGGTTGGAGAAGCATAAGATTAATCGCGTCATCGCAATCAGTATTGTCTTTGTCATCATCGCTCTCTTTATCATTTGGGGCTTGGCAGTGGCTATTCCAAGTCTGCAACGTCAAGTTTTAACCTTTGCAAGAAATGTACCAATCTATCTCGAAGATGCTGATCGAGTTATTAATGATTTGGTCACCAAGCGTTTACCAGATGATTTCAGACCTCAGTTAGAGCAAGTTTTAACAAACTTCTCTAGTCAGGCTACAGTTTGGGCAAGTAAAGTTTCATCTCAGGCAGTCAACTGGGTGAGTGCCTTTATTAGCGGGGCATCTCAAGTGATTGTTGCCTTGATTATCGTTCCTTTCATGCTCTTTATCTCTTGCGTGATGGGAAAGGCTTGCGTAACTATTTGACCCAATTCATGCCAACGAAATTGAAGGAACCTGTAGGACAGGTTTTGTCAGAAGTGAATCAACAGTTGTCCAACTATGTTAGAGGACAAGTAACAGTGGCTATTATTGTAGCAGTAATGTTTATCATATTCTTCAAGATTATCGGTCTACGCTATGCAGTTACGTTGGGGGTCACTGCTGGTATTTTAAATCTGGTTCCTTATTTGGGTAGCTTCTTAGCCATGCTTCCTGCCCTAGTATTGGGCTTGATTGCTGGGCCAGTCATGCTTTTAAAAGTAGTGATTGTCTTTATAGTAGAACAAACTATTGAAGGCCGTTTTGTCTCTCCATTGATTTTGGGAAGTCAATTAAACATCCATCCCATTAATGTTCTCTTTGTTTTGTTGACTTCAGGATCCATGTTTGGTATCTGGGGAGTTTTACTCGGTATTCCGGTTTATGCTTCTGCTAAAGTTGTCATTTCAGCCATTTTCGAATGGTACAAGGTAGTCAGTGGCCTATATGAACTAGAAGGAGAGGAAGTCAAGAGTGAACAATAGTCAACAGATGTTACAGGCCTTGGAAGAGCAAGATTTAACCAAGGCTGAGCACTATTTCGTCAAAGCTTTAGAAAATGATCCAAGTGACCTTCTGTATGAGTTAGCTACCTATCTTGAAGGGATTGGTTTTTATCCTCAGGCCAAGGAAATTTACTTGAAAATTGTAGGGGATTTTCCAGAGGTTAATCTTAATCTAGCGGCTATTGCTAGCGAGGATGGTCAAATCGAAGAAGCCTTTGCTTATCTTGAGGAAATCCAAGCTGACAGTGACTGGTATGTTTCAGCTTTGGCACTTAAAGCAGACCTTTACCAGCTGGAAGGTTTGACAGATGTAGCGCGTGAGAAACTGCTGGAGGCTTTGACCTACTCAGAGGATCCTCTCTTGATATTGGGCTTAGCAGAGTTGGATAGTGAGTTGGAAAATTACCAAGAAGCTATTCAAGGCTATGCCCAGTTAGATAATCGTACTATTTATGAGCAAACAGGCATTTCTACCTATCAACGAATTGGTTTTGCCTATGCACAGTTAGGGAAATTTGAAACGGCTACAGAGTTTTTAGAAAAAGCCTTGGAGTTAGAATACGATGACCTAACAGCTTTTGAGTTAGCCAGTCTTTACTTTGATAGAAAAGAATACCAAAAAGCTGTCCTCTACTTTAAGCAGCTTGATACCATTTCACCTGACTTTGAAGGCTATGAGTATGGTTATAGTCAGGCCTTGCATGAGGAACATCAGGTTCAAGAAGCCCTGCGTATCGCTAAGCAAGGTTTGGAGAAATCCTTTTGAAACTCGCCTCTTGCTAGCTGCTTCACAATTCTCTTATGAATTACATGATGCTAGTGGTGCAGAAAACTACCTCCTTACTGCTAAAGCAGACGCTGAGGATACGGAAGAAATCTTACTCCGTTTAGCAACTATTTATCTAGAACAGAAGCGCTATGAGGATATTCTAGACTTACAAAGTGATGAGCCAGAAAATCTTTTGACCAAGTGGATGATTGCTCGTTCTTATCAAGAGATGGACGATTTGGATACTGCCTACGAGCATTATCAAGAGTTGGCAGGAGATTTAAAGGACAATCCAGAGTTTCTGGAACACTATATCTATCTCTTGCGTGAATTGGGTTATTTTGAAGAAGCAAAAGTCAATGCGCAAGCTTACTTAAAACTGGTTCCAGATGATGTACAAATGCAAGAATTGTATGAGAGATTGCAGGAATAAAATGTTTTAAAGCTATATCTTATCATTTTTCATGGTATCATCTACAGGTTATTTTATCTATTGTATGGTGAGAGTATATTTGAGTTGTTGTGTTTGTATTCGAATTTACAATACAATACATAAGAAGTGAGATAAGTAATATTTTTAAAAGTACAATCTTAGATTTTATAACAATAAAAAGAAAAGTTCTCATTTCATAAGTGACAGATTGAATAGAAAGCCCTTAGACTAAAAGTTTCTAAGGGCTTTTCTTTGTGTGAAATCGTAGAATAGGGGTAAGAAAAGTTGTGAGATGTTTGCCATGTTTCATAAAAAAATGAGACTACGATTGCAATCGTGCTGATTATTACACACTAGAGGGACTCGTTCCGCAAGACTATATTCTTCGTCATGTTGAGTAAGTTCTCGATTTTCCTTCATCTATGATTTAATCGTATCCAATAACCACAAATATACTTACCAAGTGTTAGATAATCAAGATAAGTTTATAAGTGAGCAACTGGAAGTTAAGATTGACTTAGTTCGGAAAAAGCAAGGAAAACAGGGAGGGAAAGTTTTTTGTTTTGCATTGAAAAATATTTTATAGAGGGTTCAACTTATTTTAAGGATAGTAGAGCTGAAGAAATAAAAAAGACAAACACTAAAATGATGTTTGTCTTCGGTGTGGAGTTCTCATTAAATGAGAACCTAGTTACAATTAGTTTTTAGAAGCTGCTTCGAATTCTGGATTTTTCCATGCTTCGTCAATGATAGCTTGCAATTCTTTAGCAGATGCTTGCATTTTTTGAGTTTCTGCGTCGTTCAATGGGATATTTACTGGACGAACAATACCGTGTGCCCCAACAACAGCTGGTTGACCGATAAAGACGTTTTCAACTCCGTATTGACCTTCTTGGAATACTGAAAGTGGAAGTACTGCGTTTTCATCGTCAAGGATTGCTTTAGTGATACGAGCAAGGGCTACTGCGATACCGTAGTATGTTGCACCTTTTTTGTTGATGATTGTGTAGGCTGCATCACGAACACCTTCGAACAATTCAATCAATTCAGCTTCTTGAACATTTTGAGTGTCTTTAAGGAATTCTTCAAGGTTTACACCAGCGATGTTAGCGTGCGACCAAACAGCGAACTCAGAGTCACCGTGTTCACCCATGATGTAGGCGTGCACTGAACGAGCATCAACATCCAATTTTTTTCAGCAAGTGCTTGACGGAAACGAGCTGAGTCAAGTGAAGTACCTGAACCGATAACACGTTCTTTAGGGAAACCAGAGAATTTCCAAGTTGAGTAAGTCAAGACGTCAACTGGGTTAGCGACAACAAGGAAGATACCTTTTGAAACCTGATTCAACAACTTGAGTTACGATTGATTTGTTGATAGCAAGGTTTTTACCTACAAGGTCAAGACGAGTTTCACCTGGTTTTTGAGGCGCACCTGCAGTGATTACAACAAGGTCAGCGTCTGCACAGTCAGAGTATTGAGTCGCATAGATTTTTTTAGGTGAAGTGAAAGCAAGGGCGTGACTAAGGTCAAGCGCGTCACCAACAGCTTTTTTTCATGCAATTGTGGAATTTCGATAATTCCAAGCTCTTGTGCAATTCCTTGGTTAACAAGTGCAAAAAGCGTAAGAAGAACCTACAGCACCATCACCGACAAGGATAACTTTTTTTGTGTTGTTTAGTTGAAGTCATTATTCTAAACATCTCCTTAATTTTTATTCAGGATTTCCCCAGTTATTTCAATTTTATCACTTTTAAAAAGCTTTTGTCACGGATATGCATTTCAGTTCTTGATGTAAACGTTTTAGTGGTTTTAGATACCTGAAATATGGCGGACATTATGGTATAATATAATTTATACTAATAGTGAAATGAGGCATTTATTAATGCAGGATAGAAATTTAGTGAATGTCAATCTGACAAAGGAGATGAAGACGAGCTTTATCGACTACGCCATGAGTGTTATCGTAGCGCGGGCCCTTCCTGATGTTCGAGATGGCTTTGAAACCCGTTCACCGTCGGATTCTCTATGGAATGAATGAATTGGGTGTTACTCCAGACAAACCACATAAAAAATCTGCTCGTATTACAGGGGATGTTATGGGTAAATACCACCCACACGGGGATTCCTCTATCTATGAAGCCATGGTTCGTATGGCTCAATGGTGGAGTTACCGTTACATGCTTGTAGATGGTCATGGGAACTTCGGTTCCATGGATGGTGATGGTGCTGCCGCCCAGCGTTACACTGAGGCACGTATGAGCAAGATTGCTCTGGAAATGCTTCGTGATATTAACAAAAATACGGTTGATTTCGTTGATAACTATGATGCCAATGAACGTGAACCCTTGGTTTTGCCAGCACGCTTTCCAAATCTTTTTAGTTAATGGAGCAACTGGTATTGCCGTTGGGATGGCAACCAATATTCCACCTCATAACCTGGGTGAAACCATTGATGCAGTGAAGTTGGTCATGGACAATCCTGAAGTGACCACTAAGGACTTGATGGAAGTTTTGCCTGGGCCAGATTTTCCAACTGGTGCCCTTGTAATGGGGAAATCAGGTATCCATAAGGCTTATGAGACAGGTAAAGGTTCTATAGTTCTTCGTTCTCGTACTGAAATCGAAGAAACTAAGACTGGGCGTGAGCGCATCGTTGTAACAGAATTTCCTTACATGGTCAATAAAACAAAGGTGCACGAGCATATTGTTCGTTTGGTTCAGGAAAAACGCATTGAGGGCATCACAGCAGTCCGTGATGAGTCAAACCGTGAAGGGGTTCGATTTGTTATTGAAGTCAAACGCGATGCCTCAGCCAATGTTATCCTCAATAACCTCTTCAAGATGACCCAGATGCAAACCAACTTTGGTTTTAATATGCTTGCAATCCAAAATGGGGTGCCGAAGATTTTGTCTCTTCGTCAGATTTTGGATGCTTATATCGAGCACCAAAAAGAAGTGGTTGTTCGTCGTACTCGTTTTGATAAGGAAAAAGCAGAAGCGCGTGCTCATATCTTGGAAGGTCTCTTGATTGCGCTAGACCATATCGACGAAGTGATTCGTATCATTCGTGCTAGTGAAACGGATGCGGAAGCACAAGCTGAGTTGATGAGCAAATTTAAGCTTTCTGAACGTCAAAGTCAAGCCATCCTTGATATGCGCCTTCGTCGTTTGACAGGTTTGGAACGTGATAAGATTCAGTCTGAGTATGATGATCTCTTGGCTCTGATTGCGGATTTAGCAGATATTCTTGCTAAGCCTGAACGTGTTTCTCAAATCATTAAAGATGAATTAGACGAAGTTAAGCGTAAGTTTGGCGACCAACGTCGTACTGAATTAATGGTCGGTGAAGTCTTAAGCCTTGAAGATGAGGATTTGATTGAAGAATCGGATGTCTTAATTACACTGTCTAACAAGGGTTACATCAAACGTCTGGACCAAGGCGAATTTACTGCTCAAAAACGTGGGGGTCGCGGTGTTCAAGGAACAGGTGTTAAGGATGATGATTTTGTCCGAGAGTTAGTGTCAACTAGCACCCATGATCACCTACTTTTCTTTACAAATAAAGGACGTGTTTATCGTCTTAGAGGTTATGAAATTCCTGAATATGGCCGTACTGCTAAGGGATTGCCAATTGTCAATCTTTTGAAATTGGATGAAGGCGAAAGTATTCAAACCATCATCAATGTTGAGTCTGAACGCAGTGATGACGCTTATCTCTTCTTCACAACCCGTCATGGTATTGTGAAGAGAACCAGCGTTAAGGAATTTGCTAACATTCGTCAGAATGGTCTCAAGGCTTTGAATCTCAAGGATGAAGATGAGCTGATTAATGTCTTGTTGACGGAAGAAGATACGGACATTATCATTGGTACCAAGTTTGGTTATGCAGTTCGCTTTAATCAATCAGCCGTTCGTGGCATGAGTCGTATCGCCACTGGTGTAAAAGGTGTTAATCTTCGGGAGGGGGACACAGTTATTGGTGCCAGTGTAATCACAGACCAGGACGAGGTTCTTATCATCACTGAAAAAGGATATGGTAAGCGTACCGTTGCGACTGAATATCCAACAAAAGGTCGTGGTGGTAAAGGAATGAAGACGGCTAATGTAGCTGAAAAAAATGGTCCTTTATCCGGTCTCTTGACAGTTAAAGGTGATGAAGATTTGATGATTATCACTGATACAGGTGTCATGATTCGAACTAACGTTGCCAATATTTCACAAACAGGTCGCTCAACTATGGGAGTTAAAGTGATGCGCCTGGACCAAGATGCTAAAATTGTAACCTTTACTACGGTTGCAGCGGCAGAAAAAGAAGAAGTTGGGGCAGAAAACGAAACAGAAGGTGAAGCATAATGTCTCATAAAAAGAATAATAAGAAAATCAAACGAAAAAATCTGCTGACAAATATCTTGGCTGTATTTCTCATACTGATCTCTATTGCTTTTAATTTTTTTAATGCAAAGATTCGTGATGCCTTTATTGCTTGGAATAGTAATAAATACCAAGTTAGTCAAGTATCAAAAAGAAAAAAATAGAAGAAAATCAGGACACAGAGGGAAATTTTGATTTTTGATTCAGTAAAAGCCATTTCCTCTGAAGCTGTTTTTAGCCTCTCAATGGGATAATCAAAAAAATTACCTGTTATCGGAGGAATTGCAATACCTGAGCTTGAAATTAATTTACCTATCTTTAAGGGGATTGCAAATGTCAATCTTTTATATGGTGCGGGTACCATGAAGCGTGACCAAGAAATGGGTAAAGGAATTATTCATTAGCTAGCCATCATATTTTCACAGGTGATAATGCTAGTCAGATGCTTTTTTTCTCCACTAGATCGTGCGAAAAAAAAGGGATGAAAATTCACTTGACAGATAAGAATAAAGTGTATACCTATGAAATTAGTGAAGTGAAACGAGTTACACCAGATAGAGTAGATGAAATTGATGACCGAACTGGTGTTGATGAAATTACTTTAGTAACTTGTGAGGATGCGCAGACTACTGAGCGGATCATTGTAAAGGGTGATTTGAAAGAAACAAAAGATTATTCACAAACATCTGACGAAATTTTGACATCCTTCAATCAACCATATAAACAATTTTTATTAGTTCTAAAAAGAATCAGTGAAGATTAAGTTTCATTGATTCTTTTTAATATTTTTCGTAAAATAAACTTTTTATGAAATACAGAAAACGTTTCCTTAATTCTAAAGTTTGTGATATAATTATCACAAATAAAAGTTTTAGGAGTTTATTATGGTTTCTTCAGAATTTATCTCAAAGATTGAATTTGCTTGCAAGAAGAAGGAAAGTCTTTATAGTCAAAGCAAATTTAAGTATGCGATTCGTTCTATGTTCGCAGGTGCATTTTTAACCTTCAGTACAGCTGCTGGTGCAGTTGGGGCTGATCTGATTAATAAAATTGCGCCAGGTAGTGGACGTTTCCTCTTCCCATTTGTCTTTGCTTGGGGCTTGGCTTACATTGTTTTCTTGAATGCCGAGTTGGTAACATCAAACATGATGTTCTTGACTGCTGGTAGTTTCTTGAAAAAAATTTCTTGGAGAAAAACAGCTGAGATTTTACTATACTGTACCTTGTTCAACCTTATCGGAGCCTTGATAGCAGGTTGGGGCTTTGCCCACTCAGCAGCTTATGCACATCTGACACACGATAGTTTCATCTCAGGGGTTGTTGAGATGAAGTTAGGCCGTTCAAATGAATTAATCTTGCTTGAGGCGATTTTGGCAAATATTTTCGTAAATATTGCGATTCTTTCATTTGTTTTGGTCAAAGATGGCGGTGCTAAACTATGGCTCGTTTTATCAGCGATTTACATGTTTGTATTCTTAACAAACGAGCACATTGCGGCGAACTTTGCTTCTTTCGCGATTGTAAAATTCAGTGTTGCTGCGGATTCAATTGCTAACTTTGGTGTTGGAAATATGCTTCGTCACTGGGGTGTAACCTTCATTGGGAACTTCATTGGTGGTGGTCTTTTGATGGGTCTTCCATACGCCTTCCTCAATAAACGAAGATACTTATGTAGATTAAAAAGATGAGCACGATTGAGTCGTGCTTTTTTCATTTTTAAAAGTGGGTAATAGCTATTTCTTATATCAAAATATAGAAAACTGATATTGGTAAACTATAAATTAAGGTGCTACAATATCCTTAATCAAACTATTTGGAGGTCGTTTTATGACTCGTGATTTTAAATTTGAAACTTTGCAACTACATGCTGGTCAAGTTGTGGATCCAGCCACCAAGTCTCGTGCAGTACCAATTTATCAAACAACATCCTTTGTTTTTGATGATACGCAGGAAGGTGCGGATTTGTTTGCCTTGAGAAAACCAGGAAATATCTATACTCGTATTACCAATCCTACAACAGCGGCCTTTGAAGAAAGAATCGCTGCTCTTGAAGGTGGTGTTGGAGCTCTTGCAACAGCATCAGGGATGGCCGCGGTGACTTATACGATTTTAGCGCTTGCCCATGCTGGAGACCATGTTGTAGCGGCCTCAACTATTTACGGCGGAACCTTCAATCTCTTGAAAGAAACCCTTCCTCGTTATGGGATCACAACAACCTTTGTCGATGTGGATAATTTGGAGGAAGTGGAAGCAGCTATCAATGACAATACCAAGCTTGTCTTGATTGAAACCTTGGGGAATCCCTTGATAAACATTCCTGACTTGGAAAAATTGGCTGAGATTGCTCATAAGCACCAGATTCCACTCGTTTCTGACAATACCTTTGCTACACCTTATTTGATTAATGTCTTTTCTCACGGCGTCGATATTGCCATTCACTCTGCGACTAAGTTTATCGGTGGGCATGGTACGACTATTGGTGGCGTTATTGTCGATAGCGGGCGTTTTGACTGGGCGGCTTCAGGAAAATTCCCTCAATTTGTTGAGGAAGACCCAAGCTACCACAATTTGAGCTATACTCGTGATGTGGGTGCAGCAGCCTTTATTATCGCTGTCCGTGTTCAATTGCTTCGTGATACGGGTGCAGCTATTTCACCTTTTAATGCCTTTCTCTTGCTCCAAGGACTTGAAACTCTTTCACTTCGGGTTGAACGCCATGTGCAAAATGCAGAGAAAATTGTTGATTTCCTTGTCAACCATCCTAAGGTAGAAAAGGTCAATTATCCAAAACTTGCAGATAGTCCTTACCATGACTTGGCTGAGAAATACTTGCCAAAAGGTGTGGGTTCAATCTTTACCTTCCATGTCAAAGGTGGCGAGGCAGAAGCACGCAAGGTAATTGATCATTTAGAAATCTTTTCTGACCTAGCAAACGTGGCAGATGCCAAATCGCTTGTTGTCCATCCAGCAACAACCACTCACGGTCAATTGTCAGAAAAAGATCTGGAAGCAGCAGGTGTCACACCAAACCAAATCCGCTTGTCAATCGGTCTTGAAAATGTAGAAGATTTGATTGAAGACTTGCGCTTGGCCTTGGAAAAAATTTAAAGAAAAAGAAGATAAACAGTGGGTTTCGACTCACTGTTTTTTTATTTTCCCTCAGGCATGATATAATGGTTACAGAAGTCTAGAAAGAGGAACGATATGAACGAAATCAAATGTCCCAATTGTGGGGAAGTCTTTACAGTGAATGAAAGCCAGTATGCGGAACTTCTGTCCCAAGTAAGAACGACAGAGTTTGATAAGGAATTGCACGATCGCATGAAGCAGGAACTGGCCTTGGCTGAGCAAAAGGCCATGAATGAACAACAGTCTAAACTAGCTCAAAAGACAAAGAAATTGGTGCAATTGCAGAGTCAACCCAAAACTGATACAGAAAAGACCACAAGAAAGAAGTAGAATAGATACAAGGAGCCTTATTGGCTAAGGACAAGGAAGTACAGGCCTGAAACCAATCAAGGACCTTGCGTTTGGAGCATGAAAATCAACTGCAAAAGACTCTTTCTGACCTAGAAAAAGAACGGGATCAGGTTAAAAATCAGCTCCTACTGCAAGAAAAGGAAAACGAGCTTTCTCTTGCTTCAGTTAAGCAAAACTATGAAGCACAGCTCAAAGCAGCCAGTGAACAAGTCGAATTTTATAAGAATTTCAAGGCACAGCAGTCTACAAAAGCTATCGGGGAAAGTCTGGAACACTATGCAGAGAGAGTTTAATAAGGTCTGTAGTTTTGGTTTTCCAAATGCTTTTGTATTGAGGGATAACAAGGTTTCTGTGCGTGGGTCTAAGGGGGACTCCTTTATCTCGTGAATGATGAAAATGGGTCGAATCATTTCATCATGTTTGAGATGAAACGAAGCGACGGAACAGAGAAGAAGCACAAGAATGCAGATTTTACAAGGAATTAGACAATAACCGTCGAAAAAGAACTGTGAATAGTGGTTTTGGTGATTCAGTTTAAGCCGATAATGACCATTTAACACAGGATTGTTGACGTCAGCCAATGAGTATGAAAGATGTGGTTCGTCCCCAGTTTTTCATTCAGTTGATTGACTTCGCGTAATGCACGACTTCTCAACACAAACAAGAATTGGCCCACCGCAAACAAAAGACACATTACGTATTTTGAAGAAGATCGACGTTTTAAACTAGCTTTGCTAAGAACTATAATTCAGCTTCGACCAACTTTGCGGGCAATCGATGAAACTGACAAGGCCATCAAACGCATGGAAGAAGTTAAGAAATTCCTGACAAATATCGAAACCAACTCCGTCTAGCACAAATAAATTGAAGATGTTCTATAAAATTGACTGAAAACCAACCAAGGAAAGCGAAGTTTGAAGCATTGAAGGAGGAAAGCAAAATGAACGGTATTATCAACTTAAAAAAAAGAAGAGGGTCTCATGATGCGTTTTTAAACTGTAAGATTTTGGGAACCAAGAAGATTACGGGTAAACTCGGTCCGATGTAGGCATTTTGTCACCGTATGGCAAGGCGACACGTATGGTCGAGTTTATGCAGGATGAGGTAAGGTCTATGAGGGGAAATCACTCTTGGCTATACCACGACGACCGGAGGATGCTAGTGGGGAAGTGGTCGCAGAGACACCTGTTTTATCTCACTTGGATGAAAAGGCTTGTTGATGAAGCAATCGCCAGTCTGACAGGACCTATTATTCAGATTCCGCCTATGTATTCGGCTGTTAAGGTCAATGGTCGCAAGCTCTATGAGTATGCGCGTGCTGGTCAGGAAGTGGAGCGTCCAGAACGTCAGGTAACTATTTATAGCTTTGAACGGACAAGTCCGATTTCTTATGAGGGTCATCTTGCACGATTCACTTTTCGTGTGAAATGTAGCAAGGGAACCTATATTCGTACCTTATCGGTTGACTTGGGAGAAAAAAAATTGGGCTATCTTTGCCCATATGTCACATTGACACGGACTAGTGCGACTGGTTTGCAACTAGAAGATGCTCTTACCTTGGAAGAAATTGCTGAAAAAGTGGAGGCTGGCCAATTGGACTTTCTCCATCCTTTAGAGATTGGGACAGGAGACCTTGTCAAAGTTTTCTTAACTCAAGAAGAGGCTACAGAAGTGCGATTTGGTCGTTTTATCGAACTCGAACAAATAGAACAAGAATTGGGTCGCCTTTTGAAGATGACAAATTGCTTGCCATTCTAGAGAAGCGAGATAATCTCTACAAACCAAGGAAGGTTTTTTAGCTAGTATAATTGAAGTGTAGGAATTGGAATTGTTTCCCCTAAACTATCCAAATCAGACTATAAATTTTTGTAAAAAAATGTGATAGAATAGACGACGGATAAAAAAACGGAGGATAGCATGCAAAAATAGACCAATCATTATCGGAGTGACAGGTGGTTCTGGTGGTGGGAAGACCAGTGTTTCAAGAGCCATTTTATCGCATTTCCCTGATGAAAAGATTTCCATGATTGAGCATGATTCATACTACAAGGATCAGTCTCACTTGACCTTTGAAGAGCGTGTCAAAACCAACTACGACCATCCTTTTTGCCTTTGATACAGACTTGATGATCGAGCAAATTAAGGAATTGTTGGCAGGGCGTCCGGTGGACATTCCGACTTATGACTATACAGAGCATACACGTAGTAGCAAGACTTATCGTCAAGAACCTCAAGATGTCTTTATCGTTGAGGGAATTTTGGTCCTGGAGGACAAGCGTCTGCGCGATTTGATGGACATCAAAATTTTTGTGGATACAGATGACGATGTGCGCATTATTCGTCGGATCAAGCGTGATATGGAAGAGCGTGGCCGTAGCCTTGATAGTGTTATTGACCAGTATTTAGGTGTGGTTAAACCTATGTACCATCAGTTTATCGAACCAACCAAGCGGTATGCGGATATCGTCATTCCTGAGGGAGTCAGCAATACAGTGGCTATCGATCTGTTGACCACCAAGATTGCAAAGATTTTGGAAGAAGCTCGAAACAGCAAATAATCAGATGTGGAGGCCTTGCCTCCTTTTTCTATTTTTCCCTCATAATGGTACATAAATGGAGATTTTTAGGCATATTTTTGGTATAATAATACCCATGAAAGAGCAAGAAAATGAATAGTAGGTGGAGATGGAAAAGTATTTATCGGTAACAACTTTGACCAAGTATCTGAAAATGAAATTCGATAAAGACCCTTATTTGGAACGGGTCTATTTAACTGGTCAAGTTTCCAACTTTCGTAAACGACCTACTCACCAATATTTCTCCTTAAAAGATGACCACGCAGTCATTCAAGCGACCATTTGGTCTGGGATTTATCAGAAATTAGGTTTTGACCTTGAAGAAGGAATGAAAATCAATGTGATTGGTCGTGTGCAGGTCTATGAGCCGAGCGGTAGCTACTCCATCATCATTGAAAAAGGCAGAGCCTGATGGAGTTGGTGCGCTTGCGATTCAGTTTGAACAACTCAAGAAAAAATTGACAGAAGAAGGTCTGTTCCAAGAACGCTTCAAGCAACCTTTGCCCCAATTTTTCTAAGAGAATTGGTGTAGTAACCAGTCGCAGTGGAGCCGTGATTCGAGATATTATCACGACTGTCAGCAGGCGATTTCCAGGTGTTGACATACTTCTTTATCCGACCAAGGTTCAAGGAGATGGAGCGACAGAGGAAATAGCACGGAATATTGCGCGTGCTAATCAACGTGACGATTTGGATTTGCTGATTATTGGTCGTGGAGGGGTTCTATCGAGGAACTCTGGGCCTTTAACGAAGAGATTGTGGTACAGGCTATTTTTTTGAATCTCGCTTGCCAATCATTTCTAGTGTTGGGCATGAGACGGATGTGACCTTGGCAGATTTTGTGGCAGATAGACGCGCTGCGACGCCAACAGCTGCAGCTGAACTAGCAACACCTGTGACCAAGTTGGATCTATTAGCTCATTTGCAAAAATCAGGAAAAAAACGGATGGCAACAGCAGTCCGAAATGTCCTATCTAAGAAACAAGAAGCTTTGAAAAAAATGCAGTCAGTCTGTTATCTTTAGACAGCCAGAGCGTTTGTATGATGGCTATTTGCAACGCTTAGATCGACTGCAACTGCGCTTAAAAACAAAGTTTGCGAACAAGGATTTCTGATAACAAACAGACAGTACAAGCAAGGACGCATCGACTGGTACAATTATCACCCGTTACCAAAATCCAACGCTATCAAGACCGTCTAGGTCAGTTGGACAAAAGCTTCTCCGTAGCCAAATGGCGCTGGTTTATGATGCTAAGGTTGCTGAAGTCAAGAGATTATCAGAAGCCCTACTGATGTTGGATACCAGTCGTATCGTGGCGCGTGGCTATGCTATTGTCAAAAAAGAAGAGTCCGTAGTTGATTCGGTTGAAAATTTGAAGAAAAAAGACCAAGTGACGCTTTTTGATGCGTGATGGTCGAGTAGAATTAGAGGTTAAAGATGTCAAAACAAAAAGAAATTTGAGGAAAATCTAGCAGAACTGGAGACCATTGTCCAAAGTTTGGAAAATGGTGAAATTGCTCTGGAAGATGCGATTGCGGCCTTTCAAAAGGGCATGGTCTTGTCAAAAGAGCTCCAAGCGACGCTGGACAAGGCTGAAAAGACCTTGGTTAAGGTCATGCAAGAAGACGGAACAGAAAGTGATTTTTGAATGAAAAAAAGCAAGAAAAAAATTAGCTCTTGTCGAGTCGGCCTTGGAAGACTTTTTATGGAGACCAACAGTTTGCCTCTAGTTTGCGAGAGTCTGTTCTCTATTCCATTCATGCTGGTGGCAAGCGTATTCGGCCTTTTTCTTTTTGTTAGAAGTTTTGGAAGCCTTGCAGGTTGCTATCAAACCTGCTCACGCGCAGGTGGTCGCTTTGCTGGAAATGATCCATACAGGGAGCTTGATTCATGATGATCTTCCTGCTATGGATGATGATGATTATCGTCGAGGGCGTTTGACCAATCATAAGAAATTTGGAGAAGCTATGGCCATTTTGGCAGGAGATGCTTTATTCCTAGATCCTTATGCTTTTGATAGCGCAGGCAGATTTGCCAAGTCAGATCGAGGTGGACTTGATTGCCAACTTATCTCTTGCTTCAGGAAGTTTGGGCATGGTGGCAGGGCAGGTTTTGGACATGGAAGGCGAACACAAGCATTTGTCTTTGGAAGAACTCCAGACTATTCATGCCAATAAGACTGGAAGACTACTAGCCTATCCCTTCCAAGCTGCTGCTATTATAGCCGAATTGTCACCTGAAATGCAGGTGAAGCTGAAAACTGTTGGTGAATTGATTGGTCTTGCTTTTCAAGTTCGAGATGATGTGTTAGATGTGACCGCCAGTTTTGAGGAAATCGGCAAGACACCTCAAAAAGGATCGCAGGCAGAAAAATCAACCTATCCAGCTTTGTTGGGCTTGAAAGAGGCTATTGCCTTTTGTAACCAGACTCTGGATCAAGCTAATGCCAAATTAGACGACATTGCCCAGCAGGTTCCTTTTGAGATAGAATCGATTGTAAGTGTAGTAGAAAGTTTGAGAATCAATGGCTAAGGAAAGAGTGGACGTACTAGCTTATAAACAGGGTTTGTTTGAAACGCGAGAACAGGCCAAGCGTGGAGTAATGGCTGGTCTAGTCGTAGCAGTCCTTAACGGAGAGCGTTTTGACAAGCCAGGAGAGAAAATTCCAGATGACACCGAGCTAAAACTCAAGGGCGAGAAACTCAAGTATGTCAGTCGTGGTGGTTTGAAATTAGAAAAGGCTTTGCAGGTCTTTGATTTGTCAGTGGAAGGGGCAACAACGATTGATATAGGTGCTTCTACTGGAGGATTTACCGATGTCATGCTGCAAAATGGTGCTGAGTTGGTCTTTGCAGTCGATGTTGGTACCAATCAGTTGGCTTGGAAATTACGCCAAGACCCACGAGTTGTCAGCATGGAGCAGTTCAATTTCCGCTATGCTGAAAAGACTGATTTCGAGCAGGAACCGAGCTTTGCCAGTATTGACGTGAGTTTCATTTCCCTCAGTCTGATCCTTCCAGCCTTGCACCGTGTCTTGGCTAGTCAAGGTCAGGTTGTAGCTTTGGTTAAACCCCAGTTTGAGGCAGGTCGTGAGCAGATTGGAAAAAATGGAATTATTCGAGATGCTAAGGTTCATCAGAATGTCCTTGAATCTGTCACATCTATGGCAGTAGAGGAAGGTTTTGCAGTCCTTGGTTTGGACTTTTCTCCTATCCAAGGTGGACATGGCAATATTGAATTTTTAGCGTATTTAAAAAAAGAAGAGTCAGCAAGCAATCAGGTTCTTGCTGAGATTGAAGAAGTAGTAGAGAGGGCGCATAGTCAATTTAAAAATGAATAAAAAAGAGAGACTTGAAAAAATTAGACGATTTGTGACAGAGTATCAAATCGGCACGCAAGAAGAAATTGTAGAACATTTGAAAGAGGCTGGTATCACTGCCACTCAGGCAACGGTATCACGAGATATCAAAGAACTAGGTATTGTCAAAATTCCTTTGAGAGACAACACCTATGTCTATGAATTGCCAAAGTCAATCGTAAAAAGTTTGCAACTGGCTGAAGACAATATTGAGTCAGCTGAATTGATGGAAAAGATGATCAATCTCCAAGTCATCCCAGGAAATACGGCTTTTGTAAAAGCTCAGTTAATCGAGACTTTTGCGGACAAGATTTTCAGCTGTTTGGCTGATGATAGCTCGATTTTAGTCATTGCCAGAAGTGAAAGTCTAGCTGAGGAAATCTTTGAACAAGTAAAAAATTGGTAGGTCTATATGTTACTTGAAATTTCGATAAAAAACTTTGCCATTATTGAGGCTATTTCCCTCAATTTTGAAAAGGGCATGACTGTCCTGACTGGTGAAACAGGTGCAGGGAAGTCGATTATCATTGATGCCATGAATATGATGTTGGGAGCTCGTGCGACGACAGATGTTATTCGTCATGGTGCACCAAAGGCAGAGATTGAGGGGCTTTTCTCAGTTGAAAATAGTCGCCTTTTGCAGGAAATTTTCGATGAGCAAGGTTTAGAATTGGGTGATGAGATTATCATCCGTCGGGAAATCTTGCAAAATGGTCGGAGTATCAGCCGTGTGAATGGTCAGATGGTTAATCTGTCGGTTTTGCGTGCTATTGGGCAACATCTTGTAGATATTCATGGTCAGCATGACCAAGAAGAATTAATGCGTCCTCAACTGCACATCCAGATGTTGGATGAATTTGGCGATGCAGCTTTTTGGGACTTGAAAGAAACCTACCAGACGAGTTTTGATGCCTATCGAAAAATGCGCAAGCAGGTTCTGGAAGTCAAGAAAAACCAACAGGAACACAAGGCTCGTATTGAAATGTTGGAATTTCAAATGGCAGAGATTGAGGCTGCAAACTTGCAGGCTGGTGAAGACTTGGCTCTCAATCAAGAGCGAGATAAACTCCTCAATCATAAAAATATTGCGGATACACTGACCAATGCCTACAGCATGTTAGACAATGAAGACTTTTCAAGTTTGGCCAATGTTCGTTCAGCCATGAATGACATGGAAAGTGTTGAAGAGTATGACCCTGAGTACAGTGAAATTTCGAGCTCTCTGTCTGAGACCTACTATGTCTTAGAAGACATTAGCAAGCGTTTAGAAGCTATCATTGAGGACCTTGATTTTGACGGCAATCGTCTCATGCAGGTCGAGAATCGTTTGGAACTCCTTCATACCATTACCCGTAAGTATGGTGGGACTGTAGATGATGTTTTGCTGTATTTTGCCAAGATTACGGATGAATACAATCTCTTGACAGGTAATAACCTTTCGTCTGAGGACATGGAAGCAGAGCTTAAGAAATTGGAAGTCAATCTTGTTGATTTGGCAGGACAGCTTGCATCTGCTCGTCATGAATTGGCCCAGCAGCTAGAAGCAGAGATTAAGCAAGAACTGCAAGATCTTTATATGGAAAAAGCCCAGTTTCAGGTTCGTTTTAGCAAGGGCAAATTCAGTCGTGAGGGAAATGAAATGGTTGAGTTTTATATTTCAACCAACCCTGGCGAAGATTTTAAACCCTTGGTTAAGGTTGCATCTGGCGGAGAATTGTCTCGCCTCATGCTAGCCATTAAGTCTGCCTTTTCACGTAAAGAAGGCAAGACAAGTATTGTCTTTGATGAGGTGGATACGGGAGTTTCAGGTCGTGTAGCCCAAGCTATTGCACAGAAGATTCATAAAATTGGTCAGCATGGGCAGGTTCTAGCTATTTCCCATTTACCACAAGTGATCGCGATTGCGGATTATCAATTCTTTATTGAGAAGATTAGCAATGACCATTCAACAGTTTCGACTGTTCGTCTCTTGACGGTTGAAGAGCGAGTGGAGGAAGTTGCTAAGATGTTGGCAGGTGATGACGTGACAGAAGCAGCCCTGACGCAAGCCAGAGAATTGTTGAGAAACAGGGAGAAATAAGATGACAGATTATTATGTAATTGGAGATGTTCACGGAAAAGCTGGGATGCTGGAAGACCTTCTCAAAACATGGGATGGTCAGACCCAGTTGCTCTTTTTAGGGGACTTGATTGACCGTGGTGAAGATAGTCGCCGTGTCCTAGAGATGGTTAAGGACTTGGTCGATAATCAAGGGGCTATCTGTTTATCAGGAAACCACGAGTATATGTTTGACTTGGATCGATAATCCAGAAGAAAGCTATGACCACTATCGTCGCAATGGTGGAGATACAACCATTAACTCTATCCTAGGTCGTCCCTTGGATGCACCAGTTGATGGAGTTGAGGATGCCAGGCGTGTTGCTACTGAAGCGGCAGACTTAGTCGAATTTATTCGTCAAATGCCTTTTGTGGTAGAGACAGACAAGTATATCTTTGTGCACGCAGGTATTGATTTGACCTTAGACGACTGGCATGAAACCACAGATTACAAGAAAGTATGGCTTAGAAAACCATTCCACGAAGCCGAAAATCATACTGGAAAAATCATTGTCTTTGGTCATACACCAGTTTATGGTTTGTTAAAGCAAGATCGAGGTACAGCTGAGCTTTGGACTACAGAAGATGGCAAGATTGGGATGGACGGAGGAGCTGTCTATGGTGGTGTCCTTCACGGGATTGTCTTTACAGACCAAGGAATGACAGAACATCACTTTATCGAAAATGACGGCTTTGTCGCTGAAGATTAGTACTCCTAGCAGGGTATGGTCTTGTCAAAATGTCAAAAACAATTTATAATAAATAGATACCCTGAAAGGAAGAGAATCATGAACTTAGAAGAATTGAAAAAACGACAGGAGAAGATTCGTAACTTCTCTATTATCGCCCATATTGACCACGGAAAGTCGACTCTAGCAGACCGCATTTTGGAAAAGACAGAGACAGTTTCCAGTCGTGAAATGCAGGCCCAGCTTTTGGATAGCATGGATTTAGAGCGAGAACGTGGGATTACTATTAAGTTGAATGCCATTGAGCTCAATTATACTGCAAAAGATGGCGAAACTTATATTTTTCACTTGATTGACACGCCGGGGCACGTAGACTTCACCTATGAAGTTTCACGTTCACTAGCTGCCTGTGAGGGAGCGATTTTGGTGGTCGATGCTGCCCAAGGGATTGAGGCCCAAACCCTTGCCAACGTTTATCTAGCCTTGGACAATGATTTGGAAATCATGCCAGTCATTAACAAAATTGACCTACCAGCTGCAGATCCAGAGCGCGTGCGTACAGAGATTGAAGATATCATTGGTCTAGATGCCAGCGAAGCAGTCTTAGCATCAGCTAAAGCTGGTATCGGTATCGAAGAAATTCTTGAGCAAATCGTAGAAAAAGTGCCAGCGCCAACAGGTGATGTGACGGCACCACTTAAGGCCTTGATTTTCGACTCTGTTTATGATGCTTACCGTGGAGTTATTCTTCAAGTGCGTGTCATGGATGGGGTGGTCAAACCTGGCGATAAGATTCAGCTTATGAGCAATGGCAAGACTTTTGATGTTACGGAAGTCGGTATCTTTACACCCAAGGCAGTTGGTCGTGATTTCCTTGCGACTGGTGACGTTGGATATATCGCTGCATCTATCAAGACAGTTCAGGACACTCGTGTGGGTGATACCGTTACCTTGGCAACCAATCCTGCGGCTGAGCCATTACATGGTTACAAACAAATGAATCCTATGGTCTTTGCGGGTCTATATCCTATCGAGTCAAACAAGTACAATGACCTACGTGAAGCGCTTGAAAAATTGCAACTGAATGATGCTAGTCTGCAGTTTGAACCAGAAACATCTCAGGCACTTGGATTTGGTTTCCGTTGTGGTTTCCTTGGACTTCTCCATATGGATGTTATCCAAGAGCGTTTGGAACGTGAGTTCAACATTGACCTCATCATGACAGCTCCATCTGTTATCTATAAGGTTAACTTGACCGACGGTGAGTCTATGGATGTATCTAACCCATCTGAGTTCCCAGATCCTACCAAGATTGCGACCATTGAAGAGCCTTATGTTAAGGCGCAAATCATGGTACCACAGGAGTTTGTCGGTGCAGTGATGGAATTAGCTCAGCGCAAGCGTGGGGACTTTGTGACGATGGACTATATCGATGACAATCGTGTCAATGTTATCTATCAAATTCCACTTGCTGAAATCGTCTTTGACTTCTTTGACAAGCTTAAGTCTTCGACACGTGGTTATGCAAGCTTTGACTACGAATTGTCAGAGTACCGTCCATCTAAGCTGGTCAAAATGGACATCCTTCTCAATGGAGACAAGGTGGATGCCCTTAGCTTTATCGTTCATAAGGATTTTGCCTACGAACGTGGGAAACTCATCGTTGATAAGCTTAAGAAAATCATCCCTCGCCAACAATTTGAGGTTCCAATTCAAGCAGCTATTGGACACAAGATTGTGGCTCGTACTGATATCAAGGCCCTTCGTAAGAACGTACTTGCTAAGTGTTATGGTGGTGACGTTTCTCGTAAGCGTAAACTGCTTGAAAAACAAAAAGCTGGTAAGAAACGCATGAAAGCTATCGGATCAGTAGAAGTTCCACAAGAAGCCTTTCTTAGCGTCTTGAGCATGGATGAGGAATAAGTTATCATAATTGTTTTTCTTGTTAACAGGAAATTTACAGAAGAATCAATAGTAAAACAGGCTTAAATAGGCCTGTTTTTTGCATTTATAATAGGATTAAATCGTTTAAAGTGTTTGTTTTAAATGTTTGTTTTGGTTGTAAAGATAAAAAAATAAACAAAAATAATCAAAAAAAGGACAAAAAAACAACAAAAAAATTATTGACAACGGTTTCATATAGTGTTATACTTATAGTATAAAGTTAATGGAAAGAAGGGAAAAACCTTATGGGATTAGATCATTTCTTTGACAAAAACCTTGTGTTTTGCTTAGAAGCGGATAATCAAGAACATCTCTTTGATCAGGTAGCAACTTTATTGGAAGAACGAGAAATCGTGACTCCAACTTATCGTGAAGCCTTGATCACGCGTGAAAAGTCATTTCCGACTGGCTTAGATATGGAATTTTTGGGTAAGGATTTGCCGAATGTGGCTATTCCTCATACAGATATTGTTCATAATCTAGCTGAAAAAGTTGTGGTCGTTCGATTGGATAAACCGGTGACTTTCCACAATATGATTGCCCCAGATAAGGAAGTAGAAGTATCTTTACTCTTCTTTATCATTAATAACTCAAGTTCAAGTCAAACAAACATTCTTGCTCAGTTGATGGACTTCTTTACTGGAAATGGTCATCTTGAAGACCTGTCAAAAATTTCTGAACCTGAAGCCCTCTATGCTTATATAGCTGAAGCAACCACATAATCTTGTCTATTAAATATAAAATCGGAGGAAATCCATATGATTAAAATTCTTGCTGCCTGCGGTGCAGGTGTTAACTCAAGCCACCAAATTAAAAGTGCTCTTGAAGAAGAACTTTCAAACCGCGGTTTTGATGTTCACTGTGATGCAGTCATGGTAAAAGACGTTAACGAAGATCTTATCAAAGGTTATGACATCTTTACACCAATTGCTGCGACAGACCTTGGTTTTGAGCCAGGTATTCCAGTTATCGAAGCTGGACCAATCTTATTCCGTATCCCAGCTATGAGTGCTCCAGTATTTGACAATATTGAAGCAGCCATTAAAGAACATGGATTAAGCTAATTTTAATTTGTTAACATTCACATAACATAAAAAGGGAGGAACTGTTATGGATGCAATCTTTGACCTAATCGGCAAGGTTTTCAAGCCCATCTTAGATATGGGTGGACCTGTCATCATGTTAATCATTTTGACAGTATTGGCTTTACTTTTTGGAGTGAAATTCTCCAAAGCGCTTGAAGGTGGTATCAAACTTGCCATCGCTCTTACTGGTATCGGTGCTATCATCGGTATGCTAAATGGTGCTTTCTCAGCATCACTTGCAAAATTCGTTGAAAATACTGGTATCCAATTGAGTATCACTGACGTTGGTTGGGCACCACTTGCAACAATCACTTGGGGATCTGCTTGGACACTTTACTTCTTGCTTATCATGTTGATTGTCAACGTAGTGATGCTTGCTATGAAGAAAACAGATACACTTGATGTTGATATCTTCGATATCTGGCACTTGTCTATCACAGGTCTTTTGATTAAATGGTATGCTGACAACAACGGTGTGAGCCAAGGGGTTTCACTCTTGATTGCTACAGCAGCTATCGTACTTGTTGGTGTGTTGAAAATTATCAACTCTGACTTGATGAAACCTACATTTGATGACCTTCTTAACGCACCAAGTTCATCACCAATGACATCAACTCACATGAACTACATGATGAACCCAGTTATCATGGTTTTGGATAAGATTTTTGAAAAATTCTTCCCAGGTCTTGATAAATATGACTTTGATGCTGCTAAATTGAACAAAAAAATCGGTTTCTGGGGATCTAAATTCTTTATCGGTTTCATTCTTGGTATTGTTATCGGTATTATGGGGACTCCACATCCAATTGAAGGGGTTGCAGATGCAGATAAATGGCGTCTTGTTATCAAAGGATGGTTGTCTCTTGGTTTGACTGCCGGTGTATCTTTGGAACTCTTCTCACTTATCGGTTCATGGTTCATCGCAGCCGTAGAACCACTTTCACAAGGTATTACAAACGTTGCTACTAAACGTCTTCAAGGACGTAAATTCAACATCGGTCTTGACTGGCCATTCATCGCTGGTCGTGCTGAAATTTGGGCTTGTGCCAACGTACTTGCTCCAATCATGTTGATTGAAGCTGTGCTTCTTTCAAAAGTCGGAAATGGTATCTTGCCACTTGCAGGTATCATCGCTATGGGTGTTACACCAGCTCTCTTGGTTGTAACTCGTGGTAAATTGCTCCGTATGATTATCTTCGGAACACTCTTGTTGCCACTCTTCCTTCTTTCAGGTACACTTATCGCACCATTTGCAACAGAACTTGCTAAAGGTGTAGGTGCCTTCCCAGAAGGTGTGAGCCAAACTCAATTGATCACTCACTCAACTCTTGAAGGACCAATCGAAAAACTTCTTGGTTGGACAATTGGTAACACTACAACTGGTGATATCAAAGCAATCCTTGGTGCTGTAGTCTTCCTTGTATTCTATATCGGTATCTTTGCATGGTACAGAAAACAAATGATCAAACGTAACGAAGAGTACGCAGCAAAAGCAAAATAATGCGCTCCTATAAAATGTAAATTGTTAAAGCTAGGTTGTCGAAATCCAATTAGGAGTGACAGCCTAGTTTTTTATAAACTATCAAGAAATCGGAGAAAATAATGGTAATTGAATTAAAATCAGAACAATTAAGAGTTAAATTTAACAGTTTTGGTGGTGCTCTTTCTTCTATAAAAGATGCTGAGGGACTGGAGTATTTGTGGCAAGGGGATGCTACTTATTGGAGTGGACAAGCTCCTGTTCTCTTTCCCATTTGTGGTTCTTTGAGAGAGGATACAGCCTTCTACATTGATGAGAATGGGAAAGAAAGCCAAGGAAACATTCCTCGTCATGGTTTGGTTCGTAAGAAAGAGTTTGAATTAGTTGAACAGACAGACAAGAGTGTAACTTTTGCAATTGAAGACGATGAGAATAGCTATCAAAATTATCCTTATCATTTCCGCCTAGAGATCACTTATAGCCTTTCTGGCAAAACAGTACGAACTCAATACAAAATCTTTAATAAAGAAACTAACAAGGTCATGCCTTACTTTATAGGTGGACATCCAGGATTTAATTGCCCCTTACTGGATGATGAAGTCTATGAAGATTACTATTTAGAGTTTGAGAAAGAAGAGACTTGCTCTGTTCCACGTCCTTTCCCAGAAACAGGTATGTTGGATTTCCATGATAGAAGTCCATGGCTAGAAGGTCAAAAAGAATTAGACCTCAGCTATGATCTTTTCAGTATAGATGCAGTTACTTTAGATGAATTACAATCTAGAACAATTGCTCTTCGTTCTCGTAAACATGATAAGGGATTGAAAGTGCACTTTGCAGAGTTTTCAAATCTCATTATCTGGTCAACTTTAAATAAAGGACCTTTCATTGCTTTTGAACCATGGTCTGGCTTGTCAACATCCCTTGAAGAAGGAGATCATCTCGAAGATAAGAAGAATGTTCGTCTCCTAGAACCTGGTCAAGTAGATCAAATTGGTTTTGATATCGAAATTTTTTAGTTAAAAAAACACAAAAACAAACACTAACTGTTGACTTTTTTAGGAAATAGGAGTATATTATGTTTGTAACAAACAAATAATCACTTGTTATATTTTTCTTTCGCGGAGAAGGAGTATTTCTAGGAAACTGTTTTCCTAAACTTGAATAAGGTGTCATTCATCTCGTTCAATCTAATTTGTCAATAAACTGCTAGAAAGCTTTTGTAGGTAAACTGCTAACTATAAAAGGTTTTACTAGCCTAGAAAAATAAAAAGGAGTATACAATATGTCTATTGTTATCGGTGCAGATGTCTTGCAGGTTTGAGATTGAAAGAAGTTGTGAAAGACTTCTTGGAAAAAGAAAACTTCCACGTTGTGGATGTTACAGCTGAAGGTCAAGACTTTGTTGATGTGACTCTTGCTGTTGCTGCAGAAGTAAACAAAGAAGAACAAAACCTTGGTATCGTGATTGATGCTTATGGGGCTGGTCCATTTATGGTTGCAACTAAGATCGAAAGGAATGGTTCTTTGCAGAAGTATCTGACGAACGTTCAGCTTATATGACTCGTGGCCACAACAACTCACGTATGATCACTATGGGTGCACAACTTGTTGGTGATGAATTGGCTAAAAACATTGCTAAAGGATTTGTTAACGGTAAATACGATGGTGGACGTCACCAAATTAGGGTCGATATGTTGAACAAAATGTGCTAATACTCTTCAAAAATCAAGATAATCTGTCGTCAGCTCACTTTAGCTAACCTCAGTTATGCTTGCAGCTCGCTTCCTAAGCTAATCTTGATTTTTCTTGAGTAGGGATAAATGATATTAGATTTATATAATTAATCGGAGGGAATAACTAATGAGAATTGCAATTGGATGTGACCACATCGTAACAGATGAAAAAATGGCGGTTTCAGAATTTTTGAAATCAAAAGGATATGAAGTCATTGACTTTGGTACATATGACCATACACGTACTCACTACCCAATCTTTGGTAAAAAAGTAGGGGAGGCTGTAACTAGTGGTCAAGCTGATCTTGGGGTATGTATCTGTGGTACTGGTGTTGGTATTAACAACGCTGTAAATAAAGTTCCAGGTGTTCGTTCTGCCTTGGTTCGTGATATGACAACAGCCCTTTATGCTAAAGAACAATTGAACGCCAACGTTATCGGTTTTGGTGGTAAGATTACTGGTGAATTGCTCATGTGCGATATCATCGAAGCTTTCATCCATGCTGAATACAAACCATCTGAAGAAAACAAGAAATTGATTGCGAAAATTGAACACGTTGAAAGTCACAATGCTCAACAAACAGACGCAAACTTCTTCACTGAATTCCTTGAAAAATGGGATCGCGGAGAATACCACGACTAAGAGGTGACCTATGATTTTAACAGTCACAATGAACCCATCCATTGATATTTCCTATCCCTTGGATGAGTTGAAGATTGATACTGTCAATCGTGTGGTGGATGTAACCAAAACGGCTGGTGGTAAGGGACTCAATGTTACCCGAGTACTTTCAGAATTTGGGGATTCTGTTCTTGCTACTGGTTTAGTGGGTGGCAAACTTGGTGAGTTTTTGGTTGAAAATATCGATGATCAAGTAAAGAAAGATTTCTTCTCAATTCAGGGAGAAACTCGGAACTGTATCGCTATTCTCCACGGAGACAATCAAACAGAAGTTCTTGAAAAAGGTCCTGTTGTATTGGATCAGGAAGGTCAAGACTTTTTGGTACATTTCAAAAATCTCCTGGATTCAGTTGAAGTAGTCGCTATTTCAGGTAGTCTCCCAGCTGGTCTTCCAGTTGATTACTATGCGAGCTTGGTAGAACTTGCTAATCAAGCTGGTAAACCTGTTGTCTTGGACTGCTCTGGTGCAGCACTTCAGGCGGTTCTTGAATCACCACATAAACCAACAGTCATCAAACCAAATAATGAGGAATTGTCTCAACTTCTAGGTAGAGAAGTTTCTGAGGATTTGGATGAATTAAAAGAAGTCCTTCAAGAACCTTTGTTTGCAGGTATTGAATGGATTATCGTTTCACTTGGTGCCAACGGTGCCTTGCCAAACATGGTGATACTTTCTATAAGGTAGATATTCCTAGAATTCAGGTGGTAAATCCTGTCGGATCTGGAGATTCTACTGTAGCAGGAATTTCTTCAGGACTTCTTCATAAAGAATCGGATGCAGAATTACTCATCAAGGCAAATGTCCTTGGTATGCTCAATGCTCAAGAAAAAATGACTGGTCATGTCAACATGGCCAACTATCAAGCTCTATATGATCAATTAATAGTAAAAGAGGTATAAAATGGCTTTAACAGAACAAAAACGTGCACGCTTAGAAAAACTTTCTGATGAAAATGGAATCATCTCAGCTCTTGCATTTGACCAACGTGGTGCTTTGAAACGCCTCATGGCTCAACACCAAACAGAAGAACCAACTGTGGCTCAAATGGAAGAACTTAAAGTTTTGGTAGCAGATGAATTGACTAAATACGCTTCATCAATGCTTCTTGACCCTGAGTATGGACTTCCAGCGACTAAAGCTCTTGATGAAAAAGCTGGTCTTCTCCTTGCTTATGAAAAAACAGGTTATGATACAACAAGCACAAAACGCTTGCCAGACTGCTTGGATGTTTGGTCTGCAAAACGTATTAAAGAAGAAGGTGCAGATGCAGTTAAATTCTTGCTTTACTATGATGTAGATAGCTCAGATGAACTCAACCAAGAAAAACAAGCTTACATCGAACGTATTGGTTCTGAGTGTGTGGCTGAAGATATCCCATTCTTCCTTGAAATCCTAGCTTACGATGAAAAAATTGCTGACGCTGGTTCTGTAGAATATGCGAAAGTAAAACCACACAAAGTTATCGGTGCTATGAAAGTCTTCTCAGACCCACGCTTTAACATTGATGTCTTGAAAGTTGAAGTTCCTGTTAACATTAAATATGTTGAAGGCTTCGCTGAAGGTGAAGTAGTTTATACACGTGAAGAAGCAGCAGCCTTCTTCAAAGCCCAAGATGAAGCAACTAACTTGCCATACATCTACTTGAGTGCTGGTGTATCAGCTAAACTCTTCCAAGATACTCTTGTATTTGCCCATGAATCAGGTGCAAACTTTAACGGAGTTCTTTGTGGCCGTGCTACATGGGCTGGATCAGTTGAAGCATACATCAAAGATGGTGAAGCAGCAGCTCGCGAATGGCTTCGCACAACTGGTTTTGAAAACATTGACGAACTCAACAAAGTTCTTCAAACAACAGCGACTTCATGGAAAGAACGCGTGTAAGTAAGTCCTCCTAGGTTAGGAACATGAATCTAAAAAAATTTAAAAAAAGTTGTATGTAAAGGTTTACAAAATAACTTACTTGTGCTATACTTAAATCACAAGTTAATACAAGGTGAGTGTTACTAAGTAATATTAGGCATGATCACAGGTGAATTAGAAATCGGATGATTTTCTAGTTCATTTGTGGTCATTTTTTGTACTAATATACCTTTAAGATATAAAAGGAGGTTGACATGTATCGAATTCTAAATCCCATGAATCACAATGTCTCGCTTGTCAGAAATGATAAAGGAGAAGAAGTGATTGTGATTGGTAAGGGGATTGCATTTGGAAAGAAGAAAGGGGATTTGATTGCTGAACATCAGGTGGAGAAAATTTTTCGGATGAAGACCGAAGAGTCCAGAGAAAACTTTATGGCTCTTCTCAAAGATGTTCCGCTTGATTTTATCACAGTGACCTATGAGATTATTGATAAGCTATCAAAGAAATATCATTATCCGATTCAAGAGTATCTCTATGTAACCTTGACAGATCATATTTACTGTTCTTACCAAGCTCTGGCACAAGGAAGGTACAAGGATAGTAATCTGCCAGATATTTCCACTAAGTATCCTGTCGCTTTTCAAATCGCAAATGAAGCATTTGAAATTTACCGTCAGAAGCTAGCGGATCATTTTCCTGAGGACGAAATTATTCGGATTGCTTATCATTTCATTAATGCCGAAGGTGAAAATGAAGTGGAACTTGTGGAGTCGATTGATAAGAGGAAAGAAATTCTCAGGAATGTTGAAGAAGTTTTAACGGACTATGCAATTCAACGAACCAAAGAGAATAATCATTTCTATGATCGTTTTATGATTCATTTGAATTATTTCTTGGATTATTTAGACAGATCTAGAGATGATAACCAATCACTTCTGGATATGGAAGATCATATTAAACAATCCTATCCAAAAGCGTTCGAGATTGGTTCCAAGATCTATGATGTGATTACGCAACATACGGGTCTTGATTTGTATAAAAGTGAACGAGTTTATCTAGTTCTACATATCCAACGTTTATTGTCATAAAAATTTATTTAAAACTATATAAGGAGAATTCTATCATGAATAGAGAAGAAGTAACATTGTTAGGTTTTGAAATCGTAGCCTATGCTGGCGATGCTCGTTCAAAACTATTGGAAGCTTTAAAGGCTGCTGAAGCTGGTGATTTTGCGAAAGCAGATAGCTTAGTTGAGGAAGCTGGTTCTTGCATTGCAGAGGCTCACCACGCGCAAACAAGTCTATTGGCTAAGGAAGCTTCTGGTGAGGACTTAGCCTATAGTGTAACCATGATGCATGGCCAAGACCACTTGATGACAACTATCTTATTAAAAGATTTGATGCACCATTTAATTGAACTGTACAAGAGAGGAGTTAAATAATGAATAAACTAATTGCATTTATTGAGAAAGGAAAACCTTTCTTTGAGAAACTATCTCGTAATATCTATCTTCGTGCTATTCGTGATGGTTTCATTGCAGGTATGCCTGTTATTCTCTTCTCAAGTATCTTTATCTTAATCGCCTTTGTACCAAACTCATGGGGCTTTAAATGGTCTGATGAAGTTGTAGCATTTCTGATGAAACCTTATAGCTATTCTATGGGTATTCTGGCTCTCTTGGTAGCTGGTACAACAGCTAAGTCATTGACCGACTCAGTAAACCGTAGCATGGAGAAAACCAATCAAATCAACTATATGTCAACACTGTTAGCAGCTATTGTTGGTTTGTTGATGTTGGCAGCTGATCCTATCGAAAATGGCCTAGCTACTGGATTCTTGGGGACAAAAGGTTTGCTTTCAGCCTTCCTTGCTGCCTTTGTTACTGTAGCCATCTATAAGGTTTGTGTTAAGAACAACGTCACTATTCGTATGCCTGACGAAGTTCCACCAAATATTTCACAAGTCTTTAAAGATGTGATTCCATTCACTCTATCTGTTGTTTCTCTTTATGCTCTTGATTTACTAGCTCGTCATTTTGTTGGGTCAAGTGTAGCGGAATCAATCGGTAAATTCTTCGCACCACTCTTCTCAGCAGCAGACGGATACCTTGGTATTACCATTATCTTTGGTGCCTTTGCCTTCTTCTGGTTTGTTGGTATCCATGGTCCATCTATCGTTGAACCAGCAATCGCAGCTATTACCTATGCCAATGCCGAAGTCAACTTGAATCTTCTCCAACAAGGTATGCACGCTGACAAGATTCTTACTTCTGGTACACAAATGTTTATCGTTACCATGGGTGGTACTGGTGCGACACTGGTTGTTCCATTCATGTTCATGTGGTTAACAAAATCAAAACGTAACCGTGCAATCGGACGTGCTTCAGTAGTTCCAACTTTCTTTGGTGTAAATGAACCAATCTTGTTTGGTGCACCACTTGTTTTGAACCCAATCTTCTTTATCCCATTCATCTTTGCTCCAATCGCAAACGTATGGATCTTTAAGTTCTTTATCGAAACACTTGGCATGAACTCATTTACTGCTAATCTACCATGGACAACTCCAGCTCCACTAGGTCTAGTTCTTGGAACTAACTTCCAAGTTCTATCATTCATTCTTGCTGCCCTTCTAATCGTGGTTGACGTAATCATTTACTATCCATTCCTTAAAGTATATGATGAACAAATTCTCGAAGAAGAGCGTTCAGGTAAGTCTAATGATGAATTGAAAGACAAAGTTGCGCCAACTTCAACACTGCAAAAGCAGATGCTATTCTTGAAAAAGCGGGTGTAGAAGCAACACAAAATACCATCACTGAAGAAACAAATGTCCTCGTTCTCTGTGCAGGTGGAGGTACAAGTGGACTTCTTGCAAATGCTTTGAACAAGGCAGCTGCAGAATACAATGTCCCTGTGAAAGCAGCAGCAGGTGGCTATGGTGCTCACCGTGAAATGTTACCAGAGTTTGATCTAGTTATCCTTGCCCCTCAAGTTGCTTCAAACTTTGAAGACATGAAAGCAGAAACAGATAAGCTCGGTATTAAACTTGCGAAAACAGAAGGCGCTCAATACATCAAATTAACTCGTGATGGAAAAGGTGCTCTAGCATTTGTACAAGCGCAATTTGATTAACGATAGGGACTCTGAAATAGTCTCCTCTCGTTACGGAAATCGCTATGTTGAATTTCCTAATCGCCTTATTAATTCGTCGGTAAAAAGACATCGTTTTTACTTCCTCATGTCACAATTCGATTAAGGCTAGGGACTCTGAAATAGTCTCCTCTCGTTACGGAAATCGCTATGGCGAATTTCCTAATCGCCTTGTTAATTCGTTGGTAAAAAGATAACGTTTTACCTCCTCATGTCACAATTCGGTGACTTGGTACAAAAAGTGAGATGGAGAAGGATGGCTCACTGACTCCTCTCCTCTCACTTTTACTTTATTTAAATCAAGAAATAGGTGAAAAAAATGACAAAAACATTACCAAAAGACTTTATTTTTGGTGGCGCAACAGCTGCCTATCAAGCAGAAGGTGCTACACATATTGATGGTAAAGGACCAGTAGCGTGGGATAAATATCTTGAAGATAACTACTGGTACACTGCAGAACCAGCCAGTGACTTTTACAATCGATATCCAGTTGACCTCAAGCTAGCAGAAGAGTATGGTGTCAATGGTATTCGAATTTCTATTGCCTGGTCACGTATTTTCCCGACTGGTTATGGTCAAGTAAATGCTAAAGGTGTTGAGTTTTATCATAATTTATTTGCAGAGTGTCACAAACGTCATGTTGAGCCCTTTGTAACTCTTCATCACTTTGACACGCCAGAAGCTCTCCACTCAAATGGAGACTTCTTAAACCGTGAAAATATTGAACACTTTGTAGAATACGCGGCTTTCTGTTTTGAAGAATTCCCAGAAGTTAACTATTGGACAACCTTTAATGAAATTGGACCAATCGGTGATGGTCAATACTTGGTTGGTAAATTCCCTCCAGGAATTCAGTACGACCTTGCCAAAGTCTTCCAATCGCACCACAATATGATGGTTTCTCATGCGCGTGCAGTCAAGCTATATAAAGATAAAGGTTATAAAGGTGAAATTGGTGTTGTTCACGCACTGCCTACTAAATATCCTCTAGATCCTGAAAATCCAGCAGATGTTCGCGCTGCTGAGTTGGAAGATATTATTCACAATAAATTTATCTTAGATGCAACTTATCTAGGTCGCTATTCAGATGAAACAATGGAAGGTGTCAACCATATCTTATCAGTCAATGGTGGTAGCTTAGATCTTCGTGAAGAAGATTTCACAGCATTAGAAGCAGCAAAAGATTTGAACGACTTCCTTGGAATCAATTACTATATGAGTGACTGGATGGAAGCCTTTGATGGAGAAACTGAAATTATCCATAATGGTAAGGGTGAGAAAGGAAGCTCTAAATACCAAATCAAAGGTGTTGGTCGTCGTGTAGCTCCTGACTATGTACCACGTACAGACTGGGATTGGATTATATATCCTCAAGGTTTGTATGATCAAATCATGCGAGTGAAGAAAGATTATCCTAACTACAAGAAGATTTACATCACTGAAAATGGACTTGGTTATAAAGATGAGTTTGTCGATAACACTGTTTACGATGATGGTCGTATTGATTATGTGAAACAACACTTGGAAGTCTTGTCTGATGCGATTGCAGATGGCGCTAATGTAAAAGGTTACTTCATTTGGTCATTAATGGACGTCTTCTCATGGTCAAATGGATATGAGAAACGTTATGGTCTCTTCTATGTAGACTTTGAAACTCAAGAACGTTATCCTAAGAAATCAGCTCACTGGTACAAGAAAGTAGCGGAAAGTCAGATTATAGACTAGTAGAATTAGTAATTAGATATAGAATTCTAGTGAGGCAAAAAGATGTTCAAAGATTTTTATCCAATCAATTTATGAAAAAGTTTATATTATCAATTTTGATAAATGTTCTCAAATACCTTGTTTGACTAATGATGAGCTGAAAAATCTTGGGAAATGGTATGTCTCGACCGGTAAAGAATGGATTTGCCATTCAGACTATGAGCTGGAAGAATTTAAAAAAATATCTTTTTAAATTTTTATCAGTCCTGAAGAACAGGATAATATCTCCTTTGATTCAGATTTTTGTGCCGTTTCAACAATCATAAAGAATCTAGGAAACTCTTTGTAAAAATCTTCATCAAAAAAATGCGTCATATTAAGATTCTTATTTTTCTTGATATGACGCATTTTATATTTTATCAATCCTCAGTTTTATGGTTTAGAAAGAATAATTTTTTTGTTTGTTTTTGAAAGTTGTTCAAACGTTTCTTTGCTCAGTTTAGAATCTGAAACGATGGTATCAATATCAGAGATATTGTAGAAGGTATAGAAATCAAATTTATTGAACTTACTATTGTCAGCTAGTAAGTATTTTTTATTGGAATTATTGAGGGCGATGCGTTGGGATTCACCTTCCTCTTCACTAAAGGTCGCAATCGCATTGTCCTTAATACCATTACAGCTAACGAAGGCTTTAGAAAATTGAAGATTAGCCAAGTTTTGCAAGGTTAGTGTTCCCACAAAGGCTCCAGTGATAGAGCGGTAATTCCCACCAATTAAAATCAAATCTGTTAGTTTCGTTCGTTTAAGATGAGAAAGACTGGTAAACTGTTTGTTACAACACGAATATTATCAATTGGAAGTTCACGAGCAAAAGATTCTAAAGTTGTACCAGGGCCGATAAAAATAGTTTCCCCCTCATCAATCAAATGGCCTGCAAAACGGCTAATTTCTTGTTTTTCTGCGATTTGTAAGCTTTGTTTTTCAATATTGGAACGTTCATTATTTAAAATAGAACCTGTGCGAATTTTTTCAGCTCCCCCGTGCACCCGAACAAGTAAATCCTTGTCTGCTAACTCTTGCAAGTAGCGTCTAGCAGTCATATCCGACACATCCAAGCGAGTCATGATTTCTTTGACAGTAATAGTTCCCTTTGTATTTACCGTTTCTAGAATATTATCTAGTTTTTCCTGCTTTAACATCCTTATCACCTCTATTTCTATTACTATTTTATCATAAAGTATTCAATCAATCAATTTAAAAAACAAAAGAAAACAAAAACAAAAATATCATGGTTGTTTTAAACAAGCCATGATATTTGTTATTGCTTATAAAATAGATAACATTAGTCTAAACCGTAGTTGTAATCATCGTCTTGCATGGCTTCAACTTCACCAAGGAGGTAACCATTTCCGACTTGAGAGAAGAAGTCGTGGTTGGAAGTTCCTGTTGAAATACCGTTCATAACGATTGGGTTGACATCATCAGCTGAATCTGGGAAGAGTGGATCTTGCCCCAAGTTCATGAGTGCCTTGTTGGCATTGTAGCGAAGGAAGGTCTTGACTTCTTCTGTCCAACCAACACCGTCATAGAGGCTTTCTGTATAACCTTCTTCGTTTTCATAAAGAGTATAGAGCAGGTCGTACATCCATTCTTTTAGCTTTTCTTGCTCTTCTTCAGGTAATTCATTGAAACCAAGTTGGAATTTGTAACCAATGTAGGTTCCGTGAACAGATTCATCACGAATAATTAATTTGATGATTTCCGCAACGTTGGCTAATTTGTTGTTACCGAGATAGTAGAGGGGAGTGAAGAAACCTGAATAGAAAAGGAAGGTTTCGAGGAAGACGCTGGCAACTTTCTTTTCAAGTGGGCTACCGTTTAGGTAGATTTCGTTGACAATCTCAGCCTTCTTTTGTAGGTAAGGATTGGTATTGGTCCATTCGAAAATTTCTTCAATCTCAGCCTTAGTATTCAAGGTAGAAAAGATTGATGAGTAAGATTTTGCGTGGACAGATTCCATAAATTGGATGTTATTGAAAACAGCTTCCTCATGGGGTGTACGGATGTCTGCGCGAAGGGCTTGAACCCCAGTTTCAGATTGCATAGTATCGAGAAGGGTTAAACCACCAAAGACTTTCCCAACCAAGTCTTTTTCTACATTTGATAGCTTTCTCCAGTCATCCAAGTCATTTGACAAGGGAATACGTGTATCAAGCCAGAATTGCTCCGTCAGTTTTTCCCAAGTTGATTTGTCGATGACATCTTCGATGGCATTCCAGTTAATGGCTTTGTAGTAAGTTTCCATTTGAAATCTCTTTCTTAAATTGATAGTAAAGAATGAAGGTCATTTATTAGTTAAAAAAATTTAACATGATTTATCCTATTATTTTTCAAAAATCTATTTGAATTTTTTTAATAAAACGGATTCAAAAGTTAGCGACTCTTCCTCTGCAGTATCTATATATTTTGTTTGAACAGTCAAGATATATGAATCTGTGTTAATTGAATAAATACTAATATCCTGATTGGAAACAGGTGCTAGATGAATTGAATCTATGTTTAGCTTTTTTTCCTTAAGTCTTGCTCAGCATTTTTTTAGTATATAACCATAATCTTCTCTTACAACAATATTACGTAATTCAATGCGAGTACCTAGTAGTAATGTCTTTACAAACATTTGGATTTTTATGCTCTTTTGACATTATTAAGTAATTTATTCTTTTTGAAAATATTTATTAATACAAGCGCAAAAAAAGGTATGGTAGAAGAATAGATAATAGAAAATATAGTGGACAAGACTGTATCATTTCCCAGTTTAAATTTGTATAGAAGCAGTGTATTTCCTTGATTGCACTAATGATTAAAGGGTAAGATGTAAAAGTATAAATATAGATATTTTTATGGTAATGATATACTTATTTATTTTAACTTCATCAACAATTTCAATATTTTTTTATAATTAAAAAAATAGCTTATTTGCATCTATATTAGCAAAAAAAGAAGGAATAGTGATGAAAAAAATCATTATTAGAGTTGAATTATAATCTAATTTGGAGTTGACCCAAATTGATAAAAAAACCAAATAAATAACCAAGAATTGCTAATGCAAAAAAATAGAAAAATATTGAATTATTTTTTTCTTTATTTCCATTAAATCACACAGCTCTCACATTGGTTGGCACCGACTTCTCCACCATCATCTGTAAAGGTACGGACGTAGTAGATAGACTTGATTCCCTTGTTAAAGGCATAGTTACGAAGGATAGACAAGTCACGTGTCGTTTGTTTATTTTCCTTCTTCCATTCGTAAAGTCCTTTTGGAATGTCACTACGCATGAAGAGGGTGAGTGAAAGTCCTTGGTCCACGTGCTCAGTCGCGCAGCGTAAACATCAATCACCTTACGCATATCCATGTCGTAGGCAGAAGTGTAGTAAGGAATGGTTTCTGTTGACAAACCAGCAGCAGGATAGTAGATTTTACCAATTTTCTTCTCTTGGCGTTCTTCGATACGTTGCGTAATCGGGTGGATAGAAGCAGAAACATCGTTGATATAGCTGATAGAACCATTTGGTGCTACAGCAAGGCGGTTTTGGTGGTAAAGACCATCTGCTTGAACCTTGTCGCGAAGTTCAGCCCAGTCAGCAGCACTTGGGATAAAGACATCTTTGAAGAGTTCTTTAACACGGTCTGATTTTGGAACAAACTCGCCTGTAATATACTTGTCAAAGTAGCTTCCCTTAGCATAGTCTGATTTTTCAAAGTTATGGAAGGTAATACCACGTTCACGCGCGATATTGTTTGACTCAACCAAGGTCCAGTAGTTCATGAGCATGAAGTAGATGCTTGTAAATTCAACAGACTCAGGCGATCCATATTCAATCAATTGTTGGGCAAGGTAGCTGTGAAGTCCCATAGCACCAAGACCAAAGGTATGAGCTTGGCTATTTCCGTGGTCGATGGTAGGCACAGCTACGATGTGTGAACTATCTGTAACGAAAGTAAGGGCACGAACCATAGCACGGATAGAACGACCAAAGTCAGGGGAAGTCATCATGTTAACCACGTTGGTTGAACCAAGGTTACATGAAACGTCCGTCCCCATTTGAAGGAATTCTTGAGCATCGTTGATCAAGCTTGGTTCTTGAACTTGAAGAATCTCAGAACACAAGTTACTCATAATAATCTTACCATCAACTGGATTTGCACGGTTAGCCGTATCAATGTTGACTACATAAGGGTAGCCAGATTCTTGTTGCAATTTAGAGATTTCAGTTTCCAAATCACGCGCCTTGATTTTTGTCTTGCGGATATTTGGATTTGCGACTAGCTCATCGTATTTTTCAGTGATGTCGATGTAGTTAAATGGCACACCGTATTCAAGCTCTACTGAGTATGGGCTGAAGAGGTACATTTCTTCATTTTTACGTGCTAATTCGTAGAATTTATCGGGCACCACAACACCAAGTGAAAGGGTCTTAACACGAACTTTTTCATCGGCGTTTTCTTTCTTAGTGGAAAGGAAGGCAATAATATCTGGGTGGAAGACGTTGAGGTAGACAACACCAGCACCTTGACGTTGACCCAATTGGTTTGAGTAAGAGAAGCTATCTTCGAAAAGTTTCATAACTGGAACGACCCCAGAAGCTGCTCCTTCATAGCCTTTGATAGGTGCACCAGCTTCACGAAGGTTGCTGAGGGTAATTCCAACACCACCACCGATACGTGAAAGTTGAAGAGCTGAGTTGATAGAACGTCCGATAGAGTTCATATCATCTGTTACCTGAATTAAGAAACAGGATACCAACTCCCCACGACGAGCACGTCCAGCATTCAAGAAGGAAGGAGTAGCAGGTTGGTAGCGTTGGTGGATGATTTCATTGGCAATATCGATTGCAACAGCTTCATTGCCATCAGCGAAATAAAGGGCGTTAAAGAAGACGCGGTCTTCCATGCTTTCAAGATAATATTCACCGTCGTTGGTTTTTCAAAGCATATTGATTGTAAAATTTATAGGCAGCCATGAAAGACTTGAATTGGAAATTTTGATCTTTGATAAATTGCGACAATTCTTCCAAAAATTCTGGACGGTATTTCTTGATAAAGTCTGTTTCGATGTAGTTGTGTTCAATGAGGTAGTTGATTTTATCCTTGATTGAATCAAAAACCATAGTGTTTGGAACTACATTTTCTTTAAAGAAGGCATCCAAGGCTTCCTTATCTTTATGAAGCATGATTTGTCCATTGACAGGACGGTTGATTTCGTTATTGAGACGGAAGTAAGTCACGTCCTCAAGATGTTTTAATCCCATAAAATTTCCCTTATCTAATTACAAAAGAAAGGCTTCTAAGTTAGCCCTAGAAGCAGTTTCTTCTGGATGATGTACTAAGATTATGCTAATTGTTTCAATTTTCCTGGTTGGAAACCTGAAAAGACTTCAGTTGGTGTTTGGATAACAGGAGCTGCGCTGAAACCGAGCTCTTTAACTTGATCGATGTACTCAGGTTGCTCATCGAGATTGATTTCGCGATAAGCGACATTATTACTGTCCAAGAAACGTTTGGTCATTTTACATTGGACACAGTTGTTTTTAGAATAAACGGTTACCATTGTGTAACTCCTCTTTCAAAATAGATTACTTTCCTAGTATATCAGAAAATAAATTTTTGTCAATGATTTGAAACTAAATATAGTGGTCTATTTTTCTGCTCGAGCTCACAAAACACAATATGTAGTGTTTGCTTTGTGAAATAGTGATGATAATCCTACAAGTAGTTTTTTGGAAAACTATATCCTGTGTTTTGTTATCTTGAATAGAAGATTTTCAGCAAGTTATCTGAAAGGAAATCGAATAAATCCCATAAAATGCTTGAAAAAAATCCTAGAAGATGATATAATACCAAATTGTAAGGGTTATCACATATAACTCAAAAAAGAAAGAACAAAAGGAGAGTCAAACTATGGCTTCTAAAGATTTCCACGTAGTGGCAGAAACAGGTATTCACGCACGTCCAGCAACATTGTTGGTACAAACTGCAAGCAAATTTGCTTCAGATATCACTCTTGAGTACAAAGGTAAATCAGTTAACCTTAAATCAATCATGGGTGTTATGAGTCTTGGTGTTGGCCAAGGTGCTGACGTAACTATCTCAGCTGAAGGTGCAGATGCAGATGACGCTATCGCTGCAATCTCAGAAACAATGGAAAAAGAAGGATTGGCATAAGGAAAATGACAGAAATGCTTAAAGGAATCGCAAAGATCTGACGGTGTTGCAGTTGCAAAAAGCATATCTACTCGTTCAACCGGATTTGTCATTCGAGACTGTTTCAGTCGAAGATACAAACGCAGAAGAGGCTCGTTTGGATGTAGCTCTTGAAGCTTCTCAAAACGAGCTTTCTCTATCCGTGAGAAAGCTGTAGGTACGCTTGGTGAAGAAGTGACTCAAGTTTTTGACGCTCATTTGATGGTTCTTGCTGACCCAGAATTGATTGGTCAGATTAAAGAAACAATCCGTGCTAAGAAAGTCAATGCTGAAGCAGGTCTTAAAGAAGTGACGGACATGTTCATCACTATCTTTGAAGGCATGGAAGACAATCCATATATGCAAGAACGTGCAGCGGATATCCGCGACGTGACAAAACGTGTATTGGCAAACCTTCTTGGTAAAAAAATTGCCAAACCCAGCTTCTATCAATGAAGAAGTAATCGTGATTGCGCATGACTTGACACCATCTGATACAGCTCAATTGGACAAAAACTTTGTAAAAGCTTTTGTAACAAACATCGGTGGACGTACAAGCCACTCAGCTATCATGGCACGTACACTTGAAATTGCAGCTGTATTGGGAACAAATAACATCACTGAAGTAGTGAAAGACGGCGATATCCTTGCCGTTAACGGAATTACTGGTGAAGTAATTATCAACCCAACAGATGAACAAGCGGTAGAATTTAAAGCGACTGGTGAAGCTTATGCTAAACAAAAAAAGCTGAATGGGCACTTTTGAAAGATGCTCAAACAGTGACTGCTGACGGTAAACACTTCGAGTTGGCTGCTAACATCGGTACTCCAAAAGACGTTGAAGGTGTTAACAACAACGGTGCAGAAGCTGTTGGACTTTACCGTACAGAGTTCTTGTACATGGATTCTCAAGATTTCCCAACTGAAGATGAGCAGTATGAAGCATACAAAGCTGTTCTTGAGGGAATGAATGGTAAACCAGTTGTCGTTCGTACAATGGATATCGGTGGAGATAAGGAACTTCCTTACTTCGATATGCCACATGAAATGAACCCATTCCTTGGATTCCGTGCCCTTCGTATCTCTATTTCTGAAACTGGAGATGCAATGTTCCGTACACAAATCCGTGCCCTTCTTCGTGCTTCTGTCCATGGTCAATTGCGTATCATGTTCCCAATGGTTGCCCTCTTGAAAGAATTCCGTGCAGCTAAAGCAGTTTATGAAGAAGAAAAAGCAAACCTTCTTGCTGAAGGTGTTGCAGTTGCGGATGACATCCAAGTTGGTATCATGATTGAAATCCCTGCAAAGAAGAATGCTTGCAGACCAATTTGCAAAAAGAAGTAGACTTCATGTCAATTGGTACAAACGACTCGATCCAATACTCAATGGCGACAGACCGTATGAACGAGCAAGTTTCATACCTTTACTAACCATATAACCCATCAATCCTTCGCTTGATTAACAACGTTATCAAAGGCGACTCACGCTGAAGGTAAATGGGCTGGTATGTGTGGTGAGATGGCTGGTGACCAAAAAAAGCTGTTCCACTTCTTGTTGGAATGGGCTTGGATGAGTTCTCTATGTCAGCAACATCTGTACTTCGTACACGTAGTTTGATGAAGAAATTGGACACTGCTAAGATGGAAGAGTACGCTAACCGTGCCCTTACAGAGTGTTCAACAATGGAAGAAGTTCTTGAACTTCAGAAAGAATACGTTAACTTTGATTAATCGAAAACTCCTTGCAACTTAGTTGCAAGGAGTTTTTATAGTATAAAAATCTATTAACTAGTTCATAAAAATGCTTGACAATAAAAATTGGAGTAGAATATTAACTGGTTAAATAACTAGTTAAGGAGTTTTTTTATGAAGAAACAAAATTTGTTTTTAGTGTTGTTAAGTGTCTTTCTTTTTGTGTTTAGTCGCTTGTGGGCAGAAGGAGAGCCAGTCAGGTAAAGGGATGAAAATTGTGACTAGTTTTTATCCTATCTATGCCATGGTCAAGGAAGTATCTGGTGACTTGAATGATGTTCGAATGATTCAGTCAAGTAGCGGAATTCACTCCTTTGAACCTTCAGCAAATGATATCGCAGCCATCTATGATGCAGATGTATTTGTCTACCATTCACATACACTTGAATCTTGGGCAGGAAGTCTGGATCCCAATCTAAAAAAATCCAAAGTTAAAGTTTTAGAGGCTTCAGAAGGAATGACATTGGATCGTGTCCCTGGTCTAGAAGATGTGGAAGCAGGTGATGGAGTTGATGAAAAAACGCTCTATGACCCTCACACATGGCTAGATCCTGAAAAAGCTGGAGAAGAAGCTCAAATTATCGCTGATAAACTTTCAGAGGTGGATAGTGAACATAAAGAAACTTATCAAAAAAATGCGCAAGCCTTTATCAAAAAAGCTCAAGAATTGACTAAGAAATTCCAACCTAAATTTGAAAAAGCGAGTCAGAAAACATTTGTAACCCAACATACAGCCTTTTCTTATCTAGCGAAGCGATTTGGACTCAATCAACTTGGAATCGCAGGTATCTCTCCGGAACAAGAACCAAGTCCAAGACAACTAACAGAAATTCAGGAATTTGTTAAAACCTATAAGGTTAAGACGATTTTTACAGAAAGTAATGCTTCTTCGAAAGTAGCTGAAACTCTTGTTAAATCAACAGGTGTAGGTCTTAAAACTCTGAATCCTTTAGAAGCAGACCCACAAAACGATAAGACTTATCTAGAAAACCTAGAAGACAATATGAGTATTTTAGTAGAAGAATTGAAATGAGGAGATTATGAAAATCAATAAAAAATATCTAGCTGGGTCAGCAGCTGCACTTGTTTTAAGTGTCTGTGCTTATGAACTAGGTTTGCATCAAGCCCAAACTGTAAAAGAAAATAATCGTGTTTCATACATTGATGGTAACCAACCAAGCCAAAAGGCAGAGACTTTGACACCTGATGAAGTCAGTAAAAAAGAAGGTATAAATGCTGAGCAAATTGTTATCAAGATTACGGACCAAGGTTATGTGACTTCTCATGGAGACCATTATCACTACTATAATGGCAAGGTTCCTTATGATGCTATCATCAGTGAAGAACTTCTGATGAAAGATCCAAATTATCAGTTGAAGGATTCAGACATTGTCAATGAAATCAAGGGTGGCTATGTGATTAAGGTAGATGGTAAGTATTATGTCTATCTAAAGGATGCGATCCCACGCTGATAATGTTCGATCAAAAGAAGAAATCACTCGTCAGAAGCAGGAACACGGTAGTAATCACGGAGGTGGTTCTAGCGATAAAGCGGTAGTAGTCGCTAGAGCTCAGGTCGCTATACAACGGATGATGGTTATATCTTTAATGCCTCTGATATCATTGAGGACACGGGTGATGCCTATATCGTTCCTCATGGCAATCATTTCCACTATATTCCTAAGAGTGACTTGTCTGCCAGTGAATTAGTCTGCACTCGAGCCTTCCTATCTGGAAAAGGTAATCAACCAAGCTCAGTTGGGTATCGTCCTTCAACAAATTCTTCTAGCAGCTCATCAGAGGCATCAAATAGTAGTTCATATGGACAAATGAATCAAAGCAATGTTGAAGCAAATACTAGAAGATGGACTCCAAGTGTTAGCCCACAAGTGGATAATAGCTATCAAGCTAGTCCGAGTGAAGACGTATCCAGTCTCTTGAAACAACTTTATGCTTTGCCACTTAGCCAACGACATGTGGAATCAGATGGGCTTGTCTTTGATCCGGCGCAGATTACAAGAAAAACTGCGAATGGTGTTGCAGTGCCACACGGAGATCATTATCACTTTATTCCTTATTCTCAAATGTCTGATTTAGAGCAGAAGATTGCAAGAATGATTTCTGAAAATTATCAAGGAAATCATACTACTGCAGGTGATAAAGAATTAAAACCAATTCCGACTCCAAGCCTTCCAAATTTAATTCCATCTCCTGTTTTGCCAGCTCTTAGCTTAAAACCTTTGAAACCTATTGTAAAACCGGCTCCTACTCCAAATCCTAAAATAGACTCAAATTCTGCTTTGGTTAGTCAGCTGGTACGAAAAGTTGGAGAAGGATATGTTTTCGAAGAAAAAGTAATCTCACGCTATGTTTTTGCGAAAGATTTACCATCTGAAACTGTTAAAAATCTTGAAAGCAAGTTATCAAAACAAGAGAGTGTATCACACGCTTTAACTGCTAAAAAAGAAAAAGTTGCTCCTCGTGACCAAGAATTTTATGATAAAGCATATAATTTATTGGCCGAGGCTCATAAAGCCTTATCAGAAAATAAGGGTCGTACTTCTGATTTCCAAGCCTTAGACAAATTAGCAGAACGCTTGAATGATGAATCTTCTAATAAAGGAAAATTGGTAGATGATTTATTGGCATTCCTAGCACCAATTACTCACCCAGAGCGACTTGGTAAACCAAATTCTCAAATTGAATATACTGAAAACGAAGTTCGTATTGCTCAATTAGCTGATAAGTATACAACGTCAGATGGTTACATTTTTGACGAACATGATATTATCAGCGATGAAGGAGATGCCTATGTAACGCCTCATATGGGCCATAGTCACTGGATTGGAAAAGACAGCCTTTCTGATAAGGAAAAAGCTGCGGCTCAATCTTATACTAAAGAAAAAAGAATTCTACCTCCGTCCGCAGACGCAGATGCTCAAGCAAATCCAACTGGAGATAGTGCAGCGGCTATTTACAATCGTGTGAAAGGTGAGAAACGAATTCCACTCGTTCGACTTCCATACATGGTCGAGCATACAGTAGAAGTTAAAAATGGTAATTTAATCATTCCTCATAAGGATCATTACCATAACATTAAATTTGCTTGGTTTGATGATCACTCATACAAAGCTCCAAATGGTTATACTCTGGAAGACTTATTTGCGACGATTAAGTACTATGTTGAACATCCTGATGAACGTCCACATTCTAATGACGGATGGGGAAATGCCAGCGAGCATGTCTTAAGTAAGAAAGACCACAGTGAGGATCCCAAAAAGAATTTCAAAGCGGAAGAAGAGCCAGTAGAGGAAACACCTGCTGAGCCAGAAGTCCCTCAAGTAGAGACTGAAAAAGTAGAAGCCAAGCTCAAAGAAGCAGAAGCTTTACTTGCTAAAGTAACAGATGCTAGTCTGAAAGGCAATGCGACAGAAACCCTAGCTGGTTTACGAAATAATTTGAGTCTCCAAACCATGGATAATAATGGTATCATGGCAGAAGCAGAGAAACTACTTGCGTTGTTAAAAGGTAGTAATCCTTCACCTGTAAATAAGGAAAAAACAAATTAATGAAAAATGGGAGTCTCGATAAAGAGACTTTCATTTTTATTATGTATATACGAAAAATTCTTGACAAGCAGTACTAAAAAGAGTAAACTATTAACTAGTTAATTAACTGGTTTATTATTTTTATAGTGAATCAAATAGAGTTAAGAAAAGAGGAAAGAATGAAAATCAATAAAAAGTATCTAGCTGGGTCAGCAAAGAAGACTTGTTTTAAGTGTCTGTGCTTATGAACTAGGTTTGCATCAAGCTCAAACTGTAAAAAGAAAAATAACCGTGTTTCGTATATAGATGGTAAACAACCAAGCCAAAAGGCAGAAAATTTGACACCTGATGAAGTCAGTAAAAAAGAAGGTATTAATGCCGAGCAAATCGTTATCAAGATTACGGACCAAGGTTATGTGACTTCTCATGGAGACCATTATCATTATTATAATGGCAAGGTTCCTTATGATGCTATCATCAGTGAAGAACTTCTGATGAAGGATCCGAATTATCAGTTGAAGGATTCAGACATTGTCAATGAAATTAAGGGGGTATGTGATTAAGGTAGACGGGAAATACTATGTTTACCTGAAAGATGCGACTCATGCGGATAATATTCGAACAAAAGAAGAAATCACTCGTCAGAAGCAGGAACACGGTAGTAATCACGGAGGTGGTTCTAGCGATAAAGCGGTAGTCGCTGCTAGAGCTCAAGGCCGTTATACAACGGATGATGGTTATATCTTTAATGCCTCTGATATCATTGAGGACACGGGTGATGCCTATATCGTTCCTCATGGCAATCATTTCCACTATATTCCTAAGAGTGACTTGTCTGCCAGTGAACTGGTCGCGACTCGAGCCTTCCTAGCTGGGAAAGGTAATCAACCAAGCTCAGTTGGCTATCGTCCGTCAACAAATTCTTCTAGCAGTAGCGCATCAGAGACATCGAATAGTAGTTCATATGGACAAACGAATCAAAGCAATGTTGAAGCAAATACCAGAAGATGGACTCCAAGTGTTAGCCCACAAGTAGATAATAGTTATCAAGCTAGTTCGAGTGAAGACGTATCTAGTCTCCTGAAACAGCTTTATGCCTTGCCGCTTAGTCAACGACATGTGGAATCAGATGGGCTTGTTTTTGATCCAGCGCAGATTACAAGAAAAACTGCGAATGGTGTTGCAGTGCCGCACGGAGATCATTATCACTTTATCCCTTATTCTCAAATGTCTGACTTAGAGCAGAAGATTGCAAGAATGATTTCTGAAAATTATCAAGGAAATCATACTACTGCAGGTGGTAAGAATTAAAACCAATTCCGACTCCAATCCTTCCAAATCCAATTCCTGCTCCAGAGCCTACCCCAATACCAAGTCCACAACCTGTACCAAATCCTAAACCAACTCCAAGCAATCCAATTGATGGAAAATTGGTAAAACAGGTGATTCGAAAGGTGGTTGATGGTTATGTCTTCGAAGAGAATGGAATTTCGCGTTATATTTCTGCCAAGGAACTTTCAGCAGAAACTGTTGCAGCCATTGATGATAAACTTGCCAAACAAGAGAGTTTGTCTCATGAGTTAGGAGCTAAGAAAACCAATCTTGCATCTGGTGATCAAAAATTTTATAACAAAGTTTATGATTTACTAGCAACAGTTCATCAAGATTTGATTTCCAATAAAGGGCGCCAAGCTGATTTTGACACTTTGGATAGACTATTGGAACGTCTCAACGATGAGTCAAGTGATAAAGTCAAGTTAGTTGATGATATCCTTGCTTTTCTAGCGCCGATTCGTCATCCAGAACGTTTAGGAAAACCAAATGCACAAATAGCTTACACAGATGATGAGATTCAAGTAGCCAAGTTGGCAGGCAAGTATACAACAGAAGATGGCTATATCTTTGACCCCCGTGATATCACCAGTGATGAGGGGGATGCCTATGTAACTCCGCATATGAGCCACAGTCATTGGATTAAGAAAGATAGTTTGTCTGAAGCTGAAAGAGCAGCAGGGCAAGCTTATGCTAAAGAGAAAGGTTTGACGCCTCCTTCAACAAATCATCAAAGTTCAGGAAATACTGAGGCTAAGGGAGCAGAAGCGATTTACAATCGAGTAAAAGCAGTTAAGAAGGTACCACTTGACCGTATGCCTTACAATCTCCAACATACTGTGGAAGTTAAAAATGGAAGTCTGATTATACCTCATTATGACCATTACCATAACATCAAATTTGAGTGGTTTGACGAAGGACTTTATGAGGCACCTAAGGGGTATACTTTAGAAGAGCTATTTGAGACTGTGAAGTATTATGTTGAACATCCAAACGAACGTCCGCATTCAGATAGTGGTTGGGGCAATGCGAGCGACCATGTTCAAGAAACCACAATAGTCAAGCTGATAACAATCAAACAGAGAAACCAACAGAGGAGAAGCCTCAGACAGAAAAAATTGAGGAGGAAAAACCTCGCGAAGAAAAACCGAAAAATGAGAAAGCAGAATCTCCAAAACCAAAAGAATCAGAGGAATCAGAAGAAGAATTACCATCGGAACCAGAGGGACCTCAGGTTGAAACTGAAAAGGTTGAAGAAAAACTGAGAGAGGCGGAAGAGTTACTTAAAAAGATTCAGGATCCAATTCTTAAGTCAAATGCCAACGAAACTCTCACAGGATTAAAAAATAACCTGTTATTTGGTTCTCAGGACAACAATACTATTATGGCAGAAGCTGAAAAGCTATTAGTCTTGTTAAAGGAGAGTAAGTGACTATACAACTATTATAGAAGATAAAAAGGGAGCAGAATATGGATTCTGTTCTCTTTTTTATGAAATTGTGTAAAAATTCTTGACATATTCTCTAAATAAAGATAAACTATTTACTAGTTAATTAAATGGTTAAACACTAGTTAAGGAGTTATAGTGAAAAAGAGGACGATTTTAGTATTGATGACCAGTGTATTGGCTCTGGTATTAGCTGCTTGTGGTCAAAAGGAAAGCCAGTCAGGTAAAGGGATGAAAATCGTGACCAGTTTTTATCCTATCTATGCCATGGTCAAGGAAGTATCTGGTGACTTGAATGATGTTCGAATGATTCAGTCAAGTAGCGGAATTCACTCCTTTGAACCTTCAGCAAATGATATTGCAGCCATCTATGATGCAGATGTCTTTGTCTACCATTCTCATACGCTCGAATCTTGGGCAGGAAGTCTGGATCCCAATCTAAAAAAATCCAAAGTTAAGGTTTTAGAGGCTTCTGAAGGAATGACATTGGATCGTGTCCCTGGTCTAGAAGATGTGGAAGCAGGTGAGGGAGTTGATGAAAAAACGCTTTATGACCCTCATACTTGGCTAGATCCTGAAAAAGCTGGCGAAGAAGCTCAGATTATAGCTGATAAACTTTCAGAGGTTGATAGTGAGCATAAAGAAACTTACCAGAAAAATGCACAAGCCTTTATCAAAAAAGCTCAAGAATTGACTAAGAAATTCCAACCTAAATTTGAAAAAGCGAGTCAGAAAACATTTGTAACACAACATACAGCCTTTTCTTATCTGGCTAAGCGATTTGGACTCAATCAACTTGGTATTGCAGGTATCTCTCCAGAACAAGAACCAAGTCCAAGACAACTAACAGAAATTCAGGAATTTGTTAAAACCTATAAGGTTAAGACGATTTTTACAGAAAGTAATGCTTCTTCAAAAGTAGCTGAAACTCTTGTCAAATCAACAGGTGTGGGTCTTAAAACTCTGAATCCTTTAGAGGCAGACCCACAAAATGACAAAACTTATCTAGAAAACCTAGAAGACAATATGAGTATTTTAGCAGAAGAATTGAAATGAGGAAAGAATGAAAATAAATAAGAAGAAACTTGTCGCTGGTGCGACTGTTGTCCTTTCTTTAAGTCTTTGTATTTATGCATTGAATCAACATCAGACAGGAGAGAATAAAGATACGAATCGTGTATCTTATGTCGATGGGAAACAAGACACTCAAAAAACAGAGACACAAACACCAGAGCAAGTTAGCAAAAAAGAAGATATCCAGGCTGAACAAATTGTTGTGAAAATCACCGATCGAGGTTATGTGACTTCACACGGTGATCATTTCCATTATTATAATGGGAAAGTTCCTTTTGATGCGATTTTTCAGTGAAGAACTTTTGATGAAAGATGCCAATTATCAATTGAAAGACGCTGATATTGTCAACGAAGTCAAAGGTGGTTACATTATCAAGGTAGATGGTAAGTATTATGTTTACCTTAAGGATGTGGCACATGCGGATAACGTTCGTTCGAAGGACGAAATTGAACGCCAAAAACAAGGTCATACTCACGATGCAACAACATCTAATAGTGCAGTGGCGCTTGCTCAATCTCAAGGTCGCTATACTACTGATGACGGCTACATCTTTAATGCATCTGATATTATAGAGGATGCTGGTGATGCTTATATCGTCCCTCACGGTGGACATTACCACTACATTCCAAAGAGTTCCTTGTCTGCTAGTGAATTGGCTGCAGCACAAGCTTACCTCTCTGGAACTAGAAATCAGCCTAGTGTGACTGACTATCGTCCAAGTACAAATGGGACTGGTCAAACTACCAAGCCTATTCAACAGGCTGAAATACTAAGTAATAAATCCGAGAGTCTTCAAAGTCTATTACAGCAGCTCTATGCTCTTCCAAGTACTCAACGATATGCTGAATCGGATGGTTTGACTTTTGACCCTGCTAAGATTTTAAGCAGAACACCGAGTGGTGTAGCGATTCCTCACGGAAATCACTATCATTTCATCCCCTATACAAAGCTTTCTGCATTAGAAGAAAAGATTGCGAGAATGATTCCTTTGTCTAGTGACAGTGTAGAACCAACACCATTGGAGAATCCAAGCAAACCAGCAGAAAAACCTACTCAGCAAAACCATCATCATGAGCAAGATGGTGACCATAGAAGTCAGGACCTTAAGCATGAAAAGCATGGACATGATGGAGATGGACATGACCACCATCATGATGAAGACCATGATCATGGTTTTGATGCCAATCGTGTCATCAGTGAAGATGCGGCAGGCTTTGTTATGTCACACGGTGATCATAATCATTACTTCTTCAAGAAGGATTTGACAGCAGAGCAAATTAAGTCGGCTCAAGATCATTTAAGAGGTAAGACGCCAGTAACACCAAGTCCAGCCCATGATGATCACGATGAAGATACACACGGTCATCACCATGACGAACATGGCCATGATTTCGATGTCAATCGAATTATCAGTGAAGATGCGGCAGGCTTTGTCATGACTCATGGTGACCACAATCATTACTTCTTTAAGAAAGATCTAACACCAGAACAAATCAAGGCGGCGCAGGATCATTTGAGAGGTAAAACTCCAGTAACACCAAGCCCAGCCCATGATGATGAACATGATAAAGATAATCATGGTCGCAAACATGATGAAGACCATGATCACGGTTTTGATGCTAATCGTGTCATCAATGAGGATGAGCAAGGTTTTGTCATGAGTCATGGTGACCACAATCATTACTTTTTCAAGAAAGACTTGACAGCAGACCAAATTAAGGCTGCACAAGATCATTTAAGAGCTAAGACGCCAGTAACACCAAGTCCAGCTCAGGATGATAAGCACGATGGTGATGATCATGGACATCATCATGGTGAAGAACACGATCACGGTTTTGATGCTAATCGTGTCATCAATGAGGATGAGCAAGGTTTTGTCATGAGTCATGGTGACCACAATCATTACTTTTTCAAGAAAGACTTGACAGCAGACCAAATTAAGGCTGCACAAGATCATTTAAGAGCTAAGACGCCAGTAACACCAAGTCCAGCCCATGATGATCACGATGAAGAAGATCATGCTCACCATCACGGTGAAGACCATGATCACGGTTTTGATGCCAATAGCGTCATCAGTGAAGATGTGTCAGGCTTTGTCATGAGTCATGGTGACCATAATCATTACTTCTTCAAGAAGGATTTGACAGCTGATCAAATCAAGGCAGCGCAAGATCATTTAAGAGCTAAGACTCCAGTAACACCAAGTCCAGCTCAGGATGATAAGCACGATGGTGATGATCATGGACATCATCATGGTGAAGAACACGATCACGGTTTTGATGCTAATCGTGTCATCAGTGAGGATGAGCAAGGTTTTGTCATGAGTCATGGTGACCACAATCATTACTTTTTCAAGAAAGACTTGACAGCAGACCAAATTAAGGCTGCACAAGACCATTTGAAAACACATCATGATGCAGAGCCTGTAAAACCTCTTGCTAAAACGGTAGAGTCTTTCTCAAGAGATGCTAGCGATGAAGAAAAGATTGCTTATATTTCTAAGACCTACGGCGTTCCACTTGAAGCTATTAGAATTTCAAACGGATTCTTTGTCTTTGGAAACCCAGACCAAGCCTACGATCCAACTCATATCCATCCCTATGCTGTTCGTAAAGAACACGTTCGGATTCCTCTTCAAACTGGCAATCCAGAACTTGATTTCCTAAATGAACTCTACACGACTGCTTTGCGAGATGGTGTGTCTCCTTATAGCTTACAGGTAGAAAATGGTAGTTTTGTGATTCCTCATGGCGACCACAATCATTACATCAAGGTTCAAACGAAGGGTTATGAAGTGGCTTTGAAAAACAAGATTCCAGCTCTACAATCCAATTATCAACCTGGAGCTTTTGATGAGAAGGCAGTCTTGGAAAAAGTGGATCAACTTCTAGCTGATAGCAGAAGTATCTACAAAGACAAGCCTATCGAACAAAGACAGATTGAGTTAGCTTTAGGCCAGTTTACTGAAAACATGAAGAAACTGGCAACTAACTCTACAGCAGGTTATCTTGCAACCCTTGATCTCTTTGATAAGCAATATATCCATATTGATGAAAGTGTCAAACCTGTTGAAACCAGTGCTCTAGATAAGAAATATCAGGTCTTGATTGATAAAATCAATACACTGGATACAGACTCTTATGGACTTCCGAAGAAAGACCTTCTCGTTCGACTCCAAGAAGCTAAATTGGCTAAAGATGAAGCTGCTTTAGCAGCTGTTGAATCACAACTTCAAGCTCTTCAAGACTTTAATGATCGAACAGGTGTTACAACAGTTGAATACATCAAGTATTTCTACGAACACGTAAATGACGGTCGTTTGAGTGATGAACTTCGTAATAAAGTAGCTCAGTTGACTTGGACCTTGTATCAATCTCAATCCTTCCTTAAAGGCAGAGAATTGAACAAATTATTCCCAAGCATCTATCAGGCAAAAACAAGAAGTGGAAGAAGCTTTGAAAGCTCAACCAACTACTGCTAAATCGATTCAGACTGTTCTAGATACTGAAAAAAAGTAGATAACCAAACTGCCAAGACAGCTATTTATGGCTTCTTGAAAGAATTGTACGGAGACTTTATGCCTGAAGAACATGTCAATCATGTTAGCAAGGAAGAAGTAGAAAGTCTTTTGAGCAAGGCAAATCAACTCTTAGAACAAATCCAAGAAGAAGGAATCAGACAATCCTTGGCAGAAGAAGTAGAAAATCTAAAAGCTGCCACAAACAAGGCTGATGCAGACTTGGATGAAGTAAACAGTCAGGTGAAAGATGTCTTGACTCGTATCGCTAGCGCCCTTCAACAAGAAAAGGAAAATGCTGAGCAAGATCCTCAGACACTTGTACTTTATCAAAAACTCTACGATATTCTTATGTCGCTTCATGCTTATTTAGAAAACAATAAGGGTTCTGATGCAGACTTTGATAAAGTAGATGCATTGCTAGATCAACTTTCTGCTAAGAGTAAGGATAAAGCCGCTTTACTTGAATTGACAAAAGCTATCCTAGTTTTGAATCAAGAAATCAAGTCAAAATCAAGTGCAAGTGAAGAAACAACTCCATCAACAAATGCTGAATCAAATGGTGATAAGACAAGTGCTGAAAACCAACCTAACGCAACTACAGAATCTAACAGTGAAACTGCCATCGACGAAAACAAACCGAGCAAGGCAACAGATTCTAAACCTGCTGAATCAGCTTCAGAAAAGGAAACAACAGAATCTACAACAAGTACTGGAAATCAAGAAAAACCAGCAGAATAAAAAGAAAGGCGAAGTAGCTGAGCTACCTCGTCTTTTTAGTCTTTATAAGCTACGATACCAATGATGGTATCAACTGCACGTTCCATGGTCTGAAGACTGACGTATTCAAAACGTCCGTGCATATTTCTCCTCCCGCAAAGATATTAGGAGTTGGGATTCCCATAAAGGAAATCTTAGAGCCGTCTGTCCCTCCACGAATTGGTTCGATAATAGGAGTGATACCTAAATCTTCCATAACGGCTTTGGCAATGGTAACTGGAGTCATGTCTTTTTCAATGACTTCTTTCATATTGTAGTACTGGTCTGTCAAGTTTAGGGTGACACGGTCGCTACCAAGTTCTTGATTCATCTTATCAGTGATTGACTGCATAGCTGCTTTACGCGCTTCAAAGGCATCTTTTTCAAAATCACGAATGATGTAGCTTGCATGCGCCTCCTCGACACTACCTGTCACATCCATAAGATGGTAGAAGCCTTGGTAACCTTCTGTTAACTCAGGTCGATCATTCTCTGGAAGTTGATTATGAAAATCAATTGCTAACTGAAGGGCGTTGACCATTTGCCCTTTTGCTGTACCAGGGTGGACATTGCGTCCTTGGAAATGCAATTCAGCCCCAGCTGCTGAAAAAGTCTCGTACTGAAGCTCACCTAGTGGCCCACCATCAACTGTGTAGGCAAAATCAACATCAAAATCTTCTGCATCAAATTTATTAGCACCAACACCGATTTCTTCATCTGGACCAAAGCCAACACGAATCTCACAGTGCTTAATTTCAGGATGAGCAGTCAGATATTCAATAGCAGTCATAATCTCAGCAATTCCTGACTTGTCATCAGCACCTAGCAAGGTTGTTCCATCGGTTGTGATGAGCGTTTGTCCTGGATATTTCTCAAGACTCTTAAAGTCAGCTGGATCGAGTTTGAAACCAGAATTTCCAAGTTCAATCACACCACCATCATAGTTTTCAATCACCTGGGGATTAACTCCTTCGGCATTAAAATCAGCAGTATCCATGTGGGAGATGAAGCCAATCTTACGTGTTAAAGACGGATCATTGGCTGGCAAGGTACCAATTGCAAAACCATTAGGTAGATAGTAAACATTTTGAAGTCCAACACGTTTCATTTCAGGAATTAGAACATTTGTTGCGAAGTCAACCTGACTCTGCGTACTTGGAGTAGTAGTAGAGTGTTCATCAGAGCGCGTGTTAACCTTAACATAGGTTAAGAAACGGTCCAAGAGATTTGGGTAAGTCATAAAAACTCCTTTTGAATTCATTTTTTCCATTGTATCATAGAAAGAAGAGAAAAACAAAAAAACAGAAGATTAGAATGTTCCTATGTTGGCGTTTACTTATTTGTGGATTCATGATAAAATAAACTTGATAAAAACATCACAAGGAAGCAGTTATGAAAAAAGCAATTTTAATGATGACTTTCGGTTCGCCAGAAGAGATTACCTTTGAAGGTGTGGCTGATTTTTTCACAAATATTCGTCGTGGAGTAAGACCTCAAGACCACGAAATCCAAACTCTCTATGATAATTATGTACGAATTGGGGGCACGCCTCTGCAAAAAATTACCCGTGAAGAGGTTGCCTTGGTAGAAGCTAGGCTAGGAAATGAATATAGTGTCTATTTTGCCAATAAGTTTTCTAGACCCTTTATTCCAGATGTGATTGGTCAGATGGAAGCAGACGGAATCGAGCAGTGTATTTGCTTGATTTTAGAGCCCCATTATTCTTTCTACTCTGTCATGGGCTATGAGAAATTTTTAGAAAGCAAACAAATTCAATTTTTAGTTATTAAGGATTGGTATCAAGAAGAAGCGCTCTTAAACTATTGGGCAGATGAAATTGATAAGATTTTAAAAGAAGAAGTAAAGCAGGATAGCTTTAAAGTCATCTTTTCAGCTCACAGTGTCCCCATTTTTGCCTTGGATTTTGGTGATCCTTATATCGATCAAATTTTTGAAAATAGCAAGCTAGTTGCTGAAAAACTAGGTTTGAATTCTGAGCAATATACCAACACTTGGCAAAGTGAGAGTGATATCGGGATTCCGTGGATTAAGCCAGATGTATTAGAATATCTCAGAGAACACCCAGAGCATCCAGAGCATTATATTTTTGTACCAATCAGCTTTATCAGTGAGCACATTGAAGTCTTGTTTGATAATGATGTGGAATGTTATGACTTATGTCAGGAATTAGGGGTGAACTACCATCGTCCACCAATGCCAAATACAGATTCTCGTTTGATTGATGCCTTGGTTAATACGGTCAGAGCTAATGAACATCAAGAGTTTAAGGAATTTCTCCCAGAAGAAGAAACCTTTGATGAGTTAGTTCCTTCAGATGAGACGAAAAATATCTTGGCCGAATCTGAAGATTTACAAATGCCAGAATTTGTTAAAAAACTGATTGAGAAAAAAGGTCGGGAAAATGTTAAGATGCCTTATCTTATTAAGAAAATGCTTGAAAAAGCAGGTAAGTTACCAAAAGAGTAAAGAAAAAAGGATTTAGCTTTGCGCTAGATCCTTTTAATCGATTATTTTTTCTCAAGAAGGGCTTTGATTTCTTGAAGTACTTCCAACTCAGTTGGACCAGCTGGAGCTTCTTCAGCTTCTTCTTTCTTAGTAAGGCTTTGAGCTTTTTCAATACCTTTGATAACGAAGAAGAGAACAGTACCGATAACTAGGAAGTTGATAACAGCGCTCAAGAATTTACCATATGTAACACCATTCCAAGCAAGCTCAGCGATGTTTTGTACTTTCGCAGCTTCCAAGGCTGGATTCAAAATAAGTGGAGTGATGATATCGTTAACAAGTGATGTAACGATTGCACCAAAAGCAGAGGCAATGATCACACCGACAGCAAGGTCAACAACATTACCACGAAGCAAAAATGCTTTAAGATCTTTTAACATTTTCATAATTTCCTTTCAAAAAATTTTTACACTTAATTATATATTAATTAAGAAGTTCTTGCAAGCTATATGTTTAAAAATTTTTTTCTTATTTTTTTAAAAAAATAAATACCTTACTAAAAAAATGTAATTGAGGATAATTATCAATAATTGTGCAAGAACTGTTTCAATACTATTCACTCTATTAATATTATTATTTACAAATTGTCCGATAATATTAGGAAACTGAGTCACAAAGAGAAAAGTTAAAAGCAAATCTAAAAGAAAAGTAGAAAGACGTGCTAGAGTAAATTTCACTAGACGTCTTGGCCAATCCTGCCTAGCTTGCTTAAATACAATTGTATCATTGGTGATAAAAGCAAATAGGATACCGATAATATTTGCTAAGGCAGTAGCAAGGAGTTCTCTGTGAGCTAGTTGATAAATGACTAATCGTGATAGTATAGAAACAAGAGTAGTTGCTATACCAAAAAAAAGATAAGCGAGAAGTTCGTTATTAAAAATATAAGTGATTGTTTTTTTCATGCTTTTAGTATAGCATAAAGCAGGCTATTGTGCTATACTAGTAAGGTTGATTCAAGCAACCCTTGGTGCTTAGCTTCTTTCACCAAGCATATTACACGCGGATAACCCGCTAAAGGAGAAAAGATGAAAAAATTAACTATTCGTGATGTTGCAGATATTGCAATCGTTGCTGCTATCTATGTCGTTTTGACTGTCACACCACCCCTAAATGCCATTAGCTACGGTGCTTATCAGTTCCGTATTTCAGAAATGATGAACTTTATGGCTTTTTACAATCCCAAGTACATCATCGGAGTTACCATTGGCTGTATGATTGCTAATTTCTTTAGCTTCGGACTGTTAGATGTCTTTGTTGGAGGTGGATCAACATTAGTATTCCTCAGTCTAGGTGTTTGGCTTTTTGCAAAATACAGCAAGGAATACCTCTTTAATGGATTAATTCGAAAAGATCATTTCTTCTTTTCAATCCTCTTTTCAATTTCCATGTTCACCATCGCTGCGGAGTTAAATATTGTAGCAGAATTACCATTTTTCCTTACTTGGTTTACAACAGGTATCGGTGAATTTGCCTCATTGATTATTGGAGCGATTATTATCGGTAAAATTGGTCGTCGTATCGATTTAAGTAAATAGAAGAAGACAAGCTAGGTAGCTCTTACCTGGCTTTTTCTTATGCAAAATTTCTATGGAAACTTGACAAGTTTTTCTAACTATAGTATACTTTTTAAGTAAGCTGATTTAGCTCAGTTGGCAGAGCGCATCCATGGTAAGGATGAGGTCGCCGGTTCAATCCCGGCAATTAGCATGAAATAGACAGAAAAGCCCTTGATTTACAAGGGTTTTTGTTATGTCTGCCCCAAATTTTTCAAATATATTTCTTATGCACCTGTGTAAATGAAACTAATACTCAATGAAAATTGAAGAGCAAACTAGGAAGCTAGCCGTAGGTTGCTCAAACACTATTTTGAGGTTGTAGATGAAACTGACGAAGTCAGTAACCATACCTACGGTAAGGTGACGCTGACGAATTTTAAAAGTATAAAGGGTTTCGTCTGTTGACAAAAGTGATTCTCTTTAGTAGAATAGTAGATGCGATGAGTCGATAGGTAGTCTTCGGACTACTATTGAGCATAAGGAGGTCATAACGCAGGAGCGGACCTTGATGAGTTGTGTGAACCTGCTCATCACATGAAGATGCCTCTTAGTCCCTAGTCAAACGACTGGGGATTTTTATTTTCCAAAAAATGATGAAAAAGCTTTGCAATTCATGGAAAAAGTAGTATAATACATCTATTATAGAAATTTTTAGAAAATTCCGAAAGAGGTTATTTATGGGATATACAGTTGCTGTAGTCGGCGCGACAGGTGCTGTCGGAGCTCAGATGATAAAAATGTTGGAAGAATCAACACTTCCAATTGATAAAATTCGTTTACTTGCTTCTGCACGTTCAGCAGGCAAGACTTTGAAATTTAAAGATCAAGATATTACGATTGAAGAAACGACTGAAACAGCTTTTGAAGGAGTTGATATTGCTCTCTTTTCAGCAGGTGGTTCTACATCAGCTAAATATGCACCATACGCAGTTAAAGCTGGAGCGGTAGTAGTAGATAATACATCTTACTTCCGTCAAAATCCAGATGTTCCTTTGGTTGTTCCAGAGGTCAATGCTCACGCACTTGATGCTCACAATGGTATCATTGCCTGTCCTAACTGTTCAACTATCCAAATGATGGTGGCTCTTGAGCCAGTTCGCCAAAAATGGGGCTTGGACCGTATCATTGTTTCAACTTACCAAGCCGTTTCAGGTGCTGGTATGGGAGCAATTCTTGAGACACAACGTGAACTTCGTGAAGTTTTAAATGATGGAGTGAAACCACGTGATTTGCATGCGGAAATCTTGCCTTCAGGTGGTGATAAGAAACACTATCCTATCGCCTTCAACGCTCTTCCACAAATCGATGTCTTTACTGATAATGATTACACTTACGAAGAGATGAAAATGACCAAGGAAACTAAGAAAATCATGGAAGATGACAGCATTGCAGTATCTGCAACATGTGTCCGTATTCCTGTTTTGTCAGCCCACTCTGAGTCAGTTTATATCGAAACAAAAGAAGTGGCTCCAATCGAAGAAGTGAAAGCAGCTATCGCAGCCTTCCCAGGTGCTGTTCTTGAAGATGATGTGGCTCATCAAATCTATCCTCAAGCCATCAATGCAGTGGGTTCACGTGATACCTTTGTTGGTCGTATCCGTAAAGACTTGGATGCAGAAAAAGGAATTCACATGTGGGTTGTTTCAGATAACCTTCTCAAAGGTGCTGCTTGGAACTCAGTTCAGATTGCAGAAACTCTTCATGAACGTGGCTTGGTTCGTCCAACAGCTGAATTGAAATTTGAATTAAAATAGTCATATTGTTTAGGAGTTCAGATGAACTCCTTCTTTGAAATAGAGAGGTGTTTCTCATGTCTTATCAAGATTTAAAAGAGTGTAAAATCATCACAGCCTTCATTACCCCTTTCCACGAGGATGGTTCTATCAACTTTGATGCCATTCCAGCCTTGATTGAGCATTTATTGGATCATCATACGGATGGAATTCTTCTCGCAGGGACGACTGCTGAAAGTCCAACCTTGACTCACGATGAAGAGTTGGAGCTCTTTGCGGCTGTACAAAAAGTTGTTAATGGACGTGTTCCTTTGATTGCGGGTGTGGGTACCAATGATACGCGTGACTCTATCGAGTTTGTCAAAGAAGTAGCAGAATTTGGTGGTTTCGCAGCTGGGCTTGCTATTGTTCCTTACTACAACAAACCTTCTCAAGAAGGAATGTATCAGCACTTTAAGGCCATTGCAGATGCTTCTGACTTACCTATTATTATCTATAATATTCCAGGTCGTGTGGTTGTTGAATTAACTCCAGAAACCATGCTTCGTTTGGCTGACCATCCAAATATCATTGGTGTTAAAGAATGTACCAGCTTGGCTAATATGGCTTACTTGATTGAGCACAAGCCAGAAGAGTTCTTGGTCTATACTGGTGAAGATGGAGATGCTTTCCATGCCATGAACCTTGGTGCGGATGGGGTTATTTCTGTTGCCTCTCATACAAATGGGGATGAGATGCACGAGATGTTTACGGCCATTGCAGAAAGCGATATGAAGAAAGCCGCAGCAATTCAACGTAAGTTCATTCCTAAGGTTAATGCTCTTTTCTCTTATCCAAGTCCTGCTCCAGTTAAGGCCGTTCTTAACTATATGGGATTTGAAGCTGGACCAACTCGTCTACCTCTTGTTCCAGCACCAGAAGAAGATGCCAAACGCATTATCAAGGTTGTCGTAGATGGCGACTACGAAGCAACCAAGGCAACTGTAACAGGGGTTTTAAGACCAGATTACTAATAAAGACAATAAAATCCATGACCGCAAGAAGGATCATGGATTTTTCTTATTTTCCTAAACAGAATTGGCTAAAGAGTTGGGTGATGAGTTCATCTGGAGCGGCATCCCCAGTGATTTCTCCGAGGATTTCCCAAGTACGAGTCAAATCAACTTGAAGCAAATCAACTGGCATCCCCAGTTCAAGACCTTGGTTAACAGCTTGTAGGCTTTCAACTGCTTTTTCAATCAGGGAAATGTGACGTGCATTTGATAGGTAGGTTGCGTCTTGTTCAACCAAACCAGCATTTTCAAAGAAGAGGTTATTTATTCTCTCTTCAATCTTATCAATATTTTGGTTTTTAAGGACTGAAATACGAATGACATCTTCAGGAAGTTCTGAAGTTTCAATTGCTTCAGGCAGGTCTGTTTTATTAAGTAGAATAATGCGATTGGTTTCTTGACTAATTTCAAGCAGTTGTCTGTCTTGGGCTGTCAGCGGTTCACTAACATTTAACACTAGTAGTACTAGGTCAGCTTCCTTAAGAGCTTTTTTCGAACGCTCAACTCCAATTTGTTCAACGATATCATCCGTTTCGCGGATACCAGCTGTGTCAATCAATTTTAGAGGGACACCGTTGATGTTGACGTATTCTTCGATGACATCTCGGGTTGTACCAGCAATATCTGTAACGATAGCCTTGTCCTCACGTAAGAGGTTGTTGAGAAGGCTAGATTTTCCAACGTTGGGACGACCGATGATGGCTGTGGAAATTCCTTCACGAAGGATTTTACCGCGATGGGCTGTTCCAAGGAGATTGGTTAGTAATTGCTCAAACTCCATTGTCTTCTCACTGACAACAGCAGTAGTGGCTTCCTCAACATCGTCATACTCAGGATAGTCGATATTGACCTCAACTTGGGCAAGTGTGCTAAGGATTTCTTGACGGGTATTGTTAATGAGGTCAGAAAGGGAGCCGTCTAATTGCTTAACTGCAATGTTCATGGCCTTGTCAGTCTTGGCACGGATGATGTCCATCACTGCCTCAGCCTGTGTCAAATCCACACGACCGTTTAGAAAGGCACGTTTGGTAAATTCACCAGGTTCAGCCAATCGAGCTCCTTCACGGATAGCTAGTTGGAGAATCTCATTGGTCACCGCAATCCCACCGTGGGTGTTAATCTCGATAATATCCTCACGAGTGAAGGTCTTTGGAGACTTCATAGCCCCAACCATAACCTCGTCCATGACTTTTCCTGTCTGAGGGTCAACGATGTGACCGTAGTTAAGGGTATGGCTAGCAACCTGACTCAAGTCTTTCCCTTTGAAAATCTTTTGCGCAATAGCAAAACTGTCTGTTCCGCTCAGGCGGACAATACCAATAGCCCCTTCACCTAGTGGAGTAGAGATAGCAGCGATGGTATCAAATTCACGTGTAATCATAATGTTTCCTTTAATAAATAGCTCTTTTCTTGGAAATTTTTCCAAGTCTCTTTTCAAATTGTAACAAATTTGAACTATTTCTTCAATGGATGCTACTTGGAGATTGAAAAAGCCTAAGCAATTCTGCTTAAGCTAGCTTATTTGGTGCGCATTTCTCCTTGTGGGAAATAAGTTCCTTCTGGCATGTCGTTGATGATGACATGGACAGCAGATTGAGGTGCTCCAGTGTTGCGAACAACAGCTTCTGTTACTTCCTTAGCAAGAGCTTTCTTTTGCTCGAGCGTGCGTCCTTCAAATAAATCGATGCGTACAAATGGCATAATGTCTTCCTCCACTAGTTTTGATTTCTTCTATTTTACCACATTTTGCCGTTTAAAGCTTAAGAAAATTATGATATACTAGAATGTAGCAAAAATTTAGAAATGGACGTGAAGCGAGAAACATGGCACAGTTGTATTATCGTTATGGGACCATGAACTCTGGTAAAACGATTGAGATTCTCAAAGTGGCCTATAACTACGAGGAGCAGGGGAAAAGTGTTGTGATTATGACCTCGGCTCTGGATACTCGTGATGGTGTTGGCTATGTGTCGAGTCGTATTGGCATGAAACGCCCTGCCCTTGCAATTGAGGAAACGACGGATATCTTTGGCTATATCCGAGACCTACCAGAAAAGCCTTACTGTGTTTTGGTCGATGAAGCCCAGTTTCTTAAGCGTCATCATGTTTACGATCTAGCTCGTGTTGTTGATGAGCTAGACATACCCGTCATGGCTTTTGGTTTGAAAAATGACTTTCGCAATGAACTGTTCGAAGGTTCCAAATATCTCTTGCTTTTAGCAGATAAAATCGATGAGATTAAAACCATCTGTCAGTATTGTAAGAAAAAGGCGACCATGGTATTACGAACTCAGGATGGACTGCCCGTTTACGATGGAGAACAGATCCAGATTGGTGGTAATGAAACCTATATCTCGGTTTGCCGTAAACATTATTTTGCACCAATGATAACCTCTAACAAGGAGCAAAACTATGACAATTGAACTAAGAGATGTTACAATGGAAAATTATTTTGATGTTTTGAATTTGGATGTCAAGGAATATCAAAAACAATTCATTGCAACCAACGCCATTAGTTTAGCTGAAGCATATGTCTACACTAAAAATGGAGATTTTGTAGCTCCATTGGCAGTTTATGATAATGATGCAATTATAGGTTTTGTGATGATAGCTTATGATAAAAAGATCGGAATCAGTAGTGGAAATTATTTACTATTTCGTTTTATGATTGATAAGGATTTTCAAAATCAAGGATATTTTAAGCCAATTATGGATAAAGTACTAGACTATGTTCGGACAGCACCAGTAGGTTTAAGCAATAAACTTTGGTTGTCTTATGAACCAGAAAATGAACATGCAAGATCTTGTTACCTCAGTTATGGATTTAAAGAAACTGGGGAAATATCCGAGAACGAAGTAGTAGCAATCTATGATTTAACAATTGAGAATAAGGAGAAAAAATGAACATCTATGATCAACTACAAGCAGTAGAAGACCGTTATGAAGAACTAGGAGAATTGCTCAGTGACCCTGATGTGGTGTCTGACACTAAGCGTTTCATGGAGCTCTCAAAAGAAGAGGCTTCAATCCGTGATACAGTGACGGCTTACCGAGAATACAAACAAGTCCTTCAAAACATCGTTGATGCTGAAGAGATGATTAAGGAATCAGGCGGAGATGCGGACTTGGAAGAAATGGCTAAGCAAGAGCTCAAAGATGCCAAGGCTGAAAAAGAAGAATACGAAGAAAAACTCAAAATTTTGCTCCTTCCAAAGGATCCAAACGATGACAAGAACATCATCCTTGAAATCCGTGGAGCAGCTGGTGGTGACGAAGCAGCACTTTTCGCTGGAGACCTTCTAACCATGTACCAAAAGTATGCGGAAGCCCAAGGCTGGCGCTTTGAAGTTATGGAAGCTTCTATGAACGGTGTCGGTGGTTTTAAAGAAGTGGTTGCCATGGTTTCGGGTCAATCTGTATACTCTAAACTCAAGTATGAATCAGGTGCCCACCGTGTGCAACGTGTCCCTGTGACAGAAAGCCAAGGTCGTGTCCATACATCAACTGCTACAGTTCTTGTCATGCCTGAAGTGGAAGAAGTAGAATATGATATTGATCCAAAAGACCTTCGTGTTGATATCTACCACGCATCTGGTGCTGGTGGACAAAACGTCAACAAGGTTGCGACTGCCGTTCGTATCGTTCACTTGCCAACCAATATTAAGGTTGAGATGCAGGAAGAACGTACTCAGCAGAAGAACCGTGAAAAGGCTATGAAAATCATCCGTGCGCGTGTTGCTGACCACTTTGCACAAATTGCTCAGGATGAACAAGACGCTGAGCGTAAGTCGACAATCGGTACTGGTGACCGTTCAGAACGGATTCGTACTTATAACTTCCCACAAAACCGAGTTACAGACCACCGTATTGGTTTAACCCTCCAAAAACTAGATACGATTTTGTCTGGTAAACTGGATGAAGTTGTGGACGCCTTGGTGCTCTATGACCAAACGCAAAAACTAGAAGAATTAAACAAATAATGAAATTAGCTCAATTATTTTCAGATTTTGAAGAAGAGTTGATAAGACAAGGAGAGGAAGCTGAAAGCCTCTCTTTTGTCTATCGTAGCTTGAAAAATCTCTCTTTTACAGACTTTGTCTTTGCCCTCCAGCAAGAGGTGACAAAAGAGGAAGAAGTATTTGTAAAAGGAATTTTCCAACAGTTAGCAGCTCATAAACCGGGCCCAGTACATCATCGGTCATGCAGATTTCTTTGGAATACGGTTAAAAGTTGATGAACGGGTTTTGATTCCTCGTCCAGAAACAGAAGAGTTAGTGGAGCTTATCCTGGCTGAAAATTCTGAGGAAAATCTTAAGGTCCTAGATATCGGTACTGGAAGTGGTGCCATAGCCCTTGCATTAGCAAAAAACAGACCAGCTTGGTCAGTAACCGCAGCAGACATTTCCCAAGAGGCCCTTGACCTTGCATCCGAGAATGCTAAAAATCAAAAACTTAATATATTTTTTAAAAAATCGGATTGTTTTGCAGAAATTTCTGAAAAATATGATATAATTGTATCCAATCCACCCTATATCTCTCGCGAAGATGAGTCTGAAGTTGGTTTGAATGTTTTGCATTCAGAGCCTCACCTAGCCCTCTTTGCAGACGAGGATGGTCTAGCTATTTACCGTAGAATTGCGGAAGATGCAAAGGACTATCTCAAAGATGGTGGTAAGATTTACCTTGAAATTGGATACAAGCAAGGTCAAAGTGTTCCTGAACTTTTTAGGAAACATCTTCCTGAAAAAAAAAGTTCGTACACTTAAGGACCAGTTTGGTCAAGATAGGATGGTTGTCGTTGATGATAAACAAGATTAGACAAGAGTTAGAAAAGGGTGGAGCTGTCGTTCTGCCTACTGAGACAGTTTACGGTCTTTTTGCCAAGGCTCTAGACGAAAAAGCAGTTGATCATGTTTACCAGCTCAAACGTCGTCCAAGAGACAAGGCGCTTAACCTCAATATCGCCTCTCTAGAGGACATCTTGCACTTTTCTAAGAATCAGCCAGCTTATCTACCAAAACTTGTAGAGACCTTTTTGCCAGGTCCCTTAACCATTATCCTAGAAGCCAATGACCGAGTTCCCTACTGGGTCAATTCTGGCTTTTCAACTGTTGGATTTCGGATGCCTAGTCACCCCATTACACTTGATTTGATTCGAGAGACAGGTCCCTTGATTGGGCCGTCTGCCAATATCTCAGGTCAGGCAAGTGGAGTAACCTTTAATCAAATTCTAGAGGATTTTGACCAAGATGTTCTGGGTCTGGAAGACGATGCTTTTTTAACTGGACAGGATTCAACTATTTTGGATTTGTCTGGAGACAAGGTGAAAATCTTACGCCAAGGGGCGATTAAGCGAGATGATATTCTTGCTCAGTTGCCAGAGATTTCTTTTGAGGAGGAATGAGATGCTAAGAGACTTAAGAGAAACTGATGTGAAAGCTATATGTGACATTAACCAAGAAGTTTTGGACTATTCTTTTAGTCAAGAGGAAACGGCTGGTCAATTAGCTAGACTATCTCAGGATTCCCATCATTTCCTTCTTGGCTATGAGGATGCAGCTAGTCATGTTTTACGTGGATATGTCCACGCTGAGGTCTATGAATCACTTTATTCTAAAGCAGGATTTAATATTTTAGCTTTAGCAGTTTCACCTCAAGCACAAGGGCAAGGTATTGGTAAAAGCTTATTACAAGGGTTGGAAGAAGAAGCAAAAAGACGTGGTTATGGGTTTATCCGCTTAAACTCTGCCGATCATCGTCTGGGTGCTCATGCATTTTATGAAAAAGTTGGTTATACTTGTGATAAAGTGCAGAAACGATTTATTCGCATCTTTTAGTTTATTTTCTTATTGTAAAACAAACTAAAGGACCAGTCATACTATAAAGGAGAAGACCTATGATTTTTGACAAAGACGATTTTAAAGCATATGATGCTGATCTCTGGAATGCTATTGCCAAAGAAGAGGAACGCCAACAAAACAACATTGAGTTGATTGCTTCGGAAAACGTAGTTTCCAAGGCTGTTATGGCAGCTCAAGGATCTATCTTGACGAATAAATACGCCGAAGGTTACCCAGGACGCCGTTATTATGGTGGAACTGATGTAGTAGACGTGGTAGAAACTCTAGCCATTGAACGCGCAAAAGAAATTTTCGGTGCAAAATTTGCCAATGTCCAACCACACTCAGGAAGCCAAGCCAACTGTGCGGCTTACATGGCTTTGATTGAACCAGGTGATACGGTTATGGGAATGGATTTGGCAGCAGGTGGTCACTTGACCCATGGGGCTCCTGTTAGCTTCTCTGGTCAAACCTATAACTTTGTTTCTTATAGTGTGGACCCTGAAACGGAACTCTTGGATTTTGATGCTATCTTGAAACAAGCCCAAGAAGTAAAACCAAAATTGATCGTAGCAGGTGCTTCAGCCTATTCTCAAATTATCGATTTCTCAAAATTCCGTGAAATTGCTGATGCTGTTGGAGCTAAGCTCATGGTAGATATGGCTCATATTGCTGGTTTGGTTGCTGCTGGTCTTCACCCAAGTCCAGTACCATACGCTCATATCACTACAACAACGACACACAAAACCCTTCGTGGACCTCGTGGTGGTTTGATTTTAACTAATGATGAAGACTTAGCTAAGAAAATCAATTCAGCTATTTTCCCTGGTATTCAGGGTGGTCCTTTGGAGCACGTTGTGGCGGCTAAGGCTGTTTCTTTCAAAGAAGTTTTGGATCCAGCCTTCAAGGAATATGCTGCCAATGTTATCAGGAACAGCAAGACTATGGCAGATGTCTTCTTGCATGACCCTGATTTTCGTATCATTTCTGGAGGAACTGAAAACCACCTCTTCCTAGTGGATGTGACTAAAGTTGTAGAAAACGGAAAAGTTGCTCAAAACTTGCTGGATGAAGTCAATATTACCCTAAATAAAAACTCAATCCCTTACGAAAGCTTGTCACCATTCAAGACAAGTGGTATTCGTATCGGAGCAGCAGCCATTACTGCACGTGGATTTGGTGAAGAAGAAAGTCGCAAAGTGGCTGAACTTATTATTAAAACCCTTAAGAATGCAGAAAATGAAGCTGTCTTAGAAGAAGTGAGAAGTGCAGTTAAAGAATTAACAGATGCCTTCCCATTATACGAGGACTAAAACTTTTATGGACATTTATATTAAGAAAGCTATTATTCATCAGTTCAGTCCGGATGATACCGAGCTGTTCCTAGCGGATAAGTTTCTCAATATCACTCTAAAAATCGAAGAATACTTGCGTAAAAAAATTGAACGTGTGTATTCAGATGAAGCCAAGACTGGGATTTTCGAGGAAGAAAATCCCTTCTTCAATCACATCACAGACGATTTGTTGGAGACATCAGTAACACTGGCTAATCTCTGGAAAGAGGAGTTCAGCATTTCAGAAAATCTCAAGACCAATGACTTGATTTGTGCAATTTTCTAAAGAAGATGTAGAACATTTCGCTTTCTTGAGAATTGCCCTGAGGGAGACCTTGACCCACCTTGGTGGAGAAGTTGATAATCCAATCAAGCTAACTCAGAATAACTTGCCTGGATTTGGAACGGGTGCCGACGAAGCCTTGGTGGTTAATCTTCAGAGTCGCAAGTACCACCTGATCGAGAAACGAATCAAGTACAATGGAACTTTTTTGAACTACTTTTCAGACAATCTTCTTGCTGTCGCTCCTAAGATTTCACCCAAGAAATCCATCAAGGAACTAGAAAAAACAGCCCAGAGAATTGCTGAATCTTTTAACACAGATGATTTTCAATTTCAATCCAAGGTCAAATCAGCGATTTTCAACAACCTAGAAGAAAGCAATGAATTGTCACCTGAAAAATTGGCTAATGACCTTTTTGATAACAACCTGACGGCTCGTTTGAGCTTTATTGATCAAGTTAAAGAAGCTGTCCCAGAACCTGTTCAATTTGATGAAATTGATGCCAGTCGTCAGCTTAAAAAATTTGAAAACCAAAAACTTTCCTTGTCAAACGGAATTGAGCTCATCGTTCCTAATAACGTCTATCAAGATGCTGAGTCTGTTGAGTTTATCCAAAATGATAATGGAACCTACTCTATCTTAATCAAAAATATCGAGGATATTCAAAGTAAATAATGTTTAAACGAATTCGAAGAGTGCTTGTACTAGCAGTCTTCCTTTTTGCTGGATATAAAGCTTACCGCATTCACCAAGATGTCAAGCAAGTCATGACCTATCAACCCATGGTGCGAGAAATCTTGAGTGAAAAAGACACCCCAGCAAACGAAGAGCTTGTGCTCGCTATGATTTATACCGAAACAAAAGGAAAAGAAGGCGATGTTATGCAGTCTAGTGAGTCTGCAAGTGGTTCCACCAACACCATCAATGATAATGCCTCTAGCATTCGGCAAGGCGTTCAAACTCTGACAGACAATCTCTATCTGGCTCAGAAGAAGGGTGTAGATGTCTGGACGGCTGTTCAAGCCTATAATTTCGGTCCTGCCTATATCGATTATATCGCCCAAAATGGCAAGGAAAACACCTTGGCTCTGGCCAAACAGTACTCTCGTGAGACTGTTGCTCCCTTGCTTGGCAATACCACTGGAAAGACTTATAGTTATATTCATCCCATTTCCATTTTTCATGGAGCCGAACTCTATGTAAATGGAGGAAACTATTATTATTCTAGACAGGTGCAACTCAACCTTTACATCATCAAATGTTTCACTCTCTTTTCGACATCTGGCTAGTCCAGGTGTTTTTATTATAAGTTTTGTTATAAGTTTTCTTTAAGATAGATATATTACCCTAGAAAGGTAAAGGAGGAAAAATCCCTATGAGAAAGAAACTCTTTCTGACCAGTCTCTGCGGTTTTTGTGGGCAGTAACAGCTATGAATAGCGTCCATGCGAGCAACAGATGTTCAAAAAGTCATTGACGAAACCTATGTTCAACCTGAATATGTCCTAGGTTCATCCCTATCTGAAGACCAAAAAAATCAAACCCTAAAGAAACTTGGCTACAATGCCTCAACAGATACCAAAGAACTCAAAACCATGACACCTGATGTCTATTCTAAGATTATGAATGTGGCTAATGACTCTAGTTTACAGTTGTATTCATCAGCCAAGATTCAAAAAAACTAGGTGACAAATCACCACTTGAGGTCAAGATTGAAACACCAGAAAAACATTACTAAGGTAACGCAGGATATGTACCGCAATGCGACTGTAACTTTGGGTGTCGAGCACGCCAAAAATCACTGTAGACACCCATTCCAGTTACAGGTGAGAGTGCCTTAGCAGGGATTTACTATTCACTTGAAGCTAATGGAGCCAAGGTGCCACAAGCCAATAAAGACTTGGCTCAAGAAGAGTTGAAGGCTTTGTCTGATATCAATGCTGAAAAACAAGGATAAGTCAGGCTATGATGCTAATAAATTAAACGTTGCCCTAGCTGATATCAAGTCAGGACTCGCTAAAGCTAAAGAAAGCAAGGGAAATCTGACAGAGGAAGATGTCCGTAAAATTGTTGAAGATACCTTTAAAAATTACAAACTTGATCGAGGTTATAACAGGAAACCAGATCAATATCATCATCAATTTTGCTTTGAATCTTTCAAAGAGTGATATCCTCAGCAATGCAGACTTCACTAAAACCTTGAATGACCTTAAACAAAGTATCGTATCACAAGCTGGCGACAGTTTTAAAAATATCAACCTTAACTTTGATGCGGATAAGGCGCTAGAGGACGGTGGGAACTTCTTAAGCTCCCTCTGGCAAGCTATTGTCAACTTCTTTAAGAGTTTTGGTTCTTAAGAAATTTCATGGTATAATAGATGGTAACCGTAACGTTGCCGTCTTTTTTGTCGGCCAATAGAAAGAGAAGAGAATGTTAAAGAAAAATGATATTGTAGAAGTTGAAATTGTTGATTTGACCCATGAAGGAGCAGGAGTTGCCAAGGTGGATGGTTTGGTATTTTTTGTTGAGAATGCTTTACCAAGCGAAAAAATACTCATGCGTGTCCTCAAAGTCAATAAAAAGATTGGTTTTGGGAAAGTTGAAGAATACCTTGTCCAATCACCACACCGCAATCAAGATTTAGATTTGGCTTACCTGCGTTCAGGAATTGCTGATTTAGGTCATCTTGCCTATCCAGAACAGCTCAAGTTTAAAACCAAGCAGGTCAAGGACAGTCTTTACAAGATTGCAGGAATTGCTGATGTAGAGGTTTCTGAAACGCTTGGTATGGATAATCCAATTAAGTATCGTAATAAGGCACAGGTGCCTGTTCGTCGAGTAAATGGTATCTTGGAAACTGGATTTTTCCGTAAGAATTCCCACGACCTCATGCCACTGGAAGATTTCTTTATCCAAGATCCTGTGATTGATGAGGTAGTAGTAGCCCTACGCGACTTGCTCCGCCGTTATGATTTGAAACCTTATGATGAAAAGGAACAATCAGGATTGATTCGTAATCTTGTGGTACGTAGAGGTCACTACTCAGGACAAATCATGGTTATTTTGGTGACAACTCGTCCTAAAATTTTCCGAGTGGAGCAATTGATTGAACAACTAATCAAGCAGTTCCCAGAGATTGTGTCTGTTATGCAAAATATCAACGACCAAAATACCAATGCGATTTTTGGTAAGGAGTGGCGTACGCTTTATGGACAAGATTTTATCACTGACAAAATGCTTGGCAATGACTACCAAATCGCTGGTCCAGCTTTTTACCAAGTTAATACTGAAATGGCTGAAAAACTCTATAAAACAGCTATTGACTTTGCGGAGTTAAAAGAAGATGATGTGGTCATTGATGCCTATTCTGGTATCGGGACGATTGGCCTCTCTGTTGCGAAACATGTCAAAGAGGTTTATGGTGTTGAAGTCATTCCAGAAGCAGTTGAAAATAGCAAGAAGAATGCCCAACTGAACAATATTTCAAACGCTCACTATGTCTGTGACACAGCTGAAAATGCTATGAAGAATTGGCTTAAAGATGGAATTCAACCAACCGTTATCTTGGTTGATCCTCCACGCAAGGGCTTAACCGAGAGCTTTATCAAAGCAAGTAGCCAAACAGGTGCTGATCGCATTGCTTATATTTCATGCAATGTCGCAACCATGGCGCGTGATATCAAACTCTACCAAGAATTGGGATATGAGTTGAAGAAAGTTCAGCCAGTGGATTTATTTCCTCAAACGCATCATGTCGAGTGTGTAGTGTTGCTACAACGAAAAAAAGGGTGAAAGTCCTTGATTTTAAGCTATTTTACAAGCATTTTGTCTTTGTAGATAAAGGCAATTTTGACGTCAAAAAAGTCCTAAAAAGACACATAGATTTATATGTATTTGTAGATGTCGTTTGCGCATCGGAAAAATGAATACAACAATAAATATTTATCTAAAGAGAGAACAATTGTATATTGTTCTCCTTTTTATTATAGCTTGAAGCCATAATAAGAAGCAGCGCACCAAAATTGGTGCGTTATGCTTTTTTATGCTATAATGGAATTATAAAAATAAAGGAGTTTGCTATGATTGGAAAGAACATAAAATCCTTACGTAAAACACATGACTTAACCCAACCCGAATTTGCACGGATTGTAGGTATTTCACGTAATAGTCTGAGTCGTTATGAAAATGGAACGAGTTCAGTCTCTACCGAATTAATAGACATCATTTGTCAGAAGTTTAATGTATCTTATGTCGATATTGTAGGAGAAGATAAAATGCTGAATCCTGTTGAAGATTATGAATTGACTTTAAAAATTGAAATAGTGAAAGAAAGAGGTGCTAATCTATTATCTCGAATCTATCGTTATCAAGATAGACAGGGAATTAGCATTGATGATGAATCTAATCCTTGGATTTTAATGAGTGATGATCTATCTGACTTGATTCATACGAATATCTATTTAGTAGAGAATTTTGATGAAATAGAGAGGTATAGCGGCTATTTGGATGGAATTGAACGTATGTTAGAGATATCTGAAAAACGGATGGTAGCCTAATGGAAATCCAAGATTATACCGATAGTGAATTCAAACATGCTTTAGAGAGGAACCTTCGCTCTCTGACAAGAGGAAAAAAGTCCAGTAAGCAACCTATAGCGATTTTGCTTGGAGGGCAAAGTGGTGCTGGTAAGACTACAATTCATCGAATTAAACAGAAAGAATTTCAAGGAAATATTGTTATCATAGATGGCGATAGTTTTCGTTCTCAGCATCCACACTATTTAGAACTGCAGCAAGTATATGGTAAAGATAGTGTTGAATACACTAAAGATTTTGCAGGCAAAATGGTGGAGTCTTTAGTAACAGAATTAAGCAATTTGGGATACAATCTTTTGATAGAGGGAACTTTACGAACAGTTGATGTTCCAAAGAAAACAGCACAACTCTTGAAAAATAAGGGATATGAAGTACAATTAGCCTTAATTGCAACAAAGCCTGAGCTGTCCTATATAAGTACTCTTATCCGTTATGAAGAACTGTACGCCATCAATCCAAATCAAGCACGCGCAACTCCAAAAGAACATCATGATTTCATTGTAAATCATCTAGTTGATAATACCCGACAGTTGGAAGAACTAGCTATCTTTGAAAGAATTCAAATTTATCAACGAGATAGAAGTTGTGTACATGATTCAAGAGAAGATAAAATTTCAGCAGCAGATATTCTTCAAGAGTTACTGTTTGGGGAGTGGAGTCAGGTAGAGAAAGAGATGCTTAAATCTGGAGAAGAAAGATTTAAAGATTTAACTAATTGAAATAGTTGTTAGAACACAAATTTTAAAATATAGTCTACTTATAACTTTTGTTAGTTGTTTAATTAAGGTGGGCGAAAATTTTTTTAGAACCAAAAAAACGCATAATCTCAGGTGTTGAAAAAAACTTGAAATTATGCGTTTTTCTTGTCGGGAAGATTTACTCCATTTTTCTTCAGGAATTGAGATTTTTGCCCATCTCTTTTTATTATATTTAAGGATATTTGAAAGATATATTTTAGAAAAAAACAATTATGGAGTTCTTAAATACAGAATATATTATAAATGCTGATTCAAAGTGAAGTTTTATATGTTTTTTGATTTTGTTGAGCATAAAATCTATTAACTAAATTCGAACTACAAAAATTAATTTTAGATGAACTAAACTGTAGGCTTTGGAAAGTTCTCTTATTCGATTTCAGAATGAATCGCTGATACAGGATTAAAAGAACTAAGTATTTCTTTTTGTTTTGAATGAGATACGTGAGTATAGATTTGTGTGATTGATATAGAACTGTGTCCAAGAATTTGTTGAATGTATCGAATATCTACATCATTATCTAGAAGCATTGTCGCAAAGCTATGTCTAAACATATGTGGTGTAATAGTTTTAGATAAGCTATTTTGTTCAACGATTCTCTTTATAACTAAACGTACACTTTGCTCTGACAATGGTTTAAGAGAATGTTTCCCTGGAAACAAGAAATCATTTGATTCATTTCTTGTTTTATTTATATATGTTTCTAATAAATTGAATGTTTTTTGATCTCCTAAAAATAGGATACGTTCTTTCTTACCCTTTCCTATAATATGGAGTGTCTTATTGGAAAGATTAATATCTTTGAGATGAATGTGGCAAAGTTCAGAAATTCTGATGCCTGTTGAAAGTAAAAGTGAAATAATTAGTAGATTTCTTTCAGCGTGTTGTTTTTGATAGTCAGTTTTAGATACAATTACTTTCCGTTCTAAATATATAAAAATGCTTTTCAGAATGTCATACGGAATCGTTTTAGGCAATACTTTTTCAGTTCTAAATTGAAAGCGCAATTGATTGAAGGGATTCTCTTCAATTATGTTCTGGTATTTTAGATAGTTATAAAACACCTTCATACAAGCAATTTTTCTTCTTAATGTATTCGTTTTTATGTTAGATCGTGTCAACTGTTCTATATAGGATTCGACATTATCATAGTCTGAGTTATAAAATTGCATAAGATCATTCTTATAAGCGCGAATCGTGTGCGAACTCAAACGCTTATGAGTTTTTGCAATAATCTAAGTAAGTAGAAATAAGTTTATAATCCATAAAAATCTCCTTTATCAATAATCATGCTATTATAAACCTATTTAGGTGCTTTGTATAGCGATAATAAATTGTTATCGATAGGAGAAGTCAGTGTATAAAATTAATAAATTTGAAGGTGAAATCTATCAGAAGTTAAATAAAATTCTTGATTCATATAACCAAGAACAGAATAGCGTAATAAATCTTGCTGCATGTATTAGCTATCCATTCACCGAAGTATTAGAGATTCAAAGTTTCCCTCTCGCTACTCTGCCAACAGAGGGAGCTGTTGAAAAACGCTTTTTTCCTCATTGTACTTCATTGGATAATATTGAAATATATTCAGAAGAATTGTGTCTTCAACTTTTTGATTTAAATCCTGGTGATTATAGAGTTAATGTGCAACCACATTCAGGAACTCAGGCTAACCAAATAGTCTATAATTGTGTTTTAGAAAGTGACGATTATATTTTATCGTTATCTCCAAAAGACGGAGGACATATTTCACACACTTATACAGGCAAAGGTACTGTAAAATATTATCACTTAGATCATGATTTAAATATTGATTATATCGAATTAAAGGAATTATTAGATAAATATAAACCTAAATTGATTATTTTTGGTGCTTCATCGTATGGAAATGAATTTAATTATCAACAAATTTATGAAATTATAAAAGAGGTTAGCCCCAATACCCTTATTTTAGCGGATATTTGCCATAGTGTTTTTATATATTATGGCAAAAGCTACATAAGTCGATTTTTTTCCATATGTCGATTTCGTTACTTTTTACAATGGATAAATGTTTACGTGGGCCTCAAGGAGGAGTACTAATGTATCGTTCTATATTTGAAGAAAAAATAACTAATTCAATTTTTCCTAGAACACAGGGAGGTCCTACACAAAATGCATTATTTGCGAAATGTATCTGTTTAATCAAATTATTATCAATAGATATTCAAGATTATGCACAACAGGTTATAAAAAAATACTTTATTGTTTATAAAACAATTAAGTAAAGAAGGGGTTGATGTTGTTTATAAAAACTCAAAGACTCATATAATTTTAGTTAATCTACTGAATCTAAACTTGAGTGGTAAGGATGCAGAGAATCTACTTTTTCAACATAAAATATTAGTTAACCGAAATCAAATTCCAAATGATACACACGGACCAATGACGACTTCAGGAATAAGATTAGGAACAATCGGAATTACAAATTTATCCTATACTGATGATGATATTAAAAAAATTAGCTAAACTAGTAGCTAATTTATTAAAAATATAAACAATATGATTATTCCATATATTTAGATCTCATTCGCAAGTACCATGAACAAATTAATATCTCCAATTAGGAGAAAGACCTATACAGAAATTATATTTTTTTGTAAGGAATCAACAGATAGTATTTAGTGAGTCCGTCTTGATAATCATCAATATAAGTTTTTTTCACAAACAAAAGGAATATCATCAAATTGTTGTAAATTGTATACTATTTGAAATTTATACCAAGGATCGTCTATGAGTGGAATTTCTTCCTCAAAAGTTTCTTAGTGAATTTTTGAAATTCTGTAAAAGAGATTCTTTCAGAAATCAATTCAATAATTAATTTGTTTAACTTGAGCATCCTAATATCTAAGGTCAAAGCTTTAGGACATTCTTGAAGTGATTTATTTATAAACTTCAGAGATTGTTGATAATTTTTATTCATCAAAAAAATAATTGATTTATTACAATATGGTTCAAAAAAATTTCATTTGAATCATATTTTTTTAGTATTTTTTATGGCCTTATTTAGATTCTCTAAAAGCTATATCATATTCTCCGTCCCAGATATTAACAACACCTAAATTATTATATACTGTTGCAACAGGTATTTGATATTCATTACGTTGAAAATAGTCCAATGCTAGTTTGAGATTTTCGGTAGCTTCTTTAGTTGGGAAATAATGAGCAGAATTTCGTAAAATAATATAATAGAAGTCGTCTTTTTCTACAGAATTCATGCTTTCATTAAGGAGTTTAATTGCCTCTCGATCTTTACCTAAATGACCATAAGCATTTAGCTTGTAGAGTAATGTTCCAGAGCAATTTTCTAACTTTTCCAGTGATTTTAGCGCCTCCTCAAATTCATATTTTTGAATTTGAAATCTAGGATAGTATAGCTGTAAATCTTTTGAATAATTATCTTTTTGAAGACTGTTTAAAATAGCTAAACCTCCATTAAAATCAGAAATCCACTGGTACGAGTTCAACATATAATGTAAGTATTTTTCGGGTAATAATTCTATTAAATGAAGTATCTTCTTACTCAAAGATACAATGTAAAAATATGAATTTTTTTCCTGTATTCGATTTCAAGTAACTGTTTGATATATTCTACATTTTGTCGTAACTCTTCAATATTACATATATTTATTAAGCAGTGAATTAAATAAGCTAACTCGCCACCAACTCCTATAGATAGGATAGTTTGCTCTAAATATTTTTTTAGATTGTTGGTTACTAATTGAAGATCAGAAGCATTTGTGTGATTTAAAATACCATTTACAATTGATTCGTGTGAAATTTTTGATTTTATCATTTGTATCACCATTAATATAGACAAAACCTGCATCAATAAGGGATTTTTAGAGAATCAGCTACTTCAGTATTTTTCGTCTAATATAGATTTAATGTAGTTAAAAACTATATCTTTTTTTCATACCAGCAGGAAAAAAATTGATGATATGATAAGTATATTTTTTTGAATATCTGAAGTTTGTCATATATATCAGAAATATTAAATAATTCTGAATTTGGATTATCAATAAGTCTGTTAATAATTAATTCAATATCTTTATAATTACCTTGTGTTATCTGCCAGATTTGATTCAATTTGACATTATCAAGTAAAAGCAATTTTATTTCTTATTAGTAATTTACACTCATCCTCAGTAAGATACGATAAATTTAATACAGTAGGAGTATAATTGTCCAATGTATCTAGTTTATCAATCGATTTTTAACTTATCATTTGTTCGGTTTATAATTGTTAAAGAGATTCCGCTTTGAAGTGTATTAAAGTCATCTTCAAATTTTTATTTTTTATATCTTCAGATAAAAAAATTGATAATTATCAATAATAATATTAAGACGGATTTTTTTGAAACATGACTGAAATATCTTAAATATAAATCATTTTCAAATATTCCCTCCTTTATTTCAGTAATAACTTCTTCCCAAGGATAATCAATTACTTTTTTTGTAAGTTGTATCGAACGCAATAAACGATCTGATTAACCTAAGACTATGTTTCAGAGTTAGATTTGTTAGTTTTTGTTTTCTTAAATAATTTGAAAACGAATATTTTTTTGAGGTATTGATAAGCATAGATTTCTTCTGAATTGTGTTGGGACATACGCTCCTTTTAGTAGATTTTCAAAAAATTTATTACTTTCAAACCCATCATTTATAACATCAATGTAGAGAATAAAGGCTTCTTTATCATGGCTGTAAACTCGTTGACAAACCTCTTTGATTAGCTCGGTTTTACCACTACCACTTAAACCATTAATAATATATAAACTATTTTTATCATTACTAGAAAATTTAAAATGCTGTTTTAATTCTTCTATTTCAGTATCTCGACCGTAATACATAAAACATCTCCTACCGATAACAATTTATTATCACCAGTATACCATAAATTCATCTTTAGTAGCTTGATTTGTATAATGATTTTTTTAGTTAAAAAAATAGTATGAAAATCTAGTTATCCGTATAAACACTGGACTTATCACACTTTATCAAGGTCGAAACCAATCAATTTACTACTAATTTACTACTTATGAATGAGCTTTGATACGACGATTTACCCTTGAAAAGTGAAGAAACAAAGATACTTCCAATAAAAAAATTGAATAGGCAAAAGGTGGACACTTCAAAAAAATGAGGTGTCTATTTTTTTACCCTGATTTGAAAGGACGTGATACTACGAAAATAGAAAAAAACAAGAGAATAAAGGTCGCTCCCCACCGTGAAAGACCATCAAACAAACGAGATTCATTCAACCATAAAAAAAGAAAGGATAGGTAAAAAAATATGGAACTTAAATTTGTGATTCCCAAGATGGAAAAAAACATTCGGCAATTTAGAATTTGCTGGCGAGGATAAAGTCGTACAGCGAAGAATCAACGGACATCTAACCGTCTTATCTCGAAGCTATAATCTCTATTCAGACGTTCAAAGAGCAGATGATATTGTGGTCGTACTTCCTGCTGAAGCTGGCGAAAAAAACATTTCGGCTTTGAGGAACGTGTTAAGTTAGTCAATCCACGTATTACCGCCGAGGGCTATAAAATCGGCACTCGTGGTTTTACAAATTACCTTTTACATGCTGACGACATGGTAAAAGAATAAAGAAAGAGAGGAAAAATGATGAGATTAGCAAATGGTATCGTATTAGATAAAGACACGACTTTTGGAGAATTAAAATTCTCTGCTCTACGTCGTGAAGTGAGAATCCAAAATGAAGACGGTACGGTTTCAGAGGAAATCAAAGAACGTACCTATGACTTAAAATCCAAAGGGCAAGGACGCATGATTCAAGTAAGTATTCCTGCCAGCGTGCCTTTGAAAGAGTTTGAATATAACGCACGGGTGGAACTTATCAATCCCATTGCGGATACTGTCGCTACTGCTACCTTTCAAGGAGCAGATGTTGACTGGTACATCAAGGCAGACGATATTGTGCTGACAAAGGATTCTAATTCCTTTAGAAATCAACAGCCACCTAAGAAAGAACCTGCTACGGACAAATAGCCACGTATCTTCCATTAGAGAGAAAGGAGAAAATCAAACATGAAACAGCGTGTCTTTCGTGGTAAAAGGATTCGTCCGAGTGACAAAGATTTAGTCTTTCATTTTACAGTAGCGTCCTTACTGCCTATTTTACTGCTTGTTGTCGGACTGTTTCATGTGAAGACAATCCAGCAGGTCAACTGGCAGGACTTTAACCTATCACAAGCAGATAAGATTGACATTCCGTATTTAAGTATCAGTTTCAGTGTCGCAATTCTTGTCTGCTTGCTGGTGGCGTTTCTATTCAAACGGTATCGCTATGATACGATTAAACAACTCTACCACCGTCAAAGCTGGCGAAGATGGTTCTTGAAAATAAGTGGTATGAATCAGAACAGGTCAAAACAGATGGCTTCTTCAAGGATTCCCCCAGTCGTACCAAAGAAAAGATAACCTACTTCCCTAAAATCTATTATCGCCTTAAAAATGGCTTAATACAGATACAAGTGGAAATCACTCTGGGGAAATATCAAGACCAGCTCCTACACTTGGAAAAGAAATTAGAAAGTGGCTTGTACTGTGAGCTGACGGATAAAGAGTTAAAGGATTCCTACGTGGAATATACCTTGCTCTATGATATGATAGCCCGTCGTATTTCTATTGATGAAGTACAAGCTCATGATGGGAAACTTTGCTTAATGAAAAATATGTGGTGGGAATATGACAATCTGCCTCACATGCTCATAGCTGGTGGTACAGGTGGCGGTAAGACCTACTTTATCCTGACACTGATTGAAGCCTTGCTTCATACAGATTCTAAGCTGTATATCTTAGACCCGAAAAATGCAGACTTAGCCGATTTAGGCTCTGTGATGGCAAATGTCCACTACAGAAAAGAAGACTTGCTTTCCTGCATTGATACATTCTATGAAGAAATGATAAAACGCAGTGAGGAAATGAAGCAGATGGAAAATTATAAGACTGGCGAAAATTATGCTTACTTAGGACTTCCAGCACACTTCTTAATCTTTGATGAATATGTCGCTTTCATGGAAATGCTGGGAACAAAAGAAAACACCGCAGTTATAAATAAGTTGAAACAGATTGTCATGTTAGGTCGTCAAGCTGGCTTCTTTCTAATACTGGCTTGTCAGCGTCCAGACGCAAAATATCTAGGCGACGGAATCCGTGACCAGTTTAATTTCAGAGTGGCTTTAGGTCGTATGTCTGAAATGGGCTATGGCATGATGTTTGGCAGTGACGTACAAAAGGATTTCTTCTTAAAGCGAATCAAAGGTCGTGGCTATGTTGATGTAGGAACAAGTGTCATATCAGAGTTTTATACTCCCCTTGTACCAAAAGGACATGACTTTTTAGAGGAAATTAAAAAGTTATCCAACAGCAGACAGGACACAAAAAAGCCATCATCAGAACAACAAGAAATGGAGAAATAAAAGTAATGGATATTAAAAGATTGGAGATATATCATACACCGACTGAAAAATCTGTCATTTGTCTTTGCTTGAATACAGACCAATTCACGGTAGATTGTGAACAATACATCATTGACCGATACAGGCATTTTACCGTCAATCCAAAAGTACGATTCTATTCCAGAATAGATAAGCTGATTGATGAAATTATCCGTGAAGTGAAGAAACCACCGTTCACATTCAGAATGAGGTTAGAGAAGCGACATAGTATTACCAGCAAAAATATTCTATATGAATTTCAGCTTTTTGATAGAAATTCATTCAAAACGGACGGTCTATCAGAAGTGATTGAACAGGAATATTTAAGACCAGAAGTTGATTTGGTAGTGATTTACACTGGCATACAGGGAGAATCAAAGGCAGATACAGACGACAAAGGCAGGTTTTACGGTCTTAAACCGTAAGTTCTGGCTTTGTCGGGCAGGGCTTGCCCTGCCCATTAACCCCCCGTATCTAACAGGGGGGTACAAATCGACAGGAAACAGTCAAAAAAACATTAGAAAATCCTTTGGTTACAAGGGATTTACAAAATTTCAGCGTATGTAAAATGGGCTTTAAAAGTTGACATACGCCTTTTTGATTGGAGGGATTTTTACTGAATGAACAAACTTGGTTACAGCAGTTAAAAGAAAAACGCTTGGCTTATGGACTATCTCAAAATCGTTTAGCGGTTGCGACTGGTATTACAAGGCAGTATCTAAGCGATATTGAAACAGGAAAGTCAAGCCATCAGAGGATTTACAGCAATCTCTTTTTGAAGCTCTGGAACGCTTCAATCCCGACGCTCCCCTTGAAATGCTCTTTGATTATGTAAGGATTCGCTTTCCCACAACGGACGTACAGCATGTGGTCGAAAACATCTTACAACTGAAACTGTCCTATTTTCTTCATGAGGACTATGGTTTCTATTCTTATTCAGAGCATTATGCTTTAGGCGATATATTCGTTCTCTGCTCCCACGAACTGGACAAAGGAGTTCTGGTGGAATTGAAAGGTCGTGGGTGTCGGCAATTTGAAAGCTATCTTCTGGCTCAACAAAGAAGCTGGTATGAGTTCTTTATGGACGCTTTGGTGGCTGGCGGTGTGATGAAACGCCTTGACCTTGCCATTAACGATAAGACAGGGATTTTGAATATCCCTGTACTCACTGAAAAATGCAGACAGGAAGAATGTATATCCGTCTTCCGCAGTTTCAAAAGCTATCGCAGTGGCGAACTGGTACGCAAAGATGAAAAGGAATGTATGGGAAATACCCTCTATATCGGTTCATTACAGAGTGAAGTTTATTTCTGTATCTATGAAAAGGACTATGAACAGTACAAGAAAAATGATATTCCCATTGAAGACGCAGAAGTAAAAAACCGTTTTGAGATTCGGCTGAAAAATGAGCGTGCCTATTATGCAGTCCGTGATTTACTCGTCTATGACAATCCAGAAAGACTGCTTTTAAAATTATCAATCGGTATATCCGTTTTGTAGATAAAGACGATTCCAAACCTCGTTCTGATTGGAAGCTGAATGAAGAATGGGCTTGGTTTATTGGGAACAACCGTGAACGATTAAAACTAACCACAAAACCAGAGCCTTACTCTTTCCAGCGGACGCTGAACTGGCTTTCCCATCAAGTCGCACCCACTTTAAAGGTTGCGATTAAACTTGATGAAATCAACCAGACGCAGGTTGTGAAAGACATTCTCGACCATGCGAAACTGACAGACCGGCATGAGCAGATTTTGAAGCAACAGTCGGCAAAAGATAAGGACGTGATAACGACAAAGAAATAACCTAAACACAAATTCATTGAATATAGAGAGGAGAACATTTTTATGAATTTTGGACAAAACCTTTATAACTGGTTTCTATCAAACGCTCAATCACTGGTACTTTTAGCAATCGTTGTGATTGGCTTGTATCTTGGCTTCAAGCGTGAGTTCAGTAAACTCATTGGCTTTCTCATTATTGCGATTATTGCGGTAGGCTTAGTCTTCAACGCTGCTGGAGTAAAAGACATTTTACTAGAGCTATTCAATCGCATTATTGGTGCTTAAATTAAACCGTTATTTTGTGGAATATAAGTGGTTTTCTTATGTTCCGCAAAAGAATGGTACACCAAACGAAGTGCGGTAGGGATTTTTGAATCTCTATAAAGAAAGGACGTGTGAATACATGGACGATATGCAAGTCTACATTGCCAATTTAGGCAAATACAATGAGGGCGAATTAGTTGGTGCATGGTTTACCTTTCCCATTGATTTTGAGGAAGTCAAAGAGAAAATCGGCTTGAATGATGAATATGAGGAATACGCCATTCATGATTACGAGTTACCCTTTACGGTTGACGAATACACTTCTATTAGCGAACTCAATCGCCTATGGGAAATGGTATCGGAGTTGCCAGAAGAACTACAATCGGAGCTATCTGCTCTGCTCACTCATTTTTCAAGTATTGAAGAATTAAGCGAACATCAAGAAGATATTATCATTCATTCCGATTGTGATGATATGTCTGACGTGGCACGCTACTACATTGAAGAAACGGGTGCTTTAGGCGAAGTGCCAGCCAGTCTTCAAAACTATATTGATTATGAATCCTATGGTCGGGATTTAGACCTTTCGGGAACGTTTATCTCAACCAATCACGGGATTTTTGAAATCGTCTATTAAATCTGTCGGTACATTCTTACTGGCAGATTTTCTTGTTTACGGGGTAGTCAAAAGACTATCCCCATTTTTATGAAAGGATTGATTACATGAAGAAAATACGAAGCTATACCAGTATCTGGTCTGTTGAGAAAGTGTTGTACTCCATCAATGACTTTAGACTTCCGTTTCCCATAACCTTTACGCAAATGACATGGAGTGATGTGTGGTAACTTATCATCATTATACTTGTTGTATTTCTTAACAAGACCTTTCATCATACCATTATAGTCACTCGCCACTTTTGGATAGTTCTTTCTATTAAGAAAGAGGAAATCACTATATCCATCAATCTCAACACGCTTATCATTCTTTCGATTCGCTAACACTCGCTTAAATGCTTGATAGGCTTCTTCAACCATAGGAACTTGACGTTCGCCACTTTTGGTCTTTGGTGTTTCAATGTAGTACCCAATTTCAGTATCTCTCAATAGCTGATGGTCTATATTGACAAGACGATTCTCAAAATCTAAATCTGGAAGTGTCAAACCACCAAACTCTGAAATACGAAGACCTGTTTTTAAGAGTATCAGAATTTCATCATAATTTTTGCTGTAGGTTTTATCAGCTTTTGCAAAGGCTAACAGTTTTTCTTCCTGTTCTTCTGTTAGTACGGTCTTAGGGACAGTATCATCATCAAGAACTGCTTTCAGTTGAAAGTCAAATGGATTCTTCCGAACACAATCATCTTGTATAGCAATATAGAATGAAGCCTTTAAAGAACGTTTGTAGTTATTGATGGTTTGATAAGCATAACCATTTTCACTCATTCTAATAGCCCATTCTTTAGCGTCTGATGGCTTAATACTGTCAATACTTCTTACACCTAACTTGTCTTTCTTCAAAAATATCCATAAGATATTTGCGTCCAGTTTCAGTGTTTTTTTCTAACCTTTGGTCTTTGAGCGTTCTGTTTTGCGTAAAAGCTGGCAGAGTGTCATTTTCTTTCCTACAACATCAATACCATCATGAATGTCTTTCTGTAACTCTGCGATTTTCTCTCTAAGTGAGATACAATCACGCTTTCCTGCTGGTACTCGGTCTGTAGTCACAAGTTTCCACGAGTAAACAAATTGCGGTTCTCCAAATGAATCTATATATTTGTATAAGTATCTTCCGTCTTTTCGTTGGCTCTCTCCAGTCTTTAAGATTCGACCTTTATTGTCACGTCTTTTTTCTGACATGGCATTTGCTCCTTTCCTTTATGGAAAGAGCCTTGATACGACTTAATACTATTTTATCATATACAAGACCCTTTGGCGACGCTAGATTGCGTCCAATGTATCTATAATTTTTTCAAATTGTTTTCGTTTAATCTGAATACGATTGCCATTCATAATCAGCCAATTTGCATTTTTTTATTTTTCCTCTGCCAAGCGTCGTAGCTTGTTTTTCGCCAATACGAAAAATATTTTTGACGCTTCTTCAATGGTTAGGGTATAACGTTCCCAAATAGGAATGTCAGTCTGCTTCATAAAATCCTCCTTTCCAAATCACTTATTTGGATTTCATAAAAGTTGTTTTACCAGCAATCGAACAGCTTTAGCAAAGCTCACGGGAGTTCCACCCCTGCATGGTTCTCATGTAGCCATACTCATTGCCTGCGACGGTTTTATCACGCTCGGACTATTGACTGTATGGGAGTATCATTATCACGATAAGAATGTCGTTGCAGGCAATCCTGCTAAAGATTGCTTCTCGGATCACTAACATGAATCGCTCGCTATCTTTATAAGATAGGTCATGGCGGTTAGTTCCGTTGGCTCTTTTCTTATCGAAACGTATTCGATTACTTTTATTCAGTTTTCAAAGAACAATGGCTCGTTAGCCTATCAAAACACATTGAAAGCTCAATATGCTTTGGTGGAATAACAAACCTCCCTGTTCGGGAAGCGTGGAATGGTTTAGCACGCTTCCACGAAAGGAGAGAGGATATTACTTAATTTCAAATGACAAAATCTTTGTAATCAGTCTGGTTTCCATTCTTCCACGTAAGACTTCATCAACGACCATACTTTGATTGCCATATTCATCTTTCATAAGTCGTAGGGAACGCTTCGTTATGTACCCTCTGTAATGATGTAGAATCTGGTTAATCGCTTCGGTATCGCCATCTGTTGCCTTTACAATGAGAGGAAAGGAATCATAGGATATTGTGTTTTCATTCTTCAAATTCCTCCATAAACTTTTTTTAATTAAGGCTAGTCCACTGGTTCTATGCCGATAGACAGTAGAACAGTTCAATTTCAACAGGTCTGCAATTTCTGAATCGCTCATGTCCATAAAGTAAAAACAGCAGTAGAATTTCACGTTTCTTGTCTGGCAACTCACGTAATGCTTCACTCAACAAATCATTTTCAACGCCTACTGATAACCCATTGAGTGTAAAAAAATCTGAAAGTCAGTTGAATAGTTATCTGTTGTCGCAAACTGGCTAACAAGATAATCGCCAACATCCGAAAAAGGACACCTCACGCTTTGCAATCCTTGAAAGATAAAGCATATAATTCTTTCGCTCGTCTTCCATAGCACGTTTACAGATATAGTCAAACTGATTTTTCTATTGTGGTCTGAAAAGAAGATGGTTTCATGTTTCTCACCCCTTTCTGTCTAGGAAAGGAAGTGAGCCTTGCTCGTTTATCTCCTTTCACTCTTAGTCCCAATGTGAAAGGGAGTTTGTTGCATTACTGATAAATAAACTTTGTAAAAAAAGTTCTGAATAGCCAAAAAAAGCATATAAACAGATTTATTTCTCTGTTTACATGCTTCTGTTATTCTATCTATATGATTTATAAAACCACATTGGTGGACGTACTTATCTATTGCAGATAGACGACTTTTTTTGACAAGAACCCAATGTAAGGAAATTTATTGTATATGATGTACTTCATGGCGACGTTGACCTCCAACAAACCGCCATTTGGAAGTAATATACAATATTTTAACAGCGTAAATAGCACTACCATATAACGGTTTTTTTATTGGCGTTTAGTAGTGCTTTTTATTAAATATAAACCTATAAACCATATAACACGTTTTTTTCTATACCTGTTTTTTTAATTCAGTAGGAACAATAAAATGTATAGAGGTGGTCTACTATGCGTAAAAAAGAAGATAAATATGATTTTAGAGCCTTTGGTTTAGCCATTAAAGAAGCTCGATTGAAACGAGGTTTAACTCGTGAACAAGTGGGAGCATTGATTGAAATTGACCCACGGTACTTAACTAATATTGAAAAATAAAGGGCAACACCCCAGCATACAAGTTCTTTATGACCTTGTATCGTTACTTCATGTTTCCGTTGATGAATTTTTTTCTTACCTGGGGTCCCGAGCGCTTAGTGGGAATTTGTATCGATAAGGGGTACAAATTCCCACTAAACCAATGTTTCAAGGCCTATTTATTTTTTATATTCAATTCTCTTAAGTGTTTAGGAATAGATAACAAGTCAAATTTATACTCTCCAAGAAAAGTGATATGCTCCCAATTAATAGGAGATACATGCTTCATATACTTAGTTACTTCGGGATCTATTTTGACGAGATAATTATAAGCTGCTTGTAAGTAGACGGCGTTCCATATACTTATTGCATTTATTAACACATTAAGCGCACTAGCACTTTGAAAGTTGTCGGCGAATATCGCGCTCCATAAATTTTTCCGCGTCGCCCAAAAAAATAGTTCTCTAGCTAAAGCATTAATCGCTTCTGTCTTATTTAGTCCATGAGTGATCCTTCGCCGTAGCTCACTATCTGTAATATAATCTATCATAAAAATGCTCTTTTCAATGCGACCTAGTTCTCTCAGTGCAAGAGCTACTCTATTCTTACGTGCGTATGAGCCTAGCTTTCCTAATAGTAAAGAACTAGATACTTTTCCTGTTTGAATCGAATAGGCGATTCGTTTAATTTCATCATAGTTTTCTTCAATAATTTTTACATTGATTTTTCCGCTTATATCTTCTGATAAGTTAGGGTAGTAGGAAGGTGATTTGATAGAAAATAATTGTGATTTTTTTATATTTCTGATGCGAGGTTCAAAATCAAAGCCTAGTAATGCGGTCATTCCAAACACCTGATCAGAATACCCATTTGTATCAGTAAAATGTTCCTCAATATCTAGATCTGTTTCATGATAAAGTAGGCCATCAAGGGTATGAGTAGCTTCCCTTGTATTAGTTGAAGCAACCTCGATATGATGAGTCGTATGCCTATCATTTATTGATCGAATCATTGTAGCTCCTTTTTCCATACTTTTGTAATGTGGATTAACATCGGATTTTAGAGCTGAGACGCCCACTGGGACGCGCATTCCGTCTGAAGCAGTGGTTTTTCCTTCACCCCAAAAGTCTGCAACAGGAAGCTTTAACTGATAATTAACCAAAACAGATTGAGCACGAGTCAGAGCTTCTTTATAAAAGCGCCATTGTTTGGCATTGGCTAACTGAGAATAAGAAATTCCAGGAGTTGATTGGGCCATTTTTTCAAGACCAATATTCATCCCTAAACCCAGCAAAGCAGCAAAAATAATTTTTCTTTCTTGTTCACTCGGCGGTTTCCCTGTAGAATCATGACTAAATTCTTGTGAAAAGTTGGTCCAACTGTCCACCTCAATTAAAAGATCACTAAGCCTTATCTTAGGAATTATTGAATAAAGTTTTTTTCTATATATTTCTGCTTCGCTAGGTGTAACTTTTTCCAACTTTTTAAGGTTTGCTCTTGAAATTCTCTTATCAACTGTCGAATAAAATTGAAGCTGTAAATCTAAAATTATTTCCCGATCCTTTAAATAGTCCTCAAACGTGTCTGGAATAGTTTCTGAATCAATACAAGCAGATAAATCAACTAAGTAATCATCAATATTTCGATGGATCATACTTCCTTCAACTGAAATATCTCCTGATCGAATATTGTTCTTTAGCTCGGTGAAAGCTACTAACTCATAGTAAGACCGATCTATTTTCCCCTCTTCTGGCCGAACAAGGCTTTTCCATTTTTTACTCACAAAATCAGTAGAAGTATCTGCCGGTATTTTTCTTTTACCACTATTGTGTAAATCAGTTAGTTGAGTTAGGGCCATGAGGACTGGATTTGCTGCCGGAGTTGCTTTGAACGAAAGGGTCCTCAATAACATTGGCGTGTATCTTCGGAGGTAATTAGCTTTATTTCGAACCATTTCTAAATAGCCATGATTTTTATTACCTGTAATTTTTTTAGCTTCTTCTCCATCTTGTACTAAATCTTCCCAAGGCATGATTCGTTCAATTTCGTCAAAAGGATTACTATCATTATCTTTTGCAAAGTGAAGAGCATCAATTAAAGAAGCATAATGTTCCAATTTTTTAGTAGCCAATTTTCCTTTTTCTTTTAACTGTTCTTGTGAATCACGTGTCCCTTTGCGTTTAATACTTGCTAAAATGCGGTCATTAATCTCAATCAGTTGATCGATCAGATATTGATGATGATTGACTAAAAAAGCAATAAGTAAAAAGTATCTTTTTTTCAAGCTCAAAACAGGGAGAAGTCATATGCATCATAATTTTTCCCCTAGTCTAGCTAGCTGAAGAAACCTGTTCCGATTAATATGGGAGACATTAATTGTCCCGAGTCCCATGGAAGCAATCACTTCCACTTTTTTTACAAATACTCATAAAAGCTTTCTGGATTTGCCTTACCTGGAATGTCTTTTTAGCCAAGCGAGTTTAGTTATTTTCGTCTCTTCATAAATTTGAAACAAACTCTCTAGTTTTTTTCAATTTGTATATCTGTTAATGAACAGAGTAATATTGAAAATAAGTTGTTTTTCTGCTTTATCTCGACAGCGACTTATAATGTCTTCAAGTGTAGCTATAGATGGAAAAAAATAATTCTTTTTTCGAGTTAAGAAATCAATTGTTTTTTTCATTAGATAGATAGAGTCATCATTTTTCTAAAAGCTAGTTCAATTAAATATTCTATTAACTGTTTTTGTGTATTAGCACTACCGAATCGATGATAGTTGAATACTTCTAAGATCTCGTTGAAGTGATTTGCACGTGTATTTCTATGATCATATGAATTTAAATCAATTGCATCAAGATGGAGCTGTCGACTCACATAAGAAGTTAGTCTGGTTGATTTAATCGGCCAATTACTTAAAGAACACCCAGGATACCGGGCCAAACAAAGTTGTATCGCAAATCCTAGTTTATTGACCTTTCCACGGTGTTGATTAATAACCTCCAGATCATAATCAGAAAAACTAAAATACGCTTTAAAATCCTCTTCTGATAAGTGGTCTACAGAAAGAAGTTGTTCACGCTGTGAAGTAGTTAAAATTCTTTTCATAGCCATATCTTAAGCATTCCTTTTATTGAGGTAACGGTAAAAGGTTGTTTTGCTTAATTTAGAGGCATCAAGAATTTGACGAATAGAATACTCTTTGCTGTCATACATTTTTAAAGCTAAATCAATTGATAGCTTACCTTTACTTGGACGGCCCCCTTTTTTTCCTCGGACTCTGGCTGCCTTAAGACCAGAGTTAGTTCGTTCAATAATAATATCCCGTTCCAGTTCTGCTAAACTAGCCATAACTCGGAAAAAGAATCTTCCCATAGACGTTGAAGTATCTACGTTATCTTGAATAGATATAAAATTGACACTAAGTTCTTCAAATAATTCAGAAAGTTCAATCAAATGTTTAGTTGATCGTGAAATTCGATCTAACTTGTAAATGACAACAGAATCTCCTTCACGTAGTAGGTTGATCATTTCTTCTAATTGCGGTCGGTCTTTTTTCGCACCAGTTACTTTTTCTTGAAATAATTTATCAATTCCATAATGAGTAAGTGCATCAATTTGTAAACTAAGATTTTGATCATCCGTACTCACTCGAGCATAGCCAAAAATCATAAAAAAACCTCCTTAATTTTATAATTTAAATGTACCATAACTCATTAAGTATAACTATATAGGAACTATGAAAAAAAGGAACGGATTTTGGTACTTGATTTACTTAAAAAAACATTTAGAAAAAAAGCAGGAAAATGAAAAGGTACCATAAACGGTCGTTTATGGTACCATTCAAAATTTATCCTTATTGTACAAAATAACAGCGAAATTTTTTTAAATCTATTCCTTATCGATACAAATTCCCCGTAGGCGCTAGGGACCTCTTTAGCTTCTTGGAAGCTGTCAGTAGTATATCTAATAATTTATCTCCATTCCCTTTAGTAACGTGTAACTTTCCAAATTTAAAAAAGCGACTCATAGAATTATTTCCTCCCGTTAAATAATAGATAACTATTAAAAATAGACAATACTTGCTCATAAGTAACGGTACTTAAATTGTTTACTTTGGCGTGTTTCATTGCTTGATGAAACTGATTTTTAGTAAACAGTTGACGATATTCTCGATTGACCCATTTTGAAACAAAGTACGTATATAGCTTCCAATATTTATCTGGAACATCTGTGGTATGGCGGGTAAGTTTTATTAAGACACTGTTTACTTTTGGTTTAGGATGAAAGCATTCCGCTGGCGACTTAAGCAATTGCTGAATCGAGACTTGAGTGTGCAAGAGCAACCCTAGTGTTCGGTGAATATCCAAGGTACGCTTGTAGAATCCTTCTTCAACAATCAGATAGATGTCAGACGCATGGCTTTCAAAAACCACTTTTTTAATAATTTGTGTGCTTAAATGGTAAGGAATATTCCCAACAATTTTATACCTCTGTTTGTTAGGGAATTGAAACTGTAGAATATCTTGGTGAATTAAAGTGACACGAGTATTCAGTTTTAATTTTTTTCTGACGATAAGTTGAATAGATGACTGTCTAATTCAATAGACGTTACCTGTTTACTTATTTTTAGCCAGTTTCGTCGTTAAATGCCCTTTACCTGTTCCAATTTCGTAAACGGTATCGGTTTCTTTTTAAATTCAATTGTTTTTATTATTTGGTTGAGTACTTTTTCACTCGTTAAAAAAAGTTTTGAGAATATTTTATATTTTTTTGTTCATGTAATCTCTCCTGAAGTGATTACATCTATAAACAAATACAGAAGTTAAACGATTTGTTTGTAATTTTTAGTTATCTGTTTAAAAAGTCATAAGATTAGTCACTGGTAGGAATTAATCTAACGTATTTATTTATCTGCGTAATCACTGTTTTTTTAGTCTGTTTCAAAACAGTAGATGTTTTTATCTACATTACGCATTTGGAATACCAACATGACGAATCCCTCCTTCTTAATTACAAATTTTTAGCATCTAATTTAACTTCAATTCCTATTATACAAAATTTTAAGATAATGCACCACTTTTTTATAATTAAAACGGTTGAAAACTGTACCACTAATAACTCACAATGAGAGATGTCACCGTCAAGTTAAATGTACAAAAATAACAGCGAAATTTTTTTAAATCTATTTCTTATCGATACAAATTCCTCGTAGGCGCTCGGGACCCCTACCTGCTAATAACTTGGTAAAAAGCACCCGACGATTACAGATAGAGAAATACATGGATAGCTTTACAGACAAAGAACTATCCTTAATGGAATCTTTAGCCAGCGGTATCAACGAAGCAAGAAACATCGAAGACTAATTAAAAGAATCCATACATAACGGAAAGAGCCGATAAAATGAGATTGTATTAATCTCATTTTTATCGGCTCTACTCTTTACGTCTGGCTCTGTAATCACAGTTACTTTGAACTGCTTTATTTCAATTAAATTTTTCTTGTCTGCATTTCGGACAATAGAGGGAATTTTTTTAATTCAGTATCTTCCCTTATCTTTAATCGTGTTTTTATTTCCACATACAGGACACAATATCCACTTGTAGTTTATAATAACTATCTCCTCCTTTACACTTTAATTCAAATCTTTATTAAAAAAAATATTTCATCTTATTTAACAAGAAACCATATTTATATAACAACATAAAAATACACTAAGTTATTTTATTGAACATATATCGTACTTTATCTATCCGACTATTTGGACGACGGGGCTGGCAAACAGGTTCACCGGTAGTAACATGGTACCCTTTTAACTCTGTTAAACAAACACTACGTCCATTTGTAAAGAAAGTTAAATCACTACGATATTCTTGAATACACCGAGCAGGTATTTCTCCACTAAGAATGACCTCATTATTTTTCAATTGAGTGTCTACGATGTTCGCACAATATTTAGGAGCATCGTTGTATGCTCGTGAAAGATATTCCTGTGGCGCATAAATTTTAAAACTAAGATATGGCTCTAACAATTCTGTTCCAGCTTTTTTTAAGACTTGTTCCAATACAATAGGAGCAAGCATCCGAAAATCTGCTGGGGTACTAACAGGGCTATAGTATAAGCCATACTTAAAACAGATTTTACAGTCCGTCACATTCCAACCATATAATCCTTGTTCGCAACCATAGCGTATCCCTTCCATAACTGCATTTTGAAATGATTGATTTAAGTATCCAAGAGAAACCGAGCTCTCATACTGCATTCCACTTCCCAACGGAAGCGGTGATACAGATAAACCAATGGAAGCCCAGAAAGGATTTGGCGGCACTTCGATGTGAATGGTATACTCTGCTTTTTTTAACGGTCTTTCCATATAAATGACTGTAGGCTCTTTTATTTCTATCTCCACATGATACTTTTCTTGTAGCAGAGCACAAGTCACTTCCATTTGTACTTTCCCTAAGAAAGAAAGTATGATTTCATGTGTCGCAGAATCCACATAATATCGCAGAAGCGGGTCACTGTCGGAGATTTCTAAAAGTGCATCAAGTAACATTTCCCTTTGTTGAGGTTTGCTCGGTTCAACAGTCGTTTGCAGACAGAGGAGGGATTTTTCAATCTCTCTCTCTGTGGCAATAGCTTTTGTATCTCCAAGAACACTATTTAACTTCAAAAAAACTCATTCTGCAAAAATAACAATTTCCCAGAATAAGCCTTATCGATTTTACATAATTCACCATTTATTGAAGTATACATTTCTGTAATTTTTATTTTTTTCCTTTTTCCGATATTCTAACCGAATCTCGCAAATGCAGTACGCCACTATAAAGACGTATATATGCAAGACGCTGTCTTTTTTTCCGAATACTCAATTTTGAAAACTTTTTCCGCAAAGTTCAGACTGACCTCGATGTGTTGATGAATAAAATTTATTCGTAATCACTTCTATAAGGTTATCAATCCCTATATTACTTTTTTTGCACTTCCATGATAAAGAGGAACAGAGAACAATTCTGAAATCTTATGCTTTCCTCTTGTTCGAGTTCCAATGCTTCTAATGATTTACCGGACATATATTTCTCTAAAAGGTCATCGTTTCCCTCTATTACCGTATCCCATTGTTCAGATTCGGTAAAGTTCGTCACACACATATTAGGATACAGTTCTACCTTCTGTTTGATTACAATTTCCGCAGAAAGTTTCTCTTTAATATCCTGATAAACCGTTGATAAATCAATTCCATTTTGGTCAATCTTATTGATAAAAAAGATTGTGGGAATACCTATTTTCCTAAGTGCATGAAACAATATACGAGTTTGTGCTTGTACGCCATCTTTTGCAGAAATCAGTAGAATTGCCCCATCTAAAACTGATAATGAACGATATACTTCTGCTAAGAAATCCATATGTCCTGGCGTGTCTATGATGTTCACCTTCGTATTTTTCCCACTGAAAAAGAGGTTATTCCTGTCTGAATTGTAATTCTTCTCTGACGTTCTAAAAGCGTATTATCCGTCCTCGTTGTACCTTTGTCCACGCTTCCTAATTCTGTAATCGCTCCACTGTTATATAATAAGCTTTCTGTTAAGGTAGTTTTTCCTGCATCAACATGAGCTAAAACTCAATATTAATAATTTTCATGTGATTTTTCCTCCATTCAAAAACCCAAAGAGCATAAAAAAATCCCAGTGATAAATACTTTTATCACTGGGATTTTTTTATCTATAACTCATAGGTATACAAAAGCATACAGATATTCTCTGGATACTTTAGAATCACATGATAAAGGTATTCTTAAACTGGGTACAAAAACTAAGCCCTCCTAAAAAGGACATCCAATTATTTGTTCCCACTATCAAATTGACAGTTTATTTAAGAATACCTTGCCGCATATTTATTAACTCCTTTTAAATAGATACTTAAATAATAGCACGTAAGAGCATATTTGTAAAGGAATCTCCAATTTTTTTATCAAAGAGAGTACGTGATTACAAAATAGCTGTAATAATGTACCAATATTTGTTATTCTATAATCTTCCAATTACTCCCGTTCTTTTCAAGTACCAAATCAAATTGAGATACCTGCGTTGCTTTTGGTCTGCTGGTCGATATACTCCACTGTCAGCGATACCGTGACTTGATTATCCTTACGATTGTGAATAGGATTTTACCAGTTCTTGAAAGATGTACTCTTTTTCCGATTGGTTTTAATATCCCGTCATTCACATAGTAGGAAAGTTCACTGGCTGTCGCTGTAGGATAGAACTTGAAGAACGTCGTTAAAAAAACTCATTGATTTCATTGGTTGTAATGGAATCAACCGTCCCCCTCACTTTCAATGGCTTTTTGGTTTATAACTTGATTTCTTAGGTATGTTGGTAATGGTCGGATTCTTAACCAGTACCATATTTCCAGAACCATCTACATAGACACTCACTATATAAGCAGAGTGGACGGTCTTTGTATTTTTCTCCCTCTGTAATGAGCTGGTCTACACTGTAGGTTACATTAAACTCATTGTCGCCAGTTGGCTCTACCGTCCATATCTGAAATCCTCTTACAGAAGACGATACAGGAATATCTTTGCGTACTGTATCAACATTGAGAGCTTGAAGTTCATCTGTCAGATAGCCTTTTTAGACTTTCCATTCGATTATCAATGGACTTATCGGATTGCTCCCATGAATAGTAGACTTTCGCAAAGTTCTCTACAAAATTTTTCTACATGATGAGTATCAACGTATTCCTTTTCTATGATAGTTGTTTCGTGAATAGTATGAGTATCTATAGCTGTAAAGTGCTTGAATATCGCAAAGCTGAAACTAAGCCCTAAAAAGTACCCACAAGGCAATCACAACCTTTTTTATGAGGATTGACCTTATAGTAGACACGAGGATTCTTTTCCTTTGGTATCTGTTTTTTTCTTTATTCTGATTTTTTTCTAAATTTCATCATTAAATCTTCCTTTCTCATTGTTTGATTCGTCCTGCTCCCACTAAATGCTGTTGCCAGTAGGGGCTTGTTAAGTCAGCATAACCGATTGGGTCGCCTGCATGAAACATACGGTTATTGCCAAGGTATATCCCAACATGAGTAATATAAGAGCCAGCGTTATAGGTAGAATGAAAGAAAAACCAAATCGCCAGCTTGTGCTTCCGATAGTGGGATATGCTGGGTCACATCATATTGCTGTTGTGCGGTTCGTGGTAAGTTAATTCCAGCTTTTCCATACGTCCATTGTGTCAGTCCGCTACAATCAAAAGAAGTAGTCGAGAAGCTCCACCGTAAACGTATCGCCAGCCCTCATATTTCAGTGCTTCGTCCATGATGGCTTGTACCGTATCATCATCAAACTCTGTTGTGACAAGATACTGCGTTACCAGTTGCACATAAAACATATTGCCATAGTTGTATCGCCAGCCCCCATTGATAGGTATGGCTATGGGATTGGGGTAAGACACTTTTTCGCCACCTGAATACTCTTTTTGAGAAACTTTGAGCCAGTTCAAAGGTATATTTATTTCCACGATTAGCCACATACCCTAAGAAACCACCACCATAATTGTAGGGACTGGATAACCGATTCTAAATCTACACTGAGCCTTTCGCTACTGGCTAATAATTCACTGAAATACTTCACACCTTGCTTAATGGATTCTTCTGTACTCAATGAATTAGGGTGGAAGACCGAGGGATTCCGAGGACTGCATAACATCTTCCGCAGTACCGCCCTGATTCCACCTGTATAATCGCAAGAAGTATGTTGACATATTCTTCAACGCCATATTCTTTGGCATATTTTTCTACCATAGGCTTATGAGCCAGCACTTCTGCGGAAACATTCACACTTCCATAATGAATATTGGAAATTCCGCTGTCCTGTTCATCTGAAAATAAAATGGCAACAAACAGAAGCAGTGAGAAGACCATCAAGAATAATCCAGAACCACCAATCACTAAAGTTTTCAACTTCATGGTTTCTTACCGACTTTCTTAATGGTGGCGGTTTTGATTGGTGGTCTACTTCTTGTATTTTGTAGTGGTACTCTTTGAACAGTAGACGGACGTTCTTTTTGTGATTGGACGTTGTGAAGTTCTATCTGCTGTAGTGGTTGAAGTTGCTGGCTTTTTGAACGGTTTTTTTCTTGAACGGTATTGCCTTGGCGTTCCACTTTTGGACTTGAAAAAAATCGGACTTAACTGCTGGACGCTCTTGTTTGGCTTGTTGAGATTCCTTATATGAAGTCTGAATATTAGACTGTTTTGAGGTCTGTTCATCATGATATTGTTCTTGTCTTGTAGTCGGTCTTTCATGAACAGAAGAAGCAGGCTGTTTTTTCTGTTTGACCTGTTCCATTTCAGAGCGACGCTTCGCAATGGTTTTTCGCCTTTGTTCCTGCTGTTCCTTGCGTCCACTGGCTCTGTCCGCTTTGGTTTGAGAAATACTACTGGTTAAATCACGGACATTCTCTTTTTACTTTTGGATTTTCCTTGATATACTGCATATCTTGCATTGGTCGGCAAATCTTTAACCTGTTCTTTCAAACCACTAGCAGTGTCTACCATTCTGTCTTTGGTATCAGCTACTGTACCGATGGTTTGACCGATACGTTTTTCCAAGTGTTGATTTTTTTCCTTTCCGTCTGGTCGGGAGTGATCTGCTTGTGTCCTTGCAGAACTCCCCGAACCCGACTGTCCTTTTTTACCTGTAACAATGGCAGACCCAGCCCCTAGAGTAGTCATGGAACGTCCAAGTTTCCGCTGTAGACGGTGCATGTGAGCGTGCATAAGCATACGAGGTTTTTCTCATCACGACTTCCCACACTTTGAGAATCGTTACTCTGTAGAGAAAACATACTCATTAAATCGCCCAGCTTGAAGTAGATTCCTGCAAAGGTCACAATCTGTAGAAAAAGCAATCAAAAAGAACGGATAACCAGCCGATAAGGTATAGAGCATGGTTGAAATACTAAATGCTGTCGTAATAATCAATGTGATTCCAGCTCGTGTCAAAATGGTATTAAAGAGCTTTGTTATGGCTCGTTTTGACATACCATCAAATGATGGAATCATGCTTAAAAATAAAAGCTCACAGGCAGAAACATAGCATAGATGATAAAAAAAGTACCTGCGAGAAAATCATGATTCCTGTTAATAGGAATACAAATATGGAAATCCCAATATTGAAGACAAATAGGAAGAAGACTGTACCTAAACGGTTAATGGTCTTTGTAATGGTTAGATTGGTATTGCTTCTGTCTTCAATTTCTTCCGCAACAATTTTTTCTCTGTCTTCGCCATTGTTGGAATCTGGGCTGGTGGAGAGCAGGCTTTCCACACGGTCAATACCGATACTTTCAATGTCTGAACTGTTGTATTGAAGCAGTAGCCACGGTTGCTGAACCTGTATGGAAAACAGGCTATCTCTGATTAAGTCCACGCTGTCCTTGCCTTGACTATCGGAATGGGGCATGACAATCTTCGTGCCAAGTGATAAACTGGCATTACTGATGTCTGATGAAAAAGTCATTGATTTTTTTAATGTAGTCGGGAGCGTAGGCAATAAAAGGAAGCCGATAGGATAAACACCAGCACAAAATTCATAATGGCATGAATTGCCTTTGTGGTTTCTCTCTTTATCAGTCCCGTATAGGCAACATAAACCCCAAGAACCAAAATCAAGAGTAAGAGGAATCCAACATAGAAACCCTCTGTTGAAAATCCGTTTGCACTCACACCAGCTAAGGTCTGCATATTCTTACCAATGGAATCTGCTGTAGCGGAAATGAAGTCTAAGGAATAGGCTTCCTGTACTAAGTAACCTGTCGCATTGGAAACATACAAACTGATTGTCCAAATAAAATTGGTAATGGCATATAGTCCATACATGACCTGTTTTCCAATCCCGTCCGACCAGTTCCACGGAAGCCAGCCCCAGCTATTATCCACATAAAAATCCAGTTGATAGTTTTCAAGTGGGTATCGGCTGTATTCATTTGCCACATTGACCGTATCATCTACCAAGCCCGCAGCTTGAACCACCGTTCCCAGCATGGCTAAAGAAAAAAATGGCAATCACAAGTGTGAAAGCCACTGTCATTGCCACTTTACCTGAGACGTTTCAGCGTCCAGTTTGATTTTATTCTGTTTACTATTGATGGTTTCACATTTACACCTCTTTTCGCACAGGTGGTCTGGTATCAAAGGCATGGAGCAGTTCTTCAAATACAGGGTGGAACTGTATCACACCGACACGACCATATAAATCACTGATAAGGCATTGCCCGTTTTTCCAAATCACGCAATCGCTTCTGATTGTTTTTCGTCCTCTGGGTCTACACCAAAAAAAGGCTAAGGTCTTTTTAATCTCGTTAAGGTCAGTGGAACGAAATGCAAATTTTAAGCCGAGGTTATTTTTTTCAGTTTTTTCATCTAAGAGGTCGTCTGTATTTTTGGGTCACGAAATATACCCCAGCGTTCATAGCACGACCAGCCCGAACCAGCTTCATAGATAGTGTTTTTCCTTGTGCTACCTGTAAAAAGCTCCATGCTTCGTCTAAATCTACAATCTTGAAAATGCTTCGGTCTGTATGGATAAAGTCTAAAAGCAAAAGGTACTAATGACAATCAGCATAGCAACGGATAAAAAGCTCCATAGTGGTATATTCCTCAAAGGAAGTTTCCTTGTCAGGGAAGTACCAAGTCCGCAACCTGTATAATGTTCAGTTGTTTTTTTCTAAGCTGATAGACTGCTCCACATAACCATTACTGAATAATAAATGTGCAAAGTCATAGTCTGTAAAACTTTCGATATGGTCGGCTATACTGGTACTTAGTGGCGTATTCTCAACCCGTAATTCCTCAATCACTTTCATCAACCCTCGTACTTCACTATTGGTTACTGCACGAATGGCTTTTCTAAGGATTGGGAAGCGTTCCCCATCACGAGAGGAAATCCCCGTAAGGAATGTCAGAATATCAATAGCCAGTGATTCAGAATCTTTGGGATTTTTTTCATAATCACATAAGGGTCAAGTAAGCCTTTTGTTTTTTTCTCATCAGAAGTCAGAGTGACGATATTGATTTCATGGGAAATCTCTGGCAAGGTTTCTTTCCATCTGCCACGTTCTGCTTTTGGGTCTACAATCACTGCTTGTGCCCCATAAAGCACCGCATAATAGACGATAAGGTTATTCGCAAAGGATTTACCACCACCCAGCGAACCAACAAAAGCCGACGCTAACGCATTGGTTACTGAACCCTTAACCCCTTGACTGGCAAGAGCAGGGTTTCAGATAGACATTGCGTCCAGTATCTAAGCTGTAGCCAACATAAATCCCCTCATTTTTCCCCCAGCATTTGAGTAGCACCAAAACCCTAAACCAGCGAGGAAATCAGAGGTCACGTATTGAATATAATCATTCATATAACGCTTGCTGGCAGGTAAAAAAATTCTTCATGTAAGCCGAGCATATCCCCAAATGGTCGTACCAGTTTTACGCTTAAATCGTCATAAAAATCTTTCACTTCATTACAACGACGTTTGAGTTCGTCAAGATCATTTGCTGATACCCTTACCACATAAGACAGCTTGTACATAGATTCCTTGCTTTGGTCTAAATTGGTTTCCAGCTCATTCACACTTTCCAGAGCTTCCGCCACATTGGAGCTGGTTTCATTATCACTTTGCCAAGCGTGGTTATCCAAGTCTTTCAGTTCTTTCTTTTTTTATTGCGGACAGTAGATAGGGCTTTACGATTCGCTACAATTTCCACATTCATTGACGTATCAATCGGGAATGTAAATTGCTGTTGCTGGTAGTAGAAGATTTCAGAGGACGGGAAGTCCAGTTCTCCGACAATGCTGTTAATGGTAAAGTAAGCTACATAGACGGTTTCATCTTCCTGCTGGATTTTCAAATATCGCTGTTTTTCTTCCACCAAACAGCGAGTAGGCTTAATCAAGTCATAGTATTTAATCAGCGTTTCATTATCCAGCTTTTTTTCTTTGATAGATGGTACTCATACTCTTCATAGGCAGTGCCTGTCTGTCCGTAAAGGTGTTCAATCAGATAGCCGAAGTCGTCCTTATCTAACCTGCGGATTTTTGAAACGACGAGAGATTTTTATTTTTCTAAGAGCTTTTTCCATCTTCTGAAAACGCAGGATTTCATCATTACTCATACTAACAAAATCGCCCATCAGCTTATGGTTCACATCATAGACAAAAATCAGACAAAGCATTTTTTTGCTTCAACGGTAAGACTTTTTCATAGAAAACTCCTGATCGTTGAGAAGCAACTTAAAGCCGATAAAGAAACGGTAGTTCACTTGATTTTTCGCCAATCATGGATATTAAAGCGTCTGTCTGTTGGTCGATTTTTGTCATAGGCAACCGCTTTGAGCTTGCCAGTGACTTCATTTTTTGGAACGCTCTTGTGCAGAACGTATGCTGGATTCTGTACTGATTTGTAAAGCATGAATTTTGCCATCACGATTTTTGTGCGATAAGCTGTCTGAAAGAATCATGCACTTGTATTTTCTGTTCTGGACTTAGAAATGAGTAATTGTAAGGAACAAGCTCATAGTAAGCATAACATTCCCCGTCTTTATTCCAGACGAGATTGTTTTCAATGTATTTAATTGGATATGCCATAAAATTCACTCCTAACTGCTGTAATGGCTTCTTGTGGCTGGTTTCTGCCAAGCGTTACTTTTTTTCCTGCATAGGTCAGCTTTGGTCGCAGTGCATAAGCAATGACAGACTTCAAAAATCCATAAGGCTTTTTACCATCAAAAGTTTTTGTAGACATAAACCATGTGAAAGCCACAGGAATCCCAAAGTATTTGAGAAATGCTCCCTCTATCATGGAAAGAGGGGGCAAGTTGCCAAGTATCATCACTGCAAAGAGTGACACGACAAACCATGTTGAGTGTGTAGGATTGCTTGTACGAGCTGATTAAACAAGGATGTAGTTAGTGAAAGTCCTAAAGTAAGGAGTTTAAACATGAAATTTCATGAATTTGGTGATAAGAATTTGCCTTCTATCTTACTGATACATGGCGGTGGCAGTTCTTGGTGGAATTATCTTCGTCAAGCACGAATCTTGTCAGAAGAATACCGTGTTATTCTACCAACTTTGAATGGCCACGGCGAGGAATATCAACTTGATTATGTTTCTACTGAAGATTCTGCTTTGGAAATTCTAGACTATATCAAAGCAAACTGTGGTGGGAAATTGTTTGCAATCGGTGGTGTTTCACTTGGTGGTCAAATTGCCATGGAGCTTTTGTCTTTAGACAGCGAAATTGCTGAGAAGGCCTTCATAGACGGAAGTCTCTGTATTCCTCAACCAAGGTTAGCTAAAATCAACATCTTTCTAGTATCACTATTTGGTAAACTTATGTTCAGTAAATTCTCTTGTAAACTCCAGTTAAGCATGATGAACAAACTCTATCCTAAACTGGCTTATCCAGAGGAAATAAAAGCTTATTATTTGGAGGATCTGCCAAGGACGCCTGTCAAAACAATGGTGACCATTTACAAAAACTATATGGGGCGTTACAAGCTGAAAGATATGATTTCTGCTAGCAAAGCTCAGGTTTTGTATATCTATGGTGAAAAAGAATTAAACTGTGTGAAAGAATCGGCGAAATTATTTCAGCAGCTACATCCAAATACGATTTTGTATGAAGCAAAGGGATATAATCATGGCTATTTATCAGCTTACCTGCCTCAAGAGTGGGTTGATTTGGTGGTACCATTTTTAAAGAATGATTCATTTAAAATGGGTGATGAAACTGAAATGATGTAAGGAGGAATCATATGCTCGGAGCAATTATTGGAGATATTGTCGGTTCTGTTTACGAATGGAACAATATTAAAACGAAGGACTTTCCTTTATTTCGGAAGGACTGCTTTTTTACAGATGACACGGTTATGACCTGTGCTGTTGCAGAAGCAATTATGAATGGTGGACAAAAAGACGACTTCATTGACGCCATGAAGAAATATGGCAGAATGTATCCGGATGCTGATTACGGTGCTCGGTTTAATGCATGGCTAAAGAGCGATAACCGTGATCCTTATAATAGCTTTGGGAATGGATCAGCTATGCGTGTTTCTCCATGTGCTTGGGTCATGGACTGTGATGTCTATGAGAGAACCGGTACGTGGCCATCGTCTAGAGGACTTGCGAGTCTTTCTGCAGAGGTAACTCATAATCATCCAGAAGGTGTCAAAGGCGCTATGGCTACAGCTGATGCTATCTTTCTGTGTCGTTTTTACTTTGGTGGTTATTGTAGAGAATACGAGCAACCAATTAATGACAATCATACAGAATGTAAAAGACGGATTAAGGATTATATAGAGAAGACATACGGCTACAATCTATCTCAAACTTTAGATGAAATCCGTCCTAACTATCGTTTTAACGAAACATGTCAAGAAACGGTCCCTCAAGCCATTATCGCCTTTCTTGAGAGTACAGATTTCGAAGATGCGATAAGAAATGCCATTTCCCTTGGTGGCGACAGTGATACTCTGGCTGCAATTACTGGAAGCATAGCCGAGGCGCATATGGTATTCCTGATTGGATAAAGGATAAGGCCTATTCTTACTTGGATAACCCCTTAAAGGATGTAGTCATTAGATGGGAAAATAGAATAAAATTATATTAATCCCCAGTACGTCATATTTCTCTTTTCCGTATTTTCATTGTATAATAGGATTACATTTACTTGCATACGACGAAATGTAAACATTTCTATTTAAAATTAAGGAGAAATTAATGAAAAAGGCAATGTTAATTATCAACCCTACCTCTGGTGGGGAGAAGGCTTTAGATTACAAAGAAAAGCTGGAGAATAAAGTAAAAGAATATTTTGAGCACGTAGAAACCAAAATTACCGAAAAAGCTTTGGATGCAACACATTTTGCTGAAGAAGCTTCTCGTGAGCAGTACGATGCAGTGGTTGTGTTTGGTGGAGATGGGACTGTCAACGAAGTCATTTCGGGTATTGCTGAGAGAGACTACATTCCTAAATTAGGGATTATCCCTGGTGGGACGGGTAACCTCATTACAAAACTGTTGGAAATCAATCAAGACATCGATGGAGCGATTGATGAACTGGATTTCAACTTAACCAATAAGATTGATATCGGTAAAGCGAATGACAATTATTTTGGCTATATCTTTAGTATCGGTTCTCTTCCTGAAGCGATTCACAATGTTGAAATCGAAGATAAGACAAAATTCGGTATTTTAGCCTATGCTGTAAATACCATGAAGTCTGTCATGACGGATCAGGTCTTTAACATTAAGGTTGAGACAGAAAATGGAAATTATGTTGGTGAAGCGAGCCATGTTTTGGTTCTCTTGACAAATTACTTCGCAGATAAGAAAATCTTTGAAGAAAACAAAGACGGCTATGCCAATATTTTGATTCTGAAAGATGCATCTCTATTCTCCAAATTATCCGTCATTCCAGATTTACTAAAAGGAGATGTTGTCGGCAATGATAATATTGAGTATATCAGAGCGCGTAATATTAAGATCTCTTCAGATAGTGAATTGGAGTCAGATGTTGACGGCGATAAATCGGATAACCTACCTGTAGAAATCAAAGTCCTAGCTCAGCGAGTAGAAGTATTTTCAAAACCGAAAGAGTAGAAGGACTGCAATTAAATATTAATATTGTTTAGAAAGTGAAAGGGGGCTTATTATGCCGAAATGCTATAAAAATATGGAATTAGAAAAGCTTTATAAAAAAATGGCTTAAAAATATATTGGATTAAGAGATAATTTGGATATTACTATTGATTTAATATTAAAGATTAGAGAATATCTAGAATTGAAAGATATTAAATGGTATGAAAAAAACATTTCCTGACGCATGTAAATTTGATCAAACAATAGGTGAAAAAAACCGTACTCTGATGATGGAATTAAGTATTATTTTGAAAATGAAGTTTTAAAGTATTGCATATTATATAATTCAGATCAAATTTTTTTACCCATACCAAAAATTTTTGGTCTTAATTTAAGTGGTTATAAAAAAATGTGCTAACATTTACAAATATCGGTATATAAACGAAATTGATCATTTTTTTACGCATGCAATCAATAATTTTCTATTAAAGAAATCTTGTTCTTTTTTTAGAGAGTCAGGGTTGAAAATGATAGAAAATGATATAATTAAGAATTCTAAGTTAGATTAATTTTTTTGATATTGGTAATTGTAAAAAAATGATATATATTTAAGTATATGTTATTAATTTAAACACCAAAATATAGATATCTTGATTTTAATGATTAAACTATTTGATGAATTTCGAACAATTTGTTCTCATTTAAACCAAGTCGGAATCACTCCGACGCTCATGGGGTCTTTGGGTTTTGTATACCGTTCAAATGAAGAATGGCAGCCGTCCGACATTGACATTCATGTTCCTGGAGATCCTAGAGGATGGGAAGTACCTGATCATCTCAGAATTTATGATTGGGACAAGATAATGAAAGTGATGAAACACTTAGGCTATGCCTTAATAGATATTCATGAGCATGAATTCCAAAAAGATGGTCTGAGTGTTGAGTTTGGAAGTATTGATTCTTTATCTGATTTTGCAGGAGTTTCGGAATCAGATATAGAGCTGATTCATCTTGAGAACATCACTTTTCGCGTTCCAAGTTTGGAACAGTTTTTAAGTATTTACAAGGCTTCTTCCCAAGATTCCTATCGAAATGACCACAATAACAATAAGGATTTTAAAAAGATTGAGTGGCTGGAAAGACATTTGTAAATCATCGTTTGAAAAGTAGTAAGTTGTAAGACTGGCTGCTTTTTTATTTATAGAACCAAACCACTAGAATCTATGGACAAACCTTGCAAATAAAATACGAAAGTAGTATACTAGATTAACAATTGTGAAAACGTTTGCGTTGTATACGTATAAAAGCAAACTAGGAGACAGATACAATGGAATTAACAGCCATTTACCACAGGCCTGAGTCGGAGTATGCCTATCTTTATAAGGATAAGAAGCTTCATATTCGGATTCGAACTAAGAAAGGGGACATCGAAAGCATCAACTTGCATTATGGTGATCCTTTTATCTTTATGGAGGAATTTTATCAGGATACAAAAGAAATGATCAAGATAACTTCTGATGTCTTATTTGATTATTGGCAGGTTGAAGTGTCCGTCGACTTTGCACGTATCCAGTATCTCTTTGAACTCAAGGATACAGAAGGCCAAAGTATTTTGTATGGCGATAAAGGGTGCGTTGAAAGTTCTCTAGAAAATCTTCATGCCATTGGAAACGGATTTAAGTTGCCTTATCTTCATGAGATTGATGCCTGCAAGGTTCCTGACTGGGTTTCAAATACGGTATGGTATCAGATATTTCCTGAGAGATTTGCCAATGGAAATGCTCTATTAAACCTAGAAGGGACTTTAGACTGGGATTCATCTAACACACCTCAGAGTGATGATTTCTTTGGTGGTGATTTACAGGGGATTATTGACCATCTGGATTACTTGCAAGACTTGGGCATTACTGGACTATATCTTTGTCCTATCTTTGAATCTACGAGCAATCATAAGTATAACACGACAGATTACTTTGAAATTGACTGTCATTTTGGAGACAAGGAGACCTTTCGGGAGCTGGTCGAACAAGCTCATCAGCGTGGCATGAAAATCATGCTGGATGCTGTATTTAATCATATCGGTTCGCAATCTCCTCAATGGCAAGATGTTGTCAAAAATGGTGAGCAATCTGCTTATAAGGATTGGTTCCATATACAACAATTCCCAGTGACTACTGAAAAGCCAGCTAATAAGAGAGACTTACCCTATCATGCTTTTGGTTTCGAGGACTATATGCCTAAGCTAAATACAGCCAATCCAGAGGTCAAGAATTATCTTTTAAAGGTTGCGACTTATTGGATTGAAGAGTTTGATATCGATGCTTGGCGTTTGGATGTGGCTAATGAGATTGACCATCAGTTTTGGAAGGATTTTCGAAAAGCAGTTTTAGCTAAAAAGCCTGATCTTTATATCCTAGGAGAAGTCTGGCATACGTCTCAGCCTTGGTTAAATGGAGATGAGTTCCATGCGGTCATGAATTATCCTTTATCTGATAGTATCAAGGACTATTTCTTACGAGGAATTAAGAAGACAGACCAATTCATCGATGAAATCAATGGTCAGTCTATGTATTACAAGCAGGAGATTTCAGAGGTCATGTTTAATCTCTTGGATTCACATGATACAGAACGAATCTTGTGGACGGCCAATGAGGATGTTCAACTGGTTAAATTAGCCCTAGCCTTTCTCTTTTTACAAAAAGGAACACCCTGCATCTATTACGGAACCGAGCTTTCCTTAACCGGCGGTCCAGACCCAGATTGTCGACGTTGTATGCCTTGGGAACGTGTATCAAGTGACAATGATATGCTGAATTTCATGAAGCAGCTGATTAATATTAGAAAACAAGCGTCATCAACCATTCAGCACGGCAAGTATAGCCTAAAAGAAATCAAACAAGATATAGTAGCTCTGGAATGGACATACGAAGGCCGGGTCCTTAAAGCAATATTTAACCAATCAAAAGATGATTATCTTGTAGAGAAAGAAGCAGTATCACTAGTAAGCAATTGCCAAGAATTGGAGAATCAGCTTGTTATCTCTCCAAATGGATTTGTGATTTTTCATTAAAGAGCAATTAAGAGTGTCAGGAAAATTGTAGGATAGAGAGAATTTTACAAACAGACTATTTGTCGTCTTGCTATAAATGATATATAATTTAACTTAAAGAAAATAGGAGGACTAATCGAATGGAATTAAAAGATTTTACAGAAAAAGAACAAGAGATGATTAAGAAGGGGCTTACGACGTCTAAGATTAGTGACAAGGAAACTGCTGAGAAAATTCTTGCACTAGTACCACAAGACTTGATTAAGCGCATTCCGTTTTTCGTCAGAAAACATGCAACAACACGTACGATTAAACGCATTTCAATTGAACACCCTGAACTCTACGCTGCAGCTCAAACAAGTGGTGAAATTCCAGAAAAAGAAAGAGAAGAATTGCGTCAGATTATCACGACTATCTTTGATCAAAAGATGAATAAGCATAGTATTCGTTAAATACAAAATCTGAGAACTAGAGCCTTCTAGTTCTTTTTATATCCGCTTTCACATTATACAGTTTATAAAAATCTATATAAAATATTATATTTCCGAACAAAAGTAGATGTTTTTTAAAAAAAGTACTTTACAGAATGTTGGAAGTATGATATAGTAATAAAGCTTAGAAAATGAGATGATGTTTTCTAGCAAATATAAACCCGAGTAAAAAATGCCTACGGACAGGCAGGGTTGAATGCCGAAGCGTGGTTGAAAAACCACATTATTGATAGGGTTAAAAGCCTACTTTTATAAGTTGATGTTAGGACACTTGTCCTAATTCATAAATTTTTAGTGTGGTGAAAGCACACGTCATCTTGTGAAACGATCAATAAAGTACGTAATATTTGCTACTAGAGAGTTAGGAAACATCAGGAACAGACATACTCAACAGAAACAAACATAAAAACGTCAGAAGATTGCAGAGCAGGTGAAATCCTGCTCTTTTTTCATGAGTCAACCTTTAGTTCCTTAGTTTTTATAAGGTCCTAAAAATATTGAAAGGAGTATGTCTTGAAAGAGTTAGATCAAAATCAAGCCCCAATTTATGAGGCCTTGGTGAAGTTACGCAAGAAACGGATTGTTCCCTTTGATGTTCCAGGTCACAAGCGTGGACGAGGAAATCCAGAACTTGTTGAACTACTAGGTGAAAAATGTGTAGGCATTGATGTTAATTCGATGAAACCCTTGGATAATTTAGGGCATCCCATTTCGATCATTCGGGATGCAGAGGAGCTGGCAGCTGATGCTTTTGGAGCAGCCCATGCCTTTCTCATGATTGGGGGAACAACTTCATCGGTGCAGACTATGATTCTTTCCACCTGCAAGGCTGGAGATAAGATTATTCTGCCACGAAATGTCCACAAATCTGCTATCAATGCCCTGGTTCTATGTGGTGCTATTCCTATCTATATCGAGATGAGTGTGAACCCTAAAATTGGTATCGCTTAGGTCTTGAAAATGACCGAGTAGCCCAGGCCATAAAGGACCATCCAGATGCTAAGGCCATTTTGATTAACAATCCTACTTACTACGGCATCTGTTCAGACCTAAAGGGATTGACAAAAATGGCTCATGAAGCTGGCATGATGGTTTTAGTAGATGAAGCCCATGGAGCGCATTTGCATTTCACTGATAAACTTCCAATTTCTGCTATGGAAGCAGGAGCTGATATGGCAGCAGTTTCCATGCATAAGTCTGGTGGGAGTTTGACACAAAGTTCGCTTCTTTTAATCGGGGAGCAGATGAATCCTGAATACGTACGTCAGATTATCAATCTTACCCAGTCAACATCCGCCTCTTATTTGTTGATGGCTAGCTTGGATATTTCGCGTCGCAACTTGGCTCTTCGTGGTAAAGAGTCGTTTGAGAAGGTCATTGAGTTATCAGAGTATGCTCGTCGTGAAATCAATGCTATCGGTGGCTACTATGCCTACTCAAAAGAGCTAATAGATGGTGTGTCGGTCTGTGATTTTGACGTGACCAAGCTGTCAGTTTACACTCAGGGTATTGGCTTAACAGGTATCGAGGTTTATGACCTCCTACGAGACGAATACGACATTCAGATTGAGTTTGGTGATATTGGCAATATCTTGGCCTATATTTCGATTGGTGACCGTATCCAAGACATCGAGCGTTTGGTCGGTGCTTTGGCTGATATAAAGAGACTATACTCACGAAATGGGAAGGACTTGATAGCAGGAGAATATATCCAGCCCGAGTTAGTGCTGTCTCCGCAAGAAGCCTTCTATTCAGAGAGAAAAAGTTTGACCTTGGATGATTCTGTTGGACAAGTCTGTGGGGAATTTGTCATGTGCTATCCTCCAGGGATTCCAATCTTGGCTCCAGGTGAACGCATTACACGAGAAATTGTAGACTATATCCAATTTGCCAAGGAACGTGGTTGTTCCCTCCAAGGGACGGAAGATACAGAGGTCAATCACATCAACGTCATTAAGAGAAAGGAGAACTAGATGGATTTATGGTTTTCTGAAGTTCATACTCCAGATGTGAAATTGTCCTTGAGAACTGCCAAGCAACTCTATGCTGGAAAAAGTGAATGGCAGGATATAGAAGTCTTGGATACGCCAGCTTTTGGGAAAATATTAATCTTAAATGGCCATGTCTTGTTTTCAGATGCAGATGACTTTGTCTACAACGAAATGACGGTCCACGTACCCATGGCTGTGCATCCCAATCCAAAGAAAGTATTGGTTATAGGGGGTGGTGACGGCGGTGTGGCCCAAGTTTTAACACTCTATCCAGAATTGGAGCAAATCGATATTGTGGAACCGGATGAGATGCTGGTTGAAGTCTGTCGTGAGTATTTCCAGATTTTGCTGCAGGGCTAGATGATCCCCGTGTTACCATTTACTACCAAAATGGACTACGCTTTTTACGAAACTGCGAAGATGACTACGATATTATCATCAACGATGCGACAGATCCATTTGGACATACGGAAGGGCTCTTTACCAAGGAATTTTACGGAAACAGTTACAGAGCCTTGAAAGAGGACGGAATCATGATCTATCAGCATGGGAGTCCTTTCTTTGACGAAGATGAGTCAGCTTGCCGAAGCATGCACCGCAAGGTCAATCAAGCATTTCCAATCAGTCGGGTTTATCAGGCCCATATCCCAACCAGTCCAGCGGGCTATTGGTTGTTTGGATTTGCATCGAAAAAATACCACCCTATCAAAGATTTTGACAAGGAGGGCTGGAAAAAACGCCAGCTTTTCACGGAATACTACACTGCAAACTTACATGTGGGGGCCTTTATGTTGCCCAAGTATGTTGAGGACATTTTAGAAGAAGAGGAAGGAAAAAAATGAGTCGTTTACTTGTTATTGGATGTGGGGGCGTTGCCCAAGTTGCTATTTCAAAGATTTGTCAAGATAGCGAAACATTTACAGAAATTATGATTGCTAGCCGTACCAAGTCAAAATGCGATGACTTGAAAGCGAAGCTAGAAGGTAAAACTACGACAAAAATTGAAACTGCTGCTCTTGATGCTGACAAGGTTGAAGAAGTGATTGCCTTGATCGAAAGCTACAAACCAGAAGCAGTTTTTGAACGTAGCTTTACCATATCAAGATTTAACCATTATGGACGCTTGTTTGGCAACAGGTGTTCACTATATCGATACAGCCAACTACGAGGCTGAGGATACAGAAGACCCTGAGTGGCGTGCTATCTATGAAAAAAACGCTGTAAGGAACTTGGATTTACAGCCTACTTTGACTACTCATGGCAATGGGCTTATCAGGAGAAATTCAAAGAAGCCGGCTTGACTGCTCTGCTTGGATCTGGCTTTGACCCAGGTGTGACTAGTGTCTTTTCAGCTTATGCCCTCAAACATTATTTTGATGAAATCCACTATATCGACATTTTAGACTGTAATGGTGGTGACCACGGTTATCCGTTTGCGACAAACTTCAACCCAGAAATCAATCTCCGTGAGGTTTCTGCGCCAGGTTCTTACTGGGAAGATGGAAAATGGGTAGAAGTTGAAGCTATGTCTATCAAACGCGAGTATGATTTCCCTCAAGTTGGGCAAAAAGACATGTATCTCCTTCACCATGAAGAAATTGAATCACTTGCCAAAAACATTCCAGGAGTCAAACGGATTCGTTTCTTTATGACCTTTGGTCAATCTTATCTTACACATATGAAATGTTTAGAAAACGTTGGTCTCCTTCGTACAGATGCTATTAATTTTAACGGACAAGAGATTGTTCCAATTCAATTTTTGAAAGCCTTGCTTCCAGATCCTGCAAGCCTTGGCCCACGCACTGTTGGTAAAACCAATATCGGTTGTATCTTTACAGGTGTCAAAGATGGTGTTGAAAAGACCATCTACATCTACAATGTTTGCGACCATCAGGAATGCTACGCAGAGGTTGGTTCACAAGCTATTTCTTACACTACAGGCGTTCCAGCTATGATTGGGACAAAATTAGTTATGAACGGTACTTGGAAACAACCTGGAGTTTACAACCTTGAAGAATTGGATCCAGATCCATTCATGGAAGCTTTGAATGAGTATGGCTTGCCTTGGGTTGTGGTTGAAAATCCACAAATGGTGGACTAATGAAGCTAGAACAAGTACCAACACCAGCTTATGTCATTGACTTGGCAAAGTTAGAAGCCAACTGCCGCATTCTACAATATGTGCAAGAAGAAGCCGGTTGCAAGATTTTACTTGCCCAGAAGGCATATTCTCTTTATAAAACCTATCCCATGATTAGCCAGTACCTATCTGGTACGACAGCTAGTGGACTCTATGAAGCGAAGCTGGCTAGAGAAGAATTTACGGGGGAAGTCCATGTCTTTGCGCCTGCTTTCAAGGATACGGACTTGGAGGAATTGCTTGAGATAACGGACCATATCGTCTTTAACTCGGAGAGACAGTTGCGTAAGCATGGGGCTCGTTGTCGAGAGACTGGTATTAGTGTCGGTTTACGTCTCAATCCTCAGTGTTCAACTCAAGGAGATCACGCGCTCTATGACCCCTGTGCACCAGGTTCTCGTTTTGGCGTGACACTAGATAAAATTCCTAGCGATTTGTTGGATTTGGTTGACGGACTACATTTTCATACACTTTGCGAGCAAGGCTCAGATGATTTAGAGACAACTTTGAAAGCAGTAGAAGCGCAGTTTGGATCCTATTTGCATCAAGTTAAATGGCTCAATATGGGTGGTGGACACCACATCACCAGAGAAGACTACGATGTAGATTTGCTGATTTCTGAGATCAAGCGTATCCGAGAAACTTACAATCTTGAAGTTTATATCGAGCCGGGTGAAGCCATTGCGCTCAATGCTGGTTATCTAGCAACTGAAGTATTGGATATTGTCGAAAACGGTATGGAAATCTTGGTTTTAGATGCCTCTGCGACCTGCCATATGCCTGATGTACTTGAGATGCCCTATCGTCCACCTTTGAGAAATGGCTTTGAGGCACAGGAAAAAGCCCATACTTACAGACTTTCTTCTAATACCTGTCTGACGGGCGATGTGATTGGTGATTATAGCTTTGAAATCCAGTCCAAATCGGTGATAGACTTTATTTTGAAGATATGGCTATTTACTCATTTGTTAAAAATAATACCTTTAATGGTATTGGATTGCCCAGTCTCTACCTCATGGACGAACAGGGAGACTGCAGCTTAGTCAAAGCCTTTGGCTATCAAGATTTTAAAGGGAGATTATCATGATGGACAGTCCCAAAAAATTAAGCTATCGCATGCCAGCAGAGTACGAACCCCATCATGGTACCCTCATGATATGGCCGACTCGACCAGGTTCATGGCCCTTTCACGGAAAGGCTGCCAAAAGAGCTTTCAGCCAGATTATTAAGACCATAGCAGAAGGGGAGAGAGTCTATCTTTTGGTGGAGCAAGATTATCTATCTGAAGCCCAAGACTACCTTGGAGATAGCGTTGTTTATTTAGACATTCCCACCAATGATGCCTGGGCGCGTGATACTGGCCCAACCATTCTCCTTAATGATAAAAGGGAAAAGTTGGCAGTAGACTGGTCTTTCAATGCTTGGGGTGGAGCTGTAGATGGTCTCTACCAAGACTATGAAGATGATGATCAAGTAGCCAGTCATTTTGCTGAGGCCTTGGAAATGCCTGTTTATGATGCCAAACCTTTTGTCCTAGAAGGCGGAGCGATACATAGCGATGGTCAAGGAACCATTCTTGTGACTGAAAGTTGCTTGCTTAGTCCTGGTCGCAATCCTAACCTGACTAAAGAGGAAATCGAGAATACCTTATTAGAGTGCCTTGGAGCTGAAAAAGTCATCTGGCTTTCTTATGGTATTTATCAGGATGAAACCAATGAACACATTGACAATGTTGCTGCCTTCGTTGGTCCTGCTGAGCTTGTCTTGGCTTGGACGGACGATAAAAGTGATCCTCAGCATGCCATGTCAAAAGCAGATCTCGAACTCTTAGAGCAAGAAACAGATGCAAAAGGTCGTCACTTCACCATTCATAAATTGCCTATCCCTGCAGTTCGTCAAGTTGTGACAGAAGAGGATTTGCCAGGCTACATCTATGAAGAAGGAGAAGAAGAGCGATACGCAGGTGAACGACTAGCAGCTTCCTACGTAAACTTTTATATCGCCAACAAGGCTGTCCTTGTTCCCCAATTTCAAGACGTAAATGACCAAGTAGCCTTAGATATCCTCAGTAAGTGTTTCCCAGACCGTAAAGTTGTCGGAATACCAGCCAGAGATATTCTTTTAGGTGGTGGCAATATCCACTGTATCACCCAACAAATCCCAGAATAGGAGAAAGATGAGAAATGTAAGAGTTGCAGCCATTCAGATGCAATGCGCTAAGGATGTGGCAACAAATATTCAAACAGCAGAGCGTTTAGTACGTCAGGCTGCAGAACAAGGCGCACAAATTATTCTCTTGCCCGAGTTGTTTGAACGCCCCTATTTCTGTCAGGAACGCCACTATGACTACTACCAGCACGCCCAGTCGGTGACAGACAATACAGCTATTCAGCATTTTAAGGTGATTGCTAAGGAACTACAGGTTGTTTTACCGATTAGTTTCTATGAAAAAGATGGCAATGTCTTGTATAACTCTATTGCCGTTATTGATGCAGATGGGGAAGTGCTGGGCGTTTATCGAAAGACTCACATACCAGATGACCATTATTATCAAGAAAAGTTCTATTTCACACCTGGCAACACTGGTTTCAAGGTCTGGAATACTCGCTATGCCAAGATTGGGATCGGTATCTGTTGGGATCAATGGTTCCCTGAAACAGCCCGCTGTCTCGCATTAAATGGGGCAGAATTGCTCTTTTATCCAACAGCTATCGGTTCAGAGCCAATTTTGGATACGGATAGTTGTGGACATTGGCAACGTACCATGCAAGGACACGCAGCAGCAAATATTGTTCCAGTCATCGCAGCCAATCGCTATGGTTTAGAGGAAGTCACTCCTATCGAGGAAAATGGTGGACAGAGTTCTAGTCTTGACTTCTACGGTTCATCCTTTATGACGGATGAAACAGGAGCTATTCTAGAGCGAGCTGAAAGACAAGGAGAAGCTGTTCTGTTAGCTACTTATGACCTAGACAAGGGAGCAAGCGAACGCCTAAACTGGGGCTTGTTTCGAGATAGAAGACCAGAAATGTATCAATGGATTACGGACTAGTAGGGGAGAAATGAGAGATTCATTCTGCTAGACTCGTTTTCACTAGTAAATACAGGGATACTAGGTCATCTAGTAAGTAGATTTTATATTTTAACACTCTAAGGCTTTCTCGCGCTTTTATGCGAGGAGCTTTTCTGTTTAAGCTTTATCAATAAAACATGCTATAATAGTTGCAGAAAGGTTGGTATTTATGGCTAGGATATTGGTTATTGAAGACAATAGTGACATTCAAGAGATTTTACGAACACTTCTTACTGAGGAGCATGAAGTGATTCAAGCCTTTTCTGGTACAGAAGGAATCATGCGTTTTGACCAAGGTGGGATTGACCTCGTTTTGCTAGATATCATGCTTCCTGGGAAAAATGGGGATCAGGTTTTAAAAGCCATCAGGGAACAAAGTCAAACTCCAGTCATTATGCTAACGGCTTTGAGCGATAAAAAACTTATCAGCCAATACCTCTTAGACGGTGCCAATGATTACATCGTCAAACCTTTTGATTTGGACGAAGTCTTTGCCAGAGTTACTGTTCAATTACGTCAAAGCGTAGAAAAACAGCCTGTGGAAATAGGAAAAACTGAAAATCTGCCACAAAACTTGAAAAATATCCAGTTTGATGCAGAAAGTTTTGAAATCAAAAATAGTCAGGAAACGATTCGCCTTGCCAAGAAAGAATGCTTGATTCTCCAAACTCTCCTCAAACATCCTAAGAAAATTTTCACCAAGGAAGAACTTTATGAATTAGTCTGGGAGGAGAGCTACCTACCTGGAGATAATACTCTCAATACGCACTTGAGTAATCTTCGTAAAAAATTAAACCAGCTTGACCCAAATCAAGAATATATTGAAACCATTTGGGGAGTTGGGGTAAGATTAAAAGGAGACAAGCAATGACCTACATGATCATCTTTATCCTACTGGTACTCCTAATTATTTTATCTATTGCATTGATTCGCTATCATCTAGCACTTAAAAACTTGAGTCAACAGATTGAAGACAAGATTCTCACAGGTAGTATGAAAAGAGTAGGAGTCAACATTTTTTCCAAACATTTTTTACAACTCTACCAGCAGATTGAGAATCTATTTCAGGAAGTGGAACAATCTCGGTTGGTTATGAAAAGGGAAAAACAGACTCTGGATATGGCCATCAGCAATATCGCCCATGATATCCGGACGCCTCTGACTATCGCTTCAGGCTACACCCAACAATTGATAAAGTCTCCTGAAGATAAAGCAGAAACCTTACAAAAAATCTCCCAGCATCTTGATTTAGTTTCTAAACGTTTGGAGGCTCTTCTAGAATATCGTCGTTTGATGGAAGGGGCTGTCAAACCGAAACTGGAAGAAGTGGATTTTTCAGCTTTTATCACCAAAAAGACTCTGGCTTATTATGATGTTTTTCAGGCAGCAAATATCACGCTTGATTTTAAGGTTGAAGCTGGTTTAAAAATGAGGACCGATGAAGACTTGCTGGATCGAATTTTACAAAATCTGCTTGGAAATGTCCTCAAGCATGGTAAGGAAGAAGCGCGTCTATCTTTGAGAAAGGAAAAGGAACAGCTTGTCTTAGAGGTTGCAAACCTTGTCAAACAGCCCATCAAAAAAATAGAAAATCTCAGCAACCGTTTTTATTCTGAAAATCTATCAGACACCGAAGAATCCTCTGGATTAGGCCTTTATATCACTGAGGAATTATGCCATCTTCTTGGTGCAGAGATGAAACTAAGCACAGATGGGCAGTGGTTGTCGGTTTTCATTTACTTTTAACGAAAAGAAACCTCCTCTGTAGGCTAGAGGAGGTCATTTTTTATAGACTTTTCTTTTTGAAAACTGCCAATCCACTTAGATTAAAGATTACAATAACAGCTAAGCTAACTATAAGTGTATAGAAAATGGATTCACTATTAGCAGTCATAGCATAGAAAAACTGCAATGATAAATATGGCAAAATTTGATACTTGGGAAGATGAGCATTGGCATAGAAAGTAAGATAGAGCTGACCAAATATCCAATAAATACTGCAAGATAAGAATGACTAACATAGAGAATAAAGGAAACAATGGAAAGCCAAGCAAGGAGGCAAAGGAATTGAAGGGAAATGGTTATTAGTAGATTGCCAATAAAGCCATCAGGCATAGTTCCAAATCCATTTAGGATCGTTGCTGGAATAAAGGCAATCACAAGGCTGATGATAAGTTGCAAGAGTGCAATACAAGTCAATACAAAGGCTTTGGCAAGGAAAAACTCGGTACGAGAAACACCCACTGTTAAATTATTTTTATAGAGTTTGCCGATTAAATCAACTCCAAGCACGAGGCAGGCTAGGACGATGCAGAGAAAAACGAGGTTTGAACCTTGACTAGATGCGTTAATCAGGGCTTGTACACCGTCCCAACCATGGGTTGGAATTTCTGGCTCTTCTGTCTGGATTGCCATTAGATGACCCGTAGCTCCAAAAACAGCCCCCATTAACATGAGTACAAAGAGAATGAATTCTGTAATCCAAAATCCTTTGGAACGGAAAAGACGGTAAAAGTCTGCTTGAATGGTATGTATCATGATTTTCCTCCTATTCGACCAATTGAGTGAAGTATTCTTCTAGGTTTTGACGGGCATAGTAAATCTCGTCAATGGCAACATCTGCTAAGGTTAATTCCTTGAGAATCTGTTTGATATCTTGTTCCTGACCAAAGATATGAATTTCGTTTTCAGGATTAACAACCTTGAACTGGAGCTGGATTTGTTCTTTCAATACTTGACAAGCTTTCTCTTTATCAGATGTCTTAAGAACAATATAATCCTCACTTAGTGTTTCAAATTCAGCTTTGCTGATTTCACGGATAATCTTGCCTTGATCTAAAATACCAAAACGATTAGCTACGAGGTAGAGTTCTGACAAGATATGGCTAGAGATGAGAATGGTTATCCCTTGTTCTTGATTGAGGCGTTGAATCATTAGTCGAAATTCTTTGATACCGATTGGGTCGAGACCATTGATAGGTTCATCTAAGATTAGGAAATCTGGTTTGGATAGGAGGGCAATGGCGATGCCAAGTCTTTGTTTCATTCCTAGAGAGAAATCACGAAAGACTTTCTTACCTGTATCTGCCAAACCTACATAGTCCAGCGTTTCTCGAATGACTTGATCAGCATTTGGAATATGACGAATCATACAGTAATATTTCAGATTTTGGTAGGCTGTTAAGTGATTATGAGCTACAGGCGATTCGATCACTGAACCTACTCGATCTAGAGCCTTGGTCCACTCATTTTCCGTTTGGCTAGAGAAGAGGGAAACAGTCCCTTTATCCGCAAACAGTAGTTGCGTAATGATTTTTATCAATGTAGTTTTCCCAGCTCCGTTCTTTCCGATAAGTCCATAAATATCTCCCTCTCTTATCGTTAGATGAAGATCCTGAAGGATAGCTTGTTTGTCAAAGTTTTTGGACAATCCATGAATGTCAAGTACTGTTTTCATGATTCTCTCCTTTTGATTTATTTTGATAATTTTAGTATAAAGCATAGAAATCAAAGAAAGCTCAAGGATTTCTAAAGAGTTTCTAAAGTTTTAGGAATTCTTAAATATCAAAACCCAGTTGACACGAACTGGGCTTCTTAATTATAAAATATATTTCTCAATGGCACGCGCAACGCCGTCTTCTTCGTTGCTGGCTGTAACGGCATCCGCAAGAGATTTGACATAATCGCTGGCATTTCCCATTGCAATGCCCAGCCCTGCAAACTGGAGCATTTCGATATCGTTATTAGCATCGCCCATGGCCATGATTTCTGATGGCTCGATATTCAAAATCTCAGCCAAGCGTGACAGAGCAGTAGCCTTTGTCGTTCCAAGTGGCATGGCTTCATAAATGACAGGCTGCGAACGAACTCCACTGAATCGTTGGCAGAGTTCCTCAGCAAAACGCTCTTCAAAATCGTCTGTTTGACTCTCTGTACCCAAAAACATACCTTGGAACATGCGGTACTTACCACTAGTCGCTTCCTCAAGAGAAATTTCAGTCAGGTCTGAAAAGACTAGTTTAGCATCATTTTGAATGATTTCATTAGGCTTACCACCGAGGACAAAATAATGCTCCTCATCAAAAAGTGTCAACTGAACCTCACTTTTTTCAGCAAGCTCATAGAGATATTCAATGTCAGCTGGACTGAGTTCTTGCCAATCAACCAGACTCCAATCACTTGTCTGGTGAGTTGAGCAACCGTTGTTAACAATCACATACTCATTCTGGAGGTCAAGCCCCAGTTTTTGATAGTAGGGGAGGACACCGAAAAGCGGGCGACCAGTACAAAGTACAAGTTTGACACCTTTTTCAATAGCTTGGTGAATAGCAGTAATGTGAGCTTGTGGGATTTCCTTGGCTTCATTGAGGAGAGTTCCGTCCATATCCAAGGCTAGTAGTTTAATCATAGGTCTTCCTTCTTTATCTTTTGGTATTATTATAGCATATTTTAGAGAAGAAATTGATAGGAAGCTTGTGACTAATTGATTTTACAGTTTAGGATGTTTTGATGACAATTTATGATTTGAAGAGGATATTTCGAAAAGATATGCTATACTAAACTTGTGATTCAATTAAGCAAACCATTCTATTCAATATTCTAGTCAAGAAAAAGAAAAGCAGAGAATTTAATATGAAAAAACGGATTATTCAAATTTTACTAGCATTGTCCTTAATTTTTTACAAATCAACTTGGTTTTGGAGGGTTTTCAATCACTTTGCTGCTAGATTTGTACCTGCTAGTCGAGAATTTTTTCAGATTCTGCTTTTGATGGAGAGTGGAGTTCTTTTGTCAGCAGTTATCTATCTACTAGTTTTTGCAGGAAAGAAAACTTTTCATTTCAAGTGTCAGCTGAGATATTTTATCTACCTTTTACTGGGCTACATCATCTTGTATATGTCTGACTTCCTCTTTTCTTATCTCTTATCCCCGTCTTCAAATCAAATTTCTTTGAATGAAACGGTAGAAATGATGGGACGACAGGAGTTACCCTATTTTTTGCTCATGGTTTGCTTCATCGGCCCTATTGCTGAGGAATTGATTTATCGCGGTGTGCTTATGACAACTTTTTTCAAAAACTCGCCTTGGTACGGAGATGTCTTGCTTTCTGCTATTATTTTCGGTTATATTCATATCGATTTTGCTTTAACTCCTCTTGCTTTTTTCATTTATGCTAGTGGAGGAGTGATTTTAGCATTGCTCTACCGAAAAACTCACTCTCTCTATTATCCCATTTTGCTCCATATCTTGATTAACATGACTGCTTTTTGGTATTTATGGATCAATCTATTTTTAGCAAGTTAGTACTTATCATTCAATGCCGGAAGATCCGGCATTTTCTTTTCAACAGATGAATAAGAACTGATTATTTACAGACTTGGGTGGCCAATCATGGTATAATAAAAGGTAATGAAAAATTCCAACGAGGCAGAGATGAAATTACTTTATACTGATATTCGGACTTCTTTGACTGAAATTTTAACCAAAGAGGCAGAGGAGCTAGTTGCTGCTGGCAAGCGAGTCTTCTATATCGCTCCTAACTCTCTTTCTTTTGAAAAGGAACGCGCCGTGCTGGAATGCTTGTCCCAGCAGGCTTCTTTTGCGATTACCGTCACGCGCTTTGCGCAAATGGCTCGTTATCTGATTTGAATGATTTGCCTGCCAAAACCAGTCTTGATGATGTTGGTCTTGGGATGGCCTTTTATAAATGCCTTGCGGAACTTGACCCCAAGGACTTGCGTGTTTATGGTGCGATTAAGCAGGATCCTCAATTTATCCAGCAGTTGATTGAGCTTTACCACGAGATGACCAAAGCTCAGATGAGTTTTTTGGACTTGGAGAGTTTGACGGATGAGGACAAGAGAGCCGATTTACTCTTGATTTTTGAGAAGGTAACGGCCTACCTCAATCAAGGTCAGTTGTCTCAAGGAAGTCAGTTATCCCATTTGATTGAGGCTATTGAGAATGACAAAGTAAGTAGTGATTTTAGCCAGATTGCCTTGGTCATTGATGGATTTACCCGTTTTTCTGCTGAGGAAGAGCGGATTGTGGACCTACTTCATGGCAAGGGTGTTGAAATTGTCATTGGAGCCTATGCTAGTAAGAAAGCTTATACCAGCCCATTCGCTGAAGGCAATCTCTATCAAGCCAGTGTGGAGTTTCTCCATCATCTAGCCTCTAAATACCAAACTCCTGCTCAAGACCGTTCTCAGATTCATGAGAAGATGGATAGTTTTGATAAGGCCTCTCGTTTGCTAGAGTCTTCTTATGACTTTTCAGAATTCACCTTGGATGTCGATGAGAAGGACTGTGAAAACTTACAAATCTGGTCTTGTTTGACGCAAAAAGAGGAGTTGGAGCTAGTAGCCCGTAGCATCCGTCAGAAATTACATGAGAACTCAGACCTGAGTTACAAGCATTTCGTATTCTCTTGGGGGATGTGGCTTCTTATCAGTTATCTCTTAAAACCATTTTTGACCAGTACCAGATTCCTTTCTATCTTGGTAGAAGCGAATCCATGGCCCACCACCCTTTGACACAGTTTGTCGAGTCTACATTGGCTTTAAAACGCTATCGTTTCCGTCAGGAGGATTTGATAAACCTTCTTAGAACAGGTTTGTATACCGATCTTAGTCAGGCTGATATTGATGCTTTTGAGCAATATATACGTTATCTTGGTATCAATGGCTTGCCAGCCTTTCAGCAAACCTTTACCAAATCCCACCATGGAAAATTTAATCTGGAACGTTTAAATGCTCTTCGTTTGAGTATTTTAACACCTCTTGAGACTCTTTTTGCTAGCCGAAAACAAAAGGCTGAAAACCTCTTGCAAAAGTGGAACTCTTTTCTAAAAGAAGGAGCTGTGACTAAGCAGTTACAAGATTTGACAGCTACTATGGAAGCTCTTGAACAGGAAAGACAAGCCGAAGTTTGGAAGGCTTTCTGTCACGTTTTAGAACAATTTGCGACTGTTTTTGCTGGTTCACAGGTTAGTCTAGAGGACTTCCTATCCTTGCTCCATTCTGGAATGAGCCTATCTCAATACCGTACCATTCCAACGACAGTGGACACTGTTCTGGTGCAGAGTTACGATTTGATTGCTCCTCTGACCGCAGACTTTGTCTATGCTATTGGTCTGACTCAAGACAATTTACCAAAAATTGCGCAAAACACCAGTCTTTTGACAGATGAAGAAAGGCAAAATCTAAACCAAGCGACAGAGGAAGGGGCACAATTGCTGATTGCCAGCAGTGAAAATCTCAAGAAAAATCGCTATACTATGCTTTCTTTGGTCAATTCTGCTCGTAAGCAATTGATTTTGTCGGCTCCAAGCCTGTTTAATGAAAGTGAAAGTAAGGAGTCAGCCTATCTTCAAGAACTTGTCCATTTTGGATTTAATCGGAAAGAGAAGAGGATAAATCACAAAGGACTGTCTATGGAGGATATGGGGTCCTATCACAGTCTTTTGTCTAGTCTGGTTGCCTATCACCAGCAGGACGAGACGAGTGATACCGAGCAAGATTTGACCTTTGTCAAGGTTCTTGCGCGTGTGATGGGTAAAAAACTAGAACAGCAAGGTCTGGAAAATCCAGCCCTCCCAATCAGTCCAAGCAGTAAGCAGTTGGATAAGGATACCTTACAAGCTCTCTATCCTACTGATCAGGAGTTTTACCTGTCTACCTCCGGTTTGACGGAGTTTTACCGCAATGAATACAGTTATTTTCTTCGCTACGTTTTAGGCTTGCAAGAAGAATTACGCCTGCGTCCTGATGCTCGCAGTCACGGAAATTTCTTGCACCGTATTTTTGAACGTGCCTTGCAGTTGCCTGATGAAGATTCCTTTGATAGCCGTCTAGAACAAGCTATTCAAGAAACCAGTCAAGAACGCGAATTTGAGGCTATTTATCAGGAAAGTTTGGAAGCCCAGTTTACCAAAGAAGTTTTGCTTGATGTTGCACGGACGACTGGCCACATTCTCCGACACAATCCAGCTATTGAAACCATCAAAGAGGAAGCAAATTTTGGTGGAAAAGAGCAAACCTTTATTCAATTAGACGATGGTCGCAGTGTCTTTGTACGAGGCAAGGTTGACCGCATTGACCGATTGAAAGCTGATGGAGCGATTGGAGTAGTAGACTACAAGTCTAGTTTAACTCAGTTCCAGTTTCCTCATTTCTTTAATGGACTCAATTCTCAACTGCCAACCTACTTAGCTGCCCTAAAAAGAGAAGGGGAGCAGAACTTTTTCGGCGCTATGTACTTGGAAATGGCTGAGCCTGTCCAATCTTTGATGGCCGTTAAAAGTCTGGCAGGTGCAGTAGTAGAAGCCAGCAAGTCAATGAAATACCAAGGGCTCTTTTTAGAAAAAGAAAGCAGTCATTTGGGTGAATTTTACAATAAAAACAAGGCCAATCAGCTGACGGAAGAGGAATTCCAGCTCCTACTGGACTACAATGCCCATCTTTACAAGAAAGCAGCTGAGAAGATTTTAGAAGGTCAGTTCGCCATTAACCCTTATACTGAAAATGGCAGAAGTATTGCACCGTATGTTCAGCAACACCAAGCCATCACTGGATTTGAAGCCAATTACCACTTGGGCCAAGCCCGTTTCCTAGAAAAGTTGAATTTGGCTGACGGAAAGCGTCTGGTTGGAGAAAAACTCAAGCAAGCTTGGTTTGAAAAAATAAGAGAGGAGTTGAATCGATGAAGCCTATTCCCTTTTTAACTGAGGAGGAAATTCAAAAACTGCAAAATGCAGAAGCAAATTCGAGCAAAGAACAAAAGAAAACTGCCGAACAAATCGAAGCCATCTACACTTCTGGTCAGAATATCCTTGTCTCAGCGTCGGCTGGTTCTGGAAAGACTTTGTCATGGCCGAACGTATTCTGGACCAATTGGCGCGTGGTGTGGAAATTTATCAACTCTTTATCTCAACCTTTACCGTTAAGGCTGCGACTGAACTTAAGGAACGTTTGGAAAAGAAAATCAGCCAACAAATCCAAGAAAGTGGCGATGTTGATCTCAAACAACACTTAGGACGTCAGTTGGCAGACCTACCAAACGCAGCCATCGGAACCATGGACTCTTTCACACAAAAATTCCTTGGTAAACATGGCTATCTGATTGATATTGCGCCTAATTTCCGTATTTTACAAAACCAAAGCGAGCAACTTCTTCTCAAAAACGACGTCTTCCATGAGGTATTTGAATCCCATTACCAAGGTAAACAGAAAGAGAAGTTTAGTCATTTGCTGAAAAACTTTGCTGGACGTGGAAAAGATGAACGGGGACTGCGCCAGCAAGTCTATAAAATTTATGACTTCCTCCAATCCACCAGCAACCCTCAAAAGTGGCTGAGTGAGTCTTTCCTCAAAGGCTTTGAAAAAGCTGATTTTACCAGTGAAAAAGAAAGACTGACTGAGCAAATCCAGCAAGCCCTTTGGGATTTGGAAAGTTTCTTCCGTTATCATCTGGATAATGATGCCAAGGAGTTTCCCAAGGCTGCTTATTTAGAAAATGTTCAGTTAGTTCTGGATGAAATTGGCTCCCTAAATCAGGAGTCCGATAGCCTGGCTTATCAGGCAGTACTTGCGCGTGTTGTCGCCATTTCGAAAGAGAAAAACGGCCGAGCCCTGACTAATGCCAGTCGTAAGGCTGATTTGAAGCCGCTGGCCGATGCCTACAACGAAGAGAGAAAGACCCAGTTTGCTAAACTAGGACAACTGTCAGACCAGATAACCATTCTCGACTATCAAGAACGTTATCATGGAGATACCTGGGAACTAGCTAAGACCTTCCAATCTTTCATGAGTGATTTTGTGGAAGCTTATCGTCAACGTAAGCGCCAGGAAAACGCCTTTGAATTCGCTGATATCAGCCATTACACCATTGAGATTTTAGAGAAATTCCCGCAAGTTCGTGAGGCTTATCAGGATCGCTTCCATGAAGTCATGGTCGATGAGTATCAGGATACCAACCACATTCAAGAACGTATGCTGGAATTGCTATCTAATAGCCACAATCGCTTTATGGTGGGAGATATCAAGCAGTCTATCTATCTCTTCCGTCAGGCAGACCCACAGATTTTCAATGAAAAATTTCAATGCTATGCGCAAAATCCACACGAAGGCAAGCTCATTCTCCTCAAGGAAAATTTCCGTAGTAGTTCAGAAGTGTTGTCAGTAACCAATGATGTTTTTGAGCGTCTTATGGACCAAGAAGTCGGTGAAATCAACTATGATAACATGCACCAGCTTGTTTTTGCCAATACCAAACTGACTCCCAATCCAGACAACAAGGCAGAATTCCTCCTCTACGACAAGGACGATACAGGTGAGGAAGAAGAGAACCAAACAGAAACGAAACTAACAGGTGAAATGCGCTTAATTATCAAGGAAATCCTTAAACTCCATAAGGAACAAGGTGTTGCCTTTAAGGAAATTGCCCTTCTGACCTCCAGTCGCAGTCGTAATGACCAGATTCTTCTCGCCCTGTCTGAGTACGGAATTCCTGTCAAAACCGATGGAGAGCAAAACAATTATCTCCAATCCCTAGAAGTGCAAGTCATGCTAGACACCCTTCGTGTCATTCACAATCCTCTTCAAGACTATGCCTTGGTTGCCCTTATGAAGTCTCCTATGTTTGGCTTTGATGAGGACGAGTTAGCACGTTTATCTCTTCAGAAAGCAGAGGATAAAGTCCACGAAAATCTCTATGAGAAACTGATCAATGCTCAAAAACAGACAGCTAGCCAGAAAGAGTTAATTCACTCAACACTAGCTGAAAAACTAAATCAATTCATGGATATCTTGGATTCTTGGCGTTTATATGCCAAAACTCACTCCCTCTATGACTTGATTTGGAGGATTTACAACGACCGTTTTTACTACGATTATGTTGGAGCTTTGCCAAATGGCCCTGCTAGACAAGCCAATCTCTATGCCCTAGCTCTGCGTGCTGATCAATTTGAAAAGAGCAATTTCAAGGGCTTGTCTCGTTTTATTCGTATGATTGACCAAGTCTTGGAAGCCCAGCACGATCTGCAAGCGTGGCAGTCGCACCGCCCAAGGATGCTGTAGAACTCATGACCATTCACAAGAGTAAAGGGCTGGAGTTTCCTTACGTCTTTATCCTCAATATGGATCAGGATTTTAACAAACAAGACAGCATGTCAGAAGTCATTCTCAGCCGTAAAAATGGACTAGGTGTCAAATACATTGCCAAAATGGAGACAGGAGCAGTAGAAGCTCACTATCCTAAAACCATCAAACTCTCCATTCCTAGCCTAACTTATAGCCAGAATGAAGAGGAATTACAGCTAGCTAGCTATTCAGAGCAGATGCGTCTACTGTATGTTGCTATGACTCGAGCTGAGAAAAAGCTCTACCTTGTCGGCAAGGGTTCTCGCGAAAAGTTGGAAGCCAAGGAATACCCAGCAGCTAAAAATGGAAAACTAAATAGCAACACTAGACTTCAAGCCAAGAATTTCCAAGATTGGATTTGGGCTATCAGTAAAGTATTTACCAAGGATCATCTCAACTTTAGCTATCGTTTTGTTGGTGAAGATCAGCTGACTAGAGAAGCTATAGGAGAGTTGGAAAACAAAAGTCCTCTCCAAGATAGCTCCCAAGCAGATAACCGTCAGTCAGAAACCATCAAAGAAGCTCTTGAAATGCTGAAAGAAGTGGAAGTTTATAATACTCTTCACCGTGCAGCTATTGAACTTCCTAGCGTTCAAACCCCAAGTCAAATCAAGAAATTCTACGAACCAGTTATGGATATGGAAGGTGTCGAGATTGCAGGTCAAGGCCAGTCAGTAGACAAGAAAATCAACTTTGATTTGCCAGATTTCAACCAAAGAAAAGGTGACTGGAGCTGAAATTGGTAGTGCTACCCACGAACTGATGCAGAGAATGGATCTCAGTCAGAGACCAACGCTTGCTAGTCTGACAGAAACTCTCAAACAAGTTCAAACCAGCCCAGCTGTCAGAGACAAGATTAATCTTTCGAAAATTCTTGCATTCTTTGACACATCACTTGGTCAGGAAATTCTTGCCAATACCGACCATCTATACCGCGAGCAACCCTTTTCTATGCTCAAAAGAGACCAAAAGAGTCAGGAAGACTTCGTTGTCCGTGGTATCCTTGATGGCTATCTACTTTACGAAGATAAAATTGTTCTGTTCGACTATAAGACAGACCGCTATGATGAACCAAGTCAACTCATAGACCGCTATCGTGGTCAGTTAGCCCTATACGGAGAGGCTTTATCTCGAGCCTATTCGATTGAAAATATTGAAAAATACTTGATTTTACTAGGTAAAGAAGAGGTTCAAGTTGTAAAAGTATAATCTAGAAAGGAGACCTCATGACACTTCCAGTTAGAAAATCCCTACATGATGCGGTTTTACAAGCTTCAAAAGCTGATACTTGGGAACAAGCTACCAAGGAATGGAATGAAGTTTCCTTGATTTTTAACGGTATCGGCCGTAGCAATTGTGTCTGTGGAAATGCCATCAAGTACGCCTACGAACTCTTTAACGGTGTCACAGGTCAACGCCTCTTTCCAATTGGTAGCGACTGTGTTCGTCATTTTCATCGATTGTCCCTTGACCAGCAACTGGAAGAGGAAGAAAAACTGCTCAGAAAGGTTGAAAATTTGACCAGAAAAGCCCAGAAAAAGGAGAAAATCAAGGTCAATAAAAGTGACTTTGACGAGCGACTTCTAAAATGGCTCTGGGAAAAAGGTGTTTTTAAACCCAATCGTGGCAATCAGTTCTCACCTGAAAGAGACTACCAGCTCTTCCTAGAAGTCTTTCGAGGAGGAAGTTGGACCAAGGCAGAGCCCAAGAAGAAGGCTCGGATGGAAGAAGTCCTTGAAAAGTGTATCAAACCATTTTTACTTGGAAAACCAGATGACCAACTCTACCTTGTCAAGCTAGGCAAGGAGAAAATTGAATACGAACATGAACTCCGTATCCAGGCAGAGAAAGAGCGCAAGAAGAGGGATAAAATTGCTAAGCAATATGCAGACAATCTGGTCCTAGCCATGGGCCCAGCAGAACGTGCCTATCAAGATTACTTTGGCTTTACGGAGACCTTGACTCAAGAAGAACGCAAGTGGGAGAAAATACTTTTTGGTAAAAATCGAACGGAACGGGCTATCAAGGCCAAACAATACCAAAAAGAGCTGGAAAAAGACCAACGAATTGCAGCTCAGAATCCAATTGAAAGAAAACAGAAGCAGACCTGGCTCCTCAATTCCTATTTTCGTGAGCTTCCTGAAGAAAAAGCTCGATTTTCTAGGCTCTTATTAGAATATCGAAAAAGTGGAGAAGTGCCATTTTCAACTGAATATCTGTCAGACCATCTGCTCGACTTTTTCTATAAAATGAAAGCCTTTGAGTTTGAAATTGCACCAGAACAAGTTCGAGATTTTCTAAAAGAAAGCCTTCAAGCAGAGCATCTCTCCTCAGCACAAGAAAGCTGGATAGAAGGAATTTTGACAAATTGTATAGTCCCATTTTTATCTCGAATACTTATCTAAAACTAAATATATAAGATATAGAATTTTATATAAGGTTAATATACAAATCAAGTGGGGTTGAAATCAGTCTTACTTTAAAAAGTAGCTATTACAAACAAAAAGCTTATGCAAAAAAAGACTAATTTATGATAGAATAGAGGATAAGAAAGAAAAACGTTTTTTTACAGTTTTTTTCAATCCGAAGGAGATATATTATGGCTACTATTCAATGGTTGGTCTAGAAGATTTAAAATAATAAAACATTGTGAAGTAGAATAAATGCTTAAAACCCTTGAAATTCAAGGGTTTTTATTGGTTTAGATTTTAATTCTTCACATTGTTATATGTGCTTGATTGAGCAATAATCATCAATAAAAACATTTTTTTGGTGTTGAGTTTGGTGTTCAAATATTTATTATGTTACGGAAAGGAATTTCACAATCTTTCCGTTTTTTTTATTTTCAGGAGGAAAAATGACAAAAGAATTACAATCATCACGCTATATTGTCATTTCATTTTTAGTACGTGAAATGGGAATAGATATTGTTGAGGCCATCTCTCTTATGGCTGAATTAGAAAAAAGTGGCTTGATTCGCTTGGAATCAAGTGGAGATTTAATACTCAAAGAACTTGGAGGAGCGCTATGAAACGAATTACCGCAAATCAATACCAAACTTCAGAACGGTATTATAAATTACCTAAAATTCTTTTTGAGGATGAGAAATATATGGATATGAAACTAGAAGTAAAGGTGGCTTATTCTATTTTAAAAGATCGTTTAGAATTATCTCTCAGTCGTGGTTGGATAGATGAAGAAGGCGCGGTTTATTTAGTATTTTCTAATTCTAAGCTGATGAGGCTGTTAGGTTGTTCGAAGTCAAAATTACTGTCTATCAAAAAAATTCTTAAAGAATATGACTTAATTGATGAAGTCCAACAGTCTTCGAGTGAGAAAGGAAGACTAGCTAATAAGATTTATTTAGGGGAATTATCTTCTACCCCAGTAGCTAGTTCAAACAGGCCTAGTGTTAAAAAAGGACTAGGGCAGGTTGAAAATGAAACGGGCCCCGTCTCACATTCAGCCCCTAGTGAGACTGAAGTTAGTGAGACTAAATATAGTGAGACTGATTCTTTATTTAGTGAGGATGAGGAGGATAGGAATACTCAACCTATCTTGAGAAGAAAAGTAGAAAAGGTCACAAAATATGATCGAGATTATATTTGGGGATTGGTACAGGATCAATTTAGACGAGAGGGGTTTTCTGAAACAGCCAGTGAAATTGCCATGACTGATTTTGAGAGAATCTATCAGTATGCTCTTGACAATGTTCGCTTTGTGAGACGAGCGGAAGTACTTGCTGAATTTGTGTTTAACGGCTTGTATTCCGTTTGGAATAATCGTGTTAGAAAGGAGGTGGTTAAAATGTCGCCAATCGAGTGGATATTAGTTATGCTCATTGTCATTTCAAGTGGAGTGACAATTCTGGCAATGATAGTCGATAAGAAAGGGGTGATAAAGAAATGAGATTTATTGATTTATTTTCAGGTATCGGTGGCTTTCGACTTGGAATGGAAAGTATCGGACACGAATGTATTGGATTTTGTGAGATTGATAAATTTGCTAGAGAATCTTATAAGTCCATTTTTCAAACGGAAGGAGAAATAGAATTTCATGACATACGAGATGTTTCAGATGACGAATTTAAAAAACTTAGAGGAAAAGTCGATGTTATCTGTGGGGGATTCCCTTGTCAAGCATTTTCAATCGCAGGAAGACGATTGGGATTTGAAGATACTAGAGGAACTTTGTTCTTTGAAATTGCTCGGGCGGCCAAACAAATCCAACCACGTTTTCTTTTTCTTGAAAATGTTAAAGGCCTACTCAATCACGATAAGGGACGGACGTTCACCACAATCCTTACCACACTTGATGAGTTGGGGTTTGATGTTGAGTGGCAGGTGCTTAACAGTAAGGATTTTGGCGTTCCCCAAAACAGAGAGAGGGTGTTTATTATCGGACATTCTAGAAAGAAAGGTACCAGACTCCTATTTCCTTTCAGACGAGAAGGTCAAGCAACTAACTCTGAGACTTTAAAAACACTAGGGAATTTGAATCCATCAAAAAGTGGAATGAGTGGTAAAGTCTATTATTCAGAAGGTCTTGCGCCAACCTTAGTTCGTGGAAAAGGAGAAGGATTTAAGGTTGCGATTCCTTGTATGACACCAGATAGATTAGACAAGAGACAAAATGGTAGACGTTTTAAGGAAAATCAAGAGCCAATGTTTACTTTAAATACTAAGGATCGCCATGGTATTGTCGTTGTTGGAGATTTACCAACTAGCTTTAAGGAAACAGGTCGCGTCTATGGAAGTGAGGGTTTATCTCCAACATTGACTACAATGCAAGGTGGAGATAAAATCCCTAAAATACTGATTCCAGAACCAATCCAATTTCTAAAAGTACGGGAAGCAACGAAAAAAGGATATGCTCAAGCAGGGATTGGAGATTCAATCAATTTGGAGAGACCAAGTTCTCAGTATCGTCGTGGTAGAGTTGGAAAAGGTATAGCGAATACGTTAACAACTAGTGGACAAATGGGAGTAGTAGTGGCTAGCTATGAAGGAGAAGATAAACAAATTTATCATGTAGCCGGTGTATTAATAAATGGGCAATTTTACCGTTTGAGAATACGACGAATCACTCCTAAAGAGTGTTTTCGCTTGCAGGGGTTTCCTGATTGGGCTTTTGAAGCTGCTAGAAAAGTCTCTAGTAATAGTCAGCTCTATAAACAAGCTGGTAATAGTGTAACCGTTCCTGTGATTGCCGCAATCGCAAAGAAATTAAAAGAAATCGAGGAAAAAGATGAAAGCTTTAAATAAAGAGTCAATACTAGATTGTGATGAATTAGAAACAGAATTACATGATGCAGAAATCAGACAGCTGGATGAACAAATATTTTTGATGCCCAATTATCCATGTGAGTTTGAGGTGACATTCTTAGATGATTACCATAAAAAACATAATTACCCACTATTTTATGAATCCTATCTTCAAAACATTATGGAATTCCTTGAAAGTCAGGATATAAAGAACGGAGCTGATGCCTTTGTAGATGATCATCAGAATCTTGTTTTTGTTTTATATGGACAAGGCTATCGAGCCGAGGGAAAAGAGGGAATACTTACAACCCAAGTAACTGTAAAAGCTTATGATGAAGACAAGAAACCGATTAACTTCGCAAATTTATTAGATTCCTTAATAGTCTCAGAATATCAAATGGAACCGAATCTTTGGGAGGTCTCCCATGATTGATCTCTATCTAAGTAAAAATAGCCAAAGAAATCAACTTCTTTTAGACTTCTTCCAAAACTATGGCATCGAGGTATCTTGTCATTCAGTTTCTGAAATGACAAAGGATAAATTAATTGAGATGATGAGCTATTCTTCAGATTGTTTTGAGTTTTTATCTCCTAATTTATTACGATTTTAAGAACCGTGACAATCTAAAATTAACAGATTTCATCGAAATGATATTAAAAAATCCTGAACTAACTATTAGACTTCCTCTTGCGGTTTCAAATAAGAGGGTTTATCCAAATCTGAATCTAGAGGAGGCTAGAGCTTTATTGCCAAGAGATACGAAACAATTGATTTACATGGCACAAACACATTATTTATCTAACTAAAGGAGAAGCAATATGGCTGAACGATTTTGGGAGAACTTGTCCATTATTTGGCTGAAAGAAATATCAGCTGGATTGAGTTAACCAGAAAAATGTTTGTGGGAGAGTTTCACTATCCAAGTGAATTGAATCGTTTGTATCAAAAGATTCGCCACTATAAGATGGAACAACGAATGCCTCAAAGTCCATGGGTAGAAAGGATTGTGCAGGTATTAGATTTAGATTATGAAGATTTATTTCGGAGGTAACTATGAAAAGAATAATTCCAGTTTATATATTCCAACAAGTAAATGTCCTATTGGTATCTCTATACTTACTGAAATTTCTTTGTATCGGTGAGTTAACTATACTACAGATTCTCTATGGTGCATCACTCATTTCTTTTTTATGGATGTATGGCCAACGAAAACAAGTGGTCAAGGTCAATATGAAATCTAGGATAAAATGGCTTGGTATTGGATTCGTTAGCCTACTAATTATAAGTCTATGTTTTAGTCTGATTCATGCTCAAGGAAGCACGAATCAAGCAAACTTAATTGGGCTTCAACATCAAGTTCCTTGGTTTTCATTTTTATTGTTTTTAATCAATGCGAGTATGGTTGAAGAATTTCTGTATAGAGAAATTTTATGGAACTTGGTCAGAAAATTAGATATTCGAGTTGCTTTGACAAGTGTTTTATTTGCCTTAGTACATCATCCAGGAACCATTCTAGCTTGGTGTTTATATGTTTCACTTGGGATGTTTTTAGGGATGGTACGCTATAAATCGGACTTATGGGGCAGTATGGGTCTACATTTGGTGTGGAACCTACTAGTTTATAGTTTGATGCTTTTTTAAAATAGGTGATCTGATTTATCTCATAAATCAGTAGTTTTTTTATAGGATTATTTTTTTAATTCGGAAATAAAAATTTATTAACAGCATAGAATAAAGAAACTAGGAACATTTTTTTCTATTTTTTTAGAAATAAAATGTTGTATAGGAATTCGAAAGAAATAATAAAATCAAAATAAAAATTAATAAAAACATGTATATATGAGTATATAAACGTCGATAAATGTTCTTACAAGGCATAAAATACAAATATAAAGAATAAAAAAATTGTTATATCTTTATATTTGTTGTTCTGTTATGAAATGAAAGAAATTGGAAACTAGTTTCTAAATCATGAAAAAAATATTGATAAGTGTTAGAATAAAGAATGTAAACGTTTACTTTTACAAAGGAGCTCATATGTTACTACAAAAAGAACTAATTCCAATGATAGAAGCTAATTTACCAAATATGGCATATGCTGAAAAAGACATTGCTAAATTCTTCTTAAAACAGCAACCTCTTAATAATTATTCATGTGAGGCATTGTGCGAATGCCTTAATGTATCCAAAGCAACATTGACTCGATTTGCGAAAAAATGTGGTTTTAAAGGTTTTAGACAATTCATTTTCAAATACCAAGAGATGATTCGTGAGAAAGAAAAGTTAGCATTGTATACAGAGGCTACAGAAAAAGTTTTATCCGACTATGAAGAAATGTTGAGAAAAACTTACACGGTTCTTGATGAAGTTCAACTTGAGCGTATTGCTGAGATGATAGAAAATGCTGAGCGTGTATATCTTTATGGTGAAGGAAGTTCATTTCTTGCTTTACAAGAAATGAAGATGAGGTTTATGCGTCTCGGAGTCATTGGCGAAGTATTATCAGACGCGGATATGATTTTGTGGAATAGCTTATTACTTAATGAAAATTGCCTCGTCATTGGAGCATCCGTTTCAGGTCAAACTGATATTGTACTAGAAGGTCTTCAAAAAGCTGCGGATAAAGGCGCTAAAACAGTTTTAATGACTACAAGAAATTTTGACGAAGAAGATTGTTTCTTTGATGAATTATTGTTATTAGCTTCGATCAATCATCTCTCGTATGGCAATCGCATATCACCTCAGTTTCCAATACTTTTAATTACAGACTGCTTATTCTCTCATTATCTGGAAAGTCCAGAGAGACAATATTATTACAATCAATCTATTATCCATAAGGAGGAATAATAAAATGAGCCAAATTTGGACTAAAGAAAAATTTATAAGTCAAGTCCATGGTGGAGTCATTGTTTCTTGTCAAGCTTTACCCGGTGAACCCCTTTATAATGAAGAATTTAGCTTGATGCCTTTTATGGCTAAAGCAGCTTTAGAGGCAGGAGCAGTGGGCATTCGCGCAAATTCTGTGCGTGATATTAAAGCAATTCAGAAAGTAGTAGATTTACCAATAATTGGAATTATCAAAAAAGATTATCCACCTCAAGAACCATATATTACTGCTACGATGAAAGAAGTAGATGAACTTGTAGAATGCGGAACAACAGTCATTGCATTTGATGCAACTTTAAGACCAAGATATGATGGCTTAGTTGTCAGTGAATTTATCAAAAAAATAAAAGAAAAATATCCTAATCAATTGTTGATGGCGGATGTAAGTAATTTTGATGAAGGTCTCTATGCATTTAAATCAGGCGTTGATTTTGTTGGTACAACATTATCAGGGTACACAAGTACAAGTGTACAATCAGATGAACCTGATTTTGAACTAATGAAAAAATTGGCTGATTTTAATATTCCGGTAATTGCCGAAGGAAAAATTCATTATCCAGAACAATTAAAAAAAGCTTATAGTTTAGGTGTTACCAGTGTTGTCATTGGTGGAGCGATTACACGTCCAAAAGAAATTGCTCAGCGATTTATTAATGTCATCAAATAAAAAACAATATAAAGGAGAAATCTGATGAAAGATTTAACTAAATACAAAGGCGTTATTCCTGCATTTTATGCTTGCTATGATGAAAATGGTGAAATTAGCCAAGAACGTGTAAAATCTCTGGTGCAATATTTCATTGACAAAGGTGTAAAAGGTATCTATGTAAATGGTTCTTCAGGTGAATGTATTTACCAAAGTGTAGAAGATCGTAAACAAATTATTGAAGCTGTTATGGAAGTTGCCAAAGGTAAATTAACAGTTATCAACCATGTTGCATGTAATAACACGAAGGATAGTATTGAATTGGCAAAACATTCAGAAAGTGTTGGAGTCGATGCTATTGCTGCTATCCCACCTATTTACTTCAAATTGCCAGAATATTCAATCGCAGCATATTGGAATGCAATGAGTGAAGCTGCGCCAAATACAGATTTTATCATTTATAATATTCCACAATTGGCAGGGGTTGCATTGACTGGTAGTTTGTATGCAACAATGCGTCAAAATCCTCGTGTGATTGGAGTTAAAAATTCTTCTATGCCTGTACAAGATATTCAAATGTTTGTAGCTGCAGGTGGAGAAGATTACATTGTATTCAATGGTCCAGATGAACAATATCTTGGTGGTCGCTTGATGGGAGCAGAAGCTGGTATTGGTGGTACTTATGGCGTTATGCCAGATTTGTTCTTGAAATTGGAAAGTTTGATTCAAGAACGAGATTTAGATACTGCTAAAAAACTTCAATATGTTATCAATGAAGTCATCTATAAGATGGTATCAGGTAAGGCAAATATGTATGCTGTAGCAAAAGAGGTTTTGCGTCTAAATGAAAAACTTGATTTAGGTTCTGTTCGTCAACCCTTAGAAGCATTGGCAGAAGGTGACTTGGAAGTTGCAAAACAAGCAGCAGTACTTATTCAACAAGCACGAAAAGAATTTTTATAATAAATAAAATCAATATGGAGATATGTTATGAGCACAACAGGATTTACAATAATTGACTTAATTATCTTGATTGTTTATTTACTTGCGGTGTTGGTTGCGGGTATCTATTTCTCTAAAAAAGAGATGAAAGGAAAAGAGTTCTTTAAAGGAGATGGTTCGGTTCCTTGGTATGTTACTTCGGTATCCATTTTTGCAACAATGCTCAGTCCGATTTCCTTCTTGGGACTCGCTGGTAACTCTTATGCAGGTAGCTGGATTTTATGGTTTGCTCAATTAGGGATGGTTGTAGCTATTCCACTGACAATTCGTTTTATCTTACCTATCTTTGCACGGATAGACATCGATACGGCATATGATTACTTGGATAAACGTTTTAATTCTAAAGCACTTCGTATTATTTCAGCACTCTTGTTTATTATTTATCAATTGGGACGTATGTCTATCATTATGTACCTCCCATCAGCTGGTTTATCAGTATTGACAGGAATTGACATCAATATTTTGATTATTTTGATGGGTGCAATTGCAATTGTTTATTCTTATACTGGTGGTCTAAAATCCGTATTATGGACAGACTTTATTCAAGGTGTGGTTCTGATTAGTGGTGTCGTTGTAGCTTTATTTGTACTGATGGCTAATATTAAAGGTGGCTTTGGTGCAGTAGCAGAAACATTAGCAAACGGGAAATTCCTTGCTGCAAATGAAAAACTTTTCGATCCTAACTTGCTTTCAAACTCCATCTTCTTAATTGTGATGGGTTCAGGCTTTACAATCTTGTCTTCCTATGCTTCATCTCAAGATTTGGTTCAACGTTTTACTACAACACAAAATATTAAGAAACTTAATAAAATGTTGTTCACAAATGGTGTCTTGTCACTTGCAACTGCAACAGTCTTTTACTTGATCGGTACAGGCTTGTACGTATTCTATCAAGTACAAAATGCAGGTAGTGCAGCTAGCAATATCCCTCAAGACCAAATCTTTATGTACTTTATTGCATACCAGTTACCAGTAGGTGTCACAGGTTTGATTTTGGCAGCGATTTATGCAGCAGCTCAATCAACTATTTCAACAGGTTTGAACTCTGTTGCAACTTCATGGACATTGGATATTCAAGATGTCATTTCTAAAAATATGTCAGACGATCGTCGTACGAAAATTGCACAATTCGTATCTCTAGCAGTAGGTTTATTCTCAATTGTTGTTTCCATTATCATGGCTCATTCAGATATTAAATCTGCATACGAATGGTTCAATAGTTTCATGGGACTTGTACTTGGTCTACTTGGTGGTGTATTCATTCTTGGTTTTGTTTCTAAAAAAGCAAATAAACAAGGTGCTTATGCAGCTCTGATTGTATCAACCATCGTTATGGTATTTATTAAATACTTCCTTCCTCCAACAGCTGTTAGCTACTGGGCATATTCATTGATTTCAATTTCTGTATCAGTAGTGTCAGGTTATATTGTATCTGTTCTTACTGAAAATAAAGTATCTGCACCTAAATATACAACGATTCATGATATTTCAGAAATTAAAGCGGATTCAAGTTGGGAAGTTCGTCACTAGTCACTAATAGAAAAGAGAAAATAATATGATTATTTCTGAACAATCTGATTTTAGACGATATGCTTCTGTCAATAAACATTTTTCAAAAGTCTGTGATTTTTTAGAAAATACAAATTTGACAGATTTAGTTGATGGAAAAATTGATATTGACGGGGAAAATGTTTTTGCAAATTGTATGACTTATCTAGCTGATGGAGTTCCAGGAGATATTTTTGAAACTCATAAGAAATATTTAGATATTCATATTGTTGTTGAAAATACAGAAAAAATGGCAGTAACTTCCCCAGTTCGTGCTCAGTCACGTGTACCTTTTAGCGAAGAGAAGGATATTGCTTTTTACGATAGCAAAGACTATCAAATTGTTGAATTGCTTCCAGGGAATATGTTGGTGACTTTTGAAGAAGATCTTCACCAACCAAAGATTCATTGCAATGATGAAACTGTTAAAAAACTTGTTATCAAAGTTTTAAATGAGGAAAAATAAAATGAAAAAAAATATTAAACAATATGTAACCTTAGGTACTGTAGTGGTATTATCAGCATTTGTTGCTAACTCAGTTTCAGCTCAGGAGACTGAAACTTCTGAAGTATCAACACCAGAGTTGGTGCAACCTGTTTCACCAACGACTTCGATTTCGGAAGTACAACATAAATCGGGTAACTCTTCGGAAGTTACTGTACAACCTCGAACAGTTGAAACTAGTGTTAAGGATCAATCTTCCACAGCGGATGCGATTTCGGGAGTACAACCTAAATCGGATAATTCTTCGGAAGTTACTGTACAACCTCGAACAGTCGAAACTACTGTTAAGGATCCATCTTCTACAGCGGAAGAAACTCCTGTCTTAGAAAAAAATAATGTTACTTTAACAGGGGGCGGAGAAAATGTTACTAATGAGTTAAAGGATAAACTTACTAGCGGTGACTTTACTGTAGTGATTAAGTACAATCAGTCTAGTGAGAAAGGTTTACAAGCTTGTTTGGAATATCTAATTCTCAACCCGGTCAACAAAATAGTTATGTAGATGTGTTCCTTAGAGACAATGGTGAATTGGGAATGGAAGCGCGTGATACTTCTTCCAATAAAAATCACCTAGTATCCAGACCTGCTTCAGTTTGGGGTAAGTACAAACAAGAGGCTGTGACTAACACTGTTGCAGTAGTAGCAGATTCAGTCAAAAAAACATATTCTTTATATGCTAATGGTACAAAAGTAGTAGAAAAGAAAGTGGATAACTTCCTAAGCATCAAGGATATTAAAGGTATTGATTACTATATGCTTGGGGGAGTGAAACGTGCAGGAAAAACGGCGTTTGGTTTTAACGGAACACTAGAAAATATCAAATTCTTTAATAGTGCATTGGATGAAGAAACTGTTAAAAAGATGACAACAAACGCTGTTACTGGACATTTAATTTATACGGCTAATGATACAACAGGTTCTAACTATTTCCGTATTCCAGTTCTGTATACTTTTAGCAATGGTCGGGTTTTTTCAAGCATTGACGCTCGTTACGGTGGAACTCATGATTTCTTGAATAAAATTAATATTGCTACAAGTTATAGTGATGATAATGGTAAGACATGGACTAAACCAAAATTAACATTGGCATTCGATGATTTTGCGCCAGTACCATTAGAATGGCCTCGTGATGTTGGTGGACGTGACTTACAAATCAGCGGTGGTGCAACCTATATTGACTCTGTTATTGTTGAAAAAAATAATAAACAAGTACTCATGTTTGCTGATGTTATGCCTGCTGGAGTAAGTTTTAGAGAAGCTACTAGAAAAGATTCAGGTTATAAACAAATTGATGGTAATTATTACCTTAAATTAAAGAAACAAGGTGATACTGATTATAATTATACTATTCGTGAGAATGGTACTGTATACGACGATCGTACCAACAGACCAACTGAATTTTCAGTAGATAAAAATTTCGGTATTAAACAAAATGGTAATTATTTGACGGTAGAGCAATATTCGGTTTCATTTGAAAATAATAAAAAGACTGAATATCGTAATGGGACTAAAGTCCATATGAATATCTTCTACAAAGATGCATTATTCAAAGTAGTGCCAACGAACTATATTGCATATATTTCTAGCAATGATCATGGCGAATCTTGGTCTGCACCAACTTTATTACCTCCTATAATGGGACTTAATCGGAATGCGCCTTATTTGGGTCCTGGACGTGGAATCATTGAAAGCTCAACTGGACGTATTCTTATTCCGTCTTACACTGGTAAAGAGTCTGCATTCATTTATAGTGACGATAATGGAGCGTCTTGGAAAGTTAAAGTTGTGCCACTTCCTTCTAGTTGGTCAGCAGAAGCACAATTTGTAGAATTGAGTCCAGGAGTAATTCAAGCATACATGCGTACAAATAATGGTAAAATTGCATATTTAACAAGTAAAGACGCAGGTACTACTTGGAGTGCGCCGGAATATTTGAAATTTGTTTCAAATCCAAGTTATGGAACACAATTATCAATCATCAATTATAGTCAATTGATTGATGGTAAAAAGGCTGTCATTTTAAGTACTCCAAACTCCACAAATGGTCGTAAACACGGACAAATTTCGATTGGTCTAATTAATGATGATAATACAATTGATTGGCGTTATCATCACGATGTTGATTATAGTAACTATGGATACTCATATTCAACATTGACAGAGTTACCAAATCATGAAATTGGATTGATGTTTGAAAAATTTGATTCATGGTCTCGTAATGAACTTCATATGAAAAATGTTGTACCATATATAACATTTAAGATTGAAGATTTGAAAAAGAATTAAAGCTGAAATTTAAATATATTGAAAGAGGATAAAAATTATGGTAAATTACGGTATTGTTGGAGCTGGATATTTTGGAGCTGATTTGGCTCGTTCAATGAACAAAATTGAAGATGCAAAAGTGGTTGCGGTTTTTGACCCAAATCATGGAGAAGAAGTTGCTCAAGAGTTGGGATCAGATGTTTGTGCAAGTTTAGATGAACTTGTAGCACGTAAAGATATTGATTGTGTGATCGTAGCTTCACCTAGCTACCTTCACCGTGAACCTGTTGTGAAAGCTGCTCAACATGGCAAACACGTATTTTGTGAAAAGCCAATTGCATTGTCTTATGAAGATTGTAAAGCCATGGTTGACGCATGTAAAGAAAATAATGTTATCTTTATGGCTGGTCACATCATGAACTTCTTTAATGGTGTACACCATGCTAAAGAATTGATTACTCAAGGTAAAATCGGTAAAGTTCTTTATTGCCATGCCGCTCGTACAGGTTGGGAAGAACAACAACCAACTGTATCATGGAAGAAACTTCGTTCTCAATCTGGAGGACATTTGTACCACCATATTCATGAATTAGATTGCATTCAGTTCATCATGGGAGGACTTCCTGAAAAAGCGACAATGGTAGGAGGTAATGTATATCATAAAGGTGAAAACTTTGGTGATGAAGATGATATGCTCATTGTAAACCTAGAATACTCTGATGATCGTTATGCTGTTTTGGAATATGGTAATGCTTTCCGTTGGGGTGAACACTACGTCTTGATTCAAGGAACTGAAGGAGCTATCAAACTTGACTTATTCAATACTGGAGGTACTCTTCGTGTTAAAGGTGAAGGAGAATCACACTTCTTAGTACATGAAACTCAAGAGGAAGATGATGACCGTACAGCTATCTATACCGGTCGTGGTATGGATGGAGCAATTGCGTACGGTAAACCAGGAGTACGTTGCCCATTATGGTTACAAACATGTATTGATAAAGAAATGGAATATCTACATGACATCATTAAAGGTGGAGAAATTACAGAAGAATATGAAAAACTTCTCAATGGTGTAGCTGCTTTAGAATCAATCGCTACCGCTGATGCATGTACTTTATCAGTTAAAGAAGATCGAAAAGTAAGTCTTTCAGAAATCACAAATGCTTAACTATTGTCAAACAGAATAGTAAATTCTTGTCATTATATAATTTCTAAAGTTCTGTGATACAACTCATTGAATAAAGAAATAGAGATGGGACTGGGATAATGCCCAGTCCCATTTTTATCAAAAAGTAATGAGATCAAAAATGTGGGAGTGATGAAATGAAGATTATAGGGATCGATATTGGCGGAACAACAATTAAGGCAGATTTATACGACGATTTTGGAACGAGTTTAAATCAGTTCAAAGAGATAGAAACAATTATTGACTATGATTTGGGAACGAACCAGATATTAAATCAGGTCTGTGATTTAATTGGTGAGTATATTTTAAATTATTCTATTGATGGTGTTGGGATTTCCACTGCTGGAGTTGTTAATGCTAATACAGGAAAAATCATCTATGCAGGCTATACAATACCAGGGTATATCGGAGTAAACTTTACTTCCGAAATAGAAAAACGTTTTGGGTTGTCTACTTTTGTTGAAAATGATGTTAATTGTGCTGCATTAGGTGAATTGTGGAAGGGACAAGCCAAAGATAAGAAAAATGTAGTAATGGTTACTATTGGAACAGGTATAGGAGGCAGTATTATTGTCAATGGACAAATTGTTAACGGATTTAACTATACTGCTGGTGAAGTAGGCTATATTTCTGTAGGTAATTCGGATTGGCAAAGCAAAGCCTCAACAACCGCATTGATTCATTTATATCAAAAGAAGAGCTTGAAAACTAATCAAACTGGACGTACTTTCTTTACTGATTTAAGTTCTGGAGATAAAATCGCTAAAGAAACTTTTGAAATTTTTGTAGAAAATCTAACAAAAGGTTTATTAACTATTTCTTATCTACTTAATCCAGAAATTCTCATATTAGGAGGTGGGATTCTGGCTAAAAAGGATATTTTGTTACCTGAAATTCAAAGTTCTTTAGCTAAAAATGTAATGGATAATAGGTTTTTGCCTAAAAATGTTGTGGCAGCTACATTAGGAAATGAAGCTGGTCGTATAGGTGCTGTAAAAAATTTCTTAGATAGAATTTCTAATAAATAGTGTGAAAGATAAGGAGGTGTCACAATGACTAACTCTGTATTTTCGACAATGCAAGATATTGAGAATGTTGCAACCGATATTATAAAATCATATGATAATGAGATTTATACGTATAAAGCTGTCTCCCAAAAAGAATTGGAAAAAAACTAGAAAAAAGTTATGATGAAAAAAGTCACGAAGAATTAATTTCAATAGAAAGCAATTTAGAAATGAAACAACAGAACCTCATTGATGAGGTTAATAAAACAATCAAGGAAAATGATGCAAAGATTCAGTATATTTCATCAAGTAGGAGAGGAGAATTTGTAGAAAAAATTATTGGTAGGGTGGTAGAAAAATATGGCTATTAGTCAGATGAAAAGAATTTCTCTACTATTTACTAAGAGTAGTCTTGATGATGTTTTAAAAACTATTCAAGAACTAGAGTCAGTGCAGTTCCGTGATTTAAAGGTTCAGGATAACTGGTCAGAAGCTCTAGAAAAAGATGAGGTTGTATTTCCAACTATTCAAATTTCTCATACTTCTAATTTCAATCATGGGGTTATTGAAGGAAATGATGCCTTGACTTATTTGATGAATAAACAACAACATTTGGAAGCAACTGTAGAGAAATTACAAGAATACCTACCGAAAGAAAACACGTTTAAGTTATTACAGCAACCTCCGATAACAACCTCTTATGAAGAATTAGAAAAATTTGGTAAAGCTAATGTTGCTGAAGATGTTCTTAAAAAAGTGAATGATCAAATAAACAGAGTTCATGAATTAGAAAGAAACATTCAAAGTAATAATGAGGAAATAGAGAGATTAATAAAGTGGGAAAAATTAGAAATTGTTCCTGCGCATTTAGAACAATTTTCTTTCTGTAGAGGAAAAGTCGGAACAATTCCAAGGACTGTAGATAATCGCTTATACAATAATTTTTTAGAAAACAATATTGAAGTTCAAGAAATATTTTCTAATGATAGAGAGTACGGTGTTGTTGTTTTCTATCAGTCCAGTTGCTCTATTGATTTTGATGAATACTTATTTGAATCATTTGATTATTCTAGAAAAGAATTACCGAAGCAGCGAGTAGTAGATTTGGATCAAGAAAACATGCAGTTAATAACTGAAAAAGAGAATATTATCGCATCGTTGCAAGATTCAAAGAAAAATTTGATAGATTTACAATGGCAAATTGACTATATTTTATCTATCTATGCTCGTCAAATCTCTAAGAATAACCTTTTGAGCACTCCGCATCTAGTTGCATTAGAAGGATGGATAGAAGAAACTCGTATTTTATATTTTATAAAAGTTATGGATGAGCGTTTTGGACATTCTATTTATATTTATGAATCGGAAACATTGTCGGATAATCAAGATGAAATACCTATCAAATTAACGAATCACTCTTTAATTGAACCATTTGAATTATTGACAGAAATGTATGCTCTGCCCAAATATTATGAGAAAGATCCTACACCTGTATTAGCACCATTTTACTTTACATTTTTTGGAATGATGGTTGCTGATTTAGGCTATGGTTTACTATTGTTTTTAGGAACAATGTTAGCATTAAAAATTTTTCATCTACCTTCAGTAACTAAGAGATTTTTAAAATTCTTTAATATATTAGGGGTAGCCGTTGCAATTTGGGGTGGAATCTATGGCTCATTTTTTGGATATGAGTTGCCATTTCATCTGATATCTACAACCTCGGATGTCATGACTATATTAGTAGTGTCAGTTGTGTTTGGATTTATTACAGTATTTGTAGGTTTGTTAGCTTCAGGACTACAAAAAGTAAGAATGAAGAAATATGCAGAAGCATATAATTCAGGATTTGCGTGGTGTGTTATTCTGCTTGGCTTGTTATTTATTGCTGTCGGAATGTTGATGCCTGATATTAGACCGTTATTTGTATTAGGGAAATGGGTATCTATTTTTAATGCTGTGGGGATTTTGATTGTTTCTATTATTCAAGCTAAAAGCTTGTCAGGTATTGGATCAGGATTGTTTAATCTATATAATATTTCATCTTATATAGGTGATTTAGTTAGTTTCACTCGATTGATGGCATTAGGATTATCTGGAGCAAGTATAGCATCAGCTTTCAATTTAATTGTTGGTTTGTTTCCGGGGACATTGGCTAAACTGACAATTGGATTAGTATTATTCATTCTTTTACATGCGATCAATATTTTTCTATCGTTACTATCAGGATATGTTCATGGAGCACGTCTGATATTTGTTGAATTTTTTGGTAAGTTTTATGAGGGTGGAGGAAAACCATTTCAACCTTTGAAGGCTTCTGAGAAATATATTAAGGTTATTACAAAGGATTAATGGAGGATATATATAATGGAACATTTAGCAACTTATTTTTCAACCTATGGAGGAGCTTTCTTCGCTGCATTGGGAATTGTATTGGCGGTTGGATTAAGCGGTATGGGGTCTGCTTATGGAGTTGGTAAGGCTGGGCAATCTGCCGCAGCTTTACTGAAAGAACAGCCAGAAAAATTTGCCTCAGCTTTGATATTACAACTACTGCCCGGAACACAAGGATTATATGGTTTTGTTATTGGAATTTTGATTTGGTTGCAATTAACTCCAGAACTTCCTTTGGAAAGGCGTTGCTTATTTCTTTGTAGCTCTTCCAATTGCTATTGTAGGATACTTTTCGGCTAAGCATCAAGGAAATGTAGCAGTAGCGGGAATGCAAATCTTGGCTAAAAGACCAAAAGAATTCATGAAGGGAGCAATTTTGGCTGCCATGGTAGAAACCTATGCAATTCTTGCCTTTGTCGTATCATTCATTTTGACCCTTCGTGTATAAGAAATTAATTTGCTATTCAAAGGAGGTGTCTAAATGAGCAATTTAGAAAACTTACGAGAATCTGTTATTGAACAAGCTCATGAAAAAGGGCGTATGAAATTATTGGATTCCAAAAAGAAGATTGATGATGAATTTGAAATGCAAAAGTCGGTCATTGTAAAGAAAAAAGAAGCTGAACATGAACGAAAGTTAAAAGATTTACAGCAGAAATATCAAATAATTTTTCAACAATTAAAAAATAAGGAACGCCAATCAACGTTAGTATCAAAACAGCAAATATTAAAAGAACTTTTTCAATCTGCTTTAATAGAAATGGAATCTTGGAATGCAGATAAAGAAATGGAGTTCATCTATCGAATTCTGGAACGATATTCACAACAAGAGGTCATAGTAACTTTTGGAGAGCGGACTTTAGCTAAATTCAATTTGGAACAATTAGAGAAATTGAAATTCTCTTTTCCAAATCATTTATTTAGTGAACAGCCTATCTCGAATGAATCAGGCTTACTTATTTCAATAGGTAAAATTGATGATAACTATTTGTATAAAACATTAATTGGTTCGATTTCTAAGGAAGAAAGTTCAAGTATCGCAAATCAAATTTTTTTATCAATTAAGGATGAAATTGGTTAATCCTTCTTAGAAATTTGGAGTATTCCAATAAAATTAGAAAGGTATTTTATGGATACTAATCTTTTTCAAAAAAATAAATACGACGATTTCGGTAAAAGAAAACGATTTTATTACAGAAGAAAAAAATTTCAAAAAAATTATACAATCCAAAGATACGGAGACATTGGCATTTATCTTAGAAGCAACTCCCTATCATTTATCGATTGACGTTTTAGAAAATCCTAGTCAGACAGAGATTTCGCTAATGACAAAATTAGTCAATGATTATAGATGGGCCTATGCTGAAAGTCCGTCTGATAAAATTGTGACTTTATTTGCTTTTACGATATGTTTATCATAATATCAAAGTTTTATTAAAATCTAAAGCGACAATTAAGAAAGATTTTTCTAAATTATTAATTCCAATAGGGATTTTTTTGATATAGAAAGTTTAAAACATTTAGTTTCTTCCTTACATTCAGATACACTTCCTGATTTTATGGTTCATGAAGTAGAATCAATTTGGAATGAGTATGAAACTTTTAAAAATATTCGTGTACTTGATGTCGGAGCTGATCTAGCATATTTTAAACATCTGAAACTTTTATCTAATGAGTTAGGTGGGGTGCTGTCTCAGGTTATTGTTGCAATGATTGACTTTTATAATATTATTACTGTAAAACGTGGTTTATCTCAAAATAAGAGTCATGGGGATATTTTACAATTACTTTCAGATGAAGGAAGTATTTCTGCTAAAGAATTTATATACATTGTAGAAAATCAAGAAATATTTGTGTGGTTCAATAAAATAAATCTAAGCTTAGATTCAATCTTTTCAACTTACGAATTGAAGATGCAGGACGCAACAATTTCATCTTCTGAGTTAGAATTTTTATGTGATTTACTATTGTATAAAACTTTAGATCAAGGAAGGTATAATGTAGATGGGCCGTTAGTTCTTGCTAGATATTTATTGGGATGTGAGTTTGAAGTAAAGAATCTTAGAATGATCATATCAGCTCTTCAAAATACAATTCCTTTTGAATCAATAAAAGAAAGGATACGCCCGCATTATGGAAGCTAATAAGTATAAAATTGGCATAATTGGTAGCCATGATATTATTTACCCTTTAGCATGATTGGGTTTGATATATTTCCTGCCTATCAAGAACAAGAAGCTATAAATACTCTAAGAAAATTAGCTCAATCTGATTATGGTGTCATTTATATCACTGAAGACATTGCTTCAATGATATTAGATACAATTCGCCATTATGATTCTCAAGTTGTGCCTGCTATTATTTTATTACCGACTCATAAACAAGGTTTAAATTTAGGATTAAAACGTATAGAAGATAATGTAGAGAAAGCAGTAGGACACAATATTTTATAATAATGTACAAAATTGTCTGTAATATTATTCTATAATTTTTGGACTTAGTAAGGAGAATAACTTTGACTCAAGGGAAGATTATAAAAGTATCGGGACCTCTAGTTATTGCATCAGGTATGCAGGAGGCTAATATTCAAGATATTTGCCGTGTAGGTAAGCTAGGGTTAATCGGTGAAATTATTGAAATGAGAAGAGATCAGGCATCTATCCAAGTCTATGAAGAAACATCTGGTCTTGGTCCGGGAGAACCTGTTGTTACAACTGGAGAACCTCTCTCGGTTGAATTAGGGCCAGGATTGATTTCTCAAATGTTTGATGGCATACAACGCCCATTAGATCGATTTAAATTGGCTACTCATAATGATTTTCTAGTTCGTGGGGTAGAAGTTCCAAGTTTGGATAGAGATATTAAGTGGCATTTTGATTCCACTATAGCAATTGGTCAAAAAGTGAGTACGGGTGATATTCTTGGAACTGTCAAGGAAACCGAGGTAGTTAATCATAAAATTATGGTTCCTTATGGAGTATCTGGAGAAGTCGTTTCTATTTCATCTGGCGATTTTACAATTGCTGAAGTTGTATATGAAATAAAAAAAATGGACGGTAGTTTCTATAAAGGAACGCTTATGCAAAAATGGCCTGTCCGCAAGGCGCGTCCTGTTTCTAAACGTTTAATTCCAGAAGAACCATTAATCACAGGTCAACGAGTTATTGATACATTCTTTCCAGTAACCAAAGGGGGAGCTGCAGCAGTTCCTGGACCGTTTGGAGCAGGAAAGACAGTTGTACAACACCAAGTAGCTAAATTTGCCAATGTTGATATTGTTATTTATGTTGGTTGTGGAGAACGTGGAAATGAAATGACGGATGTACTGAATGAGTTTCCTGAGTTGATTGACCCTAATACCGGACAATCAATTATGCAACGGACAGTTCTGATTGCTAATACTTCAAATATGCCTGTTGCTGCTCGTGAGGCTTCAATTTATACAGGAATTACCATGGCTGAGTATTTTCGTGATATGGGCTACTCTGTAGCCATTATGGCTGATTCAACTTCACGTTGGGCAGAAGCGCTACGTGAAATGTCAGGACGTCTAGAAGAAATGCCTGGTGATGAGGGTTATCCTGCTTATCTGGGAAGTCGTATCGCTGAATATTATGAAAGAGCAGGACGTTCTCAGGTTCTAGGGCTTCCAGAACGTGAAGGAACGATTACTGCTATTGGAGCTGTATCGCCACCTGGTGGAGATATTTCAGAACCAGTTACTCAAAACACTTTACGGATTGTGAAAGTTTTTTGGGGGCTTGATGCTCCGTTGGCACAGCGACGTCATTTTCCTGCAATTAACTGGCTTACATCTTATTCACTATATAAAGACAGTGTGGGCACTTATATAGATGGTAAAGAGAAGACAGATTGGAATAGTAAAATAACTCGTGCGATGAACTACTTACAACGGGAATCTAGTTTAGAGGAAATTGTTCGTCTTGTTGGAATTGATTCTCTGTCTGATAATGAACGACTAACGATGGAAATTGCTAAACAAATTCGAGAAGATTATTTGCAACAGAACGCTTTTGATTCGGTAGATACATTCACTTCGTTTGCAAAACAAGAAGCAATGCTAAGTAATATCCTAACTTTTGCTGATCAGGCAAATCATGCTTTAGAGTTGGGTTCTTACTTTACAGAGATTATGGAAGGTACCGTGGCAGTTCGAGACCGTATGGCGAGAAGTAAATATGTTTCAGAAGATAGATTAGATGAAATCAAAATTATATCAAATGAGATTACACATCAAATTCATTTGATATTAGAAACAGGAGGTCTATAAATGAGTGTTATAAAAGAATACAGAACTGCCAGTGAAGTTGTTGGGCCTCTTATGATTGTTGAACAAGTAAATAATGTGTCTTACAATGAGTTAGTTGAAATTCAACTTCATAATGGAGAAATTCGTCGTGGACAAGTTTTAGAAATCCACGAAGATAAAGCAATGGTTCAGCTTTTTGAAGGATCTAGTGGAATAAATTTAGAAAAGTCTAAAATTCGTTTTGCTGGTCATGCATTAGAATTGGCTGTATCTGAGGATATGGTTGGTCGTATTTTTAATGGGATGGGAAAACCAATTGATGGTGGACCAGATTTAATTCCAGAGAAATATTTAGATATTGATGGTCAAGCTATTAATCCTGTATCTAGAGATTATCCAGATGAATTTATTCAGACAGGGATCTCCTCTATTGATCATTTGAATACTCTTGTACGTGGTCAAAAATTACCAGTATTTTCAGGTTCGGGCTTACCTCATAATGAATTAGCTGCTCAGATAGCAAGACAAGCGACTGTTTTAAATTCTGATGAAAATTTTGCGGTTGTATTTGCAGCAATGGGTATTACTTTTGAAGAAGCTGAGTTTTTTATGGAAGAACTCAGAAAAACAGGAGCAATCGATCGTTCGGTTTTATTTATGAACTTGGCAAATGATCCTGCAATTGAGCGTATTGCAACTCCCCGCATTGCTTTAACTGCGGCAGAGTATCTAGCTTTTGAAAAAGATATGCACGTTCTAGTTATCATGACGGATATGACTAACTATTGTGAAGCGTTACGTGAAGTCTCGGCAGCTCGCCGTGAAGTTCCAGGGAGACGAGGCTATCCGGGATATTTATATACAAATTTATCAACTCTATACGAAAGGGCTGGTCGCTTAGTTGGTAAAAAAGGTTCGGTGACACAGATTCCTATTTTAACAATGCCAGAAGATGACATAACACATCCAATTCCTGATTTAACTGGATACATTACTGAAGGGCAAATTATTTTGTCGCATGAGTTGTATAATCAAGGTTATCGTCCACCAATCAATGTTTTACCTTCTCTCTCTCGATTAAAAGATAAGGGATCTGGAGAAGGTAAAACTCGTGGAGATCATGCTCCAACTATGAATCAACTGTTTGCAGCCTATGCCCAAGGGAAAAAGGTTGAAGAGTTAGCAGTAGTATTAGGAGAATCGGCTTTATCTGATGTAGATAAATTGTATGTGAGGTTTACAAAGCGTTTTGAAGAAGAGTACATAAACCAAGGATTTTATAAAAATCGAAATATAGAAGATACGTTGAATCTTGGGTGGGAATTACTATCAATTCTTCCTAGAACAGAGTTAAAACGTATCAAAGATGATTTGCTTGATAAATACTTACCTTTGGTAGAAGTTTAATCCGGAAATGGAGTGATTATCGATGGTACGTTTGAATGTAAAACCAACTCGTATGGAATTGAATAACTTAAAGGAACGTTTGAAAACAGCTGAACGTGGACATAAGTTATTAAAGGATAAAAGAGATGAATTGATGAGGCGATTTATTTCTTTGATTCGTGAGAATAATCAACTTCGGAAAGAAGTAGAAAGTTATCTAATTGATAATCTAAAATCCTTTGCAGTTGCTAAATCATTAAAGAATTCTCAAATGGTGGAGGAATTATTTTCAATTCCATCGAAAGAAATTGAATTATTTGTTGAGAAAGAAAATATCATGAGTGTAACAGTTCCTAGAATGCATATGAATATTACTTCTCAAAATGAGAACAGTGAATACAGCTATTTATCTTCTAATAGTGAAATGGATGATGTATTTGCTACAATGAATAGTTTAATTGATAAATTACTAAGACTGGCAGAAGTTGAAAAAACGTGTCAGTTAATGGCTGATGAAATAGAAAAAACACGTAGACGTGTAAATGGTTTAGAATACTCGATTATTCCAAACTTGTCGGAAACTATTCATTATATAGAATTGAAACTAGAGGAGGCAGAAAGAGCCAATTTAGTTCGTATTATGAAAGTGAAGTAGATCCTTTATTTAGATTATTAATTAGATGAACAAATATCAGCTTGGATAAGGCTTTAAGCCTTTCTAAGCTTTTTTATTGACAGTATCAGGATATCTTTTTCAAAATTTTGGTTTGTTAGATAATGAAAATGTTTCTACTAATCTAGATTTAGGATTAGTAAATCTTAAATGTAATTATATAGAAAAAGATAAGTTAAAAAAAGATGTATTAGCAAGAGTTGGTCTAACTCATATTCATCTGGAACAAAAGATATATGAATTGTCTGGCGGTGAAGCACAACGTGTTGCTTTAGCGAAAATCATTCTTAAAAATCCACCATTAATACTTGCGGATGAGTTGACTGCATCGCTCGATCCTACGACTTCACAAGGAATTATGAAATTATTATTAGATATAAAAAATGAAAATCGTCTAATCATCATTGCAACTCATAATTCCGATATTTGGAATCAAGCAGATGAAGTTATAAATTTAAATCAATTATAGTTACAGTCAATAGATATCTTCTATATTTTAAAGTTATTTTATCTGAATCCGTAAAAGCAGTTCAATCTTGTACTGCTTTTTTCTTTTACGACTTACGCTGTTTGGTTTCATGAGCAAGCCCCTCAAAGTGAACTAATAACAAATCATGAGAAGTCATAGTGATGAAATTTCTGTAACGGAAGTAGAGCGAATTGCTGAACCATTAAATGAGTATCTCTCGAAGTAGATGCGTCTATTTTGACTTCTAGTCTGATAGAATGGTAGTTTGAAAATGTAAATGATAGCTACTGTTCATAAAACATAGAAGGTATGTAGGGTGTTGTGAGAGGAGCTAGAAATTAGTACTTACCTGATTATTCCAACAACTCCAAAGATGTGATAAAAATTTCAACTACTCTTATCTATAATAAAGCTACCTGTTCTTTGAAAATTGAATCCACTCCGTCTTGATTAGCGTGCCTGTGTAAGTAGGGACTGAGAGTATTTCCCTGTGAAGGGCAACTGGCACAAGACGTGTGTGAGAATTTTCTAACAGACACGGAGTTTATCGTTACCAGACTTAAACGATGCGACAAACTAGATAAAGGAGTTAATCATGAAAGTAGTAAACTTGTATGATTTGAAACAAATGGGAAATAAAGGTGGTTGTACCATCCAATTGATTCATCACTTTCCCTTTGGTATGGGCTTAGGACATCTCAAAAAAGACTACATTGAATTTAAACGCGTTGGTATCGTTGATGGGAAAGCAGTAGAAGTTACTCTTCGAGAACCTTATTCGAGAGATCTACTGAAGGTTGTCAAGTCGATTAAGCAACGTCAGAAATTGATAGCTTATCGTTATAAAGAAGGAAAGCTGCTATTTGTTAAGAAGGAGGCATCAGATGTCCTCTGAACAACAGGAACGAATGGCAGTTCAATATGCAGAGCGTAGTCTTTTATTTACTGTCAAAAGTCTTTTAAAGATTCTAGAATGGTCTAGACGTCAGGCTTTTAGCACAGGATTCCGCCTATAAGATAGGAGTGCAGAAATTAGAAGAATTGCTACAATCTCCTTATTCGATTGATACGATTAATCTGAAAAAAGATTTTTTAGACAAACCAATTGATATAGAGAAATTTAAAGCCTTTTTAGAAAAAGAAGAGATTCCTTTAGCCATCGCTTGGCAAGGGGATTCTCTGCATTTCTACACGAAAGACCGTTCGATTCTAGACAATCATTTAGACCATCTGTTAGAAAAAATGGTTAATTATCCGGAGAAATTAGCTGATTTTACCATGGATAAGTCATTAGACGATGCAATTGATGAGGCTAAATCCCAAATTACCTTTAGACAAGAAGGAGCCGTCAAACAGAAAGAGATGGTGAGATGATGTACAGTGGAAAGAAATTCCTACTATTCTCACTGTTAGGTATCTTACTAGGCTATCTTTTTCATCGTTTGACGCTTTTGTATGATTCCTATACTGGAAATACACTAGATAAATGGACTCATCTTCTGATGGAAGGTCAAGATGAAGTTCTTCAGTCGCCATGGAATATTTCTTTTACTGGAAAATCAAGTGCTTTTTTTCTACTAGGTTTTGTGATGATGTTGCTGGTTTATCTCTATCTAGAGACTGGTAAAAAACAATACCGAGAAGGGGTAGAATACGGGAGCGCCCGTTTTGGAACTCTAAAAGAAAGGAAGCTCTTTTACGGTAAGGAATTTTCTCATGATACGATCTTAGCACAAGATGTTCGTTTGACATTATTAGATAAAAAACCACACCAATATGATAGAAATAAGAATATTGCGGTGATCGGAGGTTCAGGAAGTGGGAAGACATTTCGCTTTGTGAAACCCAATCTGATTCAGATGAATAGTTCTAATATTGTAGTGGATCCTAAAGATCACTTAGCTGAAAAAACAGGCAAACTCTTTTTAGAACATGGCTATCAAGTAAAGGTGTTAGATTTAGTCAATATGAAGAACTCAGATGGCTTCAATCCTTTTCGCTATATAGAGACAGAAAATGATTTGAATCGCATGCTGACGGTTTATTTTAATAACACCAAAGGCTCTGGATCTCGTAGTGATCCATTTTGGGATGAAGCTTCTATGACTTTGGTACGAGCTTTAGCTTCCTACTTGGTCGATTTCTATACCCCACCTAAACAAGAGAACAGCTCATTGAAGAGAGTCGTTTGAGTCAAACAGAATACCAAAACTTGTTGAAACGTCAAAAAAAAGAAGTGGAAGAGCGAAAAAAACGAGGGCGTTATCCAAGTTTTGCTGAAATCTCAAAACTCATTAAACATTTATCCAAGGGTGAAAACCAAGAAAAAAGTGTCTTAGAAATTCTATTTGAAAATTATGCTAAAAAGTATGGGACTGAAAATTTTACCATGCGAAATTGGGCAGATTTTCAAAATTATAAGGATAAGACTTTGGATTCTGTTATAGCTGTAACCACTGCTAAATTTGCCCTCTTCAATATTCAAAGTGTCATGGATTTGACCAAAAGAGATACCCTTGATATGAAGACATGGGGCCAGGAAAAATCAATGGTTTACTTAGTTATCCCTGATAACGATAGTACCTTCCGCTTTCTTTCAGCCCTCTTTTTTTCAACCGTGTTTCAAACCCTAACAAGACAAGCAGATATTGATTTTAAGGGTCAATTGCCTCTTCATGTAAGAGTTTACTTAGATGAGTTCGCAAATATCGGAGAAATTCCAGATTTTGCTGAACAAACCTCAACAGTTCGTTCTCGCAATATGAGTCTCGTTCCCATTCTTCAAAATATTGCCCAACTTCAAGGGCTCTATAAAGAAAAAGAAGCTTGGAAAACCATTCTTGGGAACTGTGATAGCTTAGTCTACTTAGGTGGGAATGATGAAGATACCTTTAAATTTATGAGTGGCTTACTCGGTAAACAAACCATTGATGTTCGAAATACTAGTCGTTCCTTTGGCCAGACAGGTTCAGGATCCCTTTCTCATCAAAAGATTGCTCGTGATTTAATGACACCTGATGAAGTCGGAAATATGAAACGGCATGAATGCTTGGTCCGAATTGCCAATATGCCTGTCTTTAAAAGCAAAAAATACAATTCAACCAAGCATCCAAACTGGAAGTACCTAGCCAATCAAGAAACCGATGAACGGTGGTGGAACTATCAGATCAATCCTTTGAATCAAAGACAAGAAAATCATCTTGATGGCCTTAGAATTCGTGATTTAACTTTTGAATCTAGTTTAAAATAAAAATAGAAAAGAGGAAATAGATGATTACGCATTTTAAAGGTTTTGTTTATGGAGTAGACGCAAGTGCCATGTTTGCACAAGCTATGTCTTTGTTACAGAAGGGATTGATTGCAGTTGGTGCCTTTCTCGTTGTTGTGGGGATTGTCAACCTTGCAACCAACATTAAAGATGGTGGACCAGGTGTTCGGAATGCCATTCTGGAAATTGTCGGTGGTGTTATGGTAGGGGCTGCTGGAGCCTTTGTAACCCAGATTTCAATTTAGGAGGATAAACAATGACATGAATCTTAGTTTAGTCTCACCCTTTATTTACCTTGCATCTGAAAAAATATCGGCTGAAAATTTATTTGAAGGATTTAATGTGGATTTACAATCTACGGTAGATCTGATTAAATCTCTATCTAGCTACAATCCAACAGTTTGGACTTATATGTCTAGTATTACTAAAAGTGTCATGCAGCCTCTTGGAGTTGCGATTTTATCAGTTGTTCTCATCTTAGAATTTTCAAAGATGGCAAAGAAAATTGCTAACTCTGGTGGAGCGATGACCTTTGAAGCATTAGCGCCGATGTTGATTAGTTATATCATGGTCGCAGTCGTGATTACCAACACTACCGTTATTGTAGAAGCCATCATCGGGATTGCGAGTCACGCCATTGAACAAGTGGCTTCGATTGTGGCTCACGGTGGGGCAAAGTATGATACAATCTCTGGACTAAAAGGTTCAGGATTTATTGGCCGGATGATTGTGGGCTTTTTCGCCCTCCTAATTTGGCTTGTTCGGATAGTAAGTGCAGCCATGGTCAATCTTTTGGTATCCATTCGATTTATTCAACTTTACCTTATGATTCCATTTGCCCCTCTTACGATTCCAACATTTTTAAGTGATGAGTGGAAGTCTATTGGTATTGGCTATTTAAAAAATATTATGGTCTATGCGGTACAAGGGGTTCTTATTTTTCTGATTGTTTCTCTTGTTCCTTTGTTTGAATCTGCTGGGAAAATAGCTGTTTCAAATGGTGCAGGAGTCCTGCAATCACTTGCGATTATGTTTGGTAGTTTGATACAAGCTATCTTACTGATTATTGCCCTCGTTGGTTCTCAACGTACGGCTCGCTCAATCTTAGGTATGTAATTAAATAAAGGCTAGGAAGTGATTGCTTCTTAGCCTTTTTAGAAAGGAAAGTCATGAATACACGTGTCTTTAAAGACATCTCAAAATACCAACACAGGGCTTGGTTAGGTTTCACCACAAGACAAATCATCTTTGTTTTACCAGCCTTTATTGTCACAATTATTGTTTTGGGCTTGAATCTCTTTTTCTGGCAATTTGGAGATTGGTTTGTTTACGGTTTTGTGTTTGCTTTTACCATCCCCCTCATGCTTTTTGGAGTCTATAAACCCAATGATTTATATTTTGAACATTATTTGAAATACCGTCTTCATTTTGAATTAACGGTTCCCCTACGCACAATTACAGGAAAGAAAGGATCTGAACATGAAAAGAAAATCAAATACATTAAAGAAACAAAAACTTCAATGACTAATCAGAAAGAAGTAGTTAAAGGAAAAAAAGAGGAAGTGTTACCCTCTACGGCTAATACTCTTTCCTATCAAGCCCTGTATCAAAATGGTCTGATGCAGGTAAAAGAAGATTATTTCTCACAAAGCTATTTACTTGGTGATGTCAATTACCAGACCGTTGGTTTAGAAGATAAGGGGGCAATCATTGAGAAGTATTCTGATTTGATTAACTCCTTAGATGACCAAACCAACTTCCAATTGACTATCTTTAATAAAAGATTGAATTTAGAAAAGTTTAGACAAAGTGTTTTGTATGAGGAAAAAGAAGATGGGTATGATAGCTATCGTCAAGAATTGAATAGGATGATGAATCAGAATTTAGACAGTGGGGAAAATAACTTTTCAGCTGTGAAACTGATTAGCTTTGGTAGAAAGGATTCTAATCCCAAACAAGCTTATCGTTCCTTGTCTCAAATTGGAGAATATTTCAAGAGTGGTTTCTCAGAAATTGATGCTCGCTTTGAATCCTTGGCTGGAGAAGACCGTGTCAACTTGTTGGCGGATATGCTTAGAGGAGAACACCATCTTCCTTTTTCTTACCGTGATTTAACGAGATCTGGTCAGACAACTCGTCACTTCATAGCCCCTAATCTCTTGGATTTAAAAACAAGAATTACCTACAAATCAATGACCGCTTATTGCAGATTGTCTATGTGAGAGACTACGGTATGGAATTAGGGGATCAGTTTATCCGAGACCTCATGCAAGGAGATTTGGAATTGATAGTGAGCCTTCATGCTCAAAGTTCGACTAAGGCGGATGCCATGAAGAAACTACGAACAAAGAAGACCTTGATGGAATCCCAAAAGATTGGGGAACAACAAAAACTAGCTCGTACAGGTATCTATTTGGAAAAAGTAGGCCATGTTTTAGAAAGCAATATCGATGAAGCTGAAGAACTCTTAAAAACCATGACCGAGACAGGAGATAAACTATTTCAAACAGTCTTTTTGATTGGGGTCTTTGGTCAGGATGAAGAAGAACTCAAACAAGCTCTCGACACGATCCAACAAGTGGCCGGATCAAATGACCTAATGATTGATAAACTTCCATATATGCAAGAAGCAGCCTTTAATAGTTTGCTGCCATTTGGTTGTGATTTTTTAGAGGGTGTATCACGGAGTTTATTAACGTCCAATGTAGCAGTGAATTCTCCATGGACTTCAGTAGACTTACAAGACCGCAGTGGGAAATATTACGGTATCAATCAAATCTCAAGCAATATTATTACCATTGATCGCAGCCTATTAAATACACCGTCTGGTCTGATTTTAGGAACATCTGGAGCTGGGAAAGGGATGGCAACCAAGCATGAAATTATCACGACCAAATCAAAGAATCTGGTGAAAATACTGAAATTATCATTGTGGACCCAGAAGCAGAGTACAGTGTCATTGGACGGGCTTTTGGTGGAGAAATGATTGATATTGCGCCTGATTCCCAAACCTATCTCAATGTCCTTGACTTGTCTGAGGAAAATATGGATGAAGATCCTGTAAAGGTAAAATCAGAATTTCTTTTATCCTTTATCGGCAAGTTATTGGATAGAAAAATGGATGGAAGAGAAAAATCGATTATCGACCGAGTCACCAGACTCACCTATCAATCATTTAAAGAGCCTTCTTTGGAAGAGTGGGTCTTTGTCTTGAGTCAACAACCAGAAGAAGAAGCGCAGAATTTGGCACTTGATATGGAACTGTATGTAGAAGGTTCTCTTGATATTTTTTCTCATAAGACCAATATTCAGACAGGATCTAATTTCTTAATCTATAATGTTAAAAAGTTAGGAGATGAGCTGAAACAAATCGCTCTTATGGTTGTTTTTGATCAGATATGGAATCGTGTCGTTCGGAACCAAAAATTAGGGAAGAAGACCTGGATTTATTTTGATGAAATGCAGCTTCTCTTACTAGATAAATATGCCAGTGATTTCTTCTTTAAATTGTGGAGTCGTGTCAGAAAATATGGAGCTAGTCCGACTGGAATAACTCAAAACGTCGAAACCTTATTGTTAGATCCAAATGGTAGACGGATTATTGCAAATAGTGAATTTATGATTCTCCTCAAGCAAGCAAAAAATGATCGAGAAGAACTGGTTCAACTCTTAGGCTTGTCAAAAGAACTCGAAAAATACCTAGTCAATCCAGAAAAAGGGGCAGGACTAATAAAAGCTGGTTCAGTTGTCGTTCCCTTTAAAAATAAGATTCCTCAAGGTACACAATTGTTTGATATCATGAGTACAGATCCTGATAAAATGGCTTCTAATTAAGGGGAAGGTAAATGAAGGATAAAAGAGAAATCATACGTGCACGAAAGGCATTTAGAAGAAGTCTAAAAGATGAGAAGAAATTCTTAAAACAAGGAAAGAAGGAGGTGAGGAAACAGAAAAAAGATTCCGCTGTACTGGATGAAAAAGCATGGAAAAAAGAGATAAAGCAAAAGCTAGAGGAGATGAGAGAAGCTTCAAAGGCTAGAGTAAAACAAGCAAATGAAGACTACAATCAAATTCTTCAAAATAGTCCTCCATCTCTTTTGAATCGCAAAGAATTAAGAGACAGACGATTACCTCATGCTAGGAAACGATTGAAAATAGCCAAGAAGCAATTTAGAGAAGCCAAGGTAGAAGCAAAAGAAGAAAGAAAAGAGAGTCGTAAAGAAAGAAAAACCAATCAAAAATTTCTCTACGGTCAGGAATCGAAACAAAAATCCAATTTTTTCTTTCAAGGGAAGAGTTTAGAAGAATTAAAAGCTAAGAAAGAAGTCAAGGCCGCAAAAGAGAATTTAAAATCTACTAAACAAGCCTATAAATCCAAAAAGGTTAGTAGGAAAGCCAAAACTTTCCTTTATGTCCTTGGACGTGAAGGTGGAGAGTTAGCTTCAGAAAATGAAGATTTAGAAGGCTATCGCACACTTCAAGAGGCTATTAGAAAAGGGAAACGCTACAGTAGACTTTCTTATAATCTTGGAAAAGCTAGTGTCAAAACAGGACAAGCAACAGGTCGTTTTACCAAGAAAAGACTGACCAACACAAAAGAGCGATACCATCATTTTAAGGATGGAAAAGGATGGAAACTAGCGAAAGATAACCCAAGTTCCTTTAAAAATCGGTTTCGAAAATTAAAGAAACAAGGTCTTACAAGTGTCCGAAATATCTATCAAAAACTAAAAGCAGCCTTTTCCTTCTTTACATTTGAGGCTGGAAATCCTTCAACCTGGATAGTTGGAGGATTAGTCTTTCTTCTATTATTTATGATGAGCTTCTTTTTAGGATTTTCATCTGCTAGTTTGATTCAACAAGATGAATTTGAATTAACAAAAGCTTATACCCACCTGACTTGGGAAGATGCAGAACATACTCGCACAAATGACAAAGGAATTACTTACTACACAAAAGTTGATGATGTGATGGGGTATATGAACTTTAAATTCCATGACTATGAGTTAGACAAACCAGTTCACTTATTTAGTTCAGAAACTTACAAGGATTATCTGTCTACTTTGTGGCATGATTTAAACGATGGGGAAGATTTGAAATCCATGCAAGACCTCTATGAAACTCCTAAGTATAAACTCTCGAAAGACGATCAAGAGGAAATGAAGGAACTAAAAGAAGAGGGTGTGTATGCTTCCATGCAGGAATTGGACAATCCATTTGAGGGGAAAAGCAATGAAGATAGTCTAACCATGACTTATCGTTATGGATATTATGATCTAGACGGAAAACCTACCCTTCAGGAGTACATTCTACTAGAAGCAAAGGCTCACCAAACGATTGTCGCACCAATGGATGGGGTCGTATCGCTAGATGGTGACAATATTATTCTCACTAACGGAAAAGGAGAGAATGAGAGTCGTTTAACCTTGTATTCCATTCATAATGGCCGTGCGATTGAGGGGACAAGAGTTCTAACGGGTGATATTATTGGTGAAACACCAGACGATACAGGCTTGAAAGTTTCCTATCAAAAGTATAAGAACAAGAAAGAAAAATTGGTGTACGTCAATCCGCAATTTTATTTTCCCAAAGTCATTCAACTTCAGACCACTATCTTACCTGCCATTGGTCAGTTTGGTGGAGATGAATTTGAACGAGCAAAACATATTTATGAGTTTTTGAAATCTCAAGGGGCAAGTCCCCAAGCCATTGCGGCTATCTTAGGAAATTGGTCGGTAGAGTCTTCTATCAATCCTAAACGAGCTGAAGGAGATTACTTATCTCCTCCTGTTGGAGCTACCGATTCCTCATGGGATGATGAAGCATGGTTAGCGATTGGAGGTCCAGCCATTTATAGTGGTGCTTATCCTAATATTCTTCATAGAGGTCTAGGTTTAGGGCAATGGACGGATACTGCAGATGGTTCAACACGTCATACAGCTTTATTGAATTATGCAAGCACCCAAAATAAGAAATGGTATGATTTAGACCTCCAACTTGATTTTATGCTTCACGGGGATAGTCCTTACTATCAAAGTTGGTTAAAGGATTTCTTTGGAAATACGGGCAGTGCAGCCAATCTGGCCCAACTCTTCCTCACCTATTGGGAGGGAAATTCTGGTGACAAACTACTGGAAAGACAAACCAGAGCAACGGAATGGTATTACCAAATTGAAAAAGGCTTCAGCCAAACAAATGGAGGACAGGCAAAAAGTGACCCGCAATCCCTTGAAGGGGTTCGTGGGGACTTGTATGATCATTCTGTTCCTGGTGGTGGAGATGGAATGGCCTATGCCTATGGACAATGTACATGGGGTGTTGCGGCTCGTATGAATCAATTAGGCTTAAAATTAAAAGGAAGTAATGGAGAGAAGATTTCAATCATTAATACCATGGGAAATGGTCAGGACTGGGTTGCGACAGCTTCAAGTCTTGGAGGAGAAACAGGTTCCACACCAAGAGCAGGTGCTATTGTTTCTTTTGTGGGAGGTACACATGGTACACCAGCAGACTATGGTCATGTGGCTTTTGTAGAGAAGGTCTATGATGATGGTTCTTTCCTTGTGTCTGAGACAAACTATGGTGGCAACCCTAACTATACCTTTAGAAAAATCTCGCAAGCAGATAGTGCCATTAGTTTTGCCTATACGGTGAAATAAAAGAATCATGTCATCAGTTTAGGTGACATGATTCTTATTTTTTATAGAGTGACATATTTAATGCCATAGGCTGATAAGTTACTTGATGATCGTCTTTAATCAATTGACTGTAAGCAACAAATCCGAACTGTTCATAAAATTGAATGACTTTAGGATGATTGATACTATCTAAAAATACCATCTGAGTTCCTACAATTGCTCGAAATTCTTCAATTTTTTGAATTACAATTTCAAATAACTCTTGTCCTGATAGTTTATTGAGCTTTGTGTTTTTGCCGAATTGACCGATAAGTAACACAGGGAGATAATCAATATTTTTGGGACTTTTCCCTTTTAGGACGAGTTTCTTTTTTAAGGATTTCTCTAAATCAGAAATATCAACAACTTTGAGAGATAAACTAAAGAATCCTATGATGTTATTTGTTTCAGTTTCTTCAACGATAAAATTACGAGAACGATGTTGTTTTTCAAAATTTGGAGCTTTATCAGATAGATAAGTCAACATCTCTTCATTACCGTTGAAATCAACATTTTCTAAAATGATAGTTTTAAATAGCTCCTGAACTTGTTTCTCAGTTTTATCAGGAGCTAGCACTTGAATATTTTCAAGATATTGCTTAAGTGGTGTTACTTGAATTGTCATCTTACAGATACTTTGAAATGAGTTTATTTTTCGTTGGAGCGGTAGCGTCCTGTGATTCAATAGATTTCAAGACTGCTTGTAGCTTTTTAGATGGTTTATGATTAAGAATTTTTAGAGCATCTTCGTTTGTTAGTTTTATATCACGTGTTAAACTGATTGTAGCCATTTGTTCGACCTCCTGTTTCTACTTAAATTCATTATAGCTTATTTTGAACAAAAGTTCAATCTGAAGATAGTGTATGTTTTCTATAGTGTATAAATCCAAAATAAGTTTTTCTCTTGCATTTGTAGCTCATATTCGTTAGAATAATGGTGTAGATGAGTGGTTGGCTCACGGTCAATCTGATAGTAATCTTGGACATAAGGGCCAAGCGGTGGCGGACACCAGAACAAAATCCGATAGCAATCTTGGACGTAAGGGCCAAGCGGTGGCAGACACCAGAATAAAGGCTCTTTGTCAACTGTAGTGGGTTGAAGAAAAGCTAAGATCTAGAAAGGACAAATTTTGTCCTTTCTTTTTTGATATTCAGAGCGATAAAAATCCGTTTTTTTGAAGTTTTCAAAGTTCCGAAATCCAAAGGCATTGCGTTTGATGAGTTTAATGAGATTATTTGTTGCTTCTAATTTGGCGTTGGAGTAGGGTAGTTGAAGGGCATTGACGATTTTTCTCTTTATCCTTGAGAAAGGTTTTAAAGACAGTCTGAAAAAGAGGATGAGCCTGTTTTAGATTGTACTCAATAAGTCCGAAGAATTTGTCTGGCTCCTTGTTCTGAAAGTGAAAAAGTAAGAGTTGATAGAGATGATAGTGGTGTTTCAACTCTTCTGAATAGCTCAAAAGCTTGTCTAGAATCTCTTTATTCGTTAAGTGCATACGAAAAGTAGGGCGATAAAATCGCTTATCACTGAGTTTACGACTATCTTGTTGAATGAGCTTCCAGTAGCGCTTGATGGCCTTGTATTCATGAGATTTTCGATCGAACTGATTCATGATTTGAACACGGACACGACTCATAGCACGGCTTAAGTGTTGTACAATGTGAAAGCGGTCAAGAACGATTTTAGCGTTAGGAAAAAGTTTTCTGGCAATATCGTAGTAGGAGCTAAACATATCCATAGTAATGATTTTCACCTGACAACGAACGACTCTATCGTAGCGCAGAAAGTGATTTCGGATGATAGCTTGTGTTCTACCTTCAAGAACGGTGATAATGTTGAGATTATCAAAGTCTTGTGCAATGAAACTCATTTTTCCCTTGGTAAAGGCATACTCGTCCCAGGACATAATCTCAGGAAGTTGGCTAAAGTTATGCTTAAAGTGAAAATCATTCAGTTTACGAATGACAGTTGAAGTTGAAATGGAAAGCTGATGGGCAATGTCAGTCATAGAAGTCTTTTCAATTAACTTTTGCGCAATTTTTTGGTTGATAATACGAGGGATTTGATGATTTTTCTTGACGATAGAAGTCTCAGCGACCAGCATTTTCGAGCAATGGTAGCACTTAAAACGACGCTTTCTAAGGAGGATTCTGGTAGGCATACCAGAAGTTTCAAGGTAAGGAATCTTAGAGGGTTTTTGGAAGTCATATTTCTTCATTTGACTTCCGCAATCAGGGCAAGATGGTGCCTCATAATCTAGTTTAGCGATGATTTCCTTGTGTGTATCTCTATTCACGATATCCATAATTTGGACATTAGGGTCTTTGATATCGAGTAGTTTTGTGATAAAATGTAATTGTTCCATATGAATCTTTCTAATGAGTTGTTTGGTCACTTTTCATTATAGATCTTATGGGACTTTTTTTCTACAACAAAATAGGCTCCATAATATCTATAGGGGGGTACCCACTACAAATATTATAGAGCCAGAATAAACCGACTGACTAGGTGGCTTACAGGTTCTGTAAGTCATCTTTTTTACTTTGATAGTAATGTATTACCATTTTAAGGTGAACGCAGTTTTGGCTCGTTCTCTTTTTTGTTGATGATATGCTCCAAACAACCTACACTAGATTGGATATGAAATAGTTTGTGACTACATAATTTATCTTCAGGGAAGTTATGGACATTATCTCAATTTCTGTTATGATAGACATCTCTAACAATTTCCGTTATAACAGATATTGGCTTACAAAGTATTTCTTTTCTGAACATACTAGCGTTATAATATAAATGCAGTGTTACACTGTAGAATATTAAGAAAATAGGATACTATAGGTTTAAATTAAATGTATAAGATAAATAGTTGGATTGGTAAAAGTTTCAAGTCTGATAAGAACAATATTACATTTCATACAACTGAATGTATATATTTTTATAAGAGAGAGGATGCTTGGTTGGGGAAAAATCATTCAAAAATACAGTTATAAGGATTTTTAATAAGAATGAAAGTGTGATATTTATTTTTTTCAATAATCTTCTAAATGTATTAAAATTAAGCTTTCCACTTATGTATTCTGCTAATAAACTTCAATACATTTCAATAGATTTTCAAAATTTGGTGGGGATTTTTATTATACTTTGTACGAGCTTTTCAATACCCTATCCCAACCTTTAAAATCCCTCAAGTTATTTACTCAAGGGATTTTTTTATCTGCTTTTTTCATACTCAAACAGTCAGTCTAACTGTTTGATTTTCTTTGTGACTAACTCCCCTAAAAATAGTAGAATTAGCTACTTTACTGGTTTTACAAGATAATAACAAGACCTAAACGTTTAATTTATTTAGGTTTACCAATCATGACTTTAACATTTTCCAATAAGGTCTAACTCAACCGTACCCAAAGTTAAATCCTTTACTTTATTTAGTAATTCATTAACCCAAAAGCCATTTTTTAGTCCTGTTTTCTCTGATAATGCAAACACTTTTAAAGTATAGTTATGGTCTCGATCAGGTGGAGTCGGTCCAACAAACATTGTATCAATTTCAGAAAAATCACCATCTAAAAATTGACTAGAAAAACTATTTTTACCTTGAATTAATTGACCAATTCGGCTCATATTTTCTTCAATCTGAATACTATCACCATTAACTTTTAAATCAGCAACGCTCCAATGAATCCAAGGAAAAGAGCAAACAGGAATGGCATCATAATCAATAAGAGTAAAAGCGATATATTCAGTACCTTTGGGTAAATTATCAACTTCAAACGCAAAAGAACGAATCGGATTTCCTTGCATTATATCTTCCCTTTTTGCTTCCTTTCCAAACTCCTTTGGTAAAATATTATTAAATGTTGTTTTAATTTTCATTTTTTTCTCCTTTAAGAATTATAAAGCTAAATATACAATAAATAGCTAAAGCGATTAGCGACATACATATTACCCCTTCAAAATTAAAAATTTAAATATAAGAGACCTCCTAACATAAGAAATATGATATTAAAACAAGCATAATACACTTCTGCAATTTTTCAGAACAATAGACAATTTGCTATTACTCTCTTTTAACATTTTAATAGTCTGAGGTCTAGTAATCCCAGATGATAGCCCCAATAAAACCATACCTAAACAAATACAAATAATATTGTTGGTAAGAAATAATAGCAAAGATGGGAACAATAGTACGGAAGAAAAAGTATCTATTCTTATTAACAAAAAAAATTTCGAGGAGATATTTCCCATCAAAGTGTATGAAGCCAATATTAAGACAAAATATTGAGTTGAAATATGCAGATCTGTAAAAAAATAAAATGGTAAAAATCCTGTAAATAGTCCTAGGATGATTCCTCTTAGGAAAACATAATGACCAACCCAATATTTTTCAAAATTCGTCAAATGATATTTAGTAGTATTTCTAAATTCACGTTGCTCTTTCTTATAATCTAGAGGTACTAATAAAGAAAAGTAATATTGTATTAATAATCGTGGCAATAATCGTGGCATAAATCGGATAATTAGGATTTAGTTTATAAAGAGTCCCCCAATAATTCCAGAAAATAATAATGAGATGAACATATAGCCATTTGTTCTATTTTGAAAATCAGTTGCTTCAGAATCTAAGAAGTACTGGATAAGATTAGTATCCTCACCAGCTCCAATAGAATAGCTTGCTCCTAAGCATAGTTGAGCAATAACAATTAAAATTGTACTATCAGATAAACTTAATAACCCTAATCCAATTAATTTGACAACTTCACTCAGAATTAATAATCTCTTTGATGGAATATTGTTAATGTACCTTTTAATAAAAAGTAGAACTTACAAACGTTCCTATTCCATAACAAGACATCAATAATTCTATACCTATAATTGAGTATCCTTTTGAATATAAAATTATTAATAAAAAGGGTAAATAGAAATATGCCCTTGATAAAATCCGATAGAATATTATTCCCAACTTATTTTTCAATTACATATCCCTCCTTTTGTAATACATTTTGGATTTCTTTTTTGCTAATATCTCCCTCCCTCAAAATAGTGACAGTTCCAATATCATTAACTTTTATTATAGTACTTGATTTAGTAGCCAATGATTCTACATTTGATTTTAACAAATAATCAACTTTATCTCCCATATGTTCATCAGCGACCTCCTCTGTGATAAGTAGGTCATCAGCTGTTCCAGAGATATTAGCTGAGGTAATTGCAACTACTCCTCCTAAATATTCTACAAATTCTCTAAAAACTTCATTTTGAACACATCCCAAGGAAATTGTGGAACTATCATTTATTGCATAATGAAATGGACTAATATTTTCTACCACTATATTTAGTGCTCCTGGCCAAAACTCATCGACCAATAATTTCATTAAATTTGTTTGTGAAGTCTTACCATATTTTTCCCAATCATTAGGATTGGACATGAAAATAGAGAGAGGCTTATTTTTAGGCCGAATTTTATATTCAAAAATTCGGTTAATAGCCATCCTATTATCTGGAAGACAACACAAATTATAGTTAGTATCTGTTGGAACTATGATGGGATATCCAGCGTTTAATTTAGATTTGAGAATTTCTAAATTCTCCTGATTTAATTCTAAAATTTTCACTATTAACCTCTTTCTAATTTAAACAATTCTAAACAATCTTCTGGACTAAAGCTTATCAGTAATTTTTACTCAATTTTCTATAAAAACTTATTAGTTCATCAATATTGACATCACCTCCTACTAACGATTCAAAATATCTATATAAAACCTTTTTACTAGATATTCCACTAATTGTATAATTAGTGGAATTAGGAATTCCTAATTCATTCGGCAATAAATACTGGTACATTTCAATATTTTTCATAGTTCCATCTTGATGAATTCCTGATTCATGTACAAAGACATTCTTTCCTATTATTGGTTTAGTGGGTGCTACATCATACTCTAAAATATCACTTATCTTTATAGACAGTTGATATACAGTCTGCAAATCAAAGTCAATTTCATCAAACTTCTTCTTTTGTAAAATAGCAATCACCTCATCTAAAGATGTATTACCAGCACGTTCCCCAATTCCTAAAAAGGTTGTCTCAATCTGACTTGCATGATTCATAATCGCAGCTACTGTATTAGCTGTTGCTAATCCTAAATCATTATGACAATGCGCTGATAACTTTAGAGCTGGAAATCTACTATGAATATCACTAAACATTTTTCCATATTCATCTGGCGTAGAACATCCAACAGTATCTGCTAAAGTTACAAATCCTACTTCATAGTTTGAAACAATATCTAATACTTGGAATAAAAATTCTCTATTAGCACGTGTTGAATCTTCTAAGACCATATCTACATGCAGTGATTTTTCTTTAGAATAATCCAAAATTCTCTCTAAGCGTTTTAGATAGATATCCTCTCTAGTTTTTAATTTTTCGGTTATATGCATCTTAGAAACAGGTACCAGTAGTTTAATAACCGTATTAGGAAACATACTATACAGCTGGAATGCTAAGTCAATACTACTCTCAATCAAGCGAGTTAAAACTACCCCAGATTGATCTTTTCTTAATATACGCATATAGCCTTTTAAAATATTCAAATCTTGAATAGTATCACACATACCAATCTCAACCGAATGAATTTTGGATTTACTAATCTCAGTAATAACCTTTTTCTTAGTTGCAACATCTTTCTTAATCGACGTTTGCTGCATACCATCTCTAATTGTATTATCTTGAATGTATATCATACCTCACTCCTTATTTTATTAGATACGAGCTCCTATCTGTAATAATATGGTATACTATATCAAGGTATTTTAAAATTTGAAAAAAGTTTAGAAATCATTAAGAAAAAATTTATAAATAGGAGTAACTATGAACTTAGATTGGTATTACACTTTTTTGGTATTATCAAAACATCTCAATTATCGTAAAGCCAGCGAAGAGCTATTTCTTACCGAACCAACACTACATCAACAAATTAAGAAATTAGAAAAGCACCTTCAAGTTCAACTTTTCGAAACAGTGGGAAGAAACTTGACACTAACTGCTGTTGGAAGAGAATTTATAGAGATTGCTGAAAATCTTATACAAACCTATGAGCAAAGTATTCAAAAGATTAGGCTACAAAACAAAAAACAACAATTTCATATAGAAATAGCCGTATCTCCTTACATTGCCACATACCTTTTACCACAATTTTTACAGGAATTCTTTCAGCGCTATCCAGATATTGATATCTCTGTATCCGTGCTAAATAGCCATATTGAACAAGCTATTGAAACGAATACATTCGATATTGGTATTGATAGAGAAGTTCCATATAGTAAAAAAATCATATCCGAACAAATTTGTGAAGGAAAGATTGCCCTCTTTTATCCTAAAACAACAGTAAAATGCGACGAATTACAATTATTTAAAAACTATAAAATATTATCCGATAACCACCCCGTCTATTGGGAAAATCTAAAAAAAGAAATCATTGAGCTAGTTCCAGAAGCCGATTTCACTACTATCAATGATATTACAGTAACTGCCAAACTAATAGAAATGAATCGAGGCATTTCCTTTCTGCCCCTTTACTTAAAAAAGACTTTTACAGATAAGATTGCTCATCTTGAAACCACTACAGTAACCACCCCCGTTTCTTTTACTTACTTAATGAGCAGAAAAGCTTCTAAGGCTATCACTATTTTCAATAATGCGTTTAAGGACTTTATTTTAAAGGAGCAAAATTCAATTTAAGAATCAAAGGTCACTGATACTATTAGTGATTTTTGATTTACATATTAATCGATGGATTAATGACTAAGACGGAAAATAGTTAATGAGAGATGAAATTTATAAAATAGTACGTGCATAAATTATAGTAAAATGATATAATTAATTTATGGGAGAGTTAAGCTTTAGTAATCAATTTAGCAACACAGCCGTTTGGTATCACGGAACGACATCTACTCAGGTTCCATCTTTAAAAGATGGAATAGATGTTTATCATAGTAAACGGAACTGTGATTTTGGTATAGGATTTTATGTGACATCTAAATTTGATCAGGCTGTTAAATGGGCTCAGCGAAAAACAAAGGATGAACTTCCTTTTAATCCAAACGTAAAGCCTGTTGTTTTAAGTTATCAGTTTCAAGATTCTAATGATGTTGAAACGAAGATTTTTGAAATTGATAAAGAATACTTTCAGTTTGTTTATAAAAATAGATTGAAGTTAGACGCTAAGACTGGAATTAATTTTCATAATTTTTCAGCAGTATTTGGCCCAGTTCTTGATGGTCAAGTTACTCGTTTGAAAGTCACTTTAGATGACTATTTCAAGGGAGTAAATTCCTTAGAAAAAACCGCTGATATTCTTTTGGGAAAATATCAGGGTGATACACAACTTTGTATATGTGATCAAAAAATTGCAAATAAACTAATCTTAGTTGAGGAGGACACGATATGATTTTGACAAATGAAAAACAAGCTCTTAGAGTTGAGGTAGAACAGTTTTTACGGAAGAATTATCGCATTACTCCTGATACTGTTTCTTCTGTCACAAATGTTGTATTGAAGAATTGGTTTGAAGAGTTGGATAATGGAGGCTCTCATTTGACTTCAGACCTTATCGCTGATAATATCGCGGATATTGCAAAACGTTACTCAGTACATTAATAAGTAATTTGAGTTAGGTTTATCAAATCCAAATCTTTCTTTATATTCTCAAAAACGGTTCATTACCATATTAGGTAATGAACCGTTTTTTGTGTACGACGGGCATGTCGTGCGTCTGAGGTGTAAGTCCTCCGTGGGCACCCTCGAAAAACGTGGACTGGTTTCGTGTTTGGATTATTACCTTGAACGACATGCGTTAAAAGTTAGTTGAACCGCCGTATGCCGAACGGCACGTACGGTGGTGTGAGAGGGGCTAGAGATTATCCTCTACTCGATTTGTGATACTTCTTTCAAGGAATATTTGGTAGGATTGGAGTGAAAAAAGATTAACTAGGAAAGAAGGAAGTATATGGAAGCCATTTATCAACGTGATTCGGATCAAGATGGACTAACTGATGCTCAAGAATTAGCGCTAGGAACCAATCCTCTTAGCGCAGATTCTGATGGTGATGGTCGTTCAGATTTAGTGGAAGTAGAAGAAGGAAGCAATCCCTTAGAAAAGGATTTACAAGACATAGACCAAACAAGTATAACTGAACCATCTTCAGTATTTATGGAAATGAAACAAAAGATTTCAGATATGATGGAGAGTCACTACAAGGAATTTATACAGGCTCTGATTAGTATTGAAACAGGGATTGAGAACCAACAAGACCTAGAAGACTTATATACTTACTACATGAGAACAGATGCCGTTTCTCTTTTGTCTAGTGATTTAGAAACCAGTCCTCAAGAGGTTGAAATGGAGATAGAGTTGTAGGGGAATCATGTGATTCTCCTATTTTCGTATAGATGAAAGGAGCGAGTATGGAAGTAATACAATTATTGGCTATGTTTCGTGGAACAATTCCAAAAGATAGGGAGAAAATGGACCTATTTCTTCGCTATCAGGCGCAACATTTTGATGAGAAATGGCAGGATTTGGTAGAGCGTTTTTTTGACTGAAGAGGGAAAAAAATAGAAGAGACACCTCATGTCTATTCTTTTGATCAAGATATTGTTTCTTTCCTAGAGGCTAGTTCTGAAAATAATGACCAAGATTTAGAAAGTTACACAAGAAATTTTTGGACAAGCAGGTCTAAGTAAATTATCTCAATTAAGTAATTTTTGAGAGAAAAACTTGGTGCTAGAAGTCGCAACCTATAACCTTTCCACTCGATTTTTACATCCAATCTGATAAAGAGAAGCTAGAACCATTAAGTGAGCTTGTATTTCATCAGAATCAGGATGTCAATTTAGTCAATGTCTATCGGGTTGCGAATAATCTATCTGACCGTATTAGTAGAGATATAGAGGAGTTTCTTCTAATGGTTGATTCCAAAGAACTAAAAAAGAGGTTCTTGAGATTCATTTTGAAGAAAAAGAGAGGAGATGTTCTAGCCTATTTGGGTTCAGAATTGATGGCTACTTTAGATACTGTTACGGATTTTTGTCCATCATGAAGAAAACTACAAACAACTACCACTGACACAAAAGCTGAAGATTATTACTCATTTTGATGAAGTAAAGGCTATAAGAGAAAAAGTCTAAGCAAGTAGAGGAAGCAGTCTTACCTTTAGATAATATTGACCAGGTAGAAGAAAATGTGGAAGTTCATTCCCTATCTAAAGTAGATAAAATTGTAGAAGAAGCTTTGAGGAATATCCAATCGGTTCACCAGTAAGTTATAAAGGACAAGTATTTCAGTTGGTTTCGATTGAAAATGCACAGTTAAATGACTTAGTTCGCCTAGAGCTATTCAATGATTCCAACCAGTTATTTGAAGAGAATCCTATCTTATACTTGAACAGTTTGGAAGAGATTGAACAAGTATTGTCTCATGTAGAACTTGAAAAAGAAGATTCAGAGATTGAGATGGATTCATCAAGTGAAAGTCAGGAAATAGATTTGTTTTCCTACCTGAAAGAAGAAAATGAAAAGGATAAGGAAACAGAAACGCTTATTGTAGGCATAGAAGAGACGGATGTACCTGTTCAAGATTTTGTTTTTCCAGATGATTTAGAGGACTTTTACCCTAAGACAAATCGAGAAAAAATTGAAACGAATATCGCCGCAATTGATCTTGTTAAAAGATTAGAAAAAGAGGGACAACAAGCGAATCCAGAAGAACAAGAGCTACTAGCCAAGTATGTTGGCTGGGGCGGTCTTGCCAATGAATTTTTCGATGAACTCAATCCAAAGTATGAAACAGAACGTTTAACTCTTAAGAGTTTAGTAAGTAAATCAGAATACTCCACTATGAAACAAAGTTCTCTCACAGCCTATTATACAGACCCAATGATTATTTGCCAGATTTGGCAAAAATTACTGGATGATGGTTTTGAGGGAGGAAGGATATTAGATCCTTCTATGGGGACTGGGAATTTCTTTGCAGCGATGCCTAGAAGTATACGAGATAAATCAGAACTCTATGGGGTTGAATTAGACAGTGTGACAGGCGCAATCGCAAAACAACTCCATCCAAATGTCCATATTGAAGTGCGAGGATTTGAAGAAGTTCCCTATCAAAAGAATAGTTTTGATTTAGTCTTAACGAATGTTCCTTTTGGAAATTTTCGCATTGCCGATAAAAACTATGATAAACCTTATATGATTCATGATTACTTTGTCAAACACTCACTTGATTTAGTAAGAGATGGAGGCCAAGTGTCGATTATCTCTTCTATTGGCACAATGGATAAGCGGACAGATAATGTCTTACAAGAGATTAAATCCAACACTCATTTTTTAGGGGGAGTTCGGTTGCCAGATACGGCTTTTAAAAAGATTGCAGGTACTCGAGTGACCACAGATCTCCTCTTCTTTCAAAAGGATCAAGCAAAGAATCTTAATGAAGAGGAACTTGTTTTTAGTGGTTCTATTCTCTTTGAGGAGGATAAGCGTGTCTGGATCAATCCTTATTTTGATGGGAAATACAATACACAAGTTTTGGGTGAATATGAGGTACGTAATTTTAATGGAGGAACCCTCAATGTTAAGGGGGTATCAGAAACATTAGCTACTGACATTATGGAAGCATTAGAGAATGTGGAAGCACCTAAACAAATTGACAATTCTTTGAAAGCACCTGTTTTTATCCAAGAAGAAGTGGATCATTCTATCCCAAGTCGTATACGTGAGGACTTAGCGCTCTATTCTTTTGGATATGAGGGAAATCAAATTTATTACCAAGATACGCATGGCATTCGGAAAAGTTCAAAAGTAGACGAAATTAGTTATTATGTAGACGAGAAGGGAGAGTTTAAAGCCTGGGACAGTTCTTTGTCTGAACATAAAATAGATCGATTCGTGCAACTTCATTTGACAGATGAGGAAGCACTAGATGTTTACAAGTCAGAAGAAGCGAGTAAAAGAGGGAAATATAAGGGCTTGTTCAAAAAAACTGTCTTTTATGAAAGCCCCTTATCGGATAAGGATATTAGTCGTATTAAGGGCATGGTTGATTTGAGAGAGACCTATCAATCCTTAATTGAAATTCAACGTCATCAAGATTATAGTCGGACAGATTTTCAGGTATTACTTAGTAAACTCAATCGTGACTATGACCGCTTTGTAAGTCAATTTGGATACTTGAATGCCTCCGTTAATCGGAACTTATTTGATAGTGACGATAAGTATTCTTTACTAGCAAGTTTAGAAGATGAATACATTGATTCTAAAAGTCAGAAAGTAAAATATAAAAAATCTTTAGCTTTTGAGAAAGCATTGGTTAGGCCAGAGAGAGTGATTGCAAGAGTATCAACGGCTTTAGATGCCTTAAACTCTAGTTTATCGGATGGTAGAGGGGTTGATTTAGACTATATGGTATCAATTTATCCCGAACATAGCCAAGCTGCTATTTTAGATGAGTTAGGTGACCAGATTTTAATAGATCCAGAAAGCTATTTAAGAGGCGAAAGAAAATATCTTTCTAAGAACCAGTTTTTATCAGGAGATATTCTCAACAAGATAGAAGTAGTTCAACTATTAGTGGAGGAAAACAATCAAGATTGTGACTGGTCCCATGCTTTAGATTTGTTAGAATCTGTTCGCCCTCCACGGATTCATCTGGCAGATATTGAATTTAAAATAGGGTCACGTTGGATTCCTCAATCCGTTTATGGTAAATTTGCCTTTGAATGTTTTACCAATCGTGAATTTGAATTGTCTTCGCCAGATGTAGAACAAGTTATTGAAGTGAATCCTGTCGATGGTCAGGTTCATTTAAGGACATCATTTGCTTATCGCTATCCAAGTGCCAAAGATAGCAGTCTTGGAGTTAGTGGGTCACGTTATGATACAGGAAGAAAGATTTTTGAGAATTTACTTAATTCGAACCAACCGACGATTACCATGACAGTTACGGAAGGAGAAAAGAAAAAGACTATCACAGATTTGGAAAAAACCTCTGTTCTAAGAGCAAAAGAGCAGCATTTACAAGAGCTCTTTCAAGAATTTGTCTCACGGTATCCAGAAGTCCAACAAGTCATTGAAGAAAGTTACAATCGTCTTTATAATCGAACGGTTAGTCGAGAGTATGACGGTAGCCATCTAGTCATTGATGGCTTGGCACAAAACATCAGTCTTCGTCCTCATCAAGAGAATGCCATTCAAAGAATCGTAGAAGAAAAAAGAGCCTTGTTAGCTCATGAGGTAGGTTCAGGAAAGACCTTGACTATGCTTGGTGCTGGGTTTAAATTAAAGGAGTTGGGGATGGTTCATAAGCCTTTGTATGTGGTGCCCTCTAGTTTGTCTGCTCAATTTGGCCAAGAAATCATGAAATTTCCCTACTAAAAAGGTCTTTGTGACCACTAAGAAAGATTTTGTGAAGGCGAGAAGAAAACAATTTGTGTCACGTATTATTACAGGAGATTACGATGCCATTGTCATTGGGGATTCTCAATTTGAAAAAATCCCTGTCAGTAAGGAAAGACAGATGAATTATATCGAGGATAAGCTTAATGAACTACGAGAGATTAAAACACATTCTGAAAATAAGTATACCGTTAAAGAAGCAGAACAATCAATTAGTGGTCTAGAGAGACAATTGGAAGAACTGCAACGCTTCAATCGTGATAGCTTTATTGATTTTGAAAACCTAGGAATTGATTTTCTCTTTGTGGATGAAGCACATCACTTTAAAAATATTCGTCCGATTACTGGACTTGGAAATGTAGCAGGGATTACCAATACAACGTCTAAGAAGAATGTGGATATGGAAATGAAGGTGCGACAGATTCAGGAAGAGCATGATTTTAAAAACATTGTCTTTGCGACAGGAACACCTGTTTCCAATTCTATTAGTGAGCTCTACACTATGATGAACTACATTCAACCGGATATCTTAAAACGCTATCAAGTTGATTATTTTGACTCTTGGGTAGGTGCTTTTGGAGAAATTCAAAACTCTATGGAATTAGCTCCTACAGGGGATAAGTACCAACCTAAGAAACGATTTAAAAAGTTTGTCAATCTACCTGAGTTGATGAAAATCTATAAAGAAACAGCCGACATTCAAACACAAGATATGTTGGATTTACCTGTCCCAGAAGCCCATATTATTCCTGTTGAGAGTGAGTTAACTGAAAATCAGAAACTCTATTTAGAAGAATTAGTTATGAGGTCAGATATGGTCAAATGTGGAACAGTTGATCCGAGCCAGGATAACATGTTAAAGATAACAGGTGAGGCACGAAAATTAGCGATTGATATGCGTTTATTGGACTCTAGTTATAGTCTAGCAGACAATCATAAACTGCTTCAGGTAGTGGATAATGTTGAGAGAATTTATCGTGAAGGAATGAAAAATAAGGCTACTCAGATGATTTTTTCAGATATTGGAACACCTAAGAAAAAGGATAATGGCTTTGATGTTTATTCTGAAATAAAGGCTTTATTAGTTGATAGAGGAGTCCCTAGTAAGGAAATTGCCTTTGTACATGATGCCAATAGTGATGAAAAGAAGAATAGTTTGTCTCGAAAGGTCAATGCAGGAGAGGTGCGGATTCTCCTTGCGTCAACTGAAAAAGGGGGAACAGGTTTAAATGTTCAGAGCAAGATGAAAGCAGTTCACCATCTGGATGTACCGTGGAGACCAAGTGACATTCAGCAACGTAATGGACGTATTATCCGACAGGGAAATGAAAACAAGGAAGTGGATATTTACCACTATATTACCAAAGGTTCGTTTGATAATTATCTATGGGCAACTCAGGAGAACAAACTCCGTTATATTAAGCAGATTATGACTTCTAAGGAGCCGATTCGTGCTGCGGAAGATATTGATGAACAGACTATGACAGCTTCTGATTTTAAGGCACTAGCAACAGGTAATCCTTATCTCAAATATAAGATGGAACTAGAGAATGATCTAACTCTATTAGAAAATCAAAGACGCGCCTTTCAACGCAGCAAGGATCACTATCGTCATACACTCTCTTACTGTGAAGAAAATATGCCCATTCTTGAGAAACGATTAAGCAAATATGAAGGAGACATTCAACAGTCTGAAATGTCGAAAGACCAGGCATTTTTCTATGACGGTAGGCAAGCAAGTTTTTTTGAGCAACGAGCTGAAGCAGGGGAATCCTTACACCGTCTTATCCGTCATAATCAAGGTGACAGCAAAGAATTCCGTACCCTAGCTAGTTATCGAGGATTTGACATTAAAATGCTTAGTCTTCCAACAAATCAACCTCTTCCTGAAACTTTCTCTGTTAAGATTGTAGGAGAAAATCAGTATTCTGTCAGTTTAGACTTGTATTCTCCTTTGGGGACAATTCAAAGACTCCAACATACGATAGACCACATTAAAGATGACCAAGTGAAAACTCAGAACTTATTGGATGAATTAAAGGATAAATGGACTACTGCTAAGGTAGAAATTGAGAAAAATTTTCCAAAGGAAGAGGATTATCAAACTAAAAAGGGCGAATACGATGTACTCGCGCCATTGATTGAAACAGAAACGGATTTAGATATTATTGATCAGGCCTTACGACAATTCCACGAAAAAGGAAAAGAAAAGCAAGAACAACTTTCTTTTGAATTAGATTAAAAAATAGATATAAATAGCGGACAAGAAAAGAAAAGCGCGGTAAAATAAAGATAGAAAGAAACGAGGTAACGATTATGATGGAAGATACCTATTATCAATTAGAAGAGGCCTTGGTACAGGGATTTCAAACGCCTGAAGAATACCAAACCTACAAGGAGTTAAAGGAACATTATGAGGAAGTGACAGGCGATTACAGTTTTTCTAAACGAGAACTCACTAGTCAATTGGAAATCTCTCTTCAGAATCATCGAAGTGTGGACTTTGAAGAACATGAAAAAGAGGAGTATTTGGACTTAGTTCAAAAGCTAGAGGAATTTGATTCCTCTCTTGCCACCCATTATCGTCAATTGATTGACTAGAAAGGAGAAAGTCATGAATGATTTACTCCTTGTCCCAGTAATTTTTTTAGCAGTAGGAGGAATTCTCATTCTTTTATGGAGACTCTTTCTGATTGCCAGTGGACTTTTCCTTATTGGTTTTGTCAGTTTTCTTATTTTCGTGGAGGTCTATGGAATTTATCTGTTCTTTACTGAACCTAGTTTATACTTTGATGATATCAGACAACATGGTTTAACTAGTTATACGGCTGTGTACCTTTTCATCAATCTGATGTTGGTTCTAGGATTCAGTTGGCGTTTCATAAACTCCAAAACTAAGGAAAGTATGTAAACTTGTTAGATGGTTAAAAAACTTTATCTGAATCTAAATTCGGATAAGGTTTTTTATTAGCCTTGATTCTTTCATATACTTTATAGCTAAATTGGAGTAATAATTTATGAAAATCATTATCCTCACTATTATTACTTGTATTTATGGCTTGTTTATGGCGTTCAATATGAGAAAGAGCTCTTCTCAAATTTTCTTCTTTTAATTTGTTCATATTTATATTATAAACTGAAGACAGCTAATTTTGATATTTTTCTCTGAACTGTACGATTTTGCGCCTGAAATGTAGGAATTACCTTTCGTTGTGATGTGATAAAACTTACAAGTTCTTTTTGTTATTCTTGACCTAGTTTATAGAAAGAAGGTCTAAGATGTTAAATAAAGTCAAAACTAAAGCCTTAATTAGTGTTGGAGCAGTAGCCGCAACTAGCTTTATTCTCATGATGGGATATACTGCTGGTCAACATTCTACTGCTAAACAAAGTCGCAAAGAAATCGAATTGGCTGCAGCTAAACTTGTAGAGGACAAACAAGCAGAAGATAAAGCTAACATTTTGTCATCGGATACTGTAAAAGAATTTTTGACTCAGTACTATACGAAAGAAAAGCTCGGAGAAAATAATACACGTATTCAACCTTATATGACTGAATCGGCTTATTCTCAAGAATTGTCAAGTCAAAATGATGCCATGAACCAAGTGTATAAGGATTATATTTTGGATTATCATTTTGAAAAAGCAGATATCTTTGTCAATCAGACTACGAATCAAGCTATTGCCATGGTCTCTTATAGTGTAACCTATGTATCTGATTTAAAGAATGCCAACCAATCAAAGACTAATCAGACAGAAACCAGAACGGTTAAGTTGTCTTATTCGAAACTACCAGGTAAGTTATTGGTCAATCAAGTACAGGTTTGGAAATCTGGGTTAGATGATTTGGATAAGGCCACTCCCAAAACTTTAGAAGAATCATCATCAATACCATCACTGCCAAATACTACGACAAAATGATGATATTGCATGGAAATAGAAGAATGTAGGCAAATTTCAATTCTTGATGTAGCCAATCGTTTAGGTATCTCCTTTAAACAAGTTTCTAGCAGTGTCTATGAACATCCTGAACATGATTCATTTCGGATTTTTTCAACTACCAATACTTTTAAATGGTTTTCAAGAGATATTCAAGGTGATGTCATTGATTTTGTTCGACTAGTTAAGGGAATATCCTTTAAAGAAGCTCTAGCCTTTCTTTCTGAAGAACCTTTTCAAAAAGGCATTGTTCAAGACAATATAGAGAGACCATTTTATTATCCTTTAAAGTCAATAGAAGATTCTGACTGTCGTTTGACCAGATATTACTTAACAGAATGTAGAGGAATTTCAGAAGAAATCGTACAAAAGATGATTCAACAAAGTTTGATAGCACAAGCCAGTTGGAAAACAAATGAAACAGTTGAACCTGTTATTGTATTTAAAAGCTTTGATCATCGTCATAAGCTGCAGGCAGCAAGCTTACAAGGAATTTATAAGAATCACTCTCTTCCTAGAGAAAGGTTAAAAACGATTCTAAAAGGAAGCCATGGACATGTTGGAATATCCTTTGACATTGGTAAACCAAATAGACTGGTCTTTTGTGAATCGTTCATCGACTTGATGAGCTATTACGAACTTCATCAACAAAGTCTATCAGATGTTCGCTTGGTATCTATGGAGGGATTAAAAAGGTCTGTTGTTGCTTATCAAACTTTACGACTGATAGCTGAAGAAAATCAGAAGTTGGAATTCTTAGATACAGTAACACCTTCAAAGTTATTGCCTTTGATCAATACAATTCGTGATACCACCAGCTTTTTTGATAATCATCCTGATTTATTGACACTTGCGGTAGATTGTGATGATGCAGGTAAAGATTTTTCTGATAAGTTATCTCAATCAGGATTTCCTGTTTTACTGGATTTACCTGATAATGAATCTGGGAGAGAAAAAGTAGACTGGAACGATATTCTTCGAGAAAAGAAATCAGATTTACAATTGATGATCGAGAATGCAAAAGAGACATTGAGGAATCAACCAGTAAGACAAACCTCTCAATGTTTAGAATTGTGATAACAAAATCAAGATGTTTTAGCTAATATTAGAATGAAGGAGGATCGTATATGACCATTATTGAACGCTTAGAAGAAAAGGTCACTAGGCAAGAAAGCAAGGTAGCAAGAGAGTCAGAAAAACTAGCTGCTTATAAAGAGCAACTAGAGACAGCGATGTTTGCGACGTTCAAAAGGCGTCAAAGCATTAGTCACATGAGTTTTGAAGAAGCTCTTGACCATGCCTTTGGTAAAGAAAGACAATTCGATGATTCTGAATTTAGAAAGGATGAAATGAGTGAATGACAAAAAGATTGGAATTTTAATCAACCATTAGAAAGTAAATCAGAAAAATCAAGAAGATCCAGATAAAATTGCGGCCTTATTTGGAAATCATCAAGGAGGTAATGATGTAAATTATGAAGCAGCTTTTCAAAAGCGAAAACAAGCACCTGTGACGGAATCAAATCCTAGTTCTAAACCCAAAGTTACAGAGGTTAGAACAGGAAAAGAGACAGATATTACTACAAGTTATCAGCAACATCTTAAAAGACTGATTGCAGATAACAATAGCGATATTCAAAGCAGCCAAAAGAAAATTGAAGAGCTACATACGTTGATCGACACAAAGAATAAAGACAATAAGAAATTGCAGTCCATTTATGATGCGATTTTGGAATTACACTAAGCAGTCCTAATAGGCTGCTTTTTTTGAGAGGTTATAGATGTTTACAAAACTTTTTAAGAAAAACCAAGACAATAGTGATGTATTTAAGAAGCTAATTCATAGACTATCTGATATGTCTGTCCAAGATCTTGAAAAAATAGACCGACTGCTAGATATCATTTTCACTCCAGATCAAGGATCAGAACAACTAAAAACAGAATCAACTTATAGAGAAGAAACTTTGGACGACACATTAAAGGAAGCTAAGAATCAACTTCATAAGGAACAATTGGAAAAGAATTTAGAGAGATTTAGGAAAAACAGTCAATAATGCACCAAATATGGTGCATTTACTTTTTCTAAATGTTATAATGGTGGTATAAAAATAAAAGGAGTTTGCCATGATTGGAAAGAACATAAAATCCTTACGTAAAACACATGACTTAACACAAGACGACTTTGCCCGAATTGTAGGAATTTCTCGAAATAGCTTGAGTCGGTATGAAAATGGAACGAGTTCGGTCTCTACGGAACTAATAGATATCATTTGTCAGAAGTTTAATGTATCTTATGTCGATATTGTAGGAGAAGATAAAATGCTCAATCCTGTTGAAGATTATGAATTGACTTTAAAAATTGAAATTGTGAAAGAAAGAGGAGCTAATCTATTATCACGACTCTATCGTTATCAAGATAGTCAGGGAATTAGCATTGATGATGAATCTAATCCTTGGATTTTAATGAGTGATGATCTTTCTGATTTGATTCATACGAATATCTATCTAGTTGAAACTTTTGATGAAATAGAGAGATATAGCGGCTATTTGGATGGAATTGAACGTATGTTAGAGATAACTGAAAAACGGATGGTAGCCTAATGGATATCCAAGATTATACCGACAGTGAATTCAAACATGCTCTAGCACGGAATCTTCGCTCACTGACAAGAGGAAAAAAGTCCAGTAAGCAACCTATAGCGATTTTTGCTTGGAGGGCAAAAGTGGTGCTGGTAAGACTACAATTCATCGTATTAAACAGAAAGAATTTCAAGGAAATATTGTTATCATAGATGGCGATAGTTTTCGTTCTCAGCATCCACACTATTTAGAACTTCAGCAAGAATATGGCAAAGATAGCGTAGAATACACCAAAGATTTTGCGGGGAAAATGGTAGAGTCTTTAGTAACAGAATTGAGTCATTTGGGATACAATCTTTTGATTGAGGGAACTTTACGAACAATTGATGTTCCAAAGAGAACAGCACAACTATTGAAAAATGAGGGATATGAAGTACAATTAGCTTTAATCGCTACAAAGCCCGAATTGTCCTATCTGAGCACCCTTATCCGATATGAAGAACTATACGCTGTCAATCCAAATCAAGCACGCGCAACTCCAAAAGGACATCATGATTTCATTGTAAATCATCTAGTTGATAATACACGACAATTGGAAGAACTAGCTATCTTTGAAAGAATTCAAATTTATCAACGAGATAGAAGTTGTGTATATGATTCAGGAGAAAATACAACTTCAGCAACAACCGTTCTTCATGATTTACTATTTGGAGAATGGAATCAAGTGGAGAAAGAGATGCTTAAATCTGGAGAAGAAAGATTGAAAGATTTAACTAATCGAAATGGTTGTTAGATCTTGAGTTAAAAAATATAGTCTACTTATAACTTTTTGTTAGTTGTTCAAGGTGGGTGAAAATTTTTTAGAACCAAAAATGTACTGACACAAAAAGTTAAACAAATAATTTAGACAAAGGATTTAGTTCTATACTGCATAGGGCTAAGTTCTTTTTCTACTTACCTCCGTGAGCTGACCTGGTTTTTCGCCCTTGTATCAAGCTACCAGTATGATTCGGATTATATGGGGGAGGTGATAGGTCTGTCTTTTCATCTTATCTGGTTGATAGGCTTGGCACATTTGCTGACAGTCATTCCCATGTATATGTTGAATTTTTAGTTATTATAGATAGCTAAACCTTTTTTTGTCTTGTTTTTTTAAAAAAACAAGACAAAAAAAGGAATTTTTTATACCATTTTTTTCTTTTTTTCTTTATAAAAAAAGTGATATAATAATGTTGAAATATCTAGGAGTTATCGAAAATGGCAATTAAATTGAGAGAACTGACAATTGAGCAAATAAAAAATGTAGATCATGGCAATATAAAGTTTTATGATAGTAATGGATACATTAATCTTTTGGGTATTTATGGTCAAAATGGGTCAGGTAAAACAACAGTAGTGGACGCTATGGATATTTTAAAAACTATTATGGCAGGAAAATCTATTCCTGAAGATAGTTTTGGGATTTTCAATACGAGTGAAGAGCGTCTGCCAAAAGATTTGTATAGAAATTGAGTCTGAAAAATAATCTTCTACTGAGGTATGAGGCTGAGTTTATTTCAGACGAATCTACAGTGGAACAGAATGTATATCTTGCACATGAAATAATATCTTATAAAGAATTTAGACCACGGACACAGTTCAAACGTTTATTTGAGTTTACAATTTTAGAACGAGATGAATCGGGTGAACTAGAAGGAAGCTTGAAGTCACGTTCCAAGTTTATAAGTAAGGATGCTATAGAAGTTTTAGCAGAGGCTGCACTAAGAGCTAAATCTTCTGTTCTTTTTTCCCAGGAATTTAAAAATCGATTAGAAAAGCAAGAAGGTAAAGAGATAGAAAAGAAAGCCTACCAGATTCTAGAAGAATTTTTGTAGTCATATTCGAATTTATACCCAGCGGTATGCGAATTTGACAGGTATGGGAGCTATGCCTATCAATATTAACTATAAAAATGAGAATCATGCTTTCCAAGGTGGACTACCTGCAATCTTAAATAAAGGAGGTACTCCTATACCGCAAGAACTTCTTACTGTGTATGAAGACACCATTCGCTACATGAATGAAATTATTCCTGTTATTATTCCTGATTTAACCTTGAAGATGACCGTGGGAGATTCGACGATTGATTCACAAGAAAATCAATACTATAATGTAAACTTCCTTGCACAACGCAACGGAAAAACTTTTTCCTTAATTCATGAATCTGAAGGAATTAGAAAAATTATCAGTATGATTGGTTTTCTTATTGAAGTCTTCAATAAACCAGGACTTATTGCCTTTATTGATGAAATCGATTCAGGGATATTTGAATATTTATTAGGTGAATTGATGGAAATCTTCTCCAATGATGCCAGTGGACAATTGGTTTTCACTTCACATAATCTTAGAATTTTAGAAATGTTACCAACCCGCAAAATTCGTTTTTCAACGACAAATAGAGAAAATCGATATATCACTCTAAAGGGAGTGAAGATGACGAACAACCTTCGAGACCTATATTTACGTTCTATTCAAATTGGAGGAGCAGATGAAGAGCTTTATAAAGGGCAGAGTCAATCTAAAATGCGACGTGCTCTTAGAAAAGCAGGTAAGTATATCGGTGAGTAAAAAAGAAGAAAAGGTTTTTCTTGATTTTTTTGTTGAAGGAAGTACGGATGCGGACTGCCTGGATTCAATTGTAGATGAATTTAAACAGAAATTAAATTTATCTGATATTACGATAGATATCCAAAATGGAGATATTTTTACTTCACGTGAAAATGAAAGGAAAAATGGAACTACGATTTTAAAAGACCAATTACTTAGTTATCTAAGCAAGAGCAAATTATCTGCCTCACAGATTGTTCATGTTGCTTTTGTAACAGATACTGATGGTGTATTTATAAATCCTAACGACTACAGCATTGATGCTAGTGTCAATGCTTTTTAAATATGATTTGGTAAACAAAAAAATTCTCTTTGAAAATGCACTAAAAAGAGATAGCGTTCAAAAGAATTCGGCAAAAAGAAAGTCAGAAAATTAGTATCTGTTATTAAGGAATTATCTGAAAGTTCATTGACAGTGAAGAAAAAAAGTCCGTTGCATATTCCGTTCATTTTTAATTCTATTAATCTTGAACATGTGTTGTTTGATGAGATTTTACCTAGCGAATCCAAAAACAGCGACGAGTAGATGGTTTATTGAATGATATAGATAATGATCCTTACCAGATGATTGCTATTTTTTTGAGAAAAAGCTTTGGGGGAGAATATATGGATTCTTGGCAACAGATACGTAGATTAGAGATGAATCAGGGTTATACGAATTTGCATATTCTGTTTCAAATATTAGATAGCTTTAGATAGCTTTTGAAAAAAATATGGAAGTAGATTAATTTTTGACTAGGAATTGAAGTAATTTAATCACTCATAAGAGATCAAATTTCAAGTTTAAGTAAGCCAGCAACAAGTCTTCTCTAGGTGACTTCTAGTTCAAACATTTTTAGGATAGTAATTAATCAAATTTTCAATGAAGTAGATATATTCCTTAGAAAACACATTATACAAGCGGTTGAATTCGTTCCATTATCTACCGTTATGGAACGAATTTGATGTTGTTTTAAGATGAGTTTTAGAGTCTGATTGACCGCCTCAGCGCTTTTATTTCGAATCAATGGGATGATTTGATGCCTGCTCTTTCGATCCGTTAAGACAAGCAAACAGTAGTTTTTCTCTCTTGTAAGTAGAACGGTATCAATCTCATAATGTTCATTCTCCAATCGCAGATTGATAGCTTCAGGACGCTGTTCGATAGATTTACCAGCGGATTTAAAGTTCGGACTAGCTTGTTTCTTGTTTGCTTTTCCTTTTCTAGGATAAAGCAGATCCTGTTTCGTTACCCCCCAATTTTCCATGATGAATCCAGTAGTAGATGGTAGAAATACCCATTTAAGGTGGGCGAAAATTTTTTAGAACCAAAAAACGCATAGTCTCAGGTGTTGAAAAAACTTGATACTATGCGTTTTCTTATGGGAAGATTTACTCCATTTTCTTCAGGAATTGAGATTTTGCCCAGCCTCAAAAGTTCAAATCAATCTCAATAACTCAGAAAAAAGAAGACTGACAAAATATGACTACTTTAAGACAAAACTATAATTTGCTATCAAACTCTAGCATATGGAGGAAGAAATCAAAATTAATGGATAGGTGATTACGGATATAAAGTTATAAGACTTGAAACTTTATTTCATAGACTTAATCACTCTTATCCTTCTTAAATTCATAGAGCTCTTCCAAGTAAAAATGAATTTTTTCTTTAATATATTTTAATGATTTGTTATTAGTTATGTCTATAACACCAAACACACTAAAGTGGTTTCTATAAAGCTCATCATAATCAATCTGACTGCCTATGATGATAACTTCTGATTTTTTTGAACTAAATTGGATAGATTTTTAAATAGAGTTTCATTTTTTTAGATGTTAGAGACCCTGATTTTTATGATAAAATAAGTAGAAGATTTATATTTGTAGTTAATCTTATGTCCTTGTAAAAATTTTTTTGTATTCCTTTTTAAAGAAATAATATTTTAAATACAGAGATAAAAATATAGCCAAATAAAGAGTAGTGTAAAATTTGAATTGCCTTCATAGTTTTTCCTTTCATATTGTATTAGTTTATCAAATGAAGAAAGTTTAGTATTATTGAGATACTAAAAAGTATCTATTTCATCATGAAATGTCTAAATTAAGAAATTTTATACCATTTAAGATAGTATAGAAACCATTTGAGATTTTTTTATAATTTAATTTCCATAATTTTTGATAAGATTAAACTGATAGAAGGAGGATAAATATGAAAGACTACATTTTATATCAAGATAGAGCTATCGTAAAGGTATCACTCTCTAAAATTTATTATGTTACAACTCACCCTACAAAAGCTCATGCTGTTCTTTTTGTTACAGCCGAAGGGAATTTTGAAGCTTCAACCTCACTAGCTAAAATCGAAGAGGAAAGCACAGAAGAACTTATTAGATGCCATAGAAAGTTTCTTGTAAATAAAGATAAAATAGCAGGATTTAATCATGAGACAAGAACGATTATGTTTTTGGATGATAGAGTATCAGACATTGCTTGTTCTAGAAGACACTTTACAATATTAAAAAATCAGTGGAAAAATATATAGGAGTGAAGTAGTGAATATTTTTATACTAGAAGATAATTTTTTTACAACAGACTAGAATTGAAAATGTTGTAAAAAAATTTTTGGTGGATAATAAGATTGAGTATAGGCATTTTGAGGTTTATGGAAAAACCTCAACAGCTTTTAGAGGACATTTCAGAGAGAGGAAATCATCAATTATTTTTACTTGATATTGAAATAAAAGATGATGATAAAAGAGGATTAGACGTTGCTAGAGAAATTAGAAAACTTGATTCTCAAGCAGTGATTGCTTTTGTAACATCACATTCTGAGTTTATGCCTGTATCTTTTGAATATTTAGTATCAGCTATTGATTTCATTGATAAAGAATTACCTGAACCATTATTTATCAAACGAATTGAAAATGTTATTTCAAGTGTTACCGATAATCAAAGAAGAACAGTATCTGAGGACTCTTTTATATTTACAGGATCCAAAGCTCAAATTCAAGTTCCTTTTAAAGATTTATTGTATATTGAAACATCAACAATTGCTCATAAGTTGACTCTCTATTCAAAACGAGACATAGTTGAATTTTTATGGACAATTGTCAGATATTCTTAAACAGGAACCACGTTTATTTCAATGTCATAGATCATTTATCGTAAATCCTTATAATATATCTTTTAATTGATAAAGAAAAATCGGTTAGTTCATTTTCAGAACGGATCCTCTTGTATTGTCTCTAGATTAAAAAAATTCGTCCACTTATGAAAGCTATCGAAAGACTTCATGACTAAGGAGATTTAGATGATATTTTTTTCTAAATATTATAGGTGTTTTTTTCTATTGTTATGTATCCATAATAAGGTTGTAGGTGAGAGATTAAATCTGAAAAAGTCGGAATATCCATTATTCTGTTCCATCTTTTATCATTACTATTTATTGTTTTATTTAAATCAACTGGATTTTTACTTTCTTGGGTCATTATTGATTTATCCTACCTTTTTTTATCCTATATACTTTGTCTATTGGTAAATTAAGAAGTAAGGTTTCTTTATTACTTTTTTTACTCATTATTTCCACTTGGATTTTGGGATGTCATCAGAAATTTTTTTAGGTTACTTTATAATTTCTAAGATTCCAATATTGTATAGACTATATGAAACTAATCTAGGAACAATGATTTTTCTCTTTATTAGCTGAAATTATTGTGTTTTTTTCTTATTAGTCTCTTTTCGATATAATTTTAGTCATTTAAAAAAATAAAGAACTTGGATAGAAAGACAAAAATTTATTTTTAATTACTGCGGATATTTTTAATGCTAGCCTATTTTATCTTACCATCTTATATAAACTATAGTGATAAAGTAAGTTGGGATAGAATGTTGGATTATAAAGAATTATGGACAGCAGTTTACTTTTTTTATTGTTTATTTGTTTTTGTTAATCTCTTGGATAGAAGATTACTTCAAGAACTACAGGAGAAAGTCGTTCTACAAAAAGAAATTCAATTGCAAAATCTTAGTAATTATAGTCAACAAGTTGAGGGGCTGTATCAAGAAATTAGAAGCTTTAGACATGATTATGCTAATATTTTATCGAGCTTAAAAATAGGTATAGATCAAAAAGATATTAATCTGGTTTCTCAAGTTTATGATAGTGTTTTGAAAAATTCTGGTGAAAAATTAAAAGGCAAGCGTTTTGATGTAGCACATCTAAGAAATATCAATGATTTGGCGCTAAAGAGTTTACTATTATCTAAGTTATCGGAGGCCCAAAACTTATCTGTTCCAGTTTCCCTGGAGATTGGTGAACAGTTCTCTATAAAAAATATGGACCAAATAGACTTCTTAACAATTACTTCTATCTTGTTAGATAATGCTATAGAGTCCGCAGCAGAAGGAGGAATAGCAATTTGTTTTCTTGAAGATACAGAATGGAATAAATTAGTCATGATTGTAAAAAATTCTACTTTAGAAAGAGAGATAGAATTGAGAGATATATTCAAGCGTGACAATTCTTCAAAAGGAGAAGGTCGGGGTATAGGCTTGGCCAATGTTCGGAGAATTTTAAAATCTTATCCAAATGTATGTTTGAAAACTACAAGTAAAAATTATATCTTTACACGATCTTGGAAATAGAACTTTAAAAAGAGTCTGGTACAACAGTCTCAACCTTAAATAGAAAAACGAACAAAACAAGTTATCTGACACTCAGAATTATGTTTTTGTTCGCTTTTTTTGTCTAATCTATCGATTTTAAAATTTCATAATAAAGAATTCCTAAAATCAAAATCTTTTTGTCCCATACTCTTTTTGTTATGACTTTATATACATTTAAATGAGAAATAGTTATATGTTAGAAATTGGAGTTTTTAAACATGTTTACTATACAAATCTCATACTATGAGAATACAATATGTTTCTGTATAAAAATTATAAAATATATTAATTTATCAGTATTATTGTTATTGTTAAATATTTTTACAATAATTACTATTGTAAATTTTATAAATTTTTTTCATCTGTACCTATAATATCTTATTTTTAACGGTAGTTATTGATTGTTTTACAGATAATACAGGAATCCTTGTTCAAGCATTCCATGGGAATTACTTCCTCGTTCATTTGAACGATTTTACGTCCAGAGAACACTTGACGAGCATAAGTGAACAGGATCATCTTCATGAGTATAGCTTGATGGAAAGCAGGGCGACCATTGTGAGAGGTTTCTTCCAATAATATTTGGCTAGGGATGCTGTCCACAGAGAGGCTAATCATTCTAACTTTGTAAGTTGCTGAAATATCATAGGTAAGATTTACTTCCAAACTTAATTGATTTGCATTATAATCTTTATACATTGTCATGGTTTTCTAATTGTTTTTTTATTTAGAATATAAAACATAACATGAAAAACGAGCATCTCCAAGTATGGAAATGCTTATTTTTTTGATAGTTAGAAGTAGTTTTTGGCCTAGGTTATCTATAGAGATTCCACGAGTTCTCACAACAGAGGTTTACCGATAAAAAAACCACTACAGTTGACAATTATGAAATAATGTACAATGTTTTTTTATTTTATCTTTTATAAAAAGCTTTGACTAGTTAAAAAAATCGGGAGTTTCTGTTCATCTTAATTATAAGGTTATCAAAAATCCTTCCAGAGGTTTCCTCCATAAATCTTTAACAGGTCTTCAGAAGTTATTGTTGGAAATTTTTTTAGAGATATTTGTTTTTTTGTCCATTATTTAGACCTCCTTCGTTTATATCCTAATTATAAATAAAAGATTTAAAAAAATTTTTTTGAAAAATCCCAAAAAGGTACCTATATAATCATAAAGTGTTATCTATAAGTGATTGAGGATTTTTATCTTTATAGTAATCGAAGTAAGTTTTTTTCTATCAATGATACTCGTTACTTGGCCTTGTAAACCATATTGTATGATGTTACTGTCTTTATCTGGTAGTTGGGCTAGTGCAGTCACTTTAAAAAGATTTCCTTGTTCAGTTTTTGTTGCTGTTCTATCAATAGAATTTATTTTCCCAATTATTGTGATGCTTTGATTTCCGATTTTTTCTAGTTTAAGACGTGCGACCTGGTCTTCTTTAAGTAAAGGGACATACTCAGAAGTGACATAGTAAGTAATAAGTACCTCTTTAGTTTCTTGAATATTGGGGTAAATTTGGGCGATTTCACTACCGTTTGGAATTAGAGTTTTTCCATCAAATTCACTATTTAAATGAATGATTCCTGTACCTGGGGATTTAATAGTGTTGTGTTCAAAGTTAACATTTGCTTGCCCAAGTTGAGCTGTTAGCTCTGTGATTTGTGTTTCAACAGTTGTCAGCTGTTGAGATGCCGATTGTAGAAATTGGGTTCGTAGGACTTCTACTTTGGTTCCTAAACTACTATCGTAAGTCGCAACACTTCCTGTACCTGCTCGTTGAATATTAAGACTAGCGATAGAGGATTTTAGACTTGAGATACTCTGATTAATTTGAGAAAGATATTGATCATCTAATCCTTGCTGAGATTGTTGCTGGGATTGGACTAAGTAGGAATTTAAAGTAGCTTTTGTGTGGATTGCTAGCCGACAAACTCGAACTTTTTATTAGTGATAGCTTGACTAAGTTCCTCATACTCTGCTATTTGTTTGTAGATATTATTGATTTGTTTCTCTATAGCAGTGGCGGTATTTCCTGCTAAAGCTAGTTGATTATTAACCTCTGCATTGGTTTTAGAGATACCTAACTCTATATCTTGAGATTGTGTGATAAAGTTGTTAAAGGTATTAATATAACCGAACTCATCTTCTCCTGTAAAGAGGTTATTTCCTTGTGACAGGCTTGCTTTTAGAGTCTCGATTCCAGTTTTTTGCCGATTTAGAGTAGCTAGCTGTTTTTCAAGAGCTTGTTTTTGGGATTTCTCCATTGTTTCAGCGTATTTGATAACGACGTCATCTTTTTTGACCAATTGGTTATTGGACAGATTATTAGTTGTTATGGTGTTATTGCTAGTTGATTGAATTGAAGCGATGACTTGAGTTGGTGTAATCTCTCCTCTCGATGTGACGGTGACTTCTTTTTGGGCAAATAGAGAGAAGATAATCAAGAAACTTAGTAATAGGACTAATGGGACAATTAAGAGTGTCGCAAAATTATGGTAGCGGCGCTGATAAAATTCTGCACTTTTAAATAGCTTTGGGTTCATGATAAGTCTCCTTATTTGCTAAATAGATAATGATAGAAACCTTGTTTGGTCATCAATTCTTGATGAGAACCAGTCTCTATAACTTTCCCTTGGTTAAGGACAATGACTTGATTAGTTCGTTCAGATATACTAAGACGATGGGCAACAAAGATGATGGTCTTGTCAGTCATGGCCATCAAATTTTCAATAACCTTTTTTTCAGTTAAAACATCAAGTCCGCTGGTTGCTTCATCAAGAATAAGAACATGAGCTTTAGTCAGTAAGGCTCTAGCCAAAGCAATCCGTTGTTTTTGACCACCTGATAATCCAGCTCCATCTGATAGTTCTGTTTGGTATCCCATAGGCATTTGTTCGATGTCTTGGCGAATTTCTGCTATCTCACAGGCTTTGATAATATCTTCTTGACTAATCATTTGATTAGCTCCCAAGGTCAGGTTTCTAAGATTGATCCACTAAAAATATAAGCTTGTTGAGGTAGGTAGTTGATGTGTTGTCGAAGAACCTTTTTATCAATCATTTTGAGATCATTGTTGTTAATAGTGATTCGTCCCTTGTAAGGTTCAAAGAAGTTGACAATCATTTTAGCCAAGGTCGTTTTCCCTGATCCGCTAATTCCCACTATACTGACCTTATCACCTTGTTTGATTGTTAGATTTATGTTATTTAGGGTGTCGCGTCCAAAACCATATTTATATGAAATGTCTTCAAAACAAATATCACCAGCCAGAAACTGTGTATCGGTTAAGGTCTGAGTGTTTTTGAACTCAGATTCGACTAAGTAAACTTCATTAAGACGATTGTTGGCTACCTTTGCAGACTGAAGTTTTGTTTGGAGGTTAATGATATTTTCCAAGGGATTAGTAAAGTAAGATAAGAGTGTGTTAAACGTAATCAATTGTCCAATGGAAATTTTACCTGTCATAACTATCTGAGCACCAAACCACAAAATAACAATATTCAGTATGAGTTGAGCTCCTTGTTTAAGGCTGCTCTGTAGGATAGAATATTTACTGAGTTTGAAAGATTTGTCCAAATAATCCACAAACTCGCTATCAATCTTCTGGTATCGAGTTTCTTCACTAGTTAGGGATTTGATGGTTTCTATACCATTGATATCTTCAATAATAGCAGAGCTTACCATGGAATTGCTCTGCATGACATCATTATTCATCTTTTCAAAGGGCTTCATAAAAGCAAAAATAATGATGATGTAAATAGGAACTGAAATCAGTGAGAGAAGGAAGAGGTTGGTGTTTTGTACCAAGAGTACACTACCAATAATGATCAAGATAGAGACATCAAGAAAGAGTGACAAAATCGTCGAAGCTAGAGCATCAATGATTGAATTGGCATCTGTAAAACGAGAGATGACCTCACCAGTTCGCCGTGTCGCAAAGAAAGACATGGGGAGTTCAAAAATGTGGCGAATGTAAGAAAGAATAACATCAATACTTAATCGTTGACTAAGTACGGTTAAAAGGTAATCTCGTGAGAAACTCATCATCTGTTGCAGGATATAGGTGATAATCAGGCCAATGGAGATAATACCTAGGGTTGATTTCATCTGATTAGGGATGTATTCATCTAAAAATTCCTTGAAGGTAGTAAGAGCCACCGATATTGATAAGGGTCACCAAGAGACTAGCTAACACGATATAAAAAATAAGTGAGCGTTGCCTGAAAATTAAGGGGAGAAAGCTCATCAATCCATTTTTTTTATCCTTATGAGGTTTATAGCTGGGAGCTGGAGCCAGAAAGATAGCTACACCTGTCCATTCAGAAGCAAATCTCTCCTTGGTCATTTTTGTTACTTTGACAGTAGGGTCAGGATCACCAATGATAAGATGGTCTTTTATATTTTTATAGACAACGTAGTAGTGTTGTAGTTTACCCTCTTTATTAACATGAACGATAAAAGGATATGGTATGTCTTCCATTTCAAAGAGGCTCATATCCGCTTGGATGGCTCTTGTTTCAAAACTCATTTCTTTGGCTGCTTTGACGATACCAAGAGCGGTCGTTCCTTCTTTATTTGTTTTAGCTAGTTCTCGCAAATGAGCTAAGGAATAGTCAGAACCATAAAACTTTGAAATAGACGCTAAAGCGGCGACTCCACAGTCCCTAGCGTCGATTTGAGGGACAAAGGTCCGTTTGTAAGATGTCATTTTTCAAATCCTTTCTTGTTATTTACAAGACTATTATGACAAAAAATAGGTAGAAAAAGTGCTCAAATCTTAAATGGAGCATATAATATCTTGAATGGTATTTTGGGGTTTGAAAATTAGTTAACACCATTTTGTTAACGGCATATTTTTAATCATAAATGGTTACAAATCATGAAAAAATACGTTTCGTGATGAAAATCGTACATTTAAAGACTTCGCGAAAAAACCAGTCTTTATTCTGATATACTAAAAATGTCAAGATTGCAATCCGACAAAAATAATAAAAATTAATATGGAGGTATTCCTCATGGAAACAAAGACACCGATTCAATTTAATATTTTGAATACCGAAATGCTGGCTAGCATTGAGGGAGGAACAGTTAGTGCAGGGGAAGTTGCTCGGGCGACAGGAATTTGCACATTAGCAGGAGCAGCGATTGGTAGTTTGGTTGCACCAGGAGCTGGAACTTGGGCTGGAGGTATTTTAGGAGCACAATATTGCACAGGTATATGGGCTCTCGCTAGATCTTTATAGAAAAGGGGGTAGTTAATGAAAAGTGGGGAATTTAGGCTAATTTTAGCTCTTTTTACGTCTTTTTTTATAATAGGTGCGCTTGGAATAGTTCTAAATGTTACAATAAGCGAAGTTTTAGTTCTTTCTGTAGGTAGTGTGTTTTTTGAGTTGCTGATTCACTTATTAACGCATAATAAGAAGAGAGGAAACATTAGTTCTGAACTATGCTTTAATCGATACAAGCAATTTATTAAAAAGATTTCAGCACCTACTTTTTTTCTATTACTACTATCAATTATCTTTGTTGTTATAGATGGCTATAAGTCATTTTTCTGTATTATTTTATACTCATATATTTGTAGTATTATTCACAGTAGGATACATTATTTGCTCAAATAATATCGAATTACATATTTCAAAAAAAGAAATGAGGTTACGTATGAATAAATTAAATATTCACTTTATGGAGTTAAAAAATGAAGAATTGTCCTGTGTTTTAGGTGGAGGACAACGTGAGGGAGAGGCTGTTCTTGCGGGGGCGGCAGGTGCTGTAGAAGCGGCGATGTCTTGTGCTCCTGCTGGTCCGTATGTCATTGCAGCATGCGCTGTTGGTGGAGCAATCTATGGTGGATTTTTGGGGTTATGTATTCGGTTCATAAATAGAATTCTTGTGCGGGAAGAATATTTGTTTTGCATTGATTAGAATTGATTGATATTTTGTCTTCAAAATAAAATGCTACCAAACTTAATATTTGAATGTGTGTACTGGCCCCCAAAAGTTAGATTTTTCTGTCTAACTTTGGGGGTCAGTACAGTGTTAGCGTTTTACTTACAGTATATAATAATAAATTATTTTTGAGACGTAGTAGTAAAGTGATTGAGCTATAGATATGATGAGGATGGAAATATGGAGAATGTTATAATGAATGTAGTTAATCATCTCTTGCTAAAGATTGAATGGATAGTAAGTAATATCTTTATAAAAATGAGCATACTTTGGATGCTTATTTGGTTTCTATACTATTTAAAGAGTGATTTAGCAATGTATTTCTTATTTTTTTGGAAATGGCTTTTTATTATTGCTAATAATTTTTTTCGATTTGCACTGTATCAAATTAAACTAGTAATGCAGAATGATATTAAGTAATTGTGTCTAGATCATATTTTTGGGGAATCAGATTATAATCATTCTGGACGTTTTCAAGACTTTTTGGGATTTGTATAATAGAACTTGGTGAAGCTATCATAGCCTTTTTGTGAAGGAACTGGATCTTTTTTTCTACGATATAGAAAGTTGAGGTTCAAATGAAGCGTTATTTGATATGCGTAATTAGTTTTTATAATGACGGTTTTAGTCCTAAAAAAATTTTTATTCGAATCAAATACTATTATTCATAAGTTTATTGCTATATTCATAAGTTTATTGCTATATTAGGTATTACTATGTATTACAGAGGTATTTTTTTAGAGTATAAAAAAAATATTCAAATCATTTCAGATTTTTTTAAATTTTTATAATATTTGTATTTTTTTGACACAATAAAATTATCAAGTACTAGGAGGTATTCCATATGGATGGTATGCACCATTTAGATATATTTCAGATAACATTATTTGTAGGGATGGTTATCGATATACGCAATCGAATTGGAACTTTGGTAATTGTTAAATTAATGTTGAATCTGTAGTAAATGGTGTTGTATCACAAATGGCTATGGCAATAGCAGGAGCAGGTGGGAACAGACCTAGATAATAATAAGAGGGTATAGAGGATGATTCATGAATAAAAAAACAGAAGAAATTCTCAACAAGGTTTATAATTTGATTTTAGATCCAGAGATTCGTCAAAACGAACGAGATATTTTTATTACATTATAAAAACTCGATTAGAGAATACAAAAAAATGAGCAGAGAGTTGTCATGGAGTTGGCAGAAGCTCTTCGCCAACAAGCTGTTAGTAGTATTCATAGTCATAAATCATTGAGTCCAAAGACTGCAACATTTTATAAAAGAAATTGCAAAGATATGGACAATTGAGTAAAAAAATCTAGCTCAAGGATTAATTTCTTTGGGGATAACGATATAAGGAAAAAAATGAGTATAATAAACTCATCTAGCTTTTTAACAAGATGAAACAATTCATATAAATATTCATGATGAATACAATGGTGAAACAATAGGTATTATGATGTATTACAGAGATGTTTTTAGAGAATATAAAAGATATTAAAATCATTTCAAATTAGTTAAATTTCATAATCTTAATTTAACTAATTTGTACAACATAATAATCAAAGAGGCTGGGAAAAGTCTTTAAAATCAGAAAAACGCATATTATCAGGTATTGAATCTTGATATTATGCGTTTTATTGTAGTGAGATTCACATTATTTTTCCTAAAAATGAGTTTTTGACTAGCCTAATTTTTTGGGTACGACGAGCAGGTCAAGTATCTCATCTGAGGTATAAGTTCTCCGTGAGCACCCGCTACTGGTGGGCTTAATAGTTACTCGTAAGCAGGATAATCATGAGGTAGTAGGAAGAGGAAGGGATAGTAGATGAGGGATTTCAGAACTCTAAAGTTCAAATAGGTATATGTAAATCACGGGAGTAATGAGGAACGATGTACAACTTATATATTGAGGTGAGATTCTGATGATAGCTGAAAGCATAGTAACAACGAAACATGAGAAGTCAGTCAATCCTATAGTAGTCAGGATGATTCTATAATGGAAGTGGAGCGAAAGGGTGGGTACACAATTGAAAGTAGAATTGTCTGTTTTTATTATTTGTTTGGTAGGATGGTAGTATGTGGCTATTGTTCATAAAATATTGGACACACAAATAGAACGCTTATGTAGCCTGAGAGAGGAGGTAGTTAAGAAATCTTTGTAACAAATAAATATGATTGTGTTAATCATTATTTTGAAAGCAAATGATGTTTCTATTCTGCAGAGCGAAAAAAACCATTTCAGTATAATATAGCTACCTTTTTAGGATTTGCTTAAAAATTTAGTTTTTAAAATGTGTAAAAATAAAAATTATCAATCAAAAAAAGGAGCCACATTATGAAGAAGTATTTATTACAATCTTTATTAGTTAGTACCGTAGCGTTAGTTACCATTAGTCCGAATCTTGTTTTGGCTGAAAGTGCTGAAACAAAATTTTTCTGATACAGTGCCATCAGCTTTAAATTTAGAACCAGCTGTTACAGAAACCACTGGAGAATCTTTTAACTGAACAAAAAGTCTAGCGATAGAGAAAAATGAAAGTAACGTTCAGCAATCTACGAAAGAAATTATTAAGAAATAAACTGAAGATATGAAATCAGTTACATCTGAAGAATACGCTTCAAATGTATCTGATTTTTAATAAAATTAGTATTGCTGAAGTTCGTCAGATATTCACTTCAGAAGATTCGGAACATACTTTATATTTTTGGAAGAGGGACATGTTATCATTGTCGTGAATTTTTCTGGAGTATTGAAAAGAGTTTAATATGCTGATTGATAAAAAGTTAGAATATTACGATATAGATGGTGAGGATTTTGATGATTCTGCTAAAGAGTTCATTTTTTTAAAACAATCGGTATTCCTGGAACGCCAACAATTATTTATTTTTAAAAATGGTAAAACTATTTCTGGTTGGGTTGGTGGAGGAATAACTGCACAACAACTTTACGATTATCTCTATTTTTGGAAAAAAACTGATGAGAAGCCGAAAAAGAGAATTTGAAAATGATAATAAAAATATTATAAATCCAGAGAATTCAATGCAAACTATGGATATTAAAGAGGATACAGTTAAAAAAATAAAACAATTACAAATCAAATCCCTAAAGATATTCCACTATCTGACGAAAAATTTACAGAAAAAAAGATTGTAGTTAAATCACAAGATACTTTTTGGAAAGACTATTGAAAATATAGAGGATAATTCTAAAGATAGTGTGGTTGGTGTTAAAAAAATCAGGAGAATCCTGAACTACTTTACAGTAAATTTAATGAATATAAATCAGATTTTTATAGCATCAACTAATTTTTAAAAAAAATAGAATCGGAAGTAAAAAAATTTACCCCAAACAGGAGAAGAACAATCGATTAACTTTGTTCGTTTAGGAATCGCCTTATTTATTACTGGAATTTTTTTATAATAAGTAGTCATTTAAATACTAAAAATGAAGTATAAGATCATAAAAGTATAGTAACCTACTGGAAATAGATCACATTAGATATTTATGAGAAACAATGTAGATAATCTTTTTACCAAATTTTCAAAATAAAATAGTAAATAAATTGAGAAATTTACCTAAGTAGGAAATAGATTTCTCAATTTATTTTTATTATGGGAGGATTTGATTCGCTTTTTACAGTAACTAAGTTCATTTATCAATCTCTTTTTATTATATTTAAGAATATTTGAAGACAGCATTTTTAGAAAAACAATTATGGAGTTTTTAATACGGAATATAGTATAAATGCTGATTCAAAGTGAGGTTTTTGTATGTTTGTTGCTTTTTGTTGAGTATAAGATTTATTAACTAAAGTAGAACTACAAAAATTAATTTTTAGATGAACTGAACTGTAGACTTTGGAAATGTCTCTTACTCGATTTCAGAATGAATTACTGATACGGGGTTAAAAAGAACTAAGTATTTCTTTTTGTTTTTGAATGAGATACGTGAGTATAGATTTGTGTGATTGATATAGAACTATGTCCAAGAATTTGTTGAATATATCGAATATCTACATCACTATCTAGAAGCATTGTGGCAAAAGCTATGTCTAAACATATGCGGTGTAATAGTTCTAGAAAAAGTTATTTTTGTTCAACAATTCTCTTTATTACTAAACGTACACTTTGCTCTGACAACGGTTTAAGTGCATGTTTTCCTGGGAACAAGAAATCATTTGATTCATTTCTTGTTTTTATTTATATATGTTTCTAATAAATTGAATGTTTTTTTGATCTCCCTAAAAAAATAGGATACGTTCTTTCTTACCCTTTCCTATAATATGGAGTGTCTTATTGGACAGATTAATGTCTTTGAGATGAATGTGGCAAAGTTCAGAAATTCTAATCCCTGTTGAAAGTAAAAGTGAAATAATTAGTAGATTTCTTTCAGCGTGTTGTTTTTTTGATAGTCAGTTTTAGATACAATTACTTTCTGTTCTAAATATAAAAAAATGCTTTTTCAGAATGTCATACGGAATCGTTTTTAGGCAATACTTTTTCAGTTCTAAATTGAAAGCGCAATTGATTGAAGGGATTCTCTTCAATTATGTTCTGGTATTTTAGATAGTTATAAAAACACCTTCATACAAGCAATTTTTTTCTTCTTAATGTATTCGTTTTTTTATATTAGATCGTGTCAACTGTTCTATATAGGATTCGACATTATCATAGTCTGAGTTATAAAATTGCATAAGATCATTCTTATAAGCGCGAATCGTGTGTGAACTCAAACGCTTATGAGTTTTGCAATAATCTAAGTAAATAGAAATAAGTTTATAATCCATAAAAAAATCTCCTTTATCAATAATCATGCTATTATAAACCTATTTGAGTGCTTTTGTATAGTGATAATAAATAGTTATCGGTAGGAGATAGCGAATATGACAAATAAAAAAATAAGAGTATTTTTTTAAGCAGACCTAATCCATTTACAGAGAATCAAAATTTATTTATTAAAGAATTGATTAAATTTTTAAGACGACACAATATTGAATGTGTAACATTACAAGCTGCTGAGTATACTCCTTACGAAGTCATGAATTCGTTGAGTGAGATGATACAAAGGAGTTACGGAATTATAATTGTTGCATTTGGTCAGACATTTATTTCTAGTGGAACTAGAAAAATGGGAGCTGAGGATAATCCAGACTTCTTTGCATCCAAAGAGACCCACTTAAAGAATAAGTGGGTTACAAGTGTTTATTGTCATATTGAAGGGATTTTAGCGCTAACTTATAATCTTCCAATGCTATCTATTCCTCAAGAAAATTTAACTGAAGAAGGGATTTTAAAGAAGGGAGAATATTCTATAACATCACCTGAATTTTCATTAGAAACAAAAGAAAATATATTAATGTACTTGAAATCAGAAGGGTTTCAAAAAAGTTTTCATGCATGGAAAAACCTTCTTGATGATAAGTATAACTTTATCAAAGGAGGGGAAATAAACTATTAATTACCATTTACAATTGCAGTTTTAATCCTCTGGAGATCCTCACTTAACACAATACTACCTTCATTAATTGTTTTTTTCTGTCGTTCAGTTAAACCCTCAATATCATTAATAGGTTTTGAAAGAAGTCCTGAAATCAGCATTAGATCCTCTTGATTGGAAAGAAACCAAATGTCGTCATATTCACTAGATTTACGATGTATTTTTTTCTAAAAGATCCTAAAATAGTTTTTTTGCTGTATAAACAGATGTATAGTAGAACTCCTTTAAAACTTCAACATCTTTCTCAACTAAGGCTATTTTTTTAACAGGTTAGCACAGTAATTTCTTGCACAATAAATATTTCTATCTTCAAAATTCATGCCTAACCTATAGTAATTAATTGCAGACATTAAATCACTCCTATTCTTTGTAATATAAAATATACGTAAGAAAATAGCTCCATAAATACCTAATAACTTATGATACGTTGTGGTATTTATATCTATATATTTACTAATCTTTTGCTGTGCCATTTTTAAATTTGCTATCGAAGATTCATTTTTCTTATAGGATGATAGTAAATAGCCTGCCAAAATTTCTTCATCAATAAATCCACTTTCTAAAATTTGCTGAAATATTTCTTCTGCCTCATGATACTTTTCTAAATTCTTGAGTTCCGTGGCTTGATCATAAAGTTCAGCTATTGACTTGTCTAATGCTTCTTCACTTTGAATTTCAGTTTTATCGATTAAATCGTTAATTATTACACGGTATAAATCAGATTCAAAGGCTGGACTATCAGTAAATGTCTCATCTGACTTTATAGCGGAATCAATATAGTCAGAAAGCAGTTTTTGTATCTTGTTAACTTCATCCACTTCGTTTAACTTATCAGAATCATATCTGATTTGAGGTAAGTGTGCAATATCAAAAAAGCTAATCTTAGCTGTGTGATGATCACACATTATAATGGTTGATTTAGGTTTCATAGCATGACGTAGACCTAACTCATAGATAGCATTTTGGTTTAAAGTAGTAATATCTGCAATTACAATATCTGCTTTTAATATGCCTTCGATAAATGTTTTTCGTTATACTCTGTGTACTGAAAACTTCATCAGCTCTAAAGTGGTTTTTACCATGAACAGAAACTAATTCTTTTTCTAAAATTGTTGGCTTAATTAAATTATTATAGACTTGATTCAAGTCCACTTCTATATTTGTATTAGGAATTTTTTTAGTATTAAACCCCATAACTACAAAAACAACTGGTCATTTCTCAACTTTCCTCCCGATAACTATTTATTATCACTAGTATACCATAAATTCATCTTCAGTAGCTTGAATTGTATAATGAATTTTTTTACTTAACATTAAATAGCAAACTATGATATTGGTCAACTATAGCTTAAAAACACCGTTTTGAAATTATATCTAATACTTTTTGAGTCAATTACAAACTTACAACAACGAGATATTTATATAGTCTGAAGAAAATAAGTACAAATTTTTTTAGAAAATCGAGATTTCATAGGATTAGCACGAAAAAAATTTCAATTTTAGAACTATATCCTCTAATGATTTTTGAATCAGTCTTTTTTTAAAATTCTAAATGATATGATAGTATTTTTCAAGTAAAAAGAAATTGCCCTGATTGGAGACCATATCAAATCTTTACGAAAGACACATGACATGACACAACCAGAATTTCATGAATTGGGGGTATTTCACGTAATAGCCTTAGTAGTTACTAGAACGGTAAAAGTCCACTTTCAACTGAGCTGATAGATGCTATTTACTAGAAGTTCAACGTATCCTATGTCGATATTGTGGGGAAAGAAGAAATGTTGAATCCAGTTGAAGATTATGAATTGACTTTAAAAATGGAGATTGTCAAAAAATGTGGAACAAAGTCTCCTATCTTGTCTCTATCGTTATCAAGACATTCCCTTTGATGATGAGAGAAATGATGAGTGTAGACTTGTCTGCTATTGTGAATACCAACATTTATCTGTTGACTACTTTAGAAGAGCTGGAGCATTACAGAGACTACTTGAATGGTATTTAGAGCATACTAGAAAACACCAGAAAATCAAATAGTAGCTTTATGAGTTTTTATGATATAGTGAGGAGGAGTTTGCCCGTGCCTTAGCTTACAATATTCACACACTGACGAGAGGAAAGAAAATGAGACAAAATCCAGTAGTTTTCTTTCTTAGCGAACTAGAAAGAAAACTATCCATTGTATCAAGCTCAAAGAGTTTCAGGGCAATAGAATCATTATTGATGGTGATAGTTTTCGAGCGCAGCACCCACTATTCATCAAAGAGAGCTTCTCCAAGACCAGTAGAAAGATTAACATCATAGAACACTTCTACAGGAAAACGTGTCACAACCTTATCATGTGGTTGTTGTGTTTGAAGTAATTCCCCTGAGTACTCATTAACCTTATCTTAATTTTTTGAAGAAAACTGAAGATAGAGGGTATAATCCTGTATTCCGATTCAAAATAGATTGTTGGAACATCAGGTGTTTTTGCAAGAGTAGAAAGATTTTTTTGATTTGGAACGGATTCCCTCATTTCCCACTTGTTGTATGAACCTCCATTGATTTTTAATAGATTAGAGAGTTCAGATTGGATATTCTACGTTCTTTAAGATGAATACTAGAAAACATAAGATAAAACTCCAGTTACTTTATTATGCAACAATTATGTCAAAAATTTTTCAAGATGTAAGGAAGAGATATATTTAAGGAGTTATGGGTTGTTAAAGGTAGTGATTAAGTACAATTTATCACTAGTGTGATATAATTTTATTGAGCATGTTATGCTAATCAATGTTAGGAGATATGTATGATTTCTAGGATAATTTTACAAAATTTTAAACGTTATAAAAGAGTTGATTTTACTTGTAACTCAGAAGTTAACATTTTCGTTGGAGAGAATGGTGCAGGAAAGTCGACCTTATTGTATGCAGTTGGATTAGTGCTGAGTGGAAGTCATAGTCAGATTGAGAGAAGTAGTTTGGCTAGTATCATTAATCAAGAAGCGATTTTAGATTTTATGGGAACAAAGGATATCAATCAGCTCCCTGAGGTCTTTGTCGAAATTTATTTTGATGAATTATGTGATGAAATTTCCTCTAACTTCAATATTGAAGGAAAGCATAACTCTCAAAAAATCAAAGCTTTTGGACTTTCATTAAAAATAATTCCCAATCAAGATTATATATCTGAAATTACTTCTGTCTTAAATGATAGTAACTGGACAGTCTTTCCATTTGAGTTCTATAGAGTTGAATTTTTGACATTTTCAGGGAAACCCTACTCCTCGTATAATAAACCGTATAAGTTCCTACACTCAATAATAAATACAAGTCTTATTGATACACAACAAGAAATTCAAAAACGTATCCATGAGGTGTATTTAGAAAATATATCAGCTGAAAATAGAGCAAAAGTTAATCATCAATACAGGATAAATTCATTTAAATTTTTAGAGACTTTAAGGAAAGATGAATTGATGAAGGAGAATGCTTCAGAATTCCAACTTCATTTTGACGAATCAGAAAATTCATTTAGAAATTCAGTATCAGCTGTAAAAAATGGTGTAGATATAAAAAATTTAGGGCAGGGTGAAAAGGTATTGTTAGGGGTAGAGAATGTATATAGCCATCTCAAGGAAACTGTTAAAATACTACTTATTGAAGAGCCTGAAAATCATTTGAGTTTCCAAAATCTCCAGAAATTAGTTAATATGTTTAATTCAAATACTGGAGTTCAAGTCTTTATTGGAACACATTCAAATATGATTGCTTCAAGATTAGGGTAGATAATCTGCATTTCTTAGATAATGGTCAGATATCTAAACTTGAAAGACTAAATAGAGATACAATACGATTTTTCCAAAAATCTACTAATCAGAATTTATTAAATTTTTCTCTCGGTAAGAAGATTATGCTTGTTGAAGGGAATGCGGAATATATTTTAATGGAAAAAAATTTTTTTGAAATGATTCATTCCAAAAGGCCTGAGGATCTTAATGTATCAATTATCTCTGTAGATGGATTAAGCTTTGAAAGGTATTTAGAAATTGCAACCAACTTTACTGATAAAAAAAGTAGCAGTTATAACGGATAACGATCGTGATTATGCAAGAAATGTACAGTCAAAGTATAGTTATTATCAACAATTCCAGAATATAAAAAGTTTTCTCTGATTTAGATAATGCTAATCGAACATTTTGAATTATGTATTTTTAATAATAACAAGGATTTGTTAGATTCTTTTTGGTTTAACTAAATCTAAAGATTTATTAGGATATATGCTTAGGGAGAAGACTGAATTTGCATTGCGATTACTAGAAAAAAATGGAAACTGATTATAGAAGTGACGAATTTATTATACCTGATTACATTGAAGAGGCGATTGAATGGATAATAAAAGATTAATTCATGCCGTTGCTGGAAGTGGCAAAAACAACTAAAAATAATTGAAAGTATTAATCCTCAAAAAGAAATCTTATACTTACGTATACAGAGACGAACCAGAATACAATCAGAGAAAAGTTGATTGACAAATTTGGCTTTATCCCTGAGCCTACTTTTTATTTTTTTGGTGTCTTTGAGTTTCTATATAGTTTTTTGCTTAGTGCCATATTTAGGGAAACGACCAAAAAGGAATAAACTTTGATTATGAACCTCAAGGGAAATTTGATAACACTACTATAGATAATACTGGAAGAATTGTTCAGAATCAACTTTCTAAATCTCTATTAAAGGGGTTCATTAATTTATAAGAGGAAAGAGATTAGATTTGATAATTCATATTTGGATAGAATTGATAAATTTTTTTTGATTGTATTTATGTAGATGAGTGTCAGGATTTTTGAGTCAGATGATTTTTGATTGGCTTTTTAAGTTTAAGTGATCTTAATGCAGAAGTATTTTTTTATTTGGAGATTTTTTTATCAAAAAAACCTTTAGTACTTCAAGGCGAGGTAATAAAGGAAAAGGGATCCATTCGAGTTTTGAGAATTGGTTAAAAAGTTATTTCTGATTCAGGATATGAAATTGATTTATCGAGTTTGTCAAAAAGTTATCGTTGTCCCAAAAATAGTTTGTGACTTTATTGTTGATAATTTAGCTATTGAAATTTTTATCACAGCGAGAAGAAAAAGCTTTCTTCCAAAAATTACTCTTATCAATTCACAGAAAAAAATAGAATCAATAATGACAGATGACAATATTATGAAACTTTTTTTATCAAAAAAATTTTATGATTATGATTGCAAGAGTCAGAATTGGGGGGGATAGTAAAGGCTCTGAATATGACAATGTTTGTGTAGTATTAAATCCAACATCATACAAATTATTCGTAGTCGATCGCTTGAATGAACTTTCTTCACAAACCAAAAAGTAAATTTTTATGTTGCGTGTACACGTACGAGGGAAACCTATATTTTGTAAATCAAAAAGATATCATAGATTATAAGAAGATAAAAGTAAAGGAAATATTATGACAGAACAGTTTTTAAACATACCATTTGTAAGTTATTTTTTTAACTACAAATAATCATGGTATTCCCTAATTTTTATAAAAAGAGATACATTTTTCCTATCGTTTCAATAGAAATATTGCAAGACATACTCAATCAAGATATATAGTTGCTCATTTTTCCTAAAAAAATCTTAAAGAGTTAATTATCCCTTGGCCTCTATCTTCATTTGTTGAAGAACAAAATTATATTACGGAATATATAAACATAGAGCTGTTAATTAAGAATACAGAGGGTATTATAGATATAATTAAACAAACTCCTTTAGGCTGCGTTTTCATTCCTGAAGAATTAAAAGACTGTCCTATTATTGAACAAATCCAAGAAACAACACTACCTGTGATTTTTTTAACAGATGGAGTAGATATTCCTATTAGCAAACTACAATTGATTGTTGAAAAAAATACCAATAATGCTAGTAAGATGTTAGCTCAGAAAGTTACAATCTCTGATAAAACTAAAATTGAGGCAGTCAGTATACCTTCTAAAAACTATTTGAGACCTTTAGAGATTGCAATTAATCGTAATAGAGGTTTATACTTATCTATATATGAAAATATGCAAGAACCAAAAGCCTTTCATATATGGTGAAAGTAAAGAAAAATTTGAAGAAGATGCTATAAATGATATAAAATTCTTTTTAAAGCTCCTGATTACAGAAAAAAATATTCTACATCTTGCAAAAATTTGAAAAGGGAAGAGATTCTCTCGTTGATATAATAAATATTTGGGATAATTCAATTAATACAGACAACCTATATTTAGATATTTTAGAAAAAAATATTTTTTTGGATTTATCAGATTATTTTTTTAAGAGATTTGATGAAATATCTTATCGAACAGATATGGTTTTTTTGTTTTTGCCGATGGTAAATAAAACAAGTGTTGATTTGGTAAATAGAGACTTTCAGTTACGACTGTCTAAATCAGTTCTTCGGCAGATATATGATTTTTTTCAGGATATTATGGAATAGGAATTGGTAAAGATTTTTGAAAAGATGCTACCGATAATTTCTGATAGAGGACTTGAAAATTCAATCTTAGATTCCTTATCTCTTAATTTTTGCTCTAGATACAAAAATCTCCGTATGTGCGTTTGCCTAACTTACCTTCCAAGGATATTACCTTGTGGTATTCACACATGCTACAAAAATATTAAAAAAACAACCAGATTTAGTAGAGATAGAAAAAGTTTAATAATAATTATCATAATATTTCTGAGAAGCTTAAATTATCATTGGATGATGACTTTATTGATATTATTGTTAAACATGGAAAGCATATAAAATTCATTACAGATGCCCCAATTGAATGGGTTAAATATAAAGATACTCCTTTAGGGTTTAATAAAATCAATCAGCAGATTGCCAATTATTCCTGGTAATATATTAGTAAATTCAGCTAAATGTAACTTATCAAGTGAAATTTCAAAAGATTCAGTGTCCTTTCTGATTATCAATACTCTTAACCATAATGACATATTGTATAGCAATGGAAAGAAACTAGGAGAACTATTAAAAAAGTATTTTCCTAAACATAGTGTTAATTACCATGAAGTTACAAACAAAACTGATTTCATTCATATTATGAATGAAAATCTTGCAACATTTTTTATTTATTATGGACATGGTAGTATGCCTGAAGCGAGTAGAAATCAACCAGATCAGATTGGTAAACTTCATATTGGCGATGATGAAATTGATATGATTGAGTTAGTAAGTAATATAAAGGTGGTACCTGATATCACTATATTGGGAGCCTGTCAGACTCAGGTATTAGACTCTCACTATATAAACATTGGAAATATGTTTCTTGGGTTAGGAAGTCAGTCAGTATTAGCAACATATTTCCCAGTTGATGGGTTCTATACATTTAGTTTAATAGAATCAATTTTTAGATATCTTAAAAATTATTTTGAAGGTAAGGTACCACCCGAATATGTAAAAAATTGGTCTGATATAATTTTGCAAGCTAGAAGAGTGCATTATATTACTGAACCTACTAATACCATTATTGAATATTTAGATAAAAAAAGGGAGATAAAAAAATATAGTAGACCCAAAAAAATTTTTGACACAATATGCTATAAAAATATTGTATAGAATCAAGCTATAATGATAACAACTCATATAGTTCTGTCATGGAGAAAAGTGTCATATATAGAGATGAAGCTTTATAAAGAATATTTTTAAAAAAACTATCCAGAATCAACTAGAATGTTAATTGATTATATTTTTTTAAACATAACTATGTCTTTACAGAGAGTATACTATTTACATCTCTTGGTTCTCCAGAAAAAATCAAATTTGTATAGAGCCGTTTTATTGAGAGCATTCAGCTCTCTTTTTTTACTTTCTATTCAACGCGGTGATATCTTTTCCAAATCTTCCCTGTTATCCTTATATCATTCCTAAAAAATTTTAACTAGGGGTTTGGGGCGGAGCCACCAAGTTATCTTATCGTTAGCTGTCACAACTGAAAGGTTTTAGTCAGCTGGCGATATGATTTTTTTGGGATATTGTGGACACAATATCTGAGCTCGCAAAAGCCTTACAAAAAAACGTTGAATCTATTTTTGAAAAAAACGTACTGACGGTGTCTGTAAGCTTACATTGTCAGTACAAGTATCTATGAGGGGGGAAAGCCATATGAAAAGAGATATACGTAGTATTCGGAAACAATTTCGTTTAACAGAAACGGAGGAAAAACAAATACTAGATTTAATGAGAGAGAAAGGAGAGGATAATTTTTTTCTGATTTTTCTCCGTAAAAGCTTACTATTGTCTGATGGACAAAAAAACAGATGGAAAAAAATGGTTCAGTCTTTGGAAACAGCAAAAGTTGGAACAAATTTGTCGCGATGTTCATGAAGTTTTAATCATTTCTAAAATCGATCATCAGGTTACTCAAGAACATGTTTCTATTTTGTTAACTTGTATTCAGGAATTAATTAAAGAGGTAGAAAATACAAGTCCTCTTAGTGAAGAATTTCGTAACAAATACATGAGGTAGTAGAGTGGAGCACCGATATAGAACAAATTTAAAAAAAGTCTTTTTATCTGACCTAGAATTAGTCAAATTGAATGAAAATATCTCAAAAAGTAACTGCTTATCATTCTCAGAATATGCTCGACGAACTCTACTAAATCCTGGTATGAATTTTTATCACCATTGATACAAATAGTTATCAAGATTTGATTTTTGAATTAAAACGAATCGGAAATAATATTAATCAAATAGCCAGAAGCATAAATTATTCGAATTTAATAACGGAAGTTGAATTAAATGAATTGAGAAAAAGGTATAGAAGAGTTAATAGTAGAAGTGGAGAAAGATTTTTCTTATTCAATCTGAAAAAAATTGAGGAAATTTTATGGTCATCACTAAACACTTTTGCGATTCATGGAAAAAAATTATCGTAGTAAACTAATCAAATATATTTTTGAATCCAAGTAAAACAAAAAAATCTAACACTAGTTTCAGATTTTTGGTATGAGAAATTATTTAGATTTTTCCTAGTTATAAAGAACTAGTGAAGATGTACAATGATAATTTTTAAGTAATGATACTCTTTATGAATTTCGTCATGATAGGCAAGAAGTAAATCAACGAAAAAAATTCATTCTCATCACATCATTCAGTCCTTTTTCTCCAGATGACCATCTCACTCCTGAACAAATCAATCGGATTGGTTATGAGACAGTTAAAGAGTTGACAGGAGGTAGATTTCGATTTATCGTGGCAACTCATGTCGATAAAGATCATATCCACAATCACATCATCCTAAATTCAATTGATAAGAATTCTGATAAAAAAATTTATGTGGGATTATAAAGCAGAACATAATCTACGAATGGTTTCTGATCGTCTTTCAAAAAAATTGCAGGGGCAAAAAAATTATAGAAAAATCGTTATTCGCATCGTCAGTATGAAGTTTATCGAAAAACAAATTACAGATATGAAATAAAACAACGGGTATATTTTTCTAATCGAGAACTCGAAAAAAATTTTTGAAGATCTTAAGAAAAAAAGCTAGAGCTTTTAAATTTAAAAATTGATTTTTAGACACAAGCATGTTACTTTTTTTATGACTGATTCAAATATGAAGCAAGTCGTACGTGATAGTAAATTGAGTAGAAAACAACCTTATAATGAAACGTATTTTTAAGAAAAAAAGTTTGTTCAAAGGGAAATCATAAATATCTTAGAATTTTTTTACTTCCGAAAATGAAGAATATGAATGAATTGATTCAACGAGCAGAATTTTTTTGGATTAAAAAAATAATACCGAAAGAAAAACATGTTCAATTTGAATTTGATGAGATAAAGCTTTCAGAGCAGGAATTGGTAAAAAAACGAATCGGTATAGTGTTAGTTATTTTTCAAGACTATTTTAATAACAAAAATGAAACTGTTGTCTTAGATAATAAAAAAATTTAGTTGAACTTTACAATGAAGAAAAAGCTAATTAAAGAAAAAAAGAGTTGCCGACAGAAGAGGTGGTATGGAAATCCTATCAAGATTTCAAGAGAAATACGGATTCAGTTCATGAATTTGAGGTAGAGTTGAATCTTAATCAAATAGAAGAAGTAGTAGACGATGGAATTTACATTAAGGTACAGTTTGGTATCCGACAAGAAGGACTTATTTTTTTGTACCAAATATTCAAATCAATATGGAAGAAGAAAAGGTTAAAGTATTTCTCAGAGAAACTAGTTCTTACTATGTATATCATAAAAGATTCAGCAGAAAAAAATCGCTTTATGAAAGGTAAAACTTTGATTAGACAATTTAATCTTCAGTATGAACCGCAGTATATGTATAGAAGAATTTCTCTTAGCAAAAATTAAAGAAAAAAAATAGAACAATTAGATTTTTCTTATATCTGCGGAAAATAGTCCGAATGATTTTTGAAGATATAACAAATGATTTCATTGCCCAAATATCATATCTAGAGAATATGATTGAACAAGTCCAAAATAAAATTGATGATTTAACTAATTTAGAAGAAGTATTGTTGAATAATACGACAAATAGTTCTAGCAATTTAGAAAAATAGTATTCAAGGTAAAAGTTCATTAGATACAATAGAGAAGGATTTATACATATATAAAGGAAAGATTGAAACACTGAAGGAACAACATAGAGAAGCAATAAATTTATTTGAAATGTTTAATAAAACAATAAAGAAATATAAGAAAAAAACAAAATATGAAATCTATTGAGGAAAATGAGATACATTTAGAGTAAACAGTTTCCAAATAAGTATATGTTTCCTAAAAAGTATATATAGAATAGTTTCATGTGCCAATTTGTCACATATTTAAAAATAAGAAAATAACTATATTATACTTGTTTTAGGAGACAACAAATGTTGAAAAGGATTAGAGATTTACGTGAAGATGATGATTTGACACAAGAATATATTGCGAAAATCGTTTTGAATTGTACAAGATCAGCTTATTCTAAAATGGAAGCTGGTAGCAGGTTAATCTCTATAAATGACCTTATCAAACTTGCAGATTTTTATAAGGTGAGTCTAGACTACCTTGTAGGTCGAGTGGATAATAAAGAAGACCATTACTCCAAAAAGTAGTAGGTTAAGAAAGCACATTGACAATTGAATAGTCCAAAATGGTACTTTCCTCATTTGTGGAGCAGTTTTGAATGGCTCGCCATGATAAGAGCGACATTAAAACCATCAATAAAATAGAGCGATACTTTATATGCCATGATACAAATGATATACAATGATACTTCTGACCGTTCAGGCTGCCACCGTAAAAGAGCAGCAAGTGAAATTCTTATGATGACTTCATCAGTCATGCCATGGAGGAGAAAATATTTTTTAGGAAGGATGATGACATGAATATAAAATATATATCTGTCGAAAATTCCATTGCAGAATGGGCCGATAAGAAAGGAATTCTAAAAAGATGGGATGGTTTAAATCAATATACATTGAACAGATGGATTAAAGAAATGCGAGAAAACAGAACATTTTCCATGTATGTAATTAACCCAACCCATAAACTTGTTTTCATTAATCTAGAAGGATTTGAAAGTTTCTTAAGATGGAAGCAAAAGCGGACAAAATAAGGAAGTCATGGTATAATATAGGGTAGTTATTTATTCTATACAACAATGATTTATTTCTTTTTAAGAGTTAAGAGGAATTAAATTATGTATTATGTAACTAAAACAAATTCAAAAGGGCAACCCTTATATCAAGTGGTTGAAAAGTACAAAGATCCACTAACAGGAAAGTGGAAATCAGTAACTGTAAGTTATACTAAGAATACTAGTAGGGCGAGGAAACAAGCTGAAAGAGAGGTTCTTGATAAAATAGATAGACTAACTACTTCATTTGAAAGTCAGTATAGTCCTGAACTGATTACAACATTTGGAGAGTTAAAAGAAAATTGGTTTCAGACTTGGTGTGTCTCTGTTAAACCACAAACAATTCAGAGAGAACTACTGGTTATGAAGCGTCTTGGGAAAATTATAGGAGATGATTTTTTGTTAGACAGGATTACTCCACTTCTGATGAAAAATAGTCTCAATAAATATTTAGAAATGTATGATGCATCGCCTTCAACAATGACTCATATAAAAAGTACTTGTAATAAGATTTTTAATCATGGTGTGTTATATAATGTCATTAAGTTTTCTCCAATGACTGCGGTAAAACTAGATATTTCACTAGAGAAAAGGCGTAAAGCAAAAGAAAGACATGATTCTAAATTTCTAGAAATCCATGAATTACATGCATTTTTTGATGTGTTACGCCAATGCAGAAATGCAAACTATTATGATCTTGCTATAGTATTGTTGCTTACAGGTATTCGAATTAGTGAAGCAGCATTTTTACCATCAGATATTGATTTTGAAAAAGGAGTCTTGCATATTGATAAGGCACTTCAATATCACTGTTTAAAAGTTGAACAATTTCATTTTGATACAACTAAAACACTCAATTCAATTAGAGAAGTAGCTTTGCCTGAAGCTGCAAGCGAAGCTATTAAAAGGACAATTCAGAGAAATAAAGAGTTTGATGCTTATATGAAGAAACATCCCTGTCCTGCTTTTACACATTCTGAAAGTGTGTTTAGAACAGAATACGGCTCTCCAATAACATCAAGCACTTTTCGTCAAATTTTGAAACGAATAGAAGGAAAATTATTGACAAATTGTTTAAGTGACTATGGTTTTAAGTGGGTAAAACATGTTACTCCCCATTCGTTTAGGCATATGCATATTAGTTACCTTCAAAGCAATGAGATGCACATAGCAGTGAAAGATATTATGACTAGAGTAGGACATGCTAACTTTGAGACAACAATGGGCTATACACATAATATAAATCGTTCACAAGAAAATACTGTAAAAGCCTTAAATCAATTTGTAGAAAATCACAATTTCCATTTTGAAGAATTGAAAAGTTATACCTGTAAATATTCCAGAATGATTGAAAAAAATTCATTGAAACTAGTGATAATAGCAATAAAGTAGAATTAAGTGTTGATGAGTTCAAAGACTTGTTACATCTTAGTCCACGTTACTCACCTAAAAATATTGTTTCAAATTTACTATTAAAAATCAAAAAAGATATTGTCAAATACCACCCACAGTTTGATATAAAGATTGTGAAATCAAGCGAGAATCAAATCAGAGGTTTTTCCATTGCATGGTAGTTTTGGTGTTCGCTTGGTGTTTAGACAATAGTAAAATAAAATAGGGGCTCTAAACCCTTGCTACGAAAGGAAAAAAACTCAATGGCTACTATTCAATGGTTTCCTGGTCACATGTCTAAGCACGTCGACAGGTACAGGAAAATTTAAAATTTGTTGATTTTGTAACGATTTTGGTGGATGCACGCTTACCTCTATCTAGTCAAAATCCTATGTTGACAAAGATTGTTGGCGACAAACCAAAACTCTTGATTTTAAACAAGGCAGACTTGGCTGACCCAGCAATGACCAAGGAATGGCGTCAGTATTTTGAATCACAAGGAATCCAAACTCTGGCTATCAACTCCAAAGAGCAAGTGACTGTAAAAGTTGTAACAGATGCCGCTAAGAAACTCATGGCGGATAAGATTACACGCCAGAAGGAACGCGGTATCAAGATTGAAACCTTGCGTACTATGATTATTGGGATTCCAAATGCTGGTAAATCAACTCTCATGAACCGTTTGGCTGGTAAGAAAATTGCTGTTGTCGGCAACAAGCCTGGTGTGACCAAAGGTCAACAATGGCTCAAAACCAACAAAGACTTGGAAATCTTAGATACGCCAGGGATTCTTTGGCCTAAGTTTGAAGATGAAACTGTTGCGCTTAAGTTAGCCTTAACGGGAGCTATTAAAGACCAGTTGCTTCCTATGGATGAGGTGACCATTTTTGGCCTCAATTATTTCAAAGAACATTATCCAGAAAAGCTGGCTGAACGCTTCAAACAAATGAAAATTGAGGAAGAAGCACCTGTTATTATTATGGATATGACCCGTGCTCTCGGTTTCCGTGACGACTATGACCGCTTTTACAGTCTCTTCGTGAAGGAAGTCCGTGATGGCAAACTCGGTAACTATACCTTAGATACATTGGAAGATCTCGATGGCGACGATTAAAGAAATCAAAGAACTCCTTGCAACGGTCAAGGACCTAGATAGCCCTATTTTTTTAGATCTTGAAAAGGATAATCGCTCTGGAGTTCAAAAGGAAATCAGCAAGCGTAAAAAAGCCATTCAGGCTGAATTGGATGAAAATTTGCGTTTGGAATCCATGCTTTCCTATGAAAAAGAACTTTATAAGCAAGGATCGACCTTAATTGCAGGTGTTGATGAGGTTGGTCGTGGTCCTCTTGCTGGGCCAGTAGTTGCTGCAGCCGTTATCTTACCTAAAAATTGTAAGATTAAAGGTCTCAACGACAGCAAGAAAATTCCTAAAAAGAAACATCTGGAGATTTTCCAAGCCGTTCAAGATCAAGCCCTGTCAATCGGAATTGGTATCATGGATAATCAGGTCGTCGACCAAGTCAATATCTATGAAGCAACCAAACTGGCCATGCAGGAAGCAATTTCCCAGCTCAGTCCTCAACCTGAGCACCTTTTGATAGATGCCATGAAACTGGAATTACCCATTTCACAAACCTCCATCATCAAAGGTGATGCTAATTCCCTCTCCATTGCAGCGGCTTCTATAATAGCCAAGGTGACACGTGACGAATTGATGAGGGAATACGATCAGCAATTTCCCGGCTATGATTTCGCTACTAATGCCGGTTATGGAACAGCTAAACACCTAGAAGGACTTGAAAAACTAGGAGTTACCCCAATTCACCGAACCAGCTTTGAACCCGTTAAATCACTGGTTTTAGGAGAAAAAGAAAGTTAAGTTAGAAGGAATGATTATGGAGGAACAGTCAGAAACACTCAGCTCCAAGAAAGAATTTGCCTTTGCCTCAAGTACTATATTATCCCAAGTTGGACGAGGAATCATCGTCGGTCTTGTCGTTGGAATTATCGTTGGATCCTTTCGTTTCTTAATCGAAAAAGGCTTCCACCTGATACAAGGACTTTATCAAGATCAAGCGCATCTAGTGCGCAATCTTTTTATCATTGGTCTATTTTATTTAATAGTTTGTTGGCTCAGTGCGAAATTAACTCGGTCAGAAAAAGACATCAAAGGTTCAGGAATTCCTCAAGTTGAAGCCGAATTAAAGGGACTCATGACCCTCAACTGGTGGGGTGTACTTTGGAAAAAATATATTTTAGGAATTCTTGCTATTGCCAGTGGACTTATGCTGGGGCGAGAGGGACCCAGTATTCAACTTGGAGCGGTAGGTGGTAAAGGAATTTCCAAATGGCTCAAATCCAGTCCAGTAGAGGAACGCTCCTTGATTGCTAGTGGAGCTGCAGCAGGATTAGCCGCAGCCTTTAATGCACCAATTGCAGGACTTCTCTTTGTTGTAGAAGAAGTTTATCACCATTTTTCGCGCTTTTTCTGGGTGTCTACTCTCGCAGCTAGTCTCGTAGCAAACTTTGTCTCTCTGCTCATATTTGGGCTAACGCCAGTGCTAGACATGCCTGATAATATCCCTCTCATGACCCTAGATCAGTATTGGATATATCTCCTCATGGGAATTTTTCTCGGGCTTTCCGGTTTTCTCTATGAGAAAGCTGTACTCAATGTTGGTAAAGTTTATGACTGGATTGGTCAAAAAGTCCGTTTGGATAGAGCATATTATCCAATTTTTTCCTTTATTCTCATCATACCAGTCGGCATCTTTTTGCCACAAATCCTTGGTGGTGGAAATCAGCTGGTTCTTTCCTTAACTGAGCAAGATTTTAGTTTCCAAGTTCTATTAGCTTACTTTCTGATTCGCTTTGTTTGGAGCATGATTAGTTATGGAAGTGGTCTTCCAGGAGGAATTTTCCTACCCATTTTGGCGCTTGGTTCCTTGCTTGGAGCCCTAGTTGGTGTTATTTGTGTCAATCTTGGTCTTGTCAGTCAAGAGCAATTCCCTATATTTGTCATTCTAGGAATGAGTGGCTATTTTGGAGCAATATCTAAGGCTCCCTTAACTGCTATGATACTCGTAACTGAGATGGTAGGAGATATTCGTAACCTCATGCCACTTGGATTAGTAACCTTGGTCGCCTACATCATCATGGATCTACTAAAGGGTGCACCAGTATATGAGGCTATGTTGGAAAAAATGCTGCCAGAAGAAGCGACAGATGAAGGAGAAGTCACTCTCATTGAAATCCCTGTTTCAGATAAAATAGCAGGAAAACAAGTACACGAACTCAACTTACCACATAACGTACTAATCACTACTCAAGTCCATAATGGCAAGAGCCAAACAGTTAACGGCTCAACCAGAATGTATCTCGGAGATATGATTCACCTAGTTATTCCAAAAAGTGAAATTGGGAAAGTCAAAGATTTGTTGTTGTAGGAACTTTTACATAATTTATGTTATGTGAAAATAAATTTCTTAATTAGATACACTAGAAAACCGATTCTCAGCAATGAG